>Ga0101941_1000016_pt1 | contig 591627 bp, 518 predicted proteins | sample DewCreD2012metaG_3_FD_75242 | JGI IMG/M metagenome (GOLD analysis project Ga0101941, IMG submission 75242) | Hot spring sediment bacterial and archeal communities from British Columbia, Canada, to study Microbial Dark Matter (Phase II) - Dewar... ... | reverse complement strand
TTCATCCGTAGTTTTAGGATCCTTGAAGATTTCCTCTGCTTTTTTCTGTTGTTGTGCAAAGACTGAATTTAACGCAAGAAGCATACTTACAAAAACTGAAAGAAAAATTTTGCTTTTCATACTACTATTCCTTTTTTTGTTTTGATTTTTACTTTAAAAAATAAATTTAATTGCCATCATAATTATCATAACCGCAACACCGATCGCTCCATACATCATAGTTCCATGCATATCCATCATTGAGCTCCAAAAGTTTTTGGGCTTTAAGAGTTCAACTTCAAAAATTACTTCCTTTTCCACACCAGTCTGTTCATCCACAAATTTTACAACTAAATCATAACTTCCTGGTTGAGATAACTTCTCTTTTAAGAAATACTCCCCCGGTTTTACCATTTCCAGCTCTTTTGTTATAGAAATTCCTGCGCTGTCTTCAGGTGTTACATCCAGATGGTTTACATTTAGAAATATTCTCACGCCCTCAGGCGGGTTATGCATTTCCTTATCCTCGATTTCAACCTTCAGCTCAAATTCTTGATTAAGTTCAATTTTTGGCAGATAAATTTTAGCGAGATAGTTTCCAAATATGATTTCCCTAACCCGTTGTGCACTTTGCATTTCAGAACCGTGAAGGTGCTGAGCTCGCATCGGAGTAAAAAGAAGGATAAAAGATAACAGGAATAAAATTTTCTGATTTTTCATTTTTCTTGAATTTCCTCTGTTTTAATTTCTTTTCTTAAGCTCCAGCTTCTCCAGATAAGGTAAATTGCTGGATAAACGATAAGTTCGAGTATAAAACTTGTAACAACTCCACCAACCATCGGTGCAGCTATCCTTTTCATCACATCCGCTCCTGTTCCATGACTCCACATTATTGGTAAGAGCCCTGCGATTATTGCAGAGACGGTCATCGCCTTTGGTCTTACCCTCTTCACCGCACCATGATAGATGGCTTCTTTTAAATCATCAATCGTCCTCAAAATTCCCTTCCTTTTCCATTCCTCATAAGCAAGATCGAGATAAAGAAGCATTACAACTCCCGTCTCAGCATCGAGTCCAGCAAGTGCAATTATTCCAACCCAAACAGCAACGCTCATGTTATAACCAAGGATATACAAAAGCCATATCGCGCCAACAAGTGAAAATGGAACAGCAAGGAAAACAATGATTACTTTTGTAACTGACCTTGTATTCAAATAAATTATCACGAAAATTATGAGCAAAGTTGCTGGGATTATGTAATAAAGTTTCTGTTTAGCCCTTTCCATATATTCAAATTGACCGCTCCAAGTTATCGTATATCCAGGTGGAAGTTTGATATTTTCTTTCACAGCTTGCTGAGCCATCCTCACATAAGTCCCAACATCATAATCTCTGAAGTCAACATAAATCCATACATTTGGCCTTGTATCCTCACTTCTTATAACCATCGGTCCTTTTTTAATTTCGATATCCGCAAGTTGCCCAAGTGGAACTTGTGCACCTGTTGGAGTTGGGATAAGAACACGCTTCAAATTTTCTACATTATCCCTTAATTCCCTTGGATAGCGAATGCTTACAGGATATCGCTCAAGGCCTTCGACTGTCGTCGTGACTTCCATTCCGCCAATCGCTGTCATTATAACATCCTGAACATCCCCAACTGTTAAACCGTACCTTGCCGCTTCTTCCCTTTTAATTTTAAAGTCAACATAATTTCCGCCAAGAATTCTCTCAGAATAGGCTGAAACGGTGCCTGGAACTTTTCTTATCACTGCCTCAATTTGTTTTCCAATCTCTTCAAGTGTTTTCAAATCAGGACCTGCAACCTTTATTCCAACCGGAGTTCTTATCCCTGTTGAAAGCATGTCAATCCTTGTCTTTATAGGCATAGTCCAAGCGTTTGACAAACCGGGGATTTGAAGTGCTTTATCCATTTCTTCTATAAGTTTTTCGGGCGTCATTCCAGGACGCCACTCTTTTTCAGGCTTCAACATTATCGTGGTCTCAATCATGTCAAGCCCAGCCGGGTCGGTTGCAGTTTCAGCTCTTCCAATTTTGCCAAAGACATGGTGAACTTCTGGAAATTGCTTTATAATTTTATCCGTCTGTTGTAAAATTTCTCTTGCTTTGGTAATTGAAATTCCAGGCAAAGTTGTCGGCATATAAAGAAGGTCCCCTTCCCACAAAGGTGGCATGAACTCTGAACCAATTTTTGAAAATGGGATATAGGTTAAAATCAAAATTATAACAGTTGCAACTATAACAAGCCATTTGAACCTTAAGACAAAATGTAAAACGGGATGATAAATTTTCATTAAAAATCTATTGACAGGGTTTTTCTCCTCAGGCGGGATTTTTCCCCTGATAAAATATCCCATTAGGATTGGAACAATTGTAATTGAAAGAAGGGCAGCTGCTGCCATTGAATATGTTTTCGTATATGCAAGCGGTTTAAATAATCTTCCCTCTTGAGCTTCCAATGCAAATACTGGAAGAAATGAAACTGTGATGACAAGAAGAGAATAAAAAAGCGAAGGACCTACTTCCTTTGAAGCATCAAGGATTATCTTCCAATGGTCTTTCTTACCAGAGTCATGCTCAAGATGTTTATGCGCATTCTCAATCATTATGATCGCAGCATCAACCATTGCCCCAATTGCGACAGCAATCCCACCCAAAGACATTATGTTGGCATTTATCCCCTGGATCTTCATTATTATAAAAGAGATTAAAATTGCGGTCGGAAGCGTAAATATTGCCACCAATCCACTTGTAAAATGAAACAAGAACAGCAAACAAACAAGGGCAACAATAATTGACTCCTCAATTAACTTTTCCCTTAATGTTGCTATCGATCTTTTTATCAGCTCAGACCTATCATATACAGTTATAATCTTAACATCTTCTGGAAGACCAGCCTTTAACTCCTCAAGTTTCTTTTTAACTCCATCAATAACTTTCAAGGCGTTTTCACCATGTCTCATCACAATTATACCGCCAACAACCTCACCTTCACCGTTAAGCTCCGCTAACCCTCTTCTCATCATCGGTTCAATTGAAATCGTAGCTATATCCCCAAGGTAAATCGGCGTTCCCCCACCGAAAATTCTATTTTGCGTGGATTCTCCAGTTGAAGGTGTAAGTTCCGAGTCCATATTTGAACTTCCCATACTCATTCCAGTGGATTCACTCGTAGGCATCTGAACCATCGCTCTGGATGCTCCCTGAGAAGCTCTGCTCACGCCAACAGGAATTCGTTTTATGTCTTCGACTGTCTTTATATAACCCAACCCTCGAATCATATACTCCATCTCACCCATCTCTATGACTTCACCACCGACATCATTATTGCTTCGTTTAATCGCCATTTCAACTTGGCTTAACGGAATATTATATGCGAGAAGCTTATTAGGATCAATTGTTATTCTGTAGTTTCTCACATATCCACCGATGCTTGCAACTTCAGATACGCCTTCAACACTTGTAAGAGCATATCTAAGGTACCAATCCTGAATTGAGCGCAACTCACTCAAATCTCTTTTATCCGACACGAGCGCGTACATATAAACCCAACCCACGCCGGTTGCATCCGGACCAAGAGCTGGAACCACACCCTTTGGGAGCTTATTCATCGCATAATTTAAATATTCAAGCACACGACTTCTCGCCCAGTAAAGATCTGTGCCATCCTCAAAAATGACATAAACAAGAGAAAACCCAAAGAACGAATAACCGCGCACAACTTTTGACTTTGGAACTGACACCATCGCCGTTGTAAGCGGATAGGTGATCTGCTGTTCAACAATTTCAGGTGATTGACCTGGATATTGGGTATAAATTATAACTTGAACATCACTTAAATCAGGGATAGCATCAATTGGAATCGTTTGAATCGAGTAAATTCCTGCAATGATCGCAAATATGACAACAAGTATAACAAGAAATTTATTGTTCACCGACCACTCAATTATTCTCTGAAGCATAGGTTAAAACCTTATTTTCGTTTTAAATATTTTTCTGGATCCTTTTTAAACTTTTCCATATCGGATTTCATGCAGAAGTAATACTTTTTCCCATTGTAAACATACGAAAGCTCCTCGTCAGGCTCTATCTCCATCCCGCAGACAGGATCAATAACTTTACTCACTGCTTCGGATTTTTTCTCCTCTTTATGCTCTTCATGGGATTCGCGCTTTAATTCTTTCCTTTCCTCATGCTTATGTTCTTTCATCTTTTCAGGTTTTTTACTTTTCTCACCCGCTACTTCAGATTTTGCTTCCTCATGTTTATGTTTGCCTGAATCTACCATCTCCTTCGCTTTTTCCTTTTCTTTCTCCTCTGGGAGCATGCTCCCATGTTGATGAGTCAATCCGGCAAGTGCAGCTTTGAGATTGCTCTCTGAATCTATGAGAAAATGCGACGATGTAACTATGTTTTGATTTTCATGCAAACCTTCAAGCACTTGATAATAACCGTCAGCAAGAACGCCAAGCTTAACATCAATAGATTTAAATCTTCCACCGCCAAGCGCTGCAACAACTATATCTCTTTTGCCCGTCCTTATCACAGATTGTTCAGGCACGACTAAAGCATCAATAGCAACTTTCGACTTTATATTGACATTTACATACATATCGGGCTTAAGCAAATACCCAGGATTTTCAAATTCAAGTCGCACCTTTACTGTCCTCGTCTCAGGTTGAAGGAAAGGATAAACATAGACAACTTTCCCCTTTAGAACTTTCCCAGGAATATAGGACAGTTCAACTTCAGCTTCTTCTCCAACCTTCACCCAAGGCAATTCATATTCATATACATCAGCGTAAATCCACACGGTTGACAAATCTGCAATTCTCATCAGAGTCATACCCTGCGCAACCTTTGTCCCAAGGAAAACATTTTTCTCAACGACAACACCATCAACAGGGGAATAAAAGACTAATGTTTTTCGGACCTGTTTCGTGTTTTCAAGCTCTTTTATTTGCTCCTCGCTTATATCCCAATAGAGAAGTCGTTTGCGAGCGCTTTCAACAAGCAGATTTGCACCCTCAATTATATACGAATCTTTACTACCTGAAACACTTTCCCTGTAACTTATTGCCCTAAGATACTCCTCCTGTGCAGTGACAAGTTCAGGACTATAGACTTCAAATAATGGTTCACCCTTGCGAACAAACTTACCCGTATAATCAACATAAAGTTTTTCTATCCATCCGGAAATCTTTGTTGTAAGAACTGTAATTTTTGTTTCATTGTAGTCAACCCTTCCAACTGTTCTTATTGTTTTTGTCAATCTCATTCTTTTTACAGGTTCAATTTTAACTCCTATGTTTTGAACTATTGCCGGGTCAATTCGGATAATTCCGGGTTCGGACTCCTCTTCTCCTTCATAAACGGGGACAAGATCCATTCCACAATCAGGAGCTTTCCCAGGCTTATCGCTTGTAATCCACGGATGCATTGGATCTTTATAGTAAAGAATTTTTCGCTCCGACTTTATCTCACTTTTAGGGTTTTCCACATGAGAAGAATTAAACAATCTTGAAAGAGAATACCCAACAAAGACGGAGATAATCGCAACGGCAATGACTATTAAAATATACTTTTTGTTCATCTTTTTCGATTTTTTATTTTTTAAATTTTTTAAAATAGTCTCGTTCCTGTTATCATCTCAAGTTCTGCAAGTTTTGAATGATAATCCGAAAATATTTTTTCATACTGGATTTGATAATTGTAAAGAGACATGAAGTTGTCGACAAGGGTCATAAAGTCAATTTTCCCCACTTGATACCCAACAAGTCCAATATTTAAATTTTGTGTCGCTTGGGGTATTAAACCATTTTTATAAAGGTCGATTAATCTAACATTCTTTTCAATTTTGTTAAGTGTTTCCTGAATCATTTTTGAAATCTCATTTTTCATCGCCAGATATTTTGCTTCAGATTGCGATATAGAAATTTCCGTTTCTTGGATTTTCAAATTTTGCTTCCGCCAGAAGAATACCGGAAGATTCATTCCAACCGAAAGGCTTAACATATCAAGCGCTTTCATCCCAGACGGATCAATAGCCGAACGTACCCCGTATGAAAATTTAACTTCAAAATCAGGTATCAATTCCTTTCTTGCCAGCCGGTTCATAACTCTATCCTTTTCAACCATTTTACCCATAGCAATTAACATAGGATTATTTTCAAAAGCAAGTTTCTCGATTTCATCGAAGCCCTTCGTAAATTCAACAAAGCGCATTTCATCGGGGACATAAACTGAATCCATCGGTTTCCTATAAAGCAAGGCATTGAATCGCGCTATCATATCTTTCCTTTCCGTCTCCATTTTCACTAGTTCATCTATCATTTTTGACAATTCAACTTGTGCTTTCAAAACATCCTGCTGAATTCCTTGGCCAGTTGCAAATCTCGTCGACGCTATTTTGACAAAATCTCTCAAAAGGTCAATACTTCTTCTCGTTATCTCGATCGCCCTTGTCATATAGTAAATTTCAAAATAAAGCATCTTAACACTTGCAATAAGCTCAAGTCGTTTTGATTCATAAATTTCCTTCGCTATCTCATAATCTTTTTCAGCCATCTTCCCCATCAGAGAGTATTTTTCAGGATACATCAGCATTTGTGAGATCCCGATTTCTTTCATCGTCATCATATCTGCCGTAAAGCTAAAGTTTGTAGGCAAATTTATTATCCCAAGCATTAACATTGGATCAGACGGGGTACTCACCTGCTTAATTTTTCTGTCCGCAGCTTCAACTTGAAGCTTATACGCCCTTAATTCTTGATTGTTCTCAAGAGCAATCTTAATATAATCATCAAGTGTTTGAGAAATGGCAATGCTGATAGATAAACACAGCAAAATTAAAGTTTTCATAGTTCCAAAATTTTTACTTTTCGAAATTTTTATCACGAAATTATTTAAAGCCAATACAAAAAGACAAAATACGGCTCACCTTTAGAGCAAAACTTATTCTATAAGAACCCATCGGTTTAAAAATAGCCAAATGGAGTAATTAAATCAAAAGGGAAGAATTTAATATCGGCAGGTCAAGTTTCGGTGGTGAAATGGGGTGAAAATAAAGAACCGGCAAGACAATAAGGCTTGAAATAGGAATTATCTCAGACTTTAAGTTCACCTGAACTGAAATTAGCTTTAAGGCATCGTTTTTAAAACTCACAAAATCTTGAACATTCCCTTTCTCGAATTTCTTCGCAGAACAGCATAGCATCTTTTCTTGCAATATCAAGGCAGAATCATCTTCCCTAACTTCGCATAAACAAGAATAAAATGACTTACTTCCCATTTTCATTTGGCACATCGATACGACATTCGAAAATTGAACGGTTCCCATCAAGAACACAATCAAAATCAATATGTGTAAAAGCTTCCTAACCATAGCAGAAATTTAAAGTTTTCAACTCGCTGTAATTTAAAACAAAATTTTAACTATTGCAAGTTCCAATATCAATAAGATTCACTTTCGCTGGGAAATTTGCCAGTTTTCACATCGGAAATATAATTTTTAAACGCATCTCTTATAACTTTTGAAAGTTCAGCGTATCTTCTGACAAATTTTGGCTTAAATTCTTCGAACAATCCAAGCATATCGTAAACCACAAGAACTTGACCATCGCAATATGGACCTGCACCTATCCCAATTGTCGGAACCGAAACCGATGAAGTGATTTTCCGCGCAAGTTCTGAGGGTATCTTTTCAAGGACTATTGAAAAAACACCAGCCGATTCAAGTGTTTTCGCATCGTTTAAAATTTTATCAGCTTCACTTTCCTCAACCCCACGCACATCATAACCACCAAACTTATGAATGCTTTGGGGAGTTAAACCAAGATGACCCATAACAGGGATGCCAACACTTGTCAACTTGTAGACAACCTCCGAAATCTCACTTCCACCCTCAAGCTTAACCCCACTTGCGCATGTCTCCTTTAAAACCCTTCCGCAATTCTTAACTGCCTCCTCAACATTTATTTGATAAGAAAGGAATGGCATATCAACTACTACCATCGCTCTTTTAACACCTCTGCACACCGCTTTAGTGTGATATATCATATCTTCAAGGGTAACTGGCAAAGTCGTCTCATGTCCCTGAAAAACATTCCCAAGAGAGTCGCCAACCAAAATGACATCGATCCCTGATTCATCAAGTAGCTTAGCGATTAAAAAATCATAAGCTGTCAACATAGCGATTTTCTCACCACGCTTCTTCATTTCAAGCAAAGTTTTTGTCGTCACCTTATTCAGGCTCATAAAATCATTTCCAATAACTTTGTTTCGCTTATCTCTTCAAAACTTATACCAAATTCAACCTCAAATCCTCTCTTCAAAGACTCCGCCACCTCTTCAAAACTTACATTACGGCCTAAAATTTCATTTAAACAAATCGTTTTTCTTTCAATTTCCAATTTCATTTTCTCAATTAAATCTTGCGACTCAACCTTTAAGAATTCAGGTAACTTTTTATGAAATTCACCGATCAAAATTGAACCATGCTGAAGGACAACATCACCATATCTTCTCTGTGCACTGCCAACGACTTTTCTACCAGCAAAATGTATCTCATACTTGGCTGAAGTTGCAAAGCAAGGAATGGAGCTAAATTGCTTGTAAATTTTTGAAAAGTTAGGTTGTGACTCCTCAAGTTCAAATTTCGCACCAAGTAAACTCAATCCCTTTGCTATTCCCCGACTTAACAGATTATAAACCTCAAGAACTGTTTTCCCAGCCCCATCCACCACTATTGAATATGTTAACTCCTCCGAATGAAGTATAGCTCTGCCACCAGTGGGTCTTCTAACGAAATCAAACCCTGCCTTTTTTATCTTCTCAATGTCAAAAACGGATTCATCTTGATTATATCCGATCGAGATTGCGTAAGGTTTCCATCCGTAAACTCTTAACACAGGCCTTATTTTACCTTTGCCAAAAAGATGGGCTAGCCCTCTATCAAAATTCATATTAAATTCACCATCACGAAAACCCGTATTCAAAAATAGCCATTTTCTACTGATCATAAGGTCCTCTAATTATTCCTCGCTGACTTGATTCGATGAAGTTAATTATATTTTGAACTTCAGGAATAAGTTCAAATTCTTCTTTCAATTTTTTTAAGGCTTGCGAGACATTAAGATTTGATTGATAAATTATCCTATACGCATCTTCTATCTTTTCGATCGTTTCCTTTTTAAAGTTTCTCCGCCTTAAACCAACTATGTTAAGTCCCTCAAACCTTAACGGCTCTCGTGCAGCCATTATATAAGGGGGAACATCCTTCGGCACGCGCCATCCCCCACCAACAATTGAATGTTGACCAATCCTAACAAATTGGTGAACGGGAACAAGTCCGCCAATTACAACATAATCCTCAACTACTACATGACCACCTAAATTAACAGCATTTGCCATTATAACATTATTACCTACCACACAATCGTGTGCGATATGCACATAAGCCATTAACAAACAGTTACTACCAATTACAGTTTTCCCCGAGTGGGCTGTGCCTCTGTTAAGTGTGCAAAATTCACGAATTATCGTGTTGTCTCCTATTTCAAGTGTTGTCTCTTCACCTTTAAATTTTAAATCTTGCGGAATAGAACCAATCGAAGCCCCGTGGAAAATTTTACAATTCTTCCCTATCCTTGTCCCATATCCAATGAAAACATTTGGACCGATAACCGTTCCATCTCCGATCACAACATTATCTTCAACTACGGTAAAAGGTCCAATTCGAACATTATCCCCGATTTGAGCATTCGGGCTGACTACAGCTCTAGGGTCAATGTAGGTGCTCATGATTCCACTTTGGAAGTTTGTTGAATAGATGTTAACTCGGTTTTTGTAACGATAGCTGCCATCATCTCAGCTTCAGCTACAAGCTTACCGTCCACATAAGCCTTGCCTCGCATAGTGCAATATTTACTTCTCTTATCAACCATCTCAACTTCAAAAACGAGAGTATCCCCAGGAAAAACAGGTTTTCTAAACTTTGCATCTTTTATAGCCATAAAATAAACATATTTATCATCCATGTTTTCCTCACCATTCAAAAGCAAAATTCCTCCAGTTTGAGCCATTCCCTCAATTATCAAAACACCCGGCATTATTGGATGTCCCGGGAAATGGCCTTGGAAGAAAAATTCATTTCCAGTCACATTCTTAACTCCCACTATTTTCTCTCCCATCGTGAAGTCAACTATCTTATCGACGAAAAGGAAAGGATAACGATGTGGCAAAATTCTTTGAATTGCATTTATATCAAAGACAACACCTTCCTTCTTCTCAAATTGATACCTCTTGACAAGCTTCTTCTGCAGATAAAGTTTCCTTATCTTTTTCACAAACTCAATATTGCTTGCATGCCCAGGCCTTGCAGCAAGAATTTGTGCCCTCATCGGAGCCCCAACGAGTGCAAGGTCACCTAAAAGATCAAGCAACTTATGTCTGGCTGGCTCGTTTTTAAACCTTAAAGTTTTATTATTTAAAATTCCGTTGCTTCCAAGAAATACAACTTCGTTTAAGCCAAATTTCTTGCTAAGCCTTTCAATCTCTTCCTGTGAAAGATCCCTGTCCACAATCACAATCGCATTGTCAAGATTTCCACCCCGTATTAGACCTTGATCATAGAGCATTTCTACCTCATGCAAAAAGCAAAATGTTCTAGCAGGAGCAAACTCAGTTACAAATTCCTTCTCAAGCGAAAACAAACCTGTATGCTGACTGCCAAGTGCTGGATTTTTATAATCTATCATTATAGTTATCCTAAAATCATCAAGCGGTAAAGCCGCAATATCAACCCCTTTGCTTTCATCTGAGTATAAAATCGCTTGATCTATTATTAAATAATCCTTTGGCTCATCTTGCTTTTCAATCCCAGCTTCTAAAAGGGCATCAACAAATGGCTTGGCACTTCCATCGCCAACTGGTGGCTCAACCGAATCAAGTTCAATTAAAATATTATCAATTTGAAGCCCGGCGATTGCCGCAAGAACATGCTCAACCGTATAAACCTTAACATCTCCAATCCCAAGCGTCGTCCCACGGCTTACATCAACAACATATTCAATAAGCGCTGGGATTTCAGGAGCCCCACCAAGATCTATCCTTTTAAATCTTATGCCGTAATTTGGCGGAGCTGGCTTAAAGGTTATTGTACAATACTTTCCGGTGTGTAAACCAACGCCTGATAAAGATACTGGCTTTTTTATCGTCTGCTGTTGCACTAACATAACTTTAACCTCCCAACCTAAGTTTTTTGTTTAACACAAATTCCTAAATTAAGTTTAAAAAATTAACCTTTTGAAATGATCTTTTCAAATTTTTCTTTAAGTTCGCGAAACTCTTTTATCAACTCTGGAAGCTGTCTTATCGCTCCCTCTATTCTCAAAGCAACCGAATGTTCCCGCGCCGGATAACCGAAATAAACTTTTCCTGGCTCTGTGATTGACTTTGATACCCCGGATTGCGCTGCTATCGTCGTTCTATCGGCAATCTCAATATGACCAACTATCCCAACTTGACCAGCAAGCACACAATTTTTCCCAATCTTAGTGCTCCCAGCAATCCCCGTTTGAGCTGCTATAACTGTGTTTTCACCAATTACAACATTATGAGCTATTTGAATTAAGTTATCAAGCTTTGCGCCACGCTTTATCACAGTTTCACCAAGGGTCGCTCTGTCAATCGAACAATTTGACCCAATTTCAACATCGTCTTCAATTACAACTATTCCAACTTGAGGAATTTTCTCATATGTTCCATCTGGCCTCGGGACAAAACCAAATCCATCGCTACCCACCACAGTTCCAGAGTGAATTATAACTCTATTCCCAATTTTACATCTATGATAAATCGTCACATTTGGATAAATCAGAACATCATTCCCTATCTCAACATCGTCGCCAATTACAACTCCAGGCATTATCACAGTGTTATCACCTATTTTTGCTCTTTCTCCGACAACGACATTTGCACCAATGCGAACATCCCTGCCGAGAACGGCGCTTCCTGCGATAACTGCTGTCGGATGAATACCCTTGGGTAAAAGTTCAACCGGTGGATTTAACAACTTTAAAACTTTAACAAAAGCATAATAAGGCTCATCAACCATAATCAATGAAACATCTTCTCTTCTCCTACTGAAGTTTTTCCCAACTATTACAGCCGAAGCTTCCGTAGTTTCAAAAAACTTTTCATATTTTGGATTCGCGATAAATGTTATATCACCTTTGGATGCATTCTGTATCTCCGAAACTTTCTCCACCTCCACATCACCATCTCCAACTAACTCACCTCCAAGAATTTTTGCAATCTCTGATAACTTCATAAAGCTAAATCACTTTACTTGTAAAAGTTTGTTTAATACCTTCTGAGTTAAATCATATTTTTCATTCGCATAAAGCAATAAGATCTCCCCACTTTTATCAAACACGAAATCATACCCTTCTTCAAGTGCTACCTCTTTTATCGCGTTAAAAATTTTATCCTGAATTGGTTTAACAATTTCAGCTTGCTTACGATAAAGTTCTCCATCCGGACCGAACTTTTGCATTTGGAAATCAGCAATCTTTCTATCAAGTTCTGTCAATTCCTTTTCCATCTGTGCTCTTGCTTCATCAGTCAGAATAAGCTTTCTCTTTTCATATTCATCATATTTTGTTTTCCACTCATCTCTCATCTTTTGAAGTTCTCCTTGCCACTGCTTAATTAGTTCATCAACCCTTCGTTGTGCTTCCTGCGCCTCGGGAAGTTGCCTCATTATCGTCTCGGAATCAACATAGCCGATCTTTAACTGGGGAAACAAAAACCCAACACAAACTAAAGATAAGATCAAAACCTTCGGAAGTAATTTCATTTAGATTTTGCTCCCCTTGTTAATTTATCAAGAACTTTAAATGTAATGTCGAACTGTTTATCTGCATAAAGTAAAATTACATCCCCAGCTTTGTCAAAAACGAAGTTTAATTTTTCTTCTTGAGCAACATCTTGAATTGCATCAATAATTTTGTCTCTTAATGGCTTCAATCTTTTCTCCCTCTCTTGTTCAAATTCACCCTGTGGACCAAGTTTTTGATTTCTGTACTCGAAAATTTTCTGCTCAAGCTCGGCGATTTCTCTTTGCATTTGTTCCTTAGCCTGGGGATTTAGCATCGCCTCTTTCTTTTGATATTCTTCAATTTTACTTTGATATGTCTTAACCATTTGATCATATTCACTTTGATACTTCTGCAAAAGGTTATCAAGTTCTTTTTGAATTTTTTGAGCTTCCGGCAATTGCTGCAAAATTACTTGCGAATCAACATAACCAATTCTTATCGCTGCTTGTTGTGAATAAAGCGATGTGACAAAAAGTAATGTGAATAAAAGTAAAAGAATATTTTTCTTCATCAGGATTCTCCATTTTTTGTTTTAAGTTTAGAAACCTCTGCCAAACTGAAAATGAAAACGCCATCCATCGGGTTTCCCATCTTTGGGTTCAACATCATCAAACCCATATCCGTAATCAAATCCAATTAAACCGATTGGTTGCATATAAAGGCGCACGCCAAAACCAGCAGAACGTTTTAAACTAAACAAATCAACCTGCCTCGTCTTTGCCCACGCATTACCAGCCTCAGCAAATATCAGTAAATATATCGGCATTGGATTCATAGTTAAACCAAAACGAAGCTCAGTGGTATATTTCATTAAAACTCTTCCTTGCGGGACACGGTTCGATGTAACTGCGATCGACATATCTTCATAACCACGGAGTGGGGTTACCGCAATATAACCAAGCCCTGTGCCACCCATCGAAAACAACTCAATCGGTGGAATAAACGAATCACGACGAAAACCATCAACATAACCCCAATCAAATGAATTATACCAAACCAACTTCTCCCAATTAAAAATCCTAGCGAACCATTCAGAGTTTAAATAAATCTTAAAGTAATCCGTAGTCCCAGGGAAAATAGGTCCACCAGATATCTCAGTCGAAAGTGAAACATTTGAACCAATACTTGGGAAAATCGGATTGTCCACGCTATTTCTTGATATAATCTGTGTCAAGCTAAATTGAGTCCACTTCCCTTCGCTGTAATACCCACTTGTTCCCGAAACATCATAAATTTGAAACCCAAAAATATAATCAATCCTGAAATAATCATCCGGCCATCTCAACCGCTTACCTAAACTAAAAGAACCACCCGTTTGCCTTAACTCATATCCAAAAGCATATCTAGTATCAACAATGTTAAAACCAACCGATGTTGGAGTATCTCTAAACCACGGTTCTCTAAAACCTAAACTAAAAGTCCTGTAATCATACCTTCCAAAAACCCACTCAAAATTAAGCATTTGTCCATCCCCACCACGCCACGGCTCGGTGATTGAAAAGTTGTTAAATGTCACACCAATGCTTCCAATCAACCCAAAACTGCTGTATCCTACTGAAGCGTTAAAAGTATCGCTTGATTTCTCCTCAACTTCATAAGTTAAATCCACAGTTGAATCACTTACCATCCTGTAATCAGGTTTGAGCTTTTCAGGATTAAAATAGTTCAAAACGGCAAGATTTCTTATACTTCTTACGATATCGCTCCTGCTGAAATATTTCCCTGGGACAGTGTAAAGTTCACGCCTTATTACCTTATCTTTCGTTTTAGTATTCCCTTTGATGTCAACTCTTCTTATTCTAAACTGTTTACCTTCAAAAACATGAATCACAATATCCAAAGTATCCTCAGCCACTCTAACTTCCTCAGGTTGCATGCTCATTGTCAAATATCCATTATCAAGATAAAGCGAAGCAACATCTGTTTGTTGTTCATTACCATACAAATTCCTCTCAAACTTCTCACGATTGTAAACTTCACCACTTTTAAAACCAAGTCGGTCGCTTAAAATTTTATCATCAAAAATCGTATTGCCTTCCCACGTGATATTTCGAATTTTATACTGTGGTCCTTCAAACAACTTTATCTTGATAAAAAGATTTTCTCTCTTCTCATCCACATACACAGAATCATCAAGTATGGTTGCATCTTTGAAACCTTTCTTGCGGTAATATTCAATTATTTTTTTCTTATCCTCCTCATATTTTTTTCTATCAAACTTCGCAGTCCGCCAGAACATCCACCATTTTTTCTCTTTCGTATCTTTCATTTCACCTTTTAAATCGCCATCTTTAACTTTTACATTCCCCTCAAAGATAATTTTTTTGATTGAGATTTTCTTCCCCTCATTTATGCTAACCTTTAAATTTGCCCTCCCTTCTTTTGTTGGAATAATGTCAAATTTCACATCAACCAAAAAATATCCCTTTTCTTCATATGCTTTCCTTATGTCGTTTGCAATTGAAGTTAATCTATTTTCAGCAATTACTTGCCCACGAACAAGGTTAATTTTATTTTTAATATCCTTTACAGAAATTGCCTTAGCCCCTTCAACTATTACATCATCAAGGCGTGGATATTCCTCAACTCGAATCAGAAGATAAACCCCGTCACCAACTTGATTTTCAATTTCAATGCTGACCTTTTTAAAAACCCTTAAAGCCCAGAGTTGCTTGATGGCATTTCTGATCTTATCACCAGATATTAAGATATTTCCAACCCTCGTAAAACTAATTTCATCGCCAACTTTTAATCCTGAGTTGGCAATTATAGCGGAAGGCTGAACAACTGTATTACCTTCAACCGAAATTCCAAGAATTTTATAAACCTCTTGTTGCTGAGCAAACAAATTCGAAACCAAAAATAGAATTAAAAAAATGTAACTTAAAAATCTACGCATTACCATTAAAACTTTTCTTTTTTATTTGCTCGCTCGTCATCCCAAATCTTCTTTCTCTCCTTTGATAATCTTTTATCGCCTCATATAGATGCTTCCTTCTGAAATCAGGCCAAAGGCAATCACAAATATAAAGTTCGGTATAAGCAATCTGCCACAGCAAGAAGTTGCTTATTCTGTACTCACCACTCGTTCGTATAAGCAAATCTGGTTCGGGCATCCCTGCGGTCTTCAAATAATTTGAAAAAAGTTTATCATCGATCTCATCAACCTTAACCTTACCATTTTTGACATCCCTCGCTATACTCTTAACCGCTTCAATAATTTCCCATCTGCCACTGTAACTTATGGCGAGATTTAAAACCATTCGCTTATTATTCCTCGTCTTCTCAATTGCCTCTTTGAGTTCTCTTTGAACCTCAACAGGTAAACTCTCAATATCACCAATTGCCATAAGCTTTATATCGTTTTTCTGAAGTTTATCCACCTCTGTTCGCAAAACTTTAATAAGAAGCTTCATCAAAGTATCAACTTCATATTTAGGTCTTTTCCAGTTCTCAGTTGAAAAAGCAAACAAAGTTAAGTATTTTACCCCGAGTTGTGCACATGCTTCAACAACATCTCTAACTGATTTAATCCCTTCTCTGTGTCCAGCAACCCTTGGTAATCCTCTTTTTTTAGCCCATCGTCCATTTCCATCCATTATTATTGCAATGTGCTTGGGAATCTCACCTCTTGATTTTAACTCCTCTTGAATCTTTCTGTCGCGATAGCCTTTAACCTCTGTTTTCGATGAGGAAACGGCGTCGCCCACTTTATCGATGCTTTTGCTTTTTTTGAAAAAATTCAAACGGTAAAATCCTCTAACTTTCAAAATTTCTAAGTCAAAATTTAACCTTTTAAATTCAAAAAATCAATTTTTCACACTAACTTGATTTTAACTAGCTCAGGAATTAATTTTAAACTGAGAAATTAAAAATCGCATCCTCAATGCGTATCATAATCTACACGGGAAAAGGTGGCGTTGGCAAAACTACTGTATCAGCTGCAACAGGAGTATTATGCGCCGAGCTTGGCTATAAAACCATTGTGCTCAGCACCGACCCCGCTCATAGTTTAAGTGATTCAATTGGTAAAAAAATTGGCAAAAACCCAGTTAAAGTAACTGACCGACTCTGGGCTCAAGAAATTGATGTGACCGAAGAATTGCGGATTAATTGGGATAAGATTCAAGGCTTTATTGTAAAGTTTCTGTCATACCAAGGATTTGATAAATTCATAGCCGAAGAATTTGCTATATTCCCTGGACTTGAAGAGCTTTTCAGCCTGCTTAAAATAAACGAATACTACGAGAAGGAAAGTTATGATGTTATAATCGCCGATTGCGCCCCAACAGCGAACACAATTAGAATGTTAAGTTTCCCTGATATAGTAAGTTGGTATATGGAAAAATTTTTCCCACTTGAAAGAAAACTCGTGAAGACAATAAAACCCGTGGCTGAAAAAGTTGTCAAATTCCCACTCCCATCCGACGATGTTTACGCACAAGTAGAAGAACTCTATAAAAAAATTGAATACACGAAGAAAACTTTAACGAACCCTAAAATATCGTCTGTGCGCCTTGTTGTCAACGCCGAAAAAATGGTTATAAAAGAATCACAAAGAGCATACACCTATCTTAACCTTTTCGAGTTTCCAGTTGACCTTGTAATAGTTAACAAAGTTTTTCCAGATGAAATTAGCGATAGATATTTTAAAAAATGGAAATTTACACAGGCAAAACATATCGACACCGTAAGAGAAGCGTTCGACCCAATTCCAATTAAGATCTCATTTTTGCACGATGATGAGATCACCGGTTTAAACAAACTTTTAAAATTTGCACAAAACCTTTTTAAAGATGAAGACCCGACCAAAATTTATTATTACGAAAAACCAATGCAAATCGAAGAAAGAAATGGCAGATATTTTCTGAAGTTAAAGATGCCAATTTTCACAAAAAAAGAAGTAAACATTTGGATTAAAAATGACGAGTTGATAATTGAATTGCCGAGCTTTAGGAGAAACATATTTTTACCCTATACACTTGTTACATCAAAAATTAAAGAAGCGAAGTTAAATGACGGAGTTTTAACAATCGAATTTGAAAAAACAAAACAGGATTAAGCCATGCCAGTAGAAAAAGAAAAACAAATGCCGAAATACTACATTCCATTGCCGGATTTCCAAGCGCTTTTCAAATCTCTTCCACCGGAGCTAGATGAAGCAAAGAAACATTTCATTCAAGTAAATAAAGAAATCTTACTTACGATAAGATCGGTGATAGACGCTGGGATTGCGATCGCTGACAAACTTCTCGAAGAAAAACCAAAAACAGAACCAGCAAAAAAGATAAAAGTTAAATAATTATCTCTGCGGGATCTCAAAGCTAAACGATCCCCAAAAACTCTCCCAGTTTACATTGTCACAATTCTCGCATCTCCGCAGATGTACAAGACGAACAAGTTGAAATCCTGAATTTTTAACTTTAAACTTTGCTATTCCATTTTTGTTTGTTTTCGCCTTTTGCTCAAAAACATCATTTTGACCCGCACCGTAGAGTGTCACAATCTTATTCGCAAGCGGTTTACCTTCAAATAAAACTTGAACTTCAAGTTCATCCCCAACTTTAAGAAGGTATGGATTTTTCAAAAGCACTATCTCAAGCCGTTGCCCGATGACCTTTTTATAAATCTCCCCTTCAATCTTATCCCCTGACAAAACAAGCGATTTTATATACCTACGGTATCTCTCTTTTTGAACTCCGCCTTCTAACTTTACCTTGATATCTGTTATCCCTTCATGCTTTAAATACTCATTAAATTCTTTAGGCTTCAACTCAATATAAGCCCATCCTCTTTCCATAGCGATCAAGCCGAGACCATCAAAATCAACTTCCTTTTTCAGAACCGGAACTGATTTATCTTTGACTTGTGACAATAAGTCAACAATACCATCGTTTTTCACTAATTCAAATTTTTCGGTCATTTCCCTCTGAAGTTCTCGCTCAACCTCAGCCTTAAGTTTATCGCCAACATAAAGATGTACAATCAATGTATCGCCTTTTGACAAAACAAACTTTTGTGGACGAAGCCAATAGTCATGGGCGTAAACAAAATTAAAAATGAACAAGAAGATCAGGATTTTTCTCATTGCTTCCACCTATAATTTTCTTTTAAAAATATGATTGCTTTTGCCTTTTTGTTTAAATCAAAACCCGTGAAATCATCCCCATCAAAATCATAGGGGTTTCCGTAGCCAAGCCAATTCCAATCATGCAGTATTTCAAGTTTATCCTTCTTGTTAAGTGAGTTGTAATTCGGTATGACATTTTTCAATCTCGGATAATTCGCATATTTAGTTGGATTAACTATTGAGAAAACTTTTTTATGTCTCCTCATCTCACCCCATTTTTCATCGGAAGTTCTTTCAGTTTTATAAACATAAACTTCACCTGCCTTTATTTTAATGAATCCACTTTTTATAAACTCCCCTTCATCATAAACACATATTTCAGCCCCGGTTGCGATAAGCGAAGCCTTAAGGAGAAATTCACACAAAAGATAAGCGTTAAACTCATTCCCACCGATTCGTGTTATACCACTTGCTATCGAATTATCAATATACCCCCCTCGTTTAAGCACAATTAAACCCTCTCTCTCAAGTTTCTCAAGCGCCTCAACCTCGCTCATCCCAGATGATAAAAGCGTTTCAAATTTTTTTGCTATTATATTTTTAACTGGTTCCTTCTCTCCAGCCCACATCATAAGCTCAACATTTTCCCAATTTGGGAAAACCGCAAATCTTTTGAAATTTATCTTCCCTGCAGTCCAGATAAATTCTGAGTTATACCATTTCTGCAATCTCATCATCTCATTCCACTCCTCATCACTCAAAAAATTTTCCCCATTATCCTCTATCCAATATTTTATCCTTCTCGCCATAATTTTACCTCCATTGTCTTGAGAAATCTTTCAACATACTTGCCGAAGAAGTCAAATTCAAGATTCACCCTGTCTCCGACCTTCCTGAATTTAAGATTCGTATTCTCCCATGTAAATGGGATTATAGAAACTTTAAACCTGTTTGCATCAAGTTCCGCAACCGTTAAACTTATCCCATCAACAGCAATTGAACCTTCCGATATGATATATCTCCCAAATTTTTCGGGAAACTCTATTTCAAAAATCCAACTATTTTTCAATTTCTTTATGCTTTTAATTGTTCCAGTTGTATCAACATGACCAAGGACGATATGTCCACCAAGCCGTTCCTCAAGTTTAAGTGAAAGTTCCAAATTTACCAAATCCCCAGTTTTTAAATCCCCAAGATTCGTTTTCTTTATCGTCTCTTCTACGGCTTCAACTTTAAAACGATCGGTTTGCCTTTCAAAAACCGTTAAGCAAACTCCATTTATTGCAATGCTGTCTCCGATTTTTATCTCTTTGATTAACTTTTTTGATCTCACAGTGAAAATTCTTGCCTTTCCTCGCTGAATGATATTATCAATTTTTCCAACCTCTTCAACTATTCCAGTAAACATACTTAAAGTTAGATTTGTTTAACGATTTCAAAATAAGATTAAACCGTTAAATTTCAAAATTCGGGAAGCCTCGCCTTTACCTTCGGGCATCAAAAGTAACCCCAAATTACTTGACAAACATTCAAGTTTTTATTATATTTAGGTTGAATTCAAAAATAAAAATATGGAGAGTTCAATGATGAAAAAGTTTGCATCAATTTTGTTGATATTTTTATTTGCTATTTTTTCTGCCGGTTGCACAAAGTATGCGAAAGATGAAGAGATCCAACAGTTGAATAACTTGAAAGCTGAAACAGAACAACTCGAAAAGGAAATCAAAGCTAAAGAGCAAGAAAAAGCAGCGTTGCAAAACGAGATCGCACAGAAAGATCAAAAATTGAAGGAACTTCAAGCTGAAAAAGAGAAGGTTCAGCAACGCCTTCAGCAGATAAAGTAAGAAGTGTTTTAACAATAAAACAAAATTGGAGAGCGAAATGAAAAAGTTATTAATAATCTTACTCACATTGGTGTTTGTCATAACCGGCTTTGCTCAGGAAAAAGTTAAGATGAAATATGAAGATTGGCAGAAAGAGATGGCATCATGGACAGCGAAAAGAGATGAGTTGAGGGCTAAGCTCGATGCGTTAAATAACGAAGTTAACAATCTAAAAAGGCAATTAGCTGAAAAAGATGCTCAAATTAAGCAAACACAAGATGCAATCTATGCCCTTGTTGGTACAACACCAGAAGGTGTAAACGAATATAGACAAAAGGTTGCGGACTTTGAAAGAAGATTAAACGAATTATCAAGGCTTTCAAATGAACAACTCTATGAAAGAAGGGCAGAGGTTGAAAAGCTTTATAATGACTACCAAGCCTTGAAATCAGATAAAAGAGTTGCTCTTTCTGAATTTTATGACAAAGTTTTAGGATTTGAATCCCAAGTTAACAATTTAATCACAACCGTTAGGGCTCTTGTTAAAACAAAAGAAGGACAAGTTGTTCTCGCTGAAGCCCTAGTGAAAGAAACGACCTATACAGTTGGAACGTGGAAGAAAGATCGTGATTGTCTCTGGAATATAGCGAAGAAACCGACGATTTATGACAACCCGTTCCTATGGCCAAAGATTTATGTGGCAAATAGGGATAAGATAAAGGATCCAGATTTGATTTATCCTGGCTGGGTTTTAAAAATTCCGCCAAAAGCTGAGCTGACAAAAGAAGAGAAACGGGCAGCCAACGCATACTATCGTAAGAAAGCGGAGAAACAGCAAGCGGGTGGTGGGATGTGAGAACTTTGATGAGATTTTCATTATTAACTTTGAACCCCTGAGCTGTCAAAAGGCAGTATCAGGGGTTTTTTCTTTTTGGAACTATTTTTAAATTTTTCACGATTTAATTTTTAGAGAAACAAAAACAAAGTTGGAGGCAGGAAGACTGAAAAATCATGGTTGAGCGAAAAATTAAGTTATCTGGCGTTAATACCCTTGCCCTCCTGGGCTATAACGATACCTACCTTCACATAATCGAAAAAAAATTTGATGCTGGTATAACTGTCCGTGGGGATAACTTGATCCTTAAGGGTGAAAAGGATGAAGTTGAAAAAATTGAAAGGGTTTTTAAAGAGCTTATTTTTATACTCAATAAAAACGGACATCTTACCGAAAACGATGTCAACATTGTAATTGATCTCGTAAAACTAGATAGCGATGATTTAACATCAACGCACAGAAGAAAAAAACATACTGTTGATGAACTTGATTCAACTATCCTTTTCACAAAAAATGGACCAATAAAAGCTAAAACCCCAGGGCAGCTTGAATACTATCGTCAAGTGAAGAAAAATGACATTGTTTTTGTCATAGGACCAGCAGGAACAGGTAAGACATATCTTGCTGTTGCAATGGCAGTTGCAAGTTTAAAAAATCACGAGGTTAATAAAATCGTCCTTTGCAGACCAGCGGTTGAAGCTGGCGAAAATCTTGGCTTTTTGCCTGGGGACCTGAGGGAAAAAATTGAACCTTATCTTAAACCTCTATATGATGCGCTCGATGATATGCTCCCATCCGATAAACTGAAATCATACTTTGATAAAAGAATCATTGAAATTATTCCACTTGCCTATATGAGAGGAAGAACCTTGAGCAATGCTTTTGTCATTCTAGATGAAGCTCAAAATGCCACAAGCTTACAAATGAAAATGTTTTTAACACGTCTCGGAGTAAACTCAAAAGCAATAATAACGGGCGATATAACCCAGATAGATTTACCTTCAAGAACAACATCAGGACTTGTTGAAATTCAAGAAATTTTAAAAGGAATTGAAGGAATTGCTTTCGTATATCTTGATAAAAATGATGTGGTAAGACATCGGCTTGTTAAAGATATAATTGAAGCCTACGACAGATATAATGCTATGAATGGCAAATCAAACGAAAAAAGGGAGATAAATAATGAACCGAGTTCATGAGCTGTTCCGCGAGCTTGTCGAAGTAATTAGAAGGCTTAGAAAGGAATGCCCATGGGATAGAGAACAAACACATAAATCGATAAGGCATAACTTAATTGAGGAAGCTTATGAAACAGTTGAAGCAATAGATGAAGAAAACTTTGAGGAGTTGAAAAAAGAACTTGGTGATCTACTTCTTCATGTTATTATGCATTCTGTAATGGCTGAGGAAAGCGGGAAATTTACTCTCGCTGAAGTTATCGAGGGGATTAGGAATAAGTTAATTTACAGGCATCCACATGTTTTCGGCGATGTCAAGGTAGATAACTCCAAAGAAGTGAAACATAATTGGGAAAAATTGAAACAGGCAGAAAATAATCGAGATTCAATCATTTCGGGCATTCCGAAATCATTACCAGCATTAATAAAAGCATATAGAGTTCAAGAGAAAGCGGGAAGCGTTGGCTTCGATTGGGAAAATCCAAATGATGTTTGGAAAAAAGTTGAAGAAGAAATTTCAGAGTTGAAAAAATCAATCGAAAGCAATGATTCAAATAAAATAGAAGAAGAAATTGGGGATCTACTTTTTGCAATTGTAAACTATTCAAGATTTTTGAAAGTTAATCCAGAAAGTGCTTTAAATAAAGCGGTTGAAAAATTTACCCGCAGATTTCAAACAATCGAAAGAGAGCTAAAATCTCAAGGCAAAGATATTTACTCAGCAACACTCGAAGAGATGGACGCAATCTGGGAGAAGATTAAAAAGAAAGAAAAAGAATAACAATTATTTTAACATCGGTATTTTTATCCCGTGTTTTTTCGCCATCTCGATAGCCTTTTCATATCCCGCATCCGCATGTCGAGCTATTCCAAGCCCTGGGTCGGTAGTTAAAACACGTTCTAATCTTACCTCCATTTCCTTTGTTCCATCAGCTACAACTACCATACCAGCATGAATTGAAAGACCAATCCCAACACCGCCACCATGATGAACTGCCACCCAACTTGCGCCCGCAACGGCATTTAAAAGAGCATTTAAAATTGGCCAATCTGCAATTGCATCGCTTCCGTCCTTCATCTTTTCAGTTTCACGGTTTGGAGAAGCAACAGAACCAGTGTCAAGATGGTCACGGCCGATCACAATCGGTGCTTTAACCTCACCAGTTCTTACCATCTCATTGAAAATTTTCCCCATTTTCGCTCTTTCACCATATCCAAGCCAACAAATTCTTGCTGGAAGACCTTGAAACTTAACATGCGCCCTCGCTTTTTGGATCCACCTAACAAGGGACTTATTTTCTGGAAATGTTTTAATCACCGCTTCGTCAGTTGCATAAATGTCTTCTGGATCACCGCTTAACGCTACCCATCTAAATGGTCCTCTACCTTCACAGAACAAAGGTCGGATGAACTCGTGAACAAAACCAGGGATTTCAAACGCATCTTTTACTCCATTCGCATAAGCCTCGCCACGAATATTATTTCCATAGTCAAAAACAACAGCGCCTCTTCTCTTAAATTCAAGCATAGCTTTCACATGTTCAACAATTGAACGCTTAGCCATTTGAATATATTTTTGTGGATCTTTCTTTCTTAACTCAAGCGCTTCCTCATAAGGAATCCCATTTGGTACATAACCATTTAAAGTATCATGAGCCGAAGTTTGATCTGTAACGATGTCCGGAATTATACCCCGCCTCAAAATTTCAGGCAAAACATCAGCTGCGTTTCCAACAAGACCGACCGAAATTGCTTCTTTTTTCTCTTTCGCTTTGAGAACAATTTCAAGTGCTTCGTCAAGGTTATCCGTCATCATGTCAAGATATCCAGTTTGAAGTCTTCGCTCGATTCTTTTTCTATCGACCTCAACTCCGAGAAAAGCAGCCCCATTCATTGTAGCAGCCAAAGGTTGTGCTCCACCCATTCCACCAAGTCCAGAAGTTAACAAAAATCTTCCGGCGAGCGTCCCACCAAAATATTTGTCAGCGCAAGCGGCAAATGTTTCGTAAGTTCCTTGTAAAATGCCCTGAGTTCCAATGTAAATCCAACTTCCAGCCGTCATCTGCCCATACATCGTAAGACCAAGAGCTTCAAGCCTTCTAAACTCATCCCAAGTTGCCCAAGCTGGGACAAGCATTGCGTTCGAAATTAACACACGTGGAGCAAATTCATGTGTTTTGAAAATTGCGACGGGTTTTCCCGATTGAATCAACAATGTCTCATCATTTTCAAGCTCTTTTAAACTTTTAACAATCGCATGAAAACACTCCCAATTTCTTGCTGCCTTTCCTGTCCCACCGTAAACGATGAGTTCCTCAGGTTTCTCCGCGACTTCGGGATCAAGGTTATTCATAAGCATTCTTAACGCTGCCTCCTGAGCCCAACCTTTACATGTTAAAACATTGCCACGTGGTGCTTTTATACTTTTAACATCAAACTCTTTTAATTCAACTTGATTTAAGATTTCCGCCATCTTTTACCACCTCCAAATTTTTAAAATGAATTTTTTGTAAATATTGCCTTGAAAACATAACCAGCAATTTGCGGATTCTCCCTGAATCGTCTCATCGAATAAGCATACCAATGCTCACCAAAAGGAACATAAATTCTTAATTTATAACCATTTGACACAATTTTATTCCCAAGCTCAGGGCGCACACCAAGCAACATTTGAAATTCAAACCTTCCGTCTTTCAGGTTATACTCTTTTATCAAACGATATGCCTCATTTATTAATTCATCATCATGCGTTGCAATACAAATATATGCCTCGCTTTGGAAGAGAATATTTAAAAGGTGCTTGAAGTTATGGTTGATCAACTCCCTCTTCTTAAAAGCAATTGTTTCTGGCTCAATATAGATACCTTTACACAACCTTATCCTTGGCTTCAACGGCAATAGAGCCTTTATATCGCTTTCACTTCTTTTTAAATATGCTTGAATTGCCACACCAACATTGTCATATTTTGATTTCAGCTTTTTATAAATTTCAATTGTTGCATCCGTTGTCGATGAATCTTCCATATCAATTTCAACAATGTTGTTATACTCCTTTGCAAGTTTAACGAGTTCTTCAACATTGGCATAACAGAAATCAAAATCAAGTTTTAAACCCAATTGTGTAAGCTTGATAGAAAGGTCTGAATTTAAATTATTTTCTTTGATCTTGTTTAGCACAAGCTTATAAGCTTTCAGCGCTTTGATTGCTTCATCTTCGCTGGTGATGTTTTCACCAAGCACATCGATTGTGGCTAATTTTTTCTGCTCATTTAATTTCTTTACAAGGGCAAGTGCATCTTCAAGTCTTTCCCCCGCTATGTATCGGCTTGCAAAATGTCTGACAATTTTTTTAGGTACTAATGGCAAGGTGCGAACGATAAGTTCATTTAATAGGTTCATGGTAAAAAGAACCTTTTTTATTTTATTTAGCCAGAAAAATTTAATCTTTAAAGTTCTAAAAATCAAACTTCAACTCAGTTCCCTTCTATTTGCGTAGAAGTTTAGCAACAAACCAACCATAGCCATATTAATCCACATTGCTGAGCCACCATAGCTCAAAAATGGAAGCCATATCCCAATTACAGGAAAAAGTCCAAGCGTCATTCCAATGTTAACCACAATATGAAATGCCCATGTGGAAAAAATTCCAATCGCAACTAAGCTTGCAAATTTTTGCCTTATCGTTGATGCAAGATTTATAACACGCCACAAGAGTATAAGATAAAGCAGAAGAATAATTACTGAACCTATAAACCCAAACTCTTCAGCTGGAACACAAAAGATAAAATCAGTCCATTGAGCTGGGATAAACCTTAACTGAGTCTGCGTCCCTTTCATAAACCCCTTGCCAACCAAACCGCCCGAACCGATCGCAATTTTTGATTGAATGACATTATAACCAGCCCCTAACGGGTCACTTAGTGGATTTAAAAAGCTTGAAATTCTTTTTTGTTGATGTGGCTTCAAAATCTTATGATAAATATGTTCGCTTGCCAAACCAATTATTAAATTCATCGCTATTATCATAAGTGTCAAAACAAAAGGCTTACGCATCAGGAGAAATAAAACGGTGATTAAAATTGAAACAAGTATAAAAACTTTAAGGCTAAAAAACGAAGCAACGATCAAAAAAATTGGAGCAACTAAAAGCAAGAGCCAAAATACAGGAATCTCAAACCAAAACATAATTCCCAAGAAAATAGCGCCAAACACAACTGCTGTTCCAAGATCGGGTTGTAAAATGGTTAAAAAGAGCGGAATAAAAGTTAAAATGCCAGCAACTATTAATGTGATAGGGCTATCACTTCTGACATTTTTCCTTGACAAAAAATTAGCAAGTATTAAAATAGTTGCAAGTTTTGCAAATTCAGATGGTTGAAACTGGAACTTACCGATTTGAAGCCATGAAGCTGAGCCTGAAACTTTTTTACCCATAAAGATGACAAGCACAAGAAGCGAAAGCGAAAGAAAATAAAGGAAGGGAGATACCCTTAATAATTTTTGTGCAGGCAAAAAATAGAAAAAAGCAAGTATTATAAAACCACTCAGAATCCAAAGAATATGTTTTACAAAGATAAAAAATTGCCCTGGTAGTTTCGTCGCACTATAAATTGATAACACGCTCATGATCAACAAGCCAACCAATGGGATCACGATTTTAAAATCGATTTTGTCTCCAATTCCTCTAACTAACGCCATCTTACAAGCTTAAATTCTGTTCTTTGATTTTTTAATTCGAAATACTTCTTTACTATCTCTCTTGCGATCGGTGCAGCAACTGACCCACCTGTTCCAGCATTTTCAACTATGATAGCAAATGCAATTTCAGGGTTCTCATAAGGCGCAAATCCAATAAACCAAGCGTGATCCTTACCATGCGGATTTTGTGCAGTTCCAGTCTTACCAGCAACATTTACTCCCTCAACCCTTGCTGCCCTACCTGTTCCAACGGAACCATTGACAACCATATACATCGCTCTGCGAACTATGTCGAATGTTTCCTGTGATACTGGAATTTCCCTGACACGATATGAAACTTTTTGTACCTTCCCCACTTTTTTATCCACAATCTCTTTAACAAGATGCGGTTGGTAATACTTACCCGAATTTGCAAGTGCCATCGCATATCCAGCCATTTGGAGCGGTGTTACACTTATTTCACCTTGCCCAATTGCTAAACTTATAAGATAACCTTTTGTCCACTTGTTAACTCCATAAACCCTGTTGAAATACTCAGTTGATGGAAGAATCCCATCAAGTTCCTCTGGCAAATCAATCCCCGTCCTTTTCCCAAAGCCGAAAAGAGCTCCATACCTTGACCAATCGTCAAAATTAGTTCTTAACATCAGGTTGTAGAAATAAACATTACATGAAACTTCAATCGCCCTCACCAAATTCACCCAACCATGCCCTTGGGATGTATGACATTTAAATACCTTGTTGCCATAGACAAAATAGCCTGGACAATAAACCTTCCAGTTAGAGTCAACCGCACCTGTTTCAAGCGCGGTTATAGCAAGTATCATTTTAAAAGTTGAACCAGGTGAATAAAGCCCCGATATAGCTCTGTTCAATAAAGGCTTCTTTGGGTCAGAGTTAAGTGAATCCCACACTTGTTTAGAAGTATAACCACTTAACAAAGTAAGGTCATAATTAGGTTTACTAACCATAGCTAAAATTTCCCCATTGCGCGGATCAATTACAACAGCTGAGCCAGTTTTATCTTGGAACAATTGTTCCAAAAATGACTGCAATTCGATGTCGACCGTCAAGACTAAATCGGAACCTTCAGAAGGTGGTATATCATTTCGTCCATCGTTATATCTACCCACAAACCTGCCAAGTGCATCGACCATTATAAAACGATATCCTTTCCCACCTTTTATTATGGACTCGTAGCTTTTCTCAAGCCCAGACTGACCGATTTGATCCCCAGGCTTATATAAACCTCGATAAATTGTAAGCTGCGATGATGTAATTTCCTTAACATACCCAAGCATATGGGAAGCAAGCCCAGAAGCTCGATAATTTCTTTTATGTTCGATCAAATAATCAATCCCCCTTAACTCATTTTTATGCTCTTCAATATATGCAATTGCCCTAAGTGGAGCGTCGCGCCTAATTTTAACTGGCGTAAATGGCGACGGCGCTGATGAAATTTTATCCATTATATACTGTGGTTCAACATTTAAAAGTTTTGCAACAACATCAAGATTCTTCATCTCAAACTCATAAGGTACCAAAGTAACAGTATAAGATGGCACATTGTCAACTATAATCTTACCATTTCTATCAAAAATTAACCCCCTGATTGGATCATGCTGAATAGTTCTAATGCTGTTGCTCTCGGCTTGCCTTTTATATTCAAGACTTCGATAAAGTTGAAGTTCAAAAAGTTTACCTAAAAAGAAAAGAAAAACAAGCGAAAGGAATATTTTTAAAAACTTTACCCGAGCTGCTTCATTCATAGCCAAATCCCTTCTTCCTTGAAAGCGTGAAAACAGGGATCAATGATATAATACCTGTATAAACTGAACGACCAACTATTAACCTTAAAACTTCCACACCATCAAAATTACTCCCAAGGATATCCAATAAAAAATATACAAGGTTATCAACCGCCGAACATAAAATCACAATACCAAAGAAACGCAGTGTTCCTATATTTGCTTCAATTTTAGCTTCACTGTAAAAATATCCTGAAATGAAACCAGAAACAGTTTTTGAAAGAGCCGAAAGCCCAGGTACAAAATCAACAGTTAAATCCATCAACAAACCAGAAATAAAACCTGCTACTGTCCCAACAATTTGTCCATTTCTTAAAGCCATATACACAACAAAGATAATAACAAGGTCAGGAGCGATCTTCTCAATCGAGATTAAAGGCACCATGGTTATCTGGATAAACAAAATCGCTAAACCAACAAAAAAATATCTAACATATATCATCATTTTTCAAGCAAATCCTGTTCAATTTTTTCTCTTTCCAGATCGCTTTTATATTTAATAATGAAAACCTCTTCAATCTTGGTAAAATCAACCGCCGGCTTCACCTTTATCACTTTAAAAAGACCCGCTACAGAATTATCTATCTCCGCAACCACGCCGATTTCAAACCCCGGTGGGAAAATTGTGCTATATTCAGATGTTATGACAACATCCCCCACTTCAACATCCATCGTTTTTGAAACATTAAACACTGATAGAAACTCACCCCCTTCCCAGCCAAGTATTCCATCAACCCTGGTTCTTTGAATTTTTACGCTCGCCCTAAAATCTTTATGATACAAAATCATAGCCACCGAATAATTTTTGCCAACCTTCATTATCTTGCCGACAACCCCAGACTCAGATATAACAGGCATATTAACCTCGACCCCTTCATTTGACCCAGCATTTAAAATTATGTAATTGTACGGGCTGACAAGTGTCTTTCCAACTACATCGGCAGGTATAAATTCATAATTATTTGTTTTTTCCTTAAACCCAAGAAGCCTGCGCAACCTAATGTTTTCAAGCTTCTCCTCACGCAGCTGGCTTAACTCACTGAGCAAGAGTATATTTGTCTTTCTCAGTTTTCTATTTTCATCTTGAATGTCGTAAAAATTCGAAAAAATATTCGTAATAGATTTTGTAACCCCAACAACCTCAACAGCTATTTGTGCTACCAAATGCGACTTCGACGAATTACCAACAGAAAGCAATATCAAAGAAACCAACACCAGGGCGGAAAATGTGAGGTATTCCCTTAAATGTTGGCTTATTTGAGACAGAATTTTAAACATTAATATCTCTGACTTTTAAGTAAAACTTTAGAATATGCTTCAAGATTTTCAAGAACTTTTCCAGCTCCGCGAACCACAGCAGTTATCGGGTCTTCTGCCACATGCACAGGTAGTCCAGTTTCCATCTTTATTCTTTCATCAAGACCTTTAAGCAGCGAGCCACCACCTGTAAGCATTATGCCACGGTCAAGTATATCTGCTGCAAGTTCAGGGGGTGTCCTTTCAAGGGCAAGTTTTATAGCATCAATTATTGCAATGATTGGCTCATTTAAGGCTTCCCGAATTTCAACGGAACTCACCTCAACTATCTTGGGAATTCCAGTTACAAGGTCACGACCTTTCACTTGAATAGTTACTTCTTCCTCAAGGGGCATGGCAGAACCAACCTCACATTTTATATCCTCAGCGGTTCTCTCACCTATCAAAACATTATACGACTTCTTAAAAAGCTGAATTATCGCGTTCGTCATCTCATCCCCAGCAATTCTTATCGATTCTTGAGTAACAATTCCAGATAACGCTATAACAGCGATCTCTGTCGTTCCACCACCAATATCAATTATCATATTTCCGTATGGTTCCGAGACATCTATCCCAATTCCAATTGCAGCCGCCATTGGTTCAGGAATCAAATGAACCTCTTTTGCTCCAGCATGCTCAGCTGAATCACGCACAGCTCTTTTTTCTACCTCCGTGACGCCACTAGGAACGCTTATAACAACTCGCCTGCTTGGGAACCAGTTGACATGAATTTTTTTGATGAACTCCCTTAACATTCCTTCAGCCATCTCAAAATCAGCTATCACACCATCTTTCAAAGGTCTTATAGTTTGAAGATCTTTATGGGTTCGCCCAAGCATCTCTTTTGCTTCTTTCCCTATGGCAACAATCTTGCGTGTACTTTTGTCGTATGTGACTATTGAAGGTTCATTTAACACAATCCCTTTACCCTTCATCCATATAAGTGTGGTTGCAGTTCCAAGGTCAACCGCTATATCTGCGGTGAATAAATTGAAAATTCCCATTTTTCTTTTTCTAAATTATTTTTTAATGTTTAAAATGTCTTATTCCTGTGAAAACCATTGCAATATTATATTCATCAGCTGCTTTTATCACATCTTCATCTCGTATTGAACCACCAGGTTGAATTACGGCTGTTGCTCCAGCTTTCGCTGCTTCAATCAACCCATCTGGAAAAGGAAAGAAAGCATCCGAAGCCACAACGCTACCTCTCAAATCATGCCCCATCTCCTTTGCTTTCATAACTGCTATCTTTGAAGAGTCAACCCTTGACATCTGCCCAGCTCCAATCCCAAGAGTTCTATCTTTCTTCGCATAAACAATTGCATTTGACTTAATATGCTTTACAACTTTCCACGCAAATATCAAAGCTTCCATCTCATCAACGGTTGGTTTTCTTCGTGTGACAACTCTCAAATTCATAGGCTCAAGATCAATTTGATCCACCTCTTGAACAAGAACACCACCTATAATTTTTCTAAAATCGAAACCAAACGCCTTCAAATCAATATCTTTATACCTTATTAATCTTCTGTTCTTCTTGCGCATCAAAAAATTCAAAACATCAGATGGAAATTCAGGAGCGATTATAACTTCAAAAAATACCTCATCTATCGCCATGGCAGTTTTAAAATCAATCGGACGGTTGAAAGCAACTATTCCACCAAACGCTGAAACAGTATCAGTTGCAAAAGCTTTTTTAAATGCTTCAAGAGTTGAACTTTCATCAATTCCCACACCACATGGATTTGTATGCTTTACAATGGCACAAGCTGGCTTGTCAAATTCAAGAATAAGTTCCGTCGCAGAACTTATATCAAGTATGTTATTATAAGAAAGTTCCTTGCCATGAAGATGTTCAAAATAAGTGAAGAAATCACCATAAAGCGCAGATCTTTGATGCGGATTTTCTCCGTAGCGCAAATTCTTAACTTTGGGTAAATTCAAATGAAAAACTTCAGGTAATACATCCTCGGTTGATTGTGAAGATAAGAAGTTTGCAATAATTGCATCGTAATCTGATGTATGTCTAAATACCTCGATTGCAAGCGAAAGTCGTGCCCTTTCGGAAATTTCACAATTGTTCGTTTTAAGCTCATAAATTATTTGTTCATATCTATCTGGATTAACTACCCCAACCACATACTTATAATTTTTAGCGCTTGCCCTCAAAAGCGTGACCCCACCGATATCAATTTCTTCAATTGCCTCATCGATCGTTACCTTCCCATCACGAATCACATCGGAAAACGGATACAAATTTACAACGACAAGATCAATTGGAATTATACCGAACTTTTTTAACTGTTCAATATGTTCAGGATTATCCCTCACAGCGAGAATTCCCCCCAGAATTTTTGGGTGTAAAGTTTTAACCCTACCATTAAACATTTCAGGAAAACCAGTTATATCCTCAACCCTCTTAGCCTTGATCCCATTCTGAGTAAGAAGATTATAAGTTCCCCCAGTTGAAATTATATCTATACCAAGGTTTTGGAGCTCTCGTGCGAAATCAACTATTCCTGTTTTATCATAAACACTTATAAGTGCTGTTTTAATTTTCATTTTTGATTATCACCTTTCTTCCGGATATTTTCACTTTCCCTTCGACAAAAAGTTTAATTGCTTGTGGATAAATTTCATGTTCAACCTTCAAAACTCTTTCAGCTAGAGTTTCAGGCGTATCATCATCTCTGACTTCAACTGCCCTTTGCATCACAATGGGACCATGATCATATTCTTCATCAACAATATGCACAGTGACACCGGTTATTTTAACTCCGTAATCAATCACCGCTTTATGAACATTCATGCCATACATTCCCAAACCTCCAAAAGCCGGCAAGAGAGCAGGGTGAATGTTTAAAATTCGGTTCGGATATTCTCTAATTATTTCCGGAGGAATTTTTTTCATATATCCAGCAAGGACGATAAGTTCAATGTTTCTCGATTTGAGTTCACAAAGAATTCTATTAACATAGTCCTCATCACTTGAAAATTGCTTTCTACTTATATGAAGCGCATCAATTCCATTCGCTCTTGCAATTTCAAGGGCACCTGCGTTGGAATTATTACTTATCACCACAGAAATTCTCGCATTTAACTTTCCTTCCTTTATGGCATTAAGGATTGCCATAAGATTTGAACCTCGACCTGAAGCAAAAACAGCAATGTTCATCGATGATTAAAATGAATTCTCATTTCTTGAATAAATTTAATACTTGATTTAAAAATTGTCAAATACGTTAAGATTTGTTAAGAAAATAACCCCACTTTTGAAAGTGTCTCACGCCTTAAGGGTTATCCCCATTAAAAATAAAAAGCCCCGACATATGTCGGGGCTTTCAATGCGCTTTAGGCATCTTTTACATTAATACATATCACTCATTCCACCTGGAACCGCGGGGGTTTTCTCTTTCTCGGGCTTTTCAAATACAACCGCCTCAGTTGTCAACAACAATGATGCAACACTTGCTGCATTCTCAAGTGCAACGCGAGCTACCTTGGTCGGGTCAATAACTCCTGACTCAAATAAATTCTCAAATCTTTCTGTCTGAGCATTGAATCCAAAATCATCTTTACCTTCCTTAACCTTCTGCACAATCACAGATGGTTCAAGTCCAGTATTGGCAACGATTTGCCTTATCGGTTCCTCAAGAGCTTTCCTTACTATATCAATTCCAACTGCTTGATCCTCGTTCTCAGGTTTCAATTCATCGAGCTTATGCATAACTCTCAGATAAGCTACTCCACCACCAGGAACAATTCCTTCCTCAACAGCTGCTTTCGTTGCATGAAGTGCATCTTCAACACGAGCTTTCTTTTCTTTCATTTCAACCTCGGTAGCTGCACCGATCTTCAAAACAGCAACTCCACCGCTCAACTTCGCAAGTCGCTCCTGTAACTTTTCACGATCATAATCAGAGGTTGTTTTTTCAATCTGCACTTTAATTTCATTTATACGACGCTTAATATCTTCTTTATTTCCAGCACCTTCAACAATCGTCGTATTATCTTTATCTACAACAACTTTCTTCGCTTGCCCAAGATATGAAAGTTGTGCATTCTCAAGTTTAAAGCCTTTTTCTTCAGATATTACAGTCCCGCCAGTCAAAATTGCGATATCTTCAAGCATAGCCTTCCTTCTCTCACCAAAACCTGGAGCTTTAACAGCACAGCACCTCAATGTTCCACGAAGCTTGTTAACAACAAGCGTCGCAAGAGCTTCACCCTCAACATCTTCAGCTATGACAAGAAGTGGTCTGCCTGATTGAGCAACTTTTTCAAGTATCGGGAGGAAATCCTTTAACGAGCTGATCTTTTTATCGTGGATTAAAATATATGGATTTTCAAGAACACACTCCATCGTATCTGGATTTGTCACGAAATATGGCGAAAGATAACCACGGTCAAATTGCATACCTTCAACTATTTCCATCGTTGTCTCAGTTCCTTTCGCTTCCTCAACAGTTATAACCCCATCCCTTCCAACCTTCTCCATAGCGTCGGCAATAAGCTGACCAATTGACATATCATTATTTGCTGAAATCGCACCAACATAAGCGATTTCTTTCTTATCTTTGACTTCCCTGCTAATTTCTTTTAATCCCTCTACAACTTTCTGAACTGCCATATCAATACCACGCTTTAAATCCATCGGGTTTCTCCCAGCAACAACATTTTTCAAACCTTCTCTAAATATCGCTTGCGCAAGAACCGTTGCTGTTGTTGTTCCGTCTCCTGCAACATCACTTGTCTTCGATGCAACTTCACGAATCAACTGTGCACCCATATTTTCAACCGGATCTTCAAGCTCAATTTCTTTAGCAACTGTAACACCATCTTTTGTAACAACGGGTGGTCCAAATTTCTTATCTATTATGACATTTCTCCCCTTTGGACCAAGTGTGACTTTTACAGCTTCTGAAAGTTTGTCAACACCGCGTTTCAATGCAGCACGTGCATCAGCATTGAAAAGTATGTCTTTTGCTGCCATATTTTTACCTCCTTCTAAATTTTTTGTTTTTAATTAGTTTACTCAATTATCGCAAGAATATCACTTTCCCTCATGATTAAATATTCTTCTCCATCAATTGAGATCTCAGTTCCAGCGTACTTACCATACAAAACCTTATCACCAACCTTTACCTCCATAGGTATCTTCTTTCCATCATCAGTTATCCGCCCTGGTCCAACAGCAATCACTTCCCCCTGTTGAGGACGCTCTTTTGCTGTATCTGGAATGACTAGACCACTTTTTGTAACTTCTTCAGCTGGCAGTGGCTTTACCACAACCCTATCAGATAAAGGCCGAATGTTCACTTTTGCCATAAGTTCAACCTCCAACTTTTTTGTTTTTATTAGCACTCAATAAGTGTTGTTGCTAACCGTATATAAATATAATCTCTAAAACAATTTGTGTCAAGTGACAAAATGTCTTTTTATTTAACCCAAGCATTGAAAATCAAACGAAATCGAATTAACAAAATCAAAGAATTATGCAAATTTGTCATGTAGTTAAATTTTTAAATCCTCTTTTAAAAGCTCTTTAACCGTCTTTTCTGAGAACATTTGCTTTATCTCTTCTCTAATATTACGCCAATAATTGTGAACAGGGCAGGGACTTTTATCTGAGCAATTTGGAAGCCCCAAAACACAATCCTTTAAGAGTTTCCCCCCATCAAGAGCAAAAACTATATCCAGCAATTTCAATTTCTCGGGCGATTTTCTTAAACGAAATCCGCCGCTTTTACCCCTTTTTGAATATATAATTCCTGCTTTTACAAGTTTTTGAATTACCTTTGCAAGAAAATGTTGAGGAATTTTTAAATCCCGCGCAATTTCCTCAGCATCTATCCACTTTTTAATACTTTTTCCATCAGTTTGATTCAAAGCGATGTAGAGAACAGCTCTCAATCCATATTCAGCGGTCTTGCTAAGTAAAGTAGCCATTTTTGTCATTCTTTTTTCAAAAATTTAAAATTAAATTTCCGCATTTAAAAATTTGCAAAAGTTAAAATTATGTTTTAAATTAAAGTTGACTTTACCTGGGGCCGTAGCTCAGTTGGGAGAGCGCCACAATGGCATTGTGGAGGTCACGGGTTCGAATCCCGTCGGCTCCACCATTTTTAAGAAACCTGCCCTGATCTAACTTGAAAAATTCAAGTGAACCCATTAAATTTTTTATAAGTAAAAATAAAAGAGTGTGAATAATATGACAAACGAAAGGTGGAAAATATATCCCGAAAGGGATGAAGTTTCAGATGAATTAAAAAATCTTGCCAAACAAATCGAAGATGATGGGGGTGTCGTTTTAGCAATTTACCAAGAACCGTATGGTAAAAACTGGCAAATCTTTGCTCTTCTACCACTTGAAAAAGTAAAACCAACACCATTTCAAAGAGACCTATCAACAGCGCATGTAAAAAGACTCCAAGAAGTAATTGAGGAACTCAAAAGATTTATCGATCCAATAGTAGCTATAAGATATTCAAATGGGGAATACTGGACTCCAAATGGAAATCACAGAAGAGAAGCACTACTTCGCCTTGGGGCTAAACAAATACCAGCCATAGTAATTCCAGATATCTCGGTTGCATTTCATATCCTATCACTTAACACAGAAAAAGCTCACAACTTGAGAGAGAAATCACTCGAAGTTATCAGAATGTATAAAGGTTTGCTCGAAACGAATGGAAAAGCTTCCGAAATGGAATACGCTTTCCAATTTGAGGAGGCTTACTTCATAACACTTGGCTTGATTTACGAAAACCACCCCAAATTTAGCGGTTCAGCATATGTCCCAATACTTAAAAAAGTTGACAACTTTATGGATGTACCTTTGACAAAAGCACTGACAGAAAGAGAAAAAAGAGCGGAACTTCTTAAAGAAGTTGATGATCTAGTTGAACCAATCGTTCATAGTTTTAGAGAAAGAGGGATAAATCATCCTTTCTTGAAACAAGCGGTTGTTTCAAAAGTTAATCCGATAAAGAGAAAGAGAAAAACAACAATTGGATATGATGAGTTATTTAAGCAGATGAAAAAGGCACTTGAGAAACTCGATCCATCCTCAATAACAATGGATGAACTTATCGCTCTTGCATCTGAAATGAGCGAATGGGTAGATTAATCGCTTGTAAATTTCTTTAAAGCCTTTGAAATTTCGCGCAATCTCTTATCGACAAGATAATTTACTGTCCCAGGTTCAAATTCGCCGTTTTTAAGTCTTTTTCCTGCCTTAACACCTGTTAAAATTTCAATTCCCTCATCGATTGTTTCAACAGGATAAATGTGAAACATTCCATTCTTAACAGCTTCAATCACATCATCCCTCAACATAAGATCATCTACATTTTTCTTCGGAATTATCACACCTTGTTCCCCTGTCAATCCTTTGGCTTTACAAACATCAAAGAACCCTTCTATTTTCTCATTTACACCACCTATCGGCTGTATATCACCTTTTTGATTTACAGAACCCGTCACAGCTATCCCTTGCTTTATCGGCAATCCAGAAAGAGCCGAAAGCAAAGCATATAGCTCAGTTGAAGATGCACTATCCCCATCAATGCCAGAGTAAGACTGCTCAAAGCAAATACTCGCAGAAAGTGTAAGTGGTTTATCCTGAGCGTATTTCTCTCTTAAATAACCCACAAGGATCAAAACACCTTTATCATGAATTCTCCCACTTAAATTAGATTCACGCTCGATATTTATAACGCCAGATCTCCCCATCGACACAGATGCAGTAATTCTAACAGGTCTCCCAAATCTATAATCCCCCATTTCGTAAATTGTTAACCCATTAACTTGACCAACTCTTTCACCAGTAACATCAACAAATATTATACCTTTTGCGATCAACTCTTTTATTTTATCTTCGATCATTTTTCTTCTATAAAAGCTTTCCTCAATTGCTTTTTTAACATGCTCTGCCTTAACAGATTCATCCCCATCAACCCCAGCCCAATAGTCAGCCTCTCGAATTAAATCTGCTATGACGCTAAACTTTGTTGTGATTTTATCTTTCCTTCCCGCATGCCTTACTGCAAACTCGACGATTTTCCCAACTGCTTCTTTATCGAACGGTCTCAAATTCTCATCACGACAGACCTTCTTCACAAATTTTGCATACTGTGCTATTGCTTCATCATTTAAATCCATCTCAAAGTCAAAGTCAGCCTTTATCTTGAAAATTTTTCTAAAATCTTCATCATACTCATAAAGCAAATAGTAAAGTTCAGGATCGCCAAGCATCACAACTTTTGTGTTTACTTCAATTGGTTCTGGCTTGAGCGAAATTGAACTTATCTGGAAAAATACATCTATAGGTTGAATCTCAAGTTTTCTATACATTAAAGTTCTTTTCAAAGCTTTCCAAACCCCAGGCTCACTTAGCGCATCTCTCGCGTTCAAGACAAGATAACCACCATCAGCCTTTAAAAGCGAGCCAGCTTTTATTTTTGTAAAATCAGTTCTCCAGAACCCGCGAGAATCGTAAACTTTTTCGATTGTCCCAAATATGTTCGAAAATGTCGGGGTTGTCTCAATTATAACTGGAACTCCATCTTGCTCTGAATTATCAAGGATCACATTTACGCGATACGGAAGGAATGGATCAACTTCGTCCCTTTGTTCAAGGAATGGAACTGGTGGCTTGCCTTGTTCTGCTGAAGCCTTGAAAATGTTAAGATTATTCAAAATATGCTTCTTCACCTCATCAAGATATTCATGAACCTTTGGAATTTTAAACTGCTCTTTGATTTCATCAATTATGCCCTCGACGATGGACTTGACAGCATCTCGTTCAAGTTCCTCAAGTTCTTTTGAGAGCTCCCTTGCAAGCATCATTTCCTTTTTAAAAATTTCCTGCATCTCCGCCTGAAGCTCCAGATATTTCTGCTGAATTTCTCGAGCTGTTTCCTCAGAAATCTTTCCCGCCTTAGCAAGATTAGAAAGTTGCTCCACAGGAACAGGTTTACCATCAATTATTGGAACAATGCTTGGCTTGATGACATTCTCAACTTGCATGTTTATAATTGCAAATCTTTCGCTTTCAACTTTTTTCTGAAACTCGCGAAACAATTCTTGCTCTTTTTTTTGATATCTTTCGATTATTTTATTTCTCGCATCTATATACTTTTCATCCTCAAGCGTTTTGGGAATTTTCTGCTTAAGATAAAAAATCATCGCTTCCATATTTCGCTTGAACATTATCGCTTGCCCCCTCGGAAACTCAAGAAGCCGTGGTTCATCAGGATTTTTAAAGTTATAAACATAACATCTATCGGGTGCCTGAGGAGCTTTGGGAGAAATTTGTTTGAGAATGTGTTTTATCGTGGTCATCCTCCCTGTTCCAGTCAAACCGCAAACAAATATATTATACCCAGGTGCAAAAAGCTCCGTTCCAAGTTTCAATGCCTTTAAAGCTCTTTCCTGCCCAATTATGTCCTCAAGAGGTTCAACGGTGTCCGTCGTCTCAAACTGCAATTTTTCAATTGGGCATGTCCAGCGAAGTTCTTCAGGTTTTAACTCATTAAATTTTTTCTTTAATTTAAGTTTCGCCATAGTGCGGGATCTCAAATTTGTTGGTTATATCTCACTTGAAATTTATAACTTTGGCTGGAAAGAAAAAATTTCACTTTAACTTGGGATAGGTTTCAGGTATGCGTATAACCTTACTTACCTTCTCATTTTTCAACAGTTCAAAAATCTCTTTTTTTGTAAGCAACTTCGGTTTATCCCTCTTTGCATCAACTATGCAGAAAAATCCAAACGGTTCGTCCGAATCATTCACAAATTGATGTGGAACATTTGAGCCAATGTATAAAACATCCATGAAACCCATATCAAAAATATCGTTCCCAGCTATCGCTTTGCCCCTACCCCTAAGGCATATAACCACATGTTCATGGCGGTGCTTCTCAAGCGTCGAATATCCTCCAGGCGAAATCTCGAAATATCTTAAATTAAATTTTATCTTTTCACCTGACTTCCCAGCTATCACCTGCCTAAGAACATTAAGCCAGGTATTTTTTTCATCTTTGTACTCTTTAACCTCAACCCCATCCCATCTATAATTTTCAAATTTTAAAAATCTAACTTTTTCCTCACTCATCACTCGCACCTAACTTTTTTGAAAAATAAACTAAAAACAACCAAAAAAACAAAAAGTACCTAAACCACATTAACTACATCTGCTGTTTTACTTCCCATAGCTCCAAGCATCATCAAAGATGTTAAAATGACCACTTGCACTATTAAGGATTCATTAACTAAATCCACCCTATAACTCACAGGAATGCTGATAAATAGGAGAATTGTTATCAAGCCTCTGGGTGCTATAAAAAGAATTGGCTTCGCACTCAGTTTAAATGCTTTGATGAGTATAAATCGCAAAACATAAATTAAAGCACATATAGCGATTGCCTAAAGCACTGTCTTTAGATTTAACAAATTGCTTGTTTCAATCAAATAACCAAACAATAAGAAGAAAAATGACCTAACCAAAAATGTAAATTCTATCGTCAACTCTTTAAACCTATCAACTTCATCACTTAAGACATCAACCCGTAACATCTCGAAAAGTTTACTTGTCCTTTCTATTTTATCTATATTCCCTAAGAAAAGACCAAAAACAAGTATAAGAATTAATGCAGGCAAATGGTAAATCTTAGAGATCGCATATATCATTATTATGATCACAATGATCGGTATAAACTTCACATGATGTTTTATCCTGCTTAGCAGAAAAGCCAAACTTAATGTCGTAAGAGATGCTATAATCAAAATTAACAGAGTTTCAAAAGCAAAAGTGATAATAGATTTAACCTCAATTCCGTTATTAAACACAAAAAAGTTAAAGGCTATTATGCCGAAGATATCTGACAAGCTACTTTCATAAACGATAAATTCTCTGTCTTCAGCAGGCAAGTTCTTGGCACTTGAAATTGCGATGGAACTACTTATCACAGCCAGTGGAATCGAATTTACAAAGCCAACTTTAAATGGGATATTTCCAAAATACCAAAATGCAAGGGCAAGCGTAGAACTGATTATCAAAATCGGCAGAAGGGCAAAAAGAGCAGTTTTTAAAATAAATGGAAACTTATCTTTATTCAACTCTAACTCCAAAGAAGCTTCCAGTATAATCAATATCAAACCAACAGTTCCAAGTATTGGAAGCGTGAAGGTCAAGTCAGGCAATGAGATATTCAGCATTTCCACAACAATTACCTTGGTCAACCATCCAGCAAGAAGCAAAAACAACACCGACGGAATTCTAGTCTTCGATGAAGTTATATCAAACAGATAAGCAAGCAAAAGCAGAAAGCAAAGCGATATGATTATTAAATTTGCATCACCCACAATTAAAGCCTAAAATTGCTTACAAGTTATCAAAACGATTCTGATTCGCTCATTTTCTTTTCTTCGTTTGGGCAAATTGTTTTCTTAACATTTCTGCTTCATGTTTTATCTCGGCGAGATCTCGTTTCATCTCAGCCCAACCATACCAGTGCATATAATCTGGGTTCATATGAAAAGCTCCCTGAAAACTTCTCATCCTATGTTCAAGGAACATAACATAAAGCTTTTGCTCGATGGGATGGCGAACTTCGTAGAATCTCAACAAATCAGTATGCAAAGGATAATCCTTTGGTTTTTCAAGAATTCCATCTTTATAAAGCGATTCAACAATTTTAATTGCCTCTGCCATAAGCTTATCTGATTCTTTTATCACCTCATCAGCTTTATCAAGTTGCTCTTTGGCAAAGCTTGGGCTATGGCATTGCGAACAAACTTTTAACATTCTATCTCTTTCCGCCTGCCACTCCTCCGCTGTCAATCTCACAACTTTACCAGCTTCAACTATTTTAACTCTTTCTGTAAAGTTTCCTTTTTCATCAAGGACACCAAGACCCCTCATGATAGTATTTCTTAATTCTCGCCATTCTGGATCTTTTTCAGCTACTCTTAACGCAAGGAAACCCCAAGCAGTTCTAACGCCATGATCACCATCGGGCATGTGGCAAGTTTGGCAAACTGGGGCTCTGGGAGTTTTGCTATCAGCCTTGTAAGGTTCTTTATACCACTGGCTCAACGGCTTGCTGAAATCCCAACTATCTTTTTCAACTGCGTAAATTGTTCCATGTTTTGATGTGCTCCACATTTCCCACTGCGGATGATCAAACCCCATATGGCATGTCATACAGGCTTCTGGCTTTCTGGCTTCAATGGTTGAAAATTTATGTCGAGTATGGCAGGCATCGCATTTACCCTCGTCCCTTCCGATCCTATGGCATCCACCGCAACCTTTCTCACCCTCGATTATAACACTTGGTTGATCTTTAGTCGTTGGCATAGCCATCATAGCAACCCACGCAAGAGCATGCTTGCCCCGTTCAAACTCGTTCACTTTATCTTCATGACATTGAGCACAATTTCTGGGCGAAACAAGCCTTTTAACTCTTTTATCCTCACAACTACTTTTCGATTCGTGTATTTCCTTAACAGCTTCCTTCACTGGAATATGACAATCTGCACACCCAACCCCTGCTTCGTAATGTTTGCTCAATTGCCAATCCCTGATCGCACTCGCAGTTATCCCCTTAGATATATGACAATTCACACATTCATTTGAATTCACAGCCTTGGAGTTTTTAGGATAGAAGATGGCAAGTAAAGTTATAAACAGGAAGGGGAAAACTGATAAACTGAACATTTTGATCCTGCCCATAGTGGAACCTCAATTTTAGTTTAAATTTCTTAACTATTTTCCGCTATGTTTATCTTAAATTTAACGAAAATTGGGCTTAGAGTCAATAGCAGGTTTCTGAAAACTTTTTCGAAGTTATCCCATCATTTTTTATTCTCCAAGTAAATCTTTAATGCTACCGCACTATTATGTTCCGTATCGCGTGCACTATACAGAAGGGTTACATTTCCTTTGCGGGCCTCTGTTAAGATGGGTTGCCATGCCTCGGGTTTGCCATCTAACTCAGCAAAGTAGCGTCGTTTAAATTCTTCCCATTTCTTTGGGTCATGCCCATACCAAAGTCGCAAGCTGTGGCTTGGAGCTACTCCTTTCAACCATGCGTCAATTTGCAAAGTTTCTTTCTTCACACCCCTGGGCCATAATCTCTCCACCAGGAAACGCTTACCGTCATCAGGTTCAGGGGCCTCATAAACACGCTTGGTCTTGATCATAAAAATACTTCCCTTCTGATAAAGTGATTTAAAAATTCCACACTGGTTCGATGCTCACTGACACGCTGGTTGAGGAAATGGCGTTTCTGAACTAGTTTAAATTCCACACTGGTTCGATGCTCACGAAAGCGCAATCGATACGATCGCGATATTCATGAACGTTTAAATTCCACACTGGTTCGATGCTCACATTTTTGACCCTTTGTATGTGATCCTGCGAAATGAGAGTTTAAATTCCACACTGGTTCGATGCTCACCAAAGTGTATGAATACGAAGGGAATCTTTTTTATTTCGTTTAAATTCCACACTGGTTCGATGCTCACTTATTCAAACAGGGGAAAATTCAATTTTATTTTATAAGTTTAAATTCCACACTGGTTCGATGCTCACTATTTTGATGGTGAGAATTATTATTTATTTGATAAGTGTTTAAATTCCACACTGGTTCGATGCTCACAGCAACTAAAAAATACATCTTGCTTATATCTACCTTGTTTAAATTCCACACTGGTTCGATGCTCACACTGATCCAACCAGTTATACTAAGACAAAAGAAGAAGTTTAAATTCCACACTGGTTCGATGCTCACAGGAAAAACTAATAGACCTATACTCTACAAAATAATGTTTAAATTCCACACTGGTTCGATGCTCACGCAAAATGCCTGCAGAATGTCGCTTGTCCAGAGGGTGTTTAAATTCCACACTGGTTCGATGCTCACGAATCGCGCTTGCAGGGTATTTCGACGCTGAAACTTGTTTAAATTCCACACTGGTTCGATGCTCACTATGGAATTTTTCTCTCTTACTGCAAATTGGACAATGTTTAAATTCCACACTGGTTCGATGCTCACTCAAAAATGAAGCGGATTGGATAAGGAAAGAAAAACGGTTTAAATTCCACACTGGTTCGATGCTCACAAATTATTTAAAAACAACTTATCCCAAAGCCTATATGTTTAAATTCCACACTGGTTCGATGCTCACTAAATGTGATTATCTTGCTTACATAAGTGATAAGGAGTTTAAATTCCACACTGGTTCGATGCTCACAAATCAAAAAAGAGAATGAAAATGCAAAATCAAAAAGTTTAAATTCCACACTGGTTCGATGCTCACAAGGATATAGAAAACTTATACTTGCGATAATTGTTTGTTTAAATTCCACACTGGTTCGATGCTCACACTTGAGAGCAACCGAAAAATTGTAATTGAAAACTTGTTTAAATTCCACACTGGTTCGATGCTCACAAGAATTTTTGAAAGAGCGATTAAAACCCAAATTTGGTTTAAATTCCACACTGGTTCGATGCTCACCGGTAAAGATAGTGGGCATTTTTTATTCCAAAGCATGTTTAAATTCCACACTGGTTCGATGCTCACCGTTGTTTTTGCGATTTTTTAAAAAAATCAAAAAAAGTTTAAATTCCACACTGGTTCGATGCTCACATATTCGGAATAGGGGTTTCAGAAAACCTATTTCCAGTTTAAATTCCACACTGGTTCGATGCTCACAGATTGCAGAAAGAATTATGCTGATGGTTGAAATGGGTTTAAATTCCACACTGGTTCGATGCTCACAATGAGGAAGATGTTTGGCTTTTGATTGACCCCACTGTTTAAATTCCACACTGGTTCGATGCTCACTAAATCAAAAGGAGAATGAAAATGCAAAATGAAAAGGTTTAAATTCCACACTGGTTCGATGCTCACTTCTACTGAGAAAATTCTTACCGAAAAAATTCATACGTTTAAATTCCACACTGGTTCGATGCTCACATTTAAAGCGAAAGCGGAAGGATTTTTAAAAACATGTTTAAATTCCACACTGGTTCGATGCTCACACAATTCCACATTATATCTTGAATCTGAAGGACTTGAGTTTAAATTCCACACTGGTTCGATGCTCACGGAAGTTTGATGGAGAGTGGTGGTGGGGGTATTATAGTTTAAATTCCACACTGGTTCGATGCTCACTCGCAATTTGGGGGAAATGAGGCATTATTTAAAAGAAGTTTAAATTCCACACTGGTTCGATGCTCACGGACCTTGAGAGGTTAAAGTGGGCAAACCGGGAATATGTTTAAATTCCACACTGGTTCGATGCTCACCAATAAATAAAGTTGGACCCGTAACATAACCATATTGTTTAAATTCCACACTGGTTCGATGCTCACAAGAACGAGAAGATTTAAACAAGATTTTGAGAGAGCGTTTAAATTCCACACTGGTTCGATGCTCACGTTCTTTGTGTCTTTGGTGGGGAAGTTGATTATTTAGTTTAAATTCCACACTGGTTCGATGCTCACTCTCCAAAAACTACAAAATTTTACACAAAAAATCAAATTTTTCCAACCTAAATTAAGTCGCGGAGCAAAATGCAAAAATATACGGTCCGCGACTAAGAGAAAACTGATTAATTTTTTTCAAACTTTCAAATATTAAGTATTTAACCGCTAAATTTAACGCCCCAAAACTCTGTCCGCGACTAAATTATTCTACTTACCTCACTTCTTTCCACACCTATAACTTCCCTATCAACCCATTTTTTCTCCATTGAATAAATTAAAACCGAATCCTCATTCAAGTTTATTATTTTTCTCAATTTTACTTTCATTTCCTCAAATTGTCCATCGCTTAATTCTCCTTCAAATACCGAATTTTGCACCCAATTCAAATACTTTCGCATAAATTTTAAAACTTTGTTCACCCTCTTTTCCGCTATGTCATAAACAACTATGTAATACATTTCTAGCCCCCCTACCACCAAATTTTAAATCCTTCATATTTTTCCTCTCCCATTATATGTTTGATCAGCTTATAACACTCCAATTTTATCAGTGTTCTGTAGCTTACACTCCTTTTCAGCTTTGGATGCTTAATTGTCGTCTCAAGCTTTTTATCAAACTCACCAATGAAAATTTTCCTACCCTTATCATTCAAATAAGTATAATTTAAATCCTCATTAAAATGCTCAGCTTTTATCTGCCTATGATTTATCAAGCTAAAAATTAACCTATCAACAAGCAAAGGTTTAAAAATTTCCGATAAGTCTAAACTTAAAGAAAATCGCTTAGTTGCCGGCTCATGAAGAAAACTTACAGCAGGATTAAGTTGTGTTTTATAAATTTCATCAAGAACCACAGAATACAAAAGTGAGTTTCCAAATGAAATCAGCGCGTTGATAGGATTTGTCGGGGGTCTTCGTTCTCTTTTTTCAAACTTAAAAACTTCCTCATCAGATTTTATTATGAAGTTCCAAGCATCAAGATATATTTTATTGATTCGTCCCTCGATGCCCAAAATTTCTTCAATCTTCTCACAATTCCTCACCTTATCCAGACTGCTTTTAATATCTGAAATGATAAACTCAATTTCATCTTGAAATTCTAAATCGTCCGATCTTGATTGGTAATACTTTAAATTCTTTAAAATGTTATGACCAGCCGAGTTAATAATCTCCTTCGCGATTTCAATTCTAAGATTTGGATCCAAATAAAATTCCACTTGCCTTACTATGATATATCCTGAAATTGAACCTTCACGCGGAAAAAATGTACCTGAGTAATGACCATAGTAATCAAAAACGTGCAACGAAATATCATTTTTTGCTAGGAAATTTAAAGCTTTGCTATTTATATCAATTTCCCCAAAAACAAAAATTGAGTCAATGCTTTCAATTGGTATGATTTTTCTCTGGATATTTTCCTCTTTTTCATCGGAGAATTCAAAAACAATTGTATTTTCCTTTCTCCTCAATCTTCCGTGTCTCATTATGTAAAGTGGCTTTTTCATACCTATACCCAACAAAATTCAAAATAACTACAAGATTTACAAGTGGGGATTCTTACTTTCTCAGGTGCTTTTTCTGATGAAACTATAGCTTTTATATCCTCTAAAACTTTTCGGAGTTTCTCCCTATCCTCATCTTTAAGCTCAATGATTTCCCTTTTGTGAAGTTTTGGATAATTTATCACACCTTTAAATCCAACTGCCTTTCTCGTCTCAAGATAGTAGATATAGTATTTGACCTGCCATATATGAGCTTCCTCCAATTTATTTGACTTTTTAACTTCATGAATAATCTTATTTTCAAAATCAATCCAGTCAATGACTATTGTTTGATCAATATCTATTTCCTTGTCTTCTCTCTCATAAGACGTTTGAGATATGAGCTTCCCAATTTTGACCATATCGGATTCGCTTTCAAAATTTAAATTATGTGCAAAAAGCCAAAGCTTCCTCTTACAAACAAAATAGTAATTCACCATCGTTCCTGTATATTTAACATGTTCGAAAAGCTCCATAAGGTTACATAAACAAAGGTTTTAAAAATTCAATCAATAATTCTTGCATCCGCTGAATCTTCAACACCGGATAAGATTAGCCCCACATTATAGTCATATTCGTAATTGACCACCTTAACATTGGCAAGCAATTCCTTTAAAGCATCGTTGTCAATATAACCACTCAAGGACACTAGTGAATTCATTCTTGTTCTATACAAAGGTATTGGAACCATAAAATCTTTAATTAATTCCATAACAAAAATTTTCTCCTTTTTGTCCTTTACTTTTATTCTTTCAATGATATCCTTCAAAGGCGCTTTATTAAGGTTCAATTCATTTAAAATTTTTAGGTTCTGAACTTCTCTTTCCAATAAACTTTCCGGAATAACTTCAATTTGGCTTATACCCCGAAATATCCTCTGGGCTTCGGATTTTTTATCAACGCTGAAATTTTCAATTAATCCAAGCGCATTACTAAATTTTGTCCAATAACTTGTTTCTTTTAAATTTTTCTCGGAATAAAAATCTTCGACCATCTTTACCTTCTGTTCCTCGGAAAGGACACTGTCCTTTAGCAAAGATTTTGTTTTCTCAACTATTTCCTTTTCATAAACATTTCCAAGTCCTGATACATCCCGGGTAAATATATACACATTTGGCCCACTTGGATAAAACTCACCATCCGTTTTAAACCTTCGATAAACTCTACCCATCCTCTGAATTAGAACATCTAAAGGTGCTAACTCTGTTATTAAAACATCAAAATCAATATCGAGAGATACCTCTATAACCTGAGTAGATATTAAAATTCCTTCAAAATCTTCCCGAAGAACTTTATCTTCTTTAGAAGCTCTATCCATACGCACAAACCTTGAGTGTAGTAACAATGGGGAAAATTCTTTTAAAGAATCATATAATTCTTGAGACCTCTTAACAGTGTTACATACAACGAGTATCTTTTTTACCCGATCTTTCCTTATACTTGTTATAAAATTTTTTAAAGTATTTCCACTTAATGGTTCATCCACTAACTTAATTTTGTGTTTTTTAAGTTTGGGAACTTTAGTAATACAAAATTCACTATACTCTTCTAATCGGTCTTTTAAAAAAGATGGCAAGGTTGCTGTAACCACAAGAAATTTGCCGCCGATTTTAGATATTTCTCCCAATCCATGGGTAATTACCGCCATCGTCTCTGGGGAATACGCTTGAATTTCATCAACTACTACTTTTGAATACGAAAGAGTTGCATAAATTTTCTCAAAGCCAAAATATTTTAAAGTTGCGGTGAAAACTTGATCAGCGGTTGAAACTATCAGCGGATAAGATAAGTCTTTAGCCATTTCGTAATGGTAAAAAGCGTCATCAGTAGATGTATTTTCCCATTCAAACAGCAAATCACTCAATGCTCCGGAATGAAGTAATCCTACATTATCTTTGCCAAACAACTTTGCCATTCTTTCATACATAGCAGTCACGGAAGTTCGCACAGGAAGAGTATAAAATGTTTTTTGGCGATCACTCCACAACAATGCCATCTCTGTTTTCCCCATTCCAGTAGATGCTAAAACAATTCCGCTTTTATTTTTAAGTTCATCACTTATTTCTACCAATTGCCATGGTTGTTTAGTTTTTGTAAGTAAAAAATTTTCAGTTTTACCATACTTATCTATAGGTTCAGATTCAACTAGAACACCAGCAGAAGCTGAGTGGTCTATTCTATTTAAAAGCCCTAGAAGAATTACAAATTTCGATTCTTTTTCTAAATCAAAAACTCCATCAATTCGCCGTGAATAGTATTTCCTTAAAATTTCTACATTTTTTCTGAATATCCCCCTTTTTACCAGAGTAAAAGCCCTATTGAAATATGTACTTAGTTTTTCTATATAGTTTTGGACATCAGAATAAATCTCATTTATTATTTTATCGTCCTTTAAATCAGGAAAATTTCTCCAATGATGGAAAGCCACCATTTTTAAAAGAAGTTCATCATCATCTTCAATAAAAAGAAGTGATAAGAAATTATGAGGGATTTCAGAAGCACCATGAGACTCACTTCCTCTGATCTTCTTTTGAAAAGCAGAATTTGCTTTCCCAAAATCATGGTAAAAACAAGCTTTTCTTAATATTTCCCAATCTTTATCTTCAAGCTGTATTCCCAACTTGCCCCCTAATCTTTTTAAATCCTCAAATGCATTTAATACATCTTCAATATGTTCTTTCAGAGTTTTCTGTGGATGAGATTTAGCAATTATTTCATCCACCATATAGGTATCCCCTCTTTATCTGTGTTTATTATCCTTATTTGTCTTTCTGTAATTCCTTGTTCTGCTTGGGCATAAATCACTTTTATCATTTCAAAATTTCTAAATATTTCTAGATTCTCTCGCTTCCTTCGGCCCCGCTTGCTTTTGTATTTTGGTTTTGATACAAGCTTGTAGTAAGCAGGCAGCATATAAGGTATACCTTCGATTTCGAAAGTTTCAGCCATATCAAATCGAATGTAAGAGTTATATGGAAGTTTTATCTCTCCTCCTTCGGTCGTTGAAAGGTCTAACTCTAATTCTTCATCCTCATTCACCTCCATGTTAATAATCAAATCCTCAGGTCTGCCCAAATATGGGAAATACGGAGGATCAAGAAGAGATGCCAAAAGCTTATTGTGAAGTTCCGCGCTTGGCATTTTTATGTGAATAATCAGTTCTAAATCCACCAAAAAAGTGACGATAATAGGATATGGTTTTCCTTCCGTCTCCTCCGCCTTATACTTGTGATATCTAACAAATTCCCGACACAAATTGCCATATTTTCCCTGAACAGAAATATTTATTCCATCTATGGTCTGAGAACTGGAAAGCATGTCATGAATAAAACCAAGAACTGTAGAATAAGGCGGAAGCGGGTAAGTTTCTATTATTTCCATTGAATACGGGGTACGGAATACCGCCTTTTCCTGAAATGTCTTAAGCTTTATTATTCTGTTCATCTGAAGCTTTTTACTTCTTTTCATTGAAAGCTTTCTCTACCTCTTCCTTAATTCTATCTAGAGCATCAAAAGGTGAAACTGTTATTCCAAAATCATCTCCAAACTCCCCCTTCTGAATTCCCAAATGTGTCAAATCGCCTATTATTTTTATCTCCTTTTCACTAACCGTATATTTTGCCTCAAGAACCTGTTTCAAACTTTCATAGTTTATAAAAGGTTTGGAACCTTTAAAGATTACATTTACAGCATTGTGGAAAAAGAGAGACTTTTTATGATATACGCCACCAATAACGAATATGGGTTTTAAATCTTCTCTTCTACCTCTTATATCGCGATATAGAAATTTGGTAGCTTCTATTAAATCACATACTCTTTTTATCTTCTCTTCTTTGGAAAGGTTATGACCAAAATTTTCATCCTTACCAACTTTATCTAAATCAACAGATAGAGAATATTTGTAATAACCATATCCGGTTTCTATATTTGCCATATCTGGGTTTTCTCCAAGCCTATCAGCAAAATTTTTATTTGTCAAAAGCTCTTGATCACCAAACCATGGCTCAAAAGAGATTAAGTGTGTTAATCTTGCAACCGCTGCTCTTGTTTGCGCCTGCCTCCCCCTACCAGCAGTTATCATATATCCAAAAAGATCTGCTTCTTCTGGAAATTCTTTTTTTAACTGTTTGGGATCATACTGTTTTACGCCCTGCTCTGAGGTTAATTGCGCGTATTTCCAAATTCCATGTTCTACAAGCCAATTTACTATAGAATATCTCAATGCTTGGCGAGAAGTAAAAAGAAATGTTTCTCCACTTCCTCTGTGAATTTTTTTAGCTATTGAGACGTTCCCATATCCCTCGTCATAGTTGCATGGGAATGCCTTTACAATGTAAGTTATTGTTAATCCTTTTCTATTCATTGTTTACCCCCTGTATTTGTTTCTTTTTCCTTAACCGTAGAAGTTTCTTCTTCGGTAGGATTTATAAAGCCAGTTAAGAATGCAAGGGCTTTTTCTTGAAAGGAAATCTCTTCGCTTTCTGTTAATAGAGAGAATAGGTTTTCTGGGACAGGTTTTTTATATACGACAAAAAGTCTTAAAAGTTCATGATAAAAATCTTCCTTTCTACCACCCCTAATTAATGTTAAAAATCTCTGGGAGATATGAAAACGTTTCTCCTGATCAATTTCCTCGATTGAAAAACTTCTTCTACTCACTGCTTGAATACTTTTTAATATGCCATAAGATTTTTCAGCGCTCATATTTAACCTCCTTTTTTGATTTATTAAAAATTCCAGTAAAATTAAACTCCAAATAGGCAACATATATTTATCCCTCTCACTTAGTTTCTCAGATAACATTTTAAAAGCAATGTGAATTAAGGGCTTTTTTTCAATAAGTCTCTTTAATATTTCGGTAGAAAGATATACAGAATTGCCTTTATAGATCTCATATAAAAAAGAAAGATTATTTAAAAGCGTGTCGAGTTTAAATTCGCTAAAAATTTCCGAAAATGCTTTATCGATGTTAAAGTAAACAAACTTAGGTTTTGCTTGATCTTTCCGCGCTGATACTTTGATTTCAGCAAAATATGTATTTTCTAATAACCATCGCGTTTTCTTCTTCGCTAACTGGAGAATTAACTCAAAGGATTTAAAATAAGTATTTATTTTTTCAGTAAATATTCCGAGGTGGAATTTGTCCAGTAGTGTTTGAAGTTTGTTGTTAACAGAAAATACTTCCTCAAAAGATGGATAATTGACAAAAATATAGTCTGTTCCATCCAATTCCCTCATCTGCCAAGGTTTTAAGTTAAAGCCCGCAAACGCGCAAAGAAGAATAAGCTGACATAAATGACACTTTCTGTTATAAGAGACGCCATTCATAGCATAATAATTATAGAAATTAGCAAAAGTATTACTACTGATACCTAAAATAGAGAAATCACCTTCGCTAAGTTCTGAAAGACCTTCTTCTGGATAATTTTTGCCACATAAAATGCATAAATTATCTCCATTTTCTCTATTAAGCATTTCAAGTATTGGGTTTAAATATCTTTCTTTAAAATCTTCAGGCCTTTTTAAATTTTCTCCTTTTGGATTTGCAATTACTACCTTATTGAAATAGAACCGCCCCAAAAAATCTGCTTGTGCTTTGAAGTCAAAAACAGAAAAACAAATATCGGCAAAATATTTATTGATATTATCTACAATTTCCTTTATCTTTCTTCTTTCTTTTTTAGTGTTTAGTGACTTCTTTAACTCTCTCACGATTTCTTTGACCTTTCGCATAGACTCAGTTTTTATATTCAAAACCTCTTTCCTAAAAGTGCTCCACTTTTTATTTCCTTTAAGATTGAAAACTCTTCTTTGAATTCCGTTTTCCAGTTCTTGAATTTTAGATATTATTTTATTGCTCTCTTTGTTTTTTAATCCTTTTGCAAAATTTATAATCTCTTTTAGATTGAGGTTTTGTAATAAATAGAGTTTGGATGCATATTCAAAATAGTATATCTCAAAACCATCTAACGCAGAGATTTCAACTTCAACACTTCCATCCCCCTTAAATTCAAATGCCCTCCTCTTTCCCCCAAACTCCAACACCCTCAAAAACCCCACAACCCCTGCATTATATAACCAGTTTGAGGGATAGAGGGTTATCTTCCGTTCTTTTTCAACGGCCATAGTTGGTTTTAGCTTGTTTATTTTACACTTCCCTTACAAGATCAATCATTCCAAAACCTTCACCCCTTCTTGAACCAAGCCCCGCTTTGTTTATGAGATTCAAAACATCAACAGGCGCACTAAGATAAAATACACCTGTAAACCCCGGAAATTTTAAATCACCGTATTTAGTCATATGCTTGACAACGACCCTCTTCAACTTCACCGGTTTAAACTCAACTTCAACCGAATCAATCCCAATTAAATTTCTAGCAAGTTCATTTACATTAAACCTAAACGCCTCATCAAAATCCTCATCCCCGCTAAAATTCTCACACTTGGGACAAAGATAATGCTTCTCATTTTTATGACTTCTTATCAAAACAGGGGCAAGGGTTCTAAATATAGCCGAATCTTTTCTTATCTCTTGTTTATTCAAAACCCTTATCGACGAAACCTCAAAACTTTGCTGGTAAATGTTTAATCTCTTATTCTTCACAAGATAGTTATAGATGTAAATCTCATACACTAAATCAAACGAGCTAAATTTAAACTCTACCGGCTTTGTAAAAAAGATTTTGTCTTCAATTATCTCTATCTCATCCCCAAATGTTACAGCAAATGTATATGGCTTAACAGTTCTCCTACCGAAGATAAGTTCATATTGCTCCCCTGCCTCGCTTTGGATGGCGCTTTTAATAATTGACATGAAACCCGGCCTGTAATCAACGGGTAAGTGAACCCCGCCTTCATTTGAAGCTTCTGCCTTTAAAATACTCAGAAGCAAAAGCTTTCCCTCCTATATTTCACTTGTTAACAAATTTAATCAAAGTCTTTTAATTTGTCAAGGTCTCTCACATGAGAACTCAATCCAATTTCTCGCAAATGGATTAAACCCCGGCGTTTTCCCCTTAACCTGGGATAGGATCGTTTTCACTGCTAATTCAAGCGCGCCACTCTTTTGCTCAAGTGTGAAGTTTTCAGTATCCTCCATATCAATGAAAACACCCTCGATAAATGCATCATACTTGCAAATTGCAAGCATAGCACTTTCACTTAGCTCAACTCTAACGCTGTTAACTTCAATTACATTAAAATCCGCATTTATCAGTTTTCTCTTGTAATCATCGATGGACAAAATTTCAAATTGGGTTGATTCTTTGCTTCGTTTTTTACCCAAGGATTGAAAGGCGATAAGTTTCAACATGCCCCAAAATTTTACAGTATCCGGGGTGTAAGATTCCTTTGTGAAAGTGCTGTTCATAAAAAGTTTACCACCAGGTTTCAAAACTTTAGATATAGCATTTAAAGATTCCTGCTTACCCGAATCAGTTGGAATTTCATGGATTGCGTTACAGAAATAGGCGATATCAACACTTTCTAAAGGGATAAAATTTGGTATATCCTGCGCGATGCATTCATAAAACTCAACCTTCGTTTCTCCAAACGATTTCACTTTATTTTTCGCTATCTCCAGCGATGCAAAATTTGGATCAATGCCAATGATTTTACACTTTCTTCCATTTACTTTATTTAGCAAAATAGATGTTATCAACCCAGTCCCACATGCGACATCAAGCACAGTTAATTCATCTCCTGAAAAGACCCATTCAATTGGGAAAGTCCTTTCGATAAATTTTAAATTTACATCTTGATATTCCTTCTGTTGGCTGAAAGTATCAAAATTAAAATAAGCCCTCTGTTCTGATTTGAATATCTCCATGGTATTTCCTCAATTTCTTGTTATAATACTTAAAGGTGCAAAATTAAAAATTTAAATCAAAATTCGGCGCCCAAGCCGACCCTTACCACGGAACCAAGGCGGTTAAAGTTAAGGTAGGCGAAGTCAAGATTAACAGGTATTCCAACATTTAACCCACTTAGCCCAAATCCGAAGGTGAAGCTCTCTTCGTCGTAATTTAGTTTATACCCGCCCCTTAAACTCAACAGATTTTTATATGTATATTCAATGCCAAAATTTAGTTTCTCTGGGGAATCGCTTGGATGCAAAGCCTCCACCGAAATTGAGAGTCTAGTCGGCGAGCTATGTTCACCTATAATTTCACCTGCCACGCCAAGTTTAAAAATTGACGGCATTTTAAATGAATCGCCAATATACTTGCTATCAACTCCAAAGTTTTGAATTGCCCCGGCTATCCTAAAACTTTTAAACCCAGTAAAGTAAAGGATGCCAACATCAAAAACGAAATTATCGGATTTATAAATCCATATCTTTTCCCTCACATATTTTACAAATCCTCCAAATGAAAATCTATCTGTCAACATTTTTGCATAAGAAACTCCAAGCGCAAGAGCATTTGCCGAGAATGACTCTGTTATTATATAATTTCCAGGTTGATCTGGATTTGCGTTTACAGTTCCCTGCATTGTCCCAAAATCCATCCGAATGAAACCGATCCCCAAAACCCCAAGATTCCCAACTCTTAATGTATAAGCTCCGGCTTGATGTTTTGTGTCAGCAAGCCAATTGGCAAAAGTGAAGTTTACAGAGTTTCGCTTAGACATAAACCCGGTAAGAGCCGGATTAATAAAAATTGCATCGGCTCCAGTGTAGAACAACGCAACCCCAGCATCGCCAATTCCACTTGCCTTCGCACTTACGGGAATTTCAAGAAAAACATAACCAGTTGTTCCAACTTTTTTAAAATCCTGAGAAATGGCAAATGCACTACTCAACAATAAAACAAGGAAAAACTTTTTCATCTTTAAACTCCTAATTCTTTTATCTTATTATTGCAAATTTCCCAATTTTTTTCTTTCCATCCGGAGTCTCAACGTGATAGATATAAATTCCACTCTCAACATATTGACCATAATCCGTGACCTGATTCCACGATGCTATTCCAGAACCATCGTTATGATTAATTGTTTTAACAAGATCACCTCGTATCGTGTAAATTCTTATCGCGCATGGACTCGGTATATTAACAAATTGAATCACATCCACATCCCTTGGGTTAACAAATCCAGATCTCGCGATGAACGGATTTGGCACGACAAGGATTTTATCAAGCTCACTTGTGGCTGGTATCGTCGCCTTAAATGGAACTACCATTCTGTTTGCGAAAATTGAGCTCTCCATCGGCGGAACCCTATTAGAATTAGTCTCTGGGAAACGAGCATTTAGATTTGGTGGCCATGAAGCATGCCCTGTGTCATAACTTGTAATTGAATAATAATAACTGAAACCAATTGTCACAGTAGTGTCAACGAATTTATACTTGCGTTTGCTTGGATCATAAAATTGTGTATCGCCTTTTTTAATATCCGCTATAAGTTCCCACGGCCCGATGGGCAAATAATTTGAACGATAAATTCTATAACCAACAAGATCATAAGCCTCACTCCCTGAATAGTCTCTGTCCGGTATAGCTTCAACTGAATCATACCATTCAATTACATTCGCAATCACCCCCTCTTTTTCATCAAAAAGCCTTACTGTAAAGTTTGGTGTGGGAGGTGGATCAGGGACATTATATCCATTTTCATAATTGAACTGGGCACGACGGGCATTTTTTAAAAGTTCACTGTATCCTCTATTTCCAACCGTTGATGCACCGGTATTTGGGTCTATTGCTTCTTTATATGAAATCCCACCGATAACCTCTGCAGTTACAATTTTTATCGTATCTCCCGGATTTAATGTCCAAGGTCCAAGCGAAACAAGAGACCACATCCTTCGGGTTGTCCATAGCGGATCACCCGGAGAAACAACCGGGCTTGATGCATTCCTTGGATCCTTACAGATCGCATATCTTCCCTCAAGCCCAATGCCTGCGGTTCCAAATGGTCCATAAAGGTCAATTCTATCGTCAGCTGCAGACCAAGCGTAACCATTTATTCTATTTGCCCTTCCGGAACTATCCGGTGAAATGTAGATAAACTTCAAGCCCGGATATCCCGGTGCAAGCCATTCACCTTTTCTTTGTGGTCCCCCTTCGCTATAATATCCATATTTTTCGTTTCTTCCTGTGGTCGCTGGAAAATCATCAGCATAACCAAAGAGCAATCTCTCAGTCGGGATGAAAAAGAAACGATTATTTCTTGCTCCCTCGCTATATTGCGGATAAAATAAAACCCTCCATGCTCGCGAGTTTATTGAGAAAGCATAGGTGAAAAGAACATACATTTTGTAAATGGTGGCGTTATAAAGACCAAATTTATCACCAGGGGAAAGTTCATTGCTTATATTTTTTATCACATACTCAATTATGATGTAATTTTCATCGGCTTGAGAACCACTCCACTGCATAGCCTTTCTCTCAACTCTTATAGGCAAAGGTTTATCACCTTGATATTGCGGTTGGTAATTTGGGTTATATTCCCACACGCTTTCAATAATCTCTTCGGGACCTGAAAAATTGACCTGCCAATGGTTTTCAATTTTATGATGTTTTTTGACTATATACTTCGCCCCCGGCTCCGGCGAAACAGATCCAGCATATAACGCCCAATCTTCCGCAGCGATAACTTTTCCACTTGAGTCAAGTCCAGCAATTATCAAACCGCCTGAGACAAGATGTGAAGCTGGACCACCGATGTCAGCACCAATCCATTCGGGATCGAATCCGGGCCAATCCATACCATAATTTATCCTTTGCCAATTGTTAAAAGGTGGACAAATTTTCCCATAATAAAATGACTCCCATAACATCCCCCTTTTAAAGTAAAGAAGTGGTGCCGAAACTTGAGCTGATAAAAATGTTGCAATTAGAAGAAGGAAAAACAGAATTTTTAATCTCATCTTGGGGCAAATTTTATTTTAAAAGCCGAAACCGATTGTAAAGTAAATTTCTCTTGGAACATTTCGATATGTTGTAAAGTAGTTAAATTTATAACTTGCCCTTGGATTTAATGGGTCCTCGCCCGGTTTCAACATATCCGGAGTTATGTTTCTCTCAACCCAATCCCTTAAATCGTCCTGGGATGAGAAAGGCGTAAGCCATCTGTTGTTAAACAAGTTCATTATCCTAACGCCAAGCAACAAACTTTGTTTACCAAAGTATATCCTTTTCGTCAAGTTGAGATCGAACTTTGCTTCAAGTGGATAACGGCGATTGTTCACTACATCTTTAAACTCATCATAACTTGTCACATAAGTAAATGGTGTCCCACTTTGAGCAGTATATGTTAAACTTATGTTAAAATCTGAAAATGGTTTAACACCCAAAATTTCAATTCCACCACCTTTTTCAACGCTATAATTTACGAGTGCTCTAAACGTATGAGTTCTATCATCGTAAGATAAGAAATCATTTGCTTGATTTCTCTCCTGGTAATTTCTCGGATCATTCGGATCATCCGACCATATAGCCAGGGGACCGTAATATCCAAATGTAGTTCTCGACAAACTATAAGTTAACCTATAACCCCATCTGCCAGGAGCAACTTTATCAATCGTTATTTCAATTCCCTTCGATGCGCCGTAAGAATTATTTTCATAAGTTAAATACCTCTTGTTTCTCCTTATCCCTGCACTTGGAGCATAGACGTATAGAGTGCCAACTTGCTTGACCCTGTCATTATAATAAGCAACGATGTCAATTCTATGTGTATTTTTATAACTGTGTTGTAAGCCAAATTCATAACTTATCGTCTGCTTTGGTCCAAGGTTTCCATTACCATAGGCTATCCAACCAAGTTCAGTCGTTTTCATCAATGCTTCTTTAAACGTCGGCATCGAATAGAAATGTCCATACTGCAACCTAAAAGCGGTGTTTTCACCTATTGGAAATGAAATTCCAAACCTTGGGGAAATCCTAAAATGAGCCTTGGTGTGCTTTGTCCTCGGATCACCGATCGCTTCAGCGCCAAGAGCTGGATAAAATGGATTAAATCTATCGTACGGAATTTCTGTGTTAAAATTATAACCATCGGCTCTAACGCCAATATTCGCAACCATACCTTCATACTCAAATCTACTTTGAATATAGCCAGCGATATAATAAGGATATGCTTTGTAATACTCCGCATAACCAGTCCTTGAGATAAAAGCGTTCGCTGCAAAACTTGAAACCGCATTGTAATATGTATCCCAGTAGTTTAACTTAAAACCAGCTTTTAACTGTAATCTTGTTGTTACTTGATTTGTGTAATCACCATAGACGCTCCAAGCGTCGGTCCTCGCATCTTGCCCATAAAGCGTCGTAAATGAATAAACAGTTCTATAACCTTCATCCCATGGTCCAGGTGGAATCGACCACACATCATCCCTTAAATAACTTGGTCTTTGAGGCACGGGCAGAACTAAAACAACATATCTTTCCCTTGAGTGATACGCCGTCAGTTCAAAAAATGATTGCGGATTTATCGCATATGTCCAAGTAAAACTTTGCGTCGTTGTTATCTCGTCCCTCGGAGAATCAGTAACAAGAACATATTTCCACGCTCCATCTCTTCCCGCCCAGCGAATGTCATCTGAACCCGAGAATAATCCGCCACGATAATATTGGTATAGACCCATAAGTTTAAACTTATGCTTCGGCGCCGGATTCCAAGATAAAGTTAAAGTGTAATTTTGATATACTTGAACTCTTTCAATTGTGGGTATTCTCGTCGGCTTCTCTCTATATTCCGCGGATATAAAAAATCTCAATGCTTCAGGGCTGGAGCCAAGCGGACCTCCAAAGCCAATTAAAAATCTCCTGTAAGCAAGTTTTCTATAATCATAAACCCCAAGTGGATTTGAGCTTCCGTCTGGATTTGGTGAATGGTTTTCCACCCACTTACGCCACATCTTGTAAATCCACTCATCCGACGAATCTGGATAAGTTTGTTTCCATCTTTCCAAAGTTCCCCACTTTTGCCACTCAACAGTTTCAGGTCCATACAAATACGGTCCCCAATGGTATTGCCCCGGGGGTCTATACTCAAAACGAAATTCACCGGATAATTTTGGACCTCCTTCTTTTGTCACAACCTTTACAACACCAGATTGAGCATTCCCATACTCAGCACTGAATCCGCCTGAAATTATCTCCATCTGTGCAACTGCAAGCGGATTATAATCATATTTCCAAGAATTATTTGATTTATCCCATGCAAAGCTATATCCGGGCACGCCAGTATTTGTAGTCATTTGCTCAACCCCATTTATCAAAAAGTTTAATTCATAAGCTCCGCCACCGCGAATGCTATACGTTCCATTGGGATTTTGAATTATACCAGCTGTTAATTCAAGGATTTGCTTTAAACCTTCGATCGGCGCGCTCTCAATTTCCCGAGACTCTATGTTTACAGATGTTGCTGTCTTATCTTTTTCAATAATCGCTCTTTTCGCTTCAACTATTACAGGCTCAACCTCTATCGCCGTCGGTTCGAGTTGAAAGTTAACAGTTGTAGTTCTATCAACATAAACTGCGACATCTTTGACAATCACTTTTTTATATCCAACCATACTTGCTACCAAATTATATCGCCCCGGTGGAACATTAATAATGAAATACTCACCGTCAAAATTTGCTGCAGCTCCCATCGTCGTTCCCTCAATCAAAACATTTGCTCCCACAAGTGGCTCGCCCGTCGTTTTATCCGTGATCTTGCCAAAGATTTTCCCTTTCGGGGTTTGTGAAAATAAAACCGAAAAAGATATAACAAGCAAAACTGTAATTTTCGGTAGCCTCATGGCTTTAAAAAATTATTTTATTAAAACCATCTTTTTCATCGGCGACTTTAAATTGCCAAATTCAAGTTGGTAGTAATAAACACCACTCGGCAAATTCCCCGCCTCAAAACTTGTGATATGCTTCCCAGCACTTTGAACTGAATTAACAAGTGAAGCAACAATTTGACCAAGTGAATTGTAAACATTAATCTTTACAAAACCATCGCTCGGGATTTCATAAACGATAGCGGTTGATGAATTAAACGGATTCGGATAATTTTGATAAATTGCGAAATCCTTTGGGACCTCATCATCTTGAGCCACAGATGTCACCTTCTCAAACACGAAAGCTTTTCTTGCAAACATATCAATTACATACGCTTTTGACTCATCCGGACTCAAAGCGACATCGCAAGGTGCTTCAAACGGTGCCCCTTCAAGCGTCAAAACTTCCATAGCAAAATTCCCAGCGACTTCAAACGCCTTAACAGTCTGAAAACCCGAATCAGGTCTGCAAACCCATAATCTCCCATTTTTATCCGCATAAATTCCGGATGGAATAAATCTACCAAGCGCCAAAAAACCTGCAAAATCAGTTAACGCCTGCCCCCTATAATCCTTAGGTTCAACTTGTGTTCCGCCCGTCCAGATTGCAACATTGCCCGCAGTTGGGTTATCCTCTGAACTATTTCTTGATGTAAAAAATGGAGTGTTCGGATTGTTGTAATCTCCATCAGGTATAACTGCCACATCACGAATTGCATCAAACCCACTAGGAGAACGCCCACCAGGACAGGTTGAATAAAATGGAGGCGGAACATACGCACCGGGAGCCACTGTTATAGTATCACTTTGGATCGATCTACCTGTGAAGTTATAAACTCTTGGGGTCGGTCCTTGCTCTCCCTGAGCTTGATATGTTGTCCCAGCATAAACAAAACTATCCTTTGTCGCACTTAAACCATACACATATGTCCCATAGCCAACCTGCCCAAAACCAGCCCCATATCTAACTTTCTGTTCCGAATCGCCATTCTTAAAATAATCAAGCCCTGAAACTGTACCCATACTAATAGGCTGTCTAAAGATGACAAGCACATCGTTTTGAATCGTCGTTATACCGCGAAGCGAATGAACATTCGCTGTATCAAATCTTGCGGTATAATCATAAACAAGTGTAAAAACACTATCATTTGGTCCTGCTTTCCACAATGCGTTGTGAGCTGATGTATCTGTCGCTGTTGAAGATATAACCCATAAGTTACCACTTGCATCGACAGCGCACAAAAATGGTCTGACATATGAAGTATCTGTGGCAGGGAACTCAATTGATTTTTTATATACCCATTGCTCTTGTGAGAGCAGAAGCAGCGGAAGGAGTAAGGTGAAAGTAAGCTTATAAATTAATTTCATGGCAAAAACAAATTTTATTTTTGTTCAATTTGAAAATAAAACTTTTCCGAGCTAAAGTCAAGCAAATTTTTGGCAAAACATTTTGTTTTTCTCAAAATTTTTCCCATTTTTTGAAAAAAGAAAAATCAAAAAGGCAGAACCACGATGAAAGCAAAACTTTTATCTTCCTTCGCCCTCCTTACAATTTTGGTCTCTTGCTTTCAAATCGTCGGGCAAAAGCCTCAAGAAGTTGAAGATATTTATCTACCCGATGGAGAAAATGTTCAAGTAAGCGTATGGATAGATAATCTTGAAATACCGTGGTCGCTTGTCTTCCTGCCAGATGGAAGAGCTCTCGTCAGCGAAAGACCCGGAAGAATCCGACTCATTGAGAACGGAAAACTTTTGCCAGAACCATATATGCAAATTGATGTCAAACACTTTGGTGAAGGTGGATTAATGGGACTTGCAGTTCATCCTGATTTTCCCCAAAAACCCTTTATTTATGCGATGTACACATACGAGACGAAAGATGGTAAAATTTTTAACAGGGTCATAAGAATTAAAGATAACGGCAAAAGCGGAACTTTTGACAAAGTCATAATCGACAGCATACTTGGTGCGAGATTCCACAACGGTGGAAGAATTAAATTTGGTCCTGACAAGATGCTTTATATCACAACTGGCGAAATATTTAAAGGCGAGTTAGCGCAAGATTTAAATTCGCTCAATGGTAAAATTTTAAGGCTAACTCCGGATGGAGAAATTCCCAAAGATAATCCATTCCCAAATTCGCCGATTTATTCCTATGGTCATAGAAATCCACAAGGTTTAGCATGGCATCCTGAAACTAGGGATTTGTTCGAATCTGAACATGGTCCCTCGGGAGAATATGGGCGTTTTGGGCATGACGAAATTAATGTTATTTACAAAGGTGGAAATTACGGATGGCCTAAAGTAATTGGAGCGCCGGGAGAAAAAGATTATATAGATCCGATCGTTGTTTGGAAGGATGCAACCCCACCATCAGGCATGACTTTTTATAGAGGTGATTTATTCGTGGCAACATTAAGAAGTGAGGCATTGATACGAATTAAGATTCGAAAATCCGGGGATCGTTATAAAGTCACACGAATCGAAAGATGGTTTGCATTTGACAATAGAAGAGGGAAATTTGGAAGATTAAGGGATGTTGTTGAAGGTCCAGATGGCAATCTATACATTCTCACAAGCAACAGGGACGGCAGAGGAAGTCCACAGCCAGGGGATGACAAAATCTACAAAATTGTCTTTAAAAAATGAGTCGACTATAAAACTTTTACAGCGACCATTGTTATATCATCTGTTTGCTCAACCCCGTAAGTATGGGATTTGATTAATTTTGTTACGCCTTCAACAATTTCACGAGATGGAAGATTTCTTAACGAACGAACTGTTTCAATAACTTTATCAATGCCAAGTTCCGTTTCAAACTGATCCATTGCTTCTGTGACCCCATCTGTGTAAAGAAAGATTAAATCACCCCGATTAATTTTTATTTTTTCAGATTTATACTTGCTTTTAAAAACACCGAGCACCACTCCACCCTTTTCAAGAAACTTAACTTTGTTCTCACTTAACAAAACTGGGGGATTATGTCCAGCGTTAATATATTCAATTGTCAAATTCTTCAAATCGATCTTGCAAATAAAAAATGTTATAAACTGCTCTGATAATGTATTCAGCAAGACAACTTTGTTAAGCAAATTCGTGATAGTTTCAATTTCATTTGTAAACAGTAAAATACTTTTCAACGATGCCTGCAAATTTGACATCAAAAGTGATGCGGATAAACCCTTCCCGCAGATGTCAGCTATAACAACGATAAATTCATCCCGACTTATCTTAAGCACATCATAGTAATCACCACTTACAACCTTTGACGGCATAGTCAAACCATAAATATCAACTCTTGGATCTTTCGGCAGTTCAAGTGGCAAAAGATTTCGCTGGATGTTATAAGCAAGATTGATATCATAATTCAAACTAATCATCCTAAGATTTTCAACTGCATTTACAAAAGAAGTAAACAACGCTTGAAGCAAATTTACTTCGCTAATTTTAAAATTTATCTTCCCTCTTTTCTTGCCGAGCAATAAAACATAACTTCTCTGCCCATCTGGTGATCTTTGACCAAGAGCAAAAAGGAAACTTTTCGCTTTTATTCTTGAAAATTGGGCATTCATTGATCCCAGCTTTAAAATTTTCCTAATAAATCCACTTGAGAAGTGCTGTTCATCGGGAAAGGAGAAAATTTTAATCGTGCTTCCATCAGATTTAATAACGGACACGCTCTCAACTCCAAAATGCCCCATCAAAGTCAGTGCAAGTGAATTAAAAATTTCCCCTTCATCTCTTTTTAAAAGGATGCTTTGAGTAAACTCATTTAAAACAGTCAAATCAAAAACACTTCTCTTCAATTCAAGGATTGAGTTAATGTTTTTAAGAGAAATGGCTGTGAAGTTTGAAACGAAGTTAATGTAATCTATTTCCGATTTTGTAAAGCCTTTATTCCTTCCACCGAGAAAGATTAAAGCAAGGGTATGAGTTTGTGCCCATTTGATCGGAAGAATGTAGTCAAACTCTTTACTCAGAATTAAATTTTTAATCCAGCTTTTTTTCAAGCGTGTAAATTCAGATGGAATTTCAAAACGTTTTATTTCAATTTCATCGTCTATTTTAACACCTCTTGAATAAACAAGCTTAAATCTATCCCCAGACGATACAAATCCAGCAATCTTGCTCACCTTTAACTTTCCCATAAGGGATAAGATTGAAACCTTTAAAATTTCCTCGGCAGTGTTCGCAGACCCAAGTGCCCTCCCAAGGTTAAAGATGGATTCAAGTGTAAAAATTGCCTCAGTTTTATACATTATCTCGCTTTAAAAACTTTGTTAAGATGACGACATTTTTGCTTCCTTTCCTTGTATATTTCACTCTATCCATGAACTGATAAATTATAAACATTCCAAGTTTCCCTCTTTTAACGCTTCCCGTCTTGCTGTATTTTTGCACTGGCGATTCAATTTTTATCTTTTTGGGGTTAAAGGGTAAGCCATCATATGAAATGACGACTGTAAACTCATCATCATGGGCTTTCAACTCGATGGTTATTTCACCGCTCGGATTATTTCTATATGAGTGCTTTATTGAATTTGTGCATACCTCGTCAACAGCAAGAATTATCTTCTCAGTTTCAACTTCATCAAAACCAAATTTTCTCGCTCCTTTGGCGACGAAATCACGAACAATCTTAAGATTTCTTAAATCGCTTCTAACGACGATTTTATTATTTCTTTCTTCCTTTGACATTTTTAACCCTGACTTTCTCAAACGATTTTATTGCCTCATTTTCGCTATTTAAAACGCTGAAGATATGTTTAAACCCAAGAAGCTCAAAAATTTCATCTATCTTTTTAGAAAGACAGCAAAATTTAATATCACCACCATTTTTTCTCACCTCATCAACGAAAGCCATAAAAACCCCAAACCCTGCACTGCTTATATAAGATAAATTTTTCATGTTGACGACAAGTTTATAACTTCCACCCTCAACAAGCTTTTTCATCACCTCTTCAAATTTAAGGGAAGTATATGCATCAAGATATCCTCTCAAATTCAAGACTTTAACTGAATTTTTCTCTTCAATCTCGACATCGAAATTTTTCTCTCTTTCTCTTTTTGCCATTTTAGCTCCCAATTATTTTTTCCATTTAACTACAACTATTGTTATATCATCAACCTGTTGCATTTCACCTTGATAACTTGTCAACTCATTGTGAATTGAATTTACGATTTCATCTGAGCATTTATCTGAAGCTGATATTATAGCCCTTTCAAATCGTTCATATCCAAATTCTTCGTTTTCCTCATTCAACGTTTCAATTATACCATCGCTATAAAAAACGAGTAAATCATTCTCTTCAAGTTTAAGTTTAAGCGTTTTAATCAACTTCCGAAAGGAGTGGGTCGGCATAAGCCCAACTCCAGCTCCAGACAATTTCAAAAATTTAAGTGTTCCTCTTTTAACAAGAACAGGTGGCAAATGTCCAGCTCTTGCGATGTAAACAACATCTTTCTTCAAATCAAAATAAGCATAAACAAGCGTGATAAAAAATTTTTTATCTATATGTTCAAAGATAGTGTCATTCATCTTTGCGAGAAAATCAACGGGCTTCGGATAAATTTTTGCAAGCGATTGGAAAACACCCTTTATTTCCGCCATGTAGAACGCTGCTGACACACCTTTGCCTGAAACATCAGCTATGATTAAAGAAATATTCCCATCTTCATGAATCACAAAGTCGTAATAATCACCACCAACCTCAAAAGCGGGAACAGAGAGAGCTGAAATTTCAAATTTTTCCGAGATTGGTAAAGACTTTGGAAGAAGTTTCTTCTGCATTTGCCTTGCGAGTTCAAACTCACGGGCAAGCCGTTCCTTCTCAATTGATTCCTGAATCAACCGTGAATTTTCAACCCCGATAGCGATTTGACCAGCAAAGGCAAGCGCAAGATTAATTTCATCTTGATTGTAATTTTTATCATCCCTCATAAGATACAATAAACCTAAGGTTTTGTCATGTGCAACAAGTGGCGCAATAAGAATTATTTTACCCTCAAAGTTATCGATGTGATAACCTTCTTTAAAGTGCACTCCTTCAAATTTTTCTTTAACATGTGAGATTTGCTCCATTATCTTTAACATTTCGGACTCTTCAATTCCATACCTTCCGTAAATTTGAGTGGAATTAGAAAGTTTCATCTCAACCCACGCCGATTTTGAGTTCGTCATCTCCATTGCAATTTTAACCGACATTTCAGAAAACTCCTTTACATCAAACACCCGAGCCACAAGCTTACCTATATTTTGAAGCGTTGAAAGTTCCGTAACCCTACGCTCGTAAATTTCACCTGTCGGAAGGTGAAAAATCACGCTACCAAAGACAAAGAAGAAATAGATTATCAAAAAGGGCTGAAAATAAAAATGAGTGAAAGAGAAAAATAAATCCGAATAATATCGCATTCCCTCAGCAGCGCTTCCAGTCACAAACGGACTTTGAAGAAGAAAAGAAAATAAAATCGAAAGAAACGAAAAAAGCAAAACTTTGTATTTATCCTTTTTAGACAGACTTATAACCCACGGAATTCTAAACGAAATCCACATAAATAAAATTATTTGGAATCCTCCCAACAATTGTGGCAATAAATTAGGAAGTTCAAAAATTCTCCTCGAGAGCTCAAAAATAGCAAAATATGAAAATGTGATGATGAACTTCACCTTAGCTTCCCTTCCACGCTCGTGAAAAAGGATCTTCAAAAAGATTGAAAAAACTATTGAGAGTAGAAAGGCATAAATCAAGTTGTAAATGTTGGCACTGATAACATCTACATAAGTAGCTAAAGTTGTGAACTCACCAACCTTTTGAATGCCAATTAAATTTTTAAATGCAAATGAAATCCCAACAAGTGCAAACAAGAAGATAGATATAAATTTTATCCCGTCAACGGGATTTTTCTCGAATTTTTGAGCGAACGGCTGAACTATCAAAATCAAAGTTATCAACAATGTTAAAGATAAAACATCTGAAACAACATCAAAGGCTGGAAATGGGAAAGTTTTTTTAATGAGAGTTATGACAAGTAAAACGAAAGCAAACCCCAAAGCAAGTAAAATCTGTCCAAGCGAAAATGTATTTGAATTTTTATCTTTCATCTTACAAGTACAACTTTTCGAACGGTTCTATACTTAGGTGTCTCAAGCTTGCAAAAATAGACACCGCTTGGAAGCTCCCTCCCATAATCATCGGTGCCATCCCATACTATCCTGAAATCTTTAACAAATTGAGAAAAATATCTATCGACAAGCGTTTTAACCTTCTGACCAAGCAAGTTATAAATTGAAATGTTAACATGCGAAGGCTCAGGTAAATCAAGAAGGAAAACTGTCCTCGAGTTGAATGGATTGGGAAAGTTTTGAGATAGATAAAAACTCTTTGGTGGTTCAGACTTTGGCGGTTCAGGCTCAAAATATTTTGTCAAAATATTGGTCCTGTTATCGTTATCAATGACAAAAATTGAAAGGACAGAAGGTAAAGATTCGAGCGTTGCGCTGTATTTATTTTCAGAAACTAAACTCATTTGAATTTTTTGATTATTTGACATGATAAAAACTTCCTTGATCCCGCTTCTTGACATCACATAAACAGAAACCTCATATCCGTTCAAGCTTTGTGTTATCTCCGGGAAATTGCTTATAATCGGTCCATGGTAAAGAGCCGCAGAAAGACCATTCACAATCCCCCAACCATAATCGTTATCTGGATTTCCAGCACGACTTGCTGTATTTCTTATGGCATCTCTAACTTCGAATGAAGTTAACTCAGGATGAGTTGATAGAATTAAAGCAGCTATCCCCGCAACAATTGGACATGAAAGCGATGTCCCCGAAGCATAAACATAGGTATCTTTTGAACTTGGGGATGCCCCAAAAACCGAAACTCCAAGAGCGCAAACATCTGGCTTTATCCTACCATCATAGGTTGGACCCATTGAGCTGAAGCTTGCAATTCTCCCAAGCGAATCGACAGCACCAACCGCTATAACATATTTCCCATCAGCTGGCGCAACTACATATTTCCAAGATGTGTTCCGCTCATTCCCAGCTGAATTCACAACGACAATTCCCTTTTGAAACGCTATATCAGCAGCCTTCGTTATTTTTGCGGTATTCCCGTCCATATCTTGATAAGTATACCAATCAATATAACCAAGTGAGCTTGAAACAACATCAACCCCAAGCGAATCCATCCATTCAATTGCCCTCACCCAATTATCCTCCTCAACTGGTGTTTCACTTCTTATATCCTCAGTTTTTGCGAGAACAAACTTAGCCCCGGGAGCAATTCCAATGAGTTTTCCATCTTTTTTGCCACCGAGAACAGAAAGCGTCAATGTACCATGAAAATCTTGGTTTGGCGCATCTTGCGCTTGATTCGCGGTCGTTGAGTCGTTGAAAATAAAATCATATTCAGCGAGAACTTCAACCTCCGCAAGTGCTTCATGCGTCAACCTGAAACCGGTGTCCATCATTCCAACGATAACATCTTTCCCAATGATGTTCATCTTGTGCAATTCCTTAACACCAGAAAATCTGACCTGAAGCTCGGAACGACCATAATCGTAGTCAATAAGTGGTTTCTCGATTTCCAAATCTTCATAAATATCAACTGTTCTCGCCGATTTAGCAACGGGTTTGACCTCAAGAACGAAAGGAAGATTTTTAACTTTATTTACTTGCTCACTGTCAAGATATGCACTTACCGCATTTAACCATTTTGATACTACATTAATTTTAACACCCAACGAACGCACCTGTTCAATGTAGCCCTCGTAAACGGGAAGATCGTAATAATCGAAAACTTTCCTCTCATCCTTAACTGTTTTAAGCCTTCGCTCGTAGGATCTTTCCGAGATTGAAAATTTAAGTCTTTCGTAAAAAGCGCTCCCTTTGGCAAGCGAAACATTTTCATAAATACCTTTATCCTTGAAAACGATCCAATACTTTTGAGGTTTTCCCTGAGAAAAAGAAATGGAGAAAATCAAAATAAGCCAAACCAGACTTCTCATTCTATTCAAAATTTAATTTTAAAATGATCCCAACCGCCAGATTCAATATCTATTTCGCTTTTATCTTCTTTTATCAACTTAATTCCCTGCTCACGGTCGAGTATCCTGCCGATAACTTTAACATCATTATAAAGTTCGTTTAGTTTTTTAAGTTCGCTCTCAGAGACCGTAAATAAAAGTTCATAATCTTCGCCACCGTGTAGGACATACATTAAATAATCTTCATTAAACTCTTCCTTTGCAATTTTTTTAACAAGATCATCGACTGGCAAACTTGTCTCGTAAATTTCCGCTCCAACACCACTTTGTCTGCAAATATGTTTCAAATCCGACGAAAGCCCATCGCTTATATCAATCATTGAATTAACTTTAACCTTCAAATCTTTAAGTTTTCCAGCGATGTCAAGTCTTGGAATTGGTCTCAAATGTTTTTCAATCGCTTTTAAAAACGGCTCAAAATTTGGTTTAAAATTTTGCTTATCTTCAGCTTCCATAAATTTTTTCTTCTCACGCAAAAGTATCTTTAATCCTGCATACGATAAACCAAGCGTTCCTGTTACACAAATATAATCCCCGATCTTTGCTCCACTGCGATATGGAATTTCATCTTTATTTGCCTCACCGATCATCGTGACGGAGATAGCCATATTTCCAAATGTGGTTGTTGTATCCCCACCGATAAGCGAAAAATTAAACTCATTACATGCCGATTTTATTCCGATGTATAGATTTTCCATCATTTCCACTGAAATTTTTCGCGGAATTGCAACTGTTATCAAGGCGTATCTCGGCGTTGCAAGCATCGCCGCAAGGTCGCTTAAATTCACAACCATCGCCTTCCACCCCAAATTTCGCATTGAAACAAATGTTAAATCAAAGTGAACCCCCTCGATTAACGCATCCGTTGTGACAACTTGCACTTTCCCCTCAGCAGGAACGTAAACAGCAGCGTCATCTCCAATCCCTTTAACAATGAACGAATCACGATACGGTTGAACTATTTCGTTCAATCGCCCAATTAACCCAAATTCCCCAATTTGTGAAATCTCCGTAAAGCTTTCGCTCATGAAATTATTCCCCAATTATTTGAACAACTATATTTCTCGTCCTCGGACGATTGTCAAAATCAACAAGTACAATTTGTTGCCATGTCCCGACGAGTAATCTTCCATTAGAAAACGGAACTGTTAAAGATGCACCAAGAATTGACGCCCTCACATGAGCATAACCGTTGTCATCACCCCATCGTGAATCATGATGATATCTTTTATCCATAGGTGCAATTCTATCAAATGCTTCGGGCAAATCCTTCAATAATCCAGGTTCATATTCAATCGTCGTAACTCCAGCAGTTGAACCAGAGACGAAGATAGTCACATTACCTTCTTTAACCTGATGCTTTTTCAAAATAGATTGAACTTGCTCAGTGATATCAATTATATCGTTAAATCCCTTCGTTGAAACTGTTAATTTATCCGTAATGACTTTCATAAACCTGTGGCAATTTAATTGTTACTAACTCCGTTTGATTTTTAACATAAAAAACGAGATCACCCTTGCAGAAGAAAACATCTGGGAGAAAGTAAGATAAGTCTCGGTAAAGGATGTCTTCGTAGATCAAACTCTTTTGTTCAATGTTTATTATCTTTAAAATGTTCGAAAACTTTTCAATCTCAAGCGGAAGTTTTGACTTGTTAAGGATGTGATAATTTACAATTGCAAAGTTTCCCTTTGTTAAAACTTCGGGAGGAAATCTTGGGTCGGCATCTTCAATGAATGGTTTTATATCCTCAACGATTTTATCGTAGCCAGGATGATACTCATCAAAAGGTAGCGATGTTTCGATAAAGTTCATGCTTTCAGATTTAAACTCTTTCAATTCATTTATAAAATCCACGTTTTCACCATGTTCTCGAATCACCTCGCCAGTTTTTGAATCAAGCTCGAAAAAAATTCTCTTTTCAATAAAATTTTTAGCGGTGTAAACCTTCCCATCCAGGGCAAAAAGAAAAGTATGTTCTTCATTTTCCCAAAGGATCTTACCACTATTTGAATCAACAGCGTAAATTTTCCCCTGCACTGGGAAATCGGGACGTCTAAATTCACAAAGAAAAAACAAATCTTCATCTGAATCAGATATTTGAACCCACCATGGTTCATCGATGTTTAAATCTTCCCAGACTTTCTTACCATTCTCAGTCGACAGACAAACAAATTTGACATTTTTCCCTTCCAAATTTCTTAACTCACATAAGACTTTATCGTATCTTGTTGGGAAAATTTTCCATATTTTGAAACCATCCGGCGATTTAAAAACCCAGAAAGGTTTCAACTTTTCTCCTGAAGAAAACAGTTTCATCTTTTTTCGTCCCTAAGTTTCATTTCCGGCTCCACATGAACGACCACCTTTGACACCTCTTTTATGTCAAGATAAACTTTATTCTCAATCGTAGTTGCAATTTCGTGTGCATCTGAAAGAGAAAGTGAATTATCAAGGAAGCAGTTTATCGTGACCTTATATTTACCATCTATTTCCATCACAGTTATATCTTTACACTCAACGACACCTTTTTGCGAGTTTGCGATCTCGTGTATTTTTCGAACTATCTCATCGCATTCGTCATTTACAATTCTTATCTCTTTTATCATGTCATTCTCTTCATCGATATGGATCGAGATTTTTTCAACATTCGGAATTTTTTCTTTTATCTTCGCCTCAATTTCATCTGCAATTTTATGCGCCTCCTCAAGCGTTTGTGCTGATTTGCACTCAAGATGAAGGTCGACCAAATATTTATCGTTTACTCTCTGAACTTCAATATTATGCGCTGACGCCTTTGACTCAATTAGGAGCATTTTAATTTTATCCAAAACCGTCTCATCGCTTGTTTCAACGGGTTCAGAATGAATCACTATATCAACATTTGGGATTATTTCTTTTATCCTCTCCTCAATCAAATTCATGATTTGGTGTGCATGTTCAAATGGTATCGTCCTTTTTATATCGACGACCATATCAACGAACGCTTTTGAGCCCGACTGTCTTACTCTTATATTTCTACAATTGACAACCCCTTCGATTTCCATAACTTTATTTTTTATCTCCTCAACAAGCCTAACATCAGGAATTTTATCTGTCAACATATCAATTGTTTTCTTTCCAAGCCTTAAACTTATCCATATGACAATGCCAGATACAACAAGAGCTGCAAATGCGTCCGCTTTATGAAATCCAAACCCAGCGCCAATTAAACCAACTATTACAACCGCAGAGCTTAAAATATCTGTGCTGAAGTGTAAAGCGTCAGCCTCAAGCGCCTGACTGTTATACTTTCTCGCTGCTTTGAACAAAATTCTTGAGCGAGAGTAATCAACAACAATTGCCGTAATTACAACAGCAAAGCTCCAAAAGTTAACTTCTATATGAACCTCGTGGTAGAAAATTCGTTGAAGGGCTTCGTATATGATCCATCCGCATGTGACAAGCAAGAGAAGAGTTTCAAAAAGAGCGGATAGATTCTCAAATTTACCATGCCCATATGTATGCTCTCTATCTGCGGGTTTATCGGCGATTTTAACGGCAAAATATGTCATTCCAGCAGCCACAAGGTCGAGCCCACTATGTGCAGCTTCAGATAAAATCCCCAAACTACCAGTCATCAGCCCTACAACAAGTTTAATTCCAGTTAAAAAAATAGCTGCTACAACTGAACTTAATGCTGCCTTTTGCTTTTCAATAACCGCTTGAGATTCCATTTTAGACTCATTTTAAACTTTGAAAACTTGCACTTAAATTTATTCAGGAAAAAGTGCAATTGCAAAATTAAATTATTTACTCAATGAGAAACATTAAGCTTTTGATCGAATATGACGGCACGAACTTCGTTGGCTGGCAGATTCAACCAAACGGAAGAAGCGTTCAAGGCGAAATTAAAAAAGCGATAAAAGAAATAATAAATGAAGATGTAAACTTGATCGGTGCAAGCAGAACCGATGCAGGGGTTCACGCCAGAGGCCAAGTTGCAAACTTCAAATGCGAAAATAAAATTCCAACCGAAAGTTTAAAAAAAGCCCTAAATTCAATTCTTCCTGACGATATTGTAATCCACGCAATTGAAGAAGTTGATCCCAATTTCCACGCAAGGTACAGCGCCGTTGAAAAAACATACAGATATTTCATAACTAAAAATAAAATTGCCATCGGTAGAAATTACTTTTGGTTCGTCAAATACGAGCTCGATTTTGAAAATCTTAAAAAATGCGCCGAGCTCATAATTGGTAAACACGATTTTGAAATCTTCTCAAAGAAAGGAACAAACGTGAAAGATTATATTTGTGAAGTCCGAAGCGCCGAATGGAAAATCGAAGATGATAAATTGATATTTGAGATCACTGCCAACAGATTTCTTTACGGAATGGTCAGGGGACTTGTAGGAGCAATGGTTGATGTTGCAAGGGGCAGGTTTGATATCGATGTCTTTAAAAAAATCTTGCTTGAAAAATGCAATGATTTTGAAATCATGCACGCTCCAGCATCTGGGCTTGTGCTTGAGAGTGTTAAATATCCGAATTTCTAAATTTTGAAGTTCAAATTTTAAAAACTTATATTAAAAATAAAAAACATGCACGAACAACCAATCACTCAACAAATTAACATTGAACTCGGCGAAAAAGAAGCCGAAGGAATTTATTCTAACCTCGCTATTATAACTCATTCACCAGCTGAATTTGTAATTGACTTCACCAGAATCCTGCCAGGTGTTCCCAAAGCCAAAGTATTTGCCAGAATCATAATGACTCCCCAACATGCTAAACTTTTACTTAAAGCACTTGAGGAAAACATAAAAAAGTACGAAGCGACATTTGGAGAGATAAAAATTCTTGGTGAAACTGAACAAAAATCACTTGGATTTAAACCTTAAAAACAAATTTTGAAAGCTCAATGTATGGTTATTTCGTTCTTGTCCTTCACACTCACCTACCTTATGTCATAGGCCATGGGCGTTGGCCACATGGCATGGATTGGCTAAATGAAGCTGCAAGCGAATGCTACATACCTTTGCTTAACATCTTCAATGAATTGAAAAATGATGGGATAAATTTTAAAGTCACGATCAACATTTCACCAGTGCTTGCGGAACAACTCACAAGTAAAAATTTCGTTGACGAACTTTTACAATACCTTGATATGAAAATAAAGTATGCTGAGCAAGATGAAATTGAATTCATAAAAACTGGAAGAAAAAATCTTGCAAGCGTTGCAAAATTTTGGAGGGAGTATTATCAAAACATCAAGGAAAGCTTCACAGATAGGTATAACCAAGACTTGATCTCAGCATTTAGAGCACTTCAAGATTCAGGCCATCTTGAAATAATAACATGTGCAGCAACCCATGGTTATCTACCACTTCTTGCACTTGACACAAGCGTTCAAGCACAAGTAAAACTTGGCGTCAAAGTTTACGAGAAACACTTTGGAAGAAAACCAAGAGGAATATGGCTTCCAGAATGCGCATATAGACCTGGCTACAGGTGGAAAATGCCTGTTAAACCAGAAAATAACTTCCCGATCCTTGAGTACGAGAGAAAAGGAGTTGAAGAATTTTTGTCTGAAAACGGGATTGAATTCTTCATCATTGACACTGCTACACTCAGAGGTGGAAAAACGATCGGGGTTTATTTGGAAAGATTTGAAGGCTTGAGAAAGCTTTGGGAACAATTTGAATCCCAAGTTAAATATAGACCAGAGGAGGAAAAATCACCTTATGAAATTTATCTTGTTAGCTCAGGAAAACCAGAGAAAAAGCCAGTGGCTGTTTTAACACGAGACCCGAAAACTGGATTACAAGTTTGGAGTGGTGAGTGGGGATATCCCGGAGATGGATGGTATCTCGATTTCCACAAGAAAAAATTCCCAAGTGGTTTAAGATATTGGCGTGTGACAAGTTCAAAAGCTGACCTTGCAGATAAACTTGAATATGAACTTGACAAAGTTGAAGCACGGCTCGAAGAAAATTCATCTCATTTTGTTGATTTAATAACTACAACCTTAAAAGAACACTTTGAGAAAACCAACAAAATTGGAGTTTTGACGGCTCCGTATGATACCGAGCTTTTCGGGCATTGGTGGTTCGAGGGGCCCAGATTTTTAAAGAAAGTTTTTGAAAAACTAAACAATTCTGAATTTGTAAAACCTGCAACCGCATCAGAAGCAATTGAAAAGCTTAATCCTTCAACCGTTGTTTCCCTTCCGGAGGGCTCATGGGGTGAGGGCGGATATCATTACATCTGGCTCAACAAAGACACAGAATGGACTTGGAGACATATTTACTCAAATGAATTTAAAATGAAGGAGCTTGCGCAAAAATTTTATAACTCAAAAGACGAAAGATTGATTTTTATGCTTAAACAGCTAGCTCGTGAACTTTTACTTCTCCAAGCGTCCGATTGGCAGTTTTTAATATCAACTATCTCAGCCCGTGACTATGCCGAATTAAGGGTTGCTTTTCACAACGAGAACTTCAACAGAATAGCTGAAATAATTGAGAAATATGCGAACACTGGTGATTTGAGCCTTGAGGATTGGAATTTTGTAGTTGAATGTGCTGAAAGGGATAATCTTTTTGATGACATTGATTTAAAATGGTGGGCAGAGGTGGAATTTCCGTAATTTGAGTTTTTTTATTAATTTAATTTTGGCACGAAAATTGATAAAACTTTATGCCATGCGCTTGAAATCGATATTTATAGATGGGATTTATGTTGACCCGGAAATTGCAACATCATATTTTGCCTGCGACCTTGATAAGTGTAAAGGCGCATGTTGTTTTATGTATGGTGACTTTGGGGCTCCACTGCTTGAGGAGGAGATCGAAATTATTCAAGATGCCCTTCCCATCGTAAAAAAATATCTTCCCGAAAGAAATATCGCTTACATAGAAAAAAATGGGTTTTATGAGAAAAGCGATATAGGTTACGCAACAACCTGCATAGATAAAAAGGAATGTGTTTTCGTCTATTGGGAAAATGGAACGGCGAAATGCTCCTTTGAAAAAGCCTTTTTAAAAGGTGAAATCTCCTTCAGAAAACCAGCTTCTTGTCATCTTTTCCCATTGAGGAATTATGGATTAAACGGGGCATCCATTGGTGGTGAAATTTTAAAATATGTTAAGATAAATGAATGCGAGCCAGCGGTGAAGAAGGGAAAGAAAGAAAATATAAAGCTTTACGAATTTTTAAAACCGGCGTTGATAAGATATTTTGGCCAGGAATGGTATAATAAAATGCTTAAAGAATTCAAATCATTGAATAACCGGAGGTGAAGCAAAGTGCTAAAATATGGACAACATCAAACCCTTGAACAAAAATTAACACCCCAACAAATACAGTACCTAAAACTTCTTCAAGTTCCCGTAGTTCAACTTGAGCAAAAAATTAAGGAAGAACTTGAGCAAAATCCATTCCTTGAGGAGGGGCTTGAAACTTCAATTGATGAAATGCTTGAACTTGAGCTTGGGGAAAATGAAGACCTATCCCAAACCGTTAGACAAGAACTCAACGAAGAATATGAAGAGATAACTCAGGACAAGCTTCCAAAACCCGAGGAAGAATATACGCTCGACGATTTTCTCAAAACCCATGAAGATGATGATACTTTCATACCGAAACAAAAAGACGTAATTGGCGAAGATATTGAAGATGAACTCCCATGGCAGCCACCCGCCATCGAACCGCTTCATGAAAGGCTTTTGCAACAATTTGTGACGGTCGCGGAAAACGATAAAGAAATAAGAATAGCCGAGGAAATACTTGGAAATATAGATGATGATGGCTACCTTACAAGAAAAGTTGAAGAGATAGTCGAGGACTTACAGCTTGGGGAAAAGATGGATGTTACTGCCGAAGAGGTTGAAAATGTTTTGAAAAAAATCCAACGACTTGATCCACCTGGAATTGGAGCGAGAGATTTGAAAGAATGTCTGCTCGTTCAACTGGAAGTTGGAGATTTTCCAGAGGATAAGAAAAAACTCGCCATGCGAATTTTAAATGAGGCATACGACGATTTTATGAACAAGAGATACAATGAATTGATGAAAAAATTCGGTCTAAGTGAACAGAGGTTGAAAGATGTCATCCAAATAATCCAAAGATTGAACCCTAAACCAGGGGAAGGAAAAAACATAATTCAAGAGTACATCATACCAGATTTTATAGTTGAACGAATTGGGGATGAATTTGTGATTACCTTAAACGAGAAAAATGTTCCAATGATTCGACTAAATAGAGCTTATTACAACCTTTTAAAAAAGCAGAGAAAACTTAACCCAGAGTTAAAAGAGGAAATAAAGAAACAATTTTCAAGAGCCAAATGGTTTATTGCTTCAATTTATCAACGCAGGGAAACACTTTTACGAATTATGCGGGCTATCGTTGAATTACAAAAGGAGTTTTTTGAAACTGGAGAAGGTCTGAAGCCGATGATCTACAAGGATGTTGCTGAAAAAACTGGGGTTGACATATCAACCATTAGCAGAGCAGTAAACCAAAAATATGTTCAAACTGATTTTGGTATTTACAAATTAAGGGAACTCTTCAGCGAGAAAATCAACACAGTGGACGGAAGCGAGATTTCAAGCAAGGAGGTAAAAGAAAGGTTAAAAGAAATAATAGCTCAAGAAGATCCTCGCAAACCGCTGAGCGATGACCAGATCGCTGAAATTTTACGCAAGCAAGGTTTTAACATTGCAAGGCGAACTGTAGCCAAATATAGAGATCAACTTGGAATTCCAACAGCAAGATTAAGAAAAAGAATTGAATAAAAATAAACAGATTAGAGGTCCAAAGGTGGAAAAAATCATAAAGTCAACAACGATATTAGGGCTCATTCATAATGGGCAAGCGGTGATGGGTGGAGATGGGCAAGTGACTTTATCAGACACAATAATGAAACACGGAGCTAAAAAAGTCAGAAAAATTTACAACAACAAAATTCTCGTCGGCTTTGCTGGAGCTTCTGCTGATGCACTTGCTCTTATGGAAAGGTTTGAAGCAAAGCTTGAGCAGTATAAAGGTAATCTTCTTCGTGCAGCAACTGAACTTGCAAAGGATTGGAGAATGGATAAATACCTACGCCGACTTGAAGCATTGTTAGCGGTCATGGACAAAGAAAATGCTTTAATAATTTCAGGCACGGGTGATGTAATTGAACCTGACGATAAAATTGTTGCTATTGGTTCAGGGGGCAGTTATGCCCTTGCTGCTGCAAGAGTTTTAGTGAAACACTCAAATTTATCGGCTCGTGAAATAGTTGAAGAAGCGTTAAGAGTTGCCGCTGATATCTGCGTTTATACGAATCATAATATAGTCATAGAAGAGCTTTAAAAATTAAATTCATAACTTGAAATGGCAAATCAAATCAAAAAAGAACAGAACAACGAAGTTGCAATAAAACAGCGAAAGGATTTAAAAGATTTAACACCTGAAGAAATAGTCAAAGAGCTTGACAAATATATCGTTGGTCAGGAACAAGCTAAAAGGGCTGTGGCTATTGCACTGCGGAACAGATGGCGAAGACAGCAAGTCCCGCAAGAGCTACGAGAGGAAATAACACCAAACAACATAATTTTAATTGGTCCAACTGGGGTTGGTAAAACTGAGATCGCACGCCGACTTGCAAAACTTGCAAACGCTCCATTTGTCAAAGTTGAAGCATCAAAATTTACAGAGGTTGGATATGTCGGAAGAGATGTTGAATCAATGATAAGGGAACTCGTTGACATCGCCGTCAACATGGTCAGGATGGAAAAAATGGAAGAGATAAAAGATAGGGCAAAAGACCTTGCCGAAGAAAGATTACTTGACATTCTTTTGCCAAGGAGAAAAAAACGAAGATACGACGAGGGCGAGGAATTTGAAGATAGCTATGAAAATGATGAAATGTCGCAAACAAGAGAAAAACTTAGGAAACAACTTCAAGAAGGAAAGCTTGACTCGAGAACAATAGAAATAGAAATTTCATCTCAACCCCTGCCTGGGTTGCAAATTTTAGGACCTTTCCCAGTCGATGATCTTGCTGTCACAATGCAAGATTTCATTGAAAATGTGATGCCGAAGCGATATAAGAAAAGAAGGATGACAATAGCGGAGGCAAGAAACTACCTTATCCAAGAAGAGGCACAAAAGTTAATTGATATGGAAGCGGTGATAAAAGAAGCGATAAGAAGAGTTGAAAATTTAGGCATTGTTTTCATAGACGAAATAGATAAAATCGCTAACCCTGGCGGTTACACTGTTGGACCCGATGTTTCAAGAGAGGGGGTTCAAAGGGATTTGTTACCGATAATTGAAGGTTCGAATGTTATGACAAAATATGGAATTGTAAAAACAGACCATATACTTTTTATCGCAGCGGGAGCTTTTCATGTAGCGAAACCAAGCGATTTGATACCCGAACTTCAAGGTAGGTTTCCAATAAGAGTTGAGCTCAACCCCTTAACCGAAGAAGATTTCGTTAAAATTCTAACATTACCCGAAAATGCTTTGATAAAGCAATATAAAGCACTCCTTGAAACAGAAGGAGTTGAAATTGAATTTACGGATGAGGCAATAAGAGAAATAGCTCACTACGCAGCGGAGGTTAATGAACAACTTGAAAATATCGGCGCAAGGCGACTTCAAACAGTCATGACAACCCTTCTTGAAGATATCCTATTTGATGCTCCGAAGTTGAAAGGTCAAAAGATTTTGATAACAAAGGAATTCGTTCAAGAAAAACTTTCACCAATCGTTAAGGATAAAGATCTGAGCAAATATATTTTATAAATCGTGTCGCAAAGTATTCGCCCTTGATATTTAGTGCCAAAATTTTTAACTTAAATCAAAAAACTTTTTATTATGCCCGTTACATTGTCATTCGAAATCTACGAGGCTTTTGAAAAGGCGCTTGGAAAAGAAGAAGCGAGAAAAGTTGTTAAATCTCTCGAAGCAGCGATTTCTGAAGCAACTGAATATAAATGGGCTACAACAAGGGATGAGATTATCGCTAAGGTAAGAAGTGAAATTGAAGCCTTAAGGAATGAATTTGAATCGTTTAGAAAAGAAGTAAAGAGCGATATTGAATCATTTAAAAAAGAGGTAAGAAGTGATATTGAATCGTTTAAAAAAGAGATAAGAAGCGATATTGAATCTTTCAGAACAGAAGTAAGGGGTGAAATTGACACTATTAAAGGTTGGATAACACAAGAATTTGTAACAAAAGAATTATTTGAAGCTAAATTCGATGAACTGCGTGCCGAGATAAAAACTGAAATTGTAAAACTCGATAGAAAATTCACCATAATGTTCTTGATTTTGCTCTTTGTAATTATTTTCTTAAATCAACAAGCGCTTGAATTCATAGCTAAAATCCTCGGCATAGTGAAATAACTTAACATATCCATGGCTCAACTTCATGTCGAAATTTCAAATGACCCCGAAGAATGGAATAAATTTAACATCCACTCCCCTCAATCAAACCCATTTCAAAGTTACGACTGGCTTAAGGTATATAGCGAATTTTTTAATCTTTCACTTAATATCTTACTTGTCAGAAAAGGTGAAGAAATTATTTCTGGCTTGATTTACCCGTTCAAAAAGAAGTTTCTTTTCAAAGTTTCAACCCCTCTTTTATTCACATATTACACCGGAATTTTATTTCAAGATTTCAAGGGAGAGAAAATTCAAAAAAGAATAATGCAAAAAAATGAAGCGATCCTAAAAATCCACCAACATTTGGAACGAACCCTTGATTTTTTCACTTTAAAACTTCATTACACTATCGACGATGTCAGACAATTTAAATGGCTCGGTTATAAAATCAAGCCAAGACATACATTTATACTTAACATTGAATCAATTGAAAAACTTTGGGATGGGCTGAGTAACTCACTTAAAAGAAAAATCAAAGATGCACGAGAGCAAGGTTTTAAACTCGTCAAGACAACATCCGTTGATGAGCTTGCACAGCAGCAAATTTTAAGTTTCGAAAGAACGGGTGGCAAATTTTTTCTAAATTTTAACGAACTTAAACAGCTTCTTGAAAAACTTGTCCAAAAAAAACTCTTGACAATTTATTATCTCATTGATAAAAACGATCAAATCGTCGCTTCGCGAGGTGTATCAATATGGAACGGCAAAGCTTACGACATCGTAGCTGGAACGATTGGAAAGGAAATAGACAACGCCTCTCACTTTCTTGTATGGAAAATACTTGAGGACTTATCATCAAACAATGTGAAAGAGTTTGATTTCTGCGGTGCGGATATTGAAAGCGTCGCTTTCTTTAAAATGCAATTTGGGGGCGAGATCAAAATCTCGTTTGAGGTAAGCTACACGAAAGGTCTTTTGAAATTTTTAATTTAAAGTCGGATGGATAAATCAGAGCGCTTAACAATTGTTAAAAAAGCTGGCTTCGTAAGCCTATCGAGACTTATCAATTTGCTGGGACTTCTTTTGACAACAATTATGCTCGCACGATATCTTTCAAAACCTGAATTTGCATCTTATGATCAGCTCTGGCTAATCTATAACACATTTTCCCCCGTTCTATCCTTCGCTTTCACAAGCTCAGTTTATTTTTTCGGGACAAGAGAAAATGCAGGAAAATACATAACAGCGATGCTCCTATTCCTGACACTTGCTGGATTTATATTAACTTTTTCTCTTTTTTTGTTAAGATTTGAAATAGCGAAATTTCTTAACAACCCACAATTTTATAACGAGTTTTTTAAATTCGCCCCCTTCTTTCTATTCTCCCTACCCTCGTTAATACTTGATGCGATTTTAGTCCTCAAAAATGAATTTAAAAAGCTCTTCACAATTACAAATTTTACAGTGCTTGCCTATGTCGGCGTCGTTGTGTTGACAATCATTCTTGAACAGGGAATACCGTTTATTTTCGCTGGCCTCTCACTCATTTCGCTTCTTCGTTTCATATATACATGGTATTTGATTAAAAAGTTTTTCAATGAAAAGTTAGAAACGATATTTCCATATCTGAAAGAGATTTTACTTTACACATCACCTCTCACCCTTGGGCACATTAGTGCGCTAATATCAAGACAAGTTGACAAATATATAATCGCAAACAACTTTTCAAGCGATTTATACGCAACATATACAATCGGGGCTAAAGAACTTCCCATCATCCCTTTAATAACAAGTTCATTTGCATCTGTGATATTCCCCGAGATAAGCAAACTTCATGGTGCGGGGAAAAATTCAGAGATCCAGCGCCTCATAAAAGATGTCGTAAAATCAACTTCGCTTATCATAATCCCAATTTTTTCATTTCTAATGTTCTTCTCACAAGAATTTATTCTCATACTTTTTTCGAAAAAATATCTTGATAGCACCGCAATCTTTAGAATTTATCTTTTCTTTCTTCCAGTACGAATCCTCGTTTATAGTTCGATACTTTCCGCTCTTGGGAAACAAAAAATTTACATGCTAATATCTTTTCTTGACCTTGTATTAAATCTAACCCTTGGAACCACGTTGGTTAAAGCCATTGGTTTGCTTGGTCCTGCGATTGCGGTTGTAGTTTCAACATATGTTGAAGCATTTGCAATGCTATTTTTCATTTCAAAAGCCCTTGGCGGGGCAAGCTTGATCAAAATGTTGCCTGTCAAGTTCATGATTTCCATTTTTGCCTTTTCTTTATCGGCTTCGTTTTTATGCTACTTGATGGGTTCACTGATTGAAAATGCAATTTTGAGATTTATTTTAATGGGGGGTTTATTTTCAACCTTCTATCTTTTAGTTGCTGTTAAACTCCATAAACAGATTTGAATTTTTCAATTTTATTTTCAAAATTTTAACTGCAGAAGCACAAATAAAAAGTAAAGGAGGAGAAGTAAAATGTCAGAATTCAGAATTGAAAAAGACGCACTTGGAGAAGTTAAAGTCCCAACATGGGCTTTATGGGGGGCACAAACCCAAAGGGCTGTTGAAAACTTTCCAATAAGCGGAATAAGGTTCCCAAGAACATTCATCAAAGCAATTGGACTTGTTAAGTATTGCGCAGCAAAGGTAAACAAGGAACTCGGACTTCTCGACGATGCAAAAGCAAATGCGATAATGGAAGCAGCTAAAGAAGTGATCGATGGAAAACTTGACGAACATTTCCCGCTTGATATCTTCCAAACGGGCTCTGGAACATCGACAAATATGAATGCTAATGAAGTTATAGCAAACCGTGCCTGCGAAATCCTTGGAGCAAAGAGAGGTGAAAAAGGCGTCGTCCATCCAAATGACCATGTCAACTTGGGACAATCTTCAAATGATGTGATCCCAGCTTGTATTCATATTTCAACTGCAATTGCAATTAAAGAGCAACTTCTCCCAGCACTTGAAAAACTTCATAAAGCTCTCGTTGAAAAATCCAAGGAGTTCGATAACATCGTCAAAACTGGTAGAACTCACCTTATGGATGCGATGCCAGTGCGCCTTGGACAAGAGTTTTCAGGATATGCTGCGCAAATTGAACTCGCAATTGAAAGAATCAACGCTACACTTCCAAGACTATATGAACTTGCCCTTGGTGGAACAGCAGTCGGCACAGGAATTAACACGCATCCAGAATTTGGGAAGCGAATTGCTGAAGCACTTGCCAAGGAAACAGGGATACCATTTAAAGAAACAAGAAATCATTTCTCAGCCCAAGCATCAATGGATACAGCGGTTGAGTTAAGCGGTGCTTTAAAAGCTCTTGCAGTTGCGCTTTACAAAATAGCGAACGACCTAAGATGGATGAACTCAGGTCCACAAGCTGGGCTTGCTGAAATTCGTCTTCCCGCACTGCAACCCGGCTCATCAATAATGCCCGGCAAGATTAACCCCGTGATCCCAGAAGCAGTTATGATGGTATCAATGCAAGTTATAGGAAACGATTCAGTCGTAACGCTTGCTGCTTCATCTGGAAACTTTGAACTTAATGTCGCATTACCGGTCATAGCAAGAAATCTTCTTGAATCAATTACAATTTTGGCTAACGCAAGCGATGTGTTTGTCGACAAGTGTATAAATGGAATTGTTGCGAACAAAGAACACATGGAAAAACTTGCAGCACAAAACGCAATTCTTGCAACCGCCCTTACCCCACACCTCGGCTATGATAAAGCTGCTCAAATTGTCAAAAAAGCAATGGCAGAAAACAAGACAATTCGTGAAGTTGTCCTTGAACTTGGATGGATGAGGGAAGATGAACTCGATAAGATACTTGACATCAGAAAAATGACCGAAGGTGGATTTGTAGCCGGCGTCTCAGGCGGTGGTTGATCTTCAAATTGCGGGACCGTAAGGTCCCGCTCCTTCAAAGTTTAACGAAAACATAAAAAGCAATTGTGAAATGCAAATAGAAAAAATACAGAAAAAACTTCTAGAACTCGGCATCGATGGATGGCTCTTTTACGATTTCCACAACCGAGATAAAATCGGTTTAAAAATACTTGGACTTTCAATTCAAGGTCTTACGACAAGGAGATGGTTCTATTTCATACCTGCTGAAGGAAAACCCATAAAACTTGTGCATAGAGTTGAACCAGATAAACTTGATTCACTGCCCGGAGAAAAATTTTATTACTCAGGATGGAGAGAACTGCACGATAGATTAAAAGAAATTCTTGGAACGCCCAAGAAAATTGCAATGCAATATTCTCCGATGAATTCAATCCCATATATTTCCATCGTTGATGCTGGGACAGTTGAACTCGTCAGAAGCCTCGGACACGAAGTTGTTTCATCAGCAGATTTGATTCAGATATTTGAAGCTTTGATTGATGAAAATTTAATCAAAACGCATTTTGAAGCTGGACGCCTTGTCGACGAAACACTTGACGAAGCATTTGATGAAATCAGAAAAAGCATCAAGACCGGAAAATACAAAACCGAGTATGAAATACAACAATTTATTTTGAAAAGATTCAATGACAAAGGATTAACCTCCGATGAAGACCCACCGATAGTTGGAGTAAACGATCATCCCGCGAACCCACATTTTTACCCAACCCCTGAAAACACAAGGGAGATCAAACCGGGAGATAAACTTTTAATTGATCTATGGGCTAAGAAGAATGAACCTGGAGCTATCTTCTACGATATAACATGGTGTGCTTTCATTGGGGATAATCCGCCGGAAGATTATGTCAAGATTTTTAACATAGTAAGAGACGCAAGGAACGAAGCTTTAAAATTTATCCAAGATCGTTTAGACCGAAACCAAGAAGTCGCTGGTTGGGAAGTTGATGATGTTGCAAGAAAATACATTCAAGAAAAAGGTTATGCCGAGTTCTTTACGCATCGCACTGGACATTCAATTGGAGAAAATGTTCATGGAAACGGTGTAAACATTGACAACTTTGAAACACAGGACCTGAGAAAACTCATGCCAGGTTGCCTCTTTTCTTTAGAGCCCGGAATTTACATCCCAGGCAAAATGGGAGTAAGGTCAGAGGTAAATGTCTACATCAACTTTGAAAGAAAAGCGTTGATAACAGGAAGAGAACAAAAAGAACTCGTTTTAATCTACTAAAACAAATTTGGAGATGCGATGTTTTTAACTGCAATAATAGTTTACCTTATCGTTCTTCTCACCATCGGGATATACAAAACTAGATCCGTTAAAACTCAAGAAGATTTCATGGTAGCTGGCAGAAAAACACCCGTATATAAACTTGTCGGGACACTGCTTGCTACATGGATTGGTTCCGGAAGTATAATTGCTGGAGCTGGGCTTGCTTATAGAGTTGGCTTCTCAGAACTTTGGCTCTCAGCTGGAGCATGGGTTGCCATCGTAATAGTTTACTTCCTCGCTGGCAGGGTTAGAAAAATTTCTCAATACACAATGCCGGATATCCTTGAGCAAAGATATAACAAATGGGCAAGGATCCTTGGAACTATAACCATCGTCATCGCCTATGTAACGATCGCAAGTTATCAATTCAAAGGAGGCGCATTTGTTTTAAACCTCGTCGCTGGAATACCTGTTGAACAAGGCATTATTATCACTGCTGTCTTTGTAGTTCTCTTCACGGCGCTTGCTGGACTTGTATCAGTTATCACAATGGATATAATAAACGGGACACTAATGCTTTTAGGAATTGTTCTTGCAGTTCCAATTGTCCTAAATGATGTTGGGGGCTGGACAAGCGTTAGAGAAGCTTTACCACCGGATAGATTCGCCATCTTCGGACAAAAAGATTTCATTTGGGCTATGGGTGTGTTTTTCCCAACCTTTTTCCTTTTGCTTGGAGAATCAAGTATGTATCAAAAATTTTTCAGTGCAAAAGATGCAAAATCCGCAAGACAAGCCGTCATCTTCTGGGTCATCGGGACAATTATAATTGAAACATCTATCACAGCGCTTGCCGTCTTCGCGAGTGCTAAATTCAAACTTCAAGAATCAGAAAAAGTAATTTTACATCTTGCAACCCACGGAAGTGAAATTGGACTCCCACAAATTATAGGGATAATGTTAATAGTTGCAGCCATGGCAATTATAATTTCAACCGCAAATAGTTTTCTCCTCACGCCAAGCACAAATCTTGCAAGAGATATCTATCAAAGGTTCATAAATCCAAATGCCACTCACAAACAGATCATAACTTTACAGCGAATTTTAATTCTCATTCTTGGTTTCATTGGTTATCTTCTTTTAACAAGATTTCAAACAGTCCTACAAATGGCTTTGACAGCCTACACGATGATTGGAGCAGGCATAACACCGGCACTTCTCGCGGCTTTCTTATGGAAAAGAGTCACAACAGCAGGCGGCGTTGCAAGCATAGCAACTGGAATGGGAATCACTTTGATCATAACACTTATAAATATGTTCAGAGAAGAACCGTTATTAGAAGCAGATTATATTGTTCTACCTGCTGCTGCAGGCTCAATACTCGTGCTAATCATCGTAAGTTTATTAACCCCACCCGACCCACCCGAAAAATGGAAACCATTCGTTGAAAACAAAGAATAAACAAAAATGCGAAAAGCAATTTTATTAATTGCCACGATCGCATCACTTGCATTATCCCAGCCGGAAAATCTTGCGGAACTGCATAAAAAGACCTTTGAAAAGATAAAATTCATCGCCGATACATCTAACGGAGTGATTGGGGTTGCGGTTAAAAATCTTGAAACGGGTGAAACATTTTTCATAAACGAAAATTTAATATTCCCGCAAGGAAGCGCAATAAAAATTCCAATCCTAATTGAAGTTATAAAACAAGCAAGTGAAGGTAAATTTAAACTGACGGACAAAATCAAAATCGAGAAAAAGCATCAAGTCGGTGGAAGTGGTGTTTTAAAAGAATTTGGCGATGGCACATCCGAGTTAAGCATCTACGATCTTGCGGTCTTAATGATAACTGTAAGTGATAACACGGCGACAAATATTTTGATTGATCTCGTTGGAATGGAAAATGTAAATAAAACACTTGAAAAACTCGGTTTGAAAAACACAAAGTTACAGCGAAAAATGATTCGCCCCGATGCATCAGCAAGAGGTGAAGAGAATCTTTCAACCCCACTTGAAGCTATGAAACTTATGGAAATGCTTTACAAAGGTGAGGTCATCAGTAAAGAAATCTCAAATCAAGTCATTGACATACTCAAAAAAAGAAAAGAAGCAAACTTAAATAAGTATCTTCCTGAGGATATCCCAATTGCAAATAAACCCGGAGGAATAGAAGGCGTAACATGTGAGTGGGGGATCGTTTATCTACCGAGACATCCCTATGTGATTGTTGTCATGAGCAATTATAACTTAAAATCAGCCAATGAAACGATAGCCCAAATTTCAAAAATTATCTATGAACACTTTTGGCGAATCTCACTCTCAACGAAATATGGAACAAGAGTCCCAATTGAACTGTTGAAATCCAAACCACAAAACTAAAAACTAAAGTATAGCTACTACGCATTAGTTCGCTGATTTTTAGGTTTTATGATAAAACTGAAAACTTGCATTTTTTAGGTAAGTTGATTATATTTATCAACGGTTCTTATAAAACTGGAGCCGTGGTGCAATTGGTTAGCACGCCAGCCTGTCACGCTGGAAGTTGCGGGTTCGAGCCCCGTCGGCTCCGCAAAAATAAAAAGGGTGAGAGTTCTCGTCCTTTAATTTTTTATGAACTATTTTTCATTCCTTAACTCTAAACTAATCGAAAATTTAATATGCTTTTTAAGTGCAAAGTAAAATCCAAACAAGCCATTTATTATATACCCCACCCCGTGTGTTAAAACTGCATAACCAAGAGCGACCTCATGTTTGATACCATAAAGACCAACAAGAGCCCCAGTTATAAGTGAATGATAACTCCCCACTCCCCCAGGCGTTGGAATTATAAAACCAACCGTTGAAACGACAAAAATTACAAGTGCTGTGAAAAAACCAATTTTTGCTCTCTCAATTTCAAACGCAAACAAGGCAACATAAGCTGCGAAAATATAGCAAAGGTAAATTAAAAAACTTAACAAAATTATCTGCCAGTGAACACCCCTATGCCTTATAGCCTCAAACCCATTAATGAAGGAACTCAAAACATCTTTAAATCTCACAGCCAATTTACGATCAAAAATTCCAATAAATCTACTCAACAAAGAGACAAACTTATCCTGCCAGATAAGAAGAATTAAAATCAAAACAAAAATTATCCCGATGATTAAACCACTAAACAAAGCCGCTTGCCCAAGCCATGGGTAATGCCTCTCAAAGATTCCTTTGTTCCATAACATGGCAACACCAAAGAAGAAAAGCGAAAAAGCTATATCCAGAATTCGCTCAAGCAAAACGCTCGCCAAACCCGACGCCTTTGAGATTTTTTCATCATTACTTAAAGTATATGCTTTCACCACCTCCCCTGCCCTCGGAAAAATATTATTGACAAAATAACCTATCATAGTCGCTTCAAAAAAATTAACAAAGGATGTATCCGACTTCACAGGTTTCAAAAGATATTTCCATCTCAACGCCCTAAACAAGTGAGAAAGCAATATAAAAAGCAACATCAAAAAAATGTAAAGGTAATTAACATTTAAAAAAACACTTAAAAATACATCCCACTTGACCCCCTTGAACGCAAAATATAGAAAAAAAATCGCGATCGCTATCCCAACAATAAATCTAAAAAGTTTTCCCGAATTAAACATTAAAACTCTCTTTATCTTATCTTAAATCAACAACCTTAACAGACGGTGGAACGACAAATTTAAACACATCATCCTTGACACCAGAATTTAACTTAACACTTTTGACATTGTAGGTTGTAACAGTGCCGTTTATATCTGTTATTTCAACCTTTGTTACATCCCAATCCCCGTCAACCACCCAAATTTTAGCTGATTCAATCGCTGAATTTTCATTTTTGGGGGTCAGCTTAACAATGTAAACTTTTTTATTATCAACTTTTTCAACTTTCAAAACAACAGGAATATATTCATCTGAAATTGAAAACAAGAATTTATCAGGTGACACAGCATTTTGATCTTCTTTATACCTGTCGATTATAACTTGCTTGTTAACTTTTGAATACAACCAGCTCGTATTGCCATCAGTCACAACCACTTGTTCCTCCGTTTCAATTCTGTATTTATTTTTCTTTTTAAAGTAAAGCGTCCCTGAAAAACTTTGCTCAAATTTTGACACACCATATTTAACTTTCTGCTCAAATTTTACAACCGCATCATCAACTGAAGCGTATTTCTTTTTAAGCCGTTCTATAATTTCACCACCCGTTTGTGAAAGAGCGATCTCAAACACCAGTGTAAGGAACACAAAAATCCTCAGAAAATTATAGCTCATTTTTTACCTTCCCTCATTTGTTTTAAAAACGACTCAAGTTCAATTTCGCTGTTAAGCAAAACTTCCCTCGTTTTGCCTCCTTCAGCTGGGGGACCGACGATCCCTTCCCTTTCAAGCTGATCCATTATCCTAGCTGCCCTTGCATAGCCAATCTTTAATTTCCTTTGAAGCAAAGATGTGGACGCTTGTTGATATCTTACGACAATTTTTGCTGCTTCATCAAAAAGCTCATCCAGCTCATCCCACATATTGATTTCAACTTTCTTTCGCTCTATAACAGATGGAAGTTCATATGGCTTATCATACCCAGGTTGAGAAACTATATAATCAACAACTCTTTCCACCTCCTCAGTTGAAACAAAGGCGTTCTGAATCCTGATGGGTTTAGATGCTCCTGCCGGAAGATAAAGCATATCGCCACTTCCAATTAACTGCTCCGCCCCGTTCATATCAAGTATTGTTCTTGAGTCAACTTTTGAAGCGACTTGATAAGCGATTCTAGTGGGGAAATTTGCTTTTATCAACCCAGTTATCACATCAACTGATGGTCTCTGCGTTGCAATAACGAGATGAATTCCAACACCTCTGGCAAGCTGAGCAAGACGAGTGATCGGCTCTTCTACATCGGTCGATGCGACAAGCATCAAATCAGCAAGTTCATCCACTATCACAACGATATATGGAAGTTCATAATGCTCAATCCCTTCGCTTTTAATTTCACCACGCCTCACACGCTCGTTGTAATCTTGGATGTTTCTCACCCCAGCTTTGGAAAACTTATCATATCTTTCGTTCATCTCAAGAACTAAACTTTTCAAAGCAAGAACTGCATTTTCAGGCGTGGTTATCACCTCTTCATCTATGTCAGGACAAACCGCAAGATAATGATTGACAAGCTTGCGGTAATTTACAAGCTCTACTTTTTTGGGATCAATTATTACGAATTTTATTTCAGATGGCTTAAGTTTGTAAAGCAAGCTGATAATTATCGTGTTTATCCCGACGCTTTTCCCAGAGCCAGTAGCCCCACCAATTAAAAGATGCGGCATTCTCGCAAGATCATCGCAATAAACCTCACCAGTTATCGTCTTCCCCATCGCTATCGGAAGAACCCCATTGAAATTTTTAAATTCAGGTGAACCTATCACACTTCTTATTTTAACTATCGTGGGCTTACGATTTGGAATTTCTATTCCAACCGTTCCTTTACCAGGCATCGGAGCTATAACCCTTATTCCACGAGCTGCAAGCGCAAGTGCTATGTCATCCGCAAGCGAAACAATCTCCCTCACTTTAACATCAGCTGCTGGAACTATTTCATAAAGCGTGACTACCGGTCCAGGAGTTATACTTATTTTTTCAACTTCAATATCAAAATTGGCAAGTTTATTTCTCAAAAGCTCAGCATTCAAATTGAGCTCTTCGTCATCAGCAACCGTCTCCTCATCTGGGGGATCAAGCAACTCAACTGGGGGAAGTTTGAAATCAAGCTTTTTAACTTGCCGCCTTTTTTGCTCTTCTCTTGATATGATCTGAGCCTTCTCTACTGACTCACTCTCTTTAGTCTCTTTAACTTTTAAAGTTTCAGGCTCCGGTTGTGAAATGATAACCTCAACATGCTTTTGAACTTGCTTCGGTTCGGGTTTTAAAATTTTTACCTCCGAAGGTTTTCTCCTTGGCTTAAACCTTAACTTATTTAAAAACGCTGAAACTTTCTCCCCAATGCCTATCGCAATATCATAAAAATTAACTTCAAAAATAAATCCAAGAAAGAGCAAAAACAAAACAAGTGTTATAAACATGCTTCCAAACTCACCAAAAAGCTTTATCAAAACATCGGCAACATATAACCCAACTACACCACAAATTTCACTTTTAAATTCTTCCGTCCCAAAAATCAATTTCAAGTTTCCCAAAAACACCGACAAAATAAACGAAAAAAACAACAGATAAAACGACCATTTAAAAAACAAACGCTTATCTTTATTGAAAAACAAAAAAATCCCTAACAACATTAAAATTAACCCAATAAAAACCGAAGCATAACCAAAGGTGTAGTTTATCAAAAGGAAGGAAATCTTTGCGCCGAAAAAGCCAAGCCAGTTATGAGTTCGTTCAAGCTTCTGCCGTACTTGCTCATCACCTGTCAAAATCTTGCCAATCTCAGAAATAGAGACGAGGTTTGCCTGATCCCTCGGGCTATAAGATAAAATGCTTAAAGTCAAAATTAACCCGAAAACAAAAATTAAAATTGAAATTCCTATCCTATACCGTGTAAAAAAACCTTCATGCTTTGGGGAATCTTTCTTTCTCTTATACTCAATATTTCTCGTTTGTGAAGCCACAGTGAAAAGTTTCTAATTTCATTTTTCTTCAAAAGTTAGTCAAAAAAACCCTCTATTGCAAGAATCAATTCTCTTCAAGCGAATTAAGTATATTCACATAATTCATATACCTTCTCCTGTCAATTTTCCCTGCATTAAGTGCTTCCTTAACTGCACAATCCGGTTCATGCACATGGGTGCAATTTGAAAATTTGCATTGATCGAGAAATTTCCTAAACTCAGGATAATAAAAACCAAGCTCACTTTTTGAAATGCCCGCAAGACCAAACTCCTTAACCCCAGGCGTATCAGCGATAAAACCACCAAAAGAAAGATGATGAAGCTCGGTGTGAGTTGTGGTATGTCTCCCCTTACCAGTTTTCTCACTTACTTCCATAGTTACCACATCCAAACCCGGCTCAATAGCATTTATTAAAGCAGATTTCCCAACCCCAGATTGACCGACAAAAACACTGGTTTTGTCCTTCAAAATTTTTTTCAAATTATCAAGCCCCTCGCCAGTTTCTGCACTTGTCTTTATTATCTCATAGCCTGCCTTCTTCCCATAAACCTTGACAAACTCGTTAACTTCTTTCCAATCCTCAATTAAATCAATTTTATTGATACAAATTATCGGCTTTATATTATTTCTTTCACTTGCAATAAGCAACCTGTCCACAAACCCCCAAGGGACATAAGGCATATTAAACGAAGTCACAACAATCGCTTGATCAATGTTTGCAACTATAACATGCTCAAGCTCTCTTTTTCCAACCGCTTTTCTATATAACTTGTTAAACCTCTCAAAAACCTCTTCAATCACACCTGTTCCATCTTCGAGAATTCTTACCTTCACATTATCTCCAGCCACAACTGGACTTGTGCTCACTTTATCCTGCAAACGCATCTTCCCTCTTAACTTGCACTGTATAACTTCATCTCCAACTTGAACATTGAATATAGCCCCATGTGCACTTATAACTTTTCCTACTAAAACATCACCCATACACTGTCTTTCTTTGTTTTAACTAAATAAAAATAAGACTTCAAAGCCACAATTGCAAAATTTCTTCTCTACCGCTCTCCCAAGCCCTATAATTGTCTTTCAAAATTACATAAATAAGCTTGTAAAAATTACAAATTATTTGGGGTTTGAAGGGGATGAATTTTTCCTGGTTATAAAATTAATTGAAATTCAATAAATTAATTTTAGAGTTATCTATCAATGTAATTGGCACATATATTGAGATAATATATAAGTGCATAAAAACAAAATTAACTCAATAAAAAAATGTTAAGAAGAATTGCAAAAACAATCGCCTTGCTGATAATAATCGCAAATTTGATAAATGCTCAAAACTTGGTTTATCTCGAAGGAGAAAATAAAATCAGCACCTCAAATGTTGAAATAAACCTCGTACTATCAAATACTGATACAGTTGCAGGAATACAAACAACTCTTAAACTTGATAAGCCTCTTCTCAAGCTTGATACTATCTTAACTCTGCAAAACAATCTTTTATTCAGATATTACTCACCTGATAGCGTTACAATTAACATCGTGATGCTTGCAAGCTCAGGATATGAATTCAAACCTGGAAAAACAACAATAGCAAAAATTAAATTCAAAGTTTTAAACTTTGTCCCTGATGATAGTGTGAGCTTAACATTTTCAGACTTACTTATGATAGCTCCTAAAGTCCAAAAACTCAATGCAACAGCCAGTGGTATCACACTTAAATTCGCAAAAAATGAAAGCAACTTAGAACTAAAGTTTAACATTAGCTATTCATCGATCGTCGTATACCTGCGAAACACCGAAACAATCAAAAACATAAATCTCGAACTCAGAATCAAAAATGGTTCAACTGCCGAATTTGTCTCACCTATGCCAAGGATCGCTGGATTTATGAAAATTAACTATACAATCTTGAACGATATTGTCAAGGTTAACTTAACTACGACAACTGAATATGGACTTGAAGCAGGTGAAGGAGAAATATTCTTCATAACAGGAAAATTTAACAGTCAAAATGATATTGAGATCGTAAATGCCAAAGTTACCAATTCAGATGGTGATGTGGTCACACCGAACTTTAAACTTATATCCACAGATATCTATCCATCAAACTTCAAGTTAGAACAGAACTATCCAAACCCATTCAACCCTATAACTACAATAAAATTTACAATCCCAAAAGAAACAAGAGTCCAAATCTTGGTCTTTGATATAACTGGAAGATTAGTCAAAACTTTATTGGATAAAACATTACCAGCTGGCGAACACCTGATCACATGGGACGGAACAGACGAAAATGGCTCAAAAGTAAGCTCAGGCGTCTACATCTACAGAATGTATTCCGACAACTTTATATCAGCAAAGAAAATGATCCTTGCAAAATGAAACATTAAATGCCTAAATTAAGCCCGTATCTTAAACCAAGCAAAATTTGGAAAGACGAAACCTTCCAATCTCCACCTTTTACAACTTTTGTTAAACCAATGTCATATCTCGCTTCAATGAAAAGTTTGAAATCACTCAACCTTAAATCATACCCTGCGCCAATAGGTAAGCTAAAACGAGTTTTAACATTCTCTATTTTTTCTTCTTGTTCAATTGTTCCAGCCTCATAGGTATATCCAGTAGTAGCATCATATACCACGTAACCCGCTTTAAAATGAGCTTTTTTATCTAACGCAAATCCAATCGATGGACCAGCAATAAAATAAAAACCTTTATATTTTGCTTTCAACATTGGATTGATTGTCAAGTAAGTAAGTTTCGCCTCCCAACCAATATCCGGGCCAAATTCAGTTACAATTGTTCCCTCATACACTTCGAATGGAGCAATTTTAAAAGTCCCATTTTTCTCATCGTACGCTGTGTTAAAAACAAATGAAAATCTATTATCTATAACATATTCAAAACCAACCCCAATAACACCGCCACCGCCGCTTGTCTCTCTGTATTTAATAGCAGGGTCATCTGAAGATATCGAATGATTATTTCCGCTGGCTCCGATGAAAGCAGAGATCCAAAATTGGGAAGCTTTTGGCTGCTGAATTATCGTCTCCGCTTTTTTCCCTTCCTCACGAACCACTCTTTTCGGCTGTGTTTTTGGTTCTTCTTTTATTATAACCTGCTGCGGTTGCACCGGTTTTTCTTCAGTTACAACTTGCCTTGAACGAACAAATACAAACTCCCCACCCTCATCACCAGGCAATCTACCATACTGCGGGTTCTGCGGCGCCCTAAACCTAACATTCTTTGCAACAAAATCCGCAATCTCACTTGATGTTATCAATCCATCCCTGTTAACATCCGCATCACCATCGAGAGCCTTTAAAAAGTAAAAAGCAAAAACACTTAAACCTTGATCCGCAAGATCCATAACCTGCTCATCTTTGCTCCCTGCCGTTATCGCAACCCTAGCAGTCTTAGCCGTAAACCTCTTCAACGCCTCAGGAACTGAAGTATATCTCTCCTCCGCAAGTCCAATCCCCCTTGTAAATATTGTTCCACTATAACAAGCATCCATCGCAAAGAAAACATGCTTTGCTGGTATCGCCTCCTGAAATTCATGAAGCTGGTCAGTGGAAATAGCAGTGCTCGCGTATTTTTCCATCACCCCGTCAACAGGCATTATATAGCCTTTATCTTTTCCACCAACTTGGCGCGTCACACCATGTCCAGCAAAATAAATAAAAATCCTATCTTCCTTGCTCACTCTTCGCGGATCCATCAATCTATCAAAAGCTTTCAAGATATTTTCCCTCGTTGCCTGATCATCGTAAAGTTCAATTACATTCTCAGGATCGAAACCAAATTCACGAACTAACTTTTCACGTATCATCTTTGCACTCCTTACAGCACCATTCAACCTCGGCAAGCTTTGATATTCATTGATCCCAATAATTAAAGCCCAGCTCTTTCTATAACCTTCCTGTGAATAAACTAAAGAGACAAACAACATTAAAACAACAAATCCCAAAATTAAATTTTTTAACTTCATCTTACTAACCCTCCAATTTGTTTTTAGTTTTTGGTTTTTGATTAGCTATTTTCATCTTTTCAAAGTCGTTATAACAACGCTGCTCTCCGCGTAATCTTCCGATTTTAAACCAAGCCCACGGACATAAGAAGCATACATACCTGGGTTTTCAATTAAAATTAAGCCAGAATGTTCCCTACCTTTAGGAATCGGGAATGGCTTTTCGCTTGCAAACACTTTCAAAATTTCTCGCCCAAAAGGTGGCTCAATTACAAAATTACCAGGAACCCTGTAAACTTTGTTAGCTTCAATTTTATTGTTCCATTCCAACTTATGCGGAAAAACAAGAATTGCATTGCCTTGGGCGTCGTAATAAACAAGCTGAATATAACACTCCTTATTTGCTCTGACAAAGATTTTGATCGAATCACCCTCGCGATAAATCCCATCAGGTCTATCAACCCATACATCGACTTTTAACTCCTCTCCCTTTTTCTCCGATTTTATAAGTTCATCATCAACTTGCGGATTATAATTCTGCGGGGCAAGCGGAATATCTGGCAAGAGCGATTTAGGGATGTTAACACTTGCCGTTGATAAAATAACTTTCCTTTCGACATCGGTTGCCTTTAAATTCACATCAATTGCATCCTTGCCCTCCCAATAACTCCCAGTTATTACAACCTCACTTCCAGCATACTTTGCAAAGCTTTCGGGCGTTCCCAGTTCCTCTGAGGAATAAGTCAAACTTGCGTATTTCACACCTGCCACTTTAATCTGTTCGTCACTTATCAGCGAAAATTTTGTATATTGTTCGATCGCCGATTCAATTTTTTGCCTCAAATACAAAGCCATCGGACCAGGGAGTTTATCTTGATAGTAAATCCTCAAAACAGAAAGCTTTTCAAATTTAGATGGTATTTTTGAAGTAAGATTTAGGACAAGGTCACGAATTTTATCATCAAGCGTGACAGCCGTTTTTCGAAGTGTAAAGATTACTTCACTTTCATTCCTTTTTAAAAGCTCGTTCCACTCAGCATACTCATCGTAATATCCTGAGATATTGAATTCGGAAAGATCAACTTTGGCTGACACCACATAGTAGCTCTCGCGATATGGTTTTAATTCAAATATCTCACATTTGACCATTCCAGAGTTATCAGATACTCCTGTTTCAGAAATTTTCCCAATGCCAGATTTGAGCGCAAATTTAAACTTAATTCCGGGAACAGGGTAACTTTTCCCCGCATCGTTATATGTAATCCTAAGGGTAAGCGGTTTGAGCACTTGATCAAAATTAACCTCTTGATCCTCACCTGAAACTTTCTCAATTTTCACCTTTGAGAAAAACTCCTGAAGGACGGATTTAACTTCAGATGTTAACAAAGCATCACTTATTTTCCACTCATTATCAAGGCTTGCTTCGGCAAGTGGCCTAGTTATAAATCTGAAAAGTGGGAGAACTTCGTTATAAGGAGGTATATTTTTATATGCTTCAGATAGATTTAAAATTGCTTGATAAAAATTTCCATTAGCAAGATTAGTTTTTGCAAGCTCAAAATTTTTTAAATAGGCGTTGTAATACTGGTTTAATTTATCTTTGAGCTCTCTTCCCGCGGTTTCTCTCTCAAGAACAGCAAGCGAATAATAGATATCGTCGTCATCATCAAAATATACCTCCACAACTTTTAAACCTCCGATTTTAAGTTCACTTGCAACTTGAAGTTCCGCTGAAGTTCGCTCAACTGCCTCCGCTTTTTTACTGGTGATAACCTCCATCTGTTCAACTACAGATTTTGTCGCAACGGTAACCCTTATTTGCTTCACAATATCAGCAAACGCATCATTGTTTGCCTTTTGAATATCTTCAATCTTATTTTTTGTCTTCTTAGCTGCACCAACACCAATAATATAAAGTCGTTCTGGGTACCTCGGATGTCTTTTAGTCTTAATCCATTCGGGTTTTTGTTCTCCTAAAATTTCAATCGAAAACAATACTGAAATTAAAAATATAATTAGCTTTTTCACCATCACTTCACCTCCACTGTAAATGTTAATTTACCAGTGTTATGATAAAAATCTCTTGCCATGATCTCAATCGTATTTCGCCCCTTCTTAAGTCGTAACTTTTTATAAAAACTCATCCCAGCAAGTCCCAACTTAACATCAACAGGTTCTCCGTTGACTTTCACCGAAACTATCCCATTCTCATCTGTGACAATTCCAGCGATCTCAAAATCGCGACTGCTAACCCTTAAATAACCATTATTTTTTACCGCGGGGTAGTAAAGTTCAATCTTAGGTGGCTCGCTATCTTTAAATGGATCCTTTGCAATGTTAAATTCCTTATACAGATCTCCAAATATATCTTCTTCCTCCTCAAGCTCAGTTTCTTCCTCAACCCCTTGCTTCTCTTCTACTTTTTGTTCTTTCTTTTCTTGTTCCATTTTCAATGCAACATACCTTTCAGATGGATTTTCCGCAAGCTTATAAGCAAGCTGTTCCATAACTTTTAATAAACCCGAAACCTTACCTTCATAATCTGCACTTGCAGTTTGAACTATCTCTGAAGTTTCAACGCTTACCCTTCTAACATTTATCGTATAAACATCCTCAACTTTGCCAATATCCCCAGTGATTATCTCTTTGACACCGAGAATCTTCCCAATCTGAACATTGTCCCCAGCTCCTTCAGCGATTTCACTTTGCTGCAAATTTTGCTCGGCGAGTATCTCCTTGATTTTTTCTCTCTCAAGCACATTAAATTTTCCCGTAGCGTTAAGAGCAACTCTAAACCTTGAAACAAGCACATCGATTTGTGCTGGATCAAATCCTTTTGCGTCAAACTTTAAAACAGCAACACTTATTTTCTTATCCTGAGCGAAAATCATCAATGGAATTAAAACAACCCATAAGATTAATTTTAACTTTTTCATTTTAGCTTCCCCCTTATTTTTTGTTTAACTTTTCAAGCTCACGATCAAGCTGATTCAGCGCTTCATCCAAAAGCTCCTCAATTGGTTTATCCCGCCTTGCAAGTTGTTCAGGTGGATTTTGCTTGATCGCGTTTGCTGTAATTTGTTTAATTTGATAAACCAAACTCTTTTTATACATGCGAGCCAGTGCATAATTAGCTCCAGTTTTCGGATCGATCCAAAAACCAACGATTTGAGACCCCGTTAACTTAGCTTGAGAAACCGTCCTCGAAATTCGACGAGAATAATTCAGTTCAAAAACATTGTTTCCCTCCGCCCAATTATCAAGTAAAATTTGGATTTTCGAACTTATAATTCTTGCAAGTTCAGCGCGTGCGTTTTGAATTGCTTTCTTTCGTGTCTCAACTGGATCATAATGTTTGTCCGCTGCTCCAACAGCATAAATTGCCACATCTGATACAGGAACTTTATAAATCCAAACAGGTTGTCCTCTTTTAGAAATACTCAATTGAGCAAGGGAAGGGTCATAAATAAACTCATCAGGAATGGCAAACGAAGTATCAGCTGAAATACTCTTCACAGGAAGGCGAACAAGCACATATAAAATTCTTGATTTTGGATCACGCCATTCAGAAACAACTTCACAATTTGCCTTGATAAAATTTAAAAGCGATGTGTCAACTTCTTCTTCATATTCTTCCGTAAAATAAGAAAGACCTGAAAAGAGACTACCCGTATCCTCAAACCAATTAATTTGTTTCACTTTAACCCCAACTTCAATCGTTCGTGCAAGCTCAACAATTGCATCTTCAATTGCCTTCGCTTTCGTCGTCTCAGGATAAAAATATGGAGACGATGCACCAACTGCATATAGAAAATCTTTTGCCTGCGGAAGTATAGAAAGCCACGATGGTTGCTGTGAGTAAACTTTCAAAGCGAGAAAAAAGATTAAAGCTGTAAAAGTAATTTTTTTCATTTTATCGTCTTCAACGATAAAATATGTTTGGTAACACCAAGACCGATTAAAATTATGATTATACTTACAAACAGGTTTGAAATCGCAAAAAACGCTGTATATCCCATGACAAGCCACATAAGCGAAAGAGAGATAATCTTCCCGCGCAATGTAATAGCCCTATGCTCACGATAATTCTTTATATATGGTCCAAAAATCCTATGGTTTAAGAGCCAGTTATAAAACTTTTTCGAACTTCGCGCAAAACATGCAGCAGCCAAAAGGAGAAAAGGCGTGGTCGGCAAACCAGGAACAAATATTCCAACAACCCCAAGCCCAACAAAGATAAAACCAAGTCCAATCAACACCAATCTGTAAACCTCAACCATACTTTCCTGGCCCTAAAGCATTTTTTCTTTAATTTATCCTAAACCGATCAAAAATCAAAAACGATAATACCACAATCAAACCTTCATAAAAACTAAAAAAGGTTGGGGGTAACCCCAACCTTTTAAATTCAACTAATCACTTGCTCAAATCCCACTTTTCAAGTTCCTTGTCAAGAAGTTTCAAAGCCTCATCTGCTTTCATCTCAACGAAGGCTGTCTTCTTCTGGCGCTGTGCCTCGTTCATTGAACGCATTATCTCATTTACAATGTCATTCTTCCTCAAAACGGCAAGAGCATAGTATATCTTGTTATCTTTATCATAGTAAAATTCAACGATTTGCGATCCAGCAAGCGTCGCCTGGCTGACCGATCTGCTTACACTTCTTGTGAATTCCTCAGATGTTATTGTTCCTTGATTATTCACAAATTCCTGATGCTCCTGCATAAAGTTATCAAGCAAGCTTTTAACTTTCACTTGAATTATCCTGCCGAGCTCTTGTCTCGCTGCGTCAGCTGCTTTATTTCTTGCAAGCACGGGATTCGCTCCGACATTTGCTGCACCAACAGCGTAAATCGCATCAACTGCTGTTGGGGGTGTGTTAACCCATGCTGGGGCTGCTTCTGGAACTGCGACGCGTTCCTTAGCCCCGCCACAGCCAGCTACAAATAACGCAACAGCAAAAATTAAAATTAGGGGAGTTAAATACCGCATAATTTTTTACCTCCTTTAATTTGTTTTGTTTTTATTCCTCAATTTTGGCATTTGAAAGCATCTCAGCTATCTCCTTATTGGAAAATTTTATCCCCTTCAAGGCTTTCTCATACGCCTCTCTTTCGCTTTTTCCAACAGCTCTTGACTTAACACTCATACTCCCAATTATCTGCCCATTCTCCAAATCCTTAAGAAAAAGATTTAACTCAGCCTCAACTGTATAAAGCATCCCTCCAACTCCTTGAACTGTCGAAACGACCCTTGAACTTATATTACCACCAACGACAAATCTTGCTTCATCCTCAACCTTATACCCGTTCCTTTCAATTGCTTGTGTTAACTTCTTCATAACATCAAATATCAACCGATCTTCCTTCGCTCCCTTTAAAGATACGCTGACAGTTGGAACTGCCTCAGCACTTGTCGTGTAAGTAAACTCAACCTTAACCTGTGAAATTACCCGAGCATATTCACTTGGCAAACCTTGGATAGAAAAACTCGCCACAACGCTATTCGTTCTTTTACCCATCGCGATTGCCCTAACGCTTGCCATACCTTTTTCATCCGTCGTAGCCCTTTCTATTACCTCACCCGTCTTATAAGCAAAGACGACATTTGCGTTTGCAATTGGAACAGCAACATCACCTTGATAAAACACTCGCACAACAAGTGGCTCAGGAAGCTCCTGCCCAATCTTCCCGAACTGATTATCGCCTGAAAATTTCTCTATCTTTATCTTTGAAATCAAGTTCCTTATTTCCGACTCAATCCCACTTGCTGTAAGTTCAACCTCTGGCTTATAAGGTATTTTAGATAAGGCATTATAGAAAACTTGCTTTGAATAAATATCGTAAATTTTTTGCTGTGCATCCTTCAAATTTTGAATTGCTTGTAGAACTTTACCTGAATTTAAAAAGCTTTGCGCATCATCATATAACTTTTTTATCTGAGCCCACGCGTTATCGATCTCCTCTTCAAGCGAAGCAAGATACCGTTGCTTATCAAGAACTGCAAGCACATACCAAGTCTTCGTTTTCCTATCAAAGTCCATCTCAACCACTTCACAACCTGTTAAGACCTCATCAACTATTGTCTTTGACTTTTGTTGGAATTCAGAGTAATAATCAGACTCTTTGTTTATTATTCGCTCCTTTTCAAGACTTGTGATTTCTGATTGAACTTGAACCCTTATTTGTGAAGCGACATCCGCAATTGCATTTTGCTTTGCTGTCTCCCTCGCCTCGTCCCCAACCGCAGCACCAATTCCAAGAATATAAAACTCTTTGGGATACTTCGGATGTGTTTGCGTTTTATACCAGCTCGGTTGCGAAAACGCACAAACTGAAAATAAAATTGTTAACAAAACCCAACGCATAACTAAATACCTGTTTAAATTTTACTCGGTTATTTCAAGAACTAAAAGCTTCCTGTTCGCATTTATTCTTTTAACCTTGACTGGAACAGCGCTTTCAATCTGCTTTCGTATATCCCTGAACAAAGCAAGTGGTGAATTATATTTCTTAGGATCAACCCAAACTATATAGTCCATCGTTTGATCAGTTACAACATTTTGCTTTGTCCTATTGCAAAGTTTTTTCAAAGAATTTTCAGTAGCCATTAAAATTTCATCGTGTGTATCTTCATCAAAATTTCCAGTTATTCTAAAAAGAAGTTTAAATTGCAAACCTCTCGTCAAGTCATCCTTCCAATAAGCCATAATTCTACTTAAAACTTTATCTATCGCATCATTCATAGCTTCCTCAACAACCGCTTCCTCCGGAACTGCATATTCCCCACTATAACCCGTCTCTGTCCCCAATAATCTCGCCGTAGTTGTTTCATAAGCCCTCGCTGCGACAACCGCTTTTCTATATTCTGTGCTACCAACATATCTTCTCTCAATCTTAACATTGTATGTTATATAAACATCGCTACCAATCGCAAGTGCAAGCTGATAAGCATAATCTTCCTCAATTCCCTTCAAACCAGCTTGAGCCTGTGCAAGCTCACTTAATGTTTCCATCTGCTCTGGAACTTGAACATCATATTTTCTTGCGGTAAGATATGACTCTATCACCTCAGCCCCTTTCTTCAATAATCTATCGCTCCTAAGCAGATCAATTGGACTAACTCCTTTTGGTGCCTCAGGAACAACCATTATAAAAGGTAAACCAATAGCTTCAGTTATTTCCTCTTTTGGTTTGATGATGTTTTTTGCAACAAGATCCTCGGTCAAAAGTTTCTTGTTAACTCGATAATACTTTGTAATTTTAACCCTGCCATCAGCAAGTTTAACCCGGGATTCATACTCAGTTGTTTCAAAAGATATATATTTCGCTATATTTCTTTCGTCAAATATCTCATCTTGAACACTTTCAAATGCTTTTTTTTCCTCCGGCGTTTGTAAAATTGCATCCGTTGCGCCAATTAATACATACCAAACAGCTGCACGCCTACCATCAAGTTCCGCTTGAGTATTGTTTTTTCCGATCCCAGAAGCCCTTATAGTAACTTCACTTGGGGAATAACTTTCAATAAAAGTCGCCTCCCTCGAAATAGGTAAATTTTTCTGTGAATAACAAATCAACGGCAAAAGTAAAAGTAATAGTAACTTTCTCTTCATAACTGAAATCTTTTTATTTTCTATTCAAAATTAATTTACAACAAATTTAAAAATTGTGCTACAAAGCACATTTTTACTCTTCTGCTACACCTTTGAAAACAGCAATAGGGTCAAACCAAAGTTTTGGAAGCGAATAAGTAACATATATTGAAAAAGCAAAACCAGAATGATTACCAGATAAATTTTCTTTTTCTATAGAATTCCATTCTTTACTTTCAGACAAAAATCTATAATTCCATTTTTTACTTTCAGAAAAAGCTCTATAACCCAAATTAAGACCTAAATTCAAATCAGGCGTGATAACATATTCAACCCCAAGGCCAAATCCCAACCCACGTTTTTCATGTTTCCATTCATAGTCTTCACCTTTTGAAAATATTATGCTTTCGAGAATCAATTCAGCTCTTACAGCTCCAGCAAATCTTTTGTAATAAAACTTTCTCATTAAAATCCCATTTAACCCCACAATGTTAACATCTGGTTTTTCTCCTCCGAATAATCCCCTTTTTACCCCCTCAAGATTTTCTGCATCTCCACCGCCGATAAAAACTCCAGCACCAATCCAGAGTTGGGGAATTCCAAGGCTCCGTCCAAGGTTGTAAATCAATTCAGAATGAATTGAATAACCAGTCATACTGTTTTGTGTTTCTTCCCCCAACCATACATATTTCACTGTGAACGGATTATTTATCAATCTAATAACAATATCGACCGGTAACCTTGGTCTTTCGGAAACATAAACCCCGGGTTCAATTCCGCTACCAATTATAATTTGCGCCCTTGAAAAAGCTCTTGGATTTATACGATTGTTGGCAACTTTTGTTACCCTTACAAAGCCTATATTTTTCTGAATAAAACTTCCATCTGGATTTTCCTGTAATTCAACAAGGTCAAAACCATCATCAATTTTTATCCCTTCTCGCGTCCCCATCGGAAAGCTAATAGCGTTTGAATAAACCTCAGCAACTTGCGCTCCTAAACGAAATTCAGGGATATCACGCGTTGCAACTTGAATATCTCGAGCAAGAGCCACAACAGCAGTTCTAAAGGCATATTCTCTATAATCAACTTTTTTACCCTCATGTTCAAATGTTTTTCCTGCTTTAGCAAGCCCCATGCCTCCTGTTTCCTTTTTAACAATGAGATTTAAGTCTCCTTCCCCATTTTCCCTGTAGATAACTCGATACCAAATAACTCCAGCACTTAACAGCGTTGTGTAAATCTGAGCGTCGCTATCCATATAAGTTCTATATTTGCTTATAACCGGAACACATATAAATGCAGAATTCATAATTTTCATCGCTTGCTCAGCTGTTATACCCAGAGCTTTGGCTTTTGTCGCAATGAAACTATTTCTCTGTGCTTCTGTTAACAAATTCTGGGCTCTTATCTCTTTTTCAATGTCAAGAATTTCAATGATCTTCGGAACGAATTTCTCCTTTAAAATCTCTACAACCTCATCAAGTGAAACATTTGAACCACGGGATTCAACTTCAGCTTTAAAATCTTCAAGAAGTTCAGCAGGTATAGGGTTATAATCAAATCTTGGCATTTCGATATATTCACGAAGCTTTTTGATGATGTATTCAGATTCCTCTTGCTCAATTTCTATAGATGGGTCGGAAACCAGCAAAATGTTAACATAAGAAATTGACTTTCGCTCGTACTTAAGTTCTTGGGCTATTGCCCCCATAGATAGTAGAAAGATTAAAACTACTAATGAAACCTTTTTCACCATAAGCCCATTTTTGTTTCTGTTGTAAAACAATTTATGCAATTTTTCTATATTTGTCAATAGCAGGATAAACTAATCAGTTGAGATAAAGGTTTTCAGGCCTGTTTTTATTGCCCCCAAGCGCTTTTAACTTTCTATATTAAAAGTGCATCTATTGCTTCTATTCTTCGTATAAAGGTTTTACAAAATTAATTCCTTACAAAATAAAGCCCACACTTAGTGCCACTCGCTAATTTTCATCACCTTAAACAAGTGCAAAACGTATGGGAAAAGAGCATTCATAGACTCTTCAACTCCGCGAGATGAGCCCGGAAGAGTTATGATCAAAGTTTTTCCCCTTATACCTGCAATTCCACGTGAAAGCATAGCATAAGGCGTTCTTTCTTGACCATAAACCCTTGAAACTTCCATTATAGCTGGTATTTCCCTTTCAATCAAAGGCTTCACCGCTTCGGGAGTTGTATCTCGCGGAGAAAGTCCAGTCCCACCAGTTGTCAAAATTAAATCAAAACCACCTTCACACCAAGAAAGCACTTCCTTTTCTATCATTGTTTTCTCATCAGGAACTATTTTATATTCTATATTCTGTATCCCAAGCCCTTTGAGTTTATCAACTATGATTTTTCCAGATTTATCACTTTTTTTACCTGCAAAAACAGAATCAGAAACAACAAGCACACCAACTTTAAAGCCTTCGGGGATTTCCTCAACAAAATCAGATTTACCTCCTTTCTTTTCCACAACCTTTATATCCGTTATCTCAATATTTTTATCGACAGGCTTTAACATGTCGTATATATTCAAAGCACACAACATCACAGAAAAAAGAGCCTCCATTTCACACCCTGTCCTTGCTATTGATTTAACCGTAACTTCTATTTTTAGAATACCTTCATCTTTAAGATCAAATTCAACCCCAACCCATTCAACGGGTATATTATGACAAAATGGAAGGAACTCAGAAACCCTTTTGGCTGACAAAATAGCAACCGCACGTGAAACTTCAAACACATCTCCCTTAGGAACTTCCTTATTCTTTATCAAAGAAACAGTTTCTGGAGACATTTTTACAACTGCTTGGGCTTTTGCCACTCTTAAAGTTTTTATTTTATCCGTTATGTCAATCATTTTCCCTCCACCTTGTTTTTCCGTTTGATAATATTTCCCTCTTCCATATTGGAACTCTCTTTTTAACTTCGTTTATAGCATACTGAATCGCTTCAAACCCTTCTGTTCTATGTGCAGATAAAACAGCAACGAAAAGTGCAACCTCCCCAACTTTTACTTCTCCTATTCTGTGTTTTATTACAACTCTTTTGACTCCGAATTTTTTAATTACCTCATCTTCTATCTTCTCAATTTCCTTCTCCGCCATACTAATATAAGACTCATAAAATATCTTTTCAACAAAGTTACCACCAACTTCATCTGCTCTAACTCTACCCTCGAACATTATTAAAGAGCCAGAATCTGGTGAGCCATCCGCCAAGGTGTCCATTATAAACTTCACATCTATTTCTCCATCCACAATATACTTCATCTCTCATCCTCCAGCAATAGGTGGTAAAAGCGCTATTTCATCATTTCGATCTAGTGGAATATTCCCATTTATAATTTCGTAATTCACAGCGATCGCAAAAACTTCATCTTTAAGCTTCGGAAACTTTTCTATTAAAACTTTCCTTAAACTTTCAATATCATCAACGCTATCAATTTTTAACTCAGGGGTTCCAACAATTTCTTTCAACCTTCCGAAAAATAAAACTTTCATTTCACCCACCAAGTTTTATCATTTCAAATTTTGCTTTCTCCCCAGCAAACTCGACAAAACCTTTCGGTTTCTTCCTGACTGTTTCCAAAACAAACTCAAAAAGCTCATTTTCTCTGACATAAGGTCGTAAAAATTCTTTGATTGGATAAGAAATTTTATCAAATATACACAAAACCAATCTACCATCCGCCGTTAACCTCAACCTTGAACAGAGATTACAAAATGGCTTCGTAACAGTTGATATAAATCCAATGCGACATCCATTATCCGAGGTATAAATACTTGCGGTTCCTTTGAACTCTAAAAACTCAATTTTAAATTTCTCTTGTATTTTTGCTTTAATCTCATCCTCTGATATAAAGTATGCATTCCACACCTCTGTAAACGGCATGAACTCAATAAACCTTATCTCAACATTTCTTGCCCATGCGAAATCAACTAAATCTAATATCTCATCGTCATTTACACCACGCAAAATCACACTATTGATTTTTAATTTCACACAATCATTAATAGCTTTATCAATTCCCTCCATAACTTCACTAAAACCATCCAAACCACTTATCTTCTTAAACTTCTTCGGATCAAGAGTATCAAGACTAACATTTACGCCAACTTCATATTCAGATAAAAATTTCGAAAATTTGCTCAGGAAAAATCCATTCGTTGTTATCTTAACCTTTAAATTTTTCTCTGCCAAATTTTTTATTACTCTTTCTATACCTCTTCTCATAAATGGCTCGCCACCAGTTAAACGAACCTTTTCTATACCAAACTTTTCATGAAAGAACGAAGCCAAAAATTCTATTTCTTCAAGCGTCAAAATATCTTCACGCTTCAAAAATTCTACTCCGTTGCTTCTGCAATAAATGCAGTTAAAATTACACCTATCTGTAAGCGATATTCTAAGATAGTTTATTTGACGTCCATATAAATCACATAATTTCATCTTCACCTATTTGTTGTTTTTAACGTTAATCTTTATTTTGTGCCCGATTCAGGGCTATATTTTTCTTCCTTTCTACCTAATTGCTGTTTTATTACTTTCTCACTTGGTCCAGCAATAACTCCGGGTCTCGGCTGATAGAAGGGTTTTCCCGGCAACTGCATATTAACAACTTGTTCGTTCATTGCTTTTGTATCAATTGCGTTCAACTGCAGGTAATAGTTATAGACCGAATCAGCATTATATTTTGTACCAAGATAATGCTCCTTGTTATTGTATCTTTTCAGCCAAAGCTGCCACTGCTTCTCCGAAAGCAACCCTTTTTCATAAGCATACTTAACATTCTGATACACCCTGTCCCAATAATCATCGTAGTTGACATAAAGGAATGGAACTTTATTAGCAAGTGGATTTATGCCCCATGCATTACCGGGAATATCATATATAGGATAGGGCATAAACTTTGATGGATGTCTTGAGTTTACCCATTGTTTCGCTTCAGGGTCACCATGCTCAGCAGCCCATCTTATAAGTTCAACTAGATCATTTTGGAGCTCCCAGATGCCGTGCCACTGCGTGTAATCAGCACCCATCATAATTGCCCCATGCCTAAATCTTCTTCCTTCATGGTGCCAAGCATGATACATTAAGTGTTCAGGCTCCTCGTCCCAGCCGTTTAATACAACATCAGAATATTTCTTCCCGTTCGCTTCAAGTTCTTTTATCAAACCGTTTTTATTAAGTTTCTTAACCCAATAGACAAAAACCCGACGAAGCTCATTATATTGCAAGTTCACAAGATCCGCAGTAAGAAAATAGGTTTCAACGAACTCTGGAGCATGGCAACTCTTACAAATAGCCTCCATCCGTGCACGCTTTATTGTCCAATCACCGAGTTTATCTTGAAGCCAAACAGTTCTATAACTCCACGCTGCTTGTGATTCCCAAGCTAATCTGGCACTTACGTTATGAGTTGACGGCTGTGTTTCGTTTCCGTCCATATGGCAAGTTGCACATGTTGGAACTTCAATTGGAATCTTTTTCAAATCCTTGCTCGCATAATTTAAGTTCATCTGTTTTTCCTTTGCTCTGAAGATATTTCCATGCTTTGATTCAAGATATATTTCAATGTGCGGGTGATCTGGACCGATGTGGCATTCGCCGCAAGTTTCAGGTTGACGAGCAACAGCTCTTGAGAAAGTATGCTTTGGATGGCATGCGTCGCATTCACCTACGCTTTTATCAGGCCAAACAATGCTTATATTGTGGCATTGCTCACAACCATGTCGTGTCGTTATCGTTGGTTCAAATATAGACCTGTCGTCATTTTTTATTATCCAAAATTGATGCGCATGCTTGCTTTGGGCAAATTCCTCAACTTGCTGTTGATGGCATTCAGCACAATCCTTTGGTGTAGGATGACGCCCAACGAGAATGTCGCTATCAGGACAATAAAAAGCGTCGAAATCGCCTTTTTCAGCTTTATGGCAATCAATGCAACCTATATTCTTGATAGCATGCTGACTTTCCTTCCATTGATCAATCGCTTTAACAGCTATGCCCTTTTCCGTATGGCAACTTACACATCTTTTATTTACGCCAGTAACTTCAATAACAGGCTTTGTTTCAGTTGATTTCTTTGCCTCTACACCAGCAACTATTACAAGTACAACCGTTAACAATATGCTAAATATACCTATTAACAATTTCTGTGTTCTCAATTCGTTTTTATCCATAGCTTACCTCTTTTTGTTTGTTTAATAGGATACAGTTTCATAAACAGTAAAAATTAAAAAGAGCAATATGACGATCGAACCTAAAATATAATGCCATTTTACCTGAGGAAACTTTTTCCGAAGCAATTCATCGATAAATGGCCAAAAAGTCATGATGATTAAAAAAATCAACATTAAGGTAATTCCAAGTTTAAGTGGAACATACTTGAGCACAAAATAGATGGCAAAGAAGTACCACTCAGGTTTTATATGTAGTGGTGTAACATTAGGATCAGCTGGTTCACCAATTCCAGGCGGAAGCACGACGGTTAAAGCACTCATAACAGTTAGCAAAAATAATGCAATAATAGCCCCATGATAAACATGTTCGGGATAGAACTTATATACCTCGTCATCTTCTATACCTTCAAGCTGCGACACACCATGAACTCGCACGAGTATTATGTGCAATGCAATAAGCATTAAAAGAGAAGTCGGCAAAAATATTACATGGAGATTAAAAAATCTTGTCAGCGTATTTACGCTAACTATTTCCCCGCCTCTTAAAAGATGCAAAAATAAACTGCCGAAAATAGGTATCTCTTTTATCATATTCGTTCCAACAGTCGTTGCCCAGTAAGAAAGTTGATCGTAAATCAAAGAATATCCTGTAAAGCACAACCCCAAAGTGATGAAAAACATCAAAACACCAATTATCCAGTTTAGCTCACGAGGTCTTCTATATGCTCTTGTGAAAAAGACACGAACCATATGAAGGAAAACTGCTACTACCATCAAATTAGAACCCCATCTATGCAAGCCTCTTATCCAAAAGCCAAGTCGCACCTCTTCAGTTATATACTTAACACTTTTATAAGCCAACTCGGGAGATGGAACATAATAAATAGTTAAAAGAATTCCTGTCAAAACCTGAAAAATAAACAAAATAAACGGTGTAACTCCAAGAGCATAAAACCAATTTTTCATATGCATTGGGATCGGTTCATCCAATATAGCTTGCTTAATTTTTCTAAAGTCAATAAGGTTCTTTTCATTCATATTATCCCCCAAGATTTCTTTTCTTCTACCCACATATAAACAAACCTTCCTTCAACATCAACCTTAAACTCATCTAAAGGTCTTGGCGGAGGTCCCGATAAAACTTTTCCATCTTTATCAAACACAGCATGATGACATGGACAGAAAAATCGTTGATTGTTCTCCTCCCACCTGACTCTGCATCCAAGATGAGTGCATATCGATGAAAAAACTTTATATTTCCCATTGATATTTGCAAGATAAAGAATTTGATCACCAAATCTTACTTCTTTAACTTGACCAAGTTCTATTTCATCAGCTTTAGCAATCACAACTTTTCTGAAAGTTGGAGCCCCTAACTTGGGGTAAATATACTTGGCTATATTGAAGATAAATAAAACGAAAGCACTTAAAATCCCACCACCCATAATTAGATTTACCAAGAATTCACGCCTTGTTTCTTTTTTCATGTTCGCTTCTCCAAATTTTATTTTCAAACTTCAAAATCTGAGCCTTTATCAGCGCCTTCCACAGTATAGTAGCTTAGAAAAACTTCCCTTACCCCATTCAACTCACGCAAATTCTCTATAATTATTTTAACTTCCCTTTCGGTATCTCCCTCTAAAACAAATACAACTTTCTCATTCTCAAAAGCAGGCACTTCAATCCCTCTCGATTTAAGCTCGTCAAGAATTCCTGGCACGTATTCGGGTGAATGAGCCTCAATATATCCACTTGCTATTATCATTTATGCTTCCTCCTTTTTATTTTAAACTAATTTTTATGCTTGAGACTCCTTCTTGAATTTTCTCACAAGCCAAAACACACTCACCGCAATAAATACAGTCGATAAACCGTCCTGAAACCTTCCCATTTCTTTCCTTTGATTTTAAAATAAACTCATGAAGTGGAACACCCATGTAACACTTAATCTGACAAACAAAACACTCTTTGCACATTTCGGAATTCTCAAACTTCAGTTTTATTAAACTTATCTTGTTAAACAAACCATAAATTTTTCCAACGGGACAAAAACTCCTACACCATTTCCTTGGAAAGAAATATTCAAAAGCGACAAGCAAAATTATCATTGAAATCGAAAACAAAAATTCATCCAAGGCATACGACATACTCTTGATAATCCCGCTTAGTGACGACATAGCCCTGAACAGATTTGTATTATGTGAAATGTACCTAGTAAAAATAGGCACCTTAATTATAAGTGCTAAAACTATGAATGCCACAACCAATAACCACTTATTGATCCCACTTTTTACATTACCAAAACCATTGCCTCTGATAAGACGAGTTTCTCTTTTTGAGTGCGGGCTGAGTTTGCCGATCAACTTAAAAATAAAATCAAAAGGACAAACCCAACCACAAAATGCTCTCCCGAATACAAGATAAATAACGATTACAGGGATAAGGGATAGTAAAAGAATAACTGTAACCGATCTCGTTGCAATTGAAACTTCCAAAAAGGCAAATGGATCTATTAAGTTAATTTTATAAAAAATCACAGAACTTGTTAGACTGCCAACAAGTATCTTCAACCCAAAAAATTGCAATATGAAGATTAGCAGAATAAAAAACATCACGTAGTGTCTCAGCTTAAAAATTCTATTGATATTCCCTTTCAAACTCTTTTCCTCTCTCAAGTATTTTGGGTAAATTCTCGCCGTATACAATTTCATATCTTTCCTCGCTACTTATACTTAAAAGTTTTTTAAACTCGGCAAGGTACTTATCTCTTCCAGATTTGTATGTTTTAATATCAACAACCTTTATCGCCGACCCACCAACGGGACAGAACTTGACACAATAACCACACCCAACGCAATTCTCATTTATATATGGTTGATTTCCCCACTCGCTATTGTAAAATTCAAATACCTTTGCTCCCAATGGACAAGCCTTACTGCAAGAAAGACACACATCACCATTCCAACCCAAGCAAATGGAAAAATCAATTAACGCAATTCCCATTCTAACTTTATCTTTTGGAATCTCAATTAAAGCACCAGTTGGACACACCTTGGTACACTCCATACACAAAGTACAGGGGTTATCCCTCATATCCTTCACAACTGGCAAAGCGGATGAAAGTCCATCTTTTAAACTTGTAAATGTTATCGCATTATAACCAAGTTGACGGCAAACATCTGCGCAAATCCCGCAACTAATACATTTCGAAGTGAAATCATCAACAGCGCCTGGAGGATATATATTCACCGAATCTTTAAATAAATCAGAGAGAGGGTCGGGGAATTGATAATTCCTTTTTTTATCCCCAACCCTCGTGCTAATCCAAAGCCCAGAAAGCGAGAAAATTCCAAGAGCTGAAAAAAGTATTTTCAGAAAATTTCGTCTATTCATAAAGATCAAGTTTTAACGGGTTTATCTGGTAGTGCTTGCTTCACACGCAAAGTTCCTTTATAGAGCTTCACAGCAAACATCTTATAATCTGGCTGGAAACTAAATGGATCAAATCTGTCAGGCATTATCATGTTAATCAATTTTCTTTCATCAAACCATGGGATGAAAACGAAATCTTTCCTTGGTCCTCCCGTCGCTTTGGTTACATCGAGAACCTTCGCTTTCAATTCAATTTTACCCCGTTGTGTTTCAACAATAACTGGATCACCATCATTAATTTTAAGCTCCTTTGCAAGCTCAGAATTTATTTCAACATAAGCTCCTGGCACAGCTCTCATAAGCTCTGGAACTCTACCCGTCATAGTTCCCGTATGCCAATGCTCAAGAACTCTTCCTGTGCTGGCTCCATACTTATACTCGCTTGTGTCATAAATAACTATCTCGGTCCCATCGGGCTTCTTATATGCACACCTCAAGTTCGGAAACTCACCTGGGCTAAGAGCTATCAACTTCAACGCTGTTAACTCCTTGTCTGGGTCACCAATCACACTAACGGTATACTTAGCAGTTTCATCATAAGGAGCAGCTGAGTTAACCTCAACTTTCTTCGGATTAAATTTCCTCTCGATAATTTCCACTGTTTTGTATTTGACAAAGTTTTTGCCATCCCATTTGCAAGCCCACCATGGATTCGCCCAGGCTATAGCGCGCCCATCAATCACAAAAATTTTCTTGGTTGGGTCCGACGGATCATCAACCATGCCATGTATAAATACATTTGAATTATAGAAGCTAACATACCAGCCATTAGGCACATTATTAGCCCGGTGATATTCATGGTCTACTTTTTCCTCCTCAAGATTTTTTTCAACCCATCTCTTATAAACAGGGTTAAATTTTTCAAGATTACTTAAATAAGCTTTGGTTCTAAGATCAACTATAGGATCGTATGGATAGGCATATTGAATTCTTGATTCATATTTTAAGTATCTTTGCTTTATCCCCTCATCGGAGTGAAATGCCTCAGGCATAGGAATTCTATAACCCCAGTTTCTGTTTAACAACAACTCTTTATGCATCCCGGTGAACTCGTATCCAGTTCCCTTCGAAAGTTCCCTTAATTCATCCCATATATTCCCTGTAAATTTTCTAATCCACTGAGGTTCTTTTGCTTCAACGATAGTTCTCTTCAACCATTCTTTCTCGCTATAGTCAACAGGCCAGAATTGAGATATATGACCTTTCGGAACGATGCCTTTCTCTTCTAATCTTCTCATTATCATGGCAAATATAACCGAATCAGGTAACGCTCCGCCCTTTGACCTAACAACTTGCTTAACCAATTGATATCTTCTTTCAAGATTTCCGAAAACAAACTCTTTTTCGTACCAACTTGCGGCAGGCAAAATAATGTCAGATACCAAAGTTGATGAGGTTGGAAATGCTTCAAGAGTTATAGTAATTGGCCAAGGCTCGCCTTTGCTTGCTCCAGCACACGCTAATCTATACGGATATGCATATGGTAAACTCTGCCCTGGATTTACAGTTGAGATGAACATAACTTTAATCTGACCCGCACCATACCTTCTAAACATCTCAACGGTATGAGGTCCTGGAATTGGATGAATTGCAATCTCCTTTGTTTCCTCTTCAATTTGATCATCCGAATAACCTTTCTTCTTCAGATAATCTCTAAGTCGATTTTTCCAAATACCCTCAATCGCACTTCTATGCAACGGGTTCGCTACTAACCTTCCATATGGAAGTGCATGGCAAAGTGCCCCTGGAGCTCTTATCCCGCCACATGCATTTGGCTGACCCGTAAAGCTAAACGAATGTCTTCCAGGTTTGCAAACCTTACCAGTTATTAAATGAAGCATATGTAAGGATGCATTTACCCAACTACCTTGCAATTTCTGGTTAACACCCATCGTCCAGCAAGTGACAACATATCCTTCAGCAAACCATTTAGCTGCTATCCTGATCGCCTCAGGACCACTTATCTTCTTCCATGTTTTACTTGTCCTGTCATATATCAATGGGCTTTCTCCCTCAAATATTGCATCAGCAACCTTCTCAGGCTTATAATCCTCAAGAAATCTTAAGAATATAGCAAACCCTTTCCATAAGTCTTTTTCAATTTCATCTTCAGAGTTATACTTTTTCTTTGGGTCAGGATAAACCGATCGTGGAGTATTTGTATACGATAGATCCCAAGCTGTTCCTCTTACGCCTCCATACTCTGTTTTTATCCAAATCTTCTTAACATCTTCATGAATCCCAAAGCTGACATGCCTGTAAATAAATTTTTTATCAAGATATTTCCAATTTGCACTCACTTCGCCTTTCTCGAGATCATACTTCGCATTGTCAAGTTCAAAAGCTATCACATAAGCCATGCTATTGATCAAAGCAATATCTCTACCACTTGAAATGGGTAACCAAATATCCCCTATCACCCCTGATCTTGTCTTTCTGGGATCAGCAATTATTACCTTAACTTTATCTGGGTTTTTACTCTTTACAGCAGCTATTCTATTAAATATAATTGGATGAGCCTCTGCAATATTACTCCCAATTATGAAAAATGTATCTGCATGTTTTTTATAATCTGGATCTGGCACATCAATATCATCAAGGCTTCCATAAGGTTCATCCTTTCCAAAGGTATAAAGATAACCAACAACAGCGCTTGCCATACATGTTCTTGGTTGACCCTCAATTGAGTTATTCGCAAGCAACCCACCGCCCTTGAATACTTTATTCATTATATGTGTTTCTTCCGTTCCAAGTTGACCGCTTCCATAATACGCAACGCTGAATTTCCCATGTTCCTTAACAGCTTTCTCAACAGCGTTTGCGACGAATTCAATTGCGTCCTCCCATGAAATCTCAACAAAATTCTCTTTCAAATCAATCTCAGAAGGCTTTAAACCATCTGGGTCTTTAGATGTTTTACCTTGTAAAACCCTTGGGGAATTTGAGAGATCTGGCTTCCCAGTTTTAGGATTAAGCCACTCTTTTCTAATCATAGGATTTACAGGTCTACCTGGATATTCAAGCGCCTTGTGCAGATAAAATCCCTTGGTACACAAAACCCCACGGTTAACACTGCTGTTTTTATCGCCCTTTATTGCTAAAACCTTAAGTATGTTACCCTTTTCATCAACTTCACATTCAGCTATAGTCGTGCATCCAACAGCACAATATCTACATGGACCAGCTGGGAATGACTTTACATTCTTCGCTTGAGGGAAAATTTTGTCAGGCATATAAATTTCAGCAGCAAGCGCAGCTGAAGCTATTGCACTCAATTTTAAAAACTCTCTTCTTGTTATCCTCATTGGACCGTTTCCCTCCTTTATTTTTTGGGTTTAACTTTAAAAGTTTCAACCCCGACAACATCACCATTGGGTGAATAATCTCCATTTGCTGCAACCGCCATAATTGTAAACTCAACCTCACCAACTCCTTTTTGCGCTGGGGCAACCCACTTGAATTTCCACTCCCTAAGTTTACTACCATCAATAGTGTGAGTTAAGTAATTCTCAGAGATTTGAGTGTTTTTCCTATCTTCGACAATGAGTTTACCCCCAGATACACTAAGCGCAAATCCACCCGCGTATTCTCCTTCACTAATTACATCACTATTAATTTCGAGGCTCAAACTATAAGTTTTATTGCTAATGTAAGATTCAGGCACACCCTTAAGTAGGATTTCAATATTTTTATCCTCAGCCCCCGAATGACATTCGTCACATTCAAAAGACGGAACCCCATTTGAATGAGCGTAAATATCATCCTTATTTAAGACTAAATTTGCTACAGAAAGAATTATTACTGCCACTGTCAAAACTAAAATTCCATTTTTCATCGCTAACCTCTTTTTAATTTTCATAAAAGAACCCTGGCTTAAAAGCCAGGGCGTTAAAAAATTAGAAGTTAAACCAAACTTCGCCTTTCAATTCCCATGCTGCCTTTTTATATTCATCAGTTCCATTGATGAGATAACCCGCTGCTTTCCCTGGTTTGAAATAGCCACCCCTCAGTGTTAATATAACTTTGCCATCATGCATCTTATAATCAGCCTTAAAATCAACCTCCCATCCAAGGTCTTTAGCTGAAAGGTTAGGTTTGGGACCCGCTGCATCCCAAGCATAAATTGGTTTATTCGCCCTTATGTACGAATAAGAGACAAACAAGCTCAAATTAGTAAATGGAATAAACGTTAAATTGGCTTGACCAATTATTGTGTTTTCAAGTTCGCGATAACCTCGCACATTTGGTGCACCAAGTCCTTGCGGTGTTATACCTTCCTCATCTGGCATAATTGAATCTTCCCAAACCTCTGTAATATAGAAAAATCCAGCTGTTCTCAACTTCGTAACATTACCTTTCCCACCCCATGGACCATCAGGATCCCCAGAACCAACACCAAGAATAAAACCTGGCTTAACTTTGTCAGTCGCAGAGTAAACACCCTTCAAATAAATATTACCACCATCAATATCCCCATTGTTAATATCAACATCAAAAGTTGGCCCATAATTAGCGTTATTAATTTTATCCTTCCCCTTTAGATAGTTTACTTCATAATCAAGCGACAACTTACCAAATTTGGAACTTCCAGCTACCCCTATTCCAAAAAGATTCGTTATCTGAGGTGAAAATCTTACTTTCTTATAATCCAAGAGGTTGGGGATATAAGCATTTCCATCCCTCGTTGATCGGTCAATGTAGTAAAAAGTATAAATATCAAGTTTCGTATTGCCAAATTTTAATGCTTTAGAATAATTCGCAAGATAAAGATCGGCATCCCTTGCATCCCAACTGTTATTGTAATCGCTTGCCACACTATCAGCATCACTCAAAGCATCAACGCCTTCATTTACTTTCGCCCACCCAAGTTTTAAAACTCCATCCCCCACCGAAATATCTGCTTGCACACCATCGTAGTTATTATCAATCAGTATCCTGTTCCCAACGAGCCACTGCATTCTACCAACGGAGAAAGCTGTCTTCAACGCCGGAACCCTGAACCAAACATATGCCTGGTCAACATGAAATAGATAATGAACGTCCTTATTGTTATACAATAAGCTTGCACTTTTTCCACCATAGACTTTCCTCAGAGGTGGCTCATTATCAACCCCCCACCATCCTTGAGCCATATCAAATCTTGTTATAATTTTAACATCACCCTTATACGAAATTTCCGGCCTAAACCTTAGCATCTGCACAATATAGGCATCATTGTAAGTCCCCTTACCAAACCAAAAATCTTGTTGATACTGAAACCATGTGTTAAAAGTTCCATTCAGGTTAAGAGTTAAATTATCGGTAATTTTAACCTGTGAGAATGTGACTACACTTAGGAAAATCGTTAAAACAATTAAGTAAAATGTTCGCCTTTCCATTTGAGAACTCTTTTTTGTTTTCTAAAAATCAATAAACTCTTTTATCAAAATTTATGCCATGGAATTAACGCACTAATTTTGAAAAAATTAATAATTCAAGTGGCGGGAAAGCGTCAGAAAATCGTCAGCTTACAAATTTTTGACACTTTTTAAAGGGAGGTAGGCTCTATATTAAACCGTATTTTTTCATTTTCTCTCTTAAGGTTGTCCTTTTGAGATTTAGTATCTCTGCAGCTTTTGTTTGGTTATACCCAGATTTTTCAAGAGCCCATCTTAATGCACGTTGCTCAAAATCAGCTAACACTTTTTCCAGATCTATCTTTTCCTTGTTCCAAATGTTATCAATACCTGACCTTATCGCCCCAGTAATTTCACTGGGTAGCGCCTCCCTTGTGACAACATTTCCTTTCGTTAAGACCACAATTCGCTGTACTATATTCTCAAGCTGCCTTACATTGCCAGGCCATTCGTATGCAATCATTGCTTCCATCGCTTCAGGGGTAAACTTCAACTCTGGTCTTCCAAATTTATTTAAGAAATGCTCTATCAGCAATGGGATATCTTCCCTGCGCTCTCTTAGGGGTGGAATTTTTATTGGTATAACGCTCATCCTGTAGTATAAATCCTCTCTGAATTTTCCCAACTTCACAAGATTGAACAAATCAACCTTACTTGCACATATCAACCTCACATCAACTTTTATACTCTCATTTCCGCCTATCCGTTCGAATCTTTTCTCTTGAATGACATTTAGCAATTTTACCTGAGAACTTAAGGGAATATCATCAACATCGTCTAAAAACAAAGTTCCACCATTTGCACATTCAAATTTTCCCTTTCGCTCTTTTATAGCTCCAGTGAAAGCACCTTTTTCGTGGCCAAATAGTTCAGTTTCAAGTAAAGTTTCAGGCAAAGACGCACAACTTAATTTAACAAACGGTTTATTTTTTCTTGGGCTTAATTGATGAATCGCATTTGCGACCAAATCTTTTCCAGTACCACTTTCCCCAATTATTAATACTGTTGCATCACTTTGAGCTACTATCTCTATTTGGGAGTATATATTCTGCATGGCTTTTGATTTACCAACGATATTAGAGAATGAATATCTTTCATCAAGGCGTTTTTTAAGTTCTATGTTCTCTTTCTCAAGTTCTTTATATTTTTCGATCTTCTTTAAAATCATAATCAATCTTTCTGAAGAGAAAGGTTTGGTGATATAATCGTATGCACCAAGCTTCATCGCCTCAACAGCATTTTCTATAGTTCCATAAGCTGTTATCATTATGACCATTATATTGGGGTTGATCTTCTTGATAATTTTTAAAACTTCCATTCCATCCATATCAGGTAAGCGAATATCAGTAACAACTACATCAACATCATTTTGCTCAATGTAATTTACCGCAAAAATCGGCGACTCAAAATCAACAACTTCATATCCCTCCTTGAGCAACGCATCTCTTAATGTTATTCTTTTTATTTTTTCATCCTCAATAATAACTACTTTCATACTTTACATTTTCACCTTGTTTATTTTCGTCTAAAATTTTTCTTGGAAGTATAACGGTGAAAGTACTTCCCTCACCGACCTTACTCTTAACTTCAATCCTCCCACCATGACTTGAAACAACATTATAACTTAGATAAAGTCCTAATCCTGTACCGTTAGGCTTCGTTGTAAAGAAAGGATCGAAAATTTTATTCAATATGCTTTCAGGTATTCCACAGCCATTGTCCTTTATCTTAACAAATACACTTTTATCATCACCAAATGTTTCTATTTCAATTTTACCGTTGAAGTTAACAGCATCAATAGCATTAAAAATTATATTTGCGAAAACTTGTTCAAGGTAATGAAAGTCACCCACAACTATCAATTCCTCATCACTAAGATTTTCTTCAACCTCTATCTTTTTATCCTTTATCCTAAATTGAGCTATTGCAAGGGCATCCTCAATGATATCGTTTATATTTAAATCAATCCTTTCAAAAATATGAGGTTTAGCGTAGTCAAGCAACCGTCTAACAATAAGCTCAATTCTATCCAAACCCTCAAGTGCAAGACCTAAAAATTCACGCAGTTTCTGCTTATTATCTGGCTCAGCAAGAACTGCTCTTATGCAATTTTGTATCCCGTCAAGCGGATTATTTATTTCATGGGCAAGACCTGCAACAAATCTCCCAATTGAAGTCATCTTCTCAACTTGCATCAAAACTTCCTGCGCCCTCCTTAACTGCTCATACGCCATCCTTATTTCTTCTGTTCTTTCTTTTACCTTTCTCTCAAGTTCCTCATTCATCTTTTTCAGCTCTCTCTCAAGCATAAACTTTTCGGTTATATCCCTCGTTTCTAAAACCAAGCCTATGTATTTGCCGTTGTCATCATGAACAACATTATAAATATTTTCGTAATATCTCCCATTTGCGTGCACGATTTTATGCCTTTTGGTCACGATCCCTTTTTTAAAATTTTCGAGAACCTCAAGCACTTTACTATGAATAGATTCAGGATGACACATTACAACGGAAGTGCCAAGTCGTTCTTCATTTTTTATGTTCCTATATTTCTCAGCCGATTTGTTCATATAAAGCATTCGCCCTTCTTCATCAACAAAAATTATTCCTTCATCAATAGCATCAAGTATTTTAAATAGCAAATCCTTATCGACTAAGTTTGAAAAAGGCATATCACAAGGTCCTTATGTTTTTTGATAAATCTAATCACAAAAACTTTGCCAATATCTAAATCAATTGTAAATTAATGCCTTTCTTTGCCCAATCGTGACATATTTTTGTCACAATTGTGGCAATATTGCCTCAGCCATTAAAGAGTTAATCTAAAACCTATTGACAGTGTTATCTTTATTTCTTAACTTTTAGTGAAACAAAAACCTAAAACAGGAGGAGGTTATGAATAGGATAGTTTTAGCAGGGGTGGTAGTTGCTATCATAAGTTTGATAATTGGGTTGCTCGGAAAGATACTGGGGCATACTATTATCTTCGCCAATGCTACATGGCATAACTTCGCTCAAACATGTTTACTATTTGCAATAGCTTATGGTATAGGAAAATTAGCAGTGGAAAAGGAAAAATAAGAGTTTTAAAATTGCTGTTTAGTTGACCGCTCTCTTCTCACTTGACAAAATTTGCTCATCGAAAAGTGTTAATTTTAACACAGGGGATATCTTACACTCAAATTAAGTTGGAACATTTGAGGAAAATAACTATTTTTTAAGTGTGTTTAAAAAGTTCCTTAAAAAAGAAAAACAACCTTAATTCAAAACAAAAAAGAACTCACCCATGAAAGTTGCTGTTTGCGTAAATCGGGTTCCAGACACTGAAACAAAAGTAAAAATTGGAGCAGATGGTAAAACAATTGACAAAACGGGGGTAAATTACATTTTAAATCCTTATGATGAATTCGCAGTCGAAGAAGCATTAAGAGTAAAGGAAAAGTTTGGTGGCGAAGTTATCGTCATCTCACTTGGCGGGAGCGAAAATGTTGAGGTAATAAGAAAAGCGCTTGCAATGGGGGCTGACAAAGGAATTTTGCTTAAAGATGATTCACAGCGTGATACTTTTTCAATCGCAAAAGCACTTGCTGAAGTTTTAAAAGAAATTTCACCAGATATAACATTCTTTGGCAAGCAATCGATTGATTACGATGATCAAGCGATGCCAAGTTTAGTTGGAGAACTTCTCGGAATACCTTCAATTACTGTTGTTGTTAAACTTGAAATTAATGAAGATGGAACTGTCATAGCAGAGCGGGAGATTGAAGGCGGGAGAGAGAAAGTTAGAGGAAAACTTCCGATAATAATTGGAGCACAAAGAGGTTTAAATGAACCAAGATATCCATCACTTAAAGGAATAATGGCAGCAAAGAGCAAGCCTGTTGAAGAAAGAGAAGCACCAAAGTTTGAAAACAAGACTGAAGTCATCGAAATGTTGCTCCCACCACCGAAAAAGCCAGGAAGAATTCTGGGCACAGATGCAAGTGCGGTTCCCGAACTTGTTCGCCTGTTAAGAGAAGAGGCGAAAGTAATTTAAAATTTTTAAGTTGCAAAATACTTATGGAATAATTATCTTAAAACAAATTCAAGAAGGAAAAAATGGCAATGAAAGTTTTAACTTTCGCCGAACAAAGGGAAGGGAAATTTAAAAAGTCCGCGTTTGAAGCTGTAAGAACAGGTAGAAAAATTGCTGATGAACTATCAGCTGAATTTTATACACTTGTCATTGGGGACGAAAACACTGAGAAAATAGCACCTGAGCTCGGCAATTATGGAGCTGAAAAGGTTTTTATTGTACAGGATCAAAGACTTGGTCAATATTCCTTAACTGCCTACGCGAAAGTAATATCTGAGGTAATGAAAGAACTCGACATTGAATATCTTTTTATGTCTGCGACTGCAATGGGTAAAGAATTAGCACCAAGGGTCGCCGGAAAGATCGACGCTGGATTTGCAGTGGATTGCACAGATTTAAAAGTTGAAAATGGCGAAGTGATTGCAACCAGACCTGTTTACGCAGGAAAAGCTTTCATAAAGGTAAAAATTAACTCCACTAAAAAAATTTACACACTGCGACCCAACGTCTTCCCTGCTGGGGAAAGTGACGGAAAGTTAGCTCAAGTGGAAAAATTTAATGTAAATTTAACTGATGATGATTTCAAAGTTGTTGCTTTTGAAAAAGTCGAATCTACAAAAGGGAAACTTGATGTGACAGAAGCAGATATAGTTGTATCAGGTGGAAGGGGTTTGAAAGCACCTGAGAACTTTAAACTTATTGAAGAACTTGCTGAAGTCCTAGGTGCTGCTGTTGGTGCTTCAAGAGCAGTTGTCGATGCAGGATGGCGTCCCCATGACGAACAAGTGGGTCAAACTGGAAAAACAGTTTCACCAAAACTTTACATTGCAATTGGAATCTCCGGAGCAATTCAACATCTAGCAGGAATGTCATCATCAAAGGTGATTGTCGCGATAAATAAAGATAAAGATGCACCGATATTTCAGGTTGCGGATTATGGAATAGCGGGTGACCTATTTGAGGTCGTTCCAGCTCTTACCGCGGAACTGAAGAAAGTTCTTGGGAAGTAAATTAAACTTTAAAAACAAGGAGGACTGATTTAAGGTGAAAAAGATTCAGGTAGACATAGTTGGTTTATCTGCAACGCCTACGGGACCAAGTTCTTACGCTTTGATCCTAAAAGAAGTTGGGGGTGATAGACGCTTGCCGATAATTATAGGTTCCTTTGAAGCACAGGCGATTGCCCTCGAGATGGAGGGGATAAAACCACCACGCCCTTTAACGCATGATTTGATAAAAAATATACTTGATGGGCTTGGGGTTAATATCCTTGAAGTTGTTGTCACAGATTTAAGAGATGGGACATTTTACGCAAAGATTTATCTTGAATTAAATGGAATGACTTATGAAATCGATTCAAGGCCAAGCGATGCAATCGCAATTGCTTTGAGATGCGGGGTTCCAATTTATGTAAATGACGAGGTTATGGAGGAAGCAAGTTTTGCTCCAGAGGAGGAATCACAAATTGAAGAAGAAGCAGAAGAGGAAGAAGAAAACCCACTTGCGCCGAGTGAAGATATTTCCCAACCCCCAACTCCGAAACGAACTCCAAAGCCAACTTCAAAAGAGGAGAGAATAGCTGAACTTCAAAGACAGCTTGAAGAGGCAATTAAAAAAGAAGAGTACGAGAAAGCTGCGAAAATTCGTGATGAAATCAGAAGATTGAAGATGGGCGATTAACAACTGCAAAAATAAATTAGGAGGCGCAAAATGAAACACTTTTTCTCCTTTCTCATCGCTTTGGCAATTTTATCTAAGCTTGCAATTGCACAATCAAACGAAAAGTTCAACCAACTCATCGCTGAGGGTGACGAATACTCTGAGAAAAAGTTTGATAACTACAAAGCGTTGGAAAAATACCTTGAGGCATATAAAATTAATCCGCGAGATTACAATGTCCTTTGGAAACTAAGTAAAGTTTATGTTGATATCGGCGAACACCTCCCTACAAGAACAAAAGAAGAGAAACAAAAACAACTTGAGATGTATGAAAAGGCGAGAGAATACGCTGAACTTGCAATCCAAGTAAATCCAAATGGTTCAATGGGTTATACACGAAGGGCGATCGCACTTGGTAGAATTGCTCTCTTCAAAGGTGTGTGGGAATCGATTGACCTTGTAAAAAAGGTAAAAGAAGATTGCGAAAAGGCAATTCAGCTTGACCCGAACAATAGCGTTGCTTATTATGTTCTTGGAAGAACACATGCAAAGTTGTGCGAAAAACCAAAATTGTTCCGCGCTCCCTTGGGACTTGGCTGGGCAAATTACGATGATGCGATAAAAAATTTTGAAAAGGCAATAAGCTTAAGACCAACATTCATAATGTATCGCCTCGATGCAGCAAAGGCTTATATCGAAGTTAAAAATTACAAAAAAGCAAAAGAACACCTTGCGAAAATTGCAGAACTTCCAACAGAAGATGAAGATGACCCCCAATTTAGAGCGGAAGCGAAAGAACTTTTGGAAAAGATAAAAGATAAAGCCCCATGATGATAAAATTTTTCCCTCTTTTTCTCCTTTTATCTTTTCTTTCTATCCAGAGTTTACTTGCACAGGAAATTGAATGTAAAGTTACGGTTAATTTTGAACAACTCCCACCACAAAACAAATCCGATTTATCCGACTTCGCCGAAAAAATTCAACGCTACATTAACACTTACAAATGGACGAATGTTGATCTCGGTGATGAAAAAATTCAATGCACCTTAAATATTTTTTTCACATCCGCAAGTGGAAATAATTACCAAGCTCAAATTTTTATTGGTTCACAAAGAAAAATTTATAATTCAGATAAAAGCACAGCTGTTTTGAGAATCTTCGATGATAAAGTTGAGTTCTTCTACGATAAAAATGCACCGTTATATCACGACGAATTTCGCTTCGACCCGCTGTTAAGTTTGATTGACTTTTACATGTATATCGTCATTGGTTATGATTTTGATACATATGAACCGTTTGGTGGAACTGAATTCTTTGAAAAAGCCTTCAGAATTTGTACAAATGCTCAATCTTCAAGATATTCAAGGGGATGGCAAAAAGTTACTTCGGGTTACAGTAGATTTAATTTGATAGATGAACTACTCAACTCAAAATACGCTAGTTTTAGAAAAATGATGTACGATTATCACTACAATGGACTTGACCTGTTTCAAAAACAACCTGAAGATGCCATCGCAACAATTGATTCAGCGCTTGACGTTTTGATAAAAATAAAGAGTGAAAATCCGACATCTACGCTTGTAAAACTTTTCTTCGATGCTAAGTATATGGAACTTGCCGAAATCTTAAAACATGCAAAAAATAAAGAAGCGATTTTTAAAAAATTAGTCCTTGCTGATCCATCCCATCAATCAACCTATCTGGAATACATGAAAGACTAAAGATGGAAATTCAATTCATTGGTGCAGTAAGAACCGTAACGGGTTCAATGCATCTCATCCATGCCAATGGGGTAAAGTTTTTGCTTGATTGTGGCCTTTATCAAGGTAGAAGAGCCAAAGCTAGAGAAATAAATGAAAATTTCCCTTTTGATCCGAAAGAAATTGATTTTATAATTTTATCCCATGCACATATCGACCATAGCGGGAACATACCTCAGATTGTTAAAAAGGGATTTTCTGGAAAAATCTTTTCAACTTCCGCCACCCGCGACTTAGCAAGCATAATGCTAATTGATAGCGGACATATACACGAAAAAGACGCAGAATATCTGAATAAAAAATTAAAGAAAAAAGGTGAGCCTTTAATCGAGCCTTTATACACAGCCAGTGATGCAGTTCGCGCCCTCGAACATTTTGTTGGACTTCCATATAGAAAAGAAATTGAAATAGCCACCGGGATTAATTTAATTTTTTATGATGCAGGTCATCTTTTGGGATCAGCTATAACTGTTCTTAACATAAAAGAAAATGGGACAAAAATTCGCCTCGCATTCACCGGAGATCTCGGAAGACCTTACAGACCAATTTTAAAAAACCCCGAATTAATTGGAAATGTCGATTTTCTGATAACGGAAAGCACATACGGTGGGACAATCCACGAGGAGATCGAATCCGTTGAACAAAAAATTGCTGAAATCGTGATAAAATCTTACGATCGAAATGGCAAAATCATAATCCCTGCATTTAGCGTTGACAGAACCCAAGTGTTGATTTACATACTTCATAAACTTGTTGGCGCCAATAAAATACCTAAAATTCCAATCTTTATTGATAGCCCTCTTGCTGTCAACGCCACAGAAATTTATCGGCTTCACCCGGAATGTTTCGATGACGAAATGAGAAAATTTCTTTTAAACGGTAAAGATCCATTCAATTTTTCAATGCTTCATTACATAACTGAAGTTGAGGAATCTAAAAAGTTAAACAAATATGAAAAACCATGTATAATCATTTCCGCCTCAGGTATGTGTGAAACCGGCAGAATTCTTCATCACCTTGCGAACAATATTGAAAACCCCCGAAACATAATTTTAATCGTCGGATATATGGCTGAAAATACACTTGGAAGGAAACTAAAAGATGGGGTTAAAAAAGTTAAAATTTTTGGAGATGAATACACGGTTAACGCTGAAGTTATCTCAATGGATGCCTTAAGCGCTCATGCAGATAGAAATGAACTAATCGGTTATATAAGCCATATTGATAGAAAACATGTAAAAGGAATTTTTGTTGTTCACGGTGAAGAGGAGCAATCGATTAAACTTGCTGATGCTCTCAAAGAAATTGGGTTTGAAAATGTAATTATTCCTCAAAGAGGGGAAACATTCGAAATTTAAAAATGCTGAAAAAATGGAAAACTTCAGAAGAAAAAGTTTTTGGCTTGAAACAGCCGGCGAATTTGAACCACAACCTGAACTAAAAGGAGATGTAAAAACTGACATAGCGATAATCGGCGGTGGTTTCACAGGGCTTTCAACAGCATATCACATTAAAAAAATTGATCCCTCAATTGATGTCGCAATAGTTGAAAACCAGATCTGTGGTTATGGTGCGAGCGGAAGAAACGCGGGCTTCGGGATGACACTTTTCGGCTTAACTTTCAGTTTAACCGCGATAAGATTTGGCAAAGAAAAAGCAGTTCAAGCACATCACTATATGGAAACAGCGGTTGATTATCTTTCAGAGTTTATAACATCAAATAAAATTGACTGCGACTATGAAAGACCTGGATTTTTAAGGGTCGCAACATCAAAGGCATATGTGAAAAGAATTCAGCACGAAATAAACCTTATGCGCTCCCTTGGGATTGAAGGAATAGAGTGGATTTCACAAGAACAAGTTAGAAAGGAAGTCAACAGTCCCCTCTATCTCGGAGCTTGGTGGGAGCTAAGATGCGTTTTGCTTAATCCAGCAAAACTTGCGTGGGGAATAAGAAAATTAAATCTCGACCTTGGCGTAAAGATTTTCGAATATTCCCCTGTAAATGAAGTAAATCGCCATAAAACTCATTTCACCATAAAAACAAACAACGGAATTTTAACAGCTGAAAAGATTTTATTTGCTACAAACGCATTCTCTCATCTTTTTCCTCAATTAAGAAGAAAACAAGTTCCAGCTTTCACCTATATCGTTTTAACAGAACCACTTGGTGAAGAATTTTTTAACGAAGTTGGTTGGAAAAATAGACAAGGGATCGAAGACGCACGAAATCTGGTTCATTACTATAGATTAACGAAAGATAACAGATTACTCATGGGAGGCGGTGATGTTAGCGTTGGCTTTGGGAGAAAAATGAATTACGATGAAAATGAAAGAATTTTCAATGAGCTAAAAGATTATGTAAAGAAAGTTTTCCCCGTTTTAAAAGATGTAAAATTTACACACCAATGGGGTGGACCCGTTTCTGTTCCGATTGATATGGCACCAGCAATTGGAAAAATTGGAGACGATAGAGCTTATTACAGCCTCGGTTGTGTCGGACATGGTGTATCACTCACAATCCTAAATGGGAAATTGCTTGCCGAATTGCTTCTCGAACGAAAATCTGAATTGACTGAGATATTTTTCGTAAACCGCAAAACGATCCCCTGGCCACCTGAACCAATTAGATTTGGAATAAGCCATTTGATCCGAGGCTACATGCGACTTGAAGATAAAATTCTTGACAGATGAAGTTTACCTTTTTATTTCCTCAAAAAGGAAAATCTCTATCCCAAGAAACTTTTTCTTCATGGCAAGCGACATTGAATTACTTAAAACCTTAACCACTATATCTTCAAGCTTAGGTTGATGTGAAGAAACAAACCAAATCCTTTTATATTTTTGCGATAAACTATTCAATTCGTCGATTAACACATTTTTATTTTGCTCCGAAACATCAGGAAGCTTAATTTTCACAACATCATCTTTTTTTGAATAGTAGTAAAAAACATATTTGTTCGCTATGATCAAATCCCCACCCCTTGCTCTCTCCTCAACAAATTTAACTGCCTCCCTCCATTCTTCCTTATTTGTTTTGCCATAGTACCATCCGAGATTTACAACAGAGAGAAGCAAAAAGATATACACAATGTATTTTCTAAATCTACCGTTATAATTTTCAAATCCAATTGAAGCGAGACAATAAAACGCAATAGATGAAGCAATTGCATATCTCGTAAAGTAAAAAGGAGTCAAAAATTGGGACAACGCAAACGGGACTAAAATTGGGATAATGAACCATAACCAAAAAATTAAATAAATTTTTCTCTTCTCATGGCTAAACTCTTTAAAATTAAAAATTGAGAACACGATCATTGCAAGCATAATAAAGAGTAAAATAGCGGAATTTGAATACTCAATTATAAACCTACCCAAAATCACATTTCCAAACTCATCCCTTGGCATTGGATATGTTGCCCCAGCAAATTGAATCAGGGTTTTCAAAAAATCAATAAAATCAGGTCTCGGCAACCAAAATTCGCCTGAAATCAAAATTTCATTGGCTTGCTTTAACACAATTAAAAATCTCGGTATAAAGAACAGGAAAGAAATAAACAAGGAGAGAAGAAAAACCTTTAACTTCTTTCCCTCTTGAAATGCCACGAAAATAAGTTGAGCAAAGATTGTAAAGAAAGCGTAAAGATGCGTGTAAAGCAAAAGAATATTTGTAAAAGTGTAAAAAACATAGTGTTTGAATTTACCTTGCTTTAAGATCTTGACAAAATAAAAAAACGAGACAAGAGAGAGCAAACAAAGCAAAGCATACATCCTTGCTTCCTGCGAATAAAAAATTTGAAAGACCGAAATTCCCGTCATAAACGAGGAAAAGATGGCTACTTCCCTGCTCCAGAACTCGAGACAAAATTGGTATACAGCTATCACAATGAGCACACCAAATATAACCGATGGGAAACGAAACGAGAATTCAGAATCGCCAAAAATTTTTATCCAAAAATGTAAGATGAGATAATAAAGTGGTGGATTTCCATCGGCTTGGGACGCCTTGATCAATTCAGGTATGCTCAACTTCGCAAACTTAATTGAGGAACCTTCATCAAGCCACAAACTTTCAAAATCAAGCAAAAAAATCCTTAAAAATAAACTCAACGCAAGAATAAAGATAAAAACATTTGATCTCATTCATGACTGAGCAAGATTTTTAATCTCACTTAAAATTTTCGCAACATCCATTTCATTGTTATAAACATGGAAGGAAACCCTGACAGCCATTAAATTTCCCTCAGTAACTGGTCTAACCCTTATTCTTTTTTCCATTAAATATGAAACAATTTTGTCATAGGTTATATTTTTCATTCTGAATGTTATCATTGCGGTTCTAAAGTTCTCCTCCTCTGGAGATAAAACTTCAACATTTGCAATCTTAATAAGCTCTTGATAAAAAGCCTCGGCAAGAGCTCTATCGTGCTCCCATACCTTATCAATTCCAATGGCATTTAAAAAATCAATAGCTGTTTCAAGTCCAAAAAACAGAGCTGGGTTTTGTGTCCCGTATTCAAATCTCTGCGCAGAAGGCTGAAATTTCAACTCATTTTTCTCCACGCTATATCCAGCATCGGAATACCCCCCAACTGTAAGAGGTTGAACGAGTTCGAGATTTTCCTTCTTAACATAAAGAATTCCCGTTCTCTTTGGACCAAGAAGCCATTTATGTCCGCTTGTCGTATAAAAATCGCAACCATATTCACGAACATCCACAGGCATCATCCCGGGAACCTGAGCCCCGTCAAGGAAAACCCATAATCCTTTATCTTTCGCAAGCTTACAAATCTCTCTCTCAGGGAGACGCTGTCCCGTGGTACAGGTTATATGGCTTACGAAAATAAGCCTTGTTCTTTTAGTTATTAACTTTTCAAGCCTTTCAAGATTTCCAACCCAATTTTTTGCGTCAGGTTCAAAGGTTTTTAAAACAATCCCATCTCTTTTAGCTCGGTTCAACAAAGGTATATTTCCCGCTGCGTGTTCATGTGTCGTCAAGATAACTTCATCGCCTTTCTTCAAAGGCAAACCATTTACAACAATGTTAATTCCCTCGGTAGCACAGCTTACAAGAGCAATTTCCTCCTTATCGCAACCGAAGATATCCGCACATTTTTCCTTAACCTTCCACCACTTTTCAAGATCATGATTTGGCGTCGGATATTTGTCAAGGATATCCGTTTCCTCTTTCACTTTATGAGCTACAACGAAGGGAGATGAGCCAAGACCACCTGTGTTAAGGTAGGTAAAATCTTTCGGAATTGGGAATTGATCACGAATTAACTTCCAAAACTTGGGATCACTTGAATTAAAACTTGAAATTTTTTCTTTAAAATTCTCAATGCTTATGTAATCTAACTTTTTTGAATTTGGGAAAAGTGCTCCAAATGTTAAAAATGCCATTGATTTTAAAAATTCCTTTCTTCGCATAAATCTTTAAAATGTTAATTTTTTTAATCTACCTCGGCTTCAACATAATTTACAAGTTCACCTATGCCTTGAATCCACGCAGTTATTTTGTCCCCAGGCTTAATTGGTCCTACCCCTTCAGGAGTTCCAGTTGAAATTACATCTCCAGGGTAAAGCGTTATATACTTACTAATTGATTCAACTATTGAAGGAATATCAAAAATCATATTCCTTGTGTTTGAGTTCTGTCTGAGTTCATCATTAACCCACAACTTTAAATCAAGCTCCACAGGCGTTTGAATTTCATCCGCAGTCACAATCCATGGTCCCATAGGGGCAAAATAATCTAAACTTTTTGATCTAAACCATGGATGCTGAGCTTGAATATCTTTCCTTTGAAGCTCCCTTGCAGTGACATCAACAACAATTGTATATCCAGCAATATAGCTCCAAGCATTTTCTTTCTTGATTCTTTTCCCTTTCTTCCCTATAACAACTGCAAGCTCAACCTCGTGATCAATCCTTCCAATATCTGTTGGGATATAAATAGTTTCCAAATGCCCAACTACAGCGGTGCTACTCTTTGCAAAAATAATCGGTTCTTCTACAGGCGCTGGAGAACCGAATTCCCTTGCGTGTTCTTCATAATTTCGCCCAAGACATATAAATTTTGGCGGAAACTCAACAGGCGCATTATATCTTACAGATTCCTTAACGAAAAGATATTCCATTAAATTATGTTTCTCAACAAAATCAATAACTCTTTTGAAAAGATCAATGTTAAATAACTGCTCTCGGAAAAGTTCAGTTACCGTTTTGATATACGGGAAATCGTCAATCTTATTTTTCAATTTTTGGTAAAGAGGGAGAGCATCGGTTAAATTCAAAATTCTTCCGCTCTCATCGTAGATAATCCCGATAAAATTTTCCTTCTCTGTGCGAAGTGAAAGTATCTTCATATTTCACGGTTTTTATTTTTAACTTTTTCAAATTTTAAAAAAATTTTAAAACTTTATCAAGAAAATCACCACGCTGTAAAAAATGCGTTTTTAAAATTTTTCTTCAGTTCTTTCAAACTATCACCACCAAATTTTTCAAGTACAGCATTTGCGATAACAGGGGCAATTACAGATTCGGCAATCACACTTGCAGATGGAACTGCGCAGAAATCGGAACGCTCATATCTTGACCTTACTGGTTTTAATGTTTTCAAATCAACGCTTGATAAACCCTTTACAACCGTCGAAATTGGTTTCATCGCTGCCCTTAACACTATTGGCTGCCCATTTGTCATCCCACCTTCAATTCCACCAGCACGGTTTGTCCTACAATAAATTTTCCCATTCCTTACAAAAATTTCATCATGAACTTCCGAACCAAATTTTTTTGCATTTTCAAACGCTGGACCTATCTCAACCCCCTTTACCGCTTGAATTGACATAATTGCCTGCGCTAATAAGCCATCAAGTCTCCTGTCCCACTGAACATAGCTTCCAAGCCCAACTGGCAATCCCGTAACAATCACTTCAAAGATACCACCAACTGTATCTCCGTTTTTCATCGCCTCCTTTATCATATCTTTCATTTTCTCCTCGACAGCTTTGTCAATGCACCTTACTTCGGACTTATCAGCCAATAAACTTAATTCAAGCGCTCCCTTGGGCTTGCAGATCAATCTTCGAATTTTCCTCTCAAGCTTTTCCCTATCTTCATATCCAATGTATCCAATCTGAATTACATGGCTCCCGATATAAATCCCAAGCTCTTCAAGCAATTTTCTTGCCACTGAAGAACATGCTACTCTAATTGCTGTCTCCCTTGCGCTTGCACGCTCAATTACATTTCTTATGTCATCAAAACCATATTTAAAATACCCTGCGAAATCAGCATGCCCCGGTCGTGGCACTGTTACTTTTTCAATTTCCTCACTCTTGGCAATTCCTTCAACGGACATTTTTTCCTTCCAGTTTTCCCAATCCTTATTTCGAACTATTAAAGCAATCGGGCTTCCAATTGTTTTACCAAACCTAACACCAGATATAATCTCTACTTTATCACTTTCAATTCTCATCCTTCCACCACGACCATATCCCATCTGTCTTCTTCTAAGATGAAAGTTTATATACTCAGCACTTATTCCAAGTCCCGCCGGGATTCCCTCAACAATCCCGACAAGTGCTTGACCGTGCGATTCACCAGCTGTTAAGATTCTTATCATCTTAAAATTTTCTCTCAGGTATTTTTTTACAAAAGTTAACTAAGCATCTTTCTATTTGCAAATAAAGTTATGCTAAACTATATTTTTAAAGAAGACCCTCAGGCAAAAATAATTATGGAGGTGAAAACCATGGTTCTTGCAACGGAAATTAGGGAAGGAATGGCGTTAAGAATTGAGGGTACCATCTTCAAAGTGATCGAAGCAAAAGTTCACGCTGGAAGTGGACAGATGCAAGGTTTTGTGTCAGCCCGACTTTTAAATCTTTCAACAGGACATTATACCGAAAGAAGATTTAGAACCGATGAAAAAGTAGAAGATATTGAACTGATAAGAAAACCGATGGAATATATTTACAACGACGGCGATTTGTATTACTTCATGGATCCTCAAACCTACGAACAAGTTGGGGTACCTAAGGAATCGCTTGGTAATTTTGCAAAGTTTTTAAAGGAAGGGATGAAAGTCGATGTTGAATTTCTTGGGGATCAACCAATAAGCGTAAGAACACCGAAGACAGTTGATCTTAAAGTTATCTTAACAGGTTCAGGCGTCAAGGAAGCGCAAGACAATACGATGAAAAGCGCTACACTTGAAAATGGCATGGAAATACTCGTGCCACAGTTCATCAAGGAGGGGGAGATTATAAGAGTTGATGTTGAAACGATGAAATATCTCGAAAGAGTGGTCCAGAAAAAGGGCTAATTTCAGCACTTTTGAAGGAATCGTCCTAGTATAGTGAAAAAATCTTGATATATTTGTAAATTTTTTTTATATTTTTACAGATACACAAACTACAAAAATTTTTCAAAAATGAAAATTCCTAAGCAAATAGAGCGAGTCTGTGATTACTGTGGAGATAGGCAAAAGTTCAAGTTTAGAGGAAATTTTGAGGCTGAACCTGACAGCAAATTTTGGTACGCATGTCAAAGGTGCAAACATGTCACCCTTGTCTCGATTGAGGAATTAAATCTACAAGCGAATACAAACTCACAAGGAAATTATAGGATTTATTCAGCGAGCGAAACATATGAAATTGGTGAAACAATTTATCATGCAGAATGGCAAGATTATGGAAAGGTTAAGAAGAAAGAAATATCATCAAGTGGCTATAGCATAATTATCGTTGAATTTGAGAAACTCGGACCTAAAAAACTTGTTGAAAACTTTAAACAATAAAAAAGCGAGGTGATAAAATTGGTAGGAATAATAATTCAGGAAGGTGAATCACTTGACAAAGCATTAAAAAGATTCAAAAAGAAGTACGAGCAGGCAGGAATCCTGCGGGAATTCAAGCGTAGGACTTTCTACACTCCGCCCTCCGTTAAAAAGAAAATGAAAAGAGCTAAGGCAATTCGTAGAGCCCAGAGAATGATGATGGAGCAAATGTAATCTTAAACAAAATCTTTTAGAAGGCGGTGAATAAGAAGAAAAAGCAGGTATTAAAAAAGCACAGAAAGAAGGAAAAGAAGAGAAAAGAAAAGATGCGTAAGCTAAGAGAGATGCTTGCTCAGATGAAACAGCAAGAGCAAGCGCAAACACCGCAAAATTAAACCCCGACCTTAGGTCGGGGTTTTTCTTTTTATTTTAGATTAACTATCCAATCAAGAACTTTATCAACTTTCTCGGGGTCATCAGCTTCACAATAAAACCTTAACAATGGTTCGGTTCCAGAAGCTCTAACCAAAAGCCAACCATTATCAAAGAAAAATTTAAATCCATCAATTGTCAACACATTGTTAACTTTATAACCAGCAATTTCCTTTAATCCTTTTTTAAGCTTGCCCAAAACTTTTTGCTTGTGTGATTCTGTCGTATGTAAGTCAACTCTCTTATAGAAATGCGGACCAATTTCAGCAAATAGTTCTTCAACAATCTCCGAAAGTTTCTTCCCTCTTTTAACCATCATCTCGCAGATTGTCAGCCCAAGGAATAGCCCATCTCTCTCAGGTATATGAGTTTTAACCCCTATTCCACCACTTTCCTCTCCACCGATCATTATATCTTTGGTTATCATAAGCGTTGCAACATGTTTAAAACCAACAGGAAGCTCGTAAACTTTTAAGCCGTACTTTTGTGCAAGTTTATCAACCATCAATCCAACTGAAACAGTTTTCACAACATCCCCTCTTAAGCCTTTGTCCTCGTAAAAATATTTGAGCAAAATCGCAAACACCCTTTGCGGGTCGACGAAATTACCTTTCTCGTCAACTGCTCCAATTCTATCCGCATCCCCATCGGTTGCAAGCCCAACATCAAAACCCTTCTCAGGGACAAGTTTAATTAATTCACCAAGATTTTTTGCAATCGGCTCAGGGCTAATCCCACCAAAAGATGGATTAAACTCATTATGTATTACAGTGGCTGAAGGTATTATCTCCGTTAAAATTTTCTGTCCAGCTCCATACATCGCATCATGAACTATTTTTAAACCCGAATTTTTTATTGCTTCCACATCAATCTTTGTCTTAAGGTCATCAATATAAATTTTCCTTAAATTAACAACCTCAATCAATCCCTTCTCTTTTAATTGTTCAAATGACTTTTTCACTTTTTCAAGCTCTGATTTAAAAAGCTTATTAGCTTCCTTTTCAACTTTCGCAATGTTTTCAACTTCCTCAGGACCTCCATAGTCAGCTTTTAGCTTATAACCATTATATTTGTAAGGATTATGACTTGCTGTAATCACCACACCACCAGCACAGTTAAATTTTGGAATGGCAAGCGAAACCGCAGGCGTTGGGCAATACCCATCCGATAATAAAACCTTAACCCCGAAATTTGCTATCACAGTTGCAACATGTTCTGCGAACTCTTTTGAAAGAAATCTTGTGTCGTAACCAATTACGATGCCGTTTTTTATCTTTTTATGTTTTTTATAAAATTTTGCGGTTGCAATTGCTACTTTAGTTAAATTTTCAAATGTAAAGTTTTGTGCGATTATGTCCCTCCATCCATCAGTTCCAAATTTTATCTTTGCCATTCTTTTTCAGATTTTGTTTTTAATTTTTGTTTGGATTTAAAATTAACAATGTGAAACCCGCATGCCCAAAACTTTCTCAACTTAACCCATGCTTTGCTACTTTCTTCCTATTTTCTAAAACAAACCTGATCATAACATCAACATACTCAAGCAAGTCGGGACATTCAATATAACCACGACTCAATATTGAAGTCGCCTTGCTACAATCATAATGCACTTGATGATCAAAATAGTCGATCAACTGCACTGGCATCCCAACGATTTTTTGAATAATTTTCGGGCTCATAAGTTTCTTCAACTGCTGTGGCGAAATTTGAAAATAATTAAATTTCTTTCCAAGTCGCTCGGCAAAGATTTGAACAAGCTCAAAAACCTTATGTGGTTTCGGATCCGTTAAATGAAATACCCCACCCACCGTTTCGTCGAAACGGCTTAAATAACAAATTGAATCAACAACATAGTCAACTGGTACAATATTCACTTCAGCTTCACCTGAGCCAACCTTTGGAAATGGAGAGTGGTTGGGAAGTTTAAGCATAAGTAAAATCACATAGTAAGGTCCATCAAACTTGGCAGTTTCACCCTTAACTGAATCACCAACGACGATCCCGGGTCTATAAATTGTAGTCGGAACCTGTCCCATATACTCTCTCACAACCTTCTCGGCGAGAAATTTCGTCTGTTCATAAAAATTTTTAAAATCTTGCCCCCGATCAAAATCATCCTCTGTGTAAACCCCCGTCGCCCAACCGGAAACATAAGCAGTGCTAACATAATGAAAGCGTTTAAGATTAGGGCAATTAAGAAGAAACTTTACAACATTTTCAGTTCCCTTGACATTTACCTTATACCCAAACTCAAAAGAAACCGCAAGGTCATATACAGCTGCAAGATGGAAACACTCCGTTACATTGTTTTTAACTTTTTCCAATTCTTCAATTCCAAGATTCGGCAAAGTTATATCACCTTTTATAATCTCAAGCCCCTTAGCAGAAACTGGAAATTCCTCTTGAATTTTACTTATAGTTTGATATGCTAATGGAAGGTACTTCTCTTGTACAAGAAGGTAAAATTTCTCAATATCTGGTCTGTATGAAAATAACTTTTTGATTAACCTCGTCCCGATAAACCCCGGAAAACCTGTTAACAATGCAACACCCATAAAAGATCATTTTTGTTTGCAAGCCCATCCTAATTTTTTTAAATTATACTAAAATTTTTTGCAAAATAAAAACTTTACAATATTGCCCAGCGATTTAAGAACATTTATAAAACTTTTAAAAGAAGAAGGCGAGATTAAAGAAATTCACGCCGAAGTTTCAACAGAACTTGAAATCACAGAAATTGCAGATAGAGTCGTAAAGTCAGGTGGACCCGCAATCCTTTTCAAAAATGTTGATGGTAGCAAATTCCCTGTCGTTATGAATTTGTTTGGAACTTATGAAAGAGTAAAACTTGCCATAGGAAATGAACCCACAGAAACATTTGAATGGCTTGTTCAATTTCTTACAGAAAAACCATCTCCGAAAAACTTCCTCAAAAACAGAAAATATATATTCAAACTTTTCGAATCGCTAAAACCCAAAGTTGTCAAAACCGCACCCGTTCAAGAGATTGTGAATTTAAATCCAAATCTTTTTGAAATCCCCGCTCTGAAATGCTGGCCTAAGGATGGTGGGAAATTTATAACGCTCCCACTTGTCATAACCCACGATCCCGAAACTGGAAAGAGAAATGTTGGGATGTATAGAATTCAAATCTATGATGAGAAAACAGCTGGGCTACACTGGCAAAGCCATAAAACAGGAGCATACCATTACTGGAAAGCGGAAAAACTTAACAAACCTTTACCAGTCGCAATTGCAATTGGTGGTCATCCAGCGCTTATTTTTTCTGCGATAACTCCACTTCCTCCAAACTTTGACGAACTAATGTTCGCTTCTTATTTACTTGGTGAAAAAATTCGACTTGTCAAAGCTAAAACAATCCCCATGCTTGTGCCAGCAGATGCTGAGTTCGTAATTGAAGGATATGCGTACCCAAATGAGCGAAGGATTGAAGGACCATTTGGAGATCATTTCGGCTATTATTCACTTTCTGAACCATTCCCAGTTTTACATGTCACAGCTATAACATATAGAAAAGATGCGATCTATCCTGCGACCATTGTTGGAAAACCGCCGATGGAAGATGCATGGATAGGTAAAGCAATTTCTGAGATTTTCTTCCCAATTATAAAGATGCAACTTCCAGAAATAGTTCAAATGCATCTGAGCATTGAAGCAGGTTTTCACAACCTCGGGGTAATATCCGTTGAAAGCTATTTCCCAAGGCAAGCAGTCAAAGCGATGATGGGCATTTGGGGATTGGGACAGCTTTCCCTGACAAAAGTTTTAATAGCCGTCGATAAAACGATAAATCCAAAGGATTTGGAATCGGTTGCAATTGAGGTTTTAAAATGGGTCGACTTTTCACAGGATCTAATTTTTATAAGAGATGCCCACACGGATACGCTTGATGTTGCAGGTCCGTTGACAGATCACGGTTCAAAACTTGGCATTGACGCAACTCCAAAGAAAGAACGAAAGCCCTTTGAAATTGAGAAAATCACATTGCCTGAATTAAAAGGAAAGGGTGAAATCATTGATGAACTGCGCCCTGTGGATGGCATACTTGTCGTCAAAATTAAAAAAGATAAACCATTCAAAGCCAGAGAAATCGCAAATGAAATTTGGAAACTTGATACTGACAAAAAAGTTAGAATAATGTTCATCGTAGATGAAGAAATTAACATCCATGACAAAACTGAACTTATATGGGGTTTGTTCACAAGGTTTGACCCTGAAAGAGATATATTTTTTGATGAAAGAAGTTTAAATTATCGTGTTATGCCAAACTTTGGCACACGAATGGCGATTGATTGCACCCGAAAATTTCAAGAGGAAGGACATTTCAAACCGTGGCTTGAGATCATAAAAATGGATGAACAAATTAAAGAAAGGGTCACACAGCGATGGGAAGAATATGGATTGTGAATCTCATGTTAATCTTGCTGATGAGTTCAAATTTGATCTCACAGGATAAAATAAAGCAAAAGCGAGAAGAATTAAATCGCTTACGCAGAGAAATTGAAATTTTTGAAAATAAAATCAAGCAAGCTCAAAAAGAAGAAAAAATAACGCTTGAGTTAATCGATGACTACGAGAAGAAAGACAATCTTTTAAGAAGGTTAATTTCCGAGCTAAAACAACAGGTTAATGAAAATGACCAGAGAATAAAGCAACTAAAAGAAGAAATTTTGAACTCAGAAAACGAGATTAAAAGTTTGAAAGAACAATATGCGAATTATGTGAGAGCATTTTACAAACGGGGCAGGACCCACGATCTTGAATTAATTTTAACAGCAAGCTCAATTAATCAAATGTTAACGAGGACAGTTTACCTTAAAAAATTTTCAGAACATAGAAAGAGAACGATCGATTCAATCTACGCAATGCAAACCAAACTTAAAGAGCAAAAAAATGAACTTGAAATCTTTCTTTCAAAGCAAAGGGAATTATTAGCTGAAAAAGAAAAGGAGGAACTTAATCTTCTCGCCAGCATAAAAGAAAAAAGGGAACTGCTTGAAAAGATCCGAAAAAGTAAACAGAACTTCCAAGCCCAGCTTGAAAGAAGGAAAAAAGCAGTTAAGGAGCTTGAAACTGTGATCGCAAAGCTGATTGAGGAAGAAAAACTAAGGAAAATGAAGGAAAAAAGAGAACCAAAGATTGAAGTACCAAAAGTTGAGGGGAACTTCGCTAAATTAAGAGGGAAACTCCCATGGCCAGTTGACAATGGCACAATTGTAAATCGTTTCGGTGAGCAAGTGCACCCTATCTTAAAAACAGTCACATTGAATTATGGTGTAGATATCGCTGTCCCAGAAAACAGTCCCGTTAAAGCGGTGGCAGATGGCGTTGTCTCAAAAATCTTTTGGTTGCCAAGCTTTGAAAATCTGATCATATTAACGCATGACGGTGGTTTTAGAACAGTCTATGCAAATTTATCGGATATACTTGTAAATGAGGGTGAAACTGTAAAAGCTGGACAGGTAATCGGAAGAAGCGGTGATTCATTTGAAGGTTCAATCGTCCACTTCGAAATATGGTATGAAAGACAACAACAAAATCCTGAATTATGGCTCTCCAAAAAATAAAACCCCAACGGAATGAAAAAAGCAAAAGTTATTTTAATTTTAACACTTTACAACTTAATCTTCGTCCCATTTCTTTTTGTGCTTTTTCATATACTTGGTCTTTTTAACAAAAAAGTTAAAAAAGGGATAGAAGGAAGGAAGAAACTTTTCCAAAACCTTGAGATAAAAATTAAAGAAAAATTCAACCCCCAAAAGCCAATATTTTGGTTTCATTCCTCCTCACTTGGCGAATTCGAGCAAGCGAAACCAATAATTGCAAAAATTAAAGAAAAAGTAAATCCGAATATAATAGTAACTTTTTTCTCCCCATCTGGATATGAGCACTCAAAAAATTATGCACTTGCTGATGTCATCTCCTACATTCCTTTTGATTCAATCTTTAATGCGAAAAGATTTATAAATTTGATAAAATCAAACAAGACTTTCGTTTTTCTAATGAAATACGATATATGGCCAAACCATCTTTATATGGCGAAGAAGAACAATTTCACACTTTGCCTTGCGAACACCATTGTAAACGAAGAGAAATTAACTTTTTTGAGAAGATTTTTCTATAGCACGATATATGAACTTTTTGATCACATCTTTTTGATTTCAAAGGATGACGAAAAAAATATTCAAAAATTAAATCTTAAAAATCCTAAAATTTTAACAACTGGAGACACAAGATATGACCAAGTCTTTTCAAGAAGCCAAGAAGCTTTGAAAAAAAGAATTATCCCTGAAAATGTGACAAAAACAAAAGACGGAGTCAGAAAAAAGATTTTTGTCGTCGGAAGCAGTTGGAGAGAAGATGAAGATGTCATAATTCCAGCAATTATAAAAATTCAAAAATATCAACCTGAAATTTTAACAATCTTAGTGCCCCACGAGCCAACAGAGCAAAACATAGAAAGAATTGAGAAAGAACTTGAGAGCAAAACAAGTTATATAAGATTTTCAAAAATTGAAAAATATTCAGATGAGAAAGTTATCATCGTTGATTCAGTTGGACATCTAATGACGCTTTACTCCTATGCTGATGTAGCATATGTAGGCGGAAGTTTTAAACAAGGAATTCACAATGTGCTTGAACCGGCAACTTATGGCATCCCCGTGATTTATGGTCCCAAAATTAACAATTCTCCTGAAGCTCAAAAACTTGCCCAAATTGGTGGTGGATTTATCGTAAAAAATGAAAAGGAATTTTATAAAATTCTGCGCAAACTTCTCTCGGATGAAAATTTGAAAACAGAAGCTGGGAAAAAATCTTATGAACTTGTCAAATTAAATCTTGGCGCAACTGAAAAAATCATTGAAGCGATTGGATTACCGATTTAACTGCCGAATAAACTTTTTCCGTTTCAATTAACTTCATGCATTTAAAATGTCCTTCAGGGCATTTCTTCCTCCCGTGAATCCCACAAGGTCTACAATAAAGATTTTCAACCTGCACAATTTTATCCTTTTCGCCATACGGGTAGAAACCAAATTCTGGAATAGTCGAGCCAAAAATAGCCACCACAGGGGTGCGCATCGCCACAGCAATGTGCATCGGAGCGGAATCATTTGAGACCAAAAGTATGGAACGACGAAGTAGCTCCGCAGATTGAAGTAAACTCAACTTCCCACAAAAGTTAAAAACATTTTCAGAAGAGATCATATTTTTTATCTCTTCACAAAGTTCAAAATCTTCCACCCCACCAACAAGCGCAACCACGAAGCCGTCTTCTATCAACAATTTCACAAGCTCAGCGAACCTCTCCTTTAACCATCTTTTAGTTGCCCAAACAGAACCCGGAGCTATGCAGATCAATTTCGAATTCACATTTGAAATAAACCTATCAATGTAATCTCTCTCATACTCAGATGGATAAAGGTTTGGGAGCTCCTTCACCTGAAACTTTATCCCAAACGGTTCGAGCAGAGAAAGATTTCTTTCTATTTCGTGGATCTGTTTATATTTAACTACATGGGTGTAAAGAAATTTAAAAACGCTCTTGTCAAACCCAACGCGTATCTTTATCCCAGCAAGGAAAGGTATAATTGCACTTCTAAAATGGCGATGCGGGATGAACACAGCATCATAGTTTCTTTGAGATACGAGCTTAACCATTTTAATTATCCCCATCAATCCTTTGTCCTTTCCCTTTTTATCAAAAATTATTACATCATTTACATCTGGATGATTTTTCAAAAGTTCAGCGGTCCTTGGTATAAGCATAAAATCAATTTTTGCAGACGGGAAATTTTTTCTTAAAACTTGCAACAATGGAAGAGCAAGGACGACATCGCCGATGAATGCGGTTTGAATTATCAAAATTCTTTTCCAATTCAAAATGTTCATCATCGCTTTGGGCTTAAATTATGCGTTGGTGTATGCTTCCATCGCCTATGAAACCAAAGCCAGTGATCGGGATAAAGGTGAACATATTTCTCAAGCAGTGATGTATGAATTTGTGTAAGATTAAAAATATCCTCGCTTTCATTACCAGATGGTGTAAAATCAACCTTCTCAAAGATAATTCGATAATTGTAATTTTTATCCCTTACAGCAAAACCCATCACAATCGGCGCACCAGTTCTTAGAGACATAAGTGCCGGACCTGCAAATGTTGAAGCTGGTCTCCCCAAGAAATTAACATAAAGCCCCTCCTTCGGCGCGCTCTGATCCGCAAGAAGTGCGATTATCCCTCCTTCAGATAAAATCTTCAGCGACTCACGAAATGCTCTTTCCATCGGTATGACCTTATTACCAAACCAGCATCTCCATTTATTTATTTCTTTATCCACAAGCCTATTTCGCTGAGTTTTAACAATAATGCTCAAAGGTTTTCCAATTTCTAAACTGGTGACAACTGCGTTTAACTCCCAATTTCCGAAATGTCCCGACATTAAAATTAAACCACGACCCTTGCTCAATCCTTCGTACACATAATTTAAATTTTCAAACCTTGCTATTTTTTTGAGGTCATCTGCTTTCAGCTTGGGAAAACTCATAAATTCAAAAAATGTTATAGCTAGATTAACATAAGTCATCTTTAAAATCTGTTTAAGCACTTTTTCATCTTTCTCTGGAAACGCCTTCCGCAAGTTTTCAAGGGCAACTTTTTTTCTGTACGGAATAAAATAATATGCGAAGATCCCGAAAGCCTTCCCCAATCTTTGAGAAACTTTGAAAGGTAAAAGATTTGTAAGGAAAACAAAAAACTTGAAAATAATATACTCAATATAATTTTTCACACTCAACCACGATTTCGTTTAACATATTTCAAATAACAAAAGGGACGCAAAAGCGTCCCTTTAAATTTTATTTTTTCATTTGTTCTCTTATCAATCTAAATTCACTATCTGGTTTCCACTCTGGCTTTTCATCGGAATTAGCAAGATAATAAGCAGTCATAAAGACAAGTTTTGCATCTTCAACGGCACCATCAAGAGCCCACGAATCGTTATACTCATCGCTTGGCTGATGATAATGTTTCGCAATATATTCCTCAACAACCTTTTTTCCATAATCTTCTGGTTTTCCGATATATTCAACACCATTATCAAAGTATATCGCTGGAATTCCTACCTTTGCAAAATTAAATTGATCCGATCTGTAAAACATACCAAGCTCTGGGAATTGATCTGGCTTTACATACCTACCTTGATATCTATTTGCAATCTCACTTATTATTTCTCCAAGCGTGCTCTTTTCCATCCCAATTAAAACAACATCCTTTGTTCTTCCCCATATGTTTATCCCATCAACATTTAAGTTTGCAACGAACTTGGCAAGCGGAACGGTTGGATTTTGAGCGAAATATTTCGATCCCAAAAGCCCCGCTTCCTCAGCTGTCAAAGCTATGAACATAACAGATCTGCGCGGTTTAACCTTCAACTCAGAAAATGCTTTGGCAATTGAAAGCAAAGCGGACACACCCGAAGCATTATCAAGAGCTCCATTATAAATTGAATCACCATTAATCGGTTTGCCAATCCCAAGATGATCGTGATGCGATGTTATGACAATGTATTCATCTTTCAATTTCTCATCACCACCGCGTAAAATACCTATGACATTTTGAGAAACAAGTTCTCTAAATTTTACACGCATATTCAATGAAATTTTTAAACCAAGATCGATAGGTTTAAAATTTCGAGTTTGTGCCATCTTCACAAGCTCATCAAGATTTTGCCCCACAAGGGCAAGCATCTTTCTTGTGGCATCCTCAGTAAGCCAACCTTTAAGTAAAACTTTCGGATCAGTGTTATTCGCAAGATCAAACTCTTCCCCTGTCCATGAGCTCTGCACAACATTCCAGCCATAACCAGCGGATGGAGTTGTATGAATTATTATGGCACCAAGAGCTCCCTTCTTTGCAGCAATTTCATATTTATAAGTCCACCTTCCATAATAAGTCCTCGCCTTTCCACCAAAAAGATTTGGCTCCTCAGGGGTTGCTGGTGGATCGTCATTTAACATTAACAATATCTTTCCAGAAACATCAACGCCCTTATAATCATCCCAATTCTGCTCCGGCGCAACTATTCCATAGCCAACGAACACAACTTCGGCATCCTTTATTGAGACAAAATCTTTTTTGACACCAGAAACTGCAATAAATTCGTCGTAATATTTGAATTTTATCGTTTTACCTTTGCCTTTGACAACCATTTCTTTATCCGGGAAAGTTCTCACACCTGAAAGTGGAACCTTTTGAAAATATGAACCATTATCCCCACCAGGTTCAAGTCCAAGAAGTTTGAACTGTGTCGCTATATATGTCGCTGCCAGAAGCTCACCTCTTGAACCTGTCCCTCTGCCTTCAAGCAAATCATGCGCTAAAAACTGAACATTTGCCCTTATGTAATCCTCCGTGATGTAATCCATAGCCCTCTTAGCATCATCCGTGAGAAAATTTGTAACTGTGATCTGAGAAAAAGCCATTAAAGTTATAAGCGAACTTAAAAGTATAACTTTAAGTGTTCTCATTTTTTAACCTTGATTTTGTTTTGTATTGATAAGTTTTGAAACGCTTTCTCTTAAAGCTATAGCGTTTTCAATAGCATATGCGTTGAAATCGTTATTAAAATAAGCAAAAACAACTTTATCTTCCAACAAAAAATTCCATATTAATCTCGCAAACTCTTCTATCTGCTCTTGACTGTAAACCGACCTATATCTTTCCTTAGGACCATGAAACCTTAAATAAACGAAATCAGCTGTTGCAATAGGTGGAGCGAGAACTCCTCTCATATGTGAAATGCAAAGGGCAATTTTATTTTCCTTTAGAATCATAAAAATGGTATCATTAAAAAATACAGGATTTCTAAACTCAAAAACATGTCTGTATCCCTTGGGAAGCAGATCAATGTACTCTTTTAAGAGTGAAGGATCATATTCAAGCGTCGGTGGAAATTGATGAAGTATGCAACCAATTCGATTGTAAACTCTCAATGGCTTTATCACTTTCATAAATCCGTAAAAATCACTTCTCACATCTTTCAACCTCTTGATATGAGTTATGCTTTGATGAACTTTAACGGAAAACAAAAAGTTAACACTTGTATTTTTTATCCATCCCTCAATCGTTTTAGCCCTTGGCAGATGGTAAAATGTTGTGTTAAGCTCAACAGTATTAAAAACTTTTGAATAATATTCGAGCCACTTTCCCCGATGTAATTTCTCCGGATAAAAACGCCCGATCCAATGCCTATAGTAATAACCTGATGTCCCGATGTAAATCTTAGACATTAAAATTTATCTGGATATTTTCCCAATAAGAACAAAATCAATTTCCCTTGAACTTTCATCAACCCTTACAACTCTAACCTTAACCTTATCCCCAAGCCTATATACTTTTTTCGTATATTTACCTATCAATGCATACTGATTTTCATCGTAAATGTAATAATCATCCGTTAAGTCTCTAACTTTAACAAGCCCCTCAACGAGTATATCTTGTATCTCCACGAATAAACCGAATTCAACAACCCCAGAGATTATGCCATCAAATACTTTACCGATATGGTCCTTCATATATTCAACTTGCTTCAATTTGATCGATTCCCTCTCCACCTCCATTGCTCTTATCTCCATCTCCGATGAATGTTTGCAAATCTGTGGAAGTTTCTGCGCGATCTCCCTTAATCTTTTATCATCCACACCTTTTTCTGTATACTCATAAAGAAGACGATGAACGACAAGATCAGGATATCTTCTTATCGGAGAAGTAAAATGAGTATAATACTTAAAACCGAGCCCGAAATGTCCGATGTTTTTTTCAGAATAAATTGCCTTTGCCATTGACCTTATCGCGATGTCATTCACAAGATATTCATACTCCGTATCTTTAACTTGCGCGAGCAATTTTTGAATTGATTTTGAAAGGGGCTTTGAATCAACCTCGAACTTAAACCCAAGTTTCCTCACAAACTCCGCAAGGCTTTTCAACTTCGCTGGGTCGGGCAAATCATGAACTCTATAAATAAACGGATATTCGCGATTTTTCTTGCTCATCTTTCCGATATGCTTCGCTACCGTCTGATTCGCAAGCAGCATAAACTCCTCTATCAACCTGTGGCTATCAAGTCGAACCTTTTTTATTATTTCGATCGGTTTTCCATCTTCATCGAGTTTAAATTTAACCTCGGGTGTTTCAAAATCGAGACTCCCCTCACGAAGTCGCTTCTTTAACAAAATTTTGCTCAACTTATGCATTTCTAAAATTATATCAGCGTAATCACCTTCACCAGTCTCAATTATCTTCTGGACCTCTTCATAAGTGAACCTTCGCTTACTTCTTATAATGCTTTTATGAAAAGAATATTTTTCAACAACTCCCTTTGAATTGACAATCATAAAGACAGAATAAGCAAGGCGATCGACATTTGGATTTAAGCTGCAAACATTGTTTGACAACTTCTCGGGCAACATCGGTATCACCCTATCAACCAAATAAACGCTCGTTCCACGCTTCAGCGCTTCAAGATCGATCTCGCTTCCCTCCTTAACATAATAACTAACATCCGCAATATGAACACCAAGCTTATATTTTCCATCTGGTAAAATCTCAAGCGAAACGGCATCGTCAAAATCTTTCGCATCCTCGGGGTCAATCGTGAAACAAATTAAATTTCTAAGATCAAGTCTCTTTGCATATTCCGAACTTGGGATTTCGTCCGGAATCTCCTCTGCTTCTTCAAGAACCTCATCGGGAAATCGCGTTGGGAAATTATAACTTCTTGCGATCGCCAAAATCTCCGCATCGTTTTCCCCAGCTTGGCCAAGCACTTCAACTATCCTACCTTCAGGAGCGAACCTTTCATCTATCCAATCAACAAGCTCAATTGCAACTTTATCACCAGGTCGTGCATTAAATTTTTTCACATTTTTCTCATCGATATAAAAATCATGGATCAAGCGTTTGTCATCCGGAACGACAAAATAAATTCCCTTTCTTTTTGAAAGAACCCCTGTTATAATCTTTCTCCCACGCTCAATTATATCAACTATCTCGCCTTCTGCAAGTTCACCCTTCCCTTTCCCCACAATTGAAACAGCAACTTTATCTCCATCAATCGCAGTATGGATAAACCTAGGGGGAATAAAAATTTCTTTTATCTGGCTGTCTTCATTTTCCACCTCCACAAATCCATAACCGTTCGGATTCACGGTCAATCGCCCAACAAGAATTTTGGGATTCGGTTTAAATTTGTATTTATTTCTTGGAAGCTTAATGACCTCGCCACGCTCGACCATCTCCATTAAAACTCGCCTAATAACATCCATTTCATACTCCTCCATCAAACCAAGTTTCCTAGCTATTTCTTTTAAACGAAACGACCGTTTGGATCTTTTCTTTAAAAATTTTAAGATCCTCTCTTTGATCTTTGAAATTTCTACCTCTTCTTTCATAGCCTTATCCTATAATAGAGCCCCAATTTGTTTAAAATTTCTTTTTCCTGATAAAATTGAACCGGTTTTCTCTGATATTCAATTGTTAAGTTTCCTCCGAGAAACTTTTTAAATAATGGATATTGAACGATGACGACCGATTTTGAGATGTCGGTAAAAATATCTCCACCAATCTGAACTACAGCCCCACCTATATTTCCTGTTATCCTCAAACCTTTAAATCCAGAATAATAACCAAATTCCGCAGCCGTCACAACTCCACCAAGCACATCCCTTAAAACATCCGTCACAACCCCTGAAACCACACCGCTCAAAAGTCCAGCACCCGTTGACGACCAAAGATTTTCAGTAAACAAACTAGCCTCACTTCTGCTAAGTTCATCTTTGAATCTTCCAGTTACAAGGAATGAAATTGCATCAGATTCCACCTCACCATGCGGATAAACCTTCTGATAATCCTCACCATCAATATACATCTGTATTTTAACGACTGGTTTTGACAACGTCCCGCTTATGAGAAGTTCAATCAAAACATTCTCAACTTTCCCAGAACTCAAAGTATCCGTTAAAACTGTATGAGTTCCCGTATATGTTGCTGTTATATCAAGTTCCGGATTTTTAAGGTCCTCAACAAATTTTATCTTACCTTTTGCATTAAATCGTTTGAAAAAGTTATAGTAAGACCTGTCAAGTACATCAACCACACCGTGTGCAACCATCAAGCCAGAGTAACTTCTAAGGTTTAGGTTCCCAGAAAACTCAGCGAAAAATTCTTCCCCAGTTTGAGTATTAAGAAGAATGTTAATTTTTGCGTTATTTAAAGTGTAGATTTTTAAGTCATAATTGAACTTCGAAAAAATACTTTGCTTTTTTACACCTTCGTTTTGAATCTCGTTCACTTTAACAGGAAGGTTCAAATGCACAAGTTCCTCAGCGGTGCTTTCTTCTTTTACAGTATCAACTGGGCTAACATAGACATATTCAAATCCAGTTCCTTGACGAGCGCTGATAGATTGCTTCGGGAAATAATTAACATCAACATCTGAAAGGAAAATTTCACCATTGAGATAAAATCCAGTAGTGTCAATTTTTAAACTTAACCCATTTTCACCAGTCTGAGCAATCACGCGCCCATAAAGTCCCGTGGTTCCAAAACCCTCTTTATCCATAACAAGCAATTTGCCAGTGATGTTAAAATCTCCCTTTGATATTGAATATCCACCACCAAAATAAATCTTACCATTAACCCTGACCTCTCCACCACTATAATCATCAGGATTGTTCCATAAATTCAAATCCTCAACATAGATGGCATTTGAATCAATCTTGCCCACGCCGTAAACAAGATAATACTTTCCGTTTGGATCAAATTTGAAAATACAATTTTGAAGTGAAAAGTTGCCCTTAAAACTCGGCTTATCAAAGGTTCCACCTAAATCAATCTCAGCCGTTATATCACCTTTCAAATCTGAAATCCCCTCCAAAAGTGGCTCCAGCACAGCGATCGGAAACCTAAAGAGCTTTACCTTGCCCGCGACATATGGCTCACGGTATTTTGATCTTACGGTTGGATTAAACCACGCTGGAGAAGAAAGAACAACATCCATCGCGTTATAATTCACCTCACCTGCGCTTACTATAAGTGATATATTCAACTTTACAAGGTCATCTTCAATCTTCCCAAAACATTCAAGCACTCCGAGATCCGCATTTTTGTATCTGAGATCTTTCACGAAAATTTCAATATTTGAATTGGGTTTATCATGAGCTCCATAGATAAAGAATGAAAATTCAACCTTGCCAGAAAAAAATTTTCCTTTTATAAGTCTATCAAGTTCCAAATTTTCACCCCACATGCGCAACTGCTGAGTTTGCTTATCAATAAACCCACCAATGTAAATTTTTTGATCATTGAAAACAAAAGAAGATGGATTAATCACAACTCCGCTTTTGCTTTGAAAAATTTCTATCTCATCAGCAATTGAAATTTTATTACCATAAACTCTCCCATTAAACTCTTTTAAAATTAACCTATTCACCTCGCGACTGAACTGCGCGATTGAAACAGCTTCGAAATCCCACTTCTCCCCACTCGCAAAAATTTCAGCATATAGCTCTGGTTCATCGTAATTGAGACTCAATCCAACCTTATCAATCTTGAAACCATCCGAAGTAAAATCGCTCAATTCACTCCGTAGTTTAAACCTCAACTGATCCTTATAACTTAGTTCGATCTCCCCTTTAAACCTATCGCTCTTAAATGTGTCAACTCTGCCTTTTTCATAGTTTATATATCTCATCTGTTTTAATTCTGAACTACTGTAAAAATAAAATCCTTGCGAATCAGCAAGGAAAACCCCATTTAAACTTCCAGTTGCCTGAAAGAGACGACCGAGTGAAAAAAGTGAAATTGGTGTTAAGTTCTTAAATTTTATCCTATACTCAAGATAAACAGGATTTTTAATCACGGAAAAATCAACCCCTTTGCCTTCAGAAAAGTTCAACTTATCATAAACATCTTGACTTACAACCCCGAACATACGCGTAAGCGAGTTTCCAAGATCAGCAAAATTAAATTTACCATCAAGGTTTAAATCAAACATATTGGATTGAACGATGAGACTTTTCTCTTCGCGATTTCCAGAATAATGCGCATTCAATCTCAAACGACTTATCTTGTAATTCCCAAAAATAGACGGATTCAACTGAGCAAATAATTCCATTGCGCTAACTTCCCCAAAGCTAAACCTTGCGTTAAAATCGCCTGAAATATGACTTTTAAGAAAATGCGGTTTATCAATTCTAACTTGTGAAAGATCAAGATCCGTTAAAGAACCACTTAAACTTAACAGAAACTTTTCTTCCCCTGTTTTTTTCAAATTTAAATCAATAACTCCCCTCAATCCTTCGGTAAGCGAAACAAAGCTACCGTTAAGTTCTCCACCCTTAACTTCAAGCCAAAAATTTGACTTCGGAATTAAAACCTTGCTTACAACAGATTCTTCAAAATCAATGTTTGACCTCGCTTCCATCGTTTCAAACCTAACTCCTTTCCCCTTTAAAATACCCGAAAAACTAATCGAACCGCTCAAATCCCCCCGATTCAAAACATCAGATGGATTTAACCCTGAGACATTAAACTTTAAATCATACACAAAACCATCCTTTAGATCAAGCGTCCCACCCAAACCTATTACGGCATTTACATACTTTAAATTGACATCCGAAGCAAATTTAAGTGGATGTCCACGATATCGCCCCTCAACTTCAACTTGATCTACTCCAAACTTCGGAAGTTTAACAAGCGATATAAACTTGCTTATGTCAGAAATGTTAATTTTTGAATTGATATACGCATCGATCAAAAAATCCGAAAACCTTAATATGTTTTTAAGTTCCCCGCTGACATAAATATCAGAGTTATAAACTTTAGCCTCTATCCTTCTAACCTTCAAATTTTTCAAGGTTCCTTCAGCCTCAACCTTAATCATGGGCGAACCAGAGAGAAAATATACATGCGGGATAAACCGTGTCAATTCACCAAAGCTAAAACTATCAGCAAAAAGTGAAACATTCACATAAACCCCTTCAACATTGTCCCTGTTCAGTCTGAATATGTTATCTCTCGTCTCAGCCGAAAAGCTAAATTTAACCTTGCTACCGCCCGTTATGATCTCAAAATCATCAGCTTCAAATTTATGTTTATCAGCATAAATTTTCCCATCTATCTGCGCATTAAATTTATCATCATCGACCACAAAAGATAACTTTATCTTCCTCAAATTAATTCTATCGGAAGAATAACTTCCGCTGAAAACAGCATTGATGTCGTGGACGATAAAATTATGATAATCGATGCAATTCAAACTATCTGCAAGCTTGCTTTTCCCCCGACTTAAAGAATCAACCAAGACAAATTTACCGTCATCAATCACAAGCCTATCGCACGAAAAGAAAAATTTCGTCTCTTCTCTTTTCTCCCTCGGTTTCAAAATCCTCTCGAAATTCCATTTTCCATCTTTTCCCCTTATCAGATAAACCTCAGGTTTGTAAAGAATTATTTCACGAAAAGAATATCCCCCCTTTATCAAACCCATCGGATTATACTTTAACTCAACGCTTAATGCCTTAACAAAAGTTTTGCCCTCAAACCCAACATAAAATCCATCAACCCCAAATCCTGTGAATATATTGCCATAAAACTTCCCAAGATAAATTTCTTCACCAAGAGTTTTTCTTAATTCAGCTTCAACTTTATCGTGTAGGAAAAGCCTAAATTTCTCGGTCTGCGAAATGATCAAAATTATCGAGACAACTATAAGGAAAAAAGAGAATGAATAGAAAGCTAACTTCAAAAACTTTTTAAATAATTTTCTCATCGCCCGCAGAATCTTTCAAGGATGGTTTTAATTATATTTGTAGTCGATCTATTCGGGGTCAATTCCACCAGAACCACACGACCTCCATTTGCCTCGACAATGTCTCTTCCAACAACATCTTCAATCGCCCAATCATTCCCTTTGACAAGGACATCAGGGATAATTTTAGAAATTAACTCATATGGCGTTGGTTCATCAAAAATCACAACATAATCGACAAAAGCAAGATTTGAAAGTATAAATGCTCTATCTTCTTGTGAGACTATCGGTCTACCATCGCCTTTTATTTGCTTAACAGACGAATCACTATTCAATCCAACAATTAAAACATCTCCAAGCTCCTTCGCTTTCGCAAGGTATTCAACATGTCCTCTATGCAAGATGTCAAAACAACCATTTGTAAAGACGACTTTCTTACCTTCGCTTTTGAGTTCCTTCACTATCTGAACGATTTCGTTGATATTTACAACCTTCCCCATCACCATTCACCTCTTGAATCAAGAAGAGCTGCTTTGAAAAGTTTCTCCTTATCAACAGGGACAACGCCAACCTCTTCAACAACTATTCCAGCAGCGTAGTTCGCAAGCGCCGCTGATTCAATTATATCAGCACCGCTGGCAAGAGCAACTGTTATTGTCGATATAACGGTATCACCAGCACCTGATACATCCGCAACTTTCCTCGCCTTTGTTGGTATATGCTTTATGTCACCATCCTTGCTGAAAAGCGTCATTCCTTTCTCACCCCTTGTCAAAAGAAGATATTTGCACTTTAACCTCTCAAGGATTATCTTACCAGCCTCAATCACCTTCTCCTCAGAATCAAGTTTTCTGCCAAGTACATCCTCAACCTCTTTTCTGTTCGGTTTGAAAACGGTCACATTTTTAAATTCAAAGAAATTCTCAAACTTTGGATCCACAGTTATTACAATTCCATACCTGTTCGCAATATCAATCAAATCATGAATTAAATTCCTAACGATAACCCCTTTATTGTAATCTTCTATTATTATCGCCTTTATTTCATGCACATGTTGAAGGATTATCTCTTTTATTCTTTCTTGTATCGTGTAGTTTATCGGTTCCCTTGATTCTCTATCGATTCTAACGACATGTTGATTATGTGCTATCACCCTTGTTTTCACCGTAGTTGGTCTGGTTTTATCAACTATGATGCCTCCTGTATTAAAACCTTCGGATTTCATAATATCAAATAAAATCTCTCCCTCTCTATCATCACCGACAACACCAATTAGCAATGGGAATGCGCCAAGTGATTTTATATTGTTTGCTACATTCCCTGCTCCCCCAAGCTTTGAGTCTTCTCCCTCAACCTCAATCACTGGAACTGGTGCCTCAGGCGAAATTCTATTTACCGCTCCCCAAATATACCTGTCAAGCATAACATCACCAACTACAGCGATCTTCTTGTTTTCAAAGTTTTTGAACAGTTGTAAAAGTCTTTCTTCGGTGAATTTAATCATTGACACAGGAACTTTTTTATTTTTAAACTTTTTCAGATATGCAAGTTTTTCAATGATAAAATAATCAAAGATAAGCGAATAAACAAATGGCGTTAGATTGTAAATTTTCGTTTTCTTTGACTCCCGATATCAGGAATTAGTTCGTAAAGGCGGGATAATCGCCAGTTATCTCCTCAAGGTGAACTTTTATCGCCAAATTTCCTAACATTTTCTTGCCATTGGTTGCTGTAAGCTTGATAATCTTAAAGATTAAGTTGTAAGGTTGCAAATATTGAAGATATTAAATAATACGGCTGAAGTCCATCAAATGTCAGCGTGAATGCACCTTCTAACAAAACATTTACAGACGAATTAATTGGAGCGCCAACTCCAAATCCAACGAAAGCAAATGGTTTTGAAAAACTTGTCCCAGATGAACTATAAACACGGGTAGTCAATGTGTTCTGCGGGTTCTGTTCCATCCATGTGGTGATACGGATTTCCCCAACTCGTGTATATTGAATTCCGCCCCGAATAGATATAAATGGTTTTACAAAACAATGAGACATAAATAATCGAGTCCCAATGGAAGCTTCGTAAATATGGGAAGCATCACCAGTTATGCTCATGCGAAAACCAACTACATCAGGAATAGCTAAAGTTGGTCCTTTCCCACTATATCTTAAACGACTATAACCCACACTTGCTACCAACTGAATATCTTGTGAGACAACATATGAAACAGCTCCACCCACTTTCCAACCGCCATCCCAGTAACGCAAGATTGAATTTGCTGAATTTGATTCAGAAACTGAAGAAACCCCCGCATTAAGTTCAACCCAAATATCAGATTGAGCCTGGGAAACACTTTGAAGGATGAAGACCAAAAGCGCTAAATAAATTACTCTTCTCATAGATATTCCCCTTAGGTTTTGAATTTTCACTAAAAATTTAAATCATAAAAGTTTCTTTATCAAGCAAAGAAAATTTTTACATCACAATTAACCTTTATCAACAACTTTCAACTCATAAATACCTATAACCCTGTTCCCAGGCTCGTTGCTCTCATATATGTAAAGCCTCCCCTCATCATCAACATCAAGCAATATCCCAGGCAACTCAATGTCCGATGGAATATAATTACCATCAAGATCATACAACTTTAAATAATACCTTGAGTATAAAGGATTCTTTTCCCTCACGGCTTTCTCAGTTGCATCATAAAACTGATGATATACATAATCCCCAGAAACGATCATTGACCTTGTTCCGGAACTTCTCATCAACCTTTTGACTATCTCTTGGGGAGGTAAATTCCAGGGTATGTCCTCCTTGGGCAATCTAAATTTGCCTTGAACACCAAATACCTTGATCAACTTGTAGTTTTTGTCATACTTGTAAATACGATATGTACCCCTATCGATAGAATACAAATTACTAAACCTATCAAAATCAAACCATATCTCAGCTCCATATGTAAATGTTTTTTTAATTTCATCATGCATGCCACACAAGTTGAGCAAATTCCCTTTTAAATCAAAAACACCTATCGTTCGTGATTTCCATATCTCAGATGGATTAGCATACCTGAGCTCAAGAAGACTAATATATAGCTTCCCATCCCTTACCTTAAGATTATCACCTGCACTTAAATCGGATGGGAAAGCAAATGAATACAAAAATTCACCATCTATGTTAAAGCATAAAATTTTTCTCATCCCATTATCATGAATAAAAATTTTCCCATCATCACTTATTGTAAAACCTGACGGGTTCACCATCTCACCAGGGCCCATACCCTTTCTCCCAAAACTCCTCTCAATAGACCCATCCCTTATGTTTATAAACTGAACCTTCGACTGTACCATATCAAGATTCACTAACCATTCGTTATAAACCTCAATGTCGAAAATTATGCCAATGAAATTATCTTTCGTCTCCTTAATCCTTATCTCCCCTTTCCTTTCAATCTTGACAAGCTTTTTATCTAAAATAAAACTGTAAACATTAAGTTTTTCATTTTTCCCACACGAAACTAATAAAAGGCATAAAAAAAGCAATATTTTTTTCATCCAAAATTCAATCCACTTATTTTGTATAATTTGGTTTGGGTAATTAAAAACAAAAGCAGGGAGCTTCCACTCCCTGCTTTTTATTATTTCGGCGGCGGGACTACGATCTCACACATACAGTTAAGTGGCTTATCATAACAAATACGCGGATCCTGTAGATTGTAAGTAGCACAATATTGATCACTTGGTTCCTCACCGAATGAGATTTTTGTATAACCAACCATGACCGCAACAATTAATACTAAAGCTAAAACAATTAATTTGACAATTGACTTGACCCTACTCATGTTTTACCTCCTTCTTTTTGTTTTGAAATTTTGTTTATCGCAGTTATTAACTGCCTCACATGGACTTTAGTCGGTTTTACCCCCTCAACCCTATAATAAACCTTGCCAAAACCATCAACCAAAATCTCAACAGGTGTCACCATAAAATCTATAGGAACATTATCAAACCTCCTCACCTCAAACTTAAAACGGTATATATCCAGCACATAATTAACTAATCTCTCATCCTTAGAATAAGCAATACCTAAAACCTTTACATCCCTATAAACACTATCTATCTCGTTCCAAACAGGAACCATTGAACTTAAACAACTATGACAATCAAGGGGTGAAAAAATTATCAAGAGATAATAACTATCATTGTCAATTTGACCACCTAAAAAACTTAAATCAATTTCACCATAATCAACATGGCCACCGTATGCAAAAGCTAAAATTAACAAACTTGAAAATAAAAGAACAAAAACAAGAAATTTAAAAAAGAATTTGAAAGAATATAACCTCTCAATCAAAATGTATAAACTAATTGAAACAATTAAGATAACTGACTTCAACAAATTAGCAAATCTATCGCTAATACTTAAAATACTTCCAAAGCAACCACACTCATCAAGCCCCAAATAATAAAAACCATATATCAAAGCAAAAAAGAAAAGAATTGAAAACAATAATAAAGCCACACTAACAAACCTAACCCACATTTTTAACAAAAACATCATCCCAAGTAAAATCTCAAAAAGTGACAGCGAAATTGAAAATGAAAATACTAAAAAATTGGGGAAAAATCCGTAAGATCTAACGATATTAGCAAACTCATTAATATCAATTAACTTCCCAAATCCCGAAACAACGAAAACAAGTCCAATTATTACCCTTAAAATTGAAATCAACTTAACAGTCATAAATCAAAACTAAATTATTTTTCTCACCCAAAAATTTAAATCATCAAAATCTCTTTGTCAAGAAAAGGGGAAAGTTTTTACGGAAAATTTTTGCGGAAATTTTTTACGGAAAATTTTTACACTTTATCATCACACCAACCCCTCACCCCATCCCATAAAATTCCCAAATAATTCCGAACCAATTTCTCTTTAAATTCAAAGTTCTCATCCAGCATCCTCTTAAACTCCAATGGCGAAATCCCCAATCTCCTTTTAAAAGCCCCTCTAAATGTTCTAATTCTGTAATAACCACACTCTTTACAAACATTTTTGAAATTAACCCCCTCCGAAATCAACCTTATCGCCTTTTCAAGACGGTATGTCTCAATAAGTTTATGTAAAGTTGTCCCGTAATTTTCAGCGATGAAATCATATAGATACGAGACTGAAACATCGAAATAATCAGCAACTTCACTTACACAAAAATTTTGCTTTGAGATATTCCCCCGAATAAAGTTTTCAAGATTTCTTTTATTAAGAAGCATAATCATCCCCCCAATTTGGTTTTCACCTTACGATTTTAACCTTTGAATCATGCGCAAGGTTATAGTTTCCCTCAACGATTATCGTATCTCCAGGATTTATTCCACTTTTTATCTCATAAAATTGCTCATTTTCACGACCAAGTTCAACATAGAACCATTTAGAAAGCCCTTGATCTTCGCCGTTGCTTTGGTAAACAAACACAACTGGTTTATCATCACGCATAATAACTGCCCGCCTTGGAACAAGCAAGATATTTTTATAAACTTCACCCTGGATTCTCACACTTCCAAACATGCCAGGTTTTATTTTATGTTCAGGATTTTCAATCTCTATTACAACTTTTCCAAGCCGTCTTTTAATATCAATGTAAGGGTTTATCTCTACAACTCTTCCTTTGAAAACTTCCCCAGGATAAGCGACGAATTCAACCTCAGCTATATTTCCAAGATTAATCCTTGCCATTTGCATTTCTGTCAACTCACAGATCACCCTGATTTTTGATATATCAACAAGCTTCATACATTTTTGCCCAGCTGTGATGTAATCCCCGGGGGTCAACTCACAATCCGCTATGTATCCAGAGAAGGGAGCTTTTATTTCTGTATAGCTTAAATTTAATTTTGCTTTCTCATACTCAACCAAGGCTCTATTTAAACCGCTTTTATTTGCGATTACATCTTCTCTGTTCACATCGCTATAAACAAGCAAAGCCTCGTAATCTCTTTTAACTCTTTCAATTTCCACCTCGCTTATCTGCCCCGCTTCAAATTTTTTCCTCATATCTTCGTAAATAACCCTTAAACTATCAATTTCCCTTTTAAATCTTTCCGGATTCCCACCCCCTGGGACGATGCCGGATTTCATAAGATTATATTCAACTCTCGCATCAAGCAAATTATGCTCCGCCTGTTTTAAGGCTATCTTAAACTCCGTATCATCAATCTTTAAAATTAGTTCTCCCTCTTTAACGAACTTACCATTGTAGGCATTTAAGTTGACAATTTGGCCACCAACCCTTGGGATTATGTCGATCTCACAAGCTGGTTTCGCCAGAGCACTTGCGCTTATCAACTGTATGAGATCGCCTTTCCTTGCGACATCGATTTTAACAGGGAAAAATATCTCTCCCGTTTCTACTTCTTTTAATGCTGTGGTTTCCTTGTCATCATCTCCAGATAAAATTAACCCCAAAATTAAAATGGCACCAAGAATTACGAAAATGCCAGCGAAGATAAAAAACTTTTTAAACGCAATCTTTCCCACCATATTTAACACCTCAATTTATTTGACAATAATTTTATAAAATACGGGGGTGACTAAAAGAACAATTAATATTGAAAACAAAAGTCCACCTGAAACAGCAACTGCAAACGGATACCAAAGCGAATATATATTCTTCGTAAAAATAAACGGTGCAAACCCAGCTATCGTCGTAAAATTCGTTATCAAAATTGACCTCACCCTGCTGAAAGAAGCTGATATGAGAATATCATCATAGATTGAATCCTGGATTTTAACACCCGATTTTGAAATTGAATTTGCAATTTTATCAACAAGAATTACCCCATTGTTAACCGATAGACCTATCAAAAGTATAAGCCCTGCATATCCACCCCTGCCGAAGTTAACATCAAAAAGATAAAACACAGCAAATAAACCTATCAAAGACATCGGAACAGATAATATGATGACGAACGGCTTCCTGAAAGATTCATAAAGCGAAGCAGTGATCATGAAAACAAGACAGACGGAAACAATCGCAATTAATATCAACGGTATTTTCTCCCTTTCACCAAATAAAAAGAGTAAACGTTCAACTCTCTTCACCTCATACCCAGGTGGAACTTTAACGCTTTTTATAACTGCATCCGTGAATTTACTTCCGTAGTTATAAGGACCTTTGTAGTTAAAGGTTATATATCTTGTATATTGTTGATTTTCACGCCGTATCTCCGGCATCGTTGGAACAAACTCAACCTTTAAAATATCCGCCAACTTTACACTTCTATCTCTCGTTACAAAGTTTGATTCCAAAAGTTCCCTCACATCAACCCCGGTATCCGTATCTCCCGATTTTGAAACAGTGATTTTCAATTTAACATTTTGATTTTCTATCTTCATATTTAAATTTTCAACCGACATTCTTAATTTCCCCGCGATGAAATAAATTAACTCCCCAAGGTTAATCCCATATTTGCTTAATTTTTCTCTATCAACTGAAGCGACAACCTCGTATTCCTTTGACATCCACGGCACCCTGTCAAGTTCAATATCCGAAACCCTTGGATTTTGCGAGACGATTTCAGCTATGTTTTGTGCTATTTGTTTTACAACATCATAATTATAGCCAAGAATTTGGATTGAAAAGCTTGGGATAATCACCCCACCGGAGTAAAATCCGGGACCAAATCCATAAACGGATACCGTGAATCCGCTTGTCTGCGCACATAACGAGATTAAATTCTCCTTAATTATGTAAGGTATTGAAGTCATCGCAACCTTATCATTGAAATCAACTCTTATAGTAGCATATCTATTTGAGATCAAAGATGTGAACTTTTCTATGTGGCTAAGATTTTTTCCTAATTGCTTTTCAATTTTTCTGACAAACTCATCAATTCTTGAAATCTCCGTGCCTTGGGGAGCTCTTATATCAACTACTATATATGTCTCGGTACCCCACCTCCATAGCTCGCCCTTATAGACATACTTGAAGAAAAGATGTGATGTCCCTCCAAGTATATGGTCAATATAAGGTTTCGCGGTGACATAAAATTTGCTTGAAAAGATTTTATTGTAAAGCTCTGCGATCCCAACAAGCGAAATTTTTCTCCCAAAAATTTCGAAACTAACTTTTTCCTCATTTACCTCAATTTTTTCTGGCAACATCCACACAGGTAATCCAAAAAGCAAAACAACCAAAGAAAAAACAAACCATTTATGGCGCAAATTCCAGCGTAAAATTTTTGCGTAAACACCCGAGATGAACCCTAAAATCCTCATTTCTTTCTTTGGCTTAACCCTGTTCAAAACTTTAAGCGAAACGATCGGAATAAAGGTCAATGAGACCAAGAGAGAAAAAATAACAACAAAACCAGCTGTGATAGCGAACTGAACAAAATACGGCTTCAAATTTTCGGGAAGCAAGAAAACAGGGACAAGTGCACCAACAGTTGTAAGTGAAGCTGCGACGACGGGCAATTTCATCTCATCAACCGCCGTAAGGATGACTTCAATATCAAATTTTCTCCGCTCCTCAAAATATCTCTGGATGTTTTCAAAAATTACAATTGAATTGTCGATCACTATCCCGAAAGATAAAGCCAACGCTGAAAGAGTCATTATGTTAAGCCCAATCCCAGAAGCATATAAGAACACAATCACACCCGAGATTGAAAAAATAACAGAAAGGAAGACAATAAATGATGAAACAACATTACGCAGGAACAGGATGAGAATCAAAACAATAAATCCAGCGGAGATTAAAGCTTTATTTGCAAGCTCCCTTATTTCCATTTTTATATTTTTGCTTCTATCGTAAACCTTCTCGATCTCAATTTTTAAGCCATATCTGGAATTTATTAAATCTTTTAACTCGTTAATTTTTTCATCAACTAAGTTTGCAACTTTTATCATATTTACCCCCGGCTCCTTATCAATCTCAACCGTTAGAAAAGGCATCCCGTTTATCCTTGAATAGCTGTTGGGTTCCGATATTGTGTCAACAACATTTGCGAAATCAGAAAGCTTTACATAAATCCCCTGCCCATTGCTGATTTTGATATTTTTAATTTCATCGACATCCTTGAAATAATTTCCAGTATAAATGAAATGCCTGATCTTTCCCTCATCAACATAACCAGCAAGGCTATAGATTTGATATTCGTTCAATGCTTTTATAAGCTCATAGATGCTGACGCCGAAATTTTTTAATTTTTCTTCATCCACATTTATCAAAATCTCCCTTTTAACTCCGCCAAGCACCCTTACATTCGCGATCCCCTTTATCCCCAAAAGCGAAGGTTTAATTATCTCATCAACTATCTTTTGAATTTTTGTGATTTCAGCATCACCATAAATGCTCAAGCTCATAAATCCTTGAAGTTCCTGAAATTCCGAAGGGACATACTTTTGAATCTGCGGATACTCAGCTCCCTCAGGAAAAGTTCTATAAACAGACGCGAGCTTTTCGGATAGTTCAAGTCTTGCAAAATCAATATCAACATTTTTCTGAAACTCAATTTCAACCCACGAATTTCCCTCCCGTGTTCTCGATGAAACTTTCTTCACACCCGCAACAGTTACCGCGACCTCTTCAATCTTTGTGGTGATAAACCTTTCAACCAGTTCCGCTGAAACACCACGCCAGTTTGCGACAACATAAAGCTTCGGGAAATCAATCTCCGGGGTTATCTCAATCGCAAGTTGAGTGAGCGAAAAAAGCATTAAAATTAAAAGCGTAAAATAAAACATTAAAACGGTGACCGGCCTTTTTAAAATTTTCTCAAGCATGACAATCCAAAGACCTACCTTCCTTTTAGAGAAAACTTATCAAAATAGGTATAAACGACGGGAATTATAAAAAGTGTGAAAATAGTCGATGCAATCAAACCCCCGATTATGGGATAACTTATCGCAACCGCAAGCTCAAGCCCTTTTCCAAAACCAACGATAAGTGGAATGATGCCGAGTATAGTTGTGAGCGTTGTCATCACGATCGGCCTGAACCTTTTCCTCATCCCATCAATTATGGAATCCTCAAGCGGCATCCCATCCCTTCGGTTTAATATTATAAGGTCAACAGCGATCACCGCATCGTTATCTATAGCACCAAGCATTATAACAAGCCCAACTATTGACATCACATTATAACTTTGCCCTGCAAGATACATGGCTATGAAAGCTCCAACAAGCGCAAGCGGACTTGTCAATAAAATGACAAATGGATAAACGATCGATTCATACTCAGAAGCGAGTATCATATAAACTATGAAAATTGAAAGCAAAATTATGATCAAAAGCCCTCTATATGACTCGTAAATTTCCTCAATCTTCCCGCCAATTTTAATTGAAATGTTTTGATACCTTAACTCGATATCTTTGATCGCATCGCTTATTTGATTATTTATCGCAAAAATATTCCCACCTCTTGAATTTGCAACTACAAGAGCTACCCTGTTCCCATTTTCATGATAAATTTCGTTCAACCCTTGTCCCTTTTCTATTTTTACAACAGATTGAATAGGAACTAACGAAGAACTTTTTGAATTGTTAGCTTTTAAACTGTAATTTAAAAGCGAAAATAAGGCGTCCTCATCCCTTGATTTATCCGAGATGATGCGAATCGGAATTTGCTCGTTAAACCTGCTTATATAAGTGGCAACTTTCCCTCTCAAATAACCCGCCACCTCAGAAACGATATCAGAACTATTTAGATCATATTTTTCAATGGCGGATTTATCAACAAGTATTCTCACCTGCGGATTGCCCGGACCGGGGATGGTCCTTAAATCGGTTACCTTTGGGATGTTTTTAATTTTTTCAACTATATCTTTTGCGATGAAAAGCAATGAATCAAACGATGAGCTTGCAAATCCTTTACCAGCAATTTTTATGGCGATATCATCTTCTGTAGTTTGAAGGATCCTCTCAAATGTTGTGCTTCTCCTCTGAAACGAAACTTCAGCGCCGAGCGAACTTAAAGTTTTAATTAAACCACTTCTCTCAAAATAAGAACGAACCTTATCCATAACATCATCAACCTTATACTCGGGCTTTATCTTTACATAAATTTTACCCTTGTTTAAACTTGCAAACAAAATGCTAAAATAGTCCTCCTGTGAAGATATACCGAGATCCGAAACAACCGCTTGAATTTCATTTATGCTTAACAACTCCTTTTCAATCATACCGGCAACATTTGAGATAACTTCAAGCGTCGAGCCGTAAGGCATATTTATCTCTATTGTGAATCTGCTCTGATCAATATCCGGGGCTTGTTCAGCCTTGATGAGAAATGCTATCAAAAGCGAGATCAAAGTTAAAACTGTCGTCACAGCCAAAACCATTCCCCTGTTCCTCAACATCCATCTTAAAGAAGATAAATATAAAGCCATGAATTTTTCATAGGCTTTGATGAAGGGATTTTTCTCAATGTCTGATTTCTCTTTTTTGTCCTTTAATCTTGAAAGAAGAGATGGGACGAGCATCACTGCGACAACAAGTGAAGATATAAGCGAAAAAGTCATTGTAAGCCCCATATCAAGGAAAAACTTTTGAGCGATCCCTTTGACAAGGACGACAGGCAAAAATATGGCAACATTTGTAAATGTCGCCGCTGAAACAGCAAGATTTATCTCCCTCGCACCTTTTAAAACCGCATCTTTAACACTTAGCCCCTGCTCCCTCAATCTCGTGAAATTCTCAACTATGATCACCGCGTTGTCTCCGATCATCCCGATGCCAAGCGCAAGACCTGTAAGCGAAATTATGTTGAAATTTACACCCGTAATATACATCATCACAACCGTTGCAAGGATTGAAAATGGAGTAACCATTCCAATTATCATCGGATATCTCCAATCGCGCAGGAACAGGAAAAGGACGAGGAAAGCAAGCAAAGCGCCCCAGAAAATTGCCTGCTCAATATCGGAAATTGACTTCTTTATAAATTCCGCCTGATCGAAAACTATCTCCATTTTAACTTCTGGATAATCTCTAATAAGTTCGGATACAACTTTGGATACTTTCTCGCTTACCTTTATCGTATTTGCAAGTGCTTCCTTTTTCACAAAAATTAAAATTGCCTCGCTCCCATTCAATCTCGTCAATCCCTGCCTTTCTGAAAAACCTTCAACAACTTTTGCGACCTCGGATAAGCGAACGCCAGCACCTTGACCTTTCCTAATAACAACACTTTCAATATCCTTCAAGCTTTGGAATTCAGATGCGACACGGAACGGGTATCTGAGATTCCCCTGTTTTATCGTCCCACCAGCGATGCTCATATTTGAACTTTTTAACGCATTTGCAATATCATCAAAGGTTAAATTAAACGATTTCATCTTTTCAACATCAACCACAACTAAAATTTCCCTGCTATATCCTCCAGCCACAACCGCTTGGGAAACCCCTTCAATTTGTTCAAGCCGTCTTTTCACAAGGGCTTCCGCGAACTCTTTCAAATTCGCGATTCCGCTCTCCGATACATCTCTATCCGAATAAGTTAAGGCAATGGTTATTATTGACTCAGACGAAGGATCAATTTTAACAATCGTAGGCCTTCCAGCCTCCTCTGGGAGAGATTGTCTTACAGCGTCAAGTTTTTCCCTTACCTCAAGCATTGCATAATCGATATCAGTGCCCCAGTAAAACTGCAAACGAACAAGCGAAAGCCCCTCGCGCGAAATTGATGTAACTTTTTTAACACCTCCAACCGTCCCAAGGATTGATTCAATTGGCTCCGTCACCTGCTTTTCCACTTCTTCAGAAGAAGCCCCAGGATATAGGGTTTGAACGAGAAGCTCCGGAATTTGTATGGGTGGGAGAAAATCAACGCTCATGTAAAATAAAGCAATTGAACCAAGCACAGCGACCCCAATAAAAAACATCGCTACTGTGACGGGGCGATTAATTGAAATCTCGGTCAGGGACATTTCAAAAATAGCCCTCTTTATTTGGGCTTGGAAATATCCAAGCCTTTCGATAATTTACAACACAAAGCCCATCACAAAGTTTCTACCCTTTCAGCGAATCGCCATACTGTCGTGCCATCCTTTCTGTCTTCAATGATGATGCCAAGATTTTTTAACTCACTTCTGACCCAGTCCGCAAGTTCCCAATTTTTATCAGCCCGCGCCTTAGCCCTTATCTTAAGCAGGAGCTCTATTAATTGAGATTCTATCCCCGAAGTGGATTTCCTCTCCTCAAACTCATCTGGAATCAAACCGAGAATTTTCCCACCAAATTCTTTATAAAATTCATCTATCTCTTTCAAAGATTCGGATGAGTGAACTTCTGAAGAATTCAAAATTTGATTTACCTCCCTTGAAAGATCAAACAATACCGAAATGGCAACTGGTGTGTTAAAATCATCATCCATAGCTTCAATGAATCTGCGCTTATATTCCTCAAGATTGATTTCATGTTTTTTGCCTTGCTGAGATTTTGAAATTTCATATCTTAACAATTTAACAGTATTATGAAGTTTTTCAAGCCCTTTGCTTGCTGCGTCAAGCGCCTCATCACTATAATCAACCGGACTGCGATAATGACTTGACAAAATGAAAAATCTTATCACAAGTGGATGATACTTTTTAAAAGCATCTTTTAAAGTTATGACATTCCCAAGCGATTTGCTCATCTTGACCCCATTGACGGTGACCATATTGTTGTGAAGCCAGTATCTGACGAACGGTCTTCCGGTCGCTGCTTCGCTTTGTGCGATTTCAGATTCATGATGCGGGAACTGGTTCTCAATTCCACCCCCATGTATGTCAAATGTTTCGCCAAGATATTTCATGCTCATCGCAGAGCATTCAATATGCCAACCCGGATATCCAATGCCCCACGGACTTCTCCATTTCATTATATGCCCAGGCTCAGCTCTCTTCCAAAGTGCGAAATCAAACGGATTTTTCTTCTCACTTCTAACCTCAACCCTTGCACCCGCGATTAAATCTTCAATTTTCTTTCCGGATAATTTTCCATATTCTGGAAATTTCAACACATCAAAATAAACGGAGCCATTTACCTCATACGCATAACCTTTATTAAGCAAAATTTCAACAAGTTCAATTTGCTCCGGAATATGTCCAGTCGCTCGTGGGGAAATATCAGGCCTTAAATTTCCAAGCCTATCCATATCCTCAAAGTAACTTCTCATATAAATTTCAACAAGCTCCATCGGCTCAAGCCTTTCCTTTCTTGCTTGAGCTATGATTTTATCCTCGCCTTGGTCTGCGTTATCAGTCAAGTGTCCGACATCGGTTATATTTTGAACATATCTAACTTTATAGCCAAGATATCTCAAATATCTAACGATGACATCGAAGGAGACATAGCTTTTCGCATGCCCAAGGTGCGAATGCGCATAAACCGTCGGTCCGCAGACATACATTCGAACGAAACCTTCAATTTCAGGTTTAAACTCTTCTTTTCGCCTTGTAAGAGAGTTGTAAACTTTTAATGCCATTTTCAGCCTTAAATTTATTTTAATTTCACTTCTTTAACCCCATCAACTCCTTGGCGCTTTCAATTGATGCTTGTGTCACCTCTTCACCGCTCATAAGTTTTGCGATCTCTTTTATCCTTTCCTCAATCCCAAGTTCTCTTATCTTCGTGACCGCTCTCCCATCTTGAATGACTTTCTCAACCACAAAATGGGTATCAGCTAAGCTTGCTATCTGCGGAAGGTGTGTAATTACAATTATTTGATGATACTTGGAAAGATTCTTTAAACTTTGTCCCACTTTCTGTGCAATTCTCCCACTTATCCCAGTATCAATTTCGTCAAATACAAGCAACGGCAAACGCTCTGATTTTGCAAGCACGCTCTTTAAGGCAAGCATTATCCTTGAAACCTCACCGCCAGATGCAACCTTTACAAGCGGCTTTGGATCTTCCCCGATGTTTGTTGAGATATAAAACTCAACAAAATCAATGCCACGGTTTGTCACCTCGTAACTTTCATTCCCAAGTCTAACATAACATCTTCCCTCCCTTTTGGGACGATTTTCAATCTTAACCTCAAACTGTGCGTTTTCAATGCCAAGTTCAGCCAAAGTCCCAACAATTGCAGCGCTTACAGTCTCAGCAACATCACGCCTCTTTGATGATAACCTCTCCCCAATCTCAGAACAAATTTTGATCTGCTCCTCTATCCTCTTCTCTATCTTCTTGATTTCCTCCTCGAAGTTTTCCGCAAGTTCAAACTCACGCTTTATCTTATCTCTATACTCAATCACACTTTCAATCGTTCCACCATATTTCTTCTTCAATCTATTTAACGCATGCAACCGCTCCCGTATGAATTCAAGTCGCTCTGGATTGAATTCGATCCTTGAATTGTAACTCTGTATAAAGTTCGTTATCTCATCAACTATAGCCTGCGCTGACCTTGCTTCTTCAACATAAGGTTGAAATCTTTTATCAATCGTAGCTAAGTCCTCAAGCTGATTTCTTATCACAACAAGCATATCGTGAATCGATCTTTCAGAACCGTAAAGCAAAGAATAAAGTTGAGATGTTGCCTCATACAATTTCTCAGCGTTCTCAAGTAATTTTAATTCACTTTCAAGTTCATCGATCTCCCCAACCTGTGGGTTTATCGTTTCAATCTCTCTCAGTTGAAACTCATAAAGTTCTTTTTTCTCCTTTAACAATTTTTCCTTCTGCATCAATTCGTCGAGCTGTCTATAAAGACTTTCAAGCTTTCGAAGTTCATTTCTAAATTCCTCAACCATTCCAATCAATCCGCCAAAATCATCAAGAAGTTCAATATGTGTCTCAACCCTCAAAAGAGATTGATGTTCATGCTGACCATGAAGGTCAACCAGATGATTTCCAATTTCTTTCATGACGGCAAGTGATATCGGAGTATCGTTTGCAAAGCATCGACTTTGTCCCTTCGCTGAAACCTCACGCCTTAAAATCAACTCATCAGAGAATTCGATCCCATTATCTTCAAGAATCTTCTTGATTTTTTTATTTCCACTGACATAAAAAACACCCTCAACTATAGCTTTATCCGCACCTTTACGCACAACTTCACTGCTTGCCCTCTCACCAAGGATCAAACTAAGAGCATCAATTAAAATTGACTTCCCAGCGCCCGTCTCCCCAGTTATTATGTTCAACCCACTTTTAAATTCAACTTCAACCTCATCAATCAAAGCGTAATTTTTGACATATAAACTGCGAAGCATTTTTACAAAAAATCTTTGTTTCTTTTCGCTTTAATTTAAAAAAATTCACCCTCATTTTAAATTAGCAACAAACTCAGCAAATTCCCCCGCAATCATTTCGACAACTTCATCTGGAACCCCATCAATAGCCTTCGACTTCAACCTCATATCGGGAATCTCATTCACATAATCAACTGAAATAAACTTGCGCTTGCCATCCTTGACTGCTAAAGCTACCTCACTTGAGAAAAAATCAAGCTTACAAACACTGTAAATTTTTCGCATTACATCCTCAATTCCACCAAGCTCATATTTCTCAAGCTCCTCCGACTTCAGTTTCTCATATATTTTAATTTCATTATCCCACCAACAAATTAACACTTTTCCAAAAGCATAAAAAACTCTAAACCAAGCTTTCCTCCCATCAATATAAACAGGCTGGATTATCTCCTGAACAAGATATTTATCATACGGAAACTCCTTTCTGGCTTCAATTATATCATCAATTGAATAACCAATCTTAACCCCAATCCCACCGCCCGTCTCGGATGAAGGTTTAACAATAAATGGAATTTTAATTTTGTTTAAAATCTCACCGTCGATTTTAATATCAGGTGATTCATCGAAAGGTGGAAGGATAAGCGTGTATGGAAGTGAAACACCAGCATTTAAAAGCTCAAGATGCATGGTCGCCTTATCCGAAGCACGAATCATATCACCATATCTATTTATAACCCTCACCCCCAAACTTTCAATCAGAAGGTTTAAATCTGCAAAATGTTCATTGACATCTGAAGCCCTATCAAAATAGGCAAGAAAATTTATATCCCCTCTTTTTACAGCGTTAAAAATTTCACTTAAATTCTCAGGGGTGATATCACAAACTTTAAGCTGTTTCTCCTTACACCTTTGAAGTATCAAATTAACAAAATCAAAATCATACTCCCATTCCCACGCAATGCCAAGATCATAAAAATAGCTCATGCTATTTTAAATACCATCCACACAAAAATTACTTTTTCTTCGGCAGCCCCTTCTGTATAAGCTCAAGCAACTTATCACGATATTTCTTTGCAACCCTTTTGCCCTTGATTATCTGGGAAACATAAGACTCCGTGACACCCAATTTCTCCGCAAGCTCTTTCTGCTTGATGCCCTTTTTCAAGAGCATTACCTTGATGTCTGTTGGCGTTAATTTCTTCATTTCTACCTCCTTAACTCAAATTTGCAATTTCCTTTCATTTATATAATAACAAATTTCTCGTTAAATGTCAAGAAAAAATTAACAGAAAAGTGAAAAAATCTTATCAAGCATAAGCTTCGCCCTTCCACTCCAAAACATACTCGGCTTCACTGCTTTGCTTTGTAAATTTACAAACATCGCATCCCCAGCCAAAGAAACAGCCCTGTCAAGAAGTTGCAAAAATTCACCTTTATCATCGGCAATAAAGATATGATCTTTAATTTCATCTTGAATGCCTATCTTGGTTGAAACAACGGGCTTTCCGAAGTAAAGATATTCATAAATTTTCATCGGATCGTTTGAAAGCGTAAACTCATTGACTTTGTGGGGAACCATGCAAACATCCAAAGAGAAAATGTAATCGGCGACCTTACTGTAATGCTTATCTCCAAGGAAATAAATGTTTTCAAAATTTCTCAACCTTTTAATCTGTCTCGCAACATCACCGTATTTCCCACCGATGAAAATAAAGTTGTAAAATTTTCTTTCATGAGCGACATATTCAACAAGTTCAAAATCAATTCTATCCGAAATAACTCCAACATATCCAATCCTTGGTCTTTTAATTTTTCTCATATCATCAGGAACAAAGCCACTGGCTATAAGTTTTTCATCCACTCCATTTGGCAGGACGAAAATTTTTTCAGCTGAAAGCGGATAATTTTTGAGAAAGAAATTTTTTAACTCTTCGTTTACGCAAAAAATTAAATCTGAGTTTGATGCGATCCATTCAAAACTACTGCAGATGTAATTTTTAAAAGCAACAAACTCAGGATGAAAGCAAAAGTTGTCCATAACATCAAATACAAAAAATTTAGGCTCTATCATGTCTACAAATTTATTCGCAAACGGGTTAAATGACAATGCTATAAAATCATCTAATTCAATTTGCCTCAACGCATCTCTAAACTTTTCAACAAATTGTAAACTCCCATAAACCTTATCAAACCATAAATGTTTTAACTTTACTTGTTTCAAGCCAGGCGTGAAAAATTCAAAAAGAAAAAACTTTTCTCCAACCTTGCGTATATTCTTGTTTAATTTTTCTCCACTGCAAACCCCCAACTTTGACAACAGCAGAAAACTAACAATTGAGCGTGGGCGTTCAACAACGATAACTTTGTTAACTCTTTCATCCTTTGCAATTTCAAGAAATAAATGCTGATCCCTGGCTCTAAATCCAAATCTTTCCCCCTTCAAAAAATCGTTATAAGGAATTATGATGAGATCAATCTTTTTCATCTTTTGAAAATGTCAATTTATAAACCAGAACTTCTCCCTCAGTAAGACAATAAAGAAAAGAACCCTGCCTGGCGATATCGTAAACTCTATCATCAACTAAAATCTTACCTAAAAACTTACCTTCAGGATTGAAAATAAAAACATCGCTCCCATCAGCAACATAAATCAATGAATCAGCAAATAAACCAGTTGGATTTTTAAGATACTCACTTCCAAATTCCCTCAAGAAATTTCCATAGTAATCATATATCAGGATATAATTCCCGTCGAGCACAGCAATTAAACTTTGATTTACAATTGCAATTTGAATCGGATTTACAAGTCGCCCTTGACCCGCCTCGACACCTCCAAATGTTTTTTCAAGTTTATTAAACTTGTTAATTTTTACACACCTTAAGTTCTCCTCATCAATGATGAAAAGATCCCCAAACTTTGAAAAAGCCACAGACTTAGGGAAGCCGAAGAAATCAACCCTATCCGAACCACCTTGCAAAGTAGCGACATAATTTAAATTTTTATCAAATCTTTGAACCCTATGGTTGTTATAATCAGCGACATAGATTGAAATTCCTCCCGATGCATCCACATCATAAGGCTGATCAAATTCAAGTTCCCCCCATCCATAACCTGTAACTTCGCGGATTAGTTGCCCATTCTTTGAAAATTTCTTAATTGAATTATTACCCGTGTCAGCAATGTAAATCTCACCCGCAGGGCTTATTGAAATCCCGCGCGGGTTATTTAAACTGCCAAACTTAAAAAGAAACTCACTCTTGATTTGGGTTTGAGAAAACAAAATAGAAAAAGAAAAGAAAAGCAACAAGAGAAAACGCATTTTAAAATCTATAGTTAAATTTCACTTTTCCAGGCAAAATTTGAATCGAGAGATTATCACTGACATCAAAGTTATAAAGATGGGCGTCAACATAAGCATCAACTATGTTCGCAAGGTAAAGCACAAAAAGATAAATCCCAAACAAATCCCGCTGATCTCTGTAAAAATCCCTCAATCTTTTATATCTGTAATCCCCTCCCGAAATTTTGACACTTTCACTGAAAAGTCCACGATAATATCTGTAACTTTTATCGTTCTGCTTTATCTCATATACGAAATAACCAGCGAGCCCATAGATGATTGGAATTTTCCAATACGACTTATTATAAAACTGACCAAGCCCTGGGAGAACTGCGCTCATCAACATTGCTTTTGTTGGCGATTTCAAATTTAAATTCTTAAGTGTATCGGTTTGAGAAACCCCAGCAGATGTTATAAGCAAAATTAAAGCTAAAATTCTTACCTTCATTTTACTTGCTTCTTCACAGCTATTAAATCGATTTCTATTTTGACATCCCTTGGCAGACGAGAAACTTCAACTGTTGTTCTCGCTGGTGGAGAACTTTTAAAATATTCAGAATAAACCTCGTTCATCGCTGGAAACTCGCTCAAATCCTTCATATAAACGGTAACCTTCACAACATCATCAAAGGTAGCTCCTGCCTCTTCAAGAATTGCCTTTAAATTTTCAAAAACTTGCCTTGTTTGTTCCTTTATGTCTCCTTGGACAACTTGATTAGTTTTTGGATCAATTGGTATTTGACCCGCAGTGAAGATAAAATCGCCAGCAATAATTGCTTGACTGTAAGGACCTATGGGTTTTGGAGCTTTCTCGGTATAGACAACCTTCTTTTCCACTTTTCCTCCCGATATTGTTAGAGAAAATAAAAGCAAAATAAAAACCAAAGTCAAGAATGTTAACTTCATAACTTTACTTAGAATGTTTTTCTATTATCTCAAAAAGTTCAAGCAATCTTTCAAAATCATCATTTGAATAAAACTCGATAACTATCTCACCTTTACTATTTCCAGTCTGTTTTATCCTTACTTGTGTCCCGAAAATCTTTTTCAATTTTGACTCAATATCTCTTAGCCCAGCAGATGAATGAGATTTTTTCTTCGGTGATTTCTCTTCTAAATCTTTATCTTTCAACAAATCTCTGACCTCTTTCTCAACCTTTCTAACAGACCATCCTTGCTTTATAATCTTGTTCCATATCTCCACCTGTAACTTTCTGCTTGGAAGGTTAATCAAAGCACGAGCATGCCCCATTGTTATTTCCCCGCGCTTTAAACTCTCCTGAATCTGCTCAGGTAACTTCAACAATCTTATAAAGTTTGCCACCGTAGTTCTATCTTTCCCGATTTTCTTCGCTATCTCCTCTTGCGTGTAGCCAAGCTCTTCGATTAACCTTTGATATGCCTTTGCGATTTCAATTGGATTTAACTTCTCTCTTTGTATATTCTCAATCAAGGCCAGTTCAAGAAGTTCCTTCTCGGATTCAACCTCAATTATATAAGCCGGGATATGTGTTAATCCCGCCTCCGCAGATGCCCTAACCCTTCTTTCACCCGCGATAAGTTGATACATTCCCCCAACCAACCTTCTGACTGTTATGGGCTGAATTACACCCTTTTCAATTATCGATTGCTTAAGTTCCTCAAGTGATTCCTTATCAATGTTTTCACGCGGTTGATATGGATTCGGTTTTATTTTTGATATTTCAATTTTAGCAATTATGCCAACAGATTGTCCATCATCGAAGCGTAAATCTTTCGAATCAAGACTAATCTCACGCGTTGCAGAACGCGGAATTAAAGCATCCAAGCCTCTACCTAACCTTTGCTTACCCATGATTGCTCTTTGTCATTTCTTGTTTTTGAATTCCCTTGGATTTTTCTATTTTTTCATTTCTTCTTATTATTTCTTCCGCAACCATCGCATACGAAATTGCCCCAGGTGATTTAGCATCGTAAAGTAAAATTGGTTTTCCATGGCTTGGTGCTTCGCTCAGCTTTATATTTCTCGGAATTTTTGCCTCAAAAACCCTATCCCTGAAATATCTTTTTATCTCATCAGCAACCTCATTCGATAATCTCAATCTTGAATCATACATCGTGAGCAAAACACCTTCAATATCAAGTTTGGGATTTAACCTTTCCTTGACAATTTTAATTGTATTAAGAAGCTGCCCTAGACCTTCAAGAGGCAAATACTCACACTGGACTGGAATTAAAACAGAATCAGCAGCTGTTAAAGCATTTACAGTTAAAAGACCAAGCGAAGGTGGACAATCAATTAAAATATAATCATACTTATTTCTCAAACTTTCAATTGCTCCTCTAAGAATTCGCTCTCGCCCTTGAAATTCAATAAGTTCATACTCACTTCCAACAAGTTCTATTTTCGCTGGGATTAACTCAAGAAGATTTAAATATGGATCAGTAAAACTAACAATTGCATCTTTAGCGCTTATCTTACCAAGCAAAACCTCATAAATTGTCTTTTCACTATTGGGTTCAACTCCAAGGGAGCTTGTAGCGTTTGACTGTGGATCGATATCAATTAAAAGCGTTAACTTACCAAATGTAGCCAGATATGCAGCAACATTCACGGCGGTTGTCGTTTTCCCAACCCCACCTTTCTGGTTCGCAACCGCTATAACCTTTCCCATTCCTGATCTCGTGTTTACTTTTTCATCATTAACACTTTTTAATCTAATAATTTAAAGGGAAAGTTTCAACTTTTAAATCGCATCTTCGCCTGTTTCCTCGGTCCTGACCCTTATAACCTCCTCAACGGGATAAATAAAGATCTTTCCATCGCCAACCTGCCCAGTTTTCGCTGCTTTTATTATAGTGCTAACAATTTTATCAACCATATTATCTGGAGCGACAATCTCGATCTTTATTTTAGGCAAAAAATCAATTTTATACTCCGCTCCTCTGTAGAGTTCCGTGTGTCCCTTTTGCCTTCCATATCCCTTCACCTCTGTTATCGTCATCCCACGAACCCCAATCTCTGAAAGCGCCTCTTTTACATCATCAAGTTTAAACGGTCTTATGATGGCTTCTATTTTTTTCATATCCAAAAGCTATTTTATCTTCTGAAAACACTTATTATTGCTGCAATTCCACCAGCTGCAAGTCCAATGTCCCTTAAAATTGCAAGTATATCTTTAATTACATCAATAGAACCACCTGGAACTACAACAGTATCACCAGGCAAAAGTATCGGGCTCGGTTCACCATCTTCGATGATTTTTTCAACATTAATTTTTATAACCTTTTCAACAATGGTTGAATCCTCACGGACATTGCGAATTATCTTGACATCCTTCAATTTCGCCTCTTTTAAAGGACCACCGCCGTAAGAAATTAACTGAACTAAATCAGTTGAGCTTGGGACTTCATATCTGCCTGGGTTCCTTACAAATCCCCAAAGATTCACCGTAATTGTAAGTTCCCCAGTCTTTCCAACAAAATAATATGCACTTGAGCCACCACCAGTCACAATTCTTGTCCCGCTTTCAAAAAGTTGAGCAAACGAAATTGAAGTGAAAATTAACAAAAGCGAAATTACCTTTTTCAACATAATTTAAGTTCACCTCCGTTATTTATTTTACTTTACATTAAAAACACCCCAATTCGACTTCGAACCAGCATTCTGTCCAAACTGAACCCTGTCAACACGCCACTTATATTGACGCCCAGGTGTAAGATTTTCTCTCGCTTTTGAATCAATATTAAATCTAACCGAAAAAATGCTGAAACTTCTATAACTATAAATCCAAATCAAACTATCAGTTTGAACATTCTTAACCCTTATCACAAAATCACCGCCACCATTGGGATCATCCCATCTAAAAATAAGCGTATCTGCCCCAACCTCAGAATTGTTTCCTGGAGAAATCAACCTTGGCTTAAAATATAGTTCAAATGAGATCGTATCCGATGGTTGACTTTCCACATTATCACGGTTATATGCCCTAACATAATAGTAGTAAACCTTGCGAAATTCAACATTTCTATCAATGAAAAATGTATCTGATACTCCCCCTTGTGCCTTCACATCAGAATAAAATACAAACTCAATCTTGTCCCCTTTCATCTCACCACGATAAATTTTGTATCCAGATGAATTCGCAACCTTGCCCCATAATATCTTTATCCCGTCAACCTCGGGAATAGCTCCACTCCCAATGTCAGATTCAGATAAAGGTTCGGGCGCAGGATAAATTTTAGGTCTATCTGGAGCTGGCAAACTTTCACGATTTGGACCGCACGAAAAAAGTACAGCAGAAATCAAAAAAACTATTTGAATCTTCCACTTCATAATTTTTTCAAAATTTTGTCAATTATTAAAGAACCACTAACCCTGTGAACAGGACCGAGATCATGCAAAAGAAAAACATAATCAACTATAAAAAAGTCAACCTTCAAACCAGCACCAATTGTTAAATTTTCAATGTTCTTCCCAAAACGAACAAAAAGCAAATCTCGGTATCCATACTCAATCCCGTATAATTTATCTGTAAGATAAGAATTTTGGCTTCCATATGCAAAAGTAATTTTACTATTGATAAAATTAACAGGCAAAGTATAAGAAATACCAAACATCAATGTCGATTCAACAAAATGTTCTCTCCTCGTGCTCCACGAAATTCTTGTTTTCCCGATATCTTTGAGAACAAGCGAAATTGAAACATCACCCATATTTCCCCTTTGCAAAAAATCATCCATACTGAACCTAAACATAACACCTGCATCAAATCCAAATCCCGTCCCCTTTTCAAACCCAAGCTTTTGATTCACCAACTTAAAATTTATCCCAACAGGCAGTGAAACTGGAACTTTATATCTCGACCAACCGAAGTTTATGTTAAATTTAAACTCCCTTGAAAACGAAAAATAAAATGCATCTTCAACATCGCTAAAAAAACTTCCACCGTTATAGTTTTTGACAAGATTTTCTCTATCTATTGGCGTTTCAATGTTCGTAAAATCAGGCGTGTTAGGGATGTTATCGACGCTTAACCTGACCCAATTTAGTGCAAACCCAACCTTTTGAACACTTTTTATAAACCCGAAATGAAAGAAAGAAGCAAGCGGATCCGCAATTCCACCAAAATGAGATGAATACATGAAAGATAAAAGCCCATCCTCAGATATAGCAACGCCAGCTGGATTATAATAAAACGAAGACCCATCGTTTGCAATCGCTATAAAAGCTCCACCCATCCCAAGGGCTCTTGCACCAACTGGAATCCTCAAAAATTCACCAGCATATTTTGAATTATCCGAATAAACAAGCGAAAAAATTAACAATGAAAAAATTAACCAAAATAACTTGACCTTCATATCACCTCACCCTTGCAATTTTTCCAGTGTAACTTTGATTTTTACCATTTCTTTTTACCGAGAATTTATAAAAATAAACACCATTTGCGACCTCATTCCCATCTCTATCTGTCCCATCCCACCATATCTCGTGATAACCAATCGCAGTAGGAATACCAGTCCCACCAACTTGAAAACCGTAAACTTCAGATGGTTCTGCAGATGGAAATTTAAAACTTCGTATTAACCTACCAGCAACGGTGTAAATTTTAAATTCAACTTCTTCAACAGGAAAACCGAATATTTCATAAGCGAAAAATGTTCTATCCGAAAATGGATTAGGGAAATTGCCGTAAACCTTGACATCAAAATTTGAAACGACTTTAAACGAAACCCTCACCTCTTCAGACCAATTTCCATTAACATCCCTTGCAGAAAAACTCGCCCAATGCTCTCCATCCGCCAACTTTGGATTTAACTTAACAAATAAACTTTTTGGATTTGCAATGGTATCTGGAATTATAATTTCAGAATAAGCTACATCCTTGCCATTGATTTTGAATCTCAAAGATTCCTTCGAAATATCAACCCCCTCATCATCCTCAATCAAAATGTTGAAAACAGGGTTTGCAGAAACATGGGCACCGTCCCTGAAACTTTGACCCTCAACCGTGACCTCAATTATCGGAGCTTTCGAATCCATAGAAAAACCAAGAACATATATCCCAGACTCATCAAGCCTGCCATAAAACCACTCTCCATTTAAAACGCCGTTCTTCACCCTGAAACTTCTCAATTTTTCATCGTAAAGATAAAGTTTTGTTCTCTCTTTGTTCCGATTTAAGTTGGAATCAGAAAGATCGATTTTTACATAGACATCAACATCACCATCGCTACCAAAAGCATCATATTTAACCATAAAAACTTTTTGCTCACCAAAAGGCTTTAACGGATGAAAATTGTTCGATGATATCATAAGTTGAAAATTAGTGGGGTATTCAAAGCCAATAATTGAAACTAATGGTGAAGTCCTTCTTAGAGAAATGTTTTGTGCAATTGAAATCGAGTCGGAATCAAACTTCACAAAGTTATAATTTAGTTCATTGTAAGCGAAATTATTTGAATAGTCAATATCATCGCCCGACAATGAATCACCTTCAATTACTGCATAAATTCTATAAAACCCAAGGCTTAAATTCTTTTCAAGCGGTACCCCAACTTCAATAGACGAGTTACCTTGCACCGAAAATCTCGCCTGCCCAACCAAATAATTCTCATCCCTAGGAAGATCGTAGTAAATTTTTATCTTAAAGCCATTCGCATCGACATCGCTGAGATTATAAATCTTCGTTAAAACTTTTACAGTTGAATCCACAACAAATTTAAGATTTGAATTCTTCGTATAAATTGAACTTTGCACCATGCTTAATTCATATGGAATAAAAGATGGATCAGGCAATCCCCCAACTATTATCTCCCTCCATTCACCGCTGAAAACTCTCCCACCCCAATAAGCGATCATATGAAACACGTATTTCGTTCCTGAGACAACTGGAATTTTAGACGAGAGATAAAGATTTCCCCCTGTTTCTTTGCACAACAATGTATCACGCCCAAGCAAGAAATCAAACTTTCCATTTCGACTTTTATATCTATAGATGACAAACTTCACTGAGTCAGGTTTATTCTGATTTTCAACTTCAACTCGACCAGAAAATGATAAACTATCTCCACCCCTTGGCTTTTCTGGAATAAAAGAATAATCACCAATGAAAACACCACTTGTCTTGAATAAACTAAACCCAGATTCTGATTTCTGTCCATCGGTTATGAAAACTTTGACAAATCCAGAGCTTACAGGTGGTTTTATAGATATATCGAGTCTGCCCGCCTGTATTGTCTTAGAAATTTCCTGCTTTGATATATGCAAGCTATCCACAATTGCGACAAGTGCATTACCAGATTGAATTTGAGATTGGATCCGAAGTCTTAATGAATCATTTGAAGTGAGAATTTTTCTTTCAGCCTGAACAACCGTTTTATCTTCTGGGAAGGGCAATTTTACAGCTGGATCTCCAATGTAGTTATATTGATAGACCATCGTTTTTGCTTGTGGCCAGAAAAAGTAATTTGAGTAATATCTTGCTTTGCCAAGCGCAATTATCTCACCTATGCTTTTGTTAGGGTCAAACGCATAAGGGAAAATGCTCAAAACCATAAAATAATCGTTTAAAAGCCACCCAAGCCCACTTGAAGCGATAGCTCCAATTGCTCCCTTTTCCTTTGCGATCACGAGATTAGCAGCAATAGCAGTTCTATATGGATACTCAAACGCCCCTGAAAAACATGTCATACTTGTGATGAACGGATATCTATCTTTGTTTGACAACTTGGGGACATCCTCATTTTTAAGCAAACCGTTATCAGCCCATATAGCCCCACCACCGTGACCGACAAAGTTTATAAGCAACTGCCCATCTGAAAAATAATTTAAAAGTTTTGATGTGCCACCAGAAAAAGGCGAACCAGCAATTACATACAAGCGATTTATGTTAAGATACTTAGGTAAAACATTCATCACAAGGTAATCTGTTTGTGATTCAAATTCCCTTCCTTCTCCTGCTATCATCAAAACATTTCTATTCCAACTTTGGGGCTTTTGAGACCAAAAAGAGATTATTTTATCAACCACATTTTCAAGTTCTTGTTTATCTCTAACTGGCAATCGCCCCAGCAAAACATCACTCAGATAATCATCGCCATCAATAAATGTAAACCATATATCAGCAGATGTTGCACCGTATAAATAGGACTGGTAAAACATCGTTGGGATCAAGTCAAAATTTGGATAACGCCGATTATCATAAACTGCACCCCCAGCTAAAAGCACATAGGTTGGAGACTTGACCCAATTAAAATATGCATATTTCAAAAATTCTTTTATAGCGTAAGGACTTTTAATGCCATTGTTAAACTCATCGTAAATATCGTCAACGGTTATTATCTTTACACTTAAACCTTTGGATTCATACAAGTTTTTAAGCTTGTTCAACGGATGTTGAACGTTATTTACATCTTTGCTTTTATCATAGAGCAAAGGATGTGTTATGATTAGATAATCGAACGAATTAGCCAGGCTTTTTAAATTTGTTTTTAAATCCTTTGCAATGCTATCTGGTTTAAGTTTTGCGTTTTCACTTACTGCGATGAATTCCACATCCTGCGACAATACATTGGCATAGAAAATCGCATGATAATTTTCACCGAGTTCTTCATCTTTGACCTTTACGATCTCAACATTTGAAATTTTTGAAGTCCCGATTCTGTAAACGCTTATGTTGGGATTTTTAAACCCAAAAAGTTCAAACCTAAAATAACCACTTGTATATTCTGGCGGAATTCTAAATCTAATCTCGTCGTTGTCCGCTTGATAAAGTTGCCTGTAGGTTATCTCAAACCAGTTAACAGCAAATGTTGTGTTTGCGATTTTGCCTTCGCTGGCGTTGAAGACTGTTACCTTGTTTCTCCCGTTTTTTAAAATATTGTTTGGAACAAGATAACCTGAAACATCGGAAGATGCAATGTTAATTGATTGACCATTCCATTGGGTTGTTAAAATTCTCTGATTGTTTATAAAAACATTTGCTATATGCTCTGGATTAAGCGATGGGGTTGATGTTATCCCGTGAAAGGCAGCTTTTACTTTAATGTTATCTAAACTTAACGGGTCTGGCGTAGGTATATGAACATCAAAATCAACTTGTTGATTTGAATTAAGAAATGCCCAAAACCAATGATCCCTGACATCATAAGTTAAATCGAGATCAACATACTTTAATCTTTCAAAAGCGACATCATTCTCAAAATGAATAGTTGAATAAAACGAAGCGCCACGAAGGTCGATAAAATTTTCAAAAAACCTTAACCCAGTTTCCTCAGCTAACCTTAAACCATCCTTTTCACCAACCTCAAGAAAATACACATTTACATCGGTAAACGGATCATTGTAAAGATCTTCTCGCCCGCCTGAATAATTATTCTTCCTACGCTCAGCGTAAAACTCAATGTAATCACCTTCGTTGAAGATCCCATCTCCCCCAGAATAAACATAAATAGGTATTTCACGACCATTGTTTTTAATCCTCAACTTTGACGCTTGAACCCCCTTGAGATCGATCCCAGCACTTTTCAAATCTTCATAAGTTATCTTATAAATTCCATCTTTCCTCACAAAAATTTTATACTCAAATTCAACAGCCGTTTGATTAAAATTAAAATTGATGTCAAATCTGTTTATCTTAGGAGATGCGAAAATTGTTCTATCATCAAGCTTTGAAATAACTCCAGAAGAAACAATGAACTTTGCTTTTGTAAGATATTCTAACTTTTGACCGTAAACTTTGAAAGGAAAAACGACGAGATTAAAAACATCAACCCCTCGAAGCTTGCCAAGATAAACAAAGTCATAAATTTTTTCCTCTAATGAAAAGTCATCATTAAATTCTACACCATCTGGGAAACTTCTTTCTTTAAATTTTGGTAGCGGCGAACTCAAATCGATTTCATCGAATTCATAATGAATGAGCTCAATTTTCACATTTGGAGTGGCTGATAAAAGAAAACTGTAATAAGGCAGAAAATTCGGCAGGATTGAAACATTTTCATAGTTTTTAAGAAAGACGATTGAATATTTACGCCCGTCGATTTCAACTTCTTTTATTTCAGGTTTATCAATCTTAATTTCAATTTCCTTTGCAGAGCCGTGGTCAATTAAGTTAAAGACTATCTGCCCACTGGCGAAATGAAAAAAGAAAAAGAAGAGAGAAACGAATTTCAAAACCCTCATCTTTTCATCCGCTATATTTTACCGTGGCAGTGTTTATACTTTTTGCCGCTACCACATGGACATGGATCGTTGCGCCCAACTTTTTGTGTAACTTTTACAGGCTTCAATTTAACATCCGACTTAACAGCGGTTGCAACATCAGCCTCCCCAGCCATAACTTTTAATCCCATACCAATTGACTCCTGATGCACAAGATTGAGCTGTTCTCTTCTCGGTCTTCTGGGTTTTCTTTCAACGACTTCATCAGGAACAACAGGAAACATTCTGAAAACTATGCTCAAGACGCCACTTCTTATCCTTCTCATCATCTCCATAAACATCTCAAATGCTTCAGTCTTGTACTCCACAAGTGGATCTTTTTGAGCATATGCACGAAGATGAATTCCCTCCCTTAATTCATCCATCTCTCTCAAATGTTCTTGCCATCTTTGATCTATCACCTGAAGCATCGCCATCTTCATCAGGGCAAACATCAATTCTTCACCAAGCTGTTCTTTTTTCTGAGTATAAAATTTAAAGGCTTCATCATAGATTTTTTCTTTTAGGCCTTCTTTCCCCAATTTTTCGAACTCGTCTGGAGTAATTTTCAAATCAATTAGAAGTGTCCTTATCAGCTCATCCTTCAAACCTTGATAATCAAGGGTAGCATAATATTTTTCAACTGTATCTTCGATGTAGTCAATTAACATATCGAGAAGGTCATCCTCAAGGCGTTCTCCTAAAAGTGCATGTCTTCTCAAACTATAAACAACTTCCCTCTGCTTGTTTAAAACATCGTCGTATTCAAGTAACCTTTTTCTTATGGCGAAGTTATTTTGCTCAACCTTTTTTTGCGCCCGCTCAACGCTCTTTGTTATCATCGGATGTTGAATCGGTTCACCTTCTTTATATCCCAACCGTTGCATTATATTTGCGATCCTCTCACTTCCAAACAAACGTAGAAGGTCATCTTCTAAGGAAAGAAAGAATCTGGATGAACCTGGATCCCCTTGTCTTCCAGCACGACCTCTCAACTGTAAATCAATCCTTCGTGCTTCATGTCTTTCCGTCCCAATTACATGCAAACCACCAAGTTCCGCAACTCCAGGACCAAGCTTAATATCCGTACCACGCCCAGCCATGTTTGTTGCAATTGTTACCATCCCACGAAGTCCAGCGTTGGCGACGATTTCAGCCTCTCTTTGATGATGTTTCGCATTTAAAACATTATGCGGAATTCCACGACGCTTCAACATTCTACTTAAAAGCTCAGAGACTTCAACGCTTGTCGTCCCAACGAGAACAGGTCTTCCAATTTTATGCATTCGCTCTATCTCGTCAATTACAGCGTTATATTTCTCTCTTTTCGTCCTATAAATCACATCGTCATAATCAATTCTTATGCATGGTTTATTCGTTGGGATGACCACAACATCAAGTTTATAAATTTCCCAAAACTCTTGAGCTTCCGTCGCAGCTGTACCAGTCATCCCTGCAAGCTTTTTATACATCCTGAAATAATTTTGAATCGTAATGGTTGCAAGAGTTTGGGTATCCTGTTCGACTTTTACTCCCTCTTTTGCTTCAATTGCCTGATGCAACCCCTCTGAATATCTCCTTCCAGGCAAAACTCTACCTGTAAATTCATCAACAATCAAAACTTTTCCATCCTGTACAATGTAATCAACATCTTTTTCAAACATTATATAAGCCCTGAGCAATTGCTGGATTGAGTGAACCTTGTCCGCTCGTTCAGAATAAAGTCGGTATAACTCTTCTTTCTTTCTCTGCTTTTGTGCTGGTGTGAGATAGGGGTCATTTTCAATTATGCTTATCTCCGTCCCAAGATCAGGCAAAACGAAAAATTCCCTATCCTCAGGCGAAAGACTACTTAAAAATTCCCTCCCTTTCTCAGTCAAATCAATTATATGATTTTTTTCATCAACGACGAAATATAAATCTTCATCAAGCTGACGCATCCTGACACCTTGATCCTTGAGAAATTCAAGCTCCGTATCAACCAATAGTTTTTGATATTCTGGCTCAGCAAGGATTTTGCGCAACTTTTTATGCTTTGGTGCACCCCTGTGTGCCTTCAGAAGTAAAACCCCAGCTTCTTCAAATTTACCTTCGTTTAAAAGTTTTTCAGCTTCATCAACTATTTTACTGACGAGATTGATCTGTGCCGTGACAAGCCTTTCCACCTTCGGCTTCATCCAGTCAAACTTATGCTCAGTTTCAGGCACGGGACCACTTATTATAAGCGGAGTTCGCGCCTCATCGATTAAAACAGAGTCAACCTCATCGACGATGGCGTAATAATGCCCACGCTGAACTATATCGTTCGGGTCAATCGCCATATTATCACGCAGATAATCAAAGCCAAACTCATTGTTAGTTCCATAAGTGATGTCACAATTGTATTGAGCTTTTCTCTGTTCAGTGTTCATCCAATTTTGAATACATCCAACTGTTAAGCCAAGAAACTCATAAATTTTTCCCATCCACTGGCTATCTCTAAGCGCAAGGTAATCGTTAACTGTTACAATGTGAACACCACGCCCTGTCAAGGCATTTAGATAAGCTGGCATCGTTGCAACAAGTGTTTTACCTTCACCCGTCGCCATTTCAGCAATTTTCCCCTGATGAAGCACAACAGCGCCCATCAATTGCACATCAAATGGGACCATATCCCATACAATTTTATGCCCCGTCACCTCCCAACTTTTTCCAACCAACCTCCTGCATGTTTCCTTCACAACAGCATATGCTTCAGGTAAAATTTCATCAAGAACTTTTTGCTCTTCTCTGAACAATTCTTTCTCAAGTTTTTCCATCTCATCGTAAATCTCAAGCCTTTCTTCACGAGTTAATTCTTTATCTTCACGAACACGAACTTTAAGTTCATTAATTTTATCTTCAATATGTTTTGTTCGTTCTTTTATCCTAGCTTTAAACTCATCGGTTTTTGCCCTTAATTCAGCATCAGTTAATGTATTAAGAGTTGAATAAATTTCATTTATGCGGTTGACAATTGGGATCAGAGCTTTTAAATCCTTTTCATTCTTACTTGGAAAAATCTTTCGCAAAAGTTTTATAAGCATAATCCGTGATGTTGAATCAAAATTGTTTTTGATAATTTTTCAGTTAAAAATATAAAAATAATCCCACTTATAAACAAAAAGCCCCGAGCTATAGGAGCGGAGAGGGTGGGATTCGAACCCACGAGCCCGCTTTTTGGCGGGCTACACGCTCTCCAGGCGTGCGCCTTCATCCACTCGGCCACCTCTCCATTTTCAAATAAAATATAAATCAATTAAGCAAAAAATTCAACTCCAAACTTCTTTACAGGCAAAATGAAACAGAACAGATCAAGGGATGCTCTCGTAATTACATTTAGACGTGTGATTAAAATCACATAAAATTCATCATAACTTTTTTTATTTATCTCTTAGGTTATTGCAAAGAATTTCAGCCACCATATGCCTCTGTTAAAATTTCAAACAATGAACTTCAAGTTGAAGCCTGGAAATGATAAGGGTAATAAGACGGATTGGTGATGGCAAAAGAAAAATTCTTAAAAACAACAAATAAAGGAGGAAACAATGAAAACCATCATATTTTCAATCCTCGTCTTGCTTATTCTTCCCTTAACAGTTTATTCTCAAGTTATAAATTTTATTAAAGTTGAAAACTCTGCGCCATCGTACTCCACCGTTAGTGATTACTCGCATATAAGAGTAAAATATGACCCCTGGGGCAATGTTCGTATAATCACTTACGACGGTAAAAGGTTCTTTGAGGTTATTTATAAAAATGGATATTTCAGTTCTTTTAAGCCGGTTGCAAAAGGTAAAATTTCCATTCCTGAACTAACAACTACTGAAGTTAATTTTTATGACTTTGAGATTGATACCTCTGGAGTTATACATATTGCGTTTACAGTCTTTTTGCGTGGTATATCTGTTTTCGATTCACATAAAGTTTATATGTTTTATACTAATTCTCAAGCGGACTCCGTGTTTTATTTAGGTAAAACATCTTTCCCTGTTTCAAGTTTTGGTAATAGCTTTAACTGGCTCAATGTGCTTAAAACTACAGACAACAAGATCGTCATAAATTATTTACATTTTTTGAGAGAGCCTTCTTATGTCCGTCTTAAATGGACTCAACTTGTAAATCATTCTGCAAGCAATATTCAACCTAAATACAGAGAAATAGGTTTACCAGAATTTTCTGCAAATTATATGGGATTTTTCAACGCGTTCGTAAATAAAAATTTATATGTTAATGTTTATCAATTCTACAGTACTTCTTACTCCGATCCTTCTCAAGATACGCTTTATACAAAATATTACTTCTTAAAATACGATATAAATAACCCATCAAATGATGCCATAGTTTATGAATCCGGATCTGCCAAAAGGCCTTCTACCTTACTAATTCCGACTTATGCTGCGGACTATAATGATGGCTCCGTTCAAATTTCAAAAGTGATAGTAAATTTTGACTATAATTCTCAAAATTATCGCGTTGGTTCTCCGCTTGATAATGCCATTTTTACTCTCGATCGTGAAAATAAATTACATGTGTTAGCATATTCAAATAATCAAGCAACTTATTACCAATTTGACAATCTTCCGATAGCTGATCTTTCAGGTAGTAGTTTATCTCACACTGTTGATAAGTCAAAGTTTTTCCCCTTCAACTTAGGGAATTTTAGCGGTAGTTACTTAAATTTTGGCTCAATGGCTGCTTTGAATCCAAATAATGCTGTATTTTTATTTAACCATGGAGAGTATTTAATTCATCAATTGCAAGGTAATTTTATATACAAAATAATTACCCCAGAGATTTTCGGACCATACCCCTTGAAAGAATTGGAATTGGTTGTAAAGGACAACAATATATATCTTTTCAACGCAACGAGAACATATGCTAATTTAAACGATTCAACCGGAATTTTACCTTTATATGAAATTAGGGAGCAAAACAATGAATTTCGAACAGATTTTGATAATTCAAGCATTATAAATATTCAATTTCAAAATGTGCCTGGATTTAAATATCCATTTGCAAAGGTTGATAAGAACAATCAAATTCATTTATTGATGTTTAAATTTTTGAAATATGGACCCGCTCAGTCTGAACTTGGTCAGTGGTATTATTACAAGATAACTAACAATTTGCAAGTGCAAGGTGGTTATAGAGTTACAGCGGAAAGCGATACTGTATATATTCTATCTCCCATTGAATTTGATGTTGATGGTAATGGAAATGTTCATGTTGTATATTTTAGATATTTGGAAAATAATAAAAGTGTAATGGTTTACACCAACAATTCATCAGGAACATTTGCAACACCAATCGTTATCCCTGATACTTTATCGTCCACAGTTAGTGGAAATTGGTTTAGAGTGAAAGCAACTCGGGATGGCAAAGCATACATTGTTTATTATAATTGGGTGGAGTCTAAAGTTAATGTTATCTATGGGGATTTAAATGGTTTTACCAGCCCAAAACTTTTGCTTGTTCATTCAGGCATAGATCGTGGTGGTGGAAGAAACAAAGTTTCGTTTGAAGTTGATTATTACGGAAATCTTCACTGCTTTGATATGTCAGATTATCCTCAATACTTAAGATACGCATATAAGGTTATTAGAGACTCTGTAATTTATGTGGGTAAACCATATCCAATTAATAATCTTGTCCCTCAATTTGTCACGACAGCCCAAGATAAAGATTGGAATATCTATGTTATAGGCGTCACAGATAATGAAAAAGTTTACTACCTCCACTCACTTGATAATTTCCAGAGCTTTAGAACATACGACATCGCTAATTATGGGATATTTAACTTTCTGCCTCCTTATGATGAGTTCTGGGATTATTTCAAACCCCTTGCTGTTAGTGAGCGAGGAAGAATTTATTTCTATTTAGGCATTCCTTTTGATTATCATATATTAGGTTGGATTCCGATATTACCGACGGAGGTTGAGAAAGATGGAAGTTTGATTCCGAGTAATTTTATCCTTTACCAAAATTATCCGAACCCGTTCAACCCGTCAACTTATATAAGTTTTGATCTGCCGAGGAATGTAAAGGTTAAAGTTAGTGTGTATGATGTGTTGGGGAGGTTGGTTAAAGTTTTGGTTGATGGTGAGATGCCAGCAGGTAAGCATAGAATTGAGTTCAGGGGAGATGGATTGCCAAGCGGGGTGTACTTCTACAGGCTCGAGGCTGGCGATTTCATGGATGTTAAGAAGATGATGTTGATAAAGTAAACCCCATTTTTTCAGCCCCCAACTCGGAAATAACTTAAGGGTTGGGGGCATCTAAATTATCTCTTATTATTTTACCTTCCAACTAAAAAGGGGAAATATAAAGGCTGGGAATTTGCAAACGATTTTTTTAAATTAAATTCAAAAACAAATTAACTTTCACCATGAAACATACCGTCGCAATCGCCCAAATTGACTGCGCTCTGGGGGACTTGAAAAGAAATCTTGAGAAGCACATCCACTACATTCAATTAGCGATAAAAGAAAAAGCAAAGTTAATTTTATTCCCTGAACTTAGCTTAACAGGCTACACATTGCGGGATATTACCGTTGAAATCGCCGTTAATCCGTTTAAGTCAAACACATTTGATGATCTTAAAAAATTGAGCAAGGAGATAATCATAATTGCAGGCGGAGTTGAAGAGGGGGAAAACTATGGTCTTTACAATTCTGCTTTTGTTTTTGAAGATGGTGAAATAAAACATATACACCGAAAAATTTATCCGCCGACTTATGGAATGTTTGAGGAGATGCGATACTTTTCTAACGGGAATAAAGTTCAAGCGTTTAACACAAAAATTGGGAGGATGGGTGTTTTGATATGTGAAGACTTGTGGCACATTTCACTTCCATATCTACTTGCAATTGATGGAGCAACTATAATAGCTGGACTTGCCGCAAGCCCAACTCGAATATCCACTGATTCTGAAGAGCTCACAAATTATAAAATCAACTCAGAACATCATAAAACTTACGCCCGACTTTTGAGTGTTTACCTTCTTTTTAGCAATCGTGTTGGTTATGAAGATGGTGTAAACTTTTGGGGTGGTTCTGAAGTTGTAAATTCAGACGGGGAAGTGATTGCGGTGGCAAAACTTTTTGAAGAAGATTTGATCTTCGCAGAAATTGACTTTAACACAATAAAAAGGTCAAGGCAATTCTCAAGGCATTTTATTGATGAGAACCCAATTCTTGTTGAAAGAGAATTGAAAAGAATCTTGAAAATGTAAAATTAAAACAAAAAACGCAGGCATAAAGCCTGCGCCTCCAGATTTAAATTCCTATCTCGCAGTTATTCTAAAACTTCAGTCTCAACTCTGTAGCAATTGAAAAATGTCTCAAATCGCCACCAGGCATAACCTCATTCAAATTCCCCGTCGCAACATTTAATTCCATAAAAGGAAGATTTATCCCCGTTCCAACAGAAAGTGCGAAACCCTCAAAACCACCAAGTGAAATCCCAGCCCTCAAAGGCAAAAGACCAATCAAACGCCACTCAACTCCCAACGCAAGTTTTGGACTCTTAAAACTAATATGAGCGTTCCCAATCGGTTGGAAATAATCAGCTGAAATTAACATCCTCCCAGGGAAAAATGGCAACAATGTCTTTAAATCAGTTGCAACACCAAATCTTATCGCTGTTGGAAGACCAGTTGAAAAACCTTCATATTTTTTCCTATTGGGGCTGTTAACATAATCTTCAAAACTTTGCTTCAAACTGTCAATCTTTTCTTGCGTTGAATATCCAGAAAATTTAAATGTCGTGTCACCCGAAACTATCACTGCATTTTTTGTCCAATTGATAGAACCGATATCAGTTATACTTAACCCCGCTGTGAAAAGTCCCAGCACTTCAACGCTTGCCCCAACATCAAAGCCTAAACCAGTTCCAGCTGGGCTTGGAAAGGGTGTAAAACTTGCCTTTTTCTCAGGATCAAGAAAATCAACGCCTGCTCTCTTTACGACACCTTTCATACTTGCAGTTATCTCATATCCTCTTGAAGAATCTGCAGTTTCAAAGGTTAAATTAAGATCATCGCTACCAACATATCCAAATCCCTGCAAAAATTTGACCCCAACCCCAACATTGATATTTTTGATTATAATTAAATCAAAAGGAATTTTCGTACCAAGCGAAACTGAGTATTCCCTCATCCAAGTTCCCCCAATTCCAAGATTATATGAATAAACTGAACCAGGCGGATTACCATACAACATAAATTCCATAAATTCTCTTGGGATTCCGAACTTTGAGATAACCCTTTCTCTTACGCCAAGCGCAATCCCAACGCTTTTAATAGGAAATGCAATATTTAACATTTTAACATCAATTTGGGACATCAATGTGCCAGGATTTTCTCTAAACGAATCAAGTATTTTGCGTTTATCGTCGTCAGTTAAATATTTTGGAACCCTTTCACCAGCGCTATCAACACCTGTGAAATAATCAAGATAAAGATTATAACTTAAAAAGTTCGCCCCAATCCCAATTCCAATTTGGGGTACCAAGCTCATTGTAAAACTACTATTGTCATTATAAATTATTGGTCTTTGCTCTCTGACTTCAAAATTGAGCTCACTAAAATTGACCGATGTTTCTTGCGCTGTTTCTTTCCTTGAAATTCCGATTGTTCCTTTTATGGTGGAATTTGGCGTCACTTTGAACCCTTTAATCACAAGTGTTTCATAACCCTTCTGCGTTACGACAACTGTATAATTTCCAGGAGAAACATTTTTAAGTGAAAATTCACCACTGAAATTTGCACGCACGCTCAAATTAAGATTTTTAATCGTCACCTGAGCCCCTGGAACTGGCTGTTTAGTCTCAGCATCAATTATTCTTCCCTTAATTTCTGAACCTCTTGCGATACCCATATAGGCAAGTAAAGCAGGGTTAATTCCAATTGCATCAATTGTTCGACTTGTCACCGTCGTTGCTCCAGCCATCCCAAGACCCCGAACATTTGCTTTATCATCCCCACCAAGTGCGATTTCGAATAAAAATACAGCAAGTAAAATTAATGTTACAAACCTCATTTTATTTCCCTTTTTATTTGTTTGAAATTTCAACTTTGTAATTCAATGTTCCGTAAATTTTAACTTTTATTGAATCAGTTGTTCTAAACTTAACAATTTTTCCACTTTCAGCAGTGTTAAGCGAAATGAAAGAACGAATGAATTTCATATTCTTAAGTTTTTGAATTTCATTCCTTTCAAGCTCTATAACATTTATAGATTTTGAAGCCCCAACTGAAAAACCATTGTTATCAACTGGTGCCGATGTTATGAGAAAATCGTTTGCTCTTGGAATTGACACAAGCGAATCCATAACGAAACCAAACAATGTTGCTCTAAATCTAAGCTCAACCCCAAGCCCATTTTCAATCTCGACGAACAACTTTCCATAATTCATTTTATCAATTTCTTTCTTGGTGTCCTCCGAAAGCTCCTCAACTTCGCTCGTATCCCTAAACTCAGCATTTGAAATCCCAAAGCTCGCTGGAAAACTTATCGTAACTGAACCATAGATTGAATCAGAAGACGAAACTTGACCAAGCTCATAATTCGGATTAAGGAAGACAAAACCAGTTATAAGAAGAGAATCTGGGAATTCCCCATCTCCACTTGTAAATGAGTTGATAAAGTTAACTATATTACTGTTGGATTTGTTGAGAACTATCCTATGCGATGTTCCAGAGAATCTTCTTTGAGCAATTGGAATTTCAAGCGAATCTACTTTTCCAGTTTTTATACTTTTAGCCTTTACCTTTAAATTCATGTCAAATGTAAACTGCGCTGTTTTTACCAAATTCAATTCAACTTGGATATCATCAAGTCTCAAACTGCCTTTAAATTTTTCTCTGTAATCCTTAAGCCCACCAAGGCTTATCCTTTGCTCTTCAAAGTTAATCTCCGTCGGCTTGACTTTTCCAGATATCGATTCAATGACAAGATTTGATAAACTTATTCCAGCAGAAAAACCATCGTTCTTAGTTACTGTTCTAAATTCATCCCCAGTGTCTTCGGTTCGAACCTCAACCCGATATGAAATCTGATTTGAAAGATTACCAACAAGCTTATAATTAGCAAGGTCTATATTCTGTATAACACGATTATTCGTCGAATTTTTGCGTCCAATGTTAAGAGAAATTTGTAAGGGTGAGTTATCTGTTTTCTTCCTGAAGTTGTAAAGAGTTAGTGAGCCATTTAAGCCAAGATCAATGTTGTTTACAATTTCGATCCTCATTTGACCTGATTTAAATACAATCTCATTTATTAAATTCGGCTGTGGTTCATTCGGCTCAAGGATAAATGAGCTATCAATCACAACTGGCTCAGTTTGGGTGGGGATTCGTGCACTGGCTTCAGCAATGCTCAAATTTTCAAGCGATGCAGAAACTGTGAGAAACATGCTATCTACATTAAGATAAACAGCTTGCCCACCACTACCTGGCGAAAGAATCGTAGCAGTCAAACCAAGCGCAGCGGGCAAAGTTTTACCAGCAAGATTTGCCTCCGCTGTTTTAGTGGAATTTGGATTCAATGTATCCCCCACAAATAAAGCAACGATCGGGGTTTTGGAAGGATCATCTTGAGCATAAATTTTAAGTCCATCAGGAAATATTAAAGGTACTGGAAGTCCATTGGTCGCAGTAATTCTCAAAATACCATTATCAAATTTTACCGATTGAAAGTTATCAAACGCTGTAAAATTCACTGAAACAGTTTGACCCGGGGAGTTTGAAGGGATAATATAATTTCCGGGTGGAATATTTGAAGATAAAGTCGGAAAAATTTCATATACTTTAATGTCCGCGGTTATCGTTCCGGGGTTTTTAATTTCAAAATTTCCAAGTTGAGTTTGTGCTGAAGTTGAAATATCTGAAATTTTTAAGTTGTCTCCGACGGTCGTCGCTTCAAGTTCACTTGTGGTGGAGTAGTAAATTTGATTATTGCTACCTATTTTAAAATATGTTGTGTCTTTTTCAACAAGCTCACCAAGTGTAAATGTTTTCTCAAGTATCGGGACTGTCAAATCAACATCCCAAGTAGGCAAAACAGGTTCGGACGGTTTTTCAAAGCACCCATATAGGAAAATTAAAAATAAAACTGCTAATAAAGTTATCTTTCGCATTTTTGTTCCGCTTAATTTGTTTTAAGTTCTATTACAAGTTAATAAACCTTATTGAGACTTTAAAGTGATTTAAATCACATCCCAAGAAATGCTCTTAAATGACTTTCAACCGATCTCGCTAACGCTCCAAGATTGTATCCACCTTCAAGGACGGATAAAACCTTACCATTTGAAAATTTTACAGCAACCTCATTTGTTAAATTCGTCATCATTTTGAATGCATTCTCGGTAAGGCTCATACCAGCAAGTGGGTCATCTCGGTGTGCGTCAAAACCAGCAGATATAATGATAAGTTCAGGTTGAAATTTTTCAAGTGTTGGGACAATTTCATTACCGAAAATTTTCAAGTAGTCCTCATCATCAGACCCGGCGGGCATTGGGAAATTAAGTGTAAAGCCATATCCCTTGCCTGTTCCTTTTTCTTCTCTTGAGCCAGTTCCAGGGTAAAAGGGATATTGATGCAGACTTATATAAAAAACAGTTGGATCTTCATAAAATATCTCTTGCGTTCCATTCCCATGATGAACATCCCAATCAATTATAGCGATCTTTTCGATTCCATAAGTTTCCTGTGCATACTTTGCTGCAACAGCGACATTATTAAAAATGCAAAATCCCATCACCCTTTCACTTTCTGCATGATGACCCGGGGGTCTTACAGCACAAAATATCTTGTCAAAGCCTTCTTTAAAAATTTTATCAACACCATCAATCACACCGGAAACAGCAAGCAACGCTGAATCTAAAGAATCTTTGCTGACATAGGTATCTCCAAAATCAAGTAATCTCACTCCAGACAAAATTGAACTTTTCACGAACTCAAGATGTCTTGGCGAATGAACCTTTAGTATCCACTTTTCAACATCACTTTTTAACTCAGGTGAAATCCATTCAATTTTTTCGTTCAAATCTGACTTTTTTAAATGCTCAATTATTGCAATTAATCTCTCCTTCCTTTCTGGATGTCCTAACCCAGTATCATGTTTTAAATAATCTTCATGATAAATCAGACCTACTTTTCCCATTTTTAACAAACTGAATTTCATTTCAAAACAAATAAAACCATAATAAAAAAGTTCACAACATGACTTATGAAACAAAGCAAACAATTAACCTTTAAAACTTTCATCAAAACATAAATCAAATAAACTCCAAGAACAACAGTGACAAAAGAGATTAACATTAGCGCTGTTTTAATATAACCGTTGAAATTAAAAATAGCAAAAAGAAAAACAACAATGTAGTATAAAAGTCCATATACAAAGTTGGGCAAGCCTAAAATTCTTGCATACTTAGTGTTAATTATTGATTGGCAAGCATTCTCTGACAACTTACATACTTCAGGCAGGATAAATCTCGACGGTGATATTATGCCATAATAGACCAGCGTAAAATACAGAGAAATGTAAAAGCCAACAATAGATAAAAGCAATATAAAAAAGTTATCATACATAAAAATAAAAACCCGACCGCGGGGGTCAGGATAAATTAGGCTGGTTTTTGAATACGTCCCAATTTAATGCAGGTTGCACACACCTTTACTCTTTTAACTTCTCCATCAATTACAGCTCTAACCTTTTGAAGATTTGGAAGCCATCTCCTTTTGGAAAGATTATGAGCGTGACTTATTCTGTGTCCAGTTATAGGTTTTTTACCACAGATTGCGCAGATATTTGCCATTTTTCTCTTTTTATTTAGTTACAAATTTTGAGGCGACGCTGGGATTCGAACCCAGGAATAGCGGTTTTGCAGACCGCCCCCTTAGCCACTTGGGTACGTCGCCTTTTCGGTTATAAATATAAAAATTGATGTTAAAAAATCAAAATTTAAACCCCTTTAAGCTCCTTCAATATCTCATCCAATTTATCTATCCCCTCCTCTATATCCTCAATCTGGGACATTGCGAGCTCAGGATAAAATGTTATCTCAATCGTTCGCAGAATTACCTTGCCATTTGAATTTCTATATTCACCCCACCATACTCCTGAAATCCCCGTCTCCTGCCAAACGGTTAACTCTGTACCCTCGTAAATTATTTTAACATTCCCCCTTCCAAGCTTTTCATCAATAAATCTCGCCTCATCATTAGATAGAGGGAAATTGCTCAAATTTATGACTTTTTTCTTACCCTCATTCTTTAAATCCACCAACGCATGTTTTATCTCGTTTAAAAGAAAAACTGCGTTCATCAAATCAGGTTGCATTTCCCTTCCTCCAAATTTCTATTTGTTCTTTTACTTTTTCAACAACTTTGCCAATCGCTCCCTTTACCTCATCACTCATTTCAGCACCCCATTCGTTATTCTTCGGCTGAACCCCAATTAAGACACTTTCAATCGGCTTTATATCAAGAAGATTCATTAACGCAATGACTTCGTGAAACGTTATTTGATGTTCAGACACCTTTAAGCCAATAAAACCAGGAATTTTATTCAACTCAAACTTTACAACTTCCCCTGGCTTTCCACCGAAGTTGACGACATCAACAACGATAAGATAAGTTTTATCCTCAAGGTATGGCAAAAGATAAATACCAAGGGAGCCACCATCAATAATTTCAAGATCAGGTGACTCCCCAATTTCTTCTTTTAACCTTCTAACAACTTCAACACCAAATCCATCATCACCAAGCAATGGATTACCTATGCCAAGAATACCGATTTTCACTTTTCCTTCTTTTCCCATGGTTTTTCAACAGGTTCCCAACCCAATGGTCTCGTCTTTAACCCAGTTATCATAGATGACAGCATTCCCTTCTCTCTGAACACCTCAAGATAGATAACAAAACTGATATGGTGAATCATAAATCCAATTATACCCCACATTATCATCTTGTGAATCATCCTGACATTTGCCTCACCACCAAAGAGAGGAATCACCCACCCAAACAAAGTATCAAAAAATCCACCAGGATTTATCTTACCAGCCATTGCAAATCCAGTTAAACCTTGAACCGAAGCTGCAAGGAAAAGTATCACATAAGTTAAAGTGGCAAGCGTATTATGCCCCAGTGTGTGAAGCTCATAATCAGTGTAGCGCAATGTTATATAATCCTTTAACTTCCACCATGCCTCCTTCCAAAAATCAGCTTTCCAAATGTGGAATCTAAACCACTGACGATATGTATTTCCAGCAAAGAACCAATAAGCACGAAACAAACCATTTAATGTAAAAATTATCGCAAAGAGAAAATGTAAATTTTTCATCGTTGCCATAACAGTGGCACCAAATGGCTCATCAGCAGTTGGTCGATAAAACGGGGTACTGATATAAAAGCCCGTGAAAATTAAAACACCAACAGCGATCACATTTATCCAATGGCTAACTCTCACAACAGCATCCCAAACATAATATCTTGTTACACACTCCGATTCAACCCGATATATTTGATTTGCTTGCATTTTTCTTTCACCAAATTTGTTTTTATAAAATTTCGATTTTCGTTATTTCATTCCCGTTTACATCCAGAACATGAGTTGAGCATGCAAGACACGGGTCGAAAGAATGAATTACTCTTAAAATTTCAAGTGGCTTATGCGGATCATGCACTGGAACACCAATCAATGACTCTTCCATCGGACCACGCTGACCTAAAGCATCACGCGGTGAACCGTTCCATGTAGTCGCAACCACAGCTTGATAATTTGCGATTTTACCATCTTTGATTTTCACCCAATGTGCTAAAGCACCACGAGGCGCTGCGTATGTTCCTACTCCTTTTATCTCACCTTTGGGCCATTTGTCAGGATCCCACTTCTCCATGTTTGCAGTCTGGTAATCACCAGCTTTGATATTTGCAACAAGTTCATCAAAAAGTTTCTTCAACATTGTTAAGGCTCTTCTCGTTTCAATTCCCCTTGCGATAGTTCTGCCAAGCGTTGAATACATTGCATCAAATGGAAGTCCAAGCTTCTTAAGGGCTTCGTCAACATAAGACTTAACTTCTTCATCTTTATGCGCAAGGGCGATAATAGTTCTTGCAAGGGGTCCACCCTCCATCGGCTTCCCGCGCCAACGCGGTGCCTTCATCCATGAATACTTTTTATCCATGTCAAGAAATTCCCAAGGTGGTGTTGGTCCAGTATATTTGGGATTCGTCTCGCCATCCCATGGATGAAACGCAATTTTATCTCCCTTTGAATATTCATACCAAGAGTAAGCTACATACTCTTGAATTTGCTCTGGATCAGTTGGATCAACCTCATGAACTTCGTTAAGATTACCATCAAGAACAGCTCCGCCTCTCCATCTGTTTGTGCTCAGGATTGTTTTTATATCACCTGTATCTTCTGGAAATTCACCGTAGTCAAGAACGCCTTTCTTACTTACACCTCCACCCCACTTTGCCCACTCTTTGTAGAAAGACATTATGGCAAGAAGATCAGGCCAATAAAGTTGTTCAACGATTTGCTCCGCTTCTTCAATTTTTGACTTCACAAGAGCAAGTTTATCAACATTAATTGCATCGGGATGGTTCAAATTAATTGCGCATGGCATCCCACCAACAATAAGATTTGGATGTGGGTTTTTCCCTCCGAAGACAGTATGTATCTTTACAATTTCCTTCTGCCAATTCAACGCTTCAATATAATGTGCAACGGCAAGGAGATTTGCCTCTGGCGGTAACTTATAACTAGGATGCCCCCAATATGCATTTGCGAAAATTCCAAGTTGACCAGATTCAACAAATTTCTTTAACCTGTTCTGAATATCTGTGAAATACCCAACCGATGATTTAGGCCAATTTGATATCTTTTGCGCAAGCTCAGCTGTAGCCTTTGGATTTGCTTTCAATGCTGAAACCACATCAACCCAATCAAGTGCATGAAGATGATAAAAATGAACAGTATGGTCATGAACATAAAGAGTTGCGATCATTATGTTTCTTATCAAATTAGCATTTTTCGGTATCCTAATTTTAAGAGCATCTTCAATTGCTCTTACAGAAGTAACAGCGTGCACCAATGTGCAAACGCCACAGATTCTTTCCGCAAGAGCCCAAACCTCTCTCGGATCTCTACCCCTTAAAATTATTTCAATTCCTCTGAAAAGAGCACTTGTGCAAGAAGCATCCTTGATTACATTTCCATCAACAATTGCTTGAACTCTAAGGTGACCCTCAATTCGGGTCATTGGATCTACGACAACTCTTTGTGCCATTTTTTATTCCTCCTTTTGTTGTTTCTTTTCTTCGCCAACTTCTGCTTTTTTCGCCTTTTGAGTTGCTTTCTTAACAATTGAAGCAACAAGATGAGCACCAGTTGCAACTGCAACGCCTATTGCAAATCCTTTGCCAATTTCATCTGCCGTTGCAAACCCAGGCAAAGGAACATCGGCGACATGTTGATAAAGCGGTGTCTTATCCCAATAGTCAGGCTCTGAACAACCAAGACATGGATGCCCTGACTGGATTGGGAAGCTCGTGCCTTCGTTCCACTTAACAATTGAACAGGCATTGTATGTAACAGGTCCTCTACATCCAACTTTGTATAAACACCACCCCTTCCTTGCACCTTCATCATCAAATTTCTCAACAAACATCCCAGCATCAAAGAAAGCTCTACGATAACATTTATCGTGGATCCTTTGACCATAGAAAACCTTTGGCCTCTTCAGCGAATCAAGCTCAGGAAGTGAATCAAATGTAATGAGATGAACTATTGTTCCAACTATAACCTCAGCAATTGGCGGGCAACCTGGGATATTGACAACTGGTTTATCAGTGATAATTTTATAGATCGGTTTAGCACCTGTGGGATTTGGATAAGCTGTGGTAACACAACCAAAAGATGAGCAGGAACCGACAGAAATTATCGCTTTTGCACCTTGTGCCGCTTTTTTAAGATATTCGATCGCCGTCATACCTCCAACAGTGCAATAAACCCCACCATCTTTCGTTGGAACAGAACCTTCAACAGCAAGAATATAGTTTCCAAAATTCTTTTTCATCCCCTCCCACACGATCTCTTCAGCTTGATGACCCGCTGCAACTTGAATTGTTTCCATATAATCAAGTGATATGGCAGTCAAAAGAACATCCGAAATTAATGGACGTGAAGACCTTACAAGAGATTCAGTACAACATGTACAAGCAGCAAAGTTAAGCCAAAAAACAGGCGGGCGTGGTTTTGATTCAAGCGCACGAACAACCTTGGAAACCATGCTACTTTCAAGTCCAAGGTAAGCCGTGGTTAAAAAACAAAAGCGCAAAAAATCACGCCTTGAAATCCCGTTTCTTCTCACGGCTTCATAGAATGTTTCCTGCTTTTGCATCTTTTAAACCTCCTTTGTTTAATAAATTTGTTTTTCAAAATAAACAAGCTTACCTCGCTTAAAACCCATCTTCCGCAAAAACGCAAGCGTTTCCTCATCAGCAAATTCAACCATAGCACATACTTTTCTCAAACCAAGCTCCCTGACTTTATCAAAAAACTCAGCAATAAGTCTTCTACCTACACCCTGCCTTCGATACTCTGGTAAAACAACAATCGCAATTAACCACCCACATTCGGGCCCACTATACCACTTCGGCCGAGTATCTCCAAAAATTAAACCAACGGGCTTATCGCCAATGTAAGCAATCCTACCAAATAAAGACCCAGAACTTTGAAGTTCATTCAAAACCTCGATAAACATCTTATCACAAAGGAAGCTATAACTATTGCTCTTTTTCAACTCTTCTTGAATCTTCAAAACGCAATCAATATCTTCCATCGTAAACTCTTTTGTCTCAATTTTTTCAAAAAAACCTTTCGTCAATGCACGAATAAAATTTTAATTGATAACTCACGAGACCGTTTCTCCTCAGGTGCCGTAACTTTAATGTATTTCTTAAGTAAAGTAACCAAGGGAAAGGTGCTTTACGGCAGGTACGGTAACCCCGATGAAATCCTGAATTCCATTAAAAACATCTATATCAATCGAAGGTTTTCTTTTGATGATATTTTTCAACAACCCAGCATATTTAACATCACCGATAATTTCAGCTCCGATCAAGTTGCCGTTACTAAAATAATAAAACTCAATCCTGCCATCCCGCTCGATTTCTTTCATTCTTTTGCTTTCGTCGTAAACATCGCCGATCGAAAAGTAGGCTTTATCAAAGACATTCAAAGCATTAACCCTTATACCACCTTCATAAGTTAGATCACACCCCGCAATGTTAGCCCCCGCAACTTTGCCAGTCTCCTGAGCATTGGACCAAACAGGAAAAGGTCTTATGCTTCCATCAATTAAACTCCTCAACTCAATACAATCACCAGCAGCATAAATATCAGGCTCAGATGTTTGCATTCTCTCGTCAACGAGAATTCCATTCCTCGGTCCAAGTTTGAGAACATCTTTAACAAAGTCAGTATTCGGCACAACCCCAACACCCATAATAACGGATGAACATTTTATCTTTCGCTTATTTGTCTTGACCGACTTCACAGGATTGCCCGAAATCTCAATCGGCTCCTCATTTTTTAGAACTTCAACGCCCCTTTCAACAAGTTGTTTTTCTATCATCTCCGAAACAGTTCTACTAAACACAGTGCTCATTATGTAAGGTGCGATCTCAACTATTGTAATCTTCTTTTTGAATTTTAAAAGCGAAAGAGCCGCCTCAACCCCCACTGGTCCTCCACCAATTATCACTACTTCCTTTGAATCATCACTTTTAATTTTTTCAGCATCTTCATAAGTTCGCAAAACATAAACCTTTTTATTCCTAGCACCTGAGATATCAAGAATTCTCGGTGAAGCCCCACTTGCGATTAAAAGTTTATCATAAAAATATTTGCTCTTTTCGGTTACAACAATTCTTTCCTTTGGCTCAACTGCAATGACTCGCTCTCCAAGTTTAACATCAACATTCATCTCGTTGTAGAAGTCAATTCGAATTGAAAACAAATTTTCCTTTGAAAGTTTTCCTTCAATATAGTATGGCAAAACCACAGGCGAATAATACGGCATCGCTGGATCAAGCGACTCTTTTGAAATTACGGTGATTGAACTCTTTTTATCCCACTTTCTTATCTCACGAATCGCCGACACACAAGCTATGCTATTTCCTATGATCACAATTTGCATTCTCTAATCTTGAAGTAGATTTTTTAAAATCTGCATAACCGCATCGACAAACTTTGTTGCTCCATTCTCCAAGATCGTTTGAACTGATGGCTCAGCTTTTTGGATATTTTCATCATAAGGCAAAAAATAAACGGGCAATCCTGAAAATTCAGCTTCAAACTTGGAAAGAAATTGTCTTACCTTCTCTTCTTCATCTCTAACTTTATTAAAAACAAGATGAATGTTCCTAATCCCAAGCCCCTTCGCAAGTTTCACCGCTTGTCTCATAACATAAATTGAATTAAATGTAGGTTCAGAAATAATGATGGCGTGATGAAATCCTTTGGCGATCGCCCTTCCAAAATGTTCAAGCCCTGCTTCGGTATCCATAATGATAAATTCACCTTTGCGAAGATTTATATAGTTTACAACCGCTTGAAGCAAATCATTTTCAGGGCAAGCACATCCAATCGATGGTTGCATAACTGTTCCCATTACAAGAAGATTTAATCTATCTTTCACCCTAATTCCGAATCTCTCAACTACATCGCTTACATCTGGATTTAACTTGAAAAACAAACCCCACCCAGACCCAGGTCTAACCCCAGTTTTCTCCTCAATGTAATCAAGCTGTCTGTTTAATGGAACTATCGCCTCGGCTTCATCAAATGGCAAACCAAGCGCAAAAGGCAGGTTCATTTGTGGGTCCTCATCAACAGCGAGAACATTAAAACCTGCATCAGCCAATAAATGAGCAAGAACAGCGGATATAACAGTCTTGCCAACACCTCCTTTCCCAGTGACAACTATTCTCACGCCAGATTCAACTTTTTCCTCAACTTGCGGAATCTTTGCCAAAACTTCTTTTACAATTAAATCCCTTTCTTCTTCGCTCGCTGTTGTAAATGGCATCAGCCAACCAAAATTATTTTAAATATGAACCGCCTCAGGGACTGGAAGATTTAAAGCGATTCTCTTTTGTTTGATTCTATCAAGAATTCCTTTAACCGCAAGCTCTGGGTCACACTCAACATACGCTTCCCCACCTGTCAATGCCTTCAAATCTTTAGTTAATATCTCTCTAACTTTAGGACCACCTAAAATTCTCGGCGGTGGGCAAACATGAACTGTCACACCAAGCGCAAGCGCCCATGTTCCAATTGAAATCGCTTTTTCAGAAATTAATTCGGGTGCAGAAGCGACAACGGGTAAATCCGAAACCTTCAACCCAAGTTTTTCAGATAAAGCTTTGAGCAAAACCCCAATCCTTGAGTTATCAACACATGAACCCATATGAATTGCCACAGGCAAGCTATTCAAACCAGCGACATTTCCAAGCGCTTTCAAAACCTGTTTCAAACCATCGCCAACTTCAAACGAATCAACTTTATTCGGATTCAAAAACCCAGCCTGACCTGCAATATGAGCAATACAACCGGTTACAATCACAAGGACATTGTTCTTGATCAAGCCTTTTATCATTCTCTCAGCAAAAGCAAGTCGTCTCGTTTTTGGATTCGGACAACCTACAATCGCAACAACACCAAATATATTCCCATTTACAATGTTGTCAATCAAAGGCTTCAGCGGATCTTCATGGTTAACTTTTTTCAAAACCTCAATTAATGCCTCAACAGAAAATCCAGCTATAATCTCTTCAGGTGAATCAGGGATGAAAACCCTGCTTGGTTCTCTTTGCTTATACGCTTCAAGGGCTGTTTCAATAACTTTTTGAGCAACTTCATCAGCTTTTTCAGGTGAATATTCAATATGAATTGCGCCAGGTATTTTAACAAATGGCATTGTCGTTATAAGTTTCGTATGATAACAAGATGCAACATCGCTTAAAATTGGCCATATGCATTGATAATCAACAACCATTGCTTCAAGCGCCCCAGTTACTATAGCGAGCTCAGCTTGAAATTCATTTGCAGCCAAAGGAACACCATGTCTCATCAAGACCTCGTTACCCGTGCAACAAACACCGACTATATTTATTCCTTTCGCACCAAGCGATTTTGCTTTATCATTTAATTTTTCTGCCCATTCAACAATTTTCTCAGAGAGCAAGGGATTATGCCCGTGAACAGCGATATTAACATAGTCTGGATCAATTACCGCAAGATTTGCTTTACTTTTTATCGGCTTTGGCGTCCCAAAGATAACATCCGAAAGTTCAGTTGCCATCGTCAAACCAAGTCCATCAATAAGTCCCATCTGCAAATCTGCAAGCATTATGTTTACAGGGTCAGCATCGTTGCCCATACTTGTTCTATGCATCGCATTCATTATCGGACGCCAAACATTATGCGGAATTACACCGAGTTTTTCAAGCTGTTCATAACTTGACTTCGGAGTATACGCCTTAATCCAAACAGCTGGTTCCCTCTCAAGCCGTTTGAAATCTTCAAGCGAAATCTCAGCAACTTCTTTCGCTATTTCTTTTATATCCTTACCTTCCGTTTTGATCCCAAGGTTTTCAGCAACTCTTTTCAGTTTTTCTTCATCTTTAATCGTGTAAGTTGAAATTTTCCCCTCTGCAACTTCTTTTAAAACCTCCGCTATATCCATTGCGTGCTCCGTATGTGCTGCAGCACCGCCAACCGTTTCCCTTAAAAGATTCCTTGCAACAATTGTATCTGCCGTCGCACCGCAAACCCCAACCCTTGGACCGCCGTCAAAAATATCAATCCTACACGGACCCATATAGCACATTCTACAACATACTCCAAGCTCCCCAAAACCACATTGAGGCTCCTGTAAAGCTAACCTTTGCAATGATGTTGTCTTAACCTCTTTTGCTTGCTTTTTCAAAAGTTCAACATTTGAAGGTGGAAGTAAACCAAAATCATTTGACTTGTTATCCCAAACTCTTTCTTTATCTTTTAAAATGTCCCCCATTTTAGATTACCTCCATATAAGTTTTCGTTGATTTTGAAAGCGATGAAATTGTTGATATCCTCTTGAAATGTTCAAGGGTTGAAACATCCGTATAAATTAAAGCATTTGTTGGACATGCTTCAACACAAGCTGGAATCATACCACTTTTAACTCTATCATTGCATCCATCACATTTTCTTGCAACTTTTCTTTCAATGTCAGGATAAATTGCTCCAAATGGACAAGCCATCGCACACTGCCAGCAACCTATGCATTTTGCGTTGTTATATACCACAAGATTTGTCTCGCTATCTCTGTAAATTGCGGAGGTCGGACATACAGCAACACATGGGGCGTCTTCACAATGATTACACCGCAAAGAAGCGATAAATCCATCCAACTTTAAAACGCTGTTAAATCTCGGCGGGCGAGGTTCCTCAAAAATTGCTTTATAAATATCTTTTGAAATGGAATGTTCCACAGCACATGCTATCTCACAACTTTTACACCCCGTGCATCTTGAAGGGTCAATAAAAACTTTTTTCATTTTATAACTCCTGTGAATTTTTAATCAAAAAGATAAATTTGCAATTGTTGTGCCAGTGATAAATTGTTAAAATCCAACAAAACATTAACATGAAGTGCCATAACTGACAATTCAAAGGTTGGAAATTTTGCCAACTTTGGCAGGAAAGTTTTAAACGGCAGGAACGACTTTATTTATTGGGGTTAATTTTATATTTCTTTAACTTCCTGTAAAATGTCCTCAAACTTAACCCAAGTAAATTTGCAGCTTCCTTCGGATTCGGATGCTCTTTCAAAGTTTCAGAAATTAAATATGTCTCAAAACACTCCAACTTTTCCTTTGCATTCTTCCCCCTTAAAATCTCTGGATGTTTACAAAAGTGTATTAAATAATCAGGCAAATGCTCAATTTTAATATCTGAGCCGTTTGATTTCGCCAATGAATAAATTATAACGCTTCGCAACTCCCGTATATTTCCAGGCCAGGGATAACAGAAAAACAATTCCATAACGGATGGATCAACTTTGACACTTTTACCTGCGGATTGAATGAAATACTTTACAAATTCAGGGAGATCAAAAATTCTATCCCTCAATGGCGGAAGCTTATAAACAAAAACGGAAAGACGATAATAAAGATCTTTCCTAAATTCACCTTTTTCAACCTTTGCTTTTAAATCCACATTCGTTGAAGCAATAAAGCGAACGTCAACTTGCCTAGGCTTGGTATCTCCAACGGGTATTATTTCCTTTTCCTCAATCGCCCTTAAAATTTTCACCTGCGCTTCAATTGGCAATTCCCCAATCTCATCCAGAAACACAGTTCCACCACTTGCCTCTTCAAAAATTCCTTTTTTATCTTTATCAGCCCCAGTAAAAGCACCCTTTTTATACCCAAAAAGTTCACTCTCAAGGAGATTCGCAGGAATCGCAGCACAATTTATGGGGATAAAAATTCTATCTCTTCTACTTGAGTTTTGATGAATGAATCTTGCGAGTACTTCTTTACCTGTTCCAGTTTCCCCCAATATGAGAACTGGTTCATCAGTTGAAGCAGCAATTAAAGCATCATCAAAGATGCTTTTAAGCGAACCGATAACAACATTCATAACGCTCACATTTTAAATTTAACCCCAACCTTGTAGGTGCTTTGAAAAATGATTTATGAGTATTTGACAGGCTTCAAGGTGCGTTTAAAACTTTAGTCGGGACGGCGGGATTCGAACCCGCGACCCCTACCACCCCAAGGTAGTGCGCTAACCAGGCTGCGCTACGTCCCGAAACATTTACAAAGAACGATTCACAGTCAAAACTACATTTAAAATTTACTAAATTCAATAAACTTTTTCAAAACACACCCTTCTTTGCCAACTTATCAAATACCTCCTCCTTATACTTGATCACAATTTCCTCAATTTTATCAAGATCTATCATCTTTATGCACTCAAGATTATACGGGCAAACCTTCTTCCAACAAGGTGCACATTCCAATCCCTCTGGAATTAACTTAACTCCCCTATCATAAAGGTCTATCTCGGTCCATGAACTCAACCCAAACCAAGCTATGACAAATTTTTTTAAAGCAATCGCAAGATGCATCCCATACGAATCACCAGTTATTACAACATCGCATATATTTTCATAACATATCCCACGCCTTATGCCTTCGGTCGTTGGAGTGTTAATTAATTTCCCTGCAACACCGTCGATCTTGATGGAACGATTGAATATCTCCTCATTCCTCTCCGTGTCTTCAGGTCCGCCAAGCAAAACAAGCTTTATACCGTCATATCTCGATAAACGACTTATCAATTCAACATGCTGTTCAATTGTCATCTTTTTATTCGGATATAATGGTGAACAGCCAGTGTTAAACCCAACAACAAGCTCATCCTCTTTTATGCCAACCTTTCTTTTGTACTCCTCAGAAAACTTCTTTTCCTCATCAGTTAAAACAAGAACATACTCATCTCGCTTATATTCAAGCTCAAACATTTCGCACAAGATTTCCTGCCTCGTCTTCTCATTTCGCTTAAACTTTAATTCATCATCAAGCCCCAATCTATAATCATAACTTGCCGATTCATTTAAAGGTATGATCTGCCCATGCTCGTTCATGCCATACCCAAGCTTCTTGTCAGCATTCAACTTCATCGTCAAACTTGCGGACCTCCTCGACTTGTCAACATTCATCACAACGTCAAACTTCATATTTTCAAGGATAAGCCAAGTCTCTGGATCCCACACGAAAACTTCATCAAGATATGGGTTATTGTCGAGCAATAAATGCGTATTTTTAAGCGTAAGCCAGTAAATTGAACTTTCGGGATATTTTCGCTTTATCGCTGGAAGAATAGATGTGGTAAGCAAAACATTCCCCATAGCATCAAGATTTATGATCAAAATCTTAACCCCAAATGGCTTCGGATCAACACAACCAGATTCATAACACTTTGTGTACGGATAACAAGGTTTATAACCTGTGAAGTTTTTACATTCGGGTATTTCGAAGTCAAAAACTTTCATTAACTTATTTCTTTCTTTTCAATGTTCGCTCCCTTAATAATATCAATAATTCTGTTATCTTCATCGGGATTCTCAATAACCGTGATTCCCTCAATTTCCGCTGTTTCAGGTGTTGAATAAAGCAGAAAGATCTTTACATCAGGTTTTAAAATCCTCAACTGCGCAATTGTGTCTTTTAAGCTTAATCTCGGGGTCCTTGAATCGATGAAGATCAGAGAAACTTTATCAAGGTTTTCACTTAAAACTTTAACAGCAACAACTTTATCATCAGAAAACAACACTTCAAATCCAGCACTCTCTGCAAATGACTTCATCACCCTCCTTAGATTAGCATCTGTCGAAATAACCATCACCGCACTTTTAGACTTCTCTTCTTTCGCTTCTGCTTCACTTAAAACCTCTTTTGATTCAAACACAGGAAGATAAAAGCTAACTGTTGTCCCTTCCCCGAGCTTTGAATCTACTGTTATAAATCCACCATGAGAACTTACTATCCCAAATACCGTTGACATCCCAAGCCCAGTTCCTATATCTGGTTTTTTCGTCGTGAAAAACGGCTCAAAGATCTTAGCCTTAGTTTCTTCATCCATGCCCACCCCATTATCAGTTACACTTACACAAACATATCTGCCAGGATTTACCTTGAAAATATTCGCTTCCTCAAGTGAAATACTTTTAACACATGTTTCAATTGTTATCTTTCCATCACCGTCAAGTAATTTTTTCTCCCTTTTTTCTACTATTGCATCCCTTGCATTAACTGCGATGTTGAGCAACGCCTGCTGTATCTCCGTTTTAGAACCATAAACTTTCACATCTTTCGAATTTAACTTAACTTCAATTTCAATAAACTTCGGGAAGAGCGTTTTCAAAATCTCCACAACTGTTGACACCAAAGAATCAAATTCAAAAACTTCAGCACTTGGCACCTCCTTCCTTGCGAAAATCTTCAAGCGTTTAATAAGCTCCGAACCACGATTTGAAATCGAAATAATATTATCAAGATACTTCTCTAAATCCTCCTTTTTCAATTCCCCCCTTTGCACCTTTAGATTGATCATCTGCGCCGAACCTATGATTACCTGCAAAATATTGTTAAAATCATGTGCCATCCCCATCGTAAACGTCCCTATCGACTCAACCCTTTGTAAATGCCTTATCACATCTTCCTGCTTTTTTTCCTTTGTAATATCAATTATAACTGTTTGAACCGCTGGTTTCCCTTCGTAAATAATTCTTTTTGAATAGCACACTAAATAAATAATGCTTCCATCTTTTTTTATCCCTCTATACAAAGCTCGCTCCGGGAAATAATCTCCACGAAGTATTTCCAAGGTTCTTTGCTCCCAACCATTTAAATCTTCCAGATATATTATTTTAGATATAGGGAGATTCAAAAACTCGCCCAATTCATATCCAAAAATTTGAGCCAGTCCCTTATTCACAAATATAAATCCATTTTCATCATAAATTGCTAACCCAACAAGTGGATTATCCGCAAGCTCTCGGTACTTTCGCTCCGATTCAAAAACTTCTTTGGTTTGTCTCCCAATCTCTTCCTCCAAATCAAAACTATATTTCAAGCTATTGAAATAAATAAGAAGAAGATAACCGAGAATTAAAAGCGAACCAAACAACATAAAGTAATAAACCTGCAAATAATAGCCTAATCTTTTGAACAAACTTTCCTCGTCAACTAGATTTACAATTCCCCATACTTCTGTATCTTTTTCAAGTAGTTCAAACTTTACAAATGAAAATGCGTAATTTATTTTTCTTAACCATTTATGCCGACCCAGTAGTGCCAGCCCACTTGAACTTGAAGAATTAATCACGCTTGTAACTATCGACCTAACATCCGAACGGACAAGCTTATTTAAAACATCATAGAAATTCTTCCCAATAAGCTCAAAATCCTTCGAAAAAAGGACATTACCTGTATTTACACTAAAAACAATTAAACTATCGAGTCCACCTCCCGCCATATCGGAAAAATGTCTAAGCATCCTCTCAACATCAATTAAACATGAAACCCCTCCAACGAACTTCCCCTTTTGATCAAACACAGGATATTCAAGTACAACTGCATCATAGCCCTGAACCGCCCTAAAAACTGAGCTCACAATTGGCTTTTTCAAAATTAAAAACTTCTTATTATGCTCTTGATAACTCACATCTCTTCCTATCGCTTTCGGATCAACGGGATATGTATACCTTAAAATCCCTTTTTCATCAACCCTGCTTACATTTCTTATATAATCGGGGAATCTCGAGAAAGCAACTTCATATTTCGAATAAAGCTTCGGGATATTTATTTTAATCACATCTTCATCCTTTGAAAGTTCTTCAAGGATTTCAAACGACTTCCTTATCGAAAATTGAAGATTATTCCCAATGCTTCTTAAAAGTTTAACCTTTTCATTTGCATATTTTTTGACTTCAAATTCAATAAATGTTTTTATGAAAAGTGTCTGTAAAAACATAAGAACACCTATAAACGGAATCGATGTTAAAACAAAGGCTTTTACTTTCCTCAGAGAAGAAAGCTTTATCCTCCCTGAGTAAACTCTCTCAACCCCAGCTGCAACTTGATTTAAATATTTTGTTACGAAAAACAATGTAAAATAAACAACATATAAAGCAAGCATAGCACTTATTGTTGCCATAACTGTGCGAGCGGTAAAAAGCCACGAAGGTAAAACCTCAAAAGCCACAAGCGTGAGATAAATTAACGGTTCAACAAGAAAATAAATGCTTAAAATTCTCAAAACATTTGCCTTCCTTTTCATTTCCGGCACTATGCCAGCAATTAAAGCAATCAAAGTAAACATCCCCCATAGTGAAACACTGCTCAAACCATAAAAAATAGCTCCTACCTTCCAAATCAGGGTTCTCTGTATTTTAAAACAAATTGGGAAATAGTAAACGACAACAAAAGCAAGAGAAATTAAAACGGTCAACTTAATAACTTTCCTTATCTCATCACTTAAATCTCGAGATATCTCTCCCCCAATCTTACTAATTCCCCACATGGCAGAGATTAATCCAACCCAAAAGACGATTGTCGCAATGCTTGCCTCGTAGTCATAAAGATATTCAAAGAACAAAACAAGGATAAAAGTCTGGAACGATGAGATAAATGTTAAAACCAAAGCAAGAAAAAATTGGGGGAAACCAGCGGGAACCCTTTTACGCTCCCAGATTTTATAGGCAAGATATGTTAAGGTTGCGAGAGGAAAGAAGGAAAAAATGAAATTTAAGACCTGACTTATCATTTTGACTCCGAAAAACACTTTTTAACTCAAAGTTAATTTTTTAGCATCCAAAATAAAAAACTAAAATTTAATCTGCAACTTTACCTTCATTTAACTTAGGCCTTATCTCTGAATTCGCAAGTCTATAGACTACACGATAGCAAAGTTTAGCAACCTTTTCAATCTTTGAAAAGTTAATTTTGTCCACCTCATCGCCTACCTTATGATAATCCTCATGCTCACCCGAATGGAAAAATATAACGGGCACACCCTTCCTCGCAAAACTTGCTTGGTCGCTTCTTGGAAAATCCTTTTCACCATCATAGGAGAATTTAAAACCAATCGCTTTGTTCTCTTCCTCCGCCAACCGCTTCATATCCTCGCTATAACTCCACCCTATCAAAATCAAACTATCAATTGAATTTCGCCCGATCATATCAAGATTTACCATTGCAACTGTTTTTTCAATCGGAAAAATTGGATTATCGACATAATATCTCGATCCGAGAAGTCCCTTCTCCTCCCCACAAAAAGCGATGAAAAGAATGCTTCGTTTAGGCTTGCTTTTGCTCAATCCAAAGGCTTTTGCAACCTCCATCATTCCTACCGTCCCAGAAGCGTTGTCGTCAGCTCCATTGTAAATGCTATCCGTTTCCGATGAACCAATCGTTGAAGGTGAGAAATAACCAACATGATCATAATGCGCACCAACGACAATTATTTCATCTTTTAATTTTTTATCCGTTCCTTCTATAAATCCGACGACATTATTTGCGTAAACATTTTCCTTGACAAAACTTACCTTTATCTTAATCTTCACATTTTCAATCTTGAATGATCTCGGCTTCAAACTTTCATCGATCGCTTTTTGAATGTCCTTCAAAACTTGAACACCGCCAAAAACTTCTTTGATAAATTTTTCTCCCGCTTCGACTGCTGGTATAAGACCCCTTTGCATATACGCAAGTTGAATTGGAAGCGAAGCTCTTGGAAGATTTTTAAAAATTTTGGGCCATGCATAGCCACGGGGCTTCAAAATCAAGTGATTTAGCGGATCTGGTAAAATTATAATTCCAATTGCGCCGTGCTCAAACGCATTTTGAACTTTATATCTTGGGAACGAATATCTCGTTGGTCTAATTCCATTAAATATACTTGCGCTATCATTCTCTTGAGGTTCATCCCTCAACACGACGACAATCTTCCCTTTCACATCTATATCCTCATAATCATCATAACCGTACTCCTTTGCCGTAATTCCATATCCCGCAAAAACAATCTCACCTTCAACCTCACCCTCACCAAAATTATATGGAATGAAATCAACTCCGATTTCAAAATTTATGCTTTCACCATTTCTTGACAAAACTAAATGATTTTCATCCCCAAGGTCAACCTTAACAAATTCAACCCTTTGGAAATAACTGCCATTTACAGGTTTTAACCCATACTGTTTAAATCTTTGGGCTATAAACTCACCCGCTACATCAAGCTCAGGGCTTGGCGTATTTCTCCCCTTTAAAGAGTCGGATGCAAGAAATTTAATATTTTCAAATATGCTCTCCGAGGAAATTCTGCTTAACCCCGCGTCCATACCTATCTCTCCAGAGGAACACCCAATTAGAAAAACTGCGATGATAAACAGAAAAACCTTCCTCATAGGGCTTTTCGATTTTTAGAATAAGATAAAAAATTAAAGGGCTTAATTCAAGTTTTAAAAGAGGCTCTCGAAGCCCTCTAAAATCTTCGGTCTCACATAATTTCGACCGTGAGTGTATTGCTATTGATAATGAAAACAAAATTTGTTATAATTAAACAAAGCAAAAATAACTTTGAGTTTTATGCGACTCAAGGATAAAATAAAAGATTTGCTTAAGCAAGAAAAGAGGGATAAAAAACTAACTGATGAAGAATTGTTGAAAAAGCAGAAAAAATTTGAAGAGGAAGCGATACCCCACATGCAATTTCTCTATAACTTTGCCTACCGAATGACGGGAAATGAGGAGGACGCAAAAGATCTGATCCAGGAGACATATATGAAAGCATTTAGATTCTGGGATCAATATGAACCTGGAACAAACATAAGAGCATGGTTGTTTAAGATAATGAAAAATTCATACATAAATAAATATCGCAAGGCGATAAAGGAACCGGGTAAAGTTGATTACGATGAGGTTCAAAACTTTTACGAAACAGTTCGAGATGAATCATTCGAGACATCAGACTTACAAGAACACATCTTTGAAAATATATTCGAAGATGAGGTCATAGAAGCTCTAAGCAAGTTGCCAGACGAATTTAGAACTGTCGTAATACTCGCAGATATTGAAGGGCAAAGTTATGAAGAAATAGCTGATTTCCTTGATATACCGATTGGAACTGTGAGATCAAGATTACACAGAGGAAGAAAAATGTTAAGAAGAGAGCTCTTTGAATTTGCGAAGAGAAAAGGATACATAAAAGGTAAGCCAAAAGATTATGATATAGATGATCCTGAAAAAGATTAAAATTAAAACATGGTGATGGCCATGGATTGCAGGCAAACAAGGGAGTTTCTAAGCGCCCTTGTTGATAATGAAGAAATTGACTCACAAACAAAACAAAAAGTTGAAGAACACATCTGGCGATGTGCAACATGTAGAACTGAACTTGAACTTGAAAAAAAGACAAAAGAGACAATTAAAGCAAAAGTAAAGATAATCCCCGTCCCAAATGAACTCATCACCTCAGTTTTAAACCAACTGAAGATACTCCAAAACGGCTACGCTCAATCTTTAGAATCCCCAAGAGAATTAAACCCAACTCCGAAACCTTGGCTTGAGATTGCCTTTTCACTTGGGATTGCCATCGTGACGCTTTCGCTTGCCTTTCTATTTGTTTCAGTTTATGGAAAGAAAATGACCCAGCGTGAGTTGATAAGAAAAGAGGTATCCGCACTTGTTAATCACTTTGACTCAATAGCTCAGGGATTCGCTAAACCAGAAGTTTTATCCACCGATCCAGCGTATGTCAAAAATGCGATTTTGTCAAAAGCGAGCTTCACACCTGTGTTTTTAAATATACCTGAATTTGAAATCGTCGGGGCATCAATTAAAGATCCACATCTACGCTCTGGCAACCCAAGATGTGTAAATCTTATCTACCGCAAAGGGGAACGACTAATTTTAATTCATCAAGCTCCGATGTCCTCAGCACCTATGCACGATGAAATAAAGAAAAGAATTTTGAAAGGGGAATGGATATACGATACAATTACGGATGACTCTTTCGTAATTTGGGGGACAAATGAACTCGTCTGCTGTGCTATCTCAAATCTGCCTAAGGAAGAGCTTGAGCAAGTGTTAAAACAAACCAAATAAGCTTATGAAAAAATTTTCACTGCTTTTATTTTTTCTCCTTTTACTTTCCGCATGCTCAAAAAAAGAGAAAAATCAAACATCAACTCAGCCCATAGCCCCGCCAACAGTTTTTACCCTTTCAAAAATCGAAAACTCAAACGACCCTGACAAAGCCCCAAACTTCTATTGGAAAGCTCAAGAAAATGAAAAAAATTTATACGAACTATTAAAGAACAAAGTTATACTTGTAAACTTCTGGGCTACATGGTGCGGTCCATGCGTCAAGGAAATTCCAGACCTTATAAAAATTAAAGATGAGTTAGGAGAACAAGGTTTTGAAATAATCGGTGTATCAATAGACAGGTCGATTTCACCAGTGGTTGAATTTTCGAAAAATGTTGGGATAAACTATGTGCTCATTCATGATCCCGATGCAAAGCTTCTTGAAGCATTTGGCGGTAGCGTAGGGATTCCAACGACATACCTAATCGACAGGGATGGAAAAATTGTAAACAAATATATCGGCGCAAGGACAAAAGAAGTTTTTGTTAACGACATTAAAAAAATCCTCAAATAAAAATGGGGCTTTGAAATGAAAATAAAAAGGATTCTTTTGCCCACCGATTTATCCACCGCTTCTATTTCAGCATTTAAATACGCAAAATCCTTGGCTGAAAAATACGGGGCATCAATCTATGTTTTGCATGTCCTTGAGAATATCCCGCCTGTTTTAGCAATCCATGCCCTTGATCTTACGATTGAAAAAGTTGAGAGAAATATGGAAGAAAATGCGAAAGCACAACTTGAAAAAATTGTAAAGGAAAATCTGAAGACAAAAAATAAAGTACAAATTTTCATCAGAAAGGGACTCGTTGATGAAGAGATAATAAAATTTGCCGATGAGAAAAAGGTTGATCTTATCGTTATGGGAACCCACGGAAGAACTGGAATTGAATATACCCTCCTTGGAAGCATAGCCGAAAAAATCGTCCGTAAAGCAAAATGTCCCGTTTTAACGGTTAAACCTGAAAAACAAAGTTGAGATTTAAACATGCCTATTAAAAACCTGACCTTCCTCATCATATTCGCACTTTCAATATCTGCATTCATCTACAACGCAAGAAGGTTATACCTATACCTTAAAATCGGAAAACCAGAAAATAGGTTCGACAAACCAATTGAAAGACTAAAAAGGGTTCTTTCAATCGCATTCGGTCAGAAAAAATTGCTCAGGGAATTTGTTGCAGGATGGATGCACTTTTTCATCTTTTGGGGCTTTGTGATACTTTTAACCGCTATAACTGACGCAATTCTTGAAGGACTTTTCAACTTCAATCTCTCAATAATTGGTCGACCTTATAGATACATCTCTTTCTTTCAGGATTTGATGGGAACGCTCGTGGTGATATCTGTTTTGATAGCTCTTTACAGGAGATACATTCAAAAGCCCAAACGACTTCAAGTTGAAAAATCTTCAAAAATTGACGCAACTGTCATACTTATCCTTATTTTTCTAATCATGCTAACAATGTTTGGAACCTATGCGACCAAAATTAACCTTGGCGACTTAGAACATTATGAGTTGCGGTTTGCTTCAAAAGAAATCGCAAAATTCACAGATAGATTTGGCTTCGATACACAAAACTACCTTCACGAAATTTTCTGGTGGTTACATATCCTGCTCGTCTTCGGATTTTTGAACTATCTCCCGTTCTCAAAACATTTACATATCATCACTTCAATCCCAAATGTTTATTTTAGTTCACTCAAACCGAAGGGAAGATTAAATCCGATAAATTTTGAAAACATTGAAAATGTCGAAAGGTTCGGAGCACTTGATGTTGAAGACCTTACATGGAAACAGCTCTTCGATGGTTATACCTGCACTGAATGTGGGAGATGCACATCAGCTTGCCCCGCAAATCTGACAGGTAAACCACTCTCACCCAGAGAAATAATCATCAGCATAAGAAAGAGAACGATGGAAAAGGCACCAATTTTATTAAACTTGAAACCTCAAAGCGATGAGATAAACGGGAAAACGCTTGTTTACAACTACATAACCGAAGACGAACTTTGGGCTTGTACCACTTGCATGGCGTGCGTTCAAGAATGCCCAGTGATGATTGAACATGTGCAAACAATCGTCGATATGAGAAGGTACCTCGTTTTGACGGAGTCAAAGTTCCCATCTGAACTTTCAATTACATTTAGAAATCTTGAAAATAACTTCACTCCGTGGGCATTCAGCCATTCAACCCGTGGCGACTGGGCACAAGGTCTTGACATAAAAACGCTTGCTGAAGATCCAAATGTTGAATATTTGCTCTGGGTTGGTTGCGCTGGCTCATACGATGCAAGATATAAAAAAGTTGCAATTGCTGTAGCAAAACTTTTAAAGCTTGCCAATGTTAGTTTTGGAATCCTTGGAAATGAAGAAAGATGCACAGGTGATCCCGCAAGAAGAGCTGGTAACGAATACCTTGCTCAAATGTTAATTCAGGAAAACATAAAGACATTTTCAAAATACAATGTCAGAAAAATCATAACCATCTGCCCACATTGCTTCAACACATTGAAAAATGAATACCCTGACTTCGGCGGGAATTACGAGGTTTATCATCATGTTGAATTTCTTGAAAGACTTTTGATCGAAGGGAGATTAAAGCTTGTGAAACCGATCGAAAAGAAGATAACTTACCACGATTCATGCTATCTTGGAAGATACAACGATATTTACGATGCCCCAAGAGATATTCTTGCTTCAATTAAGGGGGTTAAACTTGAGGAAATGAAAAGGTCAAGAGATAGAGGTCTCTGTTGTGGCGCTGGCGGTGCGAGGATGTTTATGGAGGAAAAAATTGGTGAAAGAATTAACATTGAAAGAACAAAAGAAGCGTTAAGTTTAAATCCCGATGTGATCGCATCAGCTTGCCCATTCTGTATGACAATGTTAACCGATGGGGTTAAAGCGGAAGATGCCATTGATAGAGTTGAAGTTAAAGATATTGCTGAAATACTGCTTGAGGCAGTTGAAGCTTGAAAAAACGGGGCTTTAAAGCCCCGTTTTTTTATTTTGGTGTAACTTGACCTTGCAACCAAACAGTTGCGAACAAGCGCTTGCCAACTTCAGGCTCCCCTTCAAGATCCGCTGGGTTTATTAGAACTTCAAGCTTAAACGGACTTGTATCAATATAAAGCCAGTAGATTTCCTCACCCGTCCACTCATTTTTTATCTTCTTAACATCAAGTATATCACCAAGCAAACCATAAACAACGGGAGGTATATTTTCCATGGCTTGAATTTGGGCAGTTTGAACGAAAAAGTTAGCCATGGTTGAGCCCTCCTCTGGGATATCAGTTTGAATCAATCTTCTCGGTGGCAGAATCTCACCGTTATATGCAAGCCCCACTGGGATTACTTCATATTTTTCACCCATCGGCGGAAGATAAGAAGCACACTGCACAAAATTGGAAATGTAAATTTCAACAGGCGTTCCATTCTCCTCCTCAATCCCATAAAGATAAAACTTCCACTCATCCTCAACATCTTGATAGAGCTCACAATCCTTCAAGACAACCGAATGTTCCTTCGAACCATAAAAACATGGCGAGACATCAACGATTTCCCATCCCTCGCCCATATGGGCAAGATTTACATTAAAAACAATTCCATGCCCAGCATTTAAAGTGTAACCAGCAAGTTGAACTTTCTGAAAGACACCAAACGAATCGCTGAACTCCTTATCACCAATTGTGCTCTCAACGAGATCAACAAGGTCTTTTTGTGTTTCAACTTTAAAACCAACAGAAGAAAAAATTGAGCCCATGACGACAAACCATTTTAAATTTTAAATATACTTTGAGAAAAGAGCTTGGAAGGAAATGCCCTGGCGGAAAGGTACCCAAAAGCATCGCCTTCCTTTGAGATAAATATAACAAAAATTTTTTCAAAAGCAACTTTCACTCTAATCATTTTTATTTTCAAGTTTAAAATCATAATTTTTAGGTGAACCAAAAACAAAAAAATTTTTTAAATCAAAAATGATAGAGTTTCTTGATGGAAATGAAGCCATCGTAAAGGGGGCAATTGACGCAGGATGTAAATTTTTTGCTGGATACCCAATTACACCCGCAACACCAATTTTACTCGGAATGATGCAGGAGCTCCCAAAAGTTGGTGGATTTGCGATTCAAGCCGAAGATGAGATTGCTTCAATTGGATTTTGTATAGGTGCGTCAATGGCTGGAAAAAAAGTTATGACGGCAACAAGCGGACCTGGAATTTCACTTTACAGTGAAAATATTGGACTTGCCATCATGGGCGAGACGCCACTTGTCATAGTAGATGTGCAACGCCAGGGTCCAGCAACTGGTTCAGCTACAAAAGATGGACAAGGAGATATACAATTTATAAGATGGAGCACATCGGGAGGCTACCCAATCATTGCGATATCTCCAACGACTGTCGAAGAATGTTATACATTCACAATTTATGCCTTCAATCTCGCAGAAATTTTCCGAACCCCCGTTTTTCTCGTCTCAAGCAAAGAGCTCTCCATGACAAGACAACGAATCGACTGGTCAAAAGTTGAAAAACCAGAGATAATTGATAGAAAGTATCTACCTGAAAACGCGAGTGAATACAAACCATATTACTTTGAAAATATTGATGATGTGCCACTTTTTTCACCCTTTGGCGGAAAACATATCGTAAGATACACAACATCAACGCATGATGAATACGGAAACTTATTAACCATGCCTGAAAAAATTCAAATAATGATGGAACACCTTGATAAGAAAATTAGCGAAGAAAAAATAAAAAAATATTTCCCACATATTGTAAGGTTTGACAAACAGGATGATGCTGAAACTCTTGTCATCTCTTATGGTATAACCGCAAGAGGTGCGATTGAAGCAGTTGAACTGGCACGGTCACAGGGCTTGAAAGTTTCACATCTGATCATAAACCTTCTTTGGCCAGTTCCAGAAAGTGAAATCAAAAAAGCAATTGAAGGGATTAAAACAATAATTTTCCCAGAGATGAACAACGGTCAATATGTGCTTGAGATTGAAAGAATCGTTGATAAATCCAAGGTCAAAATCGTGCGGATAAACCAAATGGATACGAGACTTATCAATCCAAGAAAAATTTTGGATGAGATCTTAAAAAATAACGAGGGTTAAATATATGGCGACTTCCTTAGAAAATTTAGAACAACGAATCACAAAACTTGAATTGTTCGTCTATGAAATCATCGGCAAAAAATTTGACGAAATTGATAGAAAGCTTGAATATATTGACAAGAGGTTGAGCAACTTATATGAAAAAAACGAGTCCGATAAAGCTGAAATTCACAAAAATATAGGATCAACGAAAACTGAACTTCATGAAAAGATTGAGTCCACGAAAACTGAACTTTATAGAGCAATTGAATCTGCAAAAACTGAGCTTTATGGAAAGATTGAATCTGTGAGAACTGAACTTTATGAAAAGATGGACAACCTAAGAGTAAGTTTAATAAAGTGGATGATTGGATTATTCATTGCCCTTACAACTTTAATTATAACCGCTATGTGGGCAATTTTAAGCTTTGCGATAAAATAAAAAATAAAACTTGTTCGCAAAATGGCAATAGTAAAAAATGCTGTATATATGAAAGAAGTAGAACTTCCCTTCTGCCCGGGGTGTGGGCATTCACAAATTTTACCTCAACTCGATAAAGCAATGGCAAAATTAAACCTTGACCCAAGAAAAACTGTTCTTGTAACTGATATCGGTTGCGTCGGGTTGTCAGATCAATATTTTAATGTTAACGCTTTTCATGGATTACACGGTCGCTCAATTACTTATGCGTGCGGTTTAAAAATGGCAAATCCAGAACTTACAGTTATCGTCTTAATGGGAGATGGTGGACTTGGAATTGGCGGAACCCATTTTATAAATGCTGCAAGAAGAAACATCGACATCACAGTTATAATTTTTAACAACTTCAATTTTGGAATGACGGGCGGAGAACATTCGGTCACAACACCATTTGGTGGAAAAACTGCGACAACTTATCTTGGAAATATTGAATATCCGCTTGATGCTTGCTCTCTCGTTCAAGCTGTAAATGGTGGATTCGCTGCGAGAACGACAATTTTCGATAGAAACCTTGCAGACATAATCGCAGAAGCGATAGCGTTTAAAGGTTTCTCCGTTGTTGATGTCTGGGAATATTGCACCGCTTATTATGTCCCCCGAAATGAACTCAACAAAGATAAAATGATGAAACTTCTTGAGACTTATGGCTTCAAAACAGGCATAGTTCACAAAGTTGAGAGAAAGGAATTTATAGAATCGTATCGCGAGGTATATTTAAATCAACCATCAAAACAAACAAAACAAGTTTCGCTCGAGACCGAATTTGAAAACAATCTCACACAAAAAACAGGAATAATCATCGCTGGCGCTGCTGGGCAGAAGGTTAAATCGAGCGCAACCGTTTTCGGTTCATCCGCGATTTTGTCAGGCTTATACGCCACCCAAAAAGATGATTACCCCATCACAATTATGACTGGACACTCAGTTTCAGAAATAATACTTGACAAAAAAGAGATAAACTACACGGGCATAGAAAGTCCAGATTATTTGATAATCATCGCCCCTGAAGGGCTTGCAAAGGTCAAGAGGATAATTCAAAACATGAACGAAACATCAACGATCATGATCGATGATAACCTTGTTTCACTTTTGCCTGAAACGAGAGCAAAAATTGAAATTTTCCCATTTAGGAAAACAGCTAACACAATCGACAGATTTTCAATAACTATTCTCTCGCTTGCAACTTTTCTTGCACGAACGAATTTATTCCCGATAGAGGCTCTTAAAAAAGCTGTAATGTTAACACAGAAAAAAGCTATAGCCGAGGTAAATTTGAAAGCAATTGATGCTGGTGTTAGACTTGTTGAAGAGGGTACCTATGTAAAATAAAAAATTCTCCTACGATGATTTTGATTGGGACTTCAGGATATAGTTTTCAAGATTGGCGCGGGAACTTTTATCCTGAAAATATTGAAGATGGCAAAATGCTTGACCATTACAAAAAATTTTTCAAAGCCGTTGAGATTAACTCAACATATTATAGAATCCCAAGTCCAAATGTTTTTTATCATCTTGATAGGAAAACCCCACCTGACTTCCATTTTATCGTTAAAGTCCACAAGCAAACAACTCATGAAAGGGAAGGAAATCGCGAAGCAATGGAATCTCTTCTCAAAGCAACGGAACCATTGCTCAAAACAGAAAAATTAAAAGGATTTCTTGCCCAATTCCCTTACTCATTCAAAGATACACCAGAAAACAGAAAATATATTCTCGAAACAAAAAGGTTCGCTGATGGAATACCGTTAATAGTTGAGTTCAGGCATATAAGCTGGGTAAATAACTCTGCATATGAGTTTTTATCGGAAAACGATATACCTTATGTTTGCGTTGATGAACCGAAGTTGAAAGGTTTAATCCCGCCACAAAGTATAGCAACAAGCAAAAAAATTGGGTATATAAGATTCCATGGCCGTAATGCAGAAAACTGGTGGGAAGGCGGTGTCGGCGAAAGATATGATTATCTCTACAGTGAAAGTGAACTTCGTGAATGGATCCCGAGAATTAAAGAACTTAACGAAAAAGTTGAGACGCTTTATATTTTCTTCAATAATTGCCATCGTGGAAGCGCTCCTAAAAATGCCCAAATGCTTCAAAAAATTCTCGAAGAAGAAGGCATAAAATGAAACAAAAAAGGATACTTGTAATTAGACCAGATAGAGTTGGGGATGTAGTACTTGCAACTCCGTTGTTGAGAGAGCTGAGAAAAAGTTTCCCAGATTCATTCATCGCGGTTATGGTCCGTCCACACACAAAAGATATTTTACTTAACAATCCAAACATTGATGAGATAATTATAGATGACTTCGAAGGTGAACATAAGGGATGGCGAGGATTTTGGAAGCAAGTTTTTAAACTAAGAAAATATAAATTTAACATTGCTCTTCATCTCTTGCCGACCCAAAGACATGCATGGATGACATTCTTCGCAGGAATAAAAACAAGGGTAAATGTTGGAATTAGACTTTACAGTGTTTTAACTTTCATGAAATATGTTAGCAGAAACAACTATATCCCCTTAAGACACGAAGCTGATTACTCACTTGACTTGGGCAGAAAGATCGGCGTAAAAAGCAGCAACATTGAACCTGAAATCTATCTAACCCACGAAGAAATTGAACAATCAAAAAAACTTGTGCCGAAAAATGGAGATGAAATTGTCATAGGAATTAACCCATTTAGCGGAAAATCCGCTCCAAATTGGAAGATTGAAAAATACATTGAACTCGTGAAAAAAATTCTTGATGAAATTCCCGAGGCAAAAATTTACATTAATCTGCATAATGAACCCGAGGATAAATTCAAGAGCTTAAATCATAACAAGGTCAACTTAATTCGCAATCCTCCCCTTCGCGAGTTAATTCTTTACATATCTCGATTTGATGTTTTAATTTCTTCAAGCACAGGCGCGATGCACATTGCTTCTGCTTTAAAGATTCCGACCGTGTCAATGTTTTGTCCGCTTCCTGCTTGCTCTCCACAATTGTGGGGTCCACTCGGAAATAAACACGAGATAATTTTACCGCCTGAAGATTATTGTAAAAAAAGTTGTCCTGGTGATCCCCACATTTGCACATTTGATGGTGGAATTGAAATCGATGATGTTTTAAAGGCAACATTAAAAATTTTGAAAACTCATCGAACAAACCGCAAAGATGAAAATTCGCCAAGCGAAGTCAATCGACATTGACGATATAGCTTACATCATCTCGACTTCTTTTTTAATTTCCGATTTCCACGGGTTAAGAGAAAATATAATAGACAATCCAAGATATTCATACAAGGATATAATAGTTGTCGAAAACAATGAAGAGATAATTGCTTGCACAAAGATAATCCCATTGAAAGTTTCCTTCAAGGGCAAAATAGTTGATGCGGGTGGAATCTCCGCAGTTGCGGTTTTGCCTGAATACAGAAAGCGCGGGGTTGCGGATATGATGCTTAGAGATGCTCTAAAAAGAATGTTTGAAGCAAAATATCCATTTTCACTTCTCTACCCATTCCAGCACAGATTTTATAGAAAATATGGGTGGGAGTATATCGGCTCAGCTATGTTTTATGAAATTGAACCATCAAATATTCAACTATTTGATGAGCGATTCAATGTGAGAAAGATGAAGAACTCAGAACGAGAGAAGATTAAAAAAGTTTATGCGGAAAAAATTAAAACAGTAAACTTTGCATTATGGCGAAATGATGCTTTCTGGACACGGGTAATCTTTCCAAATTTCCCAAATCCGTATGTTTATGACGATGGTGAAATTAAAGGATATGTATCGTTCGAGATGAAGAAAGGTGAAAAAGCACAAGTTGAGATAGATATAAAGGAATTCATTTCACTTACGCCAGAAGCATATCGCGGACTTTGGGGATTTTTTGCCTCGCTTTCAGAACAAGTTTCCAGAATAAGATATCTTGCTCCTCCAGATGAACCTTTGTTCGATGTGATCATTGAACCACGGGAAAAAGACTTTAAAAGACCCTTTTTTGAATTTAAATCTTATGCATCTATCTGCTCTGGCTTTATGGCAAGGCTTGTCAACCTTGAAGAAGCGATGAAACTCTTCACCACTGCAAACGCACCCGATGGTGAAGTCGTAATAGAAATCAACGATCCACTCATACCCGAAAATAACCTAAAGTTCAAAATCACTGTTGAAGATCTTAATGTGAGTGCTCAAAAAACCAACAATAGCGCTGATGTCAAAACAGACATAGGAACCTTCACCCAGATTATTTCTGGATTTGTGAAGTCAACCTCGCTTTATCAAACTGGGAAAATTCAAGGCAGGGATAAAGATTTAAAATTTCTTGATAGCCTTTTCACCGATTCCTTGCCTTTTATGTTTCAATTTGATATATTCTGAAAGATTAAAAAATCAAAGGTGAAAAAAATGAGAATACTCACAATTTTACTTATCGCGTTCATTTTCATGGGTCTCACCCTCAACATTCAAGATAAGAAAGAATTAAAATGGCACTCGTTCTCAGAAGGACTAAAACTTGCAAGGGCTGAGAACAAAAAAGTTTTGATAGATGTTTACACAGACTGGTGTGAATGGTGCAAAAAAATGGATGAAGAAGTTTACACTGATTCAAAAGTGATAAATTATCTTTCTTCAAAATTTGTGCTTATTAAGTTGAACGCTGAATCAGAAGCCAAACACACATTTGAAGGGAAGGAATATAGCGAAATGGAACTCGCTTACATATTTGGCGTTGAGGGTTTCCCGACAACAATTTTCATTCGTGAGGATATGCAACCTATAACCGCGGTGCCTGGATATTTCCCCGCTGATGTTTTTATGAAGATTTTAACTTTCATCGGCGATGATTACTACCTTAAAATGAATTTCGATGAATATCTTGAAAAAACAGGTGGACTACCCAAAAACTAATCTGATTCGAACATTTTTTCAAAGACGATATTCAATCCCTTCTGACAATAGCGGTCAAGGTTCTTTTCGAGGAGCTCAAGCAAAGCTTTTTGCTCAAGGTTAAATTTTTCTATCTTTGGATTTTCGATATTTTCGGTGAATTCTATGTAAAAGTATTTCTTCCCTTCGTTGCCGAAAATTACCAATCTGTTATCCTTTGTTTCAGCGATAAATATCATTTCCAAGATTTATTTTTGTTTTCTACTCCTTTTTTCGGAAATCAATTTTAATTACTTTAACAAAAACTGCAAAAGTTAAAATTCCCGAAATGCGAAAGCTCACGCCGATTGAAATTGAGAGAAAAAGACATACAATTGAAGAATTGAAAACAATCGAGCGACACCCAATTTATGTTTTGCTTGATAATATAAGAAGCGTCTATAATGTTGGTTCAATTTTTAGGACAAGTGATGCTGCACTTATAAAAAAACTTTACCTTACGGGTTATACTCCGCATCCACCAAGAAAAGATATTGAAAAGACAGCTCTTGGTGCAATTGAAAGCGTTCCTTGGGAATATCACAAAAATCCAGTTGACATCATAAAAGAACTGAAAGAGAAAAATGTGAAAATCATCGCCCTTGAAATAACTGACGATAGCATACCCTACTACGAAATAAAGCCTGAAGATTTTCCACTTTGCCTTGTCATAGGTAATGAAATCACGGGAATTTCTGATGAGGTTCTTTCGATGTGTGATTTAGCCATTGAGATACCACAATTTGGAATAAAACATTCACTAAATGTAGCAGTGGCATACGGTATAGCAGTTTATGAACTGGTAAAAATTTATAGAACATCTCATGCAAGTGTAAAATAATCCCCATCCTCCGTGATATGAATTTCAAGAACCCCCGCTCTCATGAAATTAACAAGAATATCAAATGCTTCGCCTTAGCCAACTTCACCCACGCTACTCTTTGTTCTCCCAACGATTTTCCTAACATAAAATCGGAGATCCTTTCATAGCCAATACTGAGCGCTTTTTCCATACTAGACCCATTAACATCTCAGCGATGCTAAGTATCCGTCGCTTTTAGTTGTTAGCAACAAATTCACCAGTCTCGGCATCTAATTTGTGCTCCAAAGGTGTTACTGTTTAAAGGTTGCCAACCAACTGCGTCGTTTGTCTGTTCAGCTTTAAGGCATGTTCACCACATTTCCGATCAATTCGTCGGATGTGGTTGGGTAACCAGTCGGCACAGAGTTTGTGCAAGTCCAGCGCTGCGTTCCATAACTCGCCGCTATTCATTCGCTCTTTGATCAACAAAAAGGCTTTGACAAACTTTTCATGAGCATCTTTATTTTGTGCTGCCAGTGGACATTCCCAACGTTCAAAGCAACCCTCTTCATACCTAAAATGCTCTTGCACATATCGCTCAAGAAATGTCGCGGTGTCAATCAAACCCACTTCATCCCGTTTTGAAATGGCTTCACCTAACCTGTTAATAGCATCGTAAAGTAAACGGTGCTGGTTATCAATTGTGGCTTCACCGACCTCAACGGTTTTATCCCAAACAACTTTGGGCAATGTTCTTGTCTTTCCAGAGACACCAAGTTTAAATTGAGAAATTAATGCCATTATTCTCTGTCCGTCAGCTAAAATCGTTTCAATGTTTTCCACGAGTTGGCTCACTTGTGCACTGACCTCTTCTGTAGAGGCAGAGATTTCCTCCATAGCAGCAGATGTTTGCTCACTTACCAAAGCAACGCTGCGAATTTGCTCATTCATATCTGCAGTGCTCGTCGCCAACTCCTCAGTAGCAGAAGCATTTCGCTCCGCTATCGCCGACAAACTCTGAACCACTCCAAAAACTTGCTCTAACGCTTGTGAAATTTCTTCCTTTGCTTCCTCTAGCTTACCACTTTGTTCCTGAACCTTCCTGACCGCCTCAATTATGTTTTCTAATGCTTGTTTTGCTTCTCCAACTGCTGCAGCGCTTTCCGTAACTTGTTTGTATGTAACTTCCATTGCATTTACACTCTCTTTTGCTCCTTCTCGAATATTGGCTATCAAATTTGCAATTTCTTTCGTCGCTTGTGCCGACCTCTCGGCTAACTTGCGAACTTCGTCAGCAACGACGGAGAACCCTCTCCCTTGTTCCCCTGCTCTTGCTGCTTCTATAGCTGCGTTTAATGCCAAAAGGTTCGTTTGATCCGCAATGTCAGCTATTGTGTTGACGATTTCTCCGATGTCCGCCATCGATCGGTTCATTCCCTCAACTTGTTGTCTTGCGATTTCAACAGCGTTTCTTATCGCTTCCATAGCAGAGAGCATTTGTTTTAGCCTTTGTGAGTTAGAGGATGCTACCTGCTGTGCTTCAAAAGCAGCGGAAACCCCTGTTGAAACTACCTGAGTAAATGAGGATAAGGTTTGTTTGATCCTGTTCGAAGCATTAGAAAGTTTGTTCACAAGTTCAGCTTGTTCATATGCACCACTTGCTATGCTTTCAACTGCTTTGTTCAATTGCTCAAATGCTGTCCGAATGTGAGCAATTGCCGTTGCTTGTTCAGTTGCACCTTGTGCACTTTGGTGGGTGGCGCTACTGATTTGAGTAATAGCATCACTAACTTGTTGTGTAGCCGTCACCATTTGCGCACTAACTTCGCTGAGACGACCAATAACTTGAGAGACCTCAGTGATCAGTTGAGCTAACTGGTTCAATGAAGTGTTGTAAGAATCTACTATTATTTGTGCACTGTCGGCAAGTTGTGCTGCTGCCCGCAACAGTTGCCCTTCTTCCGTGTTATCAATTTTATCTAATTTACTTAACACAACCCGCTCAATAGCAACACTAACGCGATGGGACAAATCGCCCTGCGCCAAGTGTTGAAGTGCCGCAGCTAGTTCGGGAAATACTTCGTCGCTTAACTTATGTGCATTGCTGATGGCTTGCTGTATTCCTTCAGTTGTGGCGGTGTAAAAGCCAATAAACAATACAAACGCTAATGCAACAAGAACAATGACAACCACTATTAGCACTATCCATTTATGGGCAAGTTTTTGAATGCGGTCATTCAGCAAGCTGTTCAGTTCCACTGAAAGGGTTTTGGTCAAGTCAAACGAAGCATCAATGGCGGTCGTCGCCGCAGTGAAATACTCTTGTGGCGACAGGTTGAGTTGAGTCGATTGCAAAATTCGTTCGTTAAGCAGGTTCAAGAAAGCATCGATTTTTTCCTGCGCCATGTGCACCGCCTGCTCAATACGGTTTTTCAATTGCGCGTTATAATTCATTGCCCGCTCCAAGCCCGCCAAGGCGCGCCACTTTTGCTGTGACGCTAACTCATAAAAAATGGTCAATTTCATCCGCTCTTCGGTGTTCAACTTTCTGTCCGCCAGCGCCCCAGTGCCTTCTGCTCTTGCTTGTCCCATTTGCTCAGCGACATCGGGGAGGTGTTGGACGACTGCCAACATCAAGTAGTAGGTGTCTATTTCGGGGTCAAGGCTCAGACTGGACGCATCAGCAATATCTTGGCGCAGGCTAAGAATTCTTTTGATCAACTCAGTGTGCCGCTGAAAACTCTCAGTGCGGGACAGCCGTTCCACTTGGCTTTGCAGTGTTTGCCATTCTTGCTTGATAGCGTCCCATTTATCCTTAAGTTTGAATTCGTCGCCGTATTTTGCCATCACAGTGTCAATGGCTCTTAAGTCATCGGCTATTTCCAATTGCTTTTGCTGCATCGTCGTCCCAAAAGACGCATCACCTGACAGAAACCCCTGAGCTAAACCGCGATGCTGTTGGACGTGCTGGATGAGAGTCAAAAAGGGGCTGAGACACTCGGTGCCTTTAAGTTCCTGCCGGGTGAAAGCGATGTCCGCCTGCCATCGAATATTCAGTTGGTAGATAGTGACCAAAATGGGCAAAATGAACACACCACCAATAAATAAAATGCGTCGCTTGAAATCCATACGGCGCATCAGTGCCTTCACAGGGTTAAAAAATTTTCCCGTTATTTTAACGATAAATATCAACCTTCAAGTCCTATTTTGTTTTTCTACACTTTATTTTCGGAAACAATTTTAATTTCTTTAGCAAAAACGAAGAGATTAAAAATTCCCTAAAAATGGAAGGTCACGCTGATGGAATGTAGGACACCTCAAACATCTCACGCAAGCGTAAAATAATCCCCATCCTCCGTGATGTGAATTTCAAGAACCCCCGCCCTCACGAAATTAACAAGAATATCAGCTGCCTCACTTTCACTTATCTTAACAAGATTGCTAAACTCCTTCACCGTGATTTTACCAAAATTATTAAGATAATTTAAAAGGCGCCTTTCATTTTCACCAATTGATATCCTAACGGGTTGGTCGTTCTGTTCAGACTCTAAAAGTTTTACCATCTCATCACTTGCGATAACATTTTGCGAACCAAGCCGTATGAAAACCTTTCCAGCGTCACCGTTAGAACTGACGAGATAATGTGGTTTTGTTTTGCTTTGTTCAATGGTTACAACGATCACATCCTTGCCCTCAAATTCAAGAATCTCGATCTTCGGTTCTATTTGCGGATAGCAATATTGTTTAGCTGCCGTGAAAACCAAGTCAATTTCCTCTTTTTCACTATCAACCCCAACGACGCTGCCATCGTCATCAATCCCAAAAATTAAAACCCCACCATAAGTGTTCGCAAAGGCAATCATCGCCCTCGCTATTTTTTCTGGCGAGGAAACTTTTCTTTTAAACTCAACGGTTAAACCCTCGCCTTCAAATAGGATGCTACTCAATTGTTCGGGAGTCATTTGATGCACCCTCCTTTATTTTTGCTCTCGCTATCATTCTATTTAAAATCAATCTCGTTCTCTGCGTGACAAACTTATGATTTGAATTTGGAGTATGCTTCAGCGGGCTCGGAATAATAGAGGCAAGTTGCGCGGATTCTTCCATTGTCAATTCAGATGCTGACTTCCCAAAATATTTCCTTGAAGCAGCTTCAACCCCGAAAATCCCATCGCCAAGCTCAATTATGTTTAAATAGATTTCAAGAATTCTTCTTTTTGAAAGTTTTTGCTCCATCCTCAGGGCAATTGCAACTTCTGCTAATTTCCTCAGAGGATTTCGCGAGGTAGAAAGAAACAAATTTTTCGCCACTTGCATTGTTATCGTGCTTGCACCCCTTACAACCCTCCCCCGTTGAAAGTTTTTCTTAAACGATTCTTTCACTTCGTACCAATCAATTCCTTGATGACCAAAGAAACTCGCATCTTCGGAAACGATGACCGCTTCTATCAAATATGGTGAAACTTTTGAAAGTGGCACCCAAATCTGGTTTATGCGATAAGGTTTGCCCTTTGCTTCACTCATACGTTGCTTCATAACAGCAGTTAATTTTGGATTCCTATATTTGAGGTTTTCAATTTCTCTATCGATCTCGATAAATTTATAAGTCAAATAACCGATAAAAATCAAAAGCGCAAAAACAACAACGACCTTAAACTTCATCCTGCTCAATCACCTTCTCTTTGTTTTTCAAGAAATCAAGGTAACTTTGCAAAATTAATGTTGAAGAAATTATGTCATCTAAATTTTTATTTTGCCTTTTCTTTCTCTTCAAATTCATATCAATCTTGGATTTCTGCGCAATTTTGGTCGTAAGCCTCTCATCCCATTTAACAACCTTAATTCCCAATCTTGATTTAAGTTCATCAATAAATTTTAAAACTTCGGCTGTCTTACTGGAATAGTTCCCACTTAAACTTAATGGCAAGCCAACAACAATTAGATTAACATCATATTGTGCACACACTTTTTTTATCTCATCGAAAATTCCTGAATTATTCTCAAGAACAAACAAACCCTGTGCAATTGTTAAAGTCGGATCGCTGATTGAAATGCCAATTCGTTTACTTCCAAAGTCAATCCCCATTATTCTCCCGCCAACAGAATTATTTCTCTTGATATCTTGAGACACTGTAAACGCCTTCAATTCTCCTTAATTTGTCAATCAGAACATTTAAATGCTCGAGATCTTTAACCTCAACTGTTATAATTCCACGAAAGAGAGAATTCTGAGTTTCGATATTAACCATCTTTATGTTTGTATTTCGGTAGTCGGAAATCACAGTCGTAATTTCCTTCAACATCCCAGGTCTATCTTCTCCTTCAATTGTAATTCCAGCTGGGAAAACCATCCCCTCAAGCACCGCTGACCATACAACATCGATTAATCTATCCTCATCTTTAGCTCTTAACCTTTCAATATTGACACAATCTTTACGGTGAATTTTTATCCCTTCACCTCTCGTCACAAAACCAATAATCTCATCCCCTGGAACAGGATGGCAACACTTTGCAAACGTATAGAGCAAGTCGGAAGCAGTTCCATCTATAGTTATCAATTTTTGCGGCTTCAAAACCTCGCTTATCACATCTCCCTTTACTTCCTCCTCAGGCTTTACGACTTCCTTATGCTTTTGCCTTTCTTCAATTTTTTTAACGACCTCAGCTATATCAATTCCTCCTTCCGCAATCGCAAGGTAAAATTTTTGAAGATTGTCAAATTTGTAGAGTTCCTTGACTATCTTCAAAAGTTCATCATCGCTTATATGTATTTTCTTTTTGCCCTTAACTTTCTTCTCCCATATTTCCCTTCCAGCATCTGCAAGTTTTCTTTTCTCTTCATTTATCCACTTCCTTATCTGTGATTTCGCCTTTGAAGTTACAACGAAATTTAACCAGTCTCTGCTCGGCTGTCGATGCTTGCCTGTTATTATCTCAACTTGATCTCCTGTTTTAAGTTTATAATCAAGCGGTACAATCCTACCGTTAACCTTAGCACCTATACAGCGCAATCCAATTTCAGTGTGAATTTCAAAAGCAAAATCAACTGGTGTCGCACCCCTTGGCAAAACCTTTAGATCACCCTTCGGTGTAAAAACATAAATTTCATCCTGATAGAGATTAAGTTTCAAATCCTCAACAAATTCGCTCATATCGGTTTGATTTTCAAGTATATCCCGAACCCACTTTACCCATTGTTCAAATTGCTTATCGGTTTCAGTGATATTTTCTTTATACTTCCAATGCGCTGCAAGACCTTTCTCGGCAATCTCATGCATCGCTCGCGTTCTTATTTGAACTTCAACCATTCTTCCACCTGGACCAATAACTGTGGTATGAATTGAGCGATAACCATTTAACTTTGGGTTAGTTATATAATCCTTAAATCTTTCTGGAACAGGTCTATAAATATCCGTCACAATCCCATAAACCGTCCAGCAAAGGTTTTTATCATCGGTGTCAAGTATGATCCTAACTGCAAAAAGATCATAAATTTCCTCAAATGTTTTACCCCTTTTGATCATTTTGTTATAAATGCTATAAAGATGTTTCGGGCGACCATTTATCTCAAATTTAAAACCACGCTCAGCAAGTGCCTTCTCGATTGGCTTTGCAAACTCCTTTATATATTCCTCTCTCTGTTTTCTTGTCTGAGCGACGCGTCTTGCGATATCCTCATATGCTTCGGGGTTCAGATATTTAAAAGCTAAGTCTTCAAGCTCCCATTTTATCTGCCCAAGCCCAAATCTATGTGCAAGCGGAGCGTAAATTTCGAGCGTCTCTTTAGCAATTCGCTTCCTCTTATGCTCGGGGAGATACTCAAGCGTTCGCATATTATGAAGCCGATCGGCAAACTTAACAAGGATGACTCTGACATCGGTTGAAAGAGCGATCAAAAGTTTGCGATAATTCTCAGCTTCAACAACATTGCGATTATCGCTCTCAAAAATTCCCGTTATCTTTGTAAGCCCGTCAACTATTCTTGCTATTTTATCTCCAAACTCAGCCTGTATATCCTCAATTGTAAAACTCGTATCCTCAACGATGTCATGAAGAAGGGCACTGGCAACGGATATATCATCAAGCGGGAGCTCCTTTGCAACAATCATAGCAACTTCATAAGGATGATTAAAATATGGCTCCCCTGAAGCACGGTAATTATCCTTATGGGCATTATAGCTAAAGTGAAAAGCTCGAGTTATGAGATCTGAATTGAAATTCTTAAGGTTCCTTTCGCATACCTCAAGGAGCTTTTTCAGCTTTTCCTGATATTTATCTTGAATTACAAGCATTGTCGTGGACATGTTTCGTTTACCTCAAAAATAACTAACAAAAATGCGTTTAAAAAGTTCATTTCAATTTTAAGATATATACTAATTCCCAAAATTGCAACTGAAAAACGATATTTTTAAATTTATCAAACAAAAAAATTTACTAAGAAAGCCAATGAAAATCGGCATTGTATGTTATCCAACTTATGGTGGAAGCGGGGTCGTAGCAACAGAGCTTGGGAAAAGCCTTGCAACCAGGGGGCACGAAATTCACTTCATCTGCTACGCCGTACCGACGAAATTGAACAAATTCCTTGACAACATTTATTTTCATGAAGTTGAACTTTATCAATATCCACTTTTTGAGTTCCCAATTTACACCGATGCTTTGGCAAGTAGAATCATCGATGTAGCCAGATTTAATAAACTTGATATCATCCATGTTCATTATGCGATCCCCCACGCTACGAGTGCCATCCTTGCAAGAACAATCCTCAATAATAAGATTAAAGTAATAACAACGCTTCACGGAACAGATATAACGCTCGTTGGGCTTGAGCCAAGTTTCACACCTGTTGTAAGATTTGGGATTGAAGCAAGCGATGGCGTTACAGCCGTTTCAAGATATCTTCGGGAAACAACAATCTCAACCTACAACATAAATCGAGAAATTGAAGTTATACCAAACTTTGTTGACACGGAGATTTTCAAGCCTGGGGAAAATTTAGAATTAAGAAAAAAGATCGCGCCTAAAGGCGAAAAAATTTTAATTCATGTCTCTAATTTTAGAAAAGTTAAAAGAGTTCAAGATGTTGTAAAAGTTTTTGAAATTGTAAGAAAGAAAATCCCAAGCAAACTTGTCTTCGTTGGAGATGGACCAGAAAGGGGAGATGCGGAAAATTTATGCCGACAATTAAATATATGCGATGATGTCCTGTTCCTTGGAAAACAAGATGCTTTACATGAAATCCTATGCTCGGCTGATGTATTTATACTCCCAAGCCAAATTGAAAGCTTCGGTCTCTCAGCCCTTGAAGCGATGAGTTGTGGGCTTCCAGTCATAGCGACAAATGTTGGTGGACTTCCAGAAGTGGTACTTCACGGAGAAACTGGTTATTTGACCGAGATTGGAAATATCGAGAGAATGGCATCATATGTAATTGAACTTTTTGAAGACAAAAATAAATATAGGGAATTTTCAGAGAAAGCCCGAGAGAGAGCGGAAAAATTTTTTGATAAGGATTTGATAGTTCCGAAATATGAAATGTTTTATGAAAAAATTTTGAACCAATAAAACTAAAACCTTCTGCGCATCCTTTCCCTTTGCATCTCCCTAACTGTCTCCATGAACTCGCGTCTAAAATTTCTCTCAAAGACTATCACCTGTGCGATTTGTTGTTCTGTTAAGATCTGCTTTAGCTCTTTATAAAAACCCAAACGCAGGTCATATTCCCTTCTCCCAAGCTCAACGAGATCTTGAATTAATTTGTCATAACCCTCTTTATCACCCTTTCGCAATTTTATCTCCATCTCATTCACAATTCTTTCCCTTTCAAGTTCAATCTCATCCACATCTTTTGAAAATTGCGTATATTTATTCAAGAACTTAACAGATGCTTGTTCGTCGAGTTTCAGAATTTCAAGCAGGCGAACCTTCTTAAATTCGAGCACACGCTCCCTCCATCTTTGACCTATAAAACCCTGCGAAAACGACATCGCTGACAGAAAGGCTATAGCTAAGCAAACTAAAATTGTCCTTTTCATTTTCTCAAAATTTAAAATTTGTTTTCAATTCGCTTTAAGACCTCCTCAATATCGATCTCCTGATAATTTTCAATCTTCGCATCGATATAGGGTATTTGATATTTTTCATAGAGATAAGAAACTGCCATCTCAAGTGTTTCAGTGCTGACACCGGATAGCTCAGATGGCTTTATTAAAACACCTGTAATTTCAAAATCAGAAACTTGGGAAAAATAAAAATCAGGCTGACTCATGAACAAATTTGAAAACCCAATGCCTAACAAAAACCCAATAATTATAACCGCCATAGACGGAGCAAACAAAATCGGTTTAAGAGCAAAGGTGGAAATGTTATTCCGCTGAGCGATTTTTCGCTTGACCCTATAAAGAAAATTTGACCAGTAAAATTCCGATGGCTCTTCAATTTTATATTCGCTCAAAATAGAAACAACATTTTTTATCCTTTCAAATTCCAACCTACAGTCTTCACACTTTTCAAGATGCTCAGCAATTTCAACAGAATTCAACTTGCCCGTCGCATAATCAACAAGGTTATTTTTAACTTCACTGCATCTCATCTTTAATGAACCTCTGTATTTTTTTAACCGCGTGAAAATAATTTGCTTTTAAAGTTCCGATCGGTTTTTTAAGTATTTTCGAGATCTCTTCATAGTCAAGTTCTTCAAAGAAACGCATAACGAAAACTGTTCTCTGCTTTGCTGGGAGTTTTTCGATCGCTCTTTCAATCAAATTACTTTCTTCTTTTTTAAATAATTCATGTTCTGGAGTTTGATTTAATCCCAGGAAATTAACCAACTCATCAATTGGTACAACTTCTTTTATTTTTTTCTTTCTTAAAACGGAGTTGCATTCATTAACAGTTATTCTATAAATCCAAGTAAACAAGCTCGATTCACCTTTAAATTCATGAAGAGAATTAAAAAGCTTGATGAAAACCTCTTGAGCCACATCATCCGCATCATCATGATTCGTGAGGATTCTTCTTGCAAGTAAATAAACCTTTTTTTGATATCTTCTAACGATTTCATCAAATGCCGAGACATTTCCGTTCTTGAATTCATTTACAAGTTCTATATCAGATTTGTTAACCATCAACTCACTTACATAATTTTAAAAAGCGGGCGGGATATCCCCGCCCTTCCCCCGTCTTTAGAATACGACATAAGGAACGCCCCAAACAGAAACCGAAACTGGAGCCGAATCATCAAAGAGCGACTCTCTTGAAATCGCGTGAATCATAGCGTTAAACGAACCCCTGTGGAGATGAACTTTTATATTAGCCTCATAAACTTCTTCAGTTCCATCTTGCGAAACTAATCTGAAAAGCTTCCTCGCTCTGTGAAATCCAAACCTATCAACTCCAAATGTCATAGAGACAATATCAGTATCAGGCGTTGCACTTTGAACAGTTACGCTAACTTTAACTGGTTGAGATGGATTAAATGCTGGAACACCTTCTCTGTGTCCAAGAAATCCAGGGCGATAGAATTGATTTAACGGATCAGTCACCTCAACCACATTACCATTTGGCAATGTCAAAGCGATTTTCTTAATAACTATGTTTGAATTTTCAGTCCCCCCTTGAACAAGTGAAACAGCCCAAATTCTCCATCTTTTCGCACCATCCGCGCTTTCTCGTTTAACTACCTGAACTTTCCTCTTGAAAACTTCCTTTAACGGTTTCGTCACAACAGTATCTGGCGTTGTTTGCCCCTGGGTATAAGTTCCAGCGATTTTTAAATCCGATTCAACAGTCCTTATAACTGTCACAACCACAAGAGTATCATTTACCTGCTCATATTCATATTCCCTCGTCACTTTCTTGACAACACGACCCCATCTTAGTGGGTAAATCTCCTTTGAAAGCGAACCAAAATCAAAATCAGGTGGCAGATATGTTCCATCATTGAGAGAAACATCAGAAGTGGCGATCAAGTCATCATTTTCAATTATTTGCTTGATAATCTCTTTGTCGGAATTTGAAAGCGGTGAAGTAATTTCAGATTCTTTTGTGCAACCAGCTATTAGTACAATCCCTAAAAGAATTAGTGCTAAAAATGAAAATTTGGATTTCAGCATGGCTGTTTTTCTTTTTTGTTTTCAATTTCCTTCACTTACTTTGATGTTATAAAATAAACCCAGGTTTAATCTGAGATCTTTGAGAGGGCATCTTTAATTTTTCTGTAAGTATCAGATAAAAACTCGGAAATTACCTTCGTCTCAGAGATAACAGGCATAAAATTGGTATCTCCATTCCATCTTGGGACTATGTGAAAATGGATGTGGTCTGCAATCCCAGCCCCACTTACTTTCCCCAGATTTGCTCCGATATTAAAGCCATGCGGTTTAAGAGCAATTTCAAGAGCCGAGATCCCCCTTTTTATAAGCCTCATAACATCGCCCATTTCATCATCGGATAAATCAGAAAAATTAGGCGTGTGTTTGTATGGAACAACCATTATATGCCCAGAATTATAAGGAAACAAGTTCATTATAATGTAGCAATGCTTACCTCGGTATAAAACCAAATTTTTCTCATCTTCCGTTGAAGCAGCCTTTTCACAAAAAAGACATTCTTTTTTCTCGTCTGGGTTTTCATTTGAAAAGCTTTCAATATATTTTGACCTCCAAGGAGCCCAAAGACGATCCATTTAAAGCCGAATTTTTGTTTTTGACATAATAAAATAAACCAAAAAATGAAAAAATAAAACTTCCCCATCGTTATGAAACCCCGTTGGCTCTTTAAAAAACGCTTGGACTCCTTTAAAACAAGTTTATCAATTACTATGAACTTGTGTGATTGTTAATTTTAATCCTTCCTATTATCTCAATGTCAACATCTGTTGGCAACTCCGTGTATGAAATCACGCTCACATCTGGAAATGTTGAATGAATTAAACGATAGAAATACAAACGAACCGTTGCCGAACAAATTACAACTGGTCGATAACCTAAGTCTTTCGCCTTTTTAACATTTTCTGCTAAACTTAAATTCAACACGCGAATAATGTCGGGAGGTAACCCAAGCGTTGGGGATGACTGAGATGATGACTGCTGAAGCGATTGGGTTATTAAATCTTCAATTCTCGGATCAAGCTGTATAGCGGGTATAACATTGTTTTCAGTCCTATAAAGCCTCGCTATCGTTTCTGAAAGCGAGTGTCGAACATACTCAGTCAAAACATCAACATTTTTCGTAACCCTTGAATAATCAAGCAACGCCTCAAGAATTGTGACCATATCGCGTATCGGGATTCCCTCATTGAGAAGATTTTGCAAAACCTTCTGGATTGTTCCAATGGGTAAAACATCTGGAGTTATTTCCTCAACAAGCGCTGGATACTCCTCCCGCAAACTATCAATCAGCGTCTTCGTGTCCTGTCTGCTTAAAATCTTGCCCGCATTCTTTCTCAAAACTTCAACTAAATGAGTCACAATAACCGAGACAGGCTCAACAACTGTATAACCCATTATTTCAGCTTCTTCTTTTTTGTGCGCTGGAATCCAATAGGCATCAAACCCATAAACTGGATCCTTAACCTTTATTGCATCATGGATTTCTTCTTCGGCTGTTCCAGGATTCATAGCAAGATAATAACCTGGTTTAACTTCACCGCCTGCGACTTTATTCCCGCGAATTTTTATAACATATTCACTTGGTTCAAGGTAAATGTTATCCCTTACTCTAATTGGTGGAACGATTATGCCCAACTCAAGTGCGAGCTGTTTTCTAACTCCAATTATTCGCTTAAACAATGTTCCACCTTGTTCTTCATCTGCAAGTGGAATTAAGCCGTAACCAATTTCAATTTCGATGGGATCAATTTGAACAAGTTTTTCAATCTTTTCCTCAGGTTGCGCAACTGCCTTGGGTTTAACTTCCGGAACTACCGCTTTCTCTTTTTCAAATTTTGTCCCGAAATATCCTGCAACTCCACTTATCACCGAAAGGATTAAAAACGGCAACATTGGAAGCCCAGGGACAATCGCAAAAAACGCAAGAACACCGGAAGCGATAAGCAATGCCTTAGGACGTTGAAAAATTTGACCCTTAACTTCAACATCAAATTGATTCCCAGAAGCGTTCCTTGTCACCACCATTCCAGCAGAGATGGAAATAATTAAAGCCGGTATCTGTGAAACAAGGCCATCACCAATTGTAAGAAGCACATAATTCTGCAAGGCTTCTGTAAATGTCATTCCACGTTGTAAAACACCGATTATCAATCCACCCACTATATTTATCACGGTTATAATCAAACCAGCTATCGCATCTCCACGAACAAATTTACTGGCTCCATCCATTGCACCATAAAATTCGGCTTCCCTCTGGATCAACGCCCTTCTTCTCCGAGCCTCTTCCTCAGTTATAAGACCAGCGTTTAAATCCGCATCAATGCTCATCTGTTTACCAGGCATAGCATCAAGCGTAAATCTGGCAGCAACCTCCGCAATTCTGCTGGCTCCTTTTGTTATCACAACAAACTGTATCACAACAAGAATTAAAAACACAATAAAACCAACTACGTAATTCCCCTTTACAACGAAAGAACCAAATGCAAAAATTATTTTACCAGCATACCCATCCCCAAGAATCAATCTTGTCGATGCAACATTTAAGCTTAATCTAAAAAGCGTGATGATCAACAACAACCCAGGGAAAACAGAAAGCTCAAGTGGACTCGTTATGTACATCGATATTAAAAGGATGATCACCGAAAAAGTTATATTGAACGCAATTAGGATGTCAAGAAGAAATGGCGGTAAAGGGAGAATCATAAATACAAGGATTGAAATTACCGCAACTGCAAGGATGACATCACTGTTTCTACTTAAACTCTGTAAAAATCCGTTTTCGTTCATCTTACAGCGCTATAACTTTTCTTTTTCAATTGGTAAACATAGGCAAGAACTTTTGCAACGGCTTTATAAAGCTGGGGTGGAATTTCCTCATCAACATCAACCATTTTATAAAGTGCGTGAGCAAGGGGTTTATCTTCAACTATTGGTATTTTATGCTTCATCGCTATTTCTTTTATTTTTTCAGCGATCAAATTCATCCCTTTCGCAACGACTTTTGGAGCGTTCATCTTTTCCGAATCATATTTTAGCGCAATAGCAATATGCGTTGGATTTGTTATCACAACATCTGATTTAGGAACATTCTGCATCATCCTTCTTCTTGCAATTTCGGCTTGCTTTCGCCTTATCCGAGCTTTAATTTGTGGGTCGCCTTCAAGCTCCTTGATCTCTTCCTTTACTTCCTGTCTCGTCATCCTTAACTCTCGTTCATACTCCCACTTTTGAAAAGCGAAATCAAAAACAGCGATCAAAAAATACACAATCCCCGTTTTTAACATAAGTGAAAAAACTGAGCTAACCATAAAGCTTGATATCTTTCCAAGATCTGAATCAATTAAAACCACTATATCATCGACCATGCTTCTTAGCGTCAAATAAATGGTAAATCCAATTACCCCGATTTTAAAAAAGCCCTTGCCAAGTTCAAATAAACTTCTCCTCGATAAAAAAATTTTTTTGATCCCATTGATCGGGTTTAACCTTTCAAAATCAAACTTTAACGGCTCAAGCGTGAAAATATATCCCGTTTGAGCAATGTTCGCACCAACTCCAATCACCGTCAGAAAAATCAGCAATGGGAAAAGGTTCATCATCAGAAAAGAAAAGATGAAAAACCCATACTCAGCGACACTTTTGGGGGTTATCTCAATCGTATGCAGGTTGGATAAAACAAATTTAGTTAAGTTTGCAATTTTTTGATACATGAAGTTACAACAAAAATACAATACACCAGTTGAAGCCAGTATAACAAGTGCGGAATTGAAATCGTAGCTTTTTGCAACCTTTCCTTTTTTCCTTGCATCTTCTTTTCTTTTAGGCGTCGCTTGTTCCGTCCGCTCTTGAAATTCCTCAGCCATTTCATGCACCGATTACTTTTAAAAGCTCAAGCAGATCTTTCTCGAACTCAAAAAGAAGATTTTTAAAAACGAAGACAAAAAATGGCATCATCAGGATTAAAGCGATAATTCCAACAATTACCTTAAATGAAAAAGCAAACATGAAAATGTTCATTTGCGGAAATGCACGGGATAAAATCCCAATCGATAAATCCGTCAAGAACAAAGCGATAAGGGCTGGGGCACTTATTTTAACCGCAGAAGCAAAAACAAATGTAATCAATTTAACGCCAAAATTTACCAATCCTACATTTACAGAAAAAGATGAAATTGGCACAATATCAAAGCTTAACTTGATGACTTGAATTAAAAAATGATGTCCATTTAACATCAAAAAGATGGCAAGTGATAAATAATGTTTAAACTGGCTCAAAGTTGGAATTGGCTCCGAATGCTCAGGATCAAAAGCAGTTGATGCTGAAAATCCAATATCAAATCCAATCAAATGACCTGCAAATTGGACGGCGTAGAAAATCCCCCACGCTGAAAAACCCAGTATTAAACCAATCATAACCTCTTTCAAAACCAAGATTATAAAACCAAGCAACTCGGCTGAAAGATTTAAATTTTCAACATCAACTATAAGCAAAAAAATATAGCTTAAAAAAATGCTCAACCAGAATTTTAACTGAAAAGGTACGACGGAATGTCCCAAAATAGGTGAAGCAGAGAGAAAACTTAAAACCCGAACAAAAATCAAGATAAATGCAAAGAATGTCGAAAAATAAAACTCCATCAAATCACTTCGCTATGTTTGGTATCTGGTTAAACAATTCCTTTGTGAAGCTGACGAGAACATCAATTATCCATGGCAAAGCGATAACAGTGACAATTGCTATAACAATAAGCTTTGGAACAAATGTTAATGTCATCTCATTTATTGAAGTTGCCGATTGAAAAATCGAAATTATCAATCCAACGATCGCCGAAGCTATCAGAACAGGAGCAGAAACCAAAAGCGCCGTGAAAAATGTCTCCCTCGCAAGGTGAATTATAAATTGCTCCGTCATCTTAAATTTTCACATAAATTTTTAATGAAAACTTTGAATTAACGATTGAACAACAAGATGCCATCCATCGATCAGGATGAAAAGTAAAATTTTAAATGGCAATGAGATCATCACAGGTGGAAGCATTATCATCCCCATAGACATTAAAACACTTGCAACGATCAAATCAATCATCAAAAATGGAACATAAATAAGAAATCCAATTTGGAACGCAATTTTAAGCTCGCTGATCGCAAAGGCTGGGATGAGCACATAAGTTGGTATTTCATTTCTATTATTTGGTTTGGGGAGTTTTGCAAGTGAAACAAAAAGAGCGAGATCATCTTCACGAACTTGTTTAAACATAAACTCACGAAGTGGTTCTATCGCTTTCTCATACGCTTCGGCTTGCGTAATCTCATTTCTCAAATACGGTTGCAATGCGTCTTTATTAATTTTATCCCAAACAGGGGACATTATAAAAAATGTAAGGAAAAGGGCAAGACCAACAAGCACCTGACTTGGGGGCATCTGCTGGACTCCCAAAGCCTGCTTCAAAAAATGGAAAACGACGATTATCCTCGTAAACGATGTCGTCAAAATGATTATCGCAGGCGCAAGCGAAAGAATCGTCATCAAAAGCAAAATTTGTAAAGTCACAGCAAGATCACCTGAATTCTGCGCCTTTCCAACTTCAACTGTTATCTTTGGAACAGGAAAGGTGATTTTGTCAGTCGAACTTGGTTGCGCATTTCCAATTGAAACTAAAAGAATGAAAATTAAAGGTAACGCAAGTTTCCTCATCTTCTCAAATCACCCCCATACTTTAAATTTAACAACTTCCCATTTTTACCGTCTCCAGAAGAATAAATTTCATCAAGCGCTCTCACAAGCTCAGGCTCACTTATTTCAGTTAGAACACTAAAAGAATTTTCACTTATCCCTAAAACTAAAATTTTGTTTATAACCTTCACAAGGTAAATTGTTTTCCTTGGCTGAATTTGAAACTTCTCATAGATTTTTATATTGGCTCCGAAACCCCGAAAACCCGCATTGGGTAGATAAAATTTTTTCATCAGATATAAAAGCGCAAACATCAAAGAAATTATAAGTGCAAATGACAGAATCAACTTTGCTAAGATGCCAAGCATTTTACCTTTTCACATTTTTTAGTCTTTCCTCAACCGCAATAAGGTTTGTAATTCTAATTCCGAAGTGTTTATCTATTACAACAACTTCTCCCTCTGCAATTTTTTTACCATTGACGATAACATCAACTGGTTCGCTTGCAAGTTTATCAAGCTCAATTATCGAACCACGATCAAGTTCAAGTATATCTTTTATCAACATTGATGTTCGTCCAAGTTCAATTGAAACGGGCAACATTACATCAAATAAAAGCTCAAGCTTGCTATTAATAACCTTTTCGGTTTGCGAATTTTGTTCCGTTGTTAATCCCTCAAAATTTTGAAATTCAGCATTTTTAACTTCCCCTTGCCCTGTTGCTTTTTCCTTTTCCATGCTTAACCCTCCTCGTTGTTTGCAATTCTTGTTATTTTTACCGCCTTTTTACCGCCGAAAATTCCAGGTTTACCGTAGAGTTTCAACTTACCAGCAATATAGACCTTAACTTCTGAATCGACACCCGTGTTAAGTAAAATTATATCTCCAACTTCAAGGTTTAGCAAATCTGCAAGAGTTACCTCGCTTTGCCCAAGCTCGACACTTACAGGAATTTTTGTTGTTTTAATTTTTTCGGCTATGTATTTCACATATTCTTCCGGTGTATGTTTCTTAACCCCCATAAATCTTTGAAGTGTCATCTTCGTCAGCGTATCTTCGATCACAAACATAGGATAACATATGGTCATTCTATAATTTTTATCAGCGAGCGAGACATTGAACGAAATAACGAGAACAATTTCACTTGATGGCGCAATTTGCACGATGTCGGGGTCACTTTCATACTTTGCAATTTTAAATTTAAATGAATCGATCATACCCCATGCTTTCTCAAGCTCAGAAATTGAGCGTTCAACTATGCCTCTGATCAAATTTTGCTCTATCTGTGTCAAAGCCCTTACAACTTTCTTCTTTCCAATCTCAGGAATTTCAACACCACCACCAAGCAACTTCTCAATCAACACAAACGAAAGCTCAATGCCAAGTTCAAAAATAAACTCTCCTTTGTTTTCACCAGCTGAAAGCGTAAAGATTACACTTGGCTTTTCAACTGAAAGTATATACTCCGAATAAAAAAGTTGATCGACATTTTCAACCTGAATTGAAACTGGGGTTTGAAGTCGACTTGTAAGGTAATAGCCAAGAGATTCAGCAAAATTTTGATGAAGTGTTTGAATTGTTCTTATCTGATTTTTTGAAACACGGCTCGGACGACGAAATTCATATGGGACAACCTCTTTTTCTCCCTGCGTTGATATTATCTCCCCAGGTGATTTCCCAGCGCTAAAACCCGCCAGTAAGCTGTCTATTTCTTGCTGTGATAAAATCTCAGGCATTGCTCTTTATCATTGGATTATAAATTTGCTGAAATAAACATTTCGTACCTTTCCTTGTGTCAAGATATCATCGACTTTTCTCGCTATCTCCCTTCTTAAATCTTTACGCTTGGAAACATCGCTTAATTCTTCGAGCGTCTTATTCGAAAGAATATTTATCAAGATATCATTCACTATAATTTCCTTGCTTTGAATCTCCGCAAATGCCTTTTCATTTGTCACTTCTATCCCAACGCTTGTTAATAAATATCTCATTCCCCCAGTTCCAGCTGGATTTACAATTAAATCTTTAACGACGAATAAAAACTCAGGATGCAAACCAACAAATTCAGATTCGCTAATTTTATATTCATCGGCTGTTTTTTCTGCTGGCATCTGCGATTTCATTGGCTGTTTTTGTGAGCTATCCGAGACAGCCGTTTTTGAATTCAAATCAAGAACAAGAAGATAAGCAATTATAATCTGCAAAATGATAATCGGGATTGAAACAAGAAAAATTGTTTTTTTAGCACCTTTATGTTTCGTCTCAACTTGATCTTGTGGCACTGCTGCTTGCGGTTGAGCTAAAGATTTATCTGGCATTTTTATACTCGTTTTTGTTTAAACCTTCTCAAAAAATAAAAACAAAGGGTATGCCATTTAATTTTTTTACAAAATCAAGGAATTTTTGCAGAATGGATTAGGTAAAAGGATGGCTAATATTGGGCATTTGAATGAGATTATTAAACAAAAAAGCCCCAGCAATAAGCTGGGGCTTAAAAGCACTGTCAAATAAAATTATCTCTTTCCTGGGTTGAGAGTTTTAGCATGAGGCCTTGGATCCTGATTAGCACGAGCCCAGATTATATACGCTTCTATTGCTTTCATCCGTGGGTCATCTTCTTTGAGAGGTTTGCCTTCCATTGGATTTTCAATGCACCAGTTGATCATATCGCGAAGCAAAGCGATCTTCTTCAATTGAATTTGGAACTTTGGATATGTCTCTGGATGGGTATCTGTTGCATCAGGATGACACATATCGCATGAAATCCCATTCGTCCCAAGCGATGGGTCATGAAACCATTTGTATCCTTCTTCAATCATTGCCTTCAATTCTCGTTCCCAAATCAAAGAATCCCTCCTTGTGAATTTCGTTGACTGATATTTCTTCTGCTGTTGATATGTTGCCAAAAGCATATTCGCGACCTCTTGCGCTTTCTCCCTTGTCATAACTTCATCCTTTGAAACATCATTTAAAACAACTTGCGTTTCCCCATCACATGCTGTTATAACTTTTTTCTCGGATTTCTTATCACCTTTGCCCTCAATGGCACTCAAATCATTCTTGCCACTTAAAAATATACTAACGAGGAAGACAGAGATAAGTAAAACAATTTTTTTCTTCATAGAAATTCCTCCTTAGAAGTTTATTTTTAAAACGATGGATCAACTGGAACTGGTGGAACTTCTTCTTTTCCACCTGATTCAAGATATCTTGCCGTAACTTTCATAGGTTCCCTGCTCCAGAGATTATAAATTTTATTCGCTTTTCCATTTGCTAAAACCTCAACTGTTCCATCACCTGTGCCATCAAATTGATCGAATGGGTCAGCCCTGTTCATCTTGATCGTCAATTTCGGAAGTCCAGTCGGTGCGTAAGGCCATGGCCAAGCAGTTGAAAGCATACCGTAGAAGTTTATGTTCCCGATTCTGTTAAACACAGGTTGATGCGTATGCCCGTGGATCACAGTAACATTCTTAAATGGCCTCAAAAGCGCTTGAACTTCTTCCGCGTCATCAGTCCAGAAATTCCATGGCTTGTAATACTTGTAAAGCGGAGAATGAGAGAACACAACTATTGGGGTATCCTTTGAAACCTTCGCAAGGTCTTGCTTAAGCCACTCGAATTGTTTTTTACCAACATCTCCATAACCTCTTCCAACTGTGAAGGGTCTTCCCTTCGGATTATCAAGCTGAGCCATAAATTTCATTCTTTCCATCGGGGTCATCTTTGTCTCCGTCCAGTAATCATCCACAAGGACGGAATTCAAAACGATGAAGTGCACCCCCTTATGATCAAACGAATAATACGGTTTACCAAATAGTTCAATCCACTTCTCACCGAGATCAAGATACCAATCGTGCTCTCCAACCATCATATAGAGTTTTGGTTTAAGCTCGCTTAAAATCTCTTTACCAAGCTTTAACTCCTCAGGCTGCCCAAGTTGAGCAAGGTCACCGCCAAACAAAACAAAATCAGGCTGTGGATCAAGCGCATTCACATCTTGAACTGCCTTCAAAGCAGCGCGGACAAATCTTTCATTAAGCTTTCGTTCGTAAAGATGGGTATCCGAAATGTAGGCAAATCTGAACTTAACTTCGGTCCCACCACCCTGCTTTGCTTCAACTGCTTCAACAAGCTGGAATGAATGCAGCGGGAATTGATTCTTTGCAAGCACGACCGCTGCAGAAGCCATCGCAACTTTAATAAACTGCCTTCGGTTTAATTTCGGAAGAGCCTTGAAAAATTCATCTCGCTCTTTCAAGTATTGCTCTTCTTTCCTTTCACTTGGCATTTTAGGCATGATTTTGCACCTCCTTTGTTTATTTGTTCATTTATTTTCGGGGAAATCTTTTGGAAATTCACCTGTTAATGCCTTCAAAAATTCAACAAGATCCTGCTTCTCCTGATCTGTTAAATTAAGAGGTCTCATCTCACCCGATAGATTTGGATTCGCATTCCCACCCCTATTGTAAAATTCAATAACATCCATGAGCGTTGCCTCACTCCCATCGTGCATATAAGGGGCAGTAAGCTCAACATTTCTCAATGTTGGAGTTTTAAACGCACCGATATCCTTGGGATTAAATGTTACGAGAAATCTCCCAAGTTCAGAAAATGCTGGGTCAAGCGCAAGCTCATCAAGTTTTCTCTTATCAAGTCGTCCTTGCTTCGCAAGTTGTTCGGCTTTCTTCGCAAGTTCCGCAAATCCCTCCTTGTTCATCGCAACACCGATGTTGTGATATTTATTATCCGTGAAGAATGGATTTGAACGATTGAACTCATGACATGTTATACATCTGGCTTTGCCTTGAAACAATTGCCACCCTCTCTTCGCAGACTCACTAATGGCATTCTCATCACCAGCGATAAACCTGTCAAATGGCGAATTTCCCGTCAATAATGTCCTCTCAAAAGCAGCGATGGCTTGGGCAACTCTATCAATGGTGATCTCGCCACCGAAAACTTTTTTAAATGCCTCAACATATTCAGGGATTCCTTTCAATTTTTTAACAACCGCATCATGATCTGGCATGCCCATTTCAATCGGATTGATTATCGGCTGTTTTGCCTGTTCTTCAAGTGTTGGAGCTCTTCCATCCCAAAACTGTTGTTCAAAAAACATTGCATTTAAAACAGTTGGAGCATTTCTCGCGCCCTTCTTTCCACCTACCCCCTCACTTACCTTTTTATTTTCTGCAAATGCAAATTTCGGGTCATGGCAAGTAGCACAGGCAACAGTATTATCAACGGAAAGGCGTTTATCAAAATAAAGTTTCCTTCCAAGTTCAACCTTTTCAGGGGTTATTGGGTTATCTGGCGGAATGAATATCTCCCATAAATCCCTTGGGATACCAAGTGGGATTTTCACTTCATAACTTGCTTTTGAAGATGAGTTTGCTTGCTTTTCGCTGACAAATGTAAAGGACAATAAAAAGACGATGAATAGTAAAACAAACCAGTAAAATTTTTCCAATCTCCGCATGGTCGTTTGTTTCTTTATTTTTTCGACTTTCACTTATTAAGACAAGCGAAAGTGCCAATTTATTCCACTGATAATTTGTTTTTCCGTCTTATGTTCAATATATTTATATCAAACCTAGGGGGCCGTAGCTCAGATGGGAGAGCGCCAGAATCGCACTCTGGAGGTCACGGGTTCGAATCCCGTCGGCTCCACATCTCTATTTGAAATTCCTGTTTCACTTTTTTATATTTACCTTACCTTATGAAAACTTCTGGCAATCAGCAATGTTTGAAAAAATCAAAAAAGAGATCATCAATTCAATTGATTCCTTGCTGAGGTATGCACTTGCAATGACTGGAAACGAAGAGGATGCGAAAGATTTAGTTCAGGAAACCTGCTATAAAGCATTGAAGAATATGGATTCACTTGACGAAAATTCAAATGTGAAGGCTTGGCTTTTTACAATTATGCGAAACCTATGGTTGAACCAACGAAAAAGAAACTTAATTTCGCCCATTCACCTTGATGAAACAATTGAAAATGTAAGCGATGAATGGAATATAAATCCAGAGGAATTGTTAATTAATAATGAAATGCGTCAATTGCTGATGAAAGCATTGAACGATTTGCCAGATGCGTATAAGGAAATTCTTATTTTGAGGTATTTTGAGGATTTTTCATATAGTGAAATTTCAAAAATTCTTGATTGTCCACTTGGAACAGTTATGTCGAGATTAAACAGAGCAAGGGAAAAACTGAAAGAAGCGTTTTTAAAAATTTACGAAAAGAAATAGCGATGATAGATCACAAAACAATTAAAGTCTGGATAAACCTTTACCTTGACGGTGAACTTGCCGGAGATGAGCTTGAACAATTTAAACAACATATAAAAGAATGCGCTGAATGCGCAAAAATTTTAAAGCAACAGCGTGACTTCGTTGATTCAATAAGAATTTTAAAAGAAGAAATAAACATCGATTTTAACGATTTCAAAACCGAACTTGTAAAGCAAATTGAGAAATTTAAGCCGAAAAAAAGCAAAATTTTTATACAGCTTTCTCTTGTTTTTGCGATTGCAATTTTTTTGATTGGTGCTTTATTGGCTATTTATTTTTACTCGCAGCGCATTGATTTAGCAGATATAGCAATCAAAAATCACATAAGGCAAATCAATGGTCAACTTCCACTTGAAATAGAAACATCTTCTGAGGCAGAGATTTCAAACTGGTTTGATAAAAAGTTAAAATTCAACTTTCGCCTTCCGCGTTATCCTGACCCTTCAAACCAACCCTATCGTATAAAAGGAGCGCGACTTGTGGCGCTGAACAATGACTATGCTGCGCTTGTGTCATACGAGATGGACGGTCGGCCTATGACATTACTTGTTGCACCATCTAAAAGTGCAAGCCCGCACGGAAAAAGGAAGGTTAACTTCAAAGATATTAACTTTTATTTGGATACCAGAGATGGATTCAACATTCTTTCATGGACGGATAAAGGTTTAACATACGCTCTCGTTTTTGATTTTGAAAATTTTGATTGGAAAAAGCCGTGCATCGTCTGTCATAGCTCGGGGACAAAAGAAATGTAAAAGTTTCGACCTTACTCCCCATTTGGAATCACTTCAAAATTTTTAGTAAATTATTAACACAAGAAAAACAAACCTTCAAAAACGGCAATGCCTGCACCAAAGGAAATAAAAAGAATTTCAGAAGTTATTTGGGAAATACCTGAAACATATAAAAAAGGCATGCGTGTACCCGCGCGGATTTACGCCACTAAACAACTTCTTGATGCAATGGATGAAGGTGTCTTTGAACAAGTGACAAATGTTGCCTGTTTGCCCGGGATCCAAAAATACGCTCTATGCATGCCGGATGGGCACTGGGGTTATGGTTTCCCAATTGGAGGCGTTGCTGCATTTGATTTCGATGGAGGTGTCATATCGCCCGGAGGTATAGGCTTTGACATAAATTGCGGAATGCGACTTGTAAAAACGAACTTAACGCTTGAAGAAGTGAAACCAAAACTTAAAGAACTTGTTGACCTTCTATTTCAAACTGTCCCAACTGGAGTCGGAGCAACTGGTTTTGTTAAACTGTCAAATTCACAATTTGATGAAGTAATGGTAAAAGGTGCTCGCTGGTGCGTTGAACATGGGTATGGTTGGAAGGAAGATCTCGAAAGAATTGAGGAACACGGTGCTATAAAAGGAGCTGATCCATCCAAGGTGAGCAAAAAAGCAAGAGAACGCGGAATAGATCAACTTGGGACACTTGGTTCGGGAAATCATTATCTCGAAATACAGGTTGTTGACAGAATCTTTGATCACAATGTTGCAAATAGCTTTGGAATTGAACAAGAAGGTCAAATCGTCGTTATGATTCACTGCGGGTCAAGAGGTTTCGGGCATCAGATAGCGACAGATTATTTAAAAGTTTTTCTTGACGCCATGAAAAAATATGGCATCCCACTTCTTGATAAAGAACTCGCCTGCGCACCGATTGACTCACCCGAAGGTAGAGATTACTACTCTGCTATGCTTTGTGCAGCTAATATGGCGTTTGCAAATCGTCAAGTCATTCTTCACAGAGTTAGGGAAGCATTCGAAAAAGTTTTCAAAAAATCCGCAGAAGAACTTGAAATGCACTTAGTTTATGATGTTGCACACAACATCGCAAAAGCTGAAGAATATGAAGTTGATGGAAAAATTAAAAAGCTTCTCGTTCACAGAAAAGGTTCAACCCGTTCATTTGGACCCGGACATCCGGAGCTTGCAGAAATTTACAAAGATACAGGTCAACCTGTAATAATTGGTGGCTCAATGGAAACAGGTTCGTATCTTCTCGTTGGAACCAAAAGAGCAATGGAAGAAACATTTGGCTCAACCTGCCACGGTAGTGGAAGAACAATGAGCCGTCATAAGGCAAAAAAGGAGATAAATTATAATCAGCTTATCAAACAAATGGAAGAGCGAGGGATATACGTAAGGGCTGCTTCAAAATCTGGCCTAGTTGAGGAGGCAGGGGCAGCATATAAAAACATATCGGATGTAATTGAAGCAGTTGATAGAGCAGGCATTTCAAGAAAAGTTGCTGCTTTAAGGCCAATCGGCAACATAAAAGGTTAAAGGAATTCTCACCTGAGGAAGATACATCCATCCTGTCTTTTGATTTTTAACCCTTTTGCTTTAAATTTACAAAAAATCAAAAACAATTTGAGGTAAAAGACGCACCATGCCCATAATGGCTAAGATGAGAGATAATTTACCGGCGATTCTTTTATCGCTTGTAATTCTTTTCCTTTTAACTATTGTCCTTGATTGGGGAATGGATATAACCGGCAGACACCGCAGAAATGGATTTGCACGCGAACCAATTGGGATAGTTAACGGGGAGGAGATAACTTATCAAGAATTTAATCAAGCCCTTGAATTTGAAATTGAAAATTTCAAGCAAAGAACCGGAAATGATCCTGACGATTTTATGCTCGAACAGCTTAGAAATCAAGTATGGGAACAACTTGTCACAAGAAAACTTATCGAACAAGAGATAAAAAAACTTAATTTAACAGTAACAGATGAAGAAATAACCGATTGGGTTTTGAACTCACCTGAAACATTACCTGAACCAGTTAAAAGAAACTTCGTGGATTCAACAGGGAAAATAGACAGAGTTCTCCTTGAAAGAGCTTTGAAATCAACAACCCCACAAGCGAGACAATTTTGGATAGAGGTTGAAAAATTTTTGAAGGCGCAGAAATTAACGGAAAAACTTCAAAGCCGTCTCCTTGCAAGTGTTCTTGTGAGTGAAGGGGAAATAAGAGAAAGGTTCGAGAAGCAAAATACAAGATATGAAATTAAATATGTCTCACTTGATCCAAATAGATTTTCCAAAGAGATAAGCGAACCAACAGAGGATGAGATAAAAGAATATTACAGGAATCACCAAGATGAATTCAGGATCCAGGAAACGAGACGCTTAAAATATGTACTTTTCTCTGATATGCCATCTCAGGAAGATACCGCATCTGTTTTGAGGGAGCTAGAAAACTTCAAACAACAAGCGATGCAAGGGGCTGACTTTGTTGAGCTTGTAAAGAATTACTCAGAGGCGCCCTTCTCAGATGTATTTTTTAAGCATGGTGAACTTTTACCCGAAATTGAAAATGAAATATGGAATAAAAAAGTTGGTGAAATTGTCGGGCCATTGAAAGCAAGCGATGGAATTCATCTTATCAAAATTCTTGATGAACGCAAAGGTTCTGATACGTTTGTAAGGGCAAGCCATATTCTTGTTCCCATTGGTCGGGACACAGCTGAGTCATACAATCTTGCTAAAGATATTCTCAACCTTGCGAAAAAGGGCGAGGATTTTGCAAAGCTTGCTGCAACATTTTCCGTTGACCAAGTCACAGCCACTAAAGGTGGAGACCTCGGTTGGTTCGGAAAGGGAAGAATGGTAAAGGAATTTGAAGAAGCATGCTTTAAAGCAAAACCTGGAGAAATAGTTGGTCCTGTCAGAACTCAATATGGTCTGCACATCATCAAAGTTATCGCCAAAGACAATAGAGAATTAAAAATTGCTGACATTAAATTAGGTGTGAGAGCAAGCTCCGAAACAATAGAATCCCAGAGAAAGCGAGCAGAAGACTTCAGCCACACTGTCAGTGGGAAAAAATTTGTCCAAGAAGCTTCAGCACTTGGTCTTGACATCAAAACAACACCACCGTTTACCAAAGATTCACCTATCCCTGGAATTGGGTTTAACAAGACAATCTCTGATTGGGCATTTTCAAATAAATTGGGCAGTGTAAGCCCTGTGTTCAAGATCAGAGGTGGGTTTGCGGTCTTTACAATAAGCGAAATCAAAGAAGCTGGTATAAGACCACTTGAAGAAGTAAGGGAAGCGATCAAGGTTAGAGTAAGGCGTGAAAAACTTAAAGACAAAGCATATAATTATCTTGAAAGCCTTAGAACTAAACTCAACAAAAACGAAGGTCTTGAATCTATAACAAAGCTTGATTCAACGCTTGAAGTAAAAACTGCATCAGGTTTCACGCTTTCTGGCGGAATTCCTGGGATTGGCACAGATGAAAATGTCCTTGGCAAACTCATTGATATGAAACCAAATGAAATTTCGCAAACTATAAAAGGCAATTCATTTGTTTATCTCATTCAACTTGTAAATAAAACACCTTTTGACTCTTCCGCTTATAAATCCCAACATGAAACCTTAAAACAACAAATTTACAACGAAAAGAAAAACACACTATTTTTCAGCTGGATCGATAATTTGAAAAAGAACGCCAAAATAGTTGACAACCGATCCTTGTATTTTGAGCAATAATTTCTATATTGCCCAGCTTTAATAAAGGCTGGGCTGATTTCGCACAATAATCTATAACTAAGCTATGTTTCCAAAACTTGCAAAAAGTTTAATTTTGTTGTTCCTACCACTTCTGAGCTTTTCATTTGCCCAGCCTAGCAAGTCAATTTCTTTAAATTTTAACTACATTCTTTCCGCCTTCGTTTATCCAGATGTGATTTCAAGAGATAGAGGTTTGCGCGATTTTTCAACTGAAGTCAATGGATGGTTCGGCTTCTCTGCTGAACTAAGACATAAAATAACAGAAGGTTACTTAGCGGGGCTATCACTTGAAGTCGTAAATAAAAAAGTGGGCGACTTCTTAACACGAAGAATTTCCAATCGACTCATAAAAATTCCAATTGAAGATAAATACACAATTTACATCGCCGAACTAAATTTATTTTTTCTCGCTCCATTTAGCTCTGAGAAATGGAGCGTTTACATCGGTGGAGGGGTCGGTGCTTATAAAGGAAATTTTACCAAATCCATCGTTAACACAAGAAGTGAGGTTCAAAATTCGCCGATTAATCTTGGTATCCAAGTGATGTCGGGAGTTGGATATAACTTGCTTAAAAATTTGGGGCTCAAGGCAGAATTAAAATTTCGCGATCCAATTGTTGAGGTTGAAAGCAAATTTAAAGACAGCTCGATAAGCTACGACGGTTACATCATCCAAATTGATCCGTCACCTTTTAGAACAAGGATTAACTTTGATACAATGACCTTTGTTCTTGGAATAGCTTACTCATTTTAAAAATTAACAAAACTTACAAAATGACTACATACGCAGAGCAAAAAAAGATGATCGAAGAGCTTCAGCGAATTTCGTATCGATTGAAGGGAAAGGACAAATACGATTTTGAAATGTTTCTCAAAAGGCACAAAGACGACGAAGACCTTGATTCTCTCTCAATGAGACGGCTTCGTGAAATTTACGAGAAATATGTCATAAAGAAAGAGAAGTAAAAAATGATAGGTTTAATCGGAATCGCAATTATTATTTTGATCGTGATATTTTCCATCTTCTACGGGTATGGTTTAATTTTGAAACAGGAAAGGTCGCAAAATCCATATTCAGCACAATTAAAATGCACTCTTTGCGGTAGAACATTTGATAAAGGAAAACTTGTCGAGAGAGCTATCGGGATTGAAAAAATTTACTACTTTTGCGGTGAATGTATTCAAAGCCTACACAAAGATTACCTGAACCTAAATTCAAAACAAAATTGAGCAACCACCTATGCTACTTTGCGAATTTAGCATGACTCCAATTGGACAGGGTGAAAGCGTGAGCAAATATGTTGCAAGATGTGTAGATATAGTTGACAAAAGTGGGCTTGAATATAAGTTAACACCAATGGGAACCATAATTGAAGGAGAATGGGATGATGTGTTTAATACGATTAAAAAATGTTTTGAAGCGTTGAAGGACGAATGTAACAGAATATCTATTACAATCAAGGTTGATTATAGAAAAGGTAGAGTTGGAGCGCTTGAGAGCAAAGTTAAAAGCGTTGAAGAAAAACTTGGGCGAAGTGTGAAAAAGGGTTAACTCTTTTCGTTTTTAAACTTCTTTAAAATCGCAAGCGGTATAATTATAACATATGCGATAAACAAAAGAATCGGTGCAAGCGTAACAGCAGTGAAACTATCAACTCCACCTATTGCCATAAGATAAAAGCCGATAAAAATTAAAACAACGCCAAAAATAAGAAGGAAAAAATTTACCGCTGAAAAAGGAATTTCATGCTTAGGAAAAATAACTTTGGACTTTTTCTCTTTCGGTTTTGCCATCTGTGTAAAGTTTTATTTTTTAACTTTCAAAAGATAAAAAAATAAACCAAGTTTTGCAAATATGCGCAAGATATTTTTTGCTCCTTTTCTTCTCTTTCTTCTCTCGTGTGACCACGGCCTAAAACCATCTGAAGTGGGCGCCACAACTTATGAAGAGCCTGGGTTTGGTGGAACGGTTTATTTCAAAGGCACATGGCCAGATACAGTTTATGATCTAAGAGTTGTCGCTTTTAGAAATTATCCACCACGTGATATAATAAACGAAGTTACGCAAGGAAAAGCAAAATTTAGTCAATCATTGCCCAAAATGGTGGATTCAACAAAATATGAAGTCCCTGCGGATACTGGAAAATGGGAATATATTGTGGTCGCACTCCAATACGGTCCGAACATATTTTCTGACTGGAAAGCAATTGGAGTTTACGATACAACGGAATATGATACAATTCCAACCCCAATTTACATTCCATATGGTAAATTCATAAGAGGAATTAACATCACATGCGACTTTGACAATCCCCCACCCCAACCGTTTAAATTTGCTAAAATAATTGGTTTCCTAATTGCAAAACAAAATTTAAAAGATTGAAACAATGCGAATTTTCATTCTCTTACTTTTAATAATCTCACAGCTTTTCTCTCAACAGCAAAAACCGGGAACTTTATCCGGTGTGGTCCTCGACTCGGAAACCAAACAACCGATTTTTGGAGTTAATGTGCTACTTGAAAACACATTTCTTGGCTCAGCAACAAACCCGGATGGAAAATTTATAATCAAAAATATCAAACCCGGGAAATACACACTTAAATTTTCAGCGATAGGCTATGAAACAAAAAGGATTGAGATTGAAATCTTGCCTGCTCAAGAAACTAACATAACAGTTGAGTTAAAACCAACCGCTTACACGACTGAACCAGTTGTTATAACAGCGACAAGAAGGGAGCAGACACTAAGCGAAATCCCGATAAGCACGCACGTAGTTGAATCTGAACTCATTTCAAATAGAAACAATCTTCAAATCGATGATATACTTCGCTATGTTCCAGGCGTTAATATGATTCAATATCAAGTTAACATTCGTGGTTCAAGTGGATACAGTCGAGGTACGGGAACAAGAGTTTTGCTTCTCTTCGATGGGATGCCATTTTTAACTGGCGATGCAGGAGAAATAATATGGGAAGCCATACCAGTTTGGCAAATTGATAGAGTTGAGATTGTAAAGGGCGCTGGTTCAGCTCTTTACGGCTCAAATGCTATAGGCGGAGTGATAAATGTAATTACAAAAGAAACCAGCCCAAGACAAAATTTACGCTTTAGAACTTACTTCGGAATGTATGATAAACCATATTATCAAGAATGGCGATGGAGCCAAAGAAATAGATTTTACTATGGCGGTTTTGCTTCACTGAATTTATCAACTCAAAATTTAAGTTCGCTAATCCATATTCAAAGAGGCATTGATGAAGGATACAAGCAAAATCAGAACTATCACAGATGGAATCTTTTTTCAAAATTTAAGTACACCTTTTCCCCGTACTCAACTTTAAACCTTATTTTCACCTATCTTCGACAAAAAAACGAAACATTTTTCTATTGGAAAAATCTGAGAAATGCCTTGCGACCAAGAGATGAAGATGTTGGAGCGATGGTAAATTCAGAAAGATTTGTCACCTTCGCACAATACAAAAAAATCATGACCCCGAAATTCTTTTACACTTTTCGCCTTGGCTTTTTCAGAAACAAATGGAATGATAATGGAACTCCACAAAATCGAAGCACCGCTGGACTTACAAACTCCGAAGTTCAACTCAACTATCAACCAGACGAAAGAAACTATCTTATAGCTGGAATTGAATTGACTTACAACACCGTCAAATCTTCGCTCTTCGGAAGGCGAAATTCACACTCAATTGCGTTATATCTTCAGGACGATATCAAACTTTTACCGGAGCTTTCCATTTCACTTGGATTAAGAAATGATTTATATAAACTTGATTCTCTGAAGTACACAGGGCAGATAAACCCAAAATTCAGTGCAATTTACAAACTCACCCAAACTTTAAATTTTAGAACATCACTCGGGACGGGTTTCAGAGCCCCGGCAATAAGCGAAGCCTTCACAAGCACAACTGCCGCAGGTGTAACTGTTAAACCAAATCCATCTTTAAAACCAGAGCGAGCTATATCGTTTGAGGTTGGCTCAAGGTTTATATCACCAATCATACTGATTGATTTATCGCTATTTTGGAATCACTATTGGAACTTGATTGAACCAGTATTTGATACAGACGGAAAAATTATATTTAAAAATGTTACAGAAGCAAGAATACAAGGAGCAGAAGTTGGAATTAACTTTTATCCTGTAAACTTTATAAGTTTTTCGCTTGGTTATACTTATCTTTTCCCGTGGGATTTAAGTGAAAATGCAATCTTGAAATACAGGCCGAAACACATTTTTTACGCCAACACAAATGCAAGTTATAAGTTCCTATTTGCAGGAATTGACTTTAGATTTATCAGCAAATATGAAAGAATTGATGAACTTTTAAAACTCATCGTCTCCGACGCTGAGGCAAGAGTGCCCATTTATGTTGTCGATGCAAGGCTTGGGATTGATATGAAAAGATTCAAAATTTATCTAAACGGAAATAATCTTTTGCAGTATAACTATGTTGAAATCGTTGGGAATTTGGCACCGATAAGGAATTTCAATTTGTCGGTTGAATATGAGATTTGATGGAAAAACTTGGGAAAAATGAAAATAATAGGGTATAATATGTCAAGAATGCTGATTTGGAAGTGATTGCAGTTTTGTTTAGAGTTGATAAGACAAGTTATACTTTATCTCGCCAACAAAAAGATAGAGAAATAAAAATGCCCAGTCGCTTGATAGAGATATTTGAAGATACAAGGCTTGTTGAGAAGATAAAAAATCGTTTACCTTACCTTTTCCAACTCGCAGAATTAGAAAGCTCGAGGGCGGGTAAAACAGGGATGGAGGTTGGCTCAGTTCGAGAAAGAATAATTGTAGCATTGCTCATTTATAAATTTGGTGAAGCAAATGTCGAGACAAACATTCCTATAACTGAACCTGAGGTAGATGTAAAATTATTTGGCGAGCCAATATCAATTAAAACAATTACTGGTAAAAGTTTCGGAGGAGTTAAACTTATATGGACAGTCGATGCTCAAAAAGCAAAGGAATTTCGCGAAAATTATTATCCTTCTTGCGATATTTTGCTTATCCAAATTAACTGGAATGATGTTGGAGGATTTTATTATATTCCATTAGAAACTCAAATCAACCTTTTTGACAGAATTGGCAGAGAAAACTATATTAAACTTCCAAAACCTGGAACAAATCCAAGAGGTGTTGAAATCTCTAAAGAGGCATTATCAAGTTTAGTTAATGATAATATGACAAGAAAAATTGAAATAAATTGGCAAAAAACAAAAGTAAACTTTAATCCTTACAAAAGATGGGTTGATCTTTGGATGGAGGATTAAAATGAGCAACAATCGGAAAAAAATCGGAACAAAAACGAGTTCATTCGGCTCACCAGGTAGAATTGCCCATGATTCTACCCCGTTCTACGCAAGCAAATTATATGAAGGATTACCCAAAGAAGAAGCTGTAGAATATACAGAAAACCCAGTTCCGTCTCACATCTTGGATAAGATCCTTTGTAAGTCAAGCGAAAGGATGGAAGAGTTACCTGATAACAGCATTCACCTAATGGTTACTTCACCGCCCTATAATGTAGGGAAAGAATATGATGAGAACCTTACTTTGGATGAGTATAGAGCATTTTTGAAAAGGGTATGGAGTGAAGTTAAAAGAGTTCTTGTTCCAGGAGGAAGGGCATGCATTAATATTGCCAATCTTGGAAGAAAACCATACATTCCGCTTCACGCTTTTATCATTGAAGACATGCTTGATTTAGGTTTCTTGATGAGAGGCGAAATCATCTGGAACAAGGGATCAAGTAGCAGCCCTTCAACAGCATGGGGCACTTGGCTTTCCGCTAAAAATCCAACGCTAAGAGATGTGCACGAATACATTTTAGTCTTTTCAAAAGGTACTTTCTCAAGAGAAAATTTGGGAAGAAAAAGCACTATTTCCAGAGATGAATTTCTCGAATTTACCAAAAGCGTTTGGACATTTCCTGCGGAACCAGCTACAAAAGTTGGGCATCCCGCACCGTTTCCTGTAGAATTACCGTATAGATTGATTCAGCTTTATACCTTTGAAGGGGAAATTGTTTTAGATCCTTTTATGGGCAGTGGACAAACAGGGATTGCGGCTATAAAAACCAAACGGCATTACATAGGGTATGAGATAAATGAAGAGTATGTGAAGTTGGCAGAAAAAAGAATCAGGGAGTTTGTTTCTGAATCTGGCATTTTAAAGTTATTTGAATTCGAAGAAGAGAAGAAAAGAAAAAAGAAAAAATAAAAAATGACAGGGGATTTTCTCCCCTGTCATCATTTAGACAACTTCAACTTCTGCTTTTTTAGTAAAGACTGGCTTACCGTAAAAATCAACATCTACTATAATAGTATCACCACTCATAAATTCCCCAGCAAGGATTTTTTCAGCAAGTGTGTCAAGTATGTGTTTCTGTATAACCCTTCTCAAAGGTCTTGCACCAAATGTCGGATCATAACCAATTTCAGCGAGCCATACCTTAGCTTTGTCAGTGAGCTCAATCTTCATATTATTTTTCTCAAGACGCTTATTAACTTGTTTTATTTGCAAGTCAACTATTTTAAGTATATCTTCTTTCGTCAGTGGCTTAAAGAAGATTATCTCATCAATCCTGTTCAAGAATTCAGGCCTTATCGTTTGTCTCAAAAGTTGCATTAATTCGTTTCTTATTTCTTCCATAACTTTGTCTTTATCTTCGTAGTTCATTCTTGATATTTTCTCTTGGATTATGTGCGAGCCAATGTTGGATGTCATGATGATAATCGTGTTTTTAAAATTAACAACATGTCCTTTGCTATCCGTCAAGCGCCCATCTTCAAGAACTTGAAGCAGGATGTTAAAAACTTCTGGGTGCGCCTTTTCAATTTCATCAAGCAAAACGACCGAATAAGGTTTCCTTCTTACAGCTTCTGTTAACTGCCCACCCTCTTCATATCCAACATAACCAGGCGGTGCCCCAATCAATCGTGAAACTGAAAATTTTTCCATATATTCAGACATATCAATTCTCACCATAGCGTTCTCATCGTTAAAAAGCAATTCTGCAAGCGCTCTTGCAAGTTCTGTCTTCCCAACGCCTGTGCTACCAATGAAAAGAAACGAACCAATAGGTCTCCTTTCATCTTGAAGCCCTGCCCTTGCTCTGCGAATTGCATTACTAACAGCCTTAACAGCTTCTTCCTGATCCACGATTCTTTCGTGTAATCTCTCCTCCATATTTAAAAGTTTAACCCTTTCACTTTCAAGCATCTTTTGAACTGGGATTCCTGTCCATCTTGAAACAATTTCGGCTATATCTTCAGCGTCAACCTCTTCCTTTAGCATTCTCAAATCTTTTTGAACTTCGGCTAACTTTTGTGTTGTCTCTTTTAGCTTCATCTCGAGCGAATGGATTACGCCATATCTAATCTCAGCAACCTTTGCGTAATCCCCTTCCCTTTCAGCTTTTTCTGATTCAATTTTTGCTTTTTCTATTTGTTCCTTTATTTCATGGATTGACTTTATAAGTTCTTTTTCAGTTTGCCAGTGTGCCCTCAATCGATCTCTTTCCTCACGCAAAGAAGCGATCTCACGTTCTATATCTTCAAGTTTTTTCTCAGTCGCCTTCCTATCAATATCCGTTGCGTAGTTTGATGTTAATTCACGCTTAACAGCTTCTCGCTCAATCTCAAGTTGTTTTATCTTTCTTTCAATTTCATCAAGTTCCTCGGGCATTGAATCAATTTCAATTCTCAATTTTGATGCTGCCTCATCAATTAAATCAATGGCTTTATCGGGAAGATATCTATCGCTAATATACCTATGGCTCAATTGTGCAGCAGCTACTATCGCAGCATCTGTAATCCTTACACCATGATGAATTTCATATTTTTCTTTCAACCCACGCAGAATTGAAATTGTATCTTCAACAGATGGTTCCTCGACAAGGATCGGTTGAAATCTTCTTTCGAGAGCTGGATCTTTCTCGATGTGTTTTCTATATTCATCAATCGTTGTCGCACCAATTGCATGAAGTTCTCCTCGAGCAAGCGCTGGTTTCAACATATTTGCTGCATCAACTGCGCCTTCAGCTGCACCTGCTCCTACAATTGTATGCAATTCATCGATGAACAAAATTATCTCACCGTTGGATTCTTGAACCTCACGCAAAACAGCTTTCAATCTATCTTCAAATTCACCTCGATACTTCGTTCCTGCTATCAAAGCACCTATATCAAGCGCAAAAATTCTCTTATTCTTTAATGACTCAGGGACATCACCTTGAACAATTCTATGTGCGATGCCTTCAACAATGGCAGTTTTACCAACGCCTGGTTCACCGATTAAAACTGGGTTATTTTTCGTCCTTCTTGAAAGAACCTGCATCACACGACGAATTTCTTCATCCCTACCGATGACAGGGTCAAGTTTACCCAAGCGAGCAAGCTCGGTTAAATCCCTACCGTACTTCTGCAACGCTTGATACTTGTCCTCTGGATTTTGATCGGTCACCCTTTGTGAACCTCGAATCTCTCGCATTACCTTCAAAATGGCATCTTTGGTTATCCCTTGATCAGCAAGAATACGACCAGCATCATTATTTTTATTTTCCGCAAGTGCAATTAGTAAATGTTCAACACTTATATACTCATCCCTCAGTTGATTTGCCTCTTTCAAAGCATCGTCAAAAATTTTCATCAAACTTTGTGAAATGTACTGATTCCCAAGCCCAGCTCCTTGCACTTGGGGAAATCTGGCAATTGATTGATTTAATCTATTTTTAATGTAAGCAACATTCCCACCGATTTTCTTTATGATCGAATTTACAAGACCAGTTTCATCATCAATTAATGCAAGAAGCAAATGTTCAGGTTCAATAACTTGATGACTTTTTTCAGCAGCAATTTGCATTGCTTTTTGAATGGCGTCTTGGGATTTTATGGTAAATTTATTCCAATTCATGTTTCGATCACCTCCATTATTTTATTTTTGATAAAAAAGGCGAGGTTTAAAACCTCGCCTTTTGAAAAAGGTTCTTTTAAATTCTCAAATCTTTAATTCTTCTCTTTTTTATCCTTGTCATCAACTACTTCATAATCCGCATCTTTAATATCTTTCTTCGTCTCTGAGCTCTGCGAAGTACCGCTCGTGTAGCTGGTTCCAGCAGATGCATGTTGATAGAGATAGTTTGAAGCCTCATTCCAAGCGCGAGTTAAGTCATCAATCCCAGCTCGTATATCAGCAATCGGTGCACCAGTTTTGATCATATCTTCAAGTTTATTTGCCTTCATCTCAACTTTGCTTCTCAAATCAGATGGAAGTTTATCTCCAATTTCGTTAAGTTGCTTGCGAGTTGTGTAAACAAGATTATCAGCTTGATTTCTCAGTTCAGCTTCCTCGCGTTTCCTTCTATCCTCCTCCGCATGTTCTTGAGCTTCGCGTTTCATCCTCTCAATTTCTTCTCTGCTCAATCCACTCGAAGCCGTTATTCTTATACTCTGCTCCCTACCCGTTGCTTTATCCCTAGCCGTCACATGCAAAATTCCATTGGCATCGATATCAAATGTAACCTCAATTTGTGGAACTCCTCTCGGCGCTGGCGGTATACCATCAAGTATAAACCTTCCAAGTGTTCTATTATCTTTTGCCATCGGTCTCTCACCTTGCAATACATGTATCTCAACAGATGTCTGATTGTCCGCTGCTGTTGTGAATATTTCAGTTTTTCTTGTTGGGATTGTGGTATTCGCTGGAATTAAAACAGTCATGATACCACCAAGCGTCTCAACTCCAAGCGAAAGCGGAGTTACATCAAGCAAGAGAATATCTTTCTCCTCACCAGCGAGAACTGCCGCTTGGATCGCTGCACCTATTGCAACTGCTTCGTCTGGGTTAACACTCTTGTTCGGTTCCTTTTTAAAGAAATCACGAACTATTTGCTGGACTTTCGGAACTCTCGTTGAGCCACCAACGAGAATTACCTCATCGATATCATCAACTGTTAACTTCGCTCTTCTCAACGCTTCCTCACATGGTGGGATAAGCTTTTGCAACAAATCATCTATCAACGCTTCAAACTTCGCTCTCGTCAATGTCATCTGAAGATGTTTCGGTCCAGTGCTCGTCGCAGTAATAAATGGAAGATTAATCTCGGTCTCAAGTCTGCTTGAAAGTTCAATTTTCGCTCTCTCCGCTGCTTCTTTCAATCTTTGTAAAGCAATCGGATCCTTACGCAAATCTACACCCTCCTGCTTTAAAAATTCCTCAGCAATCCAATCAATAATCCTCTGATCAAAATCATCACCACCAAGATGTGTATCTCCACTCGTTCCCTTAACCTCAAAAACACCCTCACCTATTTCGAGAATCGAAATATCAAATGTTCCACCACCAAGGTCAAACACAGCGATTTTCATCTGCTTACCTTTCTTATCAAGTCCAAATGCAAGCGACGCAGCGGTAGGCTCATTGATAATTCTTCTAACATTTAATCCTGCGATTTCTCCAGCTTCTTTGGTTGCCTGTCTCTGAGCGTCATTGAAATAAGCTGGAACAGTTATAACTGCATCTGTAATTTTCTCACCAAGATATGCCTCAGCATCCTGTTTTAACTTTTGCAAAATCATAGCGGAAATCTCTGGCGGTGAATAAATTCTATCTCCAATCTGAACTCTTGCGGTATTGTTTGGTCCACGCACAACTTTATAAGGCACCCTCTTCGCCTCTTCGATCACTTCATCATAAAATCGTCCCATGAACCTTTTTATCGAATAAATTGTATTCTCTGGATTTGTGATCGCCTGCCTTTTCGCAGGATGCCCTACAAGTCTCTCACCAGTCTTTGTAAACGCAACAACTGATGGCAAAGTCCTCGGACCTTCTGAAGTTGGTATCACAACAATATCATTTCCCATCTTTACAGCAACTACAGAATTTGTAGTTCCAAGATCAATTCCAACAATTTTTCCCATGGTTTCTCACCTAGATATTTTGTTTTCGTAAAACTTAAAATTTTTCTGTAAATTTACTTATGCAAAGTCTATGCCAAGAAAAATAATTGAAAATCAAAGCCCTTTAAAATTCATTTTTACTTTCATCTGCTAAATTTTGGCATAAATTTGAAAAGATTTCAGAAATTTAAGCATTTTTGACTGATGAGAGTCAAAGCTACAGAAGAAAACATAAAACTTGCTGGGAAAATAATAAAAGAAGGTGGACTTGTAGCTTTCCCAACTGAAACAGTTTATGGACTTGGTGCAAATGCCTTGAATCCATACGCAGTCGCCAAAATTTTCGAAGTAAAAAAACGACCCACTTTTGACCCTCTTATAGTTCACATATCGAAAATCGAATGGCTTGAAAAACTTACAACCCAAGTTGATGAAAAAGCACTTAAATTGATTGAAAAATTCTGGCCTGGACCATTAACCCTCGTTTTACCTAAATCAAATATCGTCCCCGATATTGTCACCGCTGGCTTACCAACCGTTGCTATAAGAATGCCCTCACACAATGTTGCACTTGCATTGATTGAAAATGCTGAAACCCCGATTTCCGCACCAAGCGCAAATCCCTTTGGATATATCAGCCCAACAACCGCTGACCATGTCGAAAGAATGCTTGGCGATAAAATTGACCTAATCCTTGATGGTGGAAAATGTCCAATCGGCATTGAATCAACAGTTTTATCCTTAATCGATGAGGAGCCAAAAATTCTTCGACCAGGCGGTTTACCTGTTGAAGAAATCGAAAAAATCATAGGCAAAGTGAAAATTCAACCCAGCTCTGAAAAAATCCTTTCACCTGGACAATTAAAAAAACATTATTCACCCAAAACACCCGTCAGAATTTTTAAATCATTAGATGAGTTAAGTGAAATAAACGAAACAGAAAATGTAGGCATTCTCCTGTTTAAAAAAAATGAATTGAAAATAAAAGCAAAACATATCGAAGTCTTATCAGAAAACGGAGATTTAATTGAAGCAGCTGCAAATTTATTTTCAGCATTGCATCGTCTCGATGATTCAGGTGTGAGCGTAATCTATGCACAAGCGGTTACAGAAACAGGACTTGGACTTGCAATTATGGACAGATTGAGAAAAGCATCAGCACCCGCGGAGAATTGATTCTTCAACGCAACTATCTGCTTATCTCAAGTATCTTATATCTGACGATTCCAATTGGAACCTTGATCTCAACAATATCTCCAACTTGCTTTCCAAGCAATCCCTTGCCAATGGGTGATTTATTAGACACTTTTTTCTCAGCCGAATTTGCCTCATGAGTTGAAACAATAGTGTATTCAATCTCCTGATTTGTATCAAGATTTAAAACCTTAACCCGTGAATATAAATAAACTTTATCAGTTGGCAAATTTTTCGTATCTATAATTTTCACCTTTGCAAGAGTTTCTTCAAGTTTTTTAATTTTCATCTCAAGCATCTCTTGTTCCTGTTTCGCAGTTTCATACTCTGAATTTTCAGAAATATCACCGTGCCCTCTCGCCTCAGCTATCTTCCTTGCAACTTCAGCTCTTCCTTTTGTCTTTAGCTCGTTTAATTCTTTTAAAAGCTCTTCGTATTTCTCTCTGGACAAATGAACTATTTCATTCCTATCTTCTACCATTTTATAAATCACCAAATTTTGTTTTTACTTAAAACTTGTTGTTTCACCCAATGTTTCTTTAAAACTTCAAAAGCTGGTTTTCCATAGGGAGAAAATCCCATTTTCAAGAAATCAGCCATCAAATCAGCGTTCCAATTCCAAAAAAATATGCCATCAACAAAATCAACACTTGAAATTATATCAAGTGCAACCTCATAACATAAGCTTTGCTCCTCTAAATCCAACACATTTCCAACGCTCCACGGCTTCATACTTGCTCCATCAGTGGATGGATAACCTACCTCGGTAAAAATTAATTTCTTACCCGAATGATTTTCGCTAAACCAACTTTTCAAATCGTTCAAATAAGGTTGCCAACCGAGAACAAGGTCATCATAAACTGGATCAGTTTTGTTTGACACTGGAGCAAAAAAATCCACACCAATGTAATCAACCTTATCCCAAAAAGAAACATTCCTGTACTCATCAAAATTTGAAGCGTAGATAATTTTTCCAGTGTAAATTTTCCTCACGCTGTCAATTAATTCCGCCCATAAAGTTCTTTCGCCACTTAAAGACAAAAGCTCCGTCCCAACGCAAAACATCTCAACCCCAAGCATCTCACATATCCTTGCGTAATTCAAAACATACTTTGAATAATTTCTAAACCAAGCGGGAATATCCGACGGTTTTATCTTCGTCCTCGAGATATCATCATATGTGTCAAGATGAATTTTTAACATGACACCAAAATTTTTTGAATGAGCATATTGAACAATCTGAGAAATTGAATAGATGCTTGGAGTTTTGTTTGGATCGTCAATAATAAGCGTATCGTCTGGGCTTTTTTGATAAAGTGTGACAACTATTGAAACCAAATTTGCGCCAGAAGTCGCCATCGTGTCAAACGAATTTTTAGCGTAATCCATGGAATACTCCGTCCTCTTCCAAGAGGTGAAGTTAAAACCTCGCTTATAAATTTGAATTCTTTCTTTCATAGCTTCGTCTTTGATGTTGACAATAAAATTGCAACCATAAATAAAAAAGAACAGAATAAGAAGATAGTTTTTCCCAAGCACCCTCTTCATCAAACTTGCGTCCCGCCAACTGTGATTTCACTTACAAGAATTGTCGGCTGTCCAACACCAACTGGAACATATTGACCATCTTTTCCACAACTTCCAGTCCGTTTCTCAATTTCAAGGTCGTTGCCAACCCCGATTACTCTTTTCATTATCTCTGGACCATTTCCAATTAAATTCGCCCCTCGAATTTGATAAGTTATTTCGCCGTTTTCAATCAAATAACCTTCGTTTATCTCGAACACAAAATTCCCACTCACAATATCAACTTGCCCCCCGCCCAGCGATTTCGCATATATCCCATACTTAACACTTTTTATTAAATCATTTGGATCGTCCTTCCCCGCCTCAATGTATGTATTACGCATCCTTGGCAACGGATAGTATTTATAAGATTCCCTGCGACCGTTCCCAGTTGATTCAAGCCCCATAAGTTTTGCATTCAACTTATCAAGCATATAACCTCTCAACATCCCATTTTCAATCAAAACCGTTTTCATCATCGGCGTCCCCTCATCATCAATTGCAAGGGAACCCCTTGAGTTCGGAATCGTTCCATCATCAATTATCGTGACAAGTTCAGAACAAACCTTCTGCCCAATCTTTCCTGAATAAACAGAGATTCCCTTTCTATTGAAGTCTCCTTCAAGCCCATGCCCAACCGCCTCATGAACAAGGACACCACCCCAGCCAGATTTAATTACAACGGGAAAATTTCCAGCAGGTGCAGGTTTAGCCTTCAACTTTGAAACCGCCTGCATTGCGGATTCCATACCCATCTTCTCAGGCGAATGTTCAACCAAATAATCATATCCAAATCTTCCACCCAAATAACTTATCCCCATTTCACGCAACCCATCATCAATAGCAACCGATGTAATAAAAATTCTAAACAAAGAATCATCGCTTTCAACAAAAATCCCTTCGGAATTTGCTATCCAAAAATATCTTGTGCTTTCATAATAATTTATATCAACTTGTTTTATTCTTCCATCATAACTTCTGGCTGAATCGTTTGCACGTTTAATCCATTCGATTTTTTTGTCAACTTCAAGAAGGTAAATTGGCTTCTCAATTGAAAAGTTTTGCTTTGCCTTCCTTTTCTCCTCAAGGTTAACACTTGTGGGTCTTGAACTGTTATCGACAACATACGAAGCAACCTCTGCAACATTTAAAATTTTTTCAAAACTAAAATCATCCGTATAAGCATATCCAGTTTTCGCCCCAGATATAACTCTGACGCCAAGCCCTGAAGAAATCCCGTAGCTTAAATTTTTGATTTTATTTTCAGAAAGATTTATTGTCATTTCGGTCTTATATTCAAAATAAATTTCGCTAAATTCGCCACCTCTTGCGAGAGCTTTTTCAAGAACTTTTTTTATCTGCCAATGCTCAAGTATTTCAGGATACATAAACTTTATTTGCTCTCGTTGTTTTCTTTCTTTTCGTCCATCAAAATTAAATGCCCAAGCTTATCTCTTTTCGTCCTGAGATAATGGATGTTAACTTCGTTTGGTTGAATTTCAATTGGTACCCTTTCAACAATTTCAAGTCCATACCCAGCAAGTCCAACGATCTTCTTGGGGTTATTGGTCAAAAGTCGCATCTTTTTTATCCCAAGGTCAACAAGGATTTGAGCGCCGATTCCATAATCTCTTAAGTCAGGCTTAAATCCAAGCATTTCATTTGCTTCAACTGTATCTTTTCCCTCGTCCTGCAATCTATATGCTTTGATTTTATTCACAAGCCCAATTCCTCTACCTTCCTGCCTCATGTAAAGCAAAACTCCTCTACCCTCCTGCTCGATCATCTTCATAGAAGAATGAAGTTGATCTCCGCAATCACATCTAAATGAGCCAAAGACATCACCGGTCAAACATTCGGAATGAACACGAACGAGGACTGGTTCACCATCATCAACTTTCCCTTTGACAAGGGCAACGTGAACCTTTCCATCGGTCAAACTTTCATAAAGATGAAGTTCAAAGAAACCATATTTTGTGGGAAGTTTGGTAGTTGTGATCTTTCGGATAAGTTTTTCTCTTTTGAGACGATAACTTATAAGGTCTTTTATAGTTATAATTTTGAGTCCGAACTTTTTCGCAATTTTAAAAAGCTCAGGGACGCGAGCCATTGTCCCATCATCATTCATAATTTCACACAGCACGCCAGCTGGATAAAGTCCAGCAAGCCGTGCCAGATCAACAGCTGCTTCAGTATGTCCAGCTCTTCTCAAAACTCCGCCTTCAACAGCTTGAAGTGGGAAAACATGTCCAGGCTTTGCGAAATCCCCAGGCTTTGAATTGGGATCAACAATTGCTTGAATCGTCTTCGCCCTGTCAAATGCAGAAATCCCAGTTGTCGTTCCTCTAATGTAATCAACGCTCACAAGGAAAGCCGTGTTGTGCTTTGATGTGTTAAAATCAACCATTGGCTCAAGCTCAAGTTCACGGGCTCTCAGTTCCGTTATAGCGACGCAAATTAACCCACGACCATACTTCGCCATAAAATTAACAGCTTCAGGGGTTACCTTTTCAGCTGCAATTATAAAATCGCCTTCATTCTCCCTATCCTCATCATCAACAACTATGACAATTTTACCATTTTTAATATCCTCGATCGCTTCCTCTATCGTATTAAACCGCTCGATGGGCATCATATCTCACCTCCAAGGTTATCTTTATTAAAAAAATTTGGGACAGATTAACTCTGTCCCAATTAAAATTAAGTGCCGAAAATTTCCAGCAAAAATTAACCTTGTCCCTCACGGGTGACAGCTGCTATCGCAGCCTTTTCAAATTTTATCTTGACGCCATCATCGACTTCAATCAGAACCGTTTTATCATCAAGTCCAACAACCTTGCCATGAATTCCACTCGAAGTTATAACCTTGTCACCCTTCTTTAAAGACTCGATCAGTTTCTGATGCTCCTTCGCTCTTTTTTGCTGTGGCCTTATTATCAAAAAATAAAAGATCAAGAATATCGCGACAAACATTATGATCGTGCTGATCAAACTGCTGGTTGCATCCGGCTGAGCTTGAAATAAAAGAATCATACCTTTTACCTCCGAAATAACTTTGCTTCAAATTTAGTTATTTGAAAATAAAAAAATAAAACCAGAATTCAAAATTTACATCAAAACATCGTAACTATTTCATTTTCATACTCGGGAAAATAATGATTTATCTCGCGCAGGTTGAAACGCTTCAGAATCGATGTGTTCGGCTCACGATCAAGCAAAAACTCAAAAGAAAGATAAACAAGTTTCTCCGCGGTTATCTTGCCCTCTGTTAACTTTTTAAAATAATTCTCCTCAAGTGAAACGATATGCGTAGTTTGTGATTTCCCGGAAACCTTAACTTCAAATTCTGCAACTGGAAATGGCTTGATCTGTTTTACTTCGATCTGATAAGCCATGGTTATTTCACTTTTTATTTTAACGCAAGGAAAATATATCTGGCAAGAAAGACCAAGGTCAATATAATGATCATCCAATTTATTTCCTTAAACCTTCCACTGAACAATTTTACAACTGTGTATGATACAAAACCGAGAGCGATGCCATCCGCGATGCTAAATGTTAAAGGTATTCCAAGCATAGTTATAAACGCAGGTATTGAATCCGTAATGTCATCCCAATTTATGTTGATCACAGGCCTCACCATCATGCTCCCAACAATTATAAGAGCTGGCGCAGTGATCGGATGAAGAACATAACCCGGCTCAATCTCAATTCCACCGCCAATCAATTTAACAATCGGATAAAAGAAAAGCGAGATTAAAAAGAATAAAGCAACGAAAATCGATGTTAAACCAGTTCTCCCACCGACAGCAACTCCTGAAGCGCTTTCTATATAAGCCGTAACTGTCGATGTGCCTAACAAAGCTCCAAAGGTTGTACCAAGTGCATCAGACAAGAGCGCCCTCTCTGCCCGCGGGAGCTTCCCATCCTTCCCGACAAGCCCAGCTGCTTGCCCAACCCCTATCAATGTTCCAACAGTATCAAACAAAACCATATAAAGAAAAACTAAAACAGCAACAAGAAATGTAATGTCAAAAAAATTTGAAAAATCAAGTTTGAAAATCGCCGATTCCTTCACCTCTGGAAATGCAATCAACTTACCTTCAAACTTAACAATCCCCAAAATAATAGAAAGAACTGCCGAAAAAATTATTCCAATTAAAATTGAACCTCTCACACCGCGCGCCAAAAGAACAGATGTAAAAATTAAGCCAGCAATTGAAATCAAAACCTCAGCCCTGTGAATTTCACCAAGTTGTGGCAGGTGAGTTCCTGAGTTAATCTTTATGATACCAGCTTGAATAAAACCAATCAACGTGATAAAAAGTCCAATTCCAGTCGCTATTGAATTTTTCAAACATCCTGGCATCGCATCAATAACTGCTTCTCTCAACTTTACAAGCGAAAGAATACTAAACAAAACTCCAGAAAGAAATACAATTGCCAGGGCAGATTGCCAAGAAAGACCCATGCTTCCAACAACTGTGTAAGCAAAGAAAAAATTTTCACCCATCCCCGGGGCAAGAGCGATTGGATAGTTTGCAAGCAAAGCCATTATAACTGAACCGATCGCCGAACCCACGCAAGTTGCAATAAGCCCAGCTCCGAAATCAATCCCAGCATGAGATAAAACGACAGGTTGAACGAAAATGATATAAGACATCGTCATAAATGTCGTAACACCAGCAATAAATTCAATTTTGATGTTCGTATTTCTTTGGCTAAGTTGAAATACTTTTTCAAGCAGGTGTTTCATACCTGATGTTTTTGCTTGTTTTAAGTTGCCAATAAATTTATAATAAAAATTTCCCTCAAAATCAATCCGAGAAACCGACGCTTGACCCTTCAGGTTGCGTTTAAATTTTAATGTTTTTAAATTAAACAAAAAATTTACCCTGTTGAAACTTTCATGGCAAAGTTAGGTTACACAAACCCCGAAAAACTTGAAATTGATGTCGAGGTAGATCAACAACTCAGGCCATTAAGATTTGAAGATTTCGTCGGGCAGGAAAAAATAGTGAATAACCTTAAAGTCTTTATACAAGCAGCGAAAATGAGGGGCGATCCACTTGACCATGTTCTTCTCACAGGTCCACCGGGACTTGGAAAAACAACGCTTGCCTATATAATTGCAAATGAACTCGGCGTCGGGATAAAAGTGACATCAGGTCCCGTAATTGAAAAACCCGGCGATCTAGCTGGAATTTTAACAACGCTTGGCGATAGAGAAGTTCTTTTTATCGATGAAATACACCGTTTAAGCCCGATAGTTGAAGAATATCTTTATTCAGCAATGGAAGATTTTAAAATTGACATTGTAATTGATACAGGTCCAAATGCAAGAAGCGTTAAATTAAATCTTTCAAGATTTACACTCATTGGAGCAACAACAAGAGCAGGATTACTTACAGCTCCCTTAAGGGCTCGCTTTGGGATAAGCGCACGCCTTGACTATTATACCCCTGAAGAATTATGCCGAATTATAAAACGCTCAGCAAAAATTTTGCAAATTCAGATCACAGAAGAAGGAGCATATGAAATTGCTCGAAGATCAAGAGGAACACCGAGAATCGCAAATAGGCTGTTGAAAAGAGCAAGGGATTTCGCCCAAGCTGACGAAAAACTCGCTGAATATTCTGGAATCATAACGAAAGAAGTTGCTGAATATGCACTTAAAGCACTTGATGTCGATGAACATGGGCTCGACGATATGGACAAACGAATTCTTCTCACGATCATTGAAAAATATAACGGTGGCCCCGTCGGAATTGGAACAATCGCCATCGCCGTTGGAGAAGAAGAAGGAACGATTGAGGAAGTTTATGAACCATATCTAATTCAAGAAGGATTTATCAAAAGAACCCCAAGGGGAAGGGTCGCAACAGAACTTGCATATAAACACTTTGGTTTCATAAAAACAAAATCCGAAAAACAACCGGGTTTATTTGATAACTAAAAAGGGAAACTTTAATGTCAAGAAAACAATATTCGCTCCGCAGAACTTATATAGGTCGCCTTCCCGAAGGAGCTGACCTTCTTGAAAGCATTACGAGAATTTGTAAAGAAGAAAACATAAGGATTGGCAAAATAACCGCAATAGGAGCAGTTAAAAAAGCGGTGATAGCTTTTTATGACCAAGTAGAAAAAAAGTATCATAACCTTGAACTCGACCAAGAAATGGAAATTGTAAGTTGTATTGGAAATGTGAGCGTCTTAAATGGACAACCGTTTGTTCATTGCCACATAGCACTTGCTGATAATCAGGGTAAATGCTTCGGCGGCCATTTGATGATGGGAACCGAAATTTTCGCATGTGAACTGATAATAGAAGAATTTGAAGGGGAGCCACTTGAAAGAGTCTACGACGAAAAAAGTGGTTTGAGCTTATGGCATCCAGCGTCAATTTTAATGGAATAAAAACAATTTAAAAAATCTTATGCCATTTGAACTCAAAGATAAAGATTTGATCTCAATCCAGCAAGCCCGCGAGCTTATCGCCAAGGCGAAAGACGCATTCCTTGAATATAAAAATTACCCCCAAGAACAAGTTGACAAAATCGTCAAAGCAATGTTTGAGGCTGGATACGAAGCATCGGAAAGACTCGCAAAGCTTGCAGTCGAAGAGACAGGAATTGGGAAATGGGAAGACAAAAAATTGAAAAATGAATTCGCGACGAAATTCACATACGAATCAATAAAAGATTTAAAAACTGTTGGCGTCATAAATTACGATAAATCAAAACGAGTTGTTGAAATCGCTGAACCAATGGGGGTGATAGCTGCACTTATCCCGACGACGAACCCAACTTCCACTGCGATGTTTAAAGCACTAATCTCAGCCAAGACTAGAAATGCCCTTGTCGTAAGCCCGCACCCAAGAGCTGTGAAGTGTACCTATGAAGCAATTCAAGTGATGCAAACCGCTGCTGAAAGAGCTGGTGCACCAAGAAATTTATTTCAGTGCTTGACCGAGGTTACAATTGAGGGAACGATGGAACTTCTCAAACATCGCGATGTTTCGCTTATACTTGCAACTGGAAGCACCCAAATGGTCAAAATGGTATATAGCATTGGAAAACCAGCCTATGGTGTTGGCTCTGGAAATGTCCCAGCCTTTATTGAGAGAACCGCGAATATAAAGAAAGCAGTTGCTGACATAATTTTTGGAAAAACATTTGACTATGGAACCCTTTGCTCCGCTGAAAATGCTGTCGTATGCGACTCCCCGATAAGAGAACAAGTGATCTATGAATTCAAAAAACGAGGCGCTTACTTTTGTAACCCAGATGAAAAAGCAAAACTTGAAAAAATCATCTTAACACCACAAGGTGGGATAAACCCTGAAATAGTCGGAAAGCCGGCTGCATATATAGCTCAAAAAGCGGGCTTCTCCGTCCCTGAGCAAACAACTGTGTTAATAGCTGAACTTGAAGGCGTTGGCAAGCAATATCCCCTATCCGTTGAAAAACTTTCTCCAATTCTTGCTTTCTACACAGTTGACGGTTGGAGGGAAGGCTGCCACAAATGCATTGAGCTTCTTGAGTTCGGTGGGCTTGGACACACAATGGTTATACACTCAAGCGATCCCGATATAATTACGAAGTTCGCACTTGAAAAACCAGCATTTAGAGTTCTCGTCAACACCGTCGCTGCCCTTGGCGCTGTAGGTTATACGACAGGTCTTGACCCATCTATGACGCTTGGACCCGGAACGCTCGGACATTCGATCATTTCAGAAAATGTCACAGCAAAACATCTTATCCAGATAAAACGACTCGCTTATGAATTGCTCCCAATCCATGATATTGAAGGAAACAAAGTTCAAGTTCAAGACTCTAAAAGATTCTCATCCCAAACTTTGAAAATGGAGGCAAAAAGCATAATTGAAGAAATCGAGGAAAGAATACGTTTAAAGGCTGGAAATCCACCGGTAGGCTCTGAACAAAAGCCTTATCCAATGCCAAGCCACGGCGCTGAAAAAATTTATGGCACAGGGATCACAGAAGAACAGATAGAAAAGATAATAAAAGAATTTCAATCCCAACTTCCAAACAAGTGAAGATGAAGTTTGAAGTCGCAAAGCTCTCTCTTGATCACAGAAAATTAAATCAAAGCTTTTACCTTCAGCCTACGCTTAAAGTTGCCCGCGAATTACTTGGTAAAATCATTGTAAGACAGCTCGATGGCAAAATTCTGGCTGGAAGAATTGTTGAAACTGAAGCCTATGTAGGCGAAAATGACCCCGCATGCCATGCTTACGGAGGGATGACGCCAAGAAATAAAATAATGTATTTACCTGGCGGACATGCTTATGTTTATTTTACATATGGAATGCACTATTGTTTCAATGTTGTAACAGAAAAAGAAGGTTTCCCTGCAGCTGTTTTGATCAGAGCGGTTGAACCAATTGAAGGAATTGAGATAATGAAAAAATTTCGAAATACAGACGACATTTACAACTTGACAAATGGACCTGCAAAATTTTGCCAAGCGTTTAAAATTGACAAAAGCTTAAACGGCGTATCCTTGCTTGGTGATGAAATCTTCATAATCGATCCCGGCATTGAGATGCAATTTAAAATTGGACGAAGCCAACGAATTGGAATAAGCGTAGGGACGGATAAAAAATGGAGATTTTTTATTCAGGGGAATCCCTTCGTTTCAAAAGTTAAAATAAAACCAAGGATTAAAAATGTCAAATAAAGTTTTACACGAAGCAAAAATTCGGGATAAAATTATTCGAATAGTTCACGGCGACATAACAGAAGAAAATGTTGATGCAATTGTAAATGCAGCAAATGAATACCTTAAACATGGTGGTGGAGTTGCAGGCGCGATCGTCCGAAAAGGTGGATATGAAATCCAGGAGGAAAGTGATAAAATTGGATATGTCCCAACGGGAAGCGCAGCGATCACCGGTGCTGGCAAATTGCCTGCAAAATTTGTTATTCATGCAGTCGGACCCGTCTGGAAAGGTGGAAAAAGCCAAGAAGATGAGAAATTGCAAAGCGCTGTTTTATCAAGTTTAAAAATAGCACACGAAAGAAAATTGAGATCAATCTCATTCCCTGCAATAAGCGCTGGCATATTTGGATTTCCAAAAGAAAGATGTGCTAAGATCTTAATCGAAACCGCTGTAAAGTTTCTGAAAGAAAACCCACATACAAGCATAGAAGAGATAAGATTCTGCCTTTTCGATGAGCCTACTTTAAATGCATTTGTTGAAGAGTTCAAACAAAAATTTCAAAAGTCATAACAATTCGCATGTAAAACCAAATTCATATCACCCTATGAAAAAAGACTACACCATATTCGTCACAAGACAAATTCCCGAAGCAGGGCTCCAAATCCTGCGAAAAAATTTTAAAAATGTAATAGTCAATACAAAGGACAGGAATTTGACCCATGATGAACTTGTTAAAAACGTTCGTGGTATCGACGCCCTGCTTTGTCTCTTAAATGATAAAATAGATGCCGAGGTTATCAAAAACATGGATAAGTGTAAAGTTATTTCCAATTATGCAGTCGGCTTTAACAATATTGACATCGCCGAGGCAACCAAACGCGGAATAGTCGTGACAAATACCCCTGGAGTTTTAACAGATGCAACCGCAGACCTTACATGGGCTCTCATACTTGCGGTAACAAGGAGGATAATCGAGGCTGATAAATTCGTTAGAAAGAAAAAATTTAAAGGATGGGCTCCGATGCTTTTGCTTGGAACCGAGCTCGCTGGCAAAACCCTTGGGATAATCGGCGCAGGTAGAATTGGAACTGCAGTTGGTTTAAGAGCGAAAGGATTTAAAATGAAAGTCCTTTATTTTAACACAAATCGAAATGAAACACTTGAAGAAGAAGTCGGAGCTAAAAAAGTGTCACTTGACACACTACTTAAAAACTCAGATATAATCACAATCCATGTTCCCCTGACACCAAAAACGCGACATTTAATTGGCGAAAGGGAGATAAAACTGATGAAGAAAACCGCATATCTAATAAACACATCGAGAGGCGAAGTTGTCGATGAAAAAGCTTTGATAAAAGCCCTTAAAAATAAAAGAATTGCTGGAGCTGGGCTTGATGTCTTTGAACAAGAACCTTTTGTCCCAGATGAATTGCTCAAACTTGATAATGTCGTTTTAACACCCCACATCGGAAGCGCAACCTTTGAAGCGAGAACAAAAATGGCTATAGTCGCTGCAGAAAATATCGTTAAAGTTTTAACAGGTAAAATACCCGCAAATGTTGTAAATCCAGAAGTTCTAAAATCCAGCAAGCTATAATATCTTTGTTTGAAATTTTTCCACCTTTTGTTTAACTTACTTACGGTAGAAAAACAAAATTCAAAACCTATCATGACTAATAATGCACATCCTTTTAAAGAAGCAATTTCAACAATTACAGTTGGCAGAAAAAAACTCAAAATTTTCAAACTACCTTGGCTCGAAAAGCAAGGATTCACAAAGATCTCAAGGCTTCCATACTCAATACGAATCCTTCTTGAAAATATGCTTCGCAACTGTGACGGCTATCTCGTCACAGAAGAAGATGTAAAAGCAATTGCTTCATGGCAACCCAAGCCACCATTACGAGAAATCCCATATATGCCCGCAAGGGTTCTTCTTCAAGACTTCACAGGTGTGCCTTGCGTTGTTGACCTTGCAGCGATGCGCGATGCGGTTAAACGACTTGGCAAAGACCCAAAAATTATAAATCCCCTTAAACCCGTTGATCTCGTAATTGATCATTCGGTTCAAGTTGAATATTTTGGAACATCTTATGCGTTTGATTGGAACGTAAAGAGGGAATTCGAACTCAACAAAGAGAGATATATACTTCTAAAGTGGGCTCAAAAATCATTCAAAAACTTTAGAGTTGTTCCGCCAGGAACGGGAATTGTTCACCAGGTAAATCTTGAATATCTTTCAAAAGTTGTTCAAGTTGAAAATGGATTTGCTTTCCCCGATACGCTTGTTGGAACTGACTCGCATACAACAATGATAAATGGGCTTGGAGTTCTTGGATGGGGTGTTGGAGGAATTGAAGCAGAAGCTGTTATGCTTGGACAACCTTATTACATAACGATTCCAGAGGTTATCGGCGTCAAGTTAACAGGTGAGCTTCCAGAAGGAGTAACTGCAACTGACCTTGTCTTGACAATTACCAATGTTCTCCGCAAAAAAGGGGTAGTTGAGAAATTTGTAGAATATTTCGGACCAGGGGTATCTAAACTCTCAGTCGCTGACAGAGCAACTATCGCAAATATGTCTCCTGAATATGGCGCAACATGTGGCTTCTTCCCAATAGATAATGAGACGATCAACTACCTAAAGTTAACAGGACGAGAGAACATCGCTAAGATAGTCGAGCTTTATGCCAAAGAACAAGGTCTTTTCAGATATGATGACTCGCCTGAGCCTGAATATACAGATGTAGTGGAAATCGATATGAGCCAAATTGAACCAACGCTTGCTGGACCAAGCAGGCCCCAAGATAAAGTTTTACTCCGCGAAATAAAACCACACTTTGATAAGGTTCTAAAGGAAAACTATAAAATTAACGACGAACAAAAAAAGACAGTTGAAATTCAATTTCGCAATCAAAAAGTTGAGTTAACCCACGGTTCCGTTGTGATCGCAGCTATAACATCCTGTACAAATACATCAAATCCGACTGTTTTAATTGGCGCTGGACTCCTCGCTAAAAAAGCGGTTGAAAAGGGATTAACAGCAAAACCCTATGTTAAAACAAGCTTAGCCCCAGGCTCAAGAGTTGTGACAGAATATTTACAACAAGCTGGACTTATGCCGTATCTTGAAGCCCTTGGATTTCATCTTGCTGGATATGGCTGTACCACATGCATAGGAAACAGTGGTCCCCTTCCAGAACAAATTTCAAAAGCAATCACTGAAAATAACCTTGTCGTAACCGCCGTTTTGAGTGGCAACAGAAACTTCGAAGCTCGGATTCATCCACTTGTCAAAGCAAATTATCTTGCTTCGCCACTCCTTGTTGTTGCCTATGCTATCGCTGGAAAAATAGATATTGACTTCAACAACGAACCCATTGGTTATGACCCGAATGGAAACCCAGTTTATTTAAAGGATATCTGGCCAAGTCAAGATGAAATCAACGAAACAATAAACAAAGTCCTTAGCTCAAAACTTTTCAAGAAAAAATATGCTGATGTTTTTGAAGGAAATGAATATTGGAAAAACATACCGATCACAGAAAGTGAACTTTTTGAATGGGATCCAAACTCAACTTACATCCAAAACCCACCATTCTTTGAGAACCTAAAACTTGAGGTAGAACCTCCCAAAGATATAACCAATGCATATTGCCTTGCGGTATTCGGCGATTCCATCACAACGGATCACATCTCACCTGCTGGTTCGATCTCGGAGAATAGCCCTGCTGGGAAATATCTAATCGAGCGAGGCATTCCAAAATCTGAATTCAATACATTTGGAGCAAGAAGAGGTGCTCACGAAGTGATGATGCGTGGAACTTTCGGAAATGTAAGAATAAAAAACCTAATGCTCCCTGGTGTTGAAGGTGGTTGGACAATCTACATACCAACAGGCGAAAAGATGTTCATTTACGATGCAGCCATGCGCTACAAACAAGAAAACCGACCACTTATTGTAATAGCAGGAAAGGAATACGGAACTGGAAGCTCACGCGACTGGGCTGCTAAAGGTACCTACTTACTTGGTGTAAAAGCTGTCATCGCTGAAAGTTTCGAACGCATACATAGAAGTAATTTAGTTGGAATGGGAGTCCTACCGCTTCAATTCAAAGAAGGCGAAAATCGAGAAACACTTGGTTTAACTGGCTTTGAAGAATACACAATTGAAGGAATTGCCGAAAATCTTTATCCAAGGAAAATATTAAAAGTAACCGCAAAGTCAAGCGACGGTTCAATTAAAACCTTTGAAGTTATCGCCCGCCTTGATACCCCAGTCGAGGTTGAATACTATATAAACGGTGGGATAATGCAAACTGTCCTACGAAAACTACTTAAAAATTCAAAATAAATCAATAAAAAAGCAGGGGTATTTGCCCCTGCTTTAGATTAATAAATTCTAATCTTGTAAAACTTGACAAATTGCTTTTAAAAGTGTATATTATAATTGCAAATAGTAATCGTTATCATTTAAAAACAAAATTAAAGGAGTAAAACTATGGCGAAGTCACTTGCTGGAACCAAGACGCTTGAAAATCTCAAGGCTGGTTTTGCTGGGGAATCCCAGGCAAATCGTCGTTACTTGTATTTTGCCCGTCAAGCAGACATTGAGGGTTACCCTGATATTGCTGGTGTTTTCAGGGATACTGCTGAGGGTGAAACAGGGCACGCCTTTGGGCATTTCGATTTCTTGAGACAATACGGAGCTGGTGATCCCGTCACGGGCGAGCCTGTTGGAGACACAGTTGCAAATCTCAAATCTGCAATCGCTGGTGAAACGTATGAATATACCGAGATGTATCCAGGATTTGCTAGAACAGCGCGTGAGGAAGGATTTGATGATATTGCTGAGTGGTTTGAGACTCTTGCACGTGCCGAAAAATCTCACGCAACGAGATTCCAGAAGGCACTTGAAAGCTTAACAGGAGCTAAATAATTCCAAAAGCAACGGGGCTTCCCAAAGCCCCGCTTTTTTATTTTTAAAACAAAACTAAGGGAAAGCACATGGTCTTTGATTTAAAAGACCCCAAATTTTGGGATGAAGAAGCCCTTTTTAAAGAAATGTACCGTATATTTGATATCTGTAATGGTTGCCGTCTTTGTTACAATCTTTGTCCATCATTTGAGTTTCTATTCAAAAAAATTGACGAAACAGACAACTTAGACGATTTAACAAAACAGGATTATTACAAGGTTGTTGAACTTTGTTATGACTGTAAACTTTGTTTCCCAAAGTGTCCCTATACCCCACCCCATCACTATGAACTTGATTTTCCAAGATTGATGTTAAGGGCGAAAGCTGTAAAAGCCAAAAAAGAAGGAATACCTTTACGAGACAAAATTCTTGGACAAGCTGACTTAATAGGAAAACTTGGTAGCAAATTTTCGGGTTTGATCAATCTAGCTAATCGCCTGAAAATAAGTAGAGTTTTAATGGAGAAAACACTCGGAATTCACAGAGAAAGAAACTTGCCCGAGTATCACAGTGAAACATTTGAAAAGTGGTTTAAAAAATATTCAAAGCAAAATGGAAAGAAAGAAGCTAAAAATGGAAAGGTAGTTCTGTTTTATACATGCACTGTAAACTACAACGAGCCCGAACTCGGCAAGGCAATTTTGAAAGTTCTTGAGCATAACGAAGTTGAGGTTATCGTTCCAGAACAAAAGTGCTGTGGGATGCCGTTCCTTGATGGTGGGGACATTGATTCAGCAGTCAAAAATGCAAAATTTAATGTTAACTCACTTATCAAATATGTAAAACAAGGCTACGATATCGTGATACCAGCACCTACATGCAGTTATATGCTTAAGCAAGAATATACTATGCTTCTTCCAGATGATGAAGATGCGAAGTTAATTGCTCAACATACTTATGATATCTCAGAATACCTGATGAAGTTACATAGGGAAGGAAAATTGAAAACCGATTTTAAAAATCCACAGGGTAAAATTATCTATCACTTGCCATGCCATCTCAAGGCACAAAATATCGGTTATAAATCACGAGATTTGCTCGAATTAATACCTGGAACAGAAGTGGAAATGATTCAGAGATGCTCAGGGCATGATGGGACATGGAGTATGAAGAAAGAGTTTTTTGAAATGTCGCTGAAAGTTGGCAAGCCGATCTTTGATAAGATAAATCAGAGCGATGACACGCAACTTGTTGTCTCTTCTGACTGCACACTGGCACAATTACAAATTCAAAAAGGAACTGGGAAAAAAGGCTTGCATCCAATTCAAATTCTTTATAACGCATACGGTTTAAACGAAAAATAAAACAAAAACAAGAGAAAAGCCATGAAGCCGAATATCGGAATCTCAGAAAAAAATCTCGAAGGCGTAATTAAAATTCTAAGCACCTTGCTCGCAGATGAATACGTGCTTTACACAAAAGCGAGAAACTACCACTGGAATGTGGTTGGAATGCAATTCAATGAATTGCACAAATTCTTTCAATCGTTGTATGAAGAACTAAATGAATATGTTGACGATGTAGCTGAAAGAATACGAACGCTTGGTGGTAACGCCGTTGCAACTTTGAAAGAATTTCTTGAACTTACAAGATTAAAAGAACATCCAGGCGAATATCCCGACGCCAAAACAATGCTCTCAAACCTTCTTAATGATTATGAAACCATTATAAGAAACTTGAGAGACGATATAGTGACCGTTGGAGAAAAATATCAAGATCTTGGGACGGCTGATTTCTTAACAGAGCTTATGGAAAAACATGAAAAAACTGCTTGGATGTTAAGATCATTTTTATCATAAGTGAAAAATGTCAAGATGGGGGCTTTGTCCCCCATCTTTTCAATTGAGACAAACTAAGCTAAAAACAAAAACTTAAAATAAAATGAAGAAGATTGAACTTTCAGAGGTAAAGAACATATATGAATACGAAAAAATAAGGGAAGACTTTAGAAGATATATCATCGATTTGAAGAAAAAGCGCAGGGTTGAAGTTGGAAATAGAGTCTCACTTGTGTTTGAAAATAGAGACACTGTGCTTTTCCAGATTCAGGAGATGATGAGAGCTGAAAGAATGGTTGATGATAACGAAATAAAATTTGAAGTTGATACATATAACGAGCTGATCCCAGAAAGAAATGAATTGAGCGCAACGCTTTTCATTGAAGTCGATGACCCACAACTTTTGCGCCCCGTTCTTGATAGTTTTATAGGACTTGACAGGGGTAATCATGTCTACTTGGAAATTGGAAATAAACACAAAATTTATGCTGAATTTGAAGAAGGTCATAGCAAAGACGATAGAATAAGCGCCGTTCACTTTATAAAATTTAAATTTAAGCCCGAACAGATTGAAGACTTTAAAAATTTTGAAAATGAAGTTAAAATCGTAATTGATCACCCAAATTATAAAGCCTTCTCAATTATAAGCCCAGAAACTCGAAATGAATTAATCAAGGATTTAGAATCCAATTAAAATTCAGAGGTAGTTATCAATGGCAAGTCGTAGAGGTAGTAAACAAAGAGAAGCGATTCTGAGAATTTTACAGAATACAGATATTCATCCGACGGCTGATTGGATTTACGAACAAGTTCGCAAGGTGATACCTAATATAAGCCTTGGAACTGTATATAGAAATTTAAATCTTTTGAAAGACGAAGGATTGATTCGTGAGGTGACAATTCACGGTTCTTCAAGTGCAAGATACGATGCAAATCTTGAACCGCACTATCACTTCATTTGTTTAAAGTGTAACTCTGTGTATGATCTGCCAATTCGGGAAAATAGCTTAAATCTTGAAACTTTTCTTGCTGGGCGGAACTTTAAAGTTAAATTTACAAAATTGGATATCTTTGGACTCTGCGATAAATGTCTAATAGATGAATCAAACTAAATTGAAAGGCGACCTTTGCAAGGTCGCCTTTTTTATTTTGATTTATGTCACAACTTCCTTAACGGGGCTTGATATTTGTTTTTAATTTGCTTAAAATAATTACTAGGCAAGTAAAAAATTAATTCGTGAGGTCAAATCATGAGCAAAACTTTATCCCTTGGTTTTTTCTTAATTCTTTTTTATTCATTCCTTTTCTCACAAGATGTTGAAAAAGCGGTCAAGCGAATGACACAGCCTGAAGTTATGGTTGTGATTGACGAATTCGTGGATGGCAATTTCACTGGCACAAGGACAATCGCATCCAGCATTGAAAATGAATTATTGAAAGAGGGTTTTAAAGTAATTGATTATCACGCTTTTGAAAGCATACGAGCAAAGGAACTTGAACAAGCAGAGGGGGATCCAGAAAAGGCTAAAGAATACGAAAATCGCTTCGGTGCTGAGATAATAGTCCTTGGGTATGCAAGCGCAGAATACGGTGGTGAATCCGAATTTTACGATGTAAAACAACATAAATATACAGGGCAAGTTGACATAAAAATAATTTATACCGACACAGGTGAATTGATAGGTTCGCTAACTGCAAGCGATAGAAAATTTGGGCAGGACAAGAGAGGAGCAGTTAATTCATTGTTTAGATCTCTTGCCAATAAAGTTGCCAAAGATGTTGTTGCAAAAATCAAGGAAAGGGCAAAGGAAGAAGAACAAATCAAGAAATTTGAAATTGCAGTTTATGGTATCTCCCAAGATAAAGCAATGCAAATTGAATCAGAACTTCAGAAGTTCATCCCTTCGATCAAAGCATTAAAATATAAATTTTTCGACACAAATGTTTTAGTTTTCGATGCCCTGATTGTAAATGAAGACCAATTCAGAAAAGAACTTGCAAATTATGGAAAGTTAAAAATTATTAAATTCACACCAAAGCGATTAACATTATCTCCACCTGAGAAGGAAACAGAAGCAAAAACAACCGTTGGTGAGGTATCTCTTGTCATAACTGATTTTTCAATTCTTCCAATCTTCCCATCCCAATATAACTTTTATGCCACCAATCCAATTGGAAAGATCACCGTCGAGAATTCTTCAAAAAGCGAAATTCGAAATGTTAAGGTTTCAGTTTTAATTCCAGAATTTATGAAAATGCCAAGTGAAATTATCTTGCCAAAAGTAAATCCAAATTCTCAAGAGACAATTTCGGTTCCCGTGACTCTTGATATCTTCTCACTTTTAAAATTAAGCGAAAACATAACTTCTCAGGCACAGGCTAAAATTAGCTATATAGTTGGTGGAAAAACACAAGAAAGGAGCTTGACAAAACCAGTTTCAATTTTTAATCGTAATGCAATCTCATGGAGGATTCCCGAATCTGTTTGTTCTTTCGTAACGCCGAACGATGAGGTTGTCAAGGAATTTGCAAGATCCGTTCTTGGTTCAGTGAATTTAACTAATCAAGAACTGCCGAGAAACATTTTCAATGCGATGGTTATTTACAATTCGGTTCGCACATACGGGATAAAGTATGTGTCCGACCCATGGAAGGTTGCTGGAAATGAGATACTTGACAATGTTTATTTCCCAAGAGAACTTCTCTATTACAAAACAGGAGATTGCGATGATCATGCAATTTTGTTAGCATCTTTGCTTGAAAGCATCGGAATTAGAACAGCATTTATCTTAACATCCGACCATATCTTTATGATGTTTGACACAGGGATACCATATAAGAACGCCCATCTTGTGAGCTTAAACCAGTATGATTACATAATCTATGATGGCAATGTGTGGCTTCCAATTGAAACGACGCTTATAACTGAACCTTTTGCAACAGCATGGAAAACTGGGGCTGAGCAATACTATAAACTCAGCGGTGAAGGGAAAATCAAAACCGATCCAAAGTCTGGCATAGCTCTTGTCAAAAGCGGAAATGTTTATATCATCGATACACACATGGGATGGAAGTATTTCCCACCTGTAAATGTTGAGGGATTGGCTAAACCACAAACTAAGCCTGATATATCCGTAGTTGCTTCAACAACGCAAGCTGATATCTCAGCGTTTATAGAAACTTACAAAAAAACATTAGGCGATGTGGTGAAATCACTCGCCAACCAAGGGGATGAAATTTCAATGAACAAGCTTGCAAAAATTTTCGTTCTTTTCGATAAATATGACGAAGCTGAAAAATTTATTTCAAAGTTCTCAAGCCCAGTAACTTACAATTCGCTTGGAAACATTTACTTCCTCAAGAACGAGCCACAAAAAGCACTGGAATTTTACAAAAAGAGCACAGACCTTGACCCCAACGATGGTGGTGTATATCTCAACACTGGGCTTTTGCTATATTTGAATGATGACCCAGAAACAGCGAGGCAATTCTTTGAACTTGCAATATCAAAATTCGAATCGCCAGAGAAAGCATACGAAGTTCTCGGCATTGAAGACATTCTGAAGGAACTTGGGGAGGTTGCAGCTGAGAAAAAAGATATATCAAAGAAACAGATTTCAAAGGAAGAGCTGAAAAAATTAATTCAAGAAGCTTCAAAAACATCTGCACAGCAAACTAAAAAAGGGAAGGAATATAAAAAAGAAGAAATCTTTGAAAAAGGGCAGAATGTTTTCGTGTTTGGAGGAAGAAGAGGGGCCGACCCAACTCAACTGCAAACAGTTAAATCATTGCTCTACTGGAAATTTTAACCGTAAATCTTTGGACATTGGGAATTACCTTACCCCTTACGCAAATATTGCATCGCCTTGCGCAAGTAAGCCGACAGCGATTTATATTTTGAGTTTTGAATCCACAAACTTAAATTTATGTGAAGCTCAAATTTTAAGCATAAAACTTCTAACTAGGAAAAGATGAGGCTTTTCAGCAAGAAACGAATTCAATATGCCCCCTTTGGAATACTCTTTGCAACGATTTCAATTCTTCTAACACTCTTTTTATTTAAGACCGATATCTTTGGTAGTTTTTTTAAAGCACTTGAATATAAATCACTTGATATGATGTTCAAAACCCGTGGACCTATCCTTCCGAACCCCAATTTGATAATTGTCAAAATCGATGAAAGAGAACTTATTGATTTTAATTATCCCATTCCACACAACATCACTGCCCAAGCAATTTATTACATGACCGAAGCTGGAGCAAAGGCTATAGGCATAGACCTTTTCTTAAACAAGCAAAGTGATGAAAATTTAAATAACCTTCTTGTTTATACCGCTGAACATTCAAATGTTTTCCTTGCGGTTGGACCATATAGACCTTCGGGAATAAGTGACGATGAGCTTGATTTTTACATTGATAGTCTTGTTCATTATAAAGTAAAACATTGGGGAGTTCCAATTCAACCTGAATTAAAACAATACTTTCATCGCTCCGTTACATTTGCTGGAAAATCATTTGATGAACTTGTTGAGGCTTCAGCTGGAATTGGGCATGTTGCAATTTTGCCAGATCCATTCGATGGGGTTCAGCGTCGTGTTCCACTCTTTATTGAATACGCTGGTAGAGTCTATCCATCACTTGGTCTTGTCCTTGCGCTTGAATATCTTGGAATTGATTATCGAAAAGTTAACATCGTTAAGAAAAGAAATGAAATAATCTTTGATTTTGATGGCTTCAAAATCCCAACGAGTTTGAAGTCGGAACTTTTTATAAACTACGCTGGACCAGATACAATCTTCAGACAAGTTTCGCTTTACAAGGTAATTGAAGCTGGGGTAAAGGGTGACCATGAATTTCTTTCACAGTTTAAAAACGCAATTGTAATAATCGGACCGACGGCACGTTCACTTGGGGATCTTGGACCAAATCCATTTTCCGAGAAATCGCCCAACATTTTTATTCACGCAAATGTGTTTAACACCATTGTGTCTCAAAATTTCATACGTCCTGTAAGCTGGCGTGTTCAGATTTTTATTATGATAGTTTTAACGATGATAGTTGGTTTGTCAGGTTTTGTGACGAAATTTCGCAATAGTTTGATTTTAACAATTTCAATTTTAATTGGTTATTTCGCTTTTTCCTTTCTTTCATTTACACAATTTCTGCGATGGTTTTATAATGCTGAGCCAATGCTTGGAATTCTAATATGTTACATATCATCCGTGAGCTTTTTAACTTTCAGGGAAAATAAGCAAAAGCAACAAATAAGGAGCATGTTCGAAAAATATGTTGACGCATCTGTTGTCGATAAACTTATTGAAAACCCAGAGCTTATGGCTCTCGGTGGCGAAGAAAGAGAACTTACAATTTTATTCAGTGATATCCAGGGCTTTACGACGATGAGCGAAAAATTAACACCGCACGAACTTGTCACATTGCTCAATGAGTTGCTCGATGAACTCTCCATCATCATCTTCAAAAATAAGGGCACAATAGATAAATATATTGGCGATGCGATAATGGCTTTCTGGGGAGCTCCCATACCAGATGAAAATCATGCTTATAACGCCTGCGTCACCGCACTTGAAATGCAGGAAAAATTAAAAGAATTACGCGAGAAATGGAAAAAACTTAAAAGACCTGAAATAAAAATGAGAATAGGAATTAACACAGGCAAGGTGATAGTTGGAAATATGGGTTCAAAAATTAAATTCAATTACACAGTCGTTGGGGATGATGTTAATCTTGCTTCCCGACTTGAAGGAGCAAATAAAGAATATGGAACAAACATTATGATAGGCGAATCAACTTATAAAAAGGTAAAAGATAAATTTATTTGCAGAGAACTCGATCTACTTGTCGTCAAAGGAAAAACAGAACCTGTTAGAGTCTATGAGCTGATTGCTCCAGTTAATGATACTTTGCCCGATGAAATGAAAAAATTCCTGGAAATTTATCACGATGGACTTGAACTTTACCGCTCAATGGAATGGGATAAAGCAATTGATAGATTTACAAAAGCACTCGAAATCTATCCAAATGATTTCACATGTAAACTATATATCCAACGCTGTCTATATTTTAAAGAGTCTTCCCCACCCCCAAATTGGACTGGTGTGTTTGTGATGCAAACTAAATGATGCCAAAGTTTCCATTCATGGAATTTAACGAGAAAACAATTTCAACAAACCTTGGAACAAAGGTTTTCGGTCAGAGGATTCTTTTCTTCAAGAGCATAAAATCAACAATGGATTATGCGAAAAAAATTGCCGAAAGAGATGAACCAGAAGGAACAGTAGTGATAGCTGATTATCAATCGCATGGACGGGGAAGATTTGGAAGGATATGGAAGGCAAATCCAGGGGAAAACATACTGATGTCAATAATCCTACGCCCAAAGATCCCGTTAGAAAGATTTTCCATCTTCCCCTTTTTATCTGCTGTAGCCGTCGCAGAATCAATTGAGAAAAATGCAAATATCAAAGTAACAACAAAGTGGCCTAATGATCTGCTTATAAATGGCAAAAAGTTCTGCGGAATTTTAATGGAAGCATCGATAACTGCAGAAAGCGGCGATTTCATAATTCTTGGTATTGGAATAAATGTTAATCAAAGCGAATTCCCCCCAGAGATTCGCGATTATGCAACCTCGCTATATCTTTCGACGGGTAAAATCTACGACAGAACCGAGCTTGTTAAAGACATACTTCGACAGCTTGAAATTAACTACGAAAACCTGAACAAAAGTAATGATTTTAAATCTGTGTTTGAAAGGTGGAAGAAAAGATGCAAGATGCTTGGGAAAAAAATAAAAGTGATACAGGGTGGAAAAGAGATAACTGGAAAAGCAATTGATGTCGACGATATGGGATTTCTCTTGTTGGAAGATGATAACTCAAGGATTATCAAACTTTCATCTGGGGATGTGACTGTGCTGAAGTAAACTTTTTAAGTTGATAAAAACTTTGCTGATTCAATTAGCTTTCGCGTGTAGGGGTATTTTGGATTTGATAATATCTCAGCGACGGTGCCACTTTCTACAATTTTCCCTCTCCACATCACATAAACGCGATTTGCAACTTCACTAACAACCCCAAAGCTATGAGTTATTAAAAGAACAGATGTTTTAAACTCACTTTGGAAAGACTTTATTAAATCAAGTATTTGACTTTGAGTTAAAGCATCAACAAATGATGTCGGCTCATCAGCAATCACAAGTTTTGGTCTTGGGGCAAAGGCCATTGCAATCAAAATTCTTTGCCTTAATCCGCCCGAAAGTTGATGTGGATAAAGTTCATATACTTTTTCAGGTTCCTTTATCCCAATTCTCTCAAAGAGTTCCAAAACCTTAGTCATTGCCGACTTTCTATCAAGCCCTAATTGCGTCTCAAAAACTTCCCTAACTTGTTTTCCAACTGTTAAAACTGGGTTTAAAGAATTCGTCACATCCTGAAAAATCACACCGATCTCCTTCCCCCTGATTTTTCTTAGCTCATCCTCACTTAATTTCAAAATATTAATTCTCCCTTGCCACAAAACTTCACCTGTGATAATTCTCCCAGGTGGATCAATCAAGTTAATTATTGAAAGAGCGGTGACACTCTTTCCACTCCCAGACTCACCAACAATGGCAACAATTTCGCCTTCACCAACTTCAATTGAGACATCGTCAACCGCTTTGATCACCTTATCCTCAAGGAAAAAATGAACTGACAAATTTTTAACTGTTAAAATCAATCAGAAAATAACCTTTAATTATTTTTATCTGCGTTAAATCTTCTTTCAGCTATCTTAAATGTTGGCACAAACAAAAACCCCTTGCAGATTCAAAATTTGAATATTGCTTTGCGCTCATAATTTTAAATAAAAAAATCCCGACTCGAGGTCGGGATTTTCAAATTATCCAAGGTAAGCTCTGAGTGCTTTGCTTCTGGAGTGATGTCTAAGTTTTCGGATAGCCTTCTCTTTGATCTGCCTTACTCTCTCACGAGTAAGCTTAAATTTTTCCCCAATTTCTTCAAGTGTGAGAGGATGATCATACCCTATTCCAAAATAAAGTTTAACCACCTCTCTTTCCCGTGGGTCAAGCGTGTTAAGTGCCTCCTCAATATCCTTTTTCAAAGATTCATACATAAGCCTATGATCAGGCATCGGGTCATTTTCATTTGGCATGATATCAAGAAGTTTATTGTCCTCACCCTGAACAAAAGGTGCATCCATTGAAATATGCTTTCCTGAAATCTTCAAAGTATCAGCAACTTCATAAACACTCATATCGAGCTCCTCTGCAAGTTCATTAGTGCTCGGTTCACGCTCAAATTCTTGCTCAAGCTGGCTTAGCTTCTTGCCGATTTTGTTCAAAGCTCCAACCCTATTCAACGGCAAGCGAACTATTCTTGACTGCTCTGCAAGCGCTTGAAGAATTGATTGCCTTATCCACCAAACGGCGTAAGATATGAACTTGAATCCTCTCGTCTCATCAAATCTTTTCGCAGCTTTTATTAAGCCAAGATTACCCTCGTTTATAAGGTCTCCGAGCGGGAGACCTTGATTTTGGTATTGTTTTGCAACACTAACGACGAAACGAAGATTTGCCTGGATTAATCTCTCCAGGGCCTTTTCATCACCCTGCTTTGCCCTACGAGCAAGCTCAATCTCTTCCTCTGGTGTAAGCAGTTCGTATTTCCCAATTTCCTGGAGATACTTGTCAATAGAAATGCTTTCCCGATTAGTGATTGTTTTCGTAATTCTCACCATACCTCTGACTTGCTATTTAAATTTTGTTTTTATAAACCGATATCAATTTTTTCAATTATTCCAACAATTGAGGCATCAACAGGTGCTTCTTTAACATCAAGAGGTATCACAGCCTCGCGAGCAGTTATATACATAACCACCTCTCCAGGACCTGCACCAATCGTGTCGGCAGCTATAATCGGACTACCAAACTTATCTCCCTTTGAAGTTAACGGTTGAATTATCTGCAACTTATATCCCCGCAAATTTTGGTCTTTAACCGTTGCCCACACAGTTCCAATCACTTTGGCTATAAACACACCCGCAATCCTTTAGTTTTAATCTGAAACGACATCTAACTTATCAACAATCGCCATTATCACAGCATCAACTGGCTTATTTTTTGTCACGGCTGTAAGCCGTGCTGAACTACCAGTGGCAACGAGAACAATCTCGCCTACTCCAGCACCAACACTATCAACTGCTATCAAAAAGTTATCTTTCAAATTATATTCAAGATCAACATGTTTAACAATTTGAAACTTTAACCCTGTCAAACTTTCGTCTTTTCTCGTTGCCCAAACCGTTCCCACGACTTTTCCTAGTATCATCCGACATTTAACCTTTATTATTCAAAGATAAAATAACTTAAATTTTCTCAAAAATGTTCCAACTACATTGCATATATTTCCTTCTCATTGCATTTACAAATTTTCACAGACTTTTTACTATACCGCCAACTTCCTGTTTCTTCGCTTTTCTTTGAAACAACAAGCTGTGCAACTTGAATAGGAGCACCGCATTGAGGACAGGTTGCTATTACCTTCTTCGCATCTTTTGCAACCTTGTCAGCAAATGAAGCTACTTTTTTAGCCATTCCACATCACGATTTTTATTTTTAAAAAACCTTGACAACATTTTCACTATTTTGAAGCACTTTTAAAAAGTTTCTTTTAACTTTTTCAACAAAATTATCAGCGCTTCTTTCACCATCCCAGGCTGAAACTCCAATCGTAACCGTCACACTAAAACTCTTATCCTCAAATTTTATCTCTTGATTTGATATAATTCTCCTTAATTTCTCCGCCCATATATAAGCATCATTCGGTCCCGTCTCAACAAGAGCAACACCAATTAAATCATCATCAAGTTTGCCAGCAAGATCATAGCTATTCAAATTACTTCGAACTATCTCCGCGATGCGCGGTTGAATTACCTTAACTGATTCATCGCCATAAGTTGATTTTATGTAATCAACATTGTCAACACTTATTAAAACAAGGGTAAGTTCTCCGCCATGTTTTGCTTTCCTGCTGATCTCGGTATTCAATCTGGAGTAAAAATAATTTTTCTTCATTAAAAGAGTTTCCTCGTCATAAATAAAATAACTTTCTATCACCTCGTTTAAGTTCTCATTTTCAAGCAACATACCAACAAGATTTGCAAGGGTTTCAAGCTTTTTTATTTCACTATGGGAAGAAAAAAAATATAACTTTGGATGTTCAAAGAGCATTGCACCGTAGCACTTCTGCCCGTATCTTATTGGGATAACAGCAATCGAAGACTCAAGATTGATCTTTTCATTCTCGGTGAATCTATAAACTTTGCCTTGGGTTCTTGTTGATGGAATCACTTTAGGAATTCCGCTTACTATAACCTCACCAACAAGAGTTCCCTCAATTTTGACTTCGGTTCCAGCCTCAACATATTTCCCAAGTTTTGAATAGCCATGTGCCACAACCCATTTCCCTTCCTCAAATAAAACAATTGCAACCGCTGAACAGTCAAGAACTTTTATCGCAAAATTTTGAATCCTCTCAAGTAAATCACCTAAATCAAACTTCTCAATTCCGCTGATAACCTCAAGGATTTTCGCCTTATGATAAAGGTCAAATTTAGTAATATAATTTCCTATAAGGTCTGAGATCAATTCAGAGAAAAGCTCGACATTTTTAACATCATCATCGCTAAATGTTTGAGCCTGATGTGAATCAAGCAAAATAACACCAACAGTTTTATTTCTATAGAAAACAGGAAAAACAAGCAAAGACTTACTCTCTACCCTTGGGCTTTGATACTTTATAACATCTCCACTCCCTGAAGAGTTTATATCTCCAATTACCTTTGGAACTCCAGTTCTAGCGACTGTAGTTAAAGCATCATCATCCCAATTGTACCTACGAACAAAGTTAAATCTTAAGTCAGTTATACCTTCTTCAAAGACCATTTGCTTTTTATCTTCATTAGCCCAGTAAAAAGCAACAGAATCAGCAACGATATTTTTCTTAATGAGAAGAAGAATCTTTTTAAGAAGCTCTTTAAACTCTTCTCTTGGGTTTAACTTTTCACCTGAGCTTGTTTGACCCTGTTCTGCTTTTTTAATTACAAAACCTTCATCCATAGTGTAAATGGTTCGTCTTTCCTCGTAAGTAGGAATTTTATCTAAAATATTTTTCTTCTTGGTTAAGATCATAAATGCAACTGTAAATACTAAAGAAATTACCAAAACAATGCTAGTTAATAATCTAACTGTCTTATTATCAATTGCTACAATTAGAAGCACAAGGATCAACATAAAGACAAACAGACCTACAACCTTCGCCGAGTTGTCTCCCACCGTGTTCATTTCTAATCAACTCATATATGCAAAATTTTACTAAAAAATAACTCTAATATCTCAAAAAATCAAATTGTCTTGCGATATCCAGCTTTTTCGCTTACCTCAATCCCGCAAGCTCTTGAAGCAATCGCCAATTTTTTAATCTATCTTCTTGAGCCTGCAATAATACTTCATCGGGATTTCCATCCTTATCAAAATGTTTCGCAAACCTACCTTCAGTCCTTGCGAAGTAAATAAAATCAATAACCTCTCCCGTCTTTGGGTGTACATACCAATCGTCCTTGACGGCAGGATTACCCTGCAAACTTAATCTTTCTCTAATTGTTTCCCCTTTTCTCGGATCATAGATTAAAAGCGGAAATGCTCTTGATTCAACAGCAAGCTTTGCTTGATGCATAGCCATATCATCACCGACACCATGCTCGGGTTGGCATGTTGTATAGACTATGACAACAGCAGGACCTGGGAATTCATTTGCTGAAAGAATCGAGCGATAGAAATGGTTAATATGTGCCGCTGTAGTTTGAGCGACAAAAACATCGGGATGCATCATTACAATCTGAGCAAGTTCCTTTCTTCTTTCTGACTTGCCCTTGATTTCTTTACCGTGAGCAGAAAGTTTTGTATCCTGCCCCAAATAGCTTGAAGTTGATGATTGACCTCCAGTGTTTGAATAAACTTGTGTATCAAGGACAAGAACCTTTATATCCATACCAGAAGCAAGCATTCTTGAAAGAGACTGAAAACCAATATCATACATTGCACCATCGCCACCTATAACCCACAATCTTTTATGCTGCCACCCCATTTGATCCCACCTTGCCCTGATTCCAATTGCTACAGCTGGAGCATTTTCAAACAAAGAATTTATCCATGGCACTCTAAATGGATTGTACGGATAGGTCGATGAATAAACCGTATTACATCCCGTTGCTGCAACAATTCCAATGTTCTCAGGTCCATAGACAAAACCCGTCGCTGCAAGCATCATTCTTATTGCAGTGGCTTCACCACAACCCATGCAAGAACCAGCTCCACCAACATAAAGCAAAGATTTACCAGCAAGCATCATATCAGCCAGGACTTTATCCTGAATATATTCCTTCGGAGTTTCTGGAAGTTTTGTATAAAATTCAAAAACTTCCCTATACCTTCTTAAATTTTCACTTGTCTTTTTAACCATCTGCAAAGCGTTATGATCTCCACAAGCAGCAACACATTCAGCGCAACCTTTACACTTCGTTGGATCAACGGCGATCATAAATAAACCTGGTTCAATTCCCTTCTTCTTCGGCACATCATAGTATTTCGTGGTCTTCGCAAACTGCTTACGAAAATGTCCCCTTTTAACTGGGTCCTGAATCTTACTGAGTTCCTCTTCCAATTTTGACTCAGGAACAACCTTGCCAAGTATAGCTGTATCGGGACATTCAGTTACACATTCCATACAACCCACACAATTATCAGAGTTAAAAAGTGGAATTTCCGGAGCAATATAACTAAAATCCCTAAGTGCACCAGTTCCAGCTGGTATCACACTTCTAGCAGTGTAAATATCCGCCGGCAATTCTTCCTCAGCCACCCCACGGTTATAAGCCCCAACAACTTCTTCGTTAAAGTATTCAATATCTATAATGTCCTTGTAAATTTCCTCCCAAGATTGATTCCCATTTTCTTGAGTGAATTTTTCTCTATCTTCCATTTTTTCATGCTCCAATTTGTTTAAAATTCAAATTCAGCTTTAACCTCCGTAGCCTCTATTAAATCCAGTGGAACTTCCATAACCTCATAATAGCCACGTTTAACTGCTTCAAGATTTGCTTGAACTACCTTTTCTCCTCGTTTACCGAAATATTTTCTAATCGATTTTCCAACACCTTTAAATAACTCTTCTTCACTTAGTCCATATTCTTCTCTAAACGGTGTAACCTTCAAAAAAATACCAAGCAAAACAATTCCTTGCATTCTTTGTTCAAGGTCTGGGGATGGAGCAACCTCACGTGCAATCTTAACAGTGTCTAAAAAATATACTTTTATCTTTTTATCCTTTATGATTTTCTTCGCATAAGACGGAATTTCATTCCAGACATCAGCAGGATTCACCTTATCACTTTGAATAAAAATCATCCCACCTTCGCTCAAACCAGCAAGGGGATTGCCCAAATTAAAGGCATTGACATCATTCATCGGGACAAATTCAACATGGGTAAGCTCGCAATGCGTTCTTATTTTTTCTTTCGCTGCGGTTAAATAATAAGTTGTCGGTAATCCTTTCTTTTCCGAACCATATTTCGGATATGCTTGCACTTGAAGCTTAAATATGTCCTCAAGTAAAGTAGCTATGATTTTATTCGTTGTAACAGAACCATATCCACCAACAGAATGACCACGCATTGAGAAAGCACCTTTAGGTCTAACATCTGGATCATATTCCCTTTCAAGGGCAAGTTCATGTTTTATTCCTACAACAAAAAATTCTTTTTCTTTTCCATCATTTCTCATCATGTTCTTGAAAATAGCGATAAAATCACCGGGTCTTACATCTCTACTGCCAAGTCCTCCTACACCCGAGAAAATCTTCGGAATTCTATCTATTTTTGGATAACCTTTGGACCCAACGAATGCATCTGCAAATGATGCTTTTATTGACATTGTCAGTGGATTTGACTGCGCAAGCGGGTTATCCATTCTCTCAAGAACGGCGAACGCTTTTACATGCTTTAACGCGTCAACAATCTCTTTGCTTGGGAAAGGAGCAAAAACCGTAACAGTCAAAGCTCCAACTTTTAAACCTTCAACTTCTCTCAGATAATCAACCGTCGCCATTGCAGTTTCCATAAACGACCCCATTCCAACGACAACATATTCCGCATCTTCAACCTTATACGCATCTATAAAATCGTATCTTCTGCCGGTAAGTTCATAATATTTTTCCATAGCCTCCTTAATTGCACCAGGAACTTTATCATAGTAATATCGCTGTGCAATTTTACCTTTCATATAGCTATCTTGATTTTGAACGACTCCCGACATAAGCGGAAAATACGGGTTCATCAAATTTTTCAGCTTCTTATTTGGATCATCAATAAATTGCTTCATAAGTTCCGGTTCCGGTAAAAGAACATTCTCAATTGTATGCGTTGTTAGAAAACCATCTTGAACCATTAGAAAAGGTGTCATTGAATTTTCAGCGGCGCGATGTGCTATTAAAGTTAAATCCGCAACCTCTTGAACGTTTCTTGCAAAAATTATCCCCCATCCGCAATCGGCAACTCCCATAACATCATCATGTCCAGCATGAACATTTAAAGAATGAGATGTCAAAGCTCTTGCCCCAATGTGAAAAACAACCGGCAATCTTTTGCCCGCTATGGTATAGAGAACCTCCTTCATCAAAATCAACCCTTGACCCGATGTAAAGTTGGTGATCCTTCCACCAGCTGCAGCAAATCCCTCACACACGGAAGCAGAGCTATGTTCTGATTCTGGCTCAAAAAAGAAAAGTTTTTCACCCCAGAGATTTCTTTTTCCATTCGCAACCTCAGCTTGGAAGCCTTGACCCATTGTTGTTGAAGAAGTAATTGGATAAGCACAGGCACCTTGACTTATATTCGTCTCAACCCATACAACTGCACCAGCTCCATCAGATGTCGTCGGTATCCCGGGAAACGGAAATTTATCCTCTTTCATTTTTGACAAATATTAGTTTTTGATTAACAAAAATTAAATTAAACATCTAAAAAGCAAATTTCCAAATTATCTACCATTCGGATTAAATTTCTCCACCTCTTCAATCACAGCTTGAACTATTTCTTCCTCTTTAACTCTCCTCACAACCTCACCATTTCGGTATAAAATTCCAACTCCCTTACCACACGCAACCCCAATATCAGCTTCACTTGCTTCACCAGGACCGTTTACAACACAGCCAAGGATTGCCACTTTAACAGGTTTTTTCACTTTGTTCAATTTATCCTGCAATTCATTTACAATTTTAAACAAATCAACCTCAAGTCTACCACATGTTGGGCAGGCAATTATTTCAACATTTCTTGATGCGAGTCCAAGTGAACGCAAGATTTCTCTCCCAACTTCAACTTCTTTGACAGGATCATCGGTCAACGAAACCCTTATCGTATCCCCTATTCCCTCAGCTAGCAAAGTTCCGATTCCAACCGCAGATTTTATAGTTCCACTAAAAAATGGGCCCGCCTCTGTTACGCCAAGATGAAGTGGATAATCTGTTTTACTCGCGATCAATCTATAGGCCTCTATCATCAATCGCACATCTGTTGACTTCACTGATATCACTATATCTGAAAAACCAAATTCCTCACATATTTCCACATGACGCATCGCACTTTCAAAAAGTGCTTCAGCAGTTGGATAGCCATATTTCTCAAGTAAATCCTTCTCAAGTGACCCCGAATTAACACCAATTCTTATCGGGATACCCCTATCCTTAGCAGCTTTTAAAACTTGCTTTATCCTCTCCTTTGAACCAATATTCCCTGGATTTATCCTAACTTTAGCAACGCCTGCTTCAATCGCCTTCAAAGCAAAAATATGATTGAAATGAATATCCGCAACAACAGGAATTGGCGATCCTTTAACAATTTCTGGAAGCGCCTCAGCTGCTTCTTTATCTGGAACCGCAACACGAACGATATCACATCCAGCTTCTGCAAGCTGGTAAATTTGCTTCAATGTTCCTTTTACATCTTCGGTTTTCGTTTTAGTCATCGATTGAACTGAAATCGGGGCGTCACCACCAATGGGAACATTTCCAACATAAACCTTGCGAGATTTTCTTCTATTTATCATAAAGTTTTCACCACTTTCTTTTATTTAACGCAATTTCTTACTTGCCTCGTAAAGAATTTTTTTCTCACGCTCAGTTAAACTGTCATATCCATATTGACTTATCTTATCAAGGATAGCATCAATCTGTTCCTGTGTCACTATTTCATCATCAACAAGAAGATATTTCCTCTTCTGTCGTTTCATTTTAAACTTTGGAAATTTTATCTTTGAGATAAAATCAGACAGATCGAACCCAGCATACATCAGTTTTATATAAACAAATCCAACAACAGCCCCACCAAGATGAGCAAAATGTGCAACCCCATCGCTTCCGAAAACACCCATCACAAGATCAAAAAACACAAGGATAGCAACAAAAATTCTCGCTGGAATAGGAATTAAAAAGTAAAGAAAAATATGCCTATCGGGAAACATAACAGCGAACGCAATCATAACTCCGTAAATTGCACCTGAAGCCCCAACCACAGGACCAATTTGACCAAAAAGTGGCGCAAAAATTAAATGTGTAATTCCAGCTCCAATCCCACTTATGAAATAATAAACTAAAAATCTTTTCGTTCCCCACATATTTTCTATCTCAGTCCCAAACATCCAAAGCATCAACATATTGAAAAGAATATGAAAAATTCCCTTCGGATCGTGGATGAACATATAAGTTACCAGTTGCCAAAATTGAAATCCATCTCCAACTGGGTTCAAGGCAAAAAATTTATAAACATAAAGATAAAGTGGAATGCCAGAAATTCTAAAGTTCAACCCAAAAAATACAAGCAGAAGATAGACAATAACATTCACAATAATGAAATACTTTATCGCGGATGGGAAGAACCTGAAACCGCGAAAGAAACTTGGCCTGTAATATCTATAACTCATTGGCATAAAAATTATTTTTGCGTTTCAAAACAAAATATACAACACCATTTAATAAATTAAAAATAGAAAATTGTCAGCGAATAAGATGAGCAACTTGAAAGGCGCTTTTATAGATAAGTACAAACTTTAAGAAATCTATTTATCCCTTATAGCAGCTACTCCAGGTAAAACCTTTCCTTCAAGGAACTCGAGTGAAGCGCCACCGCCAGTTGAAACATGCGAAACACTATTAGCTAATCCTGCCTTCGAAATTGCGGATGCGGAGTCACCTCCACCGACAATCGTTATAGCTCCTTTCTTTGTCACCTCAGCCAAAATTTTAGCAATTTCAAATGTTCCCTTTGCAAAATTCTCAAATTCAAAAACACCCATTGGCCCATTCCAAACAATTGTCTTTGCATTCTCCAAAACTTCACCAAATCTTTTTACAGTTTCAGGCCCAATGTCAAGTATCATCCAATCTGGTTTAACCTTATCAACCGCGACAACTTCAAACTCAGCATCGTTAGCAAACTTGTTGGCAATCACACAATCAACTGGCAAAAGGAATGTAACTTTTTTCTCTTCAGCTTCATCTAAAATTTCTTTGGCAAGCTCAATTTTATCCTCTTCAACAAGTGATTTTCCAACTTCATATCCCTTTGCTTTTAAAAATGTATTCGCCATTCCTCCACCGATTAAAAATGCATCAACTTTATCAATTAAATTCTTTATCACTTGAATTTTATCTGAAACTTTCGCGCCACCAAGAATTGCAACATATGGTTTTTCTAGATTTGAAGTTGCTTTAGATAAATATTCAATCTCCTTTTGCATTAAATAACCTATCGCGGTCTCCTTGAGAAACCTCGCAACACCTTCAGTTGAAGCGTGAGCTCGATGCGCACTTCCAAAAGCATCGTTTACATAAACATCAGCCAATGAAGCAAGCTCACGCGCAAAGTTTTCATCATTTTTCTCCTCCTCGGGATGAAATCTTACATTTTCAAGCAACAAAACTTCACCCTCTTTTAATTCATCAACCATTTTTCTCACTTCATCACCAACGCAATCAGGTGCAAACTTAACAGACATCCCGAGAAGCGTTGAAAGGTGCTCTGCGACAGGTTTCAAACTATATTTCGGATCAAAACCTCCCTTTGGTCTCCCAAGATGACTCATCAAAATTGCCTTGCCCCCATCTGCGATAATTTTTCTTATCGTTGGCAATGCTTCCCTTATTCTTGTATCATCGGCGACTTTGCCACTTTCAATTGGGACATTGAAATCAACTCTAACAAGAACTTTTTTCCCTTTTAGGTGCAGGTCGTCAATTGTTACTTTTCTCATGGTGCTTTGGAAAATTTATTTTAAAAAAAATGTTATATCGCTTGTCTCGTAGATTATTTTAACTGTCCCAAACTTGACAAATAAAATTTTCGGAAAAACTTGAACCTCGTTTCTAATTGGCAAAAGAATCCCCTTAAAATTTGAAATATCCAGAAACTGTTTGCTTTGATTTTTCCCAAATTTCTTCGATTGATATGTCACATCATACTCACACCTGACTGGAAGATAACTTTGTTGATCAATCCATATTTTCCCCGTGCCTTCAGAACTGGTCGTATCGCCTTTAACCTTATAGTCAACTTTTATAACAAAACAATTTTTATCCGATACTTTCTCAAAGCCGTTAAATTTGAAATTTATCTTTTTCTCTGACAAGCCATCCCTAACGCGAAGAAAAGGAAAAACGAGGTTTTTTATTTTCAAACTTTCTTCACTCCTGACCTTTTCAATTTGCTTCGCTATCATCAAACTTGACGAATCTACACTACCTGGGGTCGCAACTAATTTTCTATCTTTTACCATGCCGTTTTCAAACTTCACAGCGTATAAAAACTCATAATTTCCCTTTTTAACAGTCAAATTATAATCAAGCAAAACCTTAAGCTTAAACTCACCCGAAAGATTTTCAATTTTCTTATCATTCTCCGAAACTGCTTCAATTGCTCTATTGATAATCTCGTCAGCACTTTGAGCGAATAAGAAATTAATGAACAAAATAAAAATCAAAACATGCATAATTTAACCCAACTTATTTAGAAAAAAATAAGCCTCCCCCAATAAAAAGGGGAGGCAAAAGTTGCAGATCAATCCCCAATCATACTTGCCATCTTCCTTGTCAAGTCGACAACTCTACATGAATAACCCCACTCATTATCATACCACCCGACCACTTTAACAAGATTTCCACCCATCACCATTGTTGATTTTGCATCAAATATACAAGAGTGTGAATTTCCAATTATATCGCTTGAGACAATCTCATCTTCCGTATACTCAAGTATCCCCTTCAAGTATGTTTCGCTTGCCTCTTTAAACGCCTTGTTAACTTCATCAACTGTAACATCCCTATCGAGCTCAGCAACAAAATCAGTCACAGAACCATCTGAAACAGGAACGCGAAGTGCAAAGCCATGAAGTTTCCCATTTAGCTCTGGTATAACTTTGCCAACTGCTTTTGCTGCGCCTGTTGTTGTCGGAATGATCGAAAGCCCAGCTGCTCTTGCTCTTCTTAAATCTTTATGTGGAAGGTCAAGAACTCTTTGATCATTTGTATAAGCGTGCACCGTCGTCATCAAACCCTTTCTAATCTTAAAATTATCATGTAAAACTTTCACCATCGGAGCAAGGCAATTCGTCGTGCAAGAAGCATTGGAAACAATTACATCGTCGGGGGTTAGAATATCATCATTCACACCGAGCACGATTGTTTTTTCAACTCCATCGGCTGGAGCGGTTATTATAACTTTTTTCGCTCCCGCTTGAATGTGCTTCTCAGCATCTGCTTTTTTAGTGAAAAGTCCTGTTGACTCAATAACAATATCAATACCTAAATCCTTCCATGGCAGTTGAGCTGGATCCTTGATTGCAAAAACTTTGATGCTTTTACCATTCACAATTAGTTCATTATCTGTGTATTCAACTGTTCCTGGGAAACGACGGTGAATTGAATCATACTTTAAAAGGTGCGCTAATGTCCTGGTATCTGTGATATCGTTTATCGCGACGAACTCAAGATCACTAACATTATTTTGAACAGCAGCTCTGAAAACAAGCCGTCCAATTCTACCAAATCCATTGATTGCCACTCTAACCGACATTTCTACCTCCCTTTTTTGGTTTTTGGTTTGCTGTTAACTTTTCAATAAGTAAATTTAACTTGGAAACTTTTTTAAATTTAAAAACCACAAACAAAAAAAACAACAATTTAACCCCATTTTGTAATTTGCAATTTGAAAACATTTATTTTATATTAGTGCAGGCTAAACTCAATTTTAAGCTCAATCTTGAACCGCAAAGTTAAAATAATCCCCTTGTTAATTTTACTATTCGCCATATTTTCTGGGTGTCATTTTTTGAAAAATGTCAGAAGTGAATTTAATGCATATTTCAACACTTACTATAATGCTAAATCCATATTCGAGCAGGTCGAGAACTCTATACAAAGCAGAATATTATCCGAAAAATTTTTATCCATTGAAAAACTTAACTCTGAATTCAAAATCCCCCCAACCGAAAAAAATAAGCTTGACGATGTTATAAAAAAATGCTCAAAGATTTTGCAGTATTACCTTAACAGTTCAGTTGCGGATGACGCAATTCTGATGATTGGGAAAGCATATCTCTATCAGGATAATTATCTTGGTGCCGAAAGAAAATTTGCCGAGCTTATTTCCACTTTCCCCCAAAGCAAGCTTTACGATGAGGCCCTCTACTTTCTAATGCTCACACTCTCAAAGGAGAAAAAATATGAAGACGCAGTAATTTCATTTCAAACCAAAGCAAACCGAGATCCAAAAAACAAAAAACTATGGAAGGTTTACAAAATTTACGGATTTGCAAAATATAAACTCGGTGATATAGATAGCGCGTCGTATTACCTTGAGCTCGCATCTCAACAAGCAAAAGGTGAGGATAAAGCTGAAATTTTATTCTACCTTGGCGAGATAAACGAAGGAAGAAATCCAACCGAAAGCGCAAAGTTTTACTATAATGCCTCTAAAACAACAAAAAATACAAACCTCAAAACTTATTCACTTATAAAATACGCTATACAACAACGCGAACTTGGAAATTATGAACTTGCAGAAAGAGTTCTAAATGATTTGCTTAATTCCAACATAAACAAAGACTACGAAGGGAAAATTTACCTTGAGCTTGCCCGCATCCGTTATTTATCTGGCAAAACAGAACTTGCTATTCAAACATATATTTATCTTGACACAACTTATAAAAGAACCGAAGAATCCGCGCTTGGTTACTTCGAACTTGGTCAAATATATGAGACAAAATTTGGAAAGTATGATTCAGCGAAATTCTTTTATGAAAAAGCCCAGCTTGAATTCCCCCAAAGTGAAATCACAAAGCAAGCCCAGCGGAGGACAACATTGTTGAATGATTATTTCCGCTATCATTTGACTATATTAAGGAATGATAGTATCTTAAAGTCAGTGAACCCAACTGATTCAACGCTAAAAATAAACACTGATTCACTCAAAAACTTGATCGCACAAGCGAAATACTCACTTGCATGGATCTTTTACATTTCACTTAATCGAGTTGACTCGGCGATTTACTATCTCAATGATATAATTAAAAACTTCCCCGAGACATCAACTGCACCGCGCTCTTATTATCTTCTTGGCACAATTTATGAAACGATTGACACAGGGAAGGCAAAAGAAATTTACCTTGAGCTAATCAAAAAGTTTCCACAAAGCGAATTTTCAGCACAAGCCTTGAAATTCCTTGGAATGAAGACGGAACTTACAAAGGATACACTGAATGAAATTTACAATAAGGCAATATCATTAATTGACGAGGATCCCAAGTCGGCAATGGAAATGCTTTCAATGATTTGTAATCATAATTCAAATTCGCAATTAAAAGCGAGGGCATTTTTTGCAATTGGGTGGATTAATGAATATAAACTTAAAAACTTTGCAAAGGCGATTGAGTGTTATAAAAATGTCTTAAATAATTTTCCAGAATCTGAATATGCTAAGATAGCCGAGCTAAAGCTAAATCCAGAAAAAATTGAAACCCTACAAGTTCCCAAACCATCAATCGAAACAAAACCAAAGCAAATTGAAGAACCAAAACCAACAATAAGTGATTCGGAAGAAGACAGACTTAATATACGGGAAAGAAAGAAAAGAAGGATAGATGATAATAAAGACAACCTCGACCGTCCTCTTAAATGAACCTGTAGCTGAAAACATCTATCGAATTGAACTCTTATCGCCAGAAATTTCAGCAGTTTCAAAGCCAGGACAATTTATCAATGTAAAGGTTTCAGAAAATTTTGATCCTCTCCTGCGCAGACCTTTTAGCATTTACAACATAATTGAAGATAGAATTCAAATAATCTTTAATATCGTCGGAAAAGCAACGAAAATTTTATCAAATATAAAAATTGGTGAAAAAATTGACATAATTGGACCGCTTGGAAATGGATTTAATGTGGACGGTGATTTTAATACAGCTTTAATAGTTGCTGGTGGTCTTGGAATCGCACCTTTCCCATTTTTAACAAAAATTTTGAAAGAAAAAGGTAAAAACATAATTTCATTTGTAGGAGCAAGAACAAAATCACAACTTGTGCTTGATGGACTTGTAAATGTAAACATCGCAACAGATGATGGCTCTTACGGATACAGAGGAACAGTTGTAGAACTTTTTAAGTCAAATATAAATGACAATTACTCTACATCTAAAGTTTTCGGCTGTGGACCAACCCCAATGCTCAAAGCACTTATTGATCTATGTGACAAGCTAAATCTTGATTGCGAAGTCTCGGTTGAAACCCCGATGGCATGTGGAACGGGACTATGCCAAGGTTGCGCTGTAAAAACGAAAGATGAAAGATATAAATTAGCCTGCAAAGACGGTCCTATTTTTAATTCAAAAGATATTTTATTATGATCAAAACAGAAGTTACAATTGGCAAATTAAAACTTAAAAATCCAGTTCTCGTTGCTTCGGGAACTTTTGGATACGGCGATGAATTAATAGGAATAGTGGATATCAATAAACTTGGTGGTATAGTTACTAAATCCTTAACGCTTAAACCTAAACTTGGGAACCCACCGCCACGGATAGTTGAAACACCGTGCGGAATGCTAAACTCAATTGGACTTGCCAATATTGGAGTTGATAAATTTATAAACGAAAAATTACCTATACTGAAAAACTTTGACACGGCAATAATTGTAAACATTGCGGCAAAAAGAATTGAAGATTACTGTGAAATAATAAAACGATTGGAAGATACAGAGGGCATAAGCGCATACGAAATTAACATCTCGTGTCCAAATGTAAAAGAGGGTGGACTTGAATTCGGGACAAATTTAGAAATGACACGCCAAATCGTCAATGCGACACGAAAAATTACAGATAAAACATTGATAATCAAACTTACACCAAATGTTACAAGGATCTCCGAGTTCGCTAAAGTTTGCAAAGAAGAAGGAGCAGATGCAGTGTCTTTGATAAACACAATTGTTGGAATGGCAATCGACATAAAAACAAGAAAACCTAAAATCTCAACCATTACAGGGGGACTTTCAGGTCCTGCGATAAAACCAATTGCACTTGCAAAAGTTTTTGAGGTTTTTCAAAATGTTGATATACCAATTATCGGCATCGGCGGAATAACAACTTGGGAAGATGCGATTGAATTCATGATAGCAGGAGCAAAGGCGATACAAGTCGGAACAGCGAATTTCATCGACCCGAGTACTCCACTCCAAATCATCTCAGGCTTGGTCAAATATTGTGAGGAGAATAAAGTTGAAGATATTAACGAAATTGTCGGTTCTATAATCGTTGAATCTCTTCCGCACTGACGGGTAAGATAAAAACATAACGCAAAAAATTTATGAAGAAAAAATATATTGAGGTCATAAACTATCTCTATTCTCTGCAGCGTTTTGGAATCAAACTTGGCTTGCAAAATATAGAGAAATTACTTAAATTATTTCAGAACCCTGAGAAAGATTTTATTTCAGTTCACATTGCTGGAACAAACGGCAAGGGTTCAACTTCATCGTTTATAGCATCAATTTTAAAGGCAAGTGGTTATAAAGTAGGTCTTTATACTTCACCACACTTAGTTGATTTCACCGAGAGAATAAGGGTTGATGGTATTCCGATTTCAAGAGAAAAAGTCGTTGAATATGTAAAATCCCTACAAAACGAGATCGATCTTTTAAAAGCTACATTTTTCGAGGTAACTACAGCGATTGCATTTAAACACTTCGCCGATGAGAAAGTCGATTTTGCTGTGATTGAAGTTGGCCTTGGCGGGAGGCTTGACTCAACTAACATCATTTTACCCGCGGTCTCTGTAATTACGACGGTTTCGTATGACCATATGAACATCCTTGGCGACACGATCGAAGAAATTGCGTTTGAAAAAGCGGGGATAATTAAAGAAGGAATCCCTTGCATAACTGGATGCGACGGCGAGGCTTTAGAGGTCATTAGAAAGGTTGCGAATGAGAAAAATTCTAAACTTATCATAGCTGACGAGATTTCAAAGATAATGTTTAAGGAATCAGATGAGTATAAGGTAAAATTTGACCTGAAAACGGGGAAAAATTATTATGTCGATTTAGTTGCAGGTGTTCCTGGAAAATTCCAGACAAGAAATGCTCAGCTTGCGGTTTTGACTTTTGAATTGCTTTCAGATCTTGGCTTTGCAAATTATAAGCCGGAAAACTTATATGAGGGTCTTTTAAAAGTTAAAGAATTTTCGGGATTGAAAGCTCGCCTTGAGGTTTTGAAACCCTTATCTAATTATCATCAAAAGCCGAAAATTGTAATTGATGTGGCTCATAACTATCCTGCTATAAATCAGCTTGTTACAGAACTTGAAGTTTTCAAACGAAATAGACTTCTGCTTCTATTTGGAGTGATGCGCGATAAGGAATATGAAAAGATGATCAAAAAACTTTCTGAAGTAACTGATTTCGCAGTAGCAACGCAACCAAAAATTGGTCGTGCCCTTGATGCAAAGATGATCTCTGAAATTTTCAAACAAAATGGGGTTAACTCTGTTTACATTTATGACTCTGATAAAGCATTTGATTTTATCGTAAACGAATCTAAGGAAGGAGATTTGATTTTAGTCACGGGCTCACACTATTTAGCTGGTGAAATAATTGCTCACATTGAAAAGCGAAAAATTGAGTGTTTAATTTAAAAATTAAAAATAAAAAAGGAGGGTGAATTAAAAATGGTAATGGACATTACGGAGCTTCAGTCAAAAAAAGTAGCGGAGCTTCAAAAAATTGCCAAGGAGATAGGCATCTCCGGCTATAGTGATTTGAAAAAACAGGAATTGATAATGAAAATACTTGAGAAGATGCAAGAGCAAAGGGCTGGGACAGGTGAAGCTGAAGAAGGTGAAGAACAGAATGGTGTCATATTCAGCAAAGGAGTTCTTGAAATTCTCCCTGATGGATATGGCTTTTTAAGATCAGCAAATTACAACTATCTCCCGTCCCCAGATGATATTTATGTTTCTCCATCTCAGATTAAAAAATTTAATCTCAAAACTGGGGATACAATTGCTGGGCGGGTCAGACCACCAAAAGAGGGTGAGAGATTTTACGCATTGCTCAGAATTGAAACAGTAAACAGTCTTCCACCCGAAAAAGCTCAAGAGCGAATTCTTTTTGAAAATTTAACTCCGCTTTATCCAACCAAAAGGATACGGCTTGAGACAGTTCCCGGGGAATACTCAATGAGAATCCTTGATTTATTTGCACCGATTGGAAAAGGACAGCGCGGTTTGATTGTATCGCCTCCAAAAGCTGGTAAAACTGTCCTCTTGCAAAAGATGGCAAATAGCATAATGAGAAATCACCCAGAGATAAAGCTTATCATCCTTTTGATTGATGAACGTCCAGAAGAGGTCACGGATATGGAACGTTCTGTCGGTCCTGATGTTGAAGTTATAAGCTCAACTTTCGATGAACCACCCGAAAGACACATGCAAGTTGCTGATATGGTTCTTGAGAAAGCGAAACGACTTGTTGAATCTGGAAAAGATGTTGTAATACTTCTTGACAGCTTAACACGACTTGCAAGAGCCAGCAACCTTGTAACGCCACACAGCGGAAGAATTCTCTCGGGTGGTATTGACGCAAGCGCATTAATAAAACCAAAGAAATTTTTCGGGGCAGCAAGAGATACAGAAGAAGCCGGAAGCTTAACAATAATAGCAACAGCCTTAATTGATACCGGAAGCCGAATGGATGAAGTTATCTTTGAAGAATTTAAAGGAACGGGTAACATGGAAGTCGTCCTTACGAGAGAACTTGCTGACAGAAGGATATTCCCAGCAATTGATATCAACAAAACAGGAACGAGAAAAGAAGAACTGCTTTTAGAACCAGAGGAACTGAACAGAGTCTGGATACTTAGAAAACTCTTAAGTGAAATGTCCCCAGTTGAGGCTATGGAATTCTTACTTGAGAATATGAGGGGAACGAAGAACAATAAAGAATTCTTGAGGTCAATGAGCACTTAATCTCTTAGTATTGCTATTTTCCCAATCCCAACTTGTGTTCCATCTTCGTTGTAAGCAATGATAATATAAATCCCGGTGGGAACATACTGTCCTTTTTCATTTTTTCCATCCCAAATGCCGGTTTTACCGCCGGGAGTTATAATAGTTTTTACAAGATCACCACTAATTGTGAAAATTTTTATCGTCGAATTAGCAACAAGTCCATCGATCACAACATTTAAATCCTTTTCCGGATGAAAGGGATTGGGATAAATCTTCATCGTTGTAAAATTCTCGGCAGGTTTTCCGAACTCCGTTTTTAAACTTGTCAACCCTTTATCAGTTCCAAAATAAACAACCCCGGAATTAAGATCAAAAGCAATTGACTTGACATCATCGCTTAAAATTGGCGAATTGCTTGCGTCATACTGGGCTATGACATTTGTCCCATCTGGCGAAAGAACCCATACGCCATTTTTTGTCGCAACCCATTTATTATTTGCCCCATCAATAGCTATGTCATTTATATAAAAATCACGAAGTGCAAAAACACTCCTTATGCTACCAGCCTTCAAGGGCTCATCAAGGTCAACAATTATATTAAGCCCATAAGTCGTCCCAACCCAAAGATCGCCTCGATTATCAAACTTTATCACAGTTGGATTCCCATTTAAACCATCTGCTCTTGAAATCGCAATCCATTTATCGTCACTTTTGTCAAAAATTGTTCCATTGTCATCAAAAACGAAAATATATCCGTGCTCAGAAACAATCCATTTTTTCCCTTTCTCATCTATCTCGAGCTGAGTGTTAAGATAGTATGATGGGTTATAAGCGTTAACAAAAGAATAAATCAATGAATCATTGCGCATAAGATAAATTATATTTGCATTCCTTGGCTTGTAATTTAAAATCCAAACAAGATCACCTTGTTCAGCGATGTCAGTTATGACCACGAAGTTTGTATCTTCGGTTACACCCATTATTCCTTCATTTTTTGAAAAAAACTTTAAAGAGTCATTTTTGTCAATTTTTATCAATCCTCCACCCCAAGTCCCAACCCAAACATAATTCTTCCCAATCCTCACCCTGTAACAATCGTTCGACATCCTACTAAATTGCTCTTTTGTAAAATTTTTCCATCTCCCTTCACTTCCAGAAACTTCAGGTTGAAATCTATAAAGTCCCTTACCCAAAAACTTTGACGACGCAACCCAAAGGTTTCCGTTTGCATCAATAGCCATATTTGAGAATTGATTTCCATTTGGTCCATCTGGATAATAAAACTTCCATTCGCCGTTTTCAAAAATTCCAACTCCACTTGATGAAATACCAGCAACAATTTTATCACTCCATATTGAAATATCATTAACATCACCGGAAGCTAATCGGGTTATCATTTGTAGTTGATCATTCCTATATGAAAAAATTTCCCTACCCGTTGAGATCAAGATTGAGTCGCCAGCATTGTAAATTAAATTAACAGGAATAGAAGAAACTTTTGTCACGTTATCACCATCAAGCAAAAAAAGACCATTTATATTCCCAGCGTAAATTTTATTGTTCAAAATTCCAATGCTTCTAATTCCACCCGAAACTCTGATAGTTTTCCACCCCGCCGGTGAAACGAGAATTTGACTGAATTGATAACCTTTGCCAATTCCCTCGGATGTTGCAATGTAAATTGTATCGTTTAAAATTTGAGCATCAAAAACTTTGATTCTTTCAACGTCAGGAAAAATCCTTCTATAAGTATCTATAAACTCTTGTCTTGAGATCCTGTATGTCAAAAGTCCAAAATTTGTCCCAATAAAAAGTGTATCGCCGTACGCTTTCAGAAAATTTATTGTTTTATCTGGCTCGGGAGAATTTTGTATATCAAAGATATGCTTGACATTGTAATCTTTAGGTGAATAACTTAAAATATCAATGACCCCATTTCCAAACCCAATGATGATATTTTTATTCGCTGTTACAGTCATTGACTTAACATCAACATCGAAAAGACCTTCGGTCTTCAAAATTTTTTGAAACCTTTTTTCATTTGGATAAAATATAAAAATTCCACCTTCGGTCCCAGCAACAATTGTATCACCAAACACGAAAACTTTACGAACATTTTTCATATCTGTGTAATTCTTCCACTCCCTAAATTGAGCCAGAAGGTTAATAGTTATCAAAAAGGATAGCAAGATTACGAAGTGAAAGCGCAAGTTTATAATTCTGCCATTTTTGTTAAGATTTGTGGTGATACAAGGGCGAGATGATACGAAGTGCATAATTTACTTCTTTATCTGATTTATAAGATTTGCCATTTCAATTGCCGTAAGGGCAGCATCCCAACCTTTATTCCCATTCTTCATCCCCGACCTGTTCAGCGCTTGTTCAACATCGTCAGTTGTTATAATTCCAAATGCAATCGGGATGCCAGTTTCAAGTTGGACTTGAGCTATACCTTTTGAAACTTCAGACGCAATGTAGTCAAAATGTGGAGTTTCACCGCGAATTATAGCGCCAAGACAAATTACGGCGTTGTATTTTCCTGTTTGAGCGAGCTTTTTTGCAATGAGAGGTATCTCAAATGAACCAGGGGAGTAGAAAATTTCTATATCTTCATCATTTGTTCCATGTCTTTTAAGGCAATCAATTGCCCCATCGAGTAATTTTGAAGTAACCAACTCATTAAACCTGCTAACAATTATCCCGAACTTTAACCCTTGAGCTATAAGGTTGCCTTTAAAAATTTTCATTCTATCAAGCTATTGTTTTATTTTAAATTTAACCTTTGCTTCATCATTTTAACGAATTTATACGGCACAGTGTAATTACCTATATTGTGTTCATCATTTCTCACTCCCCCATGAAAATCTGAGCCTCCACTTTCAAGCAAAAAGTATTCATTGGCTATTGAGCGGTAATATCTGATTAACTCTTCATCGTGTGACGGATGTATAACTTCTATTCCATCAATCCCAAGCTCAATTAAATTCGCCAGATCAATTTCGCTGATTAATTTCCCAGGATGAGCAATGAAAGATAATCCTCCAACCTCAGAAATTAACCTTATGGCTTTACGCGGTGAAAGATCGATGTTTTTTTCATAAGCAGGGCATCCAACACCGAGATATTTATTGAACGCCTCATAGAAATCATTCACAAACCCTTGTTTAACAAGCGCAGTTGCTATATGAACTCTGCTTATGATGGAATCTTTCGCTATTTCAACTACGCTTTCAAATTCAACAGGTATATTAAGAGCATTTAGTTTTTCAACTATTCTTTTTGCTCGTTGAATTCTTAACTCACGAAAAATTCTGAGATAGACTTGAAAATTTTCATTCTTCCAATCTATAAAATATCCAAGTATGTGTATATCTGTCCCGTTTATGTTTGAGCTCAATTCAATTCCAGGGATCACCTCAACCCCAAGTTCTTTCCCCGCCTCTATTGCCTCCTCAAGTCCATTAGTTGTATCATGGTCAACTATACTTATTACATCAAGCCCATTTTCTTTTGCTTTCATTACTACTTGGGTTGGTGAATAAACTCCATCCGAATAATATGTATGCAAATGTAGATCAACTTTCATTTAAACATCCGTTTCATTTTTTCATACTCCAAGATTATAAGATTTCTCCCCTCAATTTTAATCAATCCCATCTTTTCAAATTTTGATAAAATTCTTGACACTGTTTCTCTCGATGTTCCTGCCATATTAGCCAAATCCTGTTGCGTCGGCAGCCCTTCAACTATAACATGACCTTTATACATCTTTCCAAGGTCATCGGCAAGCATAATCAGGACACATCCAACACGACCTTGTGCATCTTTCAACGATAAGCTTTTAATCTGCATATCAGCTTTTCTCAATCTCTGCGTTAATTCTTTCAACAGTGAAATTGCAATCTGCGGATGCTTATTGAGCAAATTCAAAAAATCATCCCTATAAATTATTAAAACTTCTGTATCGGTAAGCGCGGAAACAGTCGCAGACCTCTTCATCCCATCCAACAGCGACATCTCACCAAAGACTTCACCTGGACCAAGTATAGAAAGTATAACTTCTTTCCCAGTCTCATCCAACCTTGAGACCTTAACTTTTCCATCAATTATGATAAAAAGGGCACTTCCAATTTCATCCTCCATTAATATCACACTTCCTTTTGAAAATATTTTCCGAGTCCCCAAGCTTGCTATTCTTGCCAAATCCCTTTCTGGAAGTTCCTCAAAAATGGAAACATTTCTGAGAAAATTTATATCCTCAACCATAGGCAAGCAAAAATTGATTTTTTAATAATATAACTCTTGAAATAATTAAAAGCAAGAGAGTTTCTTGAATTTTTTTCTTGACATTTGTGCATAAAACTTTTTAATTTAAATCAAAAAGGGTAGTTATGATCGATCTTAAAGGTCGCGTAGCAGTTATTACAGGTGGCTCAAGAGGAATTGGAAGAGAAACAGCCCTTTTATTTGCAAAAGCAAATTCAGATGTAGCAATTACATATCGAACTAATGATGATGCAGCAAATTTTGTCGTAGAACAAATTAAAAATATGGGAAAAAGAGCAATAGCTGTCAAAGGTGATGTCTCCAAAAAATCGGATGTCCAGAGAATGGTAAAAGAAATTGTTGAATATTTTGGTAAAATCGATATACTTGTTAACAATGCAGGAATATGGACATATGGAGCAATAGGAGAAATGCCAGAGGAGGTTTGGGATGAAACAATCGATGTCAACCTGAAAAGTGTTTATCTTTTCACGAATGAAGTTGTGCCAATAATGAAGGCACAAAGGTGGGGCAGGATTATAAATATCTCGTCAACCGCTGGACAGCGCGGTGAAGCATTCCACTCACATTACGCAGCTTCAAAAGGAGCAATAATAGCATTTACAAAATCACTTGCAGTTGAACTTGCCAAGTATAATATTCTTGTAAATTGCGTCGCCCCAGGATGGGTGAACACCGATATGTGTGCCGAAGTTTTCAAAGATCCGAATTTCGTTGAACAGGTTAAAAGTACAATACCACTTGGAAGGATACCAGAGCCAAAAGAAATTGCGGGTCCAATTCTTTTCCTTGCGTCGGAGCTTGCAAACTGGATAACTGGAGCAACTATCAGTGTAAACGGCGGCTCAGTTTTATGCGGATAAAAATTAATCATTAGAGAAAAAATGGAAAAATCAAAACATAATCCCAATAAAGATTTTTATGGTAAAAATTTATCCGGCATTGAAATTTTAATTCGATCACTTATCGAAGAAGATGTCGATGTTGTTTTCGGTTGCCCTGGAAATGCTGTGCTTGGGATATTTGACGCTTTGTTTGACATCGCCGGAAATATAATAAAGGTTATATTTACACGAAGCGAAGTTGGAGCAATTTTAGCAGCAAATGGATATGCGAGAGCAAGTGGTAAACCAGGTGTTGTAATTGTTTCATCCGGTCCAAGTGCTTCCAATCTCGTTACAGGAATAGCCGATGCAAATACCGATTCAATCCCGCTTGTAGTTTTCACAGCCCAAGTCCCCACAAAGTTAATTGGAAATGAAACATTTCAAGAAGTTGACATAGTCGGGATCACCAGACCTATAACTAAACACAATTTTCTTGTCACAAGAATAAGCGAACTTTCAAACATAATAAAGTCTGCTTTTCACATCGCAACAACAGGAAGACCTGGACCAGTGCTTATCGACCTGCCGAGAGATGTTATGTTAGAAAAATTTACCTTTGAATATCCTGAAACTGTAAATCTTCGCGGTTACAATCCCGTGCATTCAGCTCACGCAGGTCAAATAAAGAGGGCAGCGGATATAATAAACAATTCATCAAAACCAGTAATAATTGCAGGTGGTGGTGTCACGGCGGGTAATGCTTCTGGCGAGCTTCGTGAGCTTGCAAGAAAAATAAACTCTCCTGTTGCGACAACTCTGATGGGACAAGGTGTTTATCCAGAGGACGATCCACTATCGCTTGGGATGCTTGGAATACATGGAACCTGGTATGCAAATATCGCAAAAAGTGAATCCGATTGCATAGTTATAATTGGCTCAAGGTTAAGCGAGAGAACAACAGGGGAAGCAAGTAAATTCGCACCGAATGCGAAAAAAATTCACATCGATATTGATCCCGCATCAATAAGCAAAAATATCAAAGTTGATGTCCCAATTGTTGGCGATGTTAAAGACGCCATAAGAAAACTTATTCCACTTGTTAAAAACTTAAATACAGAGGAATGGCTTCGTCAGATTAAAATATGGAAAGAAAAGCATCCATTAAGGTATGAACAAGGCAAGGAGATCCGCGTTCAATATGTCATAGAAAAACTGCGCGAATTAACGGGTGGAAATGCTATCATCGTCACGGATGTTGGGCAATTTCAAATGTGGACAGCGCAATTTTTTAAATTCCTATATCCACGAACTCATATTACAAGCGGAGGGCTTGGCACGATGGGCTTCTCTATACCAGCATCGATCGGCGTGGCGACGACCACCAAAGATAGGCCAGTTATATCGCTGAATGGAAATAGAAGCTTTCAAATAAATTTTCGAGAACTCGCAACAATTGTTTTATACAACCTTCCCATAAAAATTATAATTTTCAACGATGGGCATATCGATATCACAAGACAATGGCAAGAACTACACTGGAGAAAGCCCTTCAATGAGATTTTGATTGATAAAGCATGTCCTGATTTCATGAAAATTGCTGAAGCCTACAAAATTTATTTTCTTCAAGCTGAATCAAGTTCTGATGTGGAACCAGTTTTAAAGAAAGCGCTCGCGTTAAGAGATAAGCCTGTTATGATCGAATTTAAAACAATTTATGAAGAAAATGTTTACCCGTATATCCCACTCGGTGGTTCGGTAAAAGATATAATTGAACACTAAAAATTGAGGTAAAAATGAAACACACAATATCAATACTAGTTGAAAATAAGTTCGGCGTTCTGACAAGAATTTCGGGACTTTTCAGCGCAAAAGGCTACAACATCGAAAGCATTTCTGTTGGTCCAACGGAAGATCCAACCATTTCAAGAATGACGATAGTAACAAATGGAGACGATGACCAAATTGAGCAAATAATAAAACAGCTGAACAAACTTATAGATATTTTAAAAGTTGTTGACTTAACAAATGAACCATTTGTTGAAAGGGAACTCGCACTGATCAAGGTAAAAGTGAATCCGCATACAAGAAGTGATGTAATTGAAATTTCAGATATATTCAAAGCAAAGGTAGTTGATATCGGACCAACAACACTGACCGTTGAGGTCACAGGTAAAAGCGATAAAATAACAGCGATGATAAACATGCTTGCCCCGTATGGCATAGTTGAACTTGCAAGAACTGGGGTTGTCGCGCTGAAAAGAGAGTTTAAAGGAGAGGTTTATAGTTCGAAAGAGATCAAAATGCTCCAAAGAAAGACCAAACAAAAGAACCAAAATTTAAAAGAACCCCCTCAAAACATGAGTTCAAGCGATGAAAAAACAAAATAAGTTGTGCTTACCAAACTATTTACATTGTTAAATGCAAAATTTACCTTGGACAAATCGTTTGGCTTAACTATCCTATGTTGATAAACTAAAAGAATACCGATCAAAATTAATCCAACAGTATAGATCCACCCAAGATTTAGCAAAAATTTTAAAGATGCAAAAGAAATAAAGGTTAACAAATGAATTGCCGATGAGATTTTCAGCGCCTTCTCGATTCCAAACTTTTGAGGAATTGAATAAAGCCCATATTTTACATCGAATTCGTAGTCTTGACATGCATAAATTATATCTGAGGCACCAATCCAGGTCAAAACACCAAAGCCAAGTATAATGGGGGGTAGATCAAATCTACCAGCAATGGCAAGCCAAGCTCCAACTGGTGCAAGCCCAAGTGATAAGCCTAGGAAAAGATGTGAAAGCCATGTAAATCTCTTCGTAAAGGAATAAAAAAATATCACAGCGAGCGCAACGGGTGAAAGGTAAAAACAAAGAGGATTAAGCTTATAAGCTGCGTAAATGAAAAGAGCGGAGAAAAAAAATACAAAAATGCTTGCTTCAATGATCGATATTTTCCCCGTTGGCAATTCCCTATTTTTAGTTCTTGGATTTAAAGCATCAATTCTTCTATCGACGATCCTATTAAAACCCATAGCTGAACTTCTCGCACCAAGCATCGCAATCAAAATCCAAAACATCTTTTCAAGTGTAACCTTATAAAAAAGCGAAGAGAAAACGACACTGGAAAAAGCAAAGGGAAGAGCAAAAACAGTGTGGGAAAATCTTATCATTTTACCGTAAGTTAACACCTTATCAATCAGCACCGTCAGCTTCTCCACCAGCTGCATTTTCGGGTTCTTCAAGTTTGTATTCTTCTATTTTTCTGTAAAGTGTGCGTCTGTCAATTCCAAGAATTTTTGCTGCGTTTGATTTATGCCACCCAGTTTCTTGAAGTACTTTCAAAATATATCTTTTTTCAAGCTCCTCAAGGGTTATTTTTTCTCCCAAAGTAAGTTCTTCAACTATATCCTCCGCCTTGCATGCTCTTATATGTTCAGGCAAGTCTTCAACTCTTATTTCATCTCCTGTTGAAAGGACAACAAGTCTTTCAATCAAATTTTCAAGCTCTCTAACATTTCCAGGCCATGAATATTTCATCATACACGCAAGAGCCTCTCTTGAGATCCTTACATTTCTTCCTGCTTCTTCATTATATTTCTTCAAAAAATACTCAACCAGGAGAGGTATATCCTCGACCCTTTCTCTTAGTTCAGGCAAATAAATCGGTATAACATTTAATCTATAGAACAAATCTTCCCGAAATGTTCCCTCCTTGACGGCTTTCTCAAGATTTTTATGTGTTGCAGCAATAACCCTGACATCAACTTTTTTAGGCTTATCACTTCCAACCGCTCTTATCTCTTTCTCCTCAAGAACTCTTAAAAGTTTAGCTTGCATCGCAAGCGACATATCCCCAATTTCGTCAAGGAAGATAGTACCGCCATTTGCTTCTTCAAAAAGTCCCTTCCTTGAGCTAATTGCCCCAGTGAACGCTCCCTTTTCATGTCCGAAGAGTTCTGACTCAAGCAAACTTTCGGGGATGGCGCTACAATTAACAGCAATAAAAGGTTTATCTTTTCTTGGACTATTGTAATGAATTGCCCTTGCAACGAGTTCCTTGCCAGTTCCACTTTTACCATAAATTATAACATTGCTGTTCGTATTTGCGACTTGTTTTATTAGCTGAAATACCTTTTGCATCTGCGGACTTTTTCCAATGATGTTGCCGAAAGAATATCTTTGCTGAATTTCCCTTCTCAAAAATTCAACTTCTTTCTTCAGCGCGATTTGTTCCGCTGCCCGCTGAATTATCAGAACAAATTCCTCCATGTTGAAAGGTTTTATGATATAATCATACGCGCCAAGTTTCATAGATTCAACCGCTGAGCTTACCGTAGCAAATGCAGTTATCATAATTACGATTGTGTTAGGTGAAACTGATTTTATTTGTCGTAAGATCTCAAGTCCATTTATCTCAGGCATATTTATATCGGTGACAACGATATCAAATCCATTGGCTTCGAACTTTTCAAGCGCTTCTTTCGGTTTTGAGGCTGTCTCAACAGTATATCCCTTTCTCAAAAGGACTTTCTCTAAAAGTTCAAGCATTTTAATATCATCATCGATCACAAGAATTTTAATGTTATGTGCTTTGGCTAATTCATCTGTCATATTTCTCTATCTTCCTTTGTTATATATGCCGGAAACTTAACAGTAAATATCGTCCCTTTGCCAGGTGTACTTTCCACTTCAACTTTCCCATTGTGTTCATCAATTATTCTCTTGCTCACTGCAAGTCCAAGTCCCGTACCTTTCCCGGCTTCCTTAGTTGTAAAAAACGGTTCAAAAATTTTGTCAATATGCTCTGGGAGAATACCAATGCCATTGTCTTTAAATTTTATATTTACATATCCATCTCTCAAAAATGTTTCAATCTCGATTAAACCATTTTGGTTTATCGCCTGAATTGCATTCATAATTATGTTCAAGAAAACTTGATGAATTTGTGAACAATCGGCGTATATATCTGGAATATTTTCGCTAAATTTCAAATTCAATTTTATATTCGACTTTTCAAACTGATGTTTCAAAAGTTCAACAACATGAGAAATTTCATGATTTACATTTATCTTAGTATAGTTTGGTTTTTTGGGCCTTGCAAATTCTAAAAGTTGTTTTATAAGGTTCGCTATTCTCTCAGCCTGTGAAATGATCGTTTCAAGTTCCTCTTTATACGGGTTATTTTCGCCCATTTCCATCATTATATATTCTGCATTTCCAGAGATCACATTAAGGGGTGTCCCTATCTCATGAGCAATCCCAGCCGCAATTTGCCCAATAAGAGCAAGTTTATCCGAATGCTGTATCTGCTTTTCAAGCTCTTTAACCTTTGTAACATCCTTAACAATAGCAATGCTACCTAAAATCTCGCCATTTTCATCCTTTATCAAACTTCTGGATAAATTCACGATGATTCGTCTGCCATCTTTTGTAATTCTTTCAGTTTCATAATTTTCAATATATCCTTTTCTTAAAGTTTCCTCAAATAACCACTGTAGCTCCCCTTTTTCTTTAAGCTCGGATGGAACAATAGGATCAACCGTTTTCCCCAACATTTCATCCAAAGTATATCCGAAGATTCTTTCCGCGCCTTTATTCCAGAAGAAAATTTTATAATCGTTGTCAAGCGCAATTACCGCATCCGAATAATTTTGTATAATTGAATGAAGAACCCTCTCATGGACAGAGCGCCCCTTTTTAGCAAGGTCGATTACTTGGTGAATATATTTAATTAAAATTTGATGAATCTTTTGAATATCCTCTTGTTTTATGGAAGTGAAATTAGTGGATAGTTCTTCCCTGAGAGATTTATCTATTTCCGCGAGGAATTCGTCAATTTTACTAAGGATTCGGTGTTCCATTGTAAAGCGAAGTTAAATTTTTTCAATTTTAAAGTTACTAACAAGTTAAATAAAAATCAATTTTTCCACATGTTCGCTGAAAATTAAAGAGCCGTTGCGCTAGCGCCACTGTAATTTTGTTCAGCTTTAGGGGGACATGTTTAAATTCTTGATTTTGTCAAATTTATTTATTATTATTTGCACAAATGCATTATATTTATAAAAACTAAAAAAATTTCGGAGGTTAAAAATATGGTCTTATCACAAGGCGTGTTAGCTTTCTTGTTTCAGGCGCAGCAAAAGGGAGCAGTTGAGGAGATAGTTAATCTCCTTGTTGAAAAGTATATTGAAGGTGGATTCTTTATGCATCCGATTCTCGCGATTTTAATTATTGGTTTAGCCCTTTCAATTGCAAAGCTGATCTCACTGAGAAAAGCCAGCATCAATACAAGAAAGTTCCTCTCAGAGGTTAAAAAAGCCCTTGATGAGGGCGGGGTTGAAAAGGCGCTTGAAGTTTGCCAAAAAACCCCTGGTCCTGTTGCGAGCGTCTTCCAGGCGGGACTTCTGAGAGCAAATGAGGGAATTGAAGCTGCCGAAAAAGCAATAATAGCATATGGTGGAGTCGAAATGGCTTTTCTTGAAAGGGGACTTGTATGGCTTTCGTTGTTCATCTCACTCGCTCCACTTCTCGGATTTACTGGAACGGTTCAGGGAATGATCGTAGCATTTGACTCAATTAAAGAAGCGAAAAATATCTCCCCTGAAATTGTTGCTGGTGGTATTTCGATAGCACTCTTAACAACACTTTTTGGTCTCGTTGTTGCTATGATCCTCCAAACATTCTATAACTACTTTGTTTCAAAGATTGACAGAATAGTCATTGATATGGAAGAAAGTTCAATTGAGCTAATCGATGCACTTGCAGAGATGCAGGCTGGTAAAAAGGTAAGCGTGTCAGAAGCGAAAAACCCAACAAAATAAATTTTTTAAGCCATGTTTAGAAGAAGAAAAAGAGCCGAAGCAGAAATCCCCTCCGCCTCAATGGCGGATATTGCTTTTGAGTTAATGATTTTCTTTCTTGTCGCAACTACATTTGATGTTGACACAGGTATAGGTCTTGTCCTCCCGCCTGCGGCTGAAACAACCGAACAGGTAAAAGTTAAACAAAGCGATATAGCCAAGCTTCTTGTAAATGCAGCAGGTGAAGTTTTGCTTGACGGTGAACTCATCACTGTACCACAAATTAGAGAGACGATAAAGAATAAAATCAAAGCAAATCCTAAACTTATCATCTCAATCAAAACAGATCGCGAAACAAGCTATAGTCGATACATTGAGGTACTTGATGAGTTAAAGCTTGCTTATAACGACCTGCGTGAGGAATACTCGCTTAAAACATTTGGTAAGTCATATAAAGACTTAACAAAAGATCAACAGGAGGAAGTTAAAAAGGAAATCCCAATTCGTATTTCAATCGCCGAACCAGAAGAGGTTAAATAAAACGAGAGGTGATAAATAATGAAATTTCAGAAAAAATTTGGTCAAACTAAACCAACTATTCCAACTGCATCTCTACCCGACGTGATCTTTCAGCTGATACTGTTCTTTATGGTTACGACAACAATTAAGGTTTATGATGTTAAGGTAAGATATATCTTGCCAGAAGCTGCAGCCATCGAGAAAATTGAGAACAAACGTCTTGTCTCTTATATCTGGGTTGGAAGAGATGGAAGAATTCAAATTGATGACAACATAGTTCAGCTTGATGATATTATTGATATCATGTACCGAAAGCGCCAGGAAAATCCAAATGTTATAGTTTCGCTCCGAATCGATAGAGATTCAAAAATGGGAATTGTGATCGATATTCAGCAAAGATTAAGGAAAGCGGATGCATTGAGAATTAATTATTCAGCGTTACAAAAGTTGTAATGTTATCTTCAGTGAAAATTTTTCCTAAGAAGTATTCCAAGGTGAAATAAAAACAATAAGGCAGGCTTTGTCCTGCCTTTTTATTTTCAAAACAAAACTTGAAAAAGCAAATGGGGCTTAGAGAAAAACTTGCCGACGATCTTAAAAATGCTATGAAATCTGGCGACAAGATTAGACTTGAGGTCATCAGAATGCTTCAGACTATGCTCAGAAGGAGAGAAATTGAAAGAAAAGCTGAAAACAAAGAACTCACAGAAGAAGATGAAATTCAAGTTATAAAATCTGAGATCAAAAAGCGAAAAGAATCCATTGAACTTTTTGAAAAGGGTGGCAGATTTGATCTCGCTGAGAAAGAAAAGAAAGAGCTTGAAATTTTAAACGAATATCTACCCGAACAAATGTCTGAAGAAGAAATCGTAAAATTCGTTGAGAAAGTTATCAAAGAAATCGGAGCAACTGGACCAAAAGATTTTGGTAAAGTTATGGGCGTAGTCATGAAGGAACTACGAGGGAAAGCTGATGGCGCAACGGTTCAGAAAATTGTCAAAGAAAAACTTCAAGCTTAATGAACTGGCTTGATTATACGATACTTGGCTTTATTGCCATTTTCGTTTATCGCGGCTTTAGAAAGGGATTTATTACAAGAGTTTTGGGACTTGTTGGAGTTATTTTTGGTATATGGCTTGGAGTGAAGCATAACTTAAAAGTTGCACAGATTTTGAAAGACATCGGGATATCTGCGGAATTCTCCACTTATCTTGCAATGTTTATAATTTTTGTTGCATGTATTTTAACTGCAACGCTACTTGCAAAATTTCTGAGAAATGTTTCAATCTTTGTTGAATTGATAGACAATCTTCTTGGAGCCATTCTCGGATTTCTTGAAGGTTTATTAATAATTGGCATCTTGTTCATATTCCTTGGCTACTTGAACTTTCCTTCAGAAAAAGTCAGAGATTCTTCAAAATTTTATAAACCTGTTGTAAAAGCAACGGTTGGCATCTACGATTTCATCGAGAAAAATTTTGGTTCCAAAATAAAGTTTAAAGAACAAATTCAGAAAACAATCGAATCAATAAAAGGTGAAGACCGAAACGCTAAATAAACTCGAATTTGATAAAATCAAACAGCATATCTTATCATTTGCCACTTCGCAGATTGGAATTGAACTTATAGAAAATCTTTTTCCCTATACGAACCCCAAAATTATCGAAAGAGAGCTCAAATTAACAATTGAAATGAAAGATATACTCGCCTATGATGATCCCTTCCCCATCGATGGAATTAAGGACATACGAATTGCTTTAAGAAGATGCGAGATTGAGGGAAGTTTTCTGATGCCATCTGATTTTCTTGATATAAAATCAGTTCTCGCCGTTTCAAGGTTGATAAGAGAATATCTTAGCAAGCGAGAAGATAAATACCCCAACCTTTGGGATCTTGCGAAAAATATATTTGTAAACAGGGTACTTGAATATAATATAGACGAGGTTATAGATGAATCTGGGAATGTCAAAGATAACGCAAGCCCTGAGTTAAGACAAATTCGTGAGGAGATCCTGAAAAAGCAAGATTATGTGAGAAAAAGGTTGTATTCGATTTTGAAACAAATTTCAGAAAAAGATTACACACAAGATGACATCATCCCGCAAAGAGATGGACGGCTTGTGATACCTGTTAAAGTCGAGCACAAAAAACATGTAGCGGGTGTCGTTCACGGAACTTCTTCAACGGGGTTAACAGTTTTCATTGAGCCAGCCGAAATAGTCGAATTAAACAACGAAATCCTGCAACTTCAATTTCAAGAGCAAAAGGAAGTTGAGCGGATATTACGAGAATTAACTGACAAGGTAAGAGAAAACTTAAAATATCTCCATGTAAACATAAATATCCTTGGTAAACTTGATTTCATATACGCGAAAGCAAAATTTGCACTTCAAATAGATGGCTACGCTCCCGAAATTTCAGAGGAAGGTCCGATCGTTCTTAACTCTGCACGTCATCCAATTCTTCTGTTGAGACACGGAAAGAATAAAGTAGTTCCTCTCGATTTTAAGCTTGGTGATGGCTCTTCAATTTTTGTAATTTCTGGCCCAAACTCCGGTGGAAAGACAGTTGTTTTAAAAACCGTTGGTTTGCTCACGCTAATGGCTCAAGCGGGAATCCCAGTGCCATTGAAAGAGTCAAGCAAATTGAAAATTTTCAAAAAGATTTTCATCGATATTGGCGATGAGCAATCTGTGGAAAAAGATCTCTCGTCCTTTGGCTCACACATAAAAAATTTGAAAAGAATAATTTCCGAAGCCGACGATAAAACACTTGTCTTACTTGATGAACTTGGTTCTGGAACTGATCCAGCGGAGGGCGGTGCGCTTGGAATCGCAATAATAGAAAAATTGAAAAGCAAAGGTTCATCTGTGATCGTTACAACGCATAACAGTGCGATTAAATTCTATGCTTACAACAATCCACAAATTGAATGTGGGGCGATGGAATTTGATCATCAAACCCTCGCTCCAACCTATAGATTGAGAACTGGTGTTCCTGGAAGCAGTTATGCATTTGAGATAGCAAAGCGCCTTGGATTAGACGAGGAAATTGTAAATAATGCAAAAGAATACCTTGACAAAGCACAGGTTAAAGTTGAAGAAATTTTATCACGCCTTGAAGCTCTTGAAGTTGAATACAGAAAACTTGTAAATGAAGCGAGGGAGAAAGATGAAAAACTTAACAAAATGATTTTGGAGTACAAGCAAAAACTTGCGGAGATCGAGCGAGAGAGAAAAAAGGTAAAACGCGAGGCACTGAACGAATTTCGCGCAATAGTTGAAAACGCAAGGGCAAGAATTGAGGAGGCGATAAGAAAAATAAAAGAAACTGAGGCTTCAAAGGAAAGCGTAAAAGAAGCACACAAAGTCGCTGAACAAATTGAAAAACAGTTCGACCAGATTTCAAAACAACTTGAGGAACAAGAATCTCAAACGATCGAGATTAAGCCTGGCGACTTCGTCAAAATGAAAGATGGAACACAGGTGGGAGAGGTTTTACAAGTCGATGGTTCAAATGTGGTTGTAGCATTTGGAGCGGTGAAAATGGTTCTCAAAACAAACGAAATTGAAAAGGTTGAACAAAAAGAAGTTAAAAAACTATCTTTAGCAACTGACCTGTTTGCTCAGGTATCGACAAAAATTGATGTAAGAGGAATGCGTGCTGATGAAGCTATAAGCGCCGTTGACAAGTTCATCGACACAAGCTTTTTATACGGATTAAAGAAAATTGAAATAATCCACGGCAAAGGGACGGGAAAATTAAAACAGGAAATTGCTGAGTTTTTGAAGCGACATCCGAATGTCAAATCATTTCGACTTGGCAGCTGGGAAGAAGGTGGTGATGGCGTTACAATAGTAGAACTCAATGTTGACTAAATCAAACAAAATTTAGATTTAAGGTATGAGAATTCTCATAGCAAACCGCGGGGAAATAGCTGTAAGAATTATGCGAACCTGTAAAATGCTTGGATTTGAAACGATAGCTATTTATTCAGAAGTTGACAAAGACAAACCTTTTGTTGCAATGGCTGATTATGCAGAGTGCATCGGCGAGGCAAATCCAGCTGAAACATATCTTAACATGGAAAAGATAATAAAGGTAGCAAAAAGTCTAAAGGCGGATGCAATCCATCCCGGATATGGCTTCCTTTCTGAAAATGAAGAGTTTGCAAAACTTGTCAACGACAATGGCATAATTTTCATCGGACCATCTCCAGAGGCAATTAAAAAGATGGGCGATAAACTTGAAGCCAGAGAGATTGCAAAGAAAGTCGGCGTCCCAATAGTTCCGGGCTCTGAAAATCCAATATCAAATGTTGATGAAGCAATTGAAATAGCAAATGAAATTGGCTTCCCGATTTTAATTAAAGCAGCAGCCGGCGGTGGTGGAAAAGGTATGAGAATTGTGCATGAAGAAGAAGAACTTGAATCCGCAATAAGAGCAGCAAAAAATGAAGCTATGTTCGCCTTCGGTGACGATAGAGTTTACATCGAAAAATATGTTGAAGAGCCACACCATGTGGAAGTGCAAATCCTTGCAGATAAATTCGGGAATATCATCGCACTTGGAGAAAGGGAATGCTCGATTCAAAGAAGACATCAAAAAGTTATAGAGGAAACACCTTCACCAATTGTGACGCCAGAATTGAGGGAAAAACTCTTTGAGTCTGCTATAAAAATTGCAAAAGCGGTTAATTATGAAAATGCAGGAACAGTTGAATTTATAGTTGACAAAAATCGCAATTTCTACTTCCTTGAGATGAACACGCGACTCCAAGTCGAACACCCGGTTACCGAGATGGTAACGGGGATTGATATCGTAGCTGAACAGATAAAAATTGCGTTTGGGAACAAGTTAAGTTTCTCACAGGAAGATATAAAACCAAATGGTCACGCGATCGAATGCAGAATTTATGCTGAAGATCCATTTAACGATTTTCTCCCATCAACTGGAAAGATCACAGAAATTAAACAGCCAAGTGGTCCTTGGGTAAGGGTTGACGCTGGAATTGAACCTGGAAATGAGATAACCATTCACTACGACCCGATGATTTCAAAGATAATTGTTTGGGGGCGAGATAGAATTGAGGCGATTGATAGAATGAAAGCAGCATTAAGCGAGTATAAAATAAACGGCGTAAAAACGACGATACCATTTTGCTTGTGGGTTATGAAAAACGAATTTTTCCGAATGGGCAAGTATGATACTCATTTCATTAAAAATCACTTCAACCCATCTTATTTGAAAGACCTACCTGAAATATCAATTGATGGCATTCCCTCTTTGCCAATCGTTGCCGCTATCGCTTCGGGTATCCTAAGCTTGGAGCGAAAAACTCAAACAATGCAAGTTCTACGAACGAAAACCTTAAATTCAAGCAAAAGTGTAAACAGATGGAAATCCAAACGATATGAAAATTTCAGATGAGCAACTTACTTTATTTAAACTTTACAAAAACGCAAAACCCTTGGAAAAGATAAAAATTTACGCACGAATAATTTTCAATTTCCAACCGATAAAAAAACATCTCGATCCATATATACCAAACTCTGGCACTGTTCTCGATTATGGGTGTGGCTATGGAATTTTTGCAAATTATGTTAAGATGAAGAATGAAAAATTAAAAGTAATTGGTTTTGATATTTCAAAAACGAGAATAGATGAGGCAAGAAAAACATCAGATAAAACGGGAGTTGAATTCGTAGATAAACTAGACGATTTTAAATTTGATGATTTAAAGCTTGTGCTTCTTATCGATGTTCTTATTTTCCTAAAGTATGAGGAAAAAATTGAATTGCTAAAAAAGATCTATTCAGCGCTTACAACCGATGGGATTGTTTTTATAAAGGACACATTGAAATCAGATTCATTTAGATTCAAATACACATATTTTGAAGAAAGGTTGAAATTAAAGTTGAAAGTTTATGGAGACGGTCTTGCCCCGGAGTTAAACTACATCACCCCAAATGAGTTCGTCGAAATTTTAACCAAAACAGGATTTAAAATCGTTAACTTAATCCCCGAAAATCAGTTTATTTACCCCGGAATTTTCATCATCGCCCGAAAATAGAATAAGCTCTTTCAGAGAGAATTATTCCTGCAGAAACCGCAACATTTAACGATTCAGCTTTCCCAAATTTTCTTATCTTAACCACCGCGTCTGAAATTTTTAAAAATTCACTTTTAACCCCACGCGCTTCATTACCGAAGACAAACACAACCTTATCTTCATCTTCCAACTCACGAAAATCGATCTTACCAGAAGGAGCCGTCGAAAAAATCTTGAAACCAAGTTTTTTCAACTCAACAAGATAATTCTTTAGATCAATATTCTGCAGAAATGGGACATTGAAAACTGAGCCCATCGTGGCACGAAGCGTTTTTGGATTAAATACATCAACGCTCATATCTGAGACAAGAATGAGATCGGATTTGAACCAATCGCAAACCCTAAAGATCGTCCCAAGATTTCCGGGATCCGAAATTTCATCAAGTGCGACAACAGTTGCGTGCTCCTTCTGCTTAACATTTTTTACAACATCATCCCAACTATATTCAAACATTTTCGCAACAGCGATGATCCCTTGCGATGTCTCAACCTCGGAAACCTTTTCAAGTTCGTCCTCCCCTATCTCGTAAATTTCGATTTTCTTATTTTTCAAATAATTTAGAAACTCCTGAGATTGCTGATCCTTTAAAAATCTTTCCGAATACGCAACAAATGATACCTCAGCCCCAAATTTAATTGCATCTGCTATTAACCTTTCACCTTCAAGGATGAAAAGTCCAGTTTTATACCTGTATTTCTTATTTTTTAAAAGCTGAAGTTGTGAATATTTTCGCTTGCTTATTTTCATATCTCTCTATACTCTCCCCAAATTTCTCTTAAAGTATCTGAGATTTCTCCAATTGTGGCATAAGCCTCAACACATTCTATAATTGGTGGGATCAGGTTTTCACCAAGCAACGCACTTTCGCGCAATCTTTTAAGTGCCAACATAACCTTGTCATTATCTCTTTCTTTTCTTAATTTTTTCAACCTTTCGATTTGATTTTTAATAGCAGACTCGTTCAGCTTAAAAATTTCAATTTTTTGCTTTTCCTCGGTTTTAAATTCATTTACCCCAACAATTATTTTTTCCTTTCGTTCAATTTGCATTTGATATTCGTATGCGCTCTTTGCTATCTCGTTTTGAATATACCCTGCTTCAATTGCTTTTATAGCCCCACCCATCGCCTCAATCTTTTCAATATATTCCCAGACCCTTTTTTCAATCTCATCTGTCAAATACTCAACAAAATAGCTTCCAGCCAAAGGATCAATCGTATCAGTTACACCGCTCTCATATGCAATTATCTGTTGAGTTCTTAAAGCAAGCCTTGCTGATTCTTCAGTTGGGAGAGCAAGTGCTTCATCCTTTGAATTTGTATGTAGAGATTGACAACCTCCAAGGACAGCTGCAAGCGCTTGGATTGTCACGCGAACGATGTTATTTTCAATTTGCTGAGCCGTCAAGGTTGATCCACCAGTTTGTGCATGAAATCTAAGCTTCATCGCTTCCTCGTTTGTCACACCGAATTTCTCGCGCATAATTTTAGCCCAAATTCTACGAGCTGCTCTAAATTTGGCAATTTCCTCAAAGAAATTATTATGGGCATTGAAAAAGAATGAAAGTTGTTCTCCAAATTTATTTACATCGAGACCCGCCTTTATAGCAGATCTGACATATTCAATCGCGTTAGCAAATGTAAAAGCAAGCTCTTGAACCGCATTTGCACCTGCCTCACGAATATGATAACCGCTGATCGATATGACATTCCACTTCGGCAAATTTTCATTACACCATTGGAAGATATCAACAATCAATTTCATTGATTGTTGTGGCGGATAAATGTACGTCCCCCTTGCGATGTATTCTTTTAAAATATCGTTTTGAATCGTCCCAGAAATTTTCTTTAGATCTGCACCTTGCTTTTTTGCAACCGCAACATACATCGCAAGCAAAATTGCAGCGGTTGCATTTATAGTCATAGAAGTGGTGATTTTTTCAAGATTTATTCCGTCAAAAAGAATTTCCATATCCTGAAGTGAATCTATCGCAACGCCAACGCGCCCAACTTCTCCCTCCGCCATCGGATGATCTGAATCATATCCCATTTGAGTTGGGAGATCAAAGGCAACGGAAAGACCCATTTGTCCATGTTCGAGAAGATACTTAAATCTTTTGTTCGTCTCCTCAGCGGTTCCAAAACCCGCATATTGTCTCATAGTCCATATTCTTCCTCTATACATCGTTGGATAAATCCCGCGTGTATAAGGATACTCACCTGGAAATCCAAGTTTTGTGGCATAATCAAAACTTTCATCGGGAAGATAAATCCTTTCTATTTCAATTCCCGAATCAGTTTTAAAGCAATCCTTTCTCTCCTTAAATTTACCCGAATTCAAAAATTTATTTTCCCATTCTTTTTTCATTTCTTTTAAATTTACAGCCATAATGCCCTCTCACCTTTGTTAAGGATTCTTATCTTTCAGCCACATTTGCTTTATATTTGTAGATTAAATTCAAAATAACGCTTCCAACTTTTTTGAGAGACTGCGGAGAACATTTATCAGGCGTATCTTCAGTCGTATGCCAGTATGGATAATCAAAGTCAATTATGTCAATTGTTCTTATCCCAGCCTCATTAAGCGGTATATGGTCATCGTAAACATCATACTTTACTTGATCCCTAAATTCCGAAATCTCAAGCTCTCGTGCGATTCCCCAAACGTATTCAACAACATCTGGCGCATATTCTACTGAATTTCTCTCTTTAAAAATTTGTAGATCCTTATCTCCAACCATGTCAAGCAAAATTCCAAATTGCGGTGAATAATTCACCGATTTATTTTTTGCAAAATATTTTGATCCTATGCAAAAATTGTCAAGATCTCCTGCTATTCCCAAATCTTCACCATCGAAGAAAACAATATCTATCCCAATCGGCGGTGGATTGTCCTTTAAAATTCTGGCAATTTCAAGCAATACAGCGACACCGCTTGCCCCATCATTAGCCCCTGGCACAGGTTGAATTCTCTTTGAAGGCTCTTTCTCTTCGTCCGCATACGGTCTTGAATCCCAATGAGCACACAACAATATCCTAAATCCCGATTTCAAATTAAATGATGCAATTATGTTTGAAAGTTTAAAAGTTTTCCCAAGATAATTATGTGTAAAATTTTGAACATTTACAGCATCCGCATACTTTGAAATTTCTGAGATAAGAAAATTTTTGCATTCCTCATGTGCCTTTGAATTTGGTACGCGGGGTCCGAAAGAGACTTGCTTTGTCAGATATTCAAAAGCTGAATTCTCATCAAAATCTGGAACGGATATGATGGCCTGGGGTTTAACTTCTTTTTGCTCTGTCTTCTTTTCAAAGTTGCAACTTAAAATAAAAATTAGCAAAATAAAAGGTAGAATTCTGTGCATTTTTAAGATGCTTTTAATTAGAATGCAATCTTAAATTAAGAAATCAACTCCCAAATGGCAAATTACAAAACTTTACACCACTGGGATGTAACGCCGGAAGAAGCCATAAAAATACAAAACAAGTTAAGAAGCTTAGTAAAAATTGAAGCTTTGCAAGGAGAAATTCGCTATATTGCCGGCGCAGATGTATCATTTGATAAAGGTTCAAACATAGTTTATGCCGGAGTCGTTGTTTTAAAATTTCCAGAACTTGAAGAAGTGGATCGCTCACTTTTGATAACGGAAGTGAATTTCCCATACATACCAGGGCTTTTGTCATTTCGAGAATCACCAGCCCTGATAAAAGCATGGGAAAAGATCAAAATTGAACCCGATGTTGTAATCATTGATGGTCAAGGGATTGCCCATCCGCGAAGATTCGGCATCGCTTCGCATTTTGGAGTGTTGATTGATAAACCAACCATCGGATGTGCGAAAAGCTTGCTTGTTGGGAAATATGAAGAACCTTCTCCCAAAGCTGGAAATTATTCTTATTTATATGATTCGGGAGAGATAATTGGGGCGGTTTTGAGGACGCGCGATGAAGTTCAACCTGTCTTTGTTTCAATCGGTCATAAAATTACGCTTGAAAGTTCAATAAAAATAGTTTTGTCAACAATTCGCGGTTATAGAATCCCGGAGCCAACACGCCAAGCCCACATACTTGTCAATGCACTTCGTCGTGGTGAAATAAAGCCAGGGACGAAAACGAAACCAGAACAAGATAGTTTATTTTCTTTCTAAATTACCTATCGCTACAAGTGGAGTAGCATCGGGTGGTAAACGGAACTAATTTTTTAATTGTCTTTGTTTTCAAATTCAAAAACAAAGCAGGAGGTTATCTATGCGTCGATTATTACACAATAAATTTTTCAATTCCAATTTGGTAGTTTATTTCATAATTTTGAGTTCCCTTCTATTCTATGCTTATTCATCGGGGGTTACGGGAAAAACGAGGAAAAATGGAAATGGCTGCACTTGCCATGGAAGCTCACCAACATCTTCCGTGGAGGTTTCGATTTCTGGACCAAATTTACTATCACCAGGACAAAAAGCTACTTATAGAGTTTCGATCAGCGGTGGACCGTTGGTCAGGGCTGGGGTAAACATAGCAGCAAGTTCAGGAACACTATCTCCAATAGGGTCGGATTTACAGAAAATTGGAGATGAATTAACTCACACATCTCCTAAAGCACCGGTAGGTGGCGTTGTAACTTTTGATTTTGAATTTACAGCACCAAATACCCCTGGACCAATTACTCTTTATGCGAATGGCAATTCAGTTAATTTCGATGGTTCAACTTCAGGTGACGCCTGGAATTTTGCTCCAGATTTTAGAATCGATGTTGTGACACTGGTTGAAAATAAAGAAAGTGAAATTCCAAGTAGATTCATGGTTTATCAAAACTACCCAAATCCATTTAATCCAACAACCCAGATAGCTTTCGATTTGCCTGAAAGTGGAAATGTTAGAGTTGAAATTTTTAACTCACTTGGTGAGAAGGTTGCTGTGCTTTATGATGGATTTATGGAGGCTGGATTTAGTAAAAGTGCAAGGTGGAATGCGGATGGGTTTTCAAGTGGGGTTTACTTTTATAAAGTTAGTTTGAATGATAGATATGTTGATGTAAAAAAGATGGTTTTGGTAAAGTGATTAGTTTTTGGTGCTTAATGTAGGGTGAGGGAAAAATTAATTTATTTTTTGATAAATGCGAGTTATTTTTTACATTTTGTTACTTATACACAATGTAAAGTTTAGAGATGAAAGTTATTCAACAAACCAAAAAAGGAACAAAAACAGGGAGATCTTAGCGATGGCTGAGACTTGGCTGGTCGCAGCGCTGTGGATGGGCTTAGCGTTGCTGGCGAGTTACCTGTCCATTCGCACTGCTATCTCAGTAGCAATGGTGGAAATTTTCGTTGGCGTATTGGCGGGCAATTTATTGCATTTGCAACCTACTAGCTGGGTCAACTTCCTTGCGGGGTTAGGTAGTGTGCTCCTAACCTTTCTGGCTGGAGCTGAAATTGAACCCGAAGCGCTCCGAAAACACTGGAAGCCCGCGTTGGCGATTGGCTTTGTCAGTTTCCTTGCGCCGTTTCTGGGTGCAATGGCGTTTGCAAAATTTGTATTGCACTGGTCGCCTGATGCTAGCAAAATCGCTGGTATTGCCTTATCCACAACTTCGGTCGCCGTTGTTTATGCCGTCATGGTGGAAACAGGCTTAAACAAAATGGACATTGGCAAGTTAATTTTGGCTGCATGTTTTGTAACGGACTTGGGCACAGTATTAGCATTGGGCATTCTGTTCGCTAACTATAACATATGGCTAGCACTGTTTATTGCCGCCATTGCTATTGCAATGGTAGTTTCCCCTAAAATAGTGAAAACTTTTTTGAGTCGCTTCGAGGGACATGTAAGCGAACCTGAAATCAAGTTGCTTTTACTGTTGATCTTTGCGCTCGGTGGGTTAGCAGCGAAAGCTAATAGTGAAGCTGTATTGCCCGCTTACTTGCTTGGTTTAGTTTGTGCGGGGGCATTCGCCCACCATCGCGAAACTATGCACCACATCCGTGTTACTACTTTCGCCTTGCTGACACCCTTCTATTTTCTAAAGGCAGGTGCATTAGTGCAGGCAACAGCGGTGTTCAAAAGCTTGGGGATTATTGCTTTGCTACTTATCGTAAAGATGATAACGAAGCTGATAGGCGTTTACCCATTGGCAAAAATTTTCCGTATGGATACTCGCACCGGAGCCTATACAACCCTGCTTATGTCCACAGGGCTCACTTTCGGAACGATCTCGGCGCTGTTTGGTTTGACGCGAGGCTACATTACACAAGAGCAATATTCAACTCTCGTGACGGTTGTCATCGGCAGCGCTATTATTCCAACCTTAATCGCCCAGAGTTTCTTTCGACCAAAAGTTACTGCTTTGAGCAGCGTGCAAGCAGAAGATGAAGCACTTGCAATCAATGAACATAAAGGAGGTAAATAACATGAACCAGCCGTTCAGGAAAATTCTGGTCGCCTACGATGGTTCGGAGCACGCCCGTAAGGCTTTAGATGTTGCCATTAAACTAGCAGTAGTGACGGGTGCGGAACTGCATAGCATCTCTGTTGAAGAGGACTTGCCTAAGTATGTGGCAACGGTTGGCGAATTTGAAGAAGTTAAGCGACAACGCGATGCTTACTTTGAACAATTGACTACTGAAGCACAAGAAATGGCATGGACATACGGCGTAAAACTACATACCCATGTTCAAGCAGGACATGAAGTGGAGACCATCGTTCGCTTCTGTCAAGATGGCGAATTTGATTTATTGGTGATTGGGTTCATGGGGCATAGTCGAATCTTTGAGCGAGTGTGGGGCAGCACCTCACAATCGCTGACACGTCTTGCACCATGTAGCGTTTTGGTAGTTAAATAATGAAACTTTGTCAATTAAATCCATCTTAAAACAATCAAACACATCGGCGTAATATCAAATGCCATTAAACACTAGTCAAAAGCGTTCTCTGACAGCAGTGTTGATGGAATTGGAAGAGGACCTATTACAACTTGAACAGTGGCTGAAAATGGACAAAATTAATATGGTTTTTCGTCAAATCTCTAACCCCTTTTCACCTAAACAGCGGACACAATTGCTGGAACTCATAACAACCGTCAAGGAACAATTACAGACCATGCGTGACACTTTCGGACTGCCGATAGAAACTGTTGATTTACGCTGGTTATTTTCCGTAAATTTGCTTCACTTTGAAACAACTTTAGAAGAGTCTTCCCCACGGCGGCTCAAATCTTTCGGGAAAATGGATGATGAAACAGCGGAAACCTTAACGCATCAACTGAACAAGTTAATCCAATACCTCACCGCCATTCGCCGCATCGCTCAGCTGGCAGAGAGTAAAAAGTAATGATTAAAGTTGATACCGTAAATATCTATTGCTAGCTTAGGTTGTTGAATACATCTTTTCTCTAATCTTTTAAATATTTTCTCATGACTTTAAGTGGGGGATTGAAATACCCATAAGCAAGATGTGGGAACCCCTCTTTTAAAAGTTTCATCACATTTTTAACTCCAAGCTTTTTAGTGGCTCCGTCAACTCCAACCATCTCGATATACCAATCGGGGTCAATGTTAAAGTTACGCCATTGTATCATCGATATATTCGTTTCTTTTATAAGCTTTCTTAACGCTTGATATTCCTCAACCCAGTCCGTCAACCCAGGTAAGACGAAATAGTTTATCGAAACCCAACAATTGAATTTTCTCGCTATCTTCATCGACTCAAGGACATCATCAAAAGAATAATTATTTGGTCGATAATATCTGTGATAAATCTCCGGTATTGCGCTGTTCATACTGACTCGAATGCTATCAAGACCTGCTTTACATAGTTCTTCAATTGCTTCAGGTTTACTTCCATTCGTATTTATGTTTATGACTCCCCTTTTAGTTCTCTTTCTTATCTCCCTTATAGCATCCCTTATCACTTCCCACACAAGCAAAGGTTCGCCTTCACACCCTTGACCAAAACTAACCACTGGATTTGGTGCTTTCTCAAGATGTGGCACCGCAACTTCAAGAATTTCATCAACTGTTGGAATAAATGTTAACCTATCCTGCGTGCTTGGAACACCATTTTCAGGGGGTTGATAAGATATACAACCAACGCAATTTGCATTGCATCCAGGCGAAGTTGGAATCGGGGCTTCCCATCTTCCAAGAAAATAATTCCTCGCAGCTGGACAAAGATAACGCAAGGCACAATTTTCACCCAAATGGCGAATTAAACGATTATCGGAGTGTTTCTTTAACTTTTTATGAACATTTTTAATAATCAAATCATGATTAAATTGATCACAATCCTGCCTTTTATCTGGATCGATCCTGACAGCTGGAACATAAAATTTTCCATCAAGCCATCCAACGGCAGTATATGCAAAAAGCGGAAGAATAGGAACACTATCCTTATCCCTCTCGTAAGCTGATAAGAAAAACTGAGTATATGCGGGTGCAAGAAAAGCAGCTACAGCAATACCATCTTTAAAAACAATTTTCCTCCCAGTTTTTCTATCAAATCCCACAGGTCTTCTTCCTGGAAGCTCAAATAGTTGGCTTCCTTCTGGGAGTTCAATTAAATCAGTGACATCTATCTTTACAAAGTCAACGCCTGTTCTTCCAGCCATTTCAATTTCAGGCACATCATAGATATTTCCCTTTCCATCACTATAAACAAGATTAGGAACTTTTCTCAGCCTCATGCTTGAAGTTCAAAGATTTGGAAACTTGGTTGGCGGAATCAATGTAAATAATACTTCAATGGATTTGGTTCAACCTTACATTCTTCAGCGATTAAAAGATTTGAAATTTTGCCTTTATCTCTAAGTTCAAACAATCGTGGCACAAGTTTATCCCTTAATTCAATAGGTGTAATCGGATTTATATAGATATTTGTTCCACCTTCAAATCCAGCAGGAATACTTATCCTCCATTTAATTAAAACATGCCACGGCATTTTGTAAACAGAATCGAAAGGTGTGTAATACCACTCTTCATTACACGGGATTTGATTCCCCATCGCTGCGTGAATTGCATGAACAAGGTCGCTCATATCACGAAGCTCCTTTTCGTCCAATTCAAATGGCCTTCCTGCTTTTGATTTTGAATAAATAGCAATAGTTGGGAAACGATGTCCAAATCCAGCAAACGCAACAGCATTTTCATTTTCCGCAAAAACTAAGTTATGATATCCAGCAAAATTCACAGCATATTCATTATAAACATTTGGGTTTTCCCTGACCATGGCTATCTGCCTTTCTATGGTTGCTCCCCAATCATCAAGACCAACAAGCTGTTTATGTAAATGATCAAATGAAGCTCCAGCTGGCCTCAACCAATTTTGAAAAACAGCGATGTAACGAACATAGCGATTTGAGTTCATTATATCAACCATCGCATCAATTGTAAATTTGAAATACTGATAATGCTCTTCCTGAGTTAATTCTCCCGATGAACACAAATCACTTGTCCATTTCGCATTGTCTATGAAATGTCTTCTTGCAATTATTAATTCGTGGCATCCACCAAAAAAGCTATCCGCCATCGCAAGTTTTTCATCGGTTGAGATTGAGTTTATTTCATCAGGCGTCTTCCCCATCATGCGCAATTTATAGTTTATCAGTTCAAGCACATGTTTCATTCCAGCAGGATTTTCCAGATATGCCTTTTTCCATTCCTCTTTCTCTTTCACGAATCTATATTCGTAATTCTTTCTCCAGTAGTCAAGCGTCACAATTTCAAACAAATTACCAACCCTTCTAAATTCTGCAACGCTCTCAAAGTACTTGTCCGGGGGGAGATAATCAATTCGTTTATAACTTCCATCGGGCAATTTTATTAATCTCGATTTTTCAGGCGGAACCTCGTAATATCTTTTTTGACAAAATGAACAATAATCCTCAGGATGATGAACTTCAAGTGGTTTCGCAGTCTCTGGAACTTCGTTTGTAATCGGCTTATTATTTCTGCCTGGAACAGACCAAACCTCGCTTTCCGTGAATGGATTAATCTGCTTTACCGTTCCATCCGGCATTATCAAATAAAGCGGTTTCATAAGCAAAGCAAAATTAATTATAAATCGAGCGATTAATAATAACACATAAAATCAAAAAAATCAAACCAAAATTTTACTTAATCAATTGGCTCATTACCTATACCACGCCTTTTCATCAATCGTTCAATTTCATCTATTGTTTTCGGTGCATCGGAAGAAAGGACAACGCACCCAGTTTCAGTGACAAGAACATCATCCTCGATTCGAACACCGATATTCCAATATTTAGGATCACACTCTGAACCAGCAGGTATATAAATTCCAGGCTCAACAGTTATAACCATCCCTGGCTCAAGGTTACCAGGTATCCCAATATCGTGGACATCAAGCCCAAGATGGTGCGTAACACCATGCATGAAGTATTTATTTACTTCATTCTTACTTTTTATAATCCCAAGCTTTAACAAACCATCCGCAATGATCTCAGACGCTTTAAGCTGGAGCTCGACGAAACTTACTCCAGGCCGAACTAATCTAATTGTTTCCTCTTGTGCTTTAAGCACTATCTCGTAAATCTCCCTCTGTTCAGGAGAAAATTTTCCGTTTGCGGGAATCGTCCTTGTGATATCAGCACAATAATTATGATATTCAGCACCGATATCAATTACGATCAAATCACCATCATTAATTCTTTTTCTGTTTGAAGTGTAATGAAGTATAACGGAATTTTCGCCAGAGCCAATAATTGACGGGAAGGCTGGATATTCAGCGCCCAATTTTGTAAACACATATTCAACTATAGCCTGAATTTCATATTCATACATCCCAGGTTCGCATGACATCATAGCTTGACGATGAGCCTTCGCAGTTATATCAATCGCTTTTTTTATCAATCTTATTTCTTCATCTTTCTTCTTCATCCTCATTTTTGCAAGAATTGGGGTTGGATCAGAAAATTGTAATCTGCCTCGTTGGGAATTCACAATTGATTCAATTGTTTCAACTACGTCTTTTAAACTTCCTTTGTAGCAATCCGTCGGGTATGGAAAATAAATTGTCTTAGCCCTTGTGCTAAAAATTATCGCACGAATCACACTCTTAAACTCCTCGATTGGTAAAGCAAGTTGAATTCCCAACTTTTCCATAGCTCCTTTAGTTCCAAGTGTTTTCCCAGTCCACACTTCCCGAAGTGAATCTCTCTCTTTCAAGAACAAAACTTCACGAATTTTTAAATCTGATTTGATAGTGTCAAGCGTAATATCATAATACTTTCCAGTTGCTCTCCCTGCAACTTTTAAAATAGATGGAGCAAACCCAGCTGGTGCAAGAACGAGCACGGCGTCGGGTTCCTCAAGTCCTGTCAAATAGTAAAAATTATTATCTTGCTTGAACCTGTATTCAACATCGTTTGAACGAGTTTTCAAGGAATTCGAATAAAAAATTGCAACCGCTTCATTACCGATCTGTTTCATCAATTCTTCCCTGTTTGCCTTGAAAAAAGAAGGCGGAAGCAAATCATCTTGCGAAAAAGAGAAAGAAAAAATGAATAAAGTTAAAAGTAAAATTTTCAAAGCTTTCACTTTTGTCGCCCCATTTTATTTTGAACTTTTAACCACATACTTGTTTAAAAACTCTCACAAAGTTACCTCCGAGAATTTTCTTCACATCCTCAATTGAATAACCTCTTTCAAGAAGTTTCTTGGTTATATTTGGAAGAAATGTGACATCATCCATTTCAAGTGGAGTTACACTTATACCATCGAAATCAGAACCAAGCCCAACATGTTCAACCCCAACAAGCTTTGCTATGTAATCAATATGGTCAATTAAAACATCAAGCGGTGGACGAAGTTCATCGGCTATTCTCATCATCAACTGACGCCTCGCCCTTCGATATTCTTGTGGATTATGTTCATACAAGATCCTTATCGAATCAAACTGTGTTTTGTATTTCTCCTCAAGTTGCTTACGCTTCGTGTTAAATGCTGAATCAATATATTCAGCGTAAAAATTAACAAATATAACTCCGCCAGTTTGTGCTATTGCTTTGATTTGTTCATCTTTTAAGTTTCGGTAGTGTGGACAAAGATTATAGACACTCGAGTGCGAAGCTATAACTGGCTTTTTCGTCACCTTTATCACATCCCAAAATGCTTGCTCACCAAGATGTGAGACATCGACCAGCATCCCCAGTTCATTCATTTTCTCTACAACTTTTTTACCAAATTCGCTTAAACCTTTAACTTTCAACTTCTCTGGATTCGTCGTCTCGTCAAAAGCAGAACTTGCCCAATCAACGCTATTGTTCCAAGTTAAACCTAAATATCTTACACCCCGCTTGTAAAGTCGCTCAAGATTTTCAATGCTATTTTCAATTGCATGTCCTCCTTCAACTCCGATTACAGCACAAATTTTACCTTCGCTTAATGCTTTCTCAAGCTCGGATGAATTCCTGACAACAGCAATTTTATCAGGATTTCTACTTGCAATTGAATATAAAGTATCAATCATTTGATTCGCTCTTTTAAACGGATTCTTCTCAAATGCAACTGGATCGACCCAAACTGCAAAAACTTGGATATCAACACCACCTTTTTTCAGCCTCACTAAATCACTATGCCCACGCTTAGTTTCAAGACTTATATCTTCCCCGTCCATTGCCCTCAAAAGAACATCATTGTGTGTATCTGCAACAATGGCATCATAGTGAAGTTTTAGATAATCGATTTTCTCTCCCACTGGATTCTCTTTTTGAGCACAAGCGAATGAAAACAAAGTTAAAATGACGAAAATGAACCTGCGAATCATACTTTAACCGAGCTTCTGTTTTTAAATTATGCCTTTAAAATCAAAATTTTCGAGATAATAAACTACTCTTTCAAGAAACCTTCCTCCAAGAGCACCATCGATAATTCTATGATCAAATGACAAAGTTAAAAATGCAATTGAACGAATCGCAATGTAATCCTCACCATCTTTCGTTATGACGACAGGCCGTTTCTTGACTGCACCAACGCCAAGTATCGCAACTTGCGGTTGATTTATTATCGGAGTTCCGATGATATTCCCAAAGACGCCATAATTTGTTATGCTAAATGTCCCACCTTGGATGTCATCAGGGGTTAATTTTTTATTTCTCGCTCTTATAACGATATCGTTTATCGCTCGTGCAAGCCCAATAAAGTTTTTCTCATCAGCATTCTTCACAACTGGAACTATCAAGCCATAGTCCGTCGCAACTGCAATCCCAATGTTAATGTATTTTTTGATGATTATCTTATCACCCTCAACACTGCTATTTATCATCGGAAACTCTTTTAAAGCCTTTATAACAGCATCAACAACAAACGGGGTTAAAGTTAATTTAAATCCTTCCCTCTTTTGAAACTCGTCTGCGTTCTTATTAATGAAATTCATAATTTCCGTCATATCGCATTCTGAAATTGCAGCGACATGCGGCGATGTTCTAACACTTCTAACCATATGCTCTGCCATCGCTTTTATCACACGGCTCATCTCAACTATTTCCACCCTCCCTTCAGGATAAACTTCTGGTTTAACTAAAGGCTCCTCTACCTTCTCAAAAATTTCAACAGCTGGAACAGATGGTTTAACTTCAACTTTCCTCTTCTTTGACTCGATGTAGTTTAAAATATCGTTTTTAGTTAACCTTCCACCGTGACCTGTTCCAGGAATTTTTTCAAGTTCTTCAATTGATATTCCTTCACGCTTAGCGATTTCCCTGACAACAGGAGAATAAAATCTTTTCGTCCTTGATGGTAAAGTCTCGGGAACAAACTCCTCAAAATGTTTCACACTTTCCTTTTCCTCACTAATTGCCCTAACTTCCACTTTCTCTTCCTTCTTTGCTTCAACCTCAAACTCAGCTTTTGAAATTTCTGTTTCTATATACGCAATCACAGTTCCAACAGATACCGTTTCATTTTCCTTGTATAAAATCTCAGTTAAAATTCCAGTTGCTGGGGATGGAATTTCAGTATCAACTTTATCAGTGCTTATCTCAAGCAAAATCTCATCCTTTTGAACCCTGTCCCCAGGTTTTTTATGCCATTTTAGAATTGTCCCTTCCTGTAAACTTTCCCCCATTTTTGGCATTATAACTTCAACCCTCATAGATTCGCTCCAAAATTTGTTTGATATTTCACCTAAAGTTTCAGTATCTTATTAACTCATCGAGCGCTTTAACAATCCATTCTGTCTGCGGCAATGCAGCCTCCTCAAGCGTCGGAGCATAAGGAATTCCAGGGATGTCAAGCCCAGCCACTCTTTTTATCGGTGCGTCAAGATATTCAAACGCTTCGCTGGCGATTATCGCTGAAATTTCAGCGCCGAACCCAGCAGTTAAAGTATCCTCATGAACGATCAAAACCCTGCTTGTTTTTCTCACTGAATTTAAAATTGTTTCTTTATCCAACGGATTTATCGTTCTTATATCAATCACTTCAATCTCAACACCATACTTTTGCTCAATAATTTTAACTGCCTCGAGCGATTTATAAACCATCAAACCCCAAGTGATAATGGTTGCATCCTTGCCTGGCTTTTTCACTTGAGCTTTCCCAAATGGAAGAAGATAATTTTCATCTGGTTCTGGTGCCATCGCTTGGGGAGAACGATAAAGTGCTTTATGCTCAAGAAAAAGGACAGGATCTTCAATTCTGCAAGCTGTTTTTAAAAGCCCTTTTGCATCGGCTGCATTTGACGGATAAGCGATAAAAATTCCAGGTAAATGTGCAAAAAATCCTTCTATGTTTTGACTATGGTAATGCCCTCCATGAATATAACCTCCAACTGGAACTCTTATAACAACGGGAGCTGACCAATTTCCATTTGATCTATATCTAAAAGGTGCAAGTTCATCTCGTATTTGCATCATCGCAGGCCAGATGTAATCACCAAATTGAATTTCAACAACTGGCTTATAACCTTTAACAGCAAGCCCTATTGCTGTCCCAACGATACTTGCTTCCGCAAGTGGTGAGTTAAACGCCCTATCCTTTCCAAACTTCACAGTTAATCCTTTCGTTGCCGTGAAAACTCCACCTTTCGGATCAGCAATATCTTCACCATAGACAAGCATCTTCGGATTTAATTCCATTTCCTCATGCAAAGCGTGGTTTATCGCATCAACCATAACTATTGGTTTTCCAGATGGAACTGTAGATTCATAATTTAGTTGTCTTGTTTTCTCAGGCGCATAAACATGCAGCATGACGGTTTCAGGGCTTGCGTATGGCTTTTGCTCGGCTTTTTCGATTGCCTTTTCAATTTCATTATCAATCTCCGAATAAAATTTTTCAATTTCATTTTTGGTTAAAATTCCTCTCTCTATTAAAAGATTTTCCATTTTCAAGATTGGATCGTTCAACCGTTCAAATTCAAGTTCTTCTGGCTTTCTATATTTTCTATGATCATCGGATGAAGAATGTGGAACTAATCTTACAACATTTGCAACTATCATCGTTGGACCAAGCCCCGCACGAGCTCTTTCAACCGCTTTTTTCACAGTTTGATAACTTTGAATAAAATCAGTTCCATCAATTTCATAAACATCAAGTCCGTAAAAGCCCTGCCCTATCTTTGCGACTGATGCTCCCGCTGTTTGTTCATATATTGGAACAGAGATAGCATATTTATTATTTTGAATGACAAAAATGACAGGCAATTTATCTTTACTCGCCCAGTTTAACGCCTCGTGAAATTCACCTTCACTCGTTGAACCATCACCACCTGAAACATAAACAACTTCGTCAGTTCCATCCCTTACACAACCCATCGCAGTCCCAACTGCTTGAAGATATTGGGTTCCCGTTGGGCTTGATTGCGTTATAATTCTTAATTCTTTTTTTCCGAAATGAGCTGGCATTTGTCTTCCACCTGTGGCGGGACATTCAGCCCTACCTAAAACACTATAAAAAAGTTCTTCAAGCGTGACACCAAGTTGATAAACAAACGCCCAATCCCTATAGTAGGGATAAAACCAATCGTATCCTGGACGAAAGTTCATTGCACTTGCCACCTGTATAGCTTCGTGCCCCGATACACCTATATGAAAGAAAGCCTTCCCCTGTTTAAGTAGTGTCATCGCCTTGTTATCTATCTGCCTTGCGACATACATTGATTTTAACGCCTGAATAAAAACTTCTGGTTTTAACTCTATAACTTTTGCCTCAACCTCAGTTTCAGAGCTCAAATGTTTGCCCAAATTTTTTGGCATGGCAAATTGCTCATTATGTTTTTAATTTTTTCATCTAATATCTCTTCAAGTTCAACATCAAAAACAGCTTCGAATTTCTTTTTTAAATTCACCTTAACATCAACAATATCAACACCAAACCCAAGTATTTTTTCCATTGATGTCATGCTCACATCTTTTAAACCACAGGGAAAGATAAAGTCGAAAAACTTTAAATCAGTATTTACATTTAAAGCAAACCCATGCATGGTAACCCAATGGCTTACTTTAATTCCAATTGAAGCAACCTTTTCATCTCCAACCCAAACGCCAGTTAAACCATCCTTTCTTTCAGCTTTTATCCCAAAATCATCCAAGGTTAAAATTATAACTTCCTCAATTTTTCTTAAATAGGTGTGAACATCAATTCTCAATTCATTAAGATTAAAAATCGGATACCCGACAATTTGTCCAGGTCCATGATATGTGATCTTTCCACCACGATCAATTTTGAAAATCTTTACCCCAAGATCCTTTAGAAAAAATTCGCTAACCCTTAAATCCTTTTCATTTCCAGCTTTGCCAATTGTGTAAACATGTTCATGTTCGGTAAGAATTAAAATATCATTTATCTCCCCACTTACTCTCATCTTGTGAAGTTTGTTCTGAAGGCTCCAAACTTTTTCATAGTCCGAAGGTCCAGGAATATCTATAAAAATAGCCTTCAAATTCTCTGTGCCTTTATTTTTAAACTTTAGTTAAAAGTTAAAAAACCGCCCTTACAAAACAAAATTTAGATTAAATCAAAAGTTCGTGGCATTTTTGCTGGCACAAAAGTGTTCGCAGTTTTTACTTGACTATAATAGCTTAATTTCATAACTTTAAAACGAAAATTAAACCGCAACAACTTTCGAAAATAAATTCTAAGAAAAATTTGGAAAGCATATCTGCGGTAATTGTATTTGCCTTGATCTTCGTGGTTGTAGCGTATTTCTTTGTTAATATAACTCAAAAATCGAGAAAACTTTTACCTGAATTTATAAATGGTAAACCAAGTGTTGTTTTTTTCTGGCTCGACAATCAAACATGCAGAGCAATGAGTTCAATAGTTGATAAGATAAAAAATGATTTCAATGGTAGTGTCAAAGTTTTGACTTTCAATGTAGTTAAAAATTATGAAATGGCTGAAAATTATCTCGTTTTTGATATCCCACTCATAATTTTATTCGATAAAGAAGGTAACCAAGTTATTAGAATCACAAAACCAAATGAATATCCAAAACTTGAGGCAAAATTAAAAGAAATAATTTAATCAAGAGGTGAACTATAATGAGAATTGGCATCTTAACTGGGGGTGGGGATTGTCCAGGATTAAACGCCGCTATAAGAGCTGTTGTTCGTAAAGCTCTTGCTTCTGGACATGAAATTGTTGGAATAAGAAATGGATGGAAAGGCTTAATGAGCCTTGATACTTTTCCGCTCGACCTCAACAATATCTCTGGGATTCTCCCCCGAGGTGGAACTATACTTGGAACATCAAGAACAAACCCATATAAACATCCAGATGGGGAGAAAAAAATACTTGAAAATCTTGAGAATGGAAAAATAGATGTAATTGTTGCAATTGGTGGTGAAGATACGCTCAGCGTTGCGTATAAACTTCATAAAGCTGGCGTAAATGTTGTGGGCATACCTAAAACAATCGACAACGATGTTCGCGGAACTGATTATTCAATAGGTTTTGATACAGCTGTCAATATTGCAATGGAAGCAATTGACAGAGTGCATACAACAGCAGAAAGCCATAACCGCGTTGCGGTTGTTGAAGTTATGGGTCGTCATACTGGTTGGATAGCGCTGTATTCTGGACTTGCAGGTGGGGCTGATGTAATTTTGATACCCGAGAAACCATTTGACATTGATCAAGTGTGTAAAATAATTGAAAAAAGACATGCCCGCGGGAAAAATTTCAGCATAGTCGTTGTGGCTGAAGGTGCAAAATTTAAGGTTGAAGAACAAGTGGACAAAGATGGGACACTTATCGTTCAGGATTTAAGAGTTGATGAGTTCGGGCATGTTCGACTTGGTGGGATTGGAAATCTCGTCGCGGACCAAATCGAAAAAAGAACAGGAATGGAAGCAAGAGCAACAATCCTTGGACATATACAGCGAGGTGGCTCCCCAACAGCGTTTGATAGAATCCTTGCAACAAGATTCGGTGTCAAGGCGGTTGAACTTATAAATGAACGAAAATTTGGTGTGATGACGGCGCTCCAAGGAAGCGACATTGTCGAAGTTGAGCTTTACGAAGTCGTTGGCGGTTTAAAGACCGTAAATCCAGAACTATTTGAAATAGCTGAAGTCTTCTTCGGATAACCACTAAAAATTTTTTAGCATAAACTGTGCTCTTTGACCCCTTTGTTTAAGGGGGCGAGTAAAATGTTATTTCCAAAATTAAGAGAAATCATACAATGGCAATAGATATAGTTCTGGTTAACCCCCTCTTCATTGAGAAAGATCCCGTTGAGAAAAAAATTATGACTCCGTATTTCCCACTTGGATTAATGTATCTTGCCTCAGTTCTAAGGGATAATGGTTATGAAGTCGAATTATTCGATTGCACTTTTAGAAAAGATTTTGACGAATTTGAAGATTATATGCGAAATAAAAAGCCAAAACTTGTCGGGATCACATCTTTGATAACAATACGAAGAAATGCCATCATAATTGCAGATATAGCTCATAGATACGGCGCAAAAGTTATCATCGGAGGTCCCGACCCAACAGCTTTACCGGAGCGATATCTTCTTTACAAGGGAACAAACAACACTTTCCCAGTTGATGCTGTCGTATTTGATGAAGGTGAAATTACGATGTTAGAACTTGCAAATTTCTATCTTGAAAAAGGTGATCGCCCGGATAATATCAGAGAAATTGCTGGTTTGAGAATAAGAGACGAAAATGGGCGCATAATTTCAACAGGGCATAGGGAACTTATCAAAGACCTTGACGCAATTCCATTCCCTGCAAGGGACTTAGTTGATATGGATGATTACAGAAGAGCTTGGAAAAAGGCACACGGATACTGGTCGCTCACCATCATAAACAGCAGGGGTTGCCCATACCACTGCTCATGGTGTCAAAAGGCGGTTTTCGGGAGAAAATATAGAATCCGAACCCCTGAGAACTCCGCCGATGAAATGAAACATATAAAAGAAATTTATTCCCCAGATTTTATCCGCGTGGTTGACGATATAACGGGAGTTCAAAAAAACTGGGTTTTGAGATGGAGCGAGGAAGTTTTAAATAGGAACGCTATTATACCTTTTGAATGCCTTACGCGAGTAAATCTTGTTTCTGAAGATATGTTAAAAGCATTGAAAGATATGGGTTGCAAAAAAATTTATCTCGGTGTGGAATCAGGCTCTCAAAAAGTTCTCGACGCAATGGAGAAAGGAATAACAATACAACAGATATACAAGGCATCTGAACTTTGCAAAAAATTCGGAATAAAAACATATTTCTTCATGATGGTAGGTTATCCAGGCGAAGATATTGATGACTTAAAACTAACCGCTAAACTTCTAAGGGAAACATTGCCTGATGAATTCAGCACAACTATTGCTTATCCCCTGCCAGGGACAAAATTTTATGAACAAGTTCGCGATAGATTAATGTTTGACTCACAAGAATGGATGCTTGATTGGGATTACACCGCTGAAAATAAACTCCTGTTCAAGCGTGAAAAATATAACACAACATTTTATCGGTGGGTTGTAAGATGGCTCAACAGGGAATGGAAAGATGCGTGGTTCAAAGCTGGAAAGGAAGCAAATCTTCTTGAAAAATTCAGAAATAAAGTTGAACTTATCCTTTCAAAGGCAATTGTTAATCTACTTGCAAAAGTTTCAAATTCAAATGTAATCCAGTTTCAGCCAGCCGAGGGAAGATGAAAAAGGAATTTGTAAAACATAGATTCTTCTGGGATTTATACGCTCCTATTTACGATGAAAATAGAAAACATGAAGAATACCTGCGGAACACAAATTTAAACATTTTAAAAACATATTTTCATCCAGGTCAAACCCTGATTGAAATTGGTTGTGGCACTGGAATTGAAGCCGAAGAGATGATAAAACACGGTTGTAAAGTTATCCTCACAGATGTATCATTTGAAATGCTCAAAGTTGCTAGGACAAAAGTTGGCTCAAATGCACAATTGATAAACCTACCAGCTGAATATATTGATTCGTTTAAAACTAAATTTGATGGCGCATATTCTTCTTTTGGAGTTTTAAACTGCATTACAGATGTATCTTCTTTTTTCCAAAAGCTTCATTCCATCCTTAAACCAGGTTCGCTTTTCGTCGCCTCATTTATAAATCGCTGGTATTGGGGAGATTTCATCTTTTTCCCGCTGGGGATAACCAACTACCTAAAGAAACGATTAAAGGGATGGGGATACATCACACTTGATGGAAAAGAGTATAATGTAATCGCAAGGTTCTACTCATTGAATGATATCAAGAAGTTCTCCAAAGATTATTTTACCATAAAGAAAATTTACGCCTTACCTTTTTTGCTCCCACCTGCTTATTTAAAACCTCAAGAGCGATTACCCAAGGGGTTCTTCAAACTACTTCAAAAAATTGAAAATTTAATCAATCCCTACTTCCCATTTAATTATCTTGCCGAAAGAATCATTGTTATATTCCAAAGGTCATGAAAAATGAAATTAAGCTTAACATAAACTTCCCCATAACTGCAAGCCCCGTTGCTCACGATATAAACGAAGATGGCGAAGACGAACTAATTATAACAGCAGATAAAATTTACATCTTTGATTTAAAATCCACTGATAAACCCATCCTTACTCTTGAACCTCAGAAACCTTGTGCTTCCACACCAGCTATATTCAAAAATAAAATTTTAATCGCTGGCTCCGATGATGATAACCTTTACTTTTTTAACCTTAACGATGTAAAACGCTCCTTCAAATTTAAAACTCACGGCGATGTTTTTAGCTCCCCGATTATCACCGATATTGACTCTGATGGATTTTCAGAAGTGATATTCGGTTCAGATGATGGTAGAATTTACATAATTAAGTTAAGTGAAAACGGGGAAATTTTAAATGTGAACTATTTCCAAACGGATGGGTTTGTCTCTTCTTCCCCTGCTTTATTTCCAAACGGTGATGGTTCTTTTGATATTGTGATTGGCTCATGGGATGAAAACCTTTACAGGATTGATGGTAAAAATTTCAAATGCGAATGGAAAACAAATTTAAATCACATAATCTGGTCATCCCCCCTTGTCTGTGATTTAAATGCGGATGGAAAACCCGAAATTGTATCGCTCTCAAACTCTGTTAACTTGTTGAATGAAGACGGAATGAACATCCAACCATTCCCCATCAAGTTGAAAAGTTTCACAGTGTCCTCACCCGCAATATGTGATATCGATAACGATGCTAACTTAGAATTTATAGTTTGCGCAGATTCAATATATGTTTTCACAGCTGATGGCTTAAAAAATTTTGCTAAAGACATAAAAACCATCTTTTGGGCATCTCCGATCATCGCTGATATAAATGGGAATGAAAAGCAAGAAATAATTGCCTGTGATTATTTTGGGAACTTATGGATTTCTTCAGAAGGGGTTAATTTTAAAAAGAAAATTGCTTCATCAATCGTGTCATCACCAATTGCAACAGATATCGATGGAGATGGACTCATTGAAATAATTATATGCACCATGGATGGAGACATTTGGATTTTGCCCACCAAAGGGCAAAAATCTGAATGGAATAATTTTAGAGGTAATGACAAAATCGGCTTCCTCAATAAAAAACTTATACCTAATAAAAAATTTCACACAAGCGAGAACTTACCAAAACTGGAAACTAATGTTGTGGAAGTTCAAGAAAACAAAATTGAAGAACCCGTCAAAAACTTTAAAATTGTAAAAGAGAAAAAAGGGAGAATAAAATTATGGGAGTTGAAGCTTGAGCTGAACATATCTGGATTAAAAAAGGGTATAATGTATTTTGAAAAAGATGGAAAGTGGTTCCCATCGCCACTATTTGGCGATGGCGAGAAATTCGTCGGGCGATTTCCCCCATTAAGAAAATTCTCGCTTGTAAGATATTTTCTCATACTTGAAACCTGGCAAGGTCAATCCATTAGAGTTCCGAAGAAGGGATTTAAATTTTTCATATTTGTTTAATTCACTCACTTATATAAACCATTTGCGTAAATATATTCTTCAACTTCAGATGGGACAAGATATCTTATTGATTTCCCAGCCCTTACCCTTTCCCTTATTGCCGATGCTGAAATATCTATGTTTGGTATTGTAATGAATTTCGCAAAGGGTGAAAATTTAGATTCTGGGATTACATAACCATAGCGATTGAAAACAAGAAGATGAACCTTTTTCACAATCTCATCCGGATCCCTCCACGTGTGAAATTCCTCAAATTGATCAGCCCCAATTAAAAGATAAAAATCATACTTGGGAAATTTCTCAACAAGATAACTTACAGTTTCAACTGTATATGAAATTCCACCCCGTTTTATCTCGATATCAGAAACTTCAAAAAAGGGATTACCCTTTATTGCAATTTTAACCATCTCAAATCTGTGCTGAGAGCTTGCCATTTGAGAAAGGTATTCTGGACTTTGCTTGTGTGGTGGACTTGCGCAAGGAATGAAAATGATTTTATCAAGGTTTGCCTCCTCCCTTATAAACTCAGCAACTATCAAATGCCCGATGTGCGGTGGATTAAATGTACCACCAAAAATTCCAACTCTCATTTAATCAAGCACTGTTATTTTTCTTTTCTTTAAAAGATTTAAAATGGCTGACCTTGTTCTTTTAAACTCATCACCTTTCCCCATATTTATCACAGCCCCAAAAACACTCTTTAAGGACTCAACGTTCTTTGCGTAATCAATTCGCCTCAAAGGGACATAAAGAACATCAAGCTCGCTTGCAAATTTTAACACATTAATCTCATCGTTTTCATCTTCCAACCTTGATACAAATCTTTCATGCAACTTTTTAAGCCCAATAAGCTTGTTTGGATTATCTCTGTAAACCGAAGTAACTATGACATCATACTTATGCGTCATAACTTGATAAGCGTTGTTTATCCAAGGCACCGGATAAATAAAACTTGCGATTTCAAGCAAAACGACAAACTTGCGTTCATCTTTGAATGCCCTTGAGATGCTTTCAAAATAACGATTTACATTGTCCTCAACAACCGAAACTTTAACACGAAGCGGGAAAACTTGAATTAAAAGATCACAAGTCTCATAATCTGGAAAATAAACATAAACATTTGTGTTTCTGCTCTTTTGAACATAATAATCGCAGGTATCATGAAGGATTGCCTTGTAGATTTCCAGCTTTTCATCAAAAGTGAAACTATCGTCAACTTTTAAATCGCTCAATTTCGCCGGAAAAATTATCAAGGCTTTCTCCGTTTGAAACATGGCAAGGGTTTACTTTATTTTAACTAATTGACATTATAGCCTCCGCAAGGCGCCACGGATTTTTGCTTGAGATGACAGCTTTACTAAGTTTAACCTTTAGCAAACCTTGTTTTGAATTTATCAATTCAATCTCAACCCCACCGCCGCCTGAGTAAATAAAAGCAACTGTCCCCCAAGTCCCTTTTATCCCCCATCCTCCATACATTTTCCACAATTTCCCCTCAACCACCTTAACATCTTTTATTTCGTTTTTTCTAATTTTCAACATCCTCAATCCGAAAAATCCAATTCTAACCACCATTTCATTCCACCTCACTAAAATCGTCAGCTTTCCCATCAAAGCAATTATCAAAAACTCAAAAAGCACAGCTAAAAGTATGGCAAGCATAAAATCACTTTCTTTGAAAAGTTCTGGGTTGATAACGAAGACAATAACAATAAATGGAATCCACAAGAAAAACAAAAGATAAAACCATGCTGGAAAATTTTGCTCTTCCTTATATAAAAGTCCTGAGATATTTTCCACTTTTTATCCCTTGCTTTAGTTTTAGATATACTTCATCGCTATCCCAAGATCTTTATCGCCTCGACCGGATAAATTTACAATTATAATTTCGCTCTTTTTCATTTGTGGGGCAATTTTTAAAGCATGTGCAAGCGCATGAGAACTTTCAAGAGCCGGGATTATACCCTCAAGCCTTGATAAAAGACGAAACGCCTCAATGACTTCATCATCCGTTGCAAAAGTATACTCCACCAATCCTGCATCTTTGAGATAAGAATGCTCAGGTCCGACCCCCGGATAATCAAGCCCAGCCGATATGGAGTGAGTGTTAAGTATTTGACCATCTTCATCTTGAAGAAGGTATTGCATCGCCCCATGCAAAATCCCAGGCTTTCCAGCATTTAAAGATGCGGAATGCAATCCAGTTTCAATTCCCTTCCCCCCAGCTTCAACACCGATCAATTTAACCCTTGGGATATCATCAATAAATGGATAGAAAATCCCCATTGCATTGCTCCCACCACCAACACAAGCAATTATGACATCGGGAAGCCTTCCTTCGATGTCCAAGATTTGTTTTTTCGTCTCCCTACCTATAACACTTTGAAAATCCCTCACAATCATCGGGTAAGGATGCATTCCAACAACGGAGCCAATCATATAAAAAGTCGTTCTAACATTTGTAACCCAATCCCGTATAGCCTCATTTATCGCATCTTTTAACGTTTTGCTTCCCGATGAAACCGGTTTCACCTCGGCACCAAGCAACTTCATTCTGAAAACATTTATCTCTTGCCTTCTCATATCTTCTTCCCCCATGTAAATCACACATTCAAAATTAAATAATGCACAAACTGTAGCAACCGCAACACCATGTTGACCAGCGCCGGTTTCAGCAATTATTCGTCGTTTCCCCATCCTCTTGGCAAGCAACGCTTGACCGATCGTGTTGTTTATCTTGTGAGCCCCGGTGTGGCACAAATCTTCACGCTTTAGATAAATTTTCGCACCCCCTAAATATTCACTCAATCTACGAGCGTAATAAAGCGGGGTTGGACGCCCCACATAATGCCTAAGATAATAATCAAATTCATTCTGAAAATCTTCAGCATCCTTCAGCTTTAAATACCACCTTTCAAGTTCCTCAACAGCAGGGATCAATGTCTCAGGAATAAATCTACCTCCATAAATCCCAAAATAACCCTTTGAATCAGGAAGTTGCAATTTCATAATTTCACATTTTTTGCGTTTTCAATGAATGATTTAACTTTCTCAAAACTTTTCTTCCCCGGATATTCCTCAACCCCAGTTGACACATCAACCCCGTAAGGTTTAACTTTCAAAATAGCATCTCTCACATTTTCAGGAGTCAAACCACCAGATAGAATTATTTTATATCTCTCACTTAACCCTGCCACGCCATCCCAATTAAACACCTTTCCCGTTCCACCGTACTCACCATCAGAATATGAATCAAGATGAACGAAATCAACATCATAATTTTTTAAAACATCTTCTGCGAATTCATCTTTAACTTTAAACGATTTCATAACCGGCACAAAACCTTTCAACATCTGACAAACCTCTGGGCTTTCATCACCGCTTAATTGAACGATATCAATCATCGTTTGATCAACTATTCTTTTTATTTTCTCAACATCCTCATTTACAAACACACCGACACAAAGTGCGAATGAAGACACCTCTCTCACAATATGCGCAGCTTTCTCTGGATCGATATATCTCCTGCTCTTTTCATAAAAAACAAATCCAAGCATATCAGCACCAGCCTCAACTGAATTCACAGCATCTTCAAAATTTGTGATCCCGCAAATTTTCACAACAATCGACATAAGAACATAAAATTTAGTTTTTACTAAGAAGTTCAAAAATTTTTCTTGTTTTATCCTTTGCTCGCATCAACGCTTCACCAACGAGAACCGCATCAAAACCAGCATCGGATATTCTCTCAACATCTTCTCTACTGTTAATTCCGCTCTCGCTCACCTTAACAACATCGTCAGGGAGAATTCCACAAAGTTCAATTGACCTGTTGATGTCAACTTTAAAAGTCTCAAGATCACGATTATTTATCCCTATCAATCTTGGATAAGGCGAGACTTTTAAAGCGCGCGCTATATCGTGTCTGTCAAAAACCTCAACAAGGACATCAAGCTCCAACTCTTTCGCAAGTGATAAATAATCCTCAAGCTGAACATCATCAATTATTTTCACAATTAAAAGGAAAGCATCCGCCCCGATGTACTTCGTTTCATAAATTTGATACTCATCAATTATGAAATCCTTTCTCAAAATGGGAACCTTTACATTCCCCTTCACCTGCGAGAGATGTTGTTTCCTACCGCCAAAAAATTCGAAATCAGTTAAAACAGATATCCCGCTTGCCCCAGCGCCTTCATATTCCTTAGCAATTACAACGGGATCAAAATTATCAACGCTTAAATCCCCAACCGATGGTGAAGATTTTTTTATTTCAGCTATTATCTTAACACCATCCCCCTGCTTCAATACATCAATTAAACTACGATGGTTATAGTTCGAGCTCTCGGCGATTTTTTTCAACTCTCTTAAAGGTAGAATTTCCTTCGCTCTTTCAACCTCGATTAACTTTGTTTTAACAATTCTCTCAAGGAAGTTCATTTAATTTGCCTTCGTGATTTTTAATTCGACTATTTTTCGTTTGGATTTTTTCAGCACTTCAAAGACGACATTTTTAAATTTAATCTTTTCTCCTTCACTCGGAATTCGCCCTGCAAGTTTTGAAACAAATCCACCGATGCTTTCATAATCAGTTCCTTCAGGTATGTCCTCACCGAATTTCCTATTGAAATCACTTACAAGCATCCCCGCGTCGACAATTATTGAACCATCGCTTAACACCTCATAATTTTTCTCAACCTTATCATACTCATCATGTATCTCCCCAACTATTTCCTCAAGTATATCCTCGAGCGTTACTATTCCACTGAAACCGCCAAATTCATCGACGACTATCGCCATGTGAATTTTATTTTTTTGAAGCTCTCTTAACAATTCACTTATCTTTTTTGTCTCGGGGACAAAATAAGCAGGTCTTAAAAGATCATAAAGTACAAATAAATTTGGCTCCTCGATATAATTTATCAAATCCTTTGCATAAACCACACCAATTATATTATCAATCGTATCCTTGTAAACGGGAAGGCGTGAATATCCTTCATTTAAAACAACCTTGATAACTTTCTCGCGCGGAGCATTTATATCGAGAGCAACCACTTTCGTCCTCGGCACCATAATTTCTCGCACGGTTTTATCATCAAACTCAAAGATATTTTTAAGAAGAAAATCCTCACCTGGTGCTTCATCTACATCAACGCCATGAATTAAAAACTCAAACTCACGCTTTACAAAATTAACACTTTTACTTGAAAACAATGAAACAAATCCCAATGGTAAAGATAGCGAAAACTTAAAAATGAAAAAAAGAAAATAAACCAAAAACCACAAGCTTCTTATCACTGTTTCAGGCTTTCTTTCAGATAAATTTCGCAACACATGGAAAAGATAAAACGAAATAACCAACACCAAAAAGACAACTAAAAGCGATGCTGTTTCCCCCTTGGTCCACGCTCCAAGAGAAATAAAAGCAGGGACAAAAAACAATGCCTTAGCTACAGAGATTGTAAACGCAAAATTTTCAGGCTTTTTCTTAAAAAATTCAATTTTATCTATCAACCTAGATTTAACTTTCTCTGCGTCTTCAAGCGTTATAACAGCAGTTTCGAGCATTGAAACCAAAATTCCACCCGCAATTAAAAGCAAGGAGATTATTAATGGCATAAACTTAAACTTTGTTAAAACTGTTTGTTAATTTAACTAAATCTTCAAGCTTCTGCTTCGCTCTGCCAGAATCTATCGCTTCTTCAGCCATTTTAATACCTTCATAAATTGAACTTGCGAGACCAGACACATAAATTGCAGCTCCAGAGTTAAGCAATGTCACATCTCTATGGGGACCACTTTCACCATCAAGAATTTTTCTTATTATCTCAGCGTTTAATTTCGCATCTCCCCCGAGAATCAAATTCAAATCCCATCTTTTCAACCCAAAATCTTCGGGGACGATCTCATATGTTTTGACTTCGCCATTTTTTAATTCAGTTATTTTCGTAGCTCCAGCAATTGAGATCTCATCAATTCCACCAGTCCCATGGACAACAAGAGCATGTTCAGAAGCAAGTTCTTTTAAAACAAAGGCAATTTTTTCAGTTAAATTCTCTGAAAAAACCCCAATAACTTGCTTTTTCACTCCTGCTGGATTGGTAAGTGGACCAAGTATGTTAAATATAGTCTTTATCCCAAGGGATTGCCTCACAGGAGCTGCGTATTTCATCGCCGTATGATAGAAAGGGGCAAATAAAAAAGTTATGTTTATCTCCTCAAGACACTTTTTTGCTTGCTCTGGTGTCAACTCAATGTTAACACCTAATTCTTTCAAAACATCGGCACTTCCACATTTGCTTGATATCGATCTATTCCCATGCTTTGCGACCTTAGCCCCGACCGCGCTGGCAATAATTGCAGAAACCGTTGATATATTAAAAGTTCCGACGCCATCTCCCCCAGTTCCGCATGTATCTATCAAATTCTCATCTTCAAAATCAACTTTCACCGCCTTTTCTCTCATTGCCTTAGCGCAACCAGCTATCTCGTGAGCTGTTTCCCCCTTCATCCTCAATCCAACAAGAAAACCAGCTATTTGAACTGGCTCAGCCTCCCCCGACATTATCTGTCGCATAGCAAAATATGATTCCTCAAGGCTTAAATCTTCATTTTGAACAAGCTTTGCAATTGCATTTTTTATCATAAGCCTTACAAATTGAAAATTTTTTTAGTAAGAATTTAAACTTAACGATTCAAATTATCAAATTTCATCGACGGTTTTCAAATCATCTCAAATTGAACTAAAAGAATCTTTTGGCTATATTTACACTGAACTAACAAAACCTCGGTTTAACAAAAAGTAAAAGGACATATCAAATGCACACCGAAAGCAACACCATGAAAGCAGTTATCAAACCAACCCCCCACCCCCAAAAGGATTGGGAAAAGGGACTGATACTTACCGAAGTTCCCATACCCCAAATAACTGACCCAAGAGAAGTAAAAATTGAAATCCTTGCGTCAGCAATTTGCGGAACAGATGTTGGAATTTACAACAGCAAACAATCATTGAAAGATGAAATGCTCTCAAACACGACACCTTATGTAATCATTGGACATGAATTTGCAGGTAAAATTGTTGACGCTGGTGACATAGCGAGAAAACATCTCGCTGGTCTATTAATTGTAAAATCCTATGAAGACAAAACTTTATCTGACTTTATCGGGAAAAGAAATACCGATGAACTTGCTGGTGATCCCGATTTGATCAAGTTTTTAAATGAAAATTTTGTCGTCTCAGCAGAGATGCATATAACTTGTGGAAAATGCTACCAATGTAGAATTGGACAAAAACATGTATGCCAAAACACGAAGATAAAAGGGATCCACGAAGACGGTGCTTTCACAAAATATGTTAAAGTTCCAGCTGAGAACATAGTTTTATTTAGAAACGGTGAGCTTCCCGTAGAAATAATCGCATTCATGGATGCGATTGGAAACGCAGTCCATACTGCACAATCCGTTAACTTAATGGGACAAACTGTGGCGATTCTTGGATGTGGGGTCCAAGGGTTAATGGCAACAGCAATTGCAAAAATGAGCGGTGCATCAAAAATTTTCGTTACAGACGCATCAAAACCTGGAACCAGCGCAACTCACGAAAAAATTGTTGAGAAAAGATTTTCAATTGCGAAAAAATTTGGAGCTGACTTTTGCTTCGATGTCGCAATCCCGGAGGAAAGAGAGAAATTCATAAAAACTGTTAAAGCAGAAACCAACGGAACGGGCGTTGACATAGTTTTTGAAATGTCAGGAAATTACAAAGCCTACCAAGACGCATTTGAAGTTATAAGAATGGGCGGAACTATATCACTTCTTGGATTGCCTGAGGGAGATGTAAACATCGATTTTTCAAAAAATGTGATTTTCAAAGGAATCACAATTCATGGCATAATTGGAAGGAAAGTTTTTGAAACATGGGAGATAATGCGTTCAATTCTTAAATCAGGACTTGCTGAAAAAATTCTCGAAGCAGGATTTATCACACACCAATTACCACTTGAAAAGTTTGAAGAGGGCTTCAACGCCATAAAAAATGGGGATGGTTTAAAAGTGATTTTAAAACCTTAAAAACAAAATCGTTAGCATAAAGATGAACTACACACAAATTTTAACTCAAGAGCTAAACAGATTACAGGCGACAAAAACATTTAAAAAAGAAATTCCACTGCTGAGCGAACAAGGCGGGATCGTAAGGGTTGACGGAAGAGAAGTTATAATGCTTGCATCAAATAATTATCTCGGACTCGCTTCACACCCAAGAATAAAAGAAGCAGCTATCCGTGGAATTAAAGAGTATGGGTATGGCGTCGCATCCGTTAGATTTATCTGTGGAACACAATCAATTCATAAACAACTTGAGGAAAAAATTTCAGAGTTCGTCGGTGCCGAAGATACAATTCTTTTCTCGTCATGTTTTGCTGCAAATGAAGGATTTTTTGCTTCACTCGTAAATGAAGCACTTGGATATGAAAACTACAAAGATGTCATCTACAGCGATCGATTAAACCACGCCAGCATCATCGATGGAATAAGATTATGCAAGCCAGAGGTTGTCGATAAAAAAGTTTATCCACACGGCGACTGGAAAACGCTCGAACAAATGCTTGAGGAAGACAAAGATAAAGATTACCGTTTCAGAATAATCGCCACCGACGGGGTTTTCAGCATGGAAGGAGATATGGCACCACTTCCTCAACTTGTTGAACTTGCAAAAAAATACAACGCAATTTTATTCGTTGATGATTCTCATGGACTTGGAGTTATCGGAAAAACAGGAAGGGGAACTACGGAAGAGCTTGGCGTATTTGGACAAGTTGAAGTTATCTCTGGAACCCTTGGAAAAGCAATCGGAGGAGCAGCTGGCGGTTTCATCAGCAGTAAAAAAGAAATGATTGAATATCTCAGGCAAAAATCAAGACCTTACACATTTTCGAATTCGCTCCCACCAAGTGTCATCATGGCAACGCTTGAAGCAATCAAAATGCTTGAGGAAGATACTTCGTTAATTGATAAACTAAGAGAGAACACTGCATATTTCAGGCGTGAGATTAAAAATCTCGGTTTCAAGATAATTGACGGAATTCATCCAATCGTTCCAATAATGCTCGGCGAAGCATCGCTTGCAATGGATATGAGCGAAGAATTACTAAAAGAAGGTGTATACATCAAAGGTTTATGGTATCCCGTGGTTCCAAAGGGAGAAGCAAGATTAAGAGCCCAGATCTCAGCCGCATTATCAAAAGATGATCTCGATAGAGCACTTGAGGCATTTAAAAAAGTCGGGAAAAGATTGGGAGTGATTTCATAAATCAACTCACCAGGAGCTGGCTTACGCCAGCTCCAAAGTTATCTTTTAAACCAATCCCGTCCGACTCACAGAAATTTTGGAAATATCTAAGGGCAAACAGAGGGGAAATATCATCTGGTAGGAAATATTCCTGTGCCCCTGCTCTAAAAGTGATCATCGGCGTGGGAAAATCTTGACAAATGTGAGCAAGTTTTATATATTAATTACAAGTCGACAAGATTTTGGGTTTACAAAATCAAAATTAGGAGGTGAAAATATGCCTTTAAAGGTACAGAAAGTCGCCTTGTGGAGCGGGGAAATCGAGGACAAACCAGGAACGCTTGCCAAGGTATTAGAACCATTTGCCCAAGCAAAAGTTGACTTACAAGTTGTTTTGGTTGAACGCAACCCTGCAAAAGCGAATTTTGGCGTTGTTTATCTTGGTCCTGTCAAGGGCAAAAAAGCAACTGAAGCTGCAAAGTCTGTGGGCTTTTCTGAGGTATCCACTCCCGTTGTGCTCCGTATCGAAGGTCAAAATAAACCAGGCTTAGGACACTTGATGACTAATGCTTTAGCAGAAGCGGGGATTAATTTGTCTTTCGTGAAGGCTTCAGTTTTGGGCAACAAATTTGTTGCTTTCTTTGCCTTTGACAACGATGCCGATGCTAAAAAAGCATCGCGTATTTTAAGCACACTTAAACTCCCAAGAGGCTAAATTAAAACTTTCACCAGATTGATATTGTTCTATTGTAATCCCAAAACAACCTTGGCGCCTTAAACATCAAAAGTGAACGAATAGGTTTATCTATTTCTTGTGGCGATGCGAATTTGTTCATCGCATTTGGCAAATTTATGTCCCTTTATTTCGTTTATTTTTAATCCCTTTAACCTAAAACAATTCACCATATCTCGACTTAAAAATTTGCAACAAAAAAATATCTTTAAAAATTGAACCTTAAATCAATCGAAGAGCTTAACCATATAATTATAAACTGCCACAAATGTCCTCGCCTTGTCAAATGGCGTGAGAAAGTAGCCAAGGAAAAAGTAGCAAGATTTAAAAATTGGGATTATTGGGGGAAACCACTCACAGGATTTGGAGATCAATCCGCTCAACTTTTAATCGTTGGACTTGCACCCGCTGCACATGGTGGAAATAGAACTGGAAGAATGTTCACAGGGGATAGAAGCGGCGATTGGCTTTACAAAACACTTTACAAATTTGGATTTTCGAACCAACCTGAATCGATTTCAAAAGATGATGGTTTAAAACTTAACAACTGTTACATCACCGCCGTCGTCAGATGCGCCCCACCTGAAAATAAACCAACATCACAAGAGATCAAAAACTGCAATGACTACCTAAAAAATGAATTAATGCTTCTAAAAAATGTAAAGGTCATCGTAACGCTCGGGCAAATCTCGTTCGCAACAACTATAAAAACTTTGATTGACATTGGTTTTGAGAGAATAAACGGCAATTCGAAATTTTATCACGGCAATGAATTAACTTTTCAACGGGATAAGAAAAAAATAACCCTACTTTGTTCATATCACCCAAGCCAAAGGAATACTTTCACAGGAAAATTGACCGAAAAAATGTTTGATGAAATTTTCACTCGTTCCAAGGAACTTATAAAATAAAAAACCCCGACATATTTGTCGGGGCTAAAGATAACAAACATCAAGATCAATTCTCAAGACTCTTTTAAGGCGTTTATCAGCTCCTGAACCATCTTCTTCGCATCTCCAAAAAGCATCAAGGTATTATCCGCTGCAAATAATGGGTTCGGTATCCCAGCAAATCCCGGCGCTAAACTTCGTTTTATTACGACAACTGTTTTTGATTTATCAACATCAAGAATTGGCATACCCGCAATCGGACTGTTTGAATCTGTTCGGGCAAGTGGATTCACAACATCATTTGCCCCAATTACAATTGATACATCCGTTTGCTCAAATGTTGGGTTTATCTCATCCATCTCTTTTAATTTTTCATACGGTATATTTGCCTCCGCAAGCAAAACATTCATATGCCCAGGCATTCTTCCTGCAACTGGATGAATTGCAAATTCAACCTCAATCCCTTTGGATTCGAGAACTTTCATCAAATCACGAATTGCAAATTGCGCCTGTGAGACTGCCATTCCATAACCAGGAACTATAACAACACGTCTTGCATTTTCAAGTAGCATCGCCACTTCCTCAGGTGAAGCCGATTTCACCTTACCACCATAAACCTTGTCTTCATCAGCACCTGCAACTATCTCACCAAATCCACCGAATAAAACATTTGTCAAAGATCTATTCATCGCTTTACACATAAGATTTGTAAGTATAATTCCAGATGCACCAACAAGCGAGCCAGAAATGATCAAAACATTATTATTTAGAACGAAACCCGTAGCACAAGCAGCGAGTCCTGAGTATGAGTTTAATAAAGAAATCACTACTGGCATATCCGCACCGCCAATCGGAATGGTCAAAAGAACACCAAGAACTGATGATGCCGCTACTAAATACCAGTAATAGCTTATATCTCGCTCAAGTCCAAAGTAAATGCCAAGGATAATAGAAGAAAGTGCAAATAAAATTTTAACAATTTGGTCTCCCTTATATCTAACTGGCCTTTCCTCAATTATGCCCTCGAGCTTTCCAAAAGCTACCAGACTTCCCCAAAATGTAACCGCACCAATTATTCCAGATGCAACTGTTGCGACAGTTTCTTGCGTCCCAAGAGTTTTGTTTAATTGCGTTGCCTCAATAAAAGCAAGCGCAGCAACAAGCGTCGAAGCACCACCACCGAAACCATTAAACAAGGCAACCATCTGGGGCATAGCGGTCATTTGAACCTTAATAGCTAAAACCGCCCCAATAACCCCACCAATTATAAAACCTAAAATGATAAGTTCATAGCTTACAATTGATTTATCCATCAATGTTACAACAATTGCTATCAACATTCCAAGTGCTCCGAGAAGATTGCCTCTAATCGCAGTTCGTGGATGGGACAAACCTTTAAAAGCAAAGACGAATAACAAAGCCGAAATTAAATAAGCAATATTTACAAGTGCTTGTGGCATAGTAAATTTACTTTTGTTTTAATTACGATTTCTTTTCCTTCTGATCTGATTTTGGCTTCTGAAACATTTCGAGCATTCTATGGGTGACAAGAAAACCACCAACGACATTTATAGTTGCAAATGCAACTGCAATTACACCAAGGACAGAAGCAAGCGTCGTGTATTTAGCTCCAGCAGCTATAATTGAACCTATAATTGTGATTCCAGAAATTGCATTTGAACCCGACATCAACGGCGTGTGAAGAATTGGTGGAACTTTTGTGATAACTTCAAATCCAACGATCATAGCCAAAACGAAAATGGTTAACACCGCAATGAATGAATCCATATTTTCTTTTCTAAGTTTTGTTTTTAATCAAAGATTGGGTTTGTTAGTTTTCCATCTTTTGTAAGTAATGTGCTTGATAAAATATCGTCGTTAAGATTAATGTTTATTTCACCGTTCTTAATGAAAAGCATACAGAAATTTGTGATGTTCTTCGAATACATTTGGCTTGCATGATAAGGCACTGTTGCTGGAACATTGACAGGTCCAATTATTGTAACGCCGTACTTTTCAATCACTTCGCCAGGTTTGGTTAATTCACAATTTCCACCTCTTTCAGCAGCAAGATCAACGATAACTGAACCAGGTTTCATATTTTTGACCATATCCTCGGTAATTAATATAGGTGCCTTTTTCCCAGGGACAGCAGCCGTTGAGATGACAACATCACTTTCAGCCACAACTTTTGTCAGCATTTCTCTCTGTTTTCTATAAAATTCTTCTCCCATATCCCGAGCATACCCACCTTTATCCTCAGCCTCTTGAGATTCAAGTCCAAGCTCAACAAATTTTGCTCCCAAACTTTCAACTTCTTGTTTTGTTGCCGGTCTTATATCATACGCCTTCACAACAGCTCCAAGCCTTCTTGCTGTTGCGATTGCCTGAAGCCCAGCAACTCCAGCACCTATAACAAAAACATTTGCAGGTAAAACTGTCCCCGCTGCTGTCGTAAGCATTGGAAACATCTTCGGTAAATGACTTGCCGCAAGCAAAACAGCCTTATATCCAGAGATAGTAGCCATTGAAGATAAAACATCCATACTTTGAGCCCGAGATGTCCTCGGCAAAAGTTCCAGTGCAAAAGAAATCACCCCTTTCTTCGCCACCTCTTCAACCAAGTCCTTCGCAAAGAAAGGTTCCATAAATCCAATTAAAATCTGCCCTTCCCTCATCAAGGCAATATCTTTTTTACCCATTTCGGGATTTGCCCCGAGAGCTCGAACTTGAAGTATAACATCGGCATTTTCAAAAACTTCTTTTCGGGTTTTCACAACTTGCGCCCCTTTTTCAAGATATTCTGCGTCAGTAAAACCGGCTTTTTCGCCTGCTCCTGACTCAATTATAACTTCAGCCCCAATTTTTTTGAATTGTTGAACATTAGCAGGTATAATTGCTACTCTTGTTTCCCCAGGATAGGTCTCCTTTGGAACTCCGATTTTAACCATTAGGTTCTTGTAGTTTATTTTAGATTTTTTGCAACCAAAATTAACAAAAAAATATCGTTTTTCAAAATTTGCCTTAAAAGACCCAAATTCAGCCACTAAGAACTTGATTAATTGTTATAGCGTTTATAAATTTGAGTAGGACTCTTAATAAAGTCGAATTAAAGCCATGATAAAATTTATAAATTTAGTTTTGTGCTTCCTTTTCCTTTACTCCAATTGTCTTGCCCAATGGTATTATTTCGGGAGAAACAAAGTTCAATATACAGAGTTTCAATGGGATATTTTAAAAACTGAACACTTTGACATCTATTATCACCCTGAAATGAAAGATATTGCTGAGCGAGGGGCATACTTTGCTGAAGAAGCTTATGCTGAACTTCAAGAAAAGTTCAACATAAACATCTTGAATAAAATCCCGCTCGTTTTCTACAGCTCCCATCTTTATTTCCAGCAAACAAATACAACTCCCGGATTAATCCCAGAAGGAGTTGGCGGATTTTTTGAATTCATAAAAGGAAGGGTTGTTATACCATTTGATGGTTCACTTTATCAATTCAAACACGTAATAAAACACGAACTCATCCATGTATTTACACTCCATAAAGTTCAACGCGTTCTAAAGGATCGCAAACAGCCGACAGAAAAGATGCCACCATTGTGGTTTACAGAGGGACTCGCTGAATTTTGGTCTACAAAATGGGATAACCAAGCTGAAATGCTTCTAAGAGATGCTGTCCTTAACGGGTACATTGTGCCTCTCTCCGAAATGGATAGAATTTTAGGAACATTTTTGATGTATAAAGAGGGACAAAATATACTCGAATATATAGCTCAAAAATACGGTGAGGAAAAAATTCTTCTTTTGCTTGAAAACTTCTGGAAAGCTAACTCATTCGAAAAAGTCTTTGAATTAACGATTGGGAAAAATTACAAACAATTTGATGAGGAATGGCTCTATCACCTTAAGAAAAAATATTACCCGCTTCTCAAATACAATGACCCACCGAGCGCCGTTACCAAACCACTTGTCGTCGAAGGATTTAATATGAAGCCTGTCTTTTACAGAAATGGGGATAAAAGAGAAATTTACTTTGTCGGAAATATAACGGGCTACACAAATATCTACAAAATCGACCTTGAATCAAAAACAAAACCAAAAATAGTAATTGAAGGGGAACGCTCAGATAAACTTGAGGCATTTCATCTTTTCAAAACAAAAATTGATGTTAAAAATGACAAGCTTGCCTTCATAACAAAATCTGGGGATCATGACGCAATACATATTTACGATCTAAGAAGCGAAAAAATTACGGATATGTTTCAATTTAATTCGCTCGTAATGATAACATCCCTTTCATTTTCCCCTGATGCTGAAAAACTAGCTATAACAGCTATAGATAAGTCAGGTTATAGCGACATTTACATTTTCGATCTCAAGACGAAAAACCTGAAAAAATTAACAAACGATTTTTACGACGACAGAGAAGTTGCATGGTCGCCGAAAGGTGATAAAATCGCATTTATCTCCGACAGAATGAATTTTGGGATCGACGGGAAATATAACATTTTCCTTTACGATGTAAATGAAGATAAAATCGAGTATTTTATCTACGGTAATTTCTCTTGTAGCTCGCCTTCATGGGCACCAGACGGAAGATTTCTCGCTTTTTCTTCGGACATCGACGGGACACAAAATATCTGGGTAATTGACCTTTCACAAAAGAAATTCATAGCCGAACTTGACGGAACATTTAATTTGAACGGATATGAGGAAGTCGAAATAAAACAAATCACGAATTTAACAACCGCTGCTTTTGATCCAACATGGACCGACGATGGCAGGATAGTTTGTGTCGCGCTTGAAAACTTGAAATTTCAAATTAGAATGATTGAGAATGTTTACGAAAAAATTGAAAAGCCAAATTTCGTTCAAAAGATAAACTATCAAACAATTGACAAAAATCACTGGGACACGCCCAAAATTCACGGAATTCAAAAGGTCAATGTAACCACATATCGTGGGAAATATGATCTTGATATAGCACAAAGCCAAATCTCAACAGATCCGATATTTGGAACAGTTGGCGGTGCTGCAATCGCTTTAAGTGATCTTCTCGGAAACGAAAGATATTACATCTTGATTTACAACACAGCACAGACAAAGGACGAAATTCTAAAAAGTTTCAACATTGCAATTTCGCGCGTCTCACTGAGCAAACGAACGAATTTCGCATATGGTATTTTCCACTTAGCTGGGAGAAGATATGATCTTACGGACCCTGATCTTTTTTACTACGAAAAAGCATACGGAGGATACTTCGCACTAAGCTATCCAATATCAGTCTTCAGAAGGGTTGAGGCTAGCATTATGTTAAATCGCTCGGATAAAGAGATACTCTTTGGGGTCAGAGAAAGAAAAGCTATGCTTCTTTCAAACTCGCTTTCTTACATTTTTGATAACTCACTTTGGTCTCCAACAGGACCGATCGACGGCAAGAGATTCAACATAACCCTTGCTTATACCACAGATATACAATTTTCAAATGTCAATTACTACACATTCATTTTTGATTACAGACATTACTTCAGATTATCCACAAGATCAGCATATGCTGTCAGGTTGACACTTTTCTACAATGAAGGTAAAGAGGCGAGAAGATGGTTCATGGGCGGAAGTTGGGATTTGAGAGGATATGAAAGATGGTCAATAAGGGGTAAGAAACTTTGGTTTGTAAGCCAAGAGCTACGCTTTCCGTTCATAGATAAATTTGATATCAAATTCCCATTTGGCGGAATTTTCATAGGTTCAATAAGAGGTGCGCTGTTCTTTGACACTGGAAACGCATGGGACAATAAATATACAGAAACACTCGGAAGCGTTGGGTTTGGAATAAGATTTAATATTGGCGGAGTCATCGTATTAAGATATGATGTTGGAAAAAGGCTTGAAAATAATTTATCAAAATTTCAAAAGTCATTTTTCCATCAATTCTTTTTCGGCTGGGACTTTTAAAACACTTAAATTTATCGCATGAAAAAAATTAGCATCTTTCTCCTACTCGTTTTTGTCTCCTGTTCAGCATTTAAACTTGAAAAAAATATAATCCTTGGGGAATTCAATTGGATTCAATATGGAAATTCACCAGAAAATCTCAATGTTTCTTACTTCAACATATCACCTCCATTTCAACTGACGTGGAAATATAATGCTGGCGCAGGGTTTTCATACGCTCCAATGATTGTTGCGGATGGAATTTTATTTATCGCCACGCTCAATGGAGAAATTCATGCGGTCGACATTGAAACGGGGAAAAAAATAGGCATAATTGAAGCAGAATCCGCCATATCAGCAACTCCCGTGCTTTATAAAAATAAGATTGTAATCCCAACCGCCCACAGTAAAAATACACTTCAAGCACTTGATTTAAATCTTGGCAAGGTCATATGGCGTGAAAAGATTGGTGAAATTGAAGCATCACCATTGTTTATTTATGATAATCTCATCGTTGCAACAATTGACAGCCATGTGATAAACTATCAGATAAAATATGACATACCACAAAAAATCTGGGAGTTTAAAGCATCAAAACCAATTCGTTCATCACCTGCTTCAGATGGAAATGCGATAGTTTTCGGCTGCGATGATGGAAATGTTTATTGCATTGATTTTGAAACAGGAAAATTACGCTGGAAATTTAACACAAATTCCCCTATCTTTGCCCCAGTTTCGATACACAAAGGAAAAGTATTTGTTGGGGCTTTAAACGGAACTTTCTACGGTCTTGATCTTAAAAATGGAGACCTTAAGTGGAAATTTCAGACAAACTCAAAAATTTACGGTGGATGCGCAATTAAGGACTCATTGCTTTTCTTTGGGACAGCCTCTGGAAAATTTTACGCTTTGAGAGAAAAGGATGGAACTGTTCTTTGGACTTTCTCTGCGAAAAGCGTAATCAATTCTGCCCCGCTTGTCTCAGATAATGTCGTTTTCATCGGATCGCTTGACAAAAACATCTATGCAATTGATATCACGGATGGAAAATTGCTTTGGAATTACGAAACTGGTGGAAGAGTAAAATCAACACCTGTCATCTGGAAAAATTTTATCTTTGTAGCTTCAGAAGATAGAATGGTTTATGCTTTTAAAACACAGAGATCTAAATAAGATGATATTTTTGCTTGTCTTTCTTTTATCAATTTCTGCCGATGTTTTCACTCAAGAAAAATATGGGTTTATTAACATAAACACGGAACCGAGTGGAGCTTTGGTTTATATCGATTCAACATTTGTTGGAAGATCCCCTTTGATAAATATGAAAATCAAATCTGGGACTTATACGCTCAATTTGAAATACCCTAAAACAACAGATTGGCTTGAAAAGGATATAGTTCAGAAAATAGAAGTTAAAGAAAACGACACGCTGAACCTTTTTATATCCTTTGAAAAACTTATCAAAATTAACTCAATTCCATTCTCGGCGGATATTTTTCTTGGAGATTCAATAATTGGAACTACCCCAACGATTTTTAAAATGAAAGATTTGCTTGGGAAAAGTTTAAAAATCAGAAAAAAGGGTTATGGCGAAGTTGAAGTTTTCATAGATGGGGGGAGCCGAAATATCGAAGTTAGCCTGCCTCAACAACCAGGCGCTGAATCAGAACTGCGAACAAAGCCGAAAGATAAACTTAAATCCGTCTTACCAATAGCGGGATTAAGTTTGGCAAGCGGAGCGGTCTCGGTTTACTTCAAAATGCAGGCTGATAAATTATACGGTGAATATTTAAAAACAGGGGATCCTGAAAAACTTAACACGGTTAAAACTTATGATAAAGTTGCTGGGGTTACGCTTTTAATTTTCGAATTAACCACAATAGTTGCAATATATATATTGCTGAAGGAATAAAACATTGGTATCAAAAGCGACTCAAATCCATAAACTGAATTAAACGGTGGATTGAATTTTCGCATCTATATGTTTAAATTAAGCAAGAGAAAAAATTTCAGAGGTAAATATGAAAAAGTCGATTTTCATCTTATTTCTTTTGACCTCAACCTTATCTGCGCAACTTCCATTTTTCCGCCCATTTTTCTCAACAACCGAAAGAGAATTCGGGAAACTATTCTTTTATGAAGTTATAAACCTCATAAGCGAAGACACAACGAAAAGTAGAATTGACATAAACTTTAGAATATCAAACGCACTGCTGACATTTGTAAAAAACCCCTTGGATTCACCTTTGTATATTGCAAATTTCACTGTAAGCGTCGAAATCCTTGATAAAGATGGGAGATCGACAGCGAGAAAGATATTCAGAGGTCATAGAGCAACTAATGATTATAATGAAACGACTTCAAAAGACATTTACACTCAGGGGAATTTTCGCTTTGACTTAACACCAGGAAATTATCGTTTGATATTGATCGTCGAAGATGAACAAGCTACGCAGATTTTAAAAAGGGAACGAAACATTAATTTAAAATCATTTAAGCCCAACTCATTTGAAACATCGGATCTTACGATCATCCAAGAAAGCCATACAAATGGAGATACGGTTATTTTAATACCAACCAACATTGGAAACAGAGTTAACTTCGGGAAGGGGTTTGTCGCCTATATTCAATTCACCGATAAACCAGAAACAGTCGAATGTTCCCTTGTTTTTCTTTCCGAATTTGGAAAAAGAAAAGAAATGAAAAAAATTACAATTCAGGGCGATGAAATTAAAAACGACAAACAATTTCTTTTCAAAGAAAATCCTTACGACACAATTTTCACCTATCTTTTAGTTCCAATGCCATCGCAGAGATATTATTCGCTTCTCATTCCATTTAAGGGTGACTCACTTGACCTTGGAGAGTATGAGCTTATAATGTCCGTAAAATTTAAAGACCCTACTGGGAAGGAAATTAAAAAATCATTCACAAAGAAGTTCACCGTTGAATGGATTGATATGCCATTTTCACTTCAAAACCTTGACTACGCAATTGAAATTCTTGAGTATATTGCCACGCCAGATGAAATGGCAAAATTGAGATTTGGAACACAACAAGCAAGGTTACAAAAATTTAAAGAATTTTGGGCAAAGAGAGATCCAACACCGAAAACATTATATAACGAATTGATGGCTGAATACTACCGAAGGGTTGATTATGCGTATATAAATTTCGCAACCTTAAGAGAAAGGGATGGAGCAAGGACGGATAAAGGTAAGGTTTATATACTCTACGGGCAACCGACAAAAATCGAAAGAAAATATACCCCTGGAAGACCGACTGAGGAAATATGGTATTACGAACCCATCAGAAGAAAGTTTGTTTTCACTGATCAGTATGGTTCTTTTAAATTAACATCCGTTGAGACATATGAACCCTAAAATTGCGATCACCGTGGGTGATATAAATGGCATAGGTCCTGAGGTCGCTTTAAAATCAATGGTAAAAAGAAATGTTCTACGCATAGCCAACCCATTTATCATAGCACCACTTAAAATCGTCGAGATTTACTCCAAGCGTTTAAATTTAAAATTTCACATTATGTTTGACGAGGATGATCTTTCAATTGAAGATGGAGTTGTAAATGTTTTGCCGATGAAAAATTTTAAAAACTTTGAAATTAACATTGGCAAACCCACGAAGACATCTGGCAAAATTGCTGGAGAATCCATAAAACTTGCCGTTGAGCTATGCCTTGCCCAAAAAGCCCACGCTATATGTACCGCTCCAGTTTCTAAAAAAGCGTTAAATCTCGCTGGATTTAATTTCTCAGGACAAACAGAGATGATAGCGAAACTTTCGAGCTCAAAAAAATACCTAATGATGTTTGTAAACAGCAAAATTAAACTTGGACTGGTGACGATTCACATACCTCTATCCAAAGTGAGCAAAATTTTAACAAAAGAATTGTTGACCGAAAAAATTGAGATCCTGATTAATTCACTTCGTTTAGATTTTGGTATAAATTCGCCAACTATTGCAATCCTTGGACTAAACCCACACGCCGGTGAGAACGGACTTATTGGAGAAGAGGAGGAAAAAATAATAAAACCAGTTATTCACCGACTTAGCAGAGAAAAATTTTCGGTTGAAGGTCCATTCCCAGCAGATGGATTTTTTGGCGAGAAAAAATATAAAAATTACGATGCGATTTTATCACTATATCATGACCAAGGGCTCATCCCGATAAAACTTATAGATTTTTATAGAACTGTTAACTTTTCAGCTGGACTTAACATAGTGAGAACATCGCCGGATCATGGCACCGCTTACGATATCGCTGGAAAATTAATCGCAAATGAAAAAAGTATGGAGTCCGCTATAATTCTCTCAGCCAAGATCTTCAAAAATCGAATCAAACATAAAAATGAAAATCGTAATAGCCCCTGACTCATTTAAAGGCTCTCTTACATCTATAGAAGCTACACATATAATTTCAAGTGCATTCGAATCGATCCTGCCAAATTGTGAAATCGTAAAAATTCCGATCTCGGATGGAGGAGAAGGATTTGTTGACGCAATTCACTACTCAATCGGTGGCGAAATTCACGATGCGATTGTATCAGGTCCCCTGCCTGGACAAAGGGTAAAAGCCAAATTCTTGATTAAAAATAGGACAGCAGTAATTGAAATGGCTTCTGCGAGCGGGTTAACGCTTGTTCCAAAATCCAAACGCGACCCTAAAATAACCACAACTTATGGAGTTGGAGAATTAATAAAAGAAGCATTCAAATACGATATAAACGAAATAATCATTGGGGTTGGTGGAAGTGCCACAAATGATGGTGGAATGGGTATGGCGACAGCTTTAGGGTATAGGTTCCTTGATAAAAACGAAAAGCAACTAAAACAGGGCGGAATAAATCTTCTCAAATTGAAGAAAATAGATGACTCAGATGTAGATGAACGGATTAAAAAAGTTAAATTTAAAGTTGCTGTAGATGTTTTAAATCCTCTTTGTGGTCCTGAAGGTGCTTCTTTCACATACGCTATGCAAAAAGGTGCACGAAGATCAGAACTTCCAACCTTTGACAAAGCACTTAAAAAATTAGCTGATTCCATTAAAGAAAAATATGGAATTGACATAGGAAATCTTCCGGGCGCTGGAGCAGCGGGAGGACTTGCAGGGGGTCTCGTTGCATTCTGCAATGCAGAACTTGTAAGAGGAATTGATCTGTTCCTTGATCTCGTCTCATTTGATGAGAAAATAAAAAATGCAAACATCATAATAACAGGCGAAGGTAAAATCGACTCCCAAGTTAAATATGGCAAAGCAATTAAAGGAATAATTGAAAGAGCTAAAAATATACCAATTATTGCCATAACTGGAAAAATTGAAGGCGACTTAAAAGAATTAGCCGAAAGCCTTGGGCTGACATCAATAATAACCATGACACACCTTGGAATGAAAGAATCGTATGCGCTTAAAAATGCATCCAAAATACTTTTCGATACATCGATACAAATCGCGAACTTAATAAAAAATCTATGCTCGAACTGCTAAAATCGAAAATACTTGTAAGCGACGGCGCGATCGGAACTGAACTTTTAAAACTTTCAAGCGAAAAAAATCCTGAGATATTAAATCTTAAAAAGCCATCCCTAGTGGAAAAACTTCACATTGATTACATCAACGCTGGCGCTGATATAATAACAACCAATTCGTTTGGAGCAAATCCTGTAAGAATCAAAGACATAAACATATATGAACTGGCTAAAGCTTCAGCACAAATAGCACGGAAAGCTAAAATTGATAATAAGTTTATTTTCGGCAGCGTTGGACCAACTGGTTTAAAACCAACTGATAAAGAGTTCAAAAATATAGATGCTTATTTTTCAGAGCAAATTTGTGGCTTAAATGATGGTGGTGTAGATGCGATTTTAATCGAAACGATGATCTTCGTAGAGGAAATGAAAGCAGCTTATAGAGTTGCCCGAACTGAGACAAAATTACCTATAGCGGTTTCGATGAGCTTTCATTTGACAAAAAATGGATTTCAAACCTACGGTGGCGCTGATTTAAAAACCAGCGTTAAAGAGATGTTAAACCTTGGAGCTGAAATTATCGGCGCAAATTGTGGAAATGGATTTGCCGAAATGACCACACTTGCTGAAAAGTTAAAATCCATCATAAGTGAAACTTTCATCATTATAAAACCATCAGCTGGAACACCAAAACGAATAAACGATAAATTAATTTACCCAGACACACCAAATAGCATATCTAAGTTTGTTGAGAAACTTATCAGTTTAGGAGTAAACATAATCGGAGGTTGTTGTGGCACAACCCCCGAACATATAAAAGTGATAAGAAAACTTGTTGACAAAACAATACAAAGTGAAAAGGCATGGGCGCAATGACCCATGCCTTTCATAAGGGAGGTAGCCATGAGAAAGAAACTTTATATCACTTCGTACTTTTTAACTTCTTCCTTTTTAAGACAGTTATGACCACTGTCTAACGGCAATATAACCTTAAATTCAGTTCCAACTTGATATTCGCTTGAAACAGTTATCTTACCCCCATGCAATTCAACAAAACATTTTGCGAGAGCAAGACCAAGTCCAGAGCCGTTTAAGTGGGACTTTATCTTAGGGAATGGCTTAAAAATTTTTGAAATATCCTCAGGGCGAATCCCAATCCCTGTATCCCTCACACTAAATTCAAAATTATCCCCAGACTTTACAATCCCAACATCAATTGAAGACCCTTCATGTGAAAATTTAACAGCATTTGAAATCAACTGATAAACTATCTCTTTAAACTTTTTCTTATCAGCTTCAATTTCAAAACTTTCATCAGAATTTATAACAACCCTTAAACCTTTTTGCTTAATTTCATTTGTAAAACAGTTTATCACATCGCTTACAACCTCAAGCGGATTAAATTTTTCAAGTTTCAGCTCAGCTTTTCCCATTTCAACCTCCATGATCTCGGTAAGATACTTTAAGGTTGCCAGCATTTCATCGCCAGACTTTTTTATATTCCCGATAAAATCGATTATATCTCTCTCACTCAAATTTTTAAACTCATCTCTTAAAATCTCTGAAAACCCAATTATACCAGTTAGCGGTTTTCTAAGCTCATGTGCAAGAAGGTGGATATACTCATAGATTGAATTTTTAAGTTTAACAGAATCACACTTAACAAGCTCAATCTCTTGGGTTAATTTTAAGTTTTCCAAGTAAAGCCTTAAAAAGGCAAGTTCAGTTTCAAAATCATTTTGTTCAAACTTGGCAAACGGATTATCTCCATATAAAGTTATATAACATGATGTACCATCACTTAATTTTATTGGGATTGACAACATTAAACATCCCTCATCAAATTTATCAGTTCCAAACTTTAAATTTTTATCAATGCCCTCTAAAAAGATAACAGCACCCTTCGCACCAATTTTCTTAATCATTGAATTTACCGCTGACTCGATCGAATCTATAACATTCAATTCTCTTTCTTTTCTCTTTGAAATCAAAACTAAGCCATAAATTCCAAATCCAAGACCAAGCAGAAGAACTGAAATAGAAAGAAAGTTAAATTTAAAAAGAACATCTATAAGCCACGCTGCCCATAAGAGCAGCACGCTTGCAAAAACCCATTTAAAACCTCGCACTTCCTCCCCGAAAATTCTAACGATAAACCAAATTCCTATCGCAAGAATACCGAAGATAATATTTTGAATCACAATTGAAATCATTTTAGACCTCCTTTGGCTTTATAATGTAATTTTCATCTACCGCAATTTGAATAACATTTCGCCATTCCTCGGGATTAGCGAACTTGTTGATAAAATAAAACCTTGAATTGTTTCCATCCTCTATTCTCAACTTATTTTCATTGCAAGCAACCACAATGGGTATGCCAAGAAAAATATTATCAGCAAGTTTCAATAATTCGCTAAGGTCCCCTATAAATCCAGGCTCAATTACCAAGATATCGTATAGCTCAAAGTATAATATTTCAACAACTTCGGTAAATAACTCCGTGGTTTTTACGATATAATCTTTTTCGGCGAAGATTTCTTTTATTCTCTCACTGAATTTGAGATCACTCGTATAAACCAAAATTTTACAAACAATCGACATGGCAAAAAATTTTTAAGTTTACAAATCTACAATTTAAAAACCGCAACTATTGTGCCAGGTAAAAGTTGACTTATAAAGTTTGAATTTTTATTGATTAATAAGAGTTTTTACTGCCCCCCAATTCAGGCTTGGTAAAAATTACAAAAAAGCTGAGAAATTTTGTAAGGGTTTTTATTTGTCTAAGTCAAGCATTCGCTTGCCGTTTATATAATCCTTAAAGGCGGGTTTCTTGAGTGTGATAAGCTTATTTACGATTTCTTTTATTCTTTCGGAAGCCTGAAAAATTCGAGTTAAGTTTTCCCGAACTTTGTCGATGTCGTTATCCTTTAATGAGCGATTTATAAGCTCAAGGGCAAGGTAAATTATATTAAGTGGGTTATTAATTTCGTGTCCAAGTGTCCTTGCCATTTCAAGAAGTGCAACCTCATGTTCAAGTTCTGCTACTTCAGATTGAAGAGCTCTTATTCTAAACCCAACTCTCACCCTTGCTATAAGCTCATTAAAATCAACTGGTTTCGTTATGAAATCATCTGCTCCTGCTTCAAGACCCGTTATTTTATCCTCTGTTTCAACTCTTGCTGTAAGCATTATAACATAGCAAAACTTTAATTCTTGATGTGCCTTAATTTTACTCACAAGCTCAATTCCACTCATCCCAGGCATCATCCAATCAATTATTGCTATATCTGGTTTCAGTTCAAGCATTTGCTTAAAGCCATCAATGCCGTCATTTGAAATTTTAACATCATACCCATTTTTTGTTAAAACCCTTTCCAAAATCTTTGCATAGTTTTGATCATCCTCAACAATTAAAATTTTTCCCTTTTTTATCTCTTCACTCATTTTGTAGATATTTCTTAACTTTTTCAATTAGCAAATTATGATCTACAATGGGTTTGGGAATATAGTCATCCGCTTTACTTTCTTCAAGGAACCTTTCGGCATCACCACGCATGGCATGTGCAGTTGCAAGTATAATTGGAATTTTTGATGTAATTTCATTTTCCTTTATCATCCTTGAAAGTTTTAACCCATCAACTTGAACCCCGTTTACAAATGTGCCCGGAAGTGAGACATCCATTATGATTAAATTAACGTCACCGGAGTTTAAAAGGTTTATTATCTCTTCTCCGTTGTCTGTAACCGTCACTTTAAAACCACCCTTTCTTTCCAAAATTATTTTAAACAATTGCGCCGTCATAGCATCATCCTCAACAACAAGGACATAGACCATCGCCTTATTCTACTTTGTTTTAAGTTGTTTGTTTATCAAATCTATTAACCTATCGGGATTCAAATTAAGCTCACTTTTGTCAAAAACGATGATGCCTAGGCTTTTTGAAAGAAGTTCTCTTTCTTCTTCAGTCGTTGGCTCGGGATAATTGGTCACTACAAGAATCGGTAGATTCGGAGCCAGCTTATTCAACCTTAATTCTTTTATCACATCATATCCATTTAACTCGGGCATCATTAAATCGAGTAAAAGTATATCGTAATTATTCACCTTGATTTTTTCAATGGCTTCTTTACCATTGCTCGCATAGTCGATCTTATATCCATCAGGCAGAATTTTTTGTAAATAAAGTTTAACATTTACATCATCATCCGCAAGCAGGATGTTAATTTCATCCTTTTCTTTTACAAACTGTTTCAAAAGGTTCAAAAGATAAGCTGGATCAACCGGCTTTTCAATAACATTTGGATGAAAGTTAACAAATGAAAGATTTAAAAGTTCCTTAACTTTCTGCAGATGGCCCGTCAAAATTATAATTGGAATGTCTCTAACCTCCGGGGTCTCACGCACTTTCAAAAAAAGATCAAAACCATTTTTCACTTCAGCTGATGCCTTATGTGGAATTGCATAATCAAGGATCAAAACATCAGGTTTAAGATTTAAAATATAGTTCCATCCATCTTCAGCATTGCTCGCCCAGACAAACCTGAAGGAGTTTTTAACAAGAAATGATCTCAAAAAATCAGCAAACTTTTTATCATCATCAACAACAAGTATTAATAAGCCTGAATCGCCATAAACCTTTCCTGCTTCAACTTCAAAATTTTCATCATATGTAGTTTCAGAGAGCGGAATTGTAAATACTACAGTTGTGCCCTTACCCTCACCCTCGCTGTAAAGTTCAACAACTCCACCCATAAGTTCAACCAAACTTTTTGTAATCGCAAGTCCAAGCCCTGTGCCTCCATATTTTCTTGTTGTTGTTCCATCAGCCTGAACAAACTTTTGGAAAAGCTTAGCTTGTTTCTCCTTTGGTATTCCGATGCCGGTATCAATAACTGTAAATTGACAAAAACCCTTATCCTCAAAAACCTCCGCCTTAACAGTTATCCCACCTCTGTGTGTAAATTTTATCGCATTCCCAATAAGATTTAACAAAACTTGCTTCAATCTGTTTCTATCCCCCCTTATAAAAACTTTTCTATCGGGATAAATAAATTTATATTCGAGCTTTTTCTGCTCCGCCTGAACATGGGACAATGTCCAAACCTCATAAAGAAGTTCCGACACTTCAACATCCTCTATGTTGAGTTCAAGCTTGCCAGCTTCAATTTTCGCAATGTCAAGTATATCATTTATGATATTCAAAAGATGTTTCGCACTCATCAAAGCATTGTCTATAAATTTCATCATCTCTTCATTATTTTCATACAATCCCTCTTTTATCAAGTTCAAGAAACCAATAATTGAGTTCAAAGGGGTTCTCAACTCATGCGAAGTATTCGCAAGAAATTCACTCTTGAGCCTGTTCAATTCTTGAAGTTGTGCATTTGCAATTTCAAGTTGTTCGGCGTATAACTTTAACTTTTCCTCTGCTTTCTTCTGCTCCGTTATATCACGATTTATGCCAACAGTCCCGATTAGATTTCCACGGGAATCCCTAACGACCGAAAGTGAACTGCTCACATATATTTTTTCACCAAACCTATTGTAATGTATTGCCTCCCCGTTCCAAAAGCCTTTTTCCCAAAGTATCCTTCTAATCTCTTCCCTTGATAGACCTGGAAATTCAGCTGGAATAACTTCGCTTATTTCCTTTCCAATGACCTCTTCCGCTTTATATCCATACATCTTCTCAGCTGCCTTATTCCATGATGTTATTCTAAAATTCAAATCAGCAGCAATTATCGCATCGTTAACATTTTCAATTAAATTGGCTTGATATCTGATCTGTTCTTCTATCTTTTTCCTCTCAGTTATGTCTGACTGAATCCCAAGGTAATATGTAACTCCGTGCAACTCATCTTTAATAGATGAAATTGAAAGGAAAGCAAAATAAAGCTCCCCATTTTTCCGCTTATTAATTATTTCACCTGACCAATGCCCTTTTGTTAAAATTGAATCCCACATGTTTCTATAAAATTCCTCATCATGAAGGCCAGACTTCAAAATCCTCGGATTTTCACCAATCACCTCATCCTTCGAATAACCGGTTATTCTACAAAAGGCGTCATTGACTTCAAGTATAGTCGCTTGTTCATCGGTTATAACAACAGCATCATTTAAATTAAGCAGAAGATTTGATAAAAGTTTATCTCTTTGTTCAGCTTTAATTTTATCTGTTATATCAAGCATTGTTCCAAGGAGTGCAGGCTTACCCTCATAAATTATGGGATTGTTAAAAACTTCAACCCACGCAATTTCACCATTTTTCTTCATAACTCTGAAAGAAAAACTACCGCTGGAAATATCTCCCTTCAAATTTGAAGCGAACATCTCAAATACTTTCTGCCTATCATCGGGATGAACAAACTCAAAAATGGATCTTGTGTCAAGTATTTCATCTTTGCTAAAACCTAAAATCGATACAAGCTGACCACTTACGAATTTAAATTTGCCATCTTGGAAAATATATGTCCCTACAAGCGAACTTTCAACAAGGGTTCTATATTTCTCTTCAGATTCCTTAAGTTTTTCCTCCCACATCTTTTGTTCACTGATGTCTTCTATCATGCCTTCATAGTAAAGAACATTGCCCACAGCATCCTTAACAGCCCTTACATGTTCGCGAACATATATTTCCTTGCCATCAAGGCGTTTTAACCTATTTTCATAATTTGATACCATATCAGTAATTTCAAAAGCTCGAACAAACTTAAGCCTGTCCTCTGGATTTACATAAAACTCAGAAGCGTTTCTCTGCAATATCTCGTATTTATTTTTTGCCCCGAAGATCCTTACAAATGCTGGATTTACATCAATTATTTTACCATCTGGAGTTGATCTATATACCCCGATAACAGCATTTTCAAAAAGATCCCTGTATTTTCGTTCAGCTTGAATTAGCTCATCCTCAAATCTTCTTTTCTCAGTGGTGTCAATTTCAACAAACTGAATTAACTTAATAGGACCATACTTTATTAAGTTTCCATTTAACTCTGCGTATCTTATCCCCCCAGTCTTCGTTAAAAACCCAACTTCAAAAGCCTCGTGTTCCTTCCCTTCAATTATGTTTCTTATATATTCCCTAACCACCTCTATGAAATCTGGAACGACAAGATCAAAAATATAAAACTCTTTTATCTCATCGAGAGTGTAACCATGGAAGTTAAGAGCGTAATCGTTGGCATATTTTATTTTACCACTTAAATCAGTTAGAATTATCCCGCTAACGGAAGAATGAAAAATGTTTTCCCAAAACTTTTCAGTTTCCATGATTTTTTTCTCAATTGAAATCCGACCCAACGAAAACAAAATCCCGAGAACTATGCCAGTAATAGTAGGTACAATAAAAAAAGAAAGAACCTCTAATTTCCCCCCGCGAATCCACTCAATTACAAATGCTATAAAATCTGAAATCAAAACGGTCAATACAACATTCATAAGGATTATAACCACATTTGAATGCCTCTTCCCCGCCATGCCGATTCCAAGTTCCATGGCTTACACAATAAAATTTTGTTTTCAGCTTAAATTCCCCATCAAGACGATGGGGTAAATAGATTTAAAATGTCGAAATGAAAAATTTTCAAAATTTAACCTACTTTAAATAACTTTCTCCTAAGCACAATTTAAACATATTCACAAAAAATTGCAACTACATATGCAAACAACTTTAAACATTGAAACCAAAGAGATAATTCATGAAGGAAAACCACCTTCCGACTGGTCAATTATACTGACAAACGGCAAATATAGCGCCCTTATCCTTTATAACGGGACAGGACAAAGCTTCCACGAGCACCCCACATTTAACTCGATAATCAAATGGATTCCAAAAGTAAATTCTCAACTTGGGCGTTTTGTTTATGTTAAAGATATCGAAACAGATGAAAATTGGTGCCTAAACCTACCCTCAAACTACAAATTTAACCTTTGGAAGGTTCACTTTGGCATCGGTTATTTAAAAATTGAGACAATGAAAGAGCAAATTTTGGGAGAAATAACCTATTTTGTGCCAATCGATAAAGACCTTGAATACTGGATTATAAAAATCAAGAATAAATCAGGACGAAAAAAGCATTTTAAAATTTTTTCAGCCGTTGAACTCTCGCTTGGAAATTTGCACCCTTCAATACTTGATCCCTATGCCTACGAACTTTTCGTTAGAACTTGGGTTAAAGATAAAACTCTATATGCAACGAAGACATTTTGGATTGATAAAATAAAAGAAAGGGCAAACAAAAGTTGGGACAAAATTGTATTTTTCGCATCTGATCCTCCACCAGAATCTTTTGATTCTTTGAAGTCGGCGTTCATCGGAGATGGAACCATTGAACTACCACAAGCAGTAAAAGAAGGTTGGTGTTTTGAATCAATAGCAAATGGAAGAGAAGCTATTTTTGCATTTCAACACGATGTTGAAATCGAAAATGAAGAGGAAAAGGAAATTTTAATTTCGCTCGGAATTTTAAACGAAAGGACAAAGCCTGATGCTAAAATTGAAATTGCGAAAAATGATTTCGCAAAAACTTCTTCGTATATCACACATGAACTAATCGAAAAAGGAATTAAAGTTCAAACACCAGATGATGTGGTAAATATCTTTGTAAATAATTGGAACAAATACCAAAACTGGATTTGCTTCAATTTGCATAGATATCCAGCAAGCAATTATGTAGCTGGATTCGATTTGGTCGGTTATAGAGACGCACTTCAATCGATACTCGGAATTTTGCCGATAAATCATAGAATTTGCAAAGAACGACTTATTTATCTTTTCAAATTTCAGTTTAAAAATGGGAACACATGTCATAGTTTCAACCCAATTGATAACTACGCTGAGATTTCAAATCAAAGTGACGATCCCTTGTGGCTTTGCATAACGATGTTTGAATATCTTAAAGAAACAGGTGATTTAGAGATTCTGAAACATGAGGTTAATTATTACGATTCGGATGAAAAAAATTCCATTTATCTTCACCTTAAAAAAGCAATTGACTTCGTCCTTGGATTGCGAGGAAAACATGGACTTGTTCTCTTGCGAGGTGGGGATTGGAATGACGCCTTAAATTTTGCTGGGATTCAAAATATAGGGGAATCGACACTTGCAAGCATGATTTTGCTTTACACTTTAAATGAATGGATAAAACTGAATGAGTTTTTAAAAATTGATGTTGAAGATTATAAAGCTGAGCGAGATAAACTCAAAGATTCAATCAATGAACATTGCTATGAAGAATATAAAAAACTTGACAACGCTGGTTGGTTCATTAGAGCAATTACGGACGATGGCGAAAAAATTGGCAGTTATTTTTCAAAAGAGGGAAAAATTTATTTGGAACCACAAGTCTGGGCAGTTATAAGTGATGCCTGCGATAAAGAAAGAAAAATCAACTGCTTAAAATCTGTGATAAAATTTCTTGAATCAACTTATGGTTTCTTACTGCTCGATCCAGCATATACAAAGGTCGATGAAAAACTTGGCATAATAACAAGGTTTTTGGCTGGGGAAAAAGAAAATGGGAGTTTCTTCATTCATGCAAATTCATGGGCAATCATAGCATTATCAATGCTCAAAGATGAGTTCAAAGAGAAAGCATTTGAAATTTATTCAAAGCTTATACCTTTAAGATTTATGAATGACAAAAGATATAAAGCTGAACCGTTTGTTTATCCACAATATATTTGTGGTAAGGACTCGCCCCATTTTGGAGAAGCATCCTTCACATGGCTTACAAGTTCATCTGCGTGGATGTTCAAGGCTTTCTATGAATATATCTGTGGCATCAGACCTGATTATGAAGGCATTCGTATTGAAAGACCAGTTTTTCCAGCCAACTGGAACGAGGTTACAGTTGATAGAGTTTTTAGAAATTGTATTTATAAGTTCAAGTTTAAGCAAACAGGTGAATTTTCCATAGAGTTCGAAGGACGAAAGTTATCAACGCAGACTTTACCATCGTGCGGGTGCGGAGGGGCGCACGAAGTTGAAATTTTCTTTTGAAAATTCTATTTTAAAATCAAAAAAGGGATATACAATGGCAAAGTTCTCAACTATTGCAGTTTCATTACTTCGCTTTGCTTCAGGAGTGATGCTTATGTATTTCCATGGGCTTGGGAAGGTTAAAGGTGCGGTTGGACATTTCTTCGGCGGAAATGAATGGAGATTTATAAATACAGTAAAAAGTATTGGTTTTCCGGTTCCTGAGTTATTTGCTTTAGCTGCAGCAGCGTCTGAATTCATCGGTGGAATTTTGCTTGCGATTGGCTTATTCACGAGACATTCTGCATTTTTTATTGCCTTCACAATGGCTGTTGCAATTTATCGGCATCTTACAACTGATTTAAGATTTGAACTTGCTGGTTTATACTTTTTGATAGCGCTTGTATTCATCTTCAAAGGTGGTGAGGGGATATCAGTTGACAGTTTGATAAGAAAGGGGAAAATTTAAATCGAGTCGGGGCGCCCGGACTCGAACCGGGGACCTCTTGCTCCCAAGGCAAGCGCGCTAACCATCTGCGCTACGCCCCGAAATTTCAATTACAAATATATCAAAACGACGCCGAAAAATCAAGTTTGAAAAAATTCATCTAAACCTATGGAAATCACGCTAAAAAAAGGCAAAGAAAAAAAGATCAAAAATTTCTATCTCTGGATTTTCAGAGATGAAATTGAAAATTTCGAAAAACTTAAAAAAGAACCTGTTCAAATTGTCAATGTGAAAAGCTCAGACAACGAATTCCTCGGAAAGGCGTTCTTTAATCCAAAATCTCACATAGCTGCCCGAATCCTAACGCGAGACAATGAAAAAATAGATACCAACTTTTTCAAGAGAAGGATAAAAGAGGCAATTGAAAAAAGAAAAAAATTAAAAATCAAATCTAACGCGCTTCGCTTAATTCATGCTGAGGCGGATGAAATCCCTGGACTTATCGTGGATAAATTTGACAATTATCTTGTTCTTCAAATTAGAACCGCCGGCATTGAAAGCTTCAAACATGAAATTACAACTGTTTTAACAGACCTTTTGAAAATTTCTGGGATCTACGAGCGAAGCGATATGGAATCTCGCAAGGAGGAAGGGCTTGAGACATTGTCAGGTGAACTTTATGGACATGTTCCAAGATATGTTGAAATTGAGGAAAACGGTTTAAAATTTCTCGTTGATCTGCACTATGGACAAAAAACAGGATTTTATCTTGATCAACGGGATAATAGAAAAAAGATCAAAGAAATGGTAAACAAAGGTGATAAAGTTTTAGATCTTTTCTGCTACTCGGGCGCATTTAGCATTTACTGCGCAAGTGCGGGAGCAAGCGTAATCGGTGTGGATTCAGATAGAAGTGCAACTGACCTTGCGAGGGAAAATGCAAAAATAAATAAATTAAGCGATAGAATAACCTTTCTAACTGGGGATGCTTTTGAAACTGTTGAATCATTAGCAAACTCAGGCGAAAAATTTGATTTAATTATCATAGATCCACCGGCGATGACTAAAACTAAGAGAGGGGCTGAAGGCGTTAAGTGGGCTTTTCACAAATTAATTTTAAATTCACTTAAAATGCTTGAACCCGGCGGTAAATTAATGGTTTCATCCTGCGCATACCATGTTTCACTTAACATGCTTAAAGAAGCAATTAGATTTGCAAGTAATGATATTGGGAAAAAATTAAGAGTTATTGATGTAACCTTTCAACCTGAAGATCATCCCTGGATACTTCAAATGCCAGAAACCTTATATCTTAAAACAATTTATCTTGAAGTTTTAAAATGAAAGCGATGGAAGTTTTTGAAAAGTTTTTTAAAACCGACTCCCCACTTTTGATCGCTCACCGGGGATTATCCGCAGTTGCCCCGGAAAATACACTTTCTGCTTTTAAATATGCAATTCGTTCAAAAGCCGATATGATTGAAGTTGACATTCGCCTTACTAAAGATGGAACTCCGGTTATAATTCATGATGCTAAAGTTGATAGGACAACAAATGGAAGGGGAAAGGTTAAAAATTTCTATCTTTGGACTTTGAAAGAACTGGACGCGGGTAGTTGGTTTGATTTAAAATATAAAGGTGAAAAAATACCAACACTTGATGAGACTTTAAAATTTATAAACGGGAAAATTCCTATAAACATTGAAATCAAAACATCAACCAGAAAAAATGAAATAGCCGAAAAAGTTCTCGCTATCGTTTTTGAAAATGGATACGAAGAAAAAACCCTAATAAGTTCATTCGACCCGCGAGTTTTAAGAAGGATAAAAAAATTGACAGACGAAATACCAACAGCTCTTCTTTACCATTATCCAATTTATTTCAACCCCATCAAGACACTTAAAAATCTAAATGCTGTCGCTTTAATACATAATTTTAAGTTCACGACATCGAATCTTGTCAAAAAAATACATGATGCGGGTTTTAAAATTTTCGTCTATACTGTGAACGATCCAAAAGATATAAGAAAAATGATAGATATTGGGGTCGACGGAATTATAACAGACAATGTGCGCTTGGCTCGAAATGTTTTAAAATTACTTCACTAAACTTACAGTTGTGGTTATCTTTTGACTCATCGGAATGGTCATTTCAACTTGTCCCGATATTCCCATGGCCATTTCTATTTCCGATGCCGTTTCAGAACGAACCAAAAGTCCACTTTTCAAGTCAACCCATATCTTTCCGATGTTTTTCCCTTCACCCTCAAGACCATAATTCATTCCCTGAAACATACCCTGTCCTGAAATTGAAAAACTAGAATTAAGTATCAACCTCGCACATTCTATACCATTTACTTTTTCCACACCATCAAAAGTGTATTGTCCCTGCGCTTTTACAATCGTTTGTCCACCTTCATTAGAAGTTGTGTCGGTATAAGAAAAATCCCAAGACTCACCCTTAGATACTTTCCTTTCAGGGAAAACCACAGTATGTGAATATGTTCTTTTATCAATCCTTCGACCAACTCCCATAGGCAATTCACTCGCTTTCATATCAAGAACTTCAAAGCTTATTCCTTTACCATACTTATCGAGAACTTGCTTTAACTTTAAATGCATTGGGATGACAAAGTTTGTATCAAGTGGCGGGGTTTGCGTTTTGACCCCAGTTTTGATTGTGTCAACTAAAATTATCATTTCAATATTCCCCGCCGGTGAAACATCTTGGATGAAATAAGAAAATTTCGTCTCCGTTTTTGAATTTACAACCTGCTCCATTCCCATAGCGGACTGTGTTAAAACTCCTTCACTTGAAAGGAAGTAAACAAAATTTTTCCCCTTCTCCGGCTGAAATCTAAGCAAAACTTCCTGTGAATATAAAAATTGTGAAAGGAAGAAAAAAGAAATAAACGCTAAAAAGATTTCCCTCATTTAAAGCTCCTCATTTTTTGTTTATTTTTCGACAATATAACTCAAACAGAAAGAAAAAACAAATTTTCCCTTTCTTCTACAAATTGCTCAATTTTTCAGTTTTTGTTATATTATCTCAAAATAAACGATGGAAAGCAACCATGGCTTATCTCGTGACCGCAAGAAAATGGAGACCGTCAAAGTTTAGCGAAGTTGTAGGTCAAGAACATGTAACGGCGACGCTTTTAAATTCACTTAAACTTGGACGAGTCGCCCATGCTTATATCTTCGCTGGGCCTCGAGGCATCGGAAAAACAACGGTTGCAAGAATTCTTGCTAAAGCAATAAATTGCCTTAATCCTCAAGATTATGAACCTTGCAACGAATGTGAAATGTGCGTTGAAATTTCAAATGGCAGAAGCATCGATGTCCTTGAAATTGACGGAGCTTCAAACAGAGGAATTGATGAGGTAAGAGACCTTCGCGAATCAGTGAGATACACGCCAACAAAAGCGAAGTATAAAGTTTATATTATTGACGAAGTACACATGCTCACAAAGGAAGCTTTCAACGCACTTTTAAAAACACTTGAAGAGCCACCACCACATATACTTTTCATCTTCGCAACCACAGAACCCCATAGAGTGCCATCGACAATTCTATCAAGATGCCAAAGGTTTGACTTTAGAAGAATTGAGATACAAAAAATTATTGAACGATTAAAACTTATCGCGCAACAGGACAAAATTCAAATAGATGATGATTCACTTTTCACAATTGCGAAAAAGGCAAATGGTTCGCTGAGAGATGCCTTAAGCATATTTGATCAAGTTGTATCATTCTGCGGCGAAAAGATAAAATTCGAGGATGTGATCAAAGCTCTTAACATAATTGATCAGGAAATTTTCTTTAGAGTTACAGACATAGTTAAAGAGAAAAATATAAAAGCTGGACTCGAGCTTGTCGATGAAATAACTAAACTTGGTTATGACTTTCAAGAATTCTTGACCGGTCTATCTGAACATTTAAGAAATTTCCTTGTTGTGATAACGACAAAATCAACTGAACTTATTGAAGCGACAGAATATTACAAATCTCGCTATATCAGCCAAGCTAATAACTTCACTGAATCAGATATAATAAGAATGTTAAAAATTGTAAACGATGCCGAAGCTTCAATAAAATGGGCACCCCAGCCAAGGTTAAAACTTGAAATGGTTATAACTCAACTTGCATCTCTTGATAGTGCTGTAAAAATTCAAGAACTGCTTGCAAAAATCGAAGAACTTGAAAAATATCTTAATTCATCCGGAGGCGCTAACCCCGAAAATTTTAATATTCCCCCGGAAGGGGGAAATAAATCGAAAGTTGAGATGTCGCCGACATCGCAAAATATACAACCAAAGCCATCCCAAAAGACTGAAACTCTGACACTTCAAAGCGATGATATCGATAGCATCAATAAATTATTTGATGAGCCCACCCAAACCTACGAGAAAAAGATATTTCAGAAACGCGAAACACCAAAAATTATAGATCCCGAGAAAATTTTAAATTTAATTCGCGAAAAATGGGATGAGATTGTAAATAAAGCCCAAAGTTATAATTTAAATCTCACTACGGCTTTGAAATTTTCATGGCCCATTGCAATAAAAGAGTCCAAACTTAACATTGGAACATCAACTGATTTACATCTTGAATGGATAAAGAAAAATAGAAGTTTTCTGAGAGAGAAAATTAAAGAATTATGCAACCTTGATCTTGAAATCGATGTTAAAATAGCCGAGGTAGAGCAATTAAATGAAAAAATTAAACAACTCAGCCCCGATTTAAAATTAAAAAAACTTATAGATGATTCTCCATTTGTCAAATCGCTTATTGAAATCCTTGACGCCAAACCGATTGATTAATAAATTGCTCCTTTCCCTTCTCTTTTTCTTTTCAGTTCAGGCACTTTCAAACAGTTTCAAGTTTGCAAAATATGCTGGTGATTTTTTATCAATTGGAGTTGGAGCTAGAGCCCTTGGAATGGGTGGAGCATTTACAAGTGTTGCAAATGATATCACAGCTGGATACTGGAATCCTGCAGGTTTAACCGAACTATCAAGCGCTCAACTAATTTTAATGCATGATGAAAGATTCGCTGGTATTGTAAATTATGATTATCTTGGATTTGCCCCAAAGCCAGCAGACTTTTTCTCATTTGCTTTCTCAATCATTCGCATTGGGGTTGAAGATATACCTTATACAAATGACGCTTTTTTTGATACTAACGGAAATGGCATCTTTGACCCCAACATAGATCGACTTGACCCTGATAGAATTTCTTTTGTTTCGTCCGCCGATTGGATTTTCATAACATCCTTCGCAAGAAATATAAAAGAAAAATTTTCGCTTGGTGGAAACATAAAATTCATTTATAGGAAAATTGAAAAGAACTCTGGCATCGGCATTGGGTTTGATCTTGGGTTAAAATATAAACTTCAAAATTTCTCCATAGGAGCAGTTATAAAAGATGTAACTTCAACTCTAATCGCATGGAATACCGGCAGAAACGAAATTGTAGTACCTTCACTGACGCTTGGAATAAGCAGAGAATTTGAAATTTTGTGGGGTAAATTTACACCATCGTTGGATTTAATAACAAGATTTGAAGGAAGGAACAAAACTGCGTTAGTCGGCACTAATTTTATAAGCTTTGACTTTAACGCCGGGTTTGAATACTCATTCAAAGATAAAATTTCAGTAAGGTCTGGTTTTACTGAAAATAAAGAATTTACACTTGGAGCTGGATTAAAGATAAATCGTCTTGACATTGATTACTCATTCGCAAAATTTGATTCTGAATTGGGAAACACACACAGGGTTTCATTGAAATTTTCAATCAATTAAAACAAAAAAACAGATTCTCGCTGATGAAACTTTACGCTCTTGCAGTAGCTGCACATCCAGATGATGTAGAGTTAAGTTGCAGTGGAACTATAATAAAACTAACTCAGAAAAATTACCCTGTCGGAATCCTTGATCTCAGCCGAGGCGAACTTGGAACGAGGGGAAATGCAAAGATAAGAGAAAAGGAGGCAAAGGAGGCAGCGGTGCTTATGGGTGTAAGCGTCCGTGAAAATCTCAACTTACCTGATGGAGGAATAGAAGTTACGCATGAGAATAAACTTGAACTAATAAAGATCATAAGAAAATACAAACCCGAAATAATTTTAGCGCCTTACTGGATTGAGCGACATCCTGACCACGAGAACACAAGCAAACTCGTCCGAGAAGCGTGGTATCTCTCAGGGCTTGCAAAGTTAAAAACTAAATTAAACGGAAAAGTTCAAGAACCTTTCCGACCAAAGAAAATTTTTTTCTATGTTCAGTACTTCTATCAACAGTTTACACCAAATCTCATAATTGACATATCCGATGTTTTCGATAAAAAGTTAAAAGTCATCGAATGCTACAAATCTCAATTTTTTAATCCGCAAGTGAAATTCAATGCTAAAGAAACCCTGTTGAGCACACCAGACTTTAAAGAATACCTGATTGCAAGGGCTCGTTTCTTTGGTGAAATGATCGGGAAAAAATACGGCGAACCGTTTTTAACTTTAAGCCCGGTCGGTTTAAATGGAATTGACGATGTAATTCTACCCGAACGAAGTTAAAATTAAAAATTACCCGAACTTGAAAACTGAGGAAATTTTAGGGCTTGTAAATGTAATTTTTTATGCTGTGCATATAGTTGTCTTTTCAACGCTTGGATACAAGCAAGGGAAAGCTAACGGCGTGAAATCTGTGATTCTTATTTTGATTTTTTTGCTTGTTTTATTTTTTGTTTCAATACAAGTCGGTGGTTTTATAGCCCAGATATTTTTCATAGGGAAAGAAATGACATCAAAATTAAAATCCATTCACGATACATTGGTTATCATCATCGCGACTGTCATAGAACTACCCATTTGGTTCACCTTTTTGAAAAAGAAAAGAAAGCACGAGGATGAAACAGAAAACGATAGCTTTGATAGCCCACGATAGAAAAAAAGCCGATATGGTTGCATTTGCAACACAAAATAAGAAGAAACTTGAAAAATTTAATCTTATCGGTACTGGAACAACAGCAAAACTTGTGCGAGAAAAAACAGGATTGAAAGTTAAGGCTTATCACTCCGGTCCATACGGTGGAGATGTTGAAATTGCTGCGCTTGTTGTGAAAGGAAAATGTAATATGGTTATATTTCTACATGATCCACTTGAACCACACCCACATGATCCTGATATTAAAACTTTAATGCGCGTTTGCGATGTTTACAACATCCCCTTAGCCACAAATCTTGCAACGGCAGAAATACTTATAAATGCTATTTCAGAACCGCTCTCAGATTGAAAAAATCCTCCCACACCTCATTTTGATTTAAAAAAACCCTTTTTTAATTTTGATAAAAAATGTGGCAAAATCCATGACCAAAATAGTTGAAGTTAAGAATATAAAAATTGGTGGTGGAAATCCAATTGTCGTCATAGCTGGACCATGCGTCGTTGAAAACTACGAGATAACTTACGAGACAGCAAAGCGAGCCAAAGAGGTTACATCTGAACTTGGGATGCCATTTATTTTTAAATCGAGCTATAAAAAAGCAAATAGAACAAGTTTAGAAGGATTTACAACAATTGGGGAAAAAATAGCGCTTGAAATACTTTCTCAGATAAAGCGAGAACTTGACATCCCTGTTCTCACCGATATTCACTCTGAGGCGGAAGCGGAAATGGCAGCGGAATATGTTGATGTGCTTCAAATACCTGCGTTTCTTTGTAGACAAACGGAACTTTTAATTGCTGCTGGAAAGACGGGCAAAGTAGTTAACATTAAAAAAGGCCAATTCATGGCTCCTGAAGATATGAAATACGCAGCTGAAAAAGTTGCTTCAACAGGGAACGATAAAATTTTGCTAACCGAGAGAGGGACAACATTCGGGTATCATAATCTTGTCGTCGATATGCGTTCTCTCCCGATTATGCGCTCAACCGGTTACCCTGTTGTAATAGATGCGACGCACTCAGTTCAATTACCAAGCATTGGTGGGAAATCCGGTGGAAGGCCGGAATTTATTTTTCATATAGCGAGAGCAGCGGTAGCGGTCGGGGTTGATGCAATTTTTCTTGAAACACACCCTGAACCATCAAAAGCTTTGAGCGATGCTGCAAGTCAACTGAAACTTGACTATCTCTACGATTTGCTATATCAAGTGAAACAAATTGATGAACTCGTCAAAAAGTTTGAACAAGCGAGCGTACTCAAATGAAAGTTCGAAAAGGCGCAACAGAAAAAGCTCAAAAAGTTAAAATGATTCTTCTTGACGTTGACGGCGTCTTGACCGATGGAAGTATAATTTACTCATCAAACTGCGGAGAGATCAAAGTTTTCAACGCACAAGATGGTTTTGGAATTGTGCGAGCAATTGAACTTGGATTAAAGGTTGGAATTATAACGGGTAGGGAATCAGATATAATCAAAAAAAGAGCAAATGAACTTGGGATAACAGATCTTATTCAAAATGCCATTGACAAAGTAAAACCATTTGAAACATTGGCATCAAAATATAACCTAAAACCTGAGCAATTTTGTTATGTTGGTGATGACATCCTTGATATTCCGCTTTTGAAAATAGTTGGTTTCAGCGCAGCTCCTGCAAATGCAAGAAGTGAGGTTAAAAGAGTCGTTGACTATGTTGCTTCAGCTTCAGGTGGAAATGGAGCAGTAAGAGAAATAATTGATTTTATACTGCGGGCGCAGAAAAAAATTTGATGATGTAAAAAGCAAAAATGATTGATAAAATAATAATTCGCGGGGCGAGACAGCACAACTTAAAAAACATAAATCTTGATATACCACGAAATAAATTCATCGTAATAACCGGGGTTTCAGGCTCCGGCAAGTCCTCACTCGCCTTCGATACGATCTACGCCGAGGGACAACGAAGATATGTGGAATCTCTATCCGCTTATGCAAGACAATTTCTTGACATAATGGAAAAACCGGATGTTGACTTGATCGATGGCTTAAGCCCCGCTATCTCAATTGATCAAAAATCAGTAAGCCACAACCCTCGTTCAACAGTTGGAACCGTGACCGAAATTTACGATTACCTGCGTCTTCTATTTGCAAGGGTTGGAGTTCAATTTTGCTATAACTGTGGGAAACGGGTTCAAAAACAATCAATAGATCAAATCGTCGAAAGCATCATCAAGCTTGGCGAGGGAACGAGAATTGAAATTTTAGCTCCCGTCGTCCGAGGAAGAAAGGGACATTATCGAGAACTCTTTGAAAAAATTTTAAAAGATGGATTCCTACGCGTTAGAGTTGACGGTAAGGTGAGAGAGATAACCCCAGGGATGCAAGTAGATAGGTATAAAATTCACAACATTGAAGTTTTAATCGACAGGATCATTATATCGAAGGAATCAAAAAGAAGAATTTATGAGTCCGTCGAACTTGCGCTTGAATATGGGAACGATTCTATAATTGTAAATGATGGCAAAGAGGATCTATTTTTCAGCAAGCATCTCGCTTGTATTGATTGTGGAATAAGTTATGAAGAACTTTCACCAAACTCATTCTCATTTAACTCCCCATATGGTGCTTGCCCCGATTGTGATGGACTTGGCGAAAAAATGGAATTTGATTTAAAGCTTATAATTCCTAATCCATCTCTTTCAATTTCTGAGGGAGGACTTGCTCCCTATGGAAAAGAAAGAAACACTTGGGAATGGTCGCTCTTAAAATCTGTGGCAAGAAAATACGAAATTGATCTTGACAAGCCCATTAAAAAACTTTCAAAAGAAAAAATCAATATCCTTCTTTACGGCGCTGGCGATGAAAAATTCCCGGTTAAATATGAATATTCCGATGGCTATGTGGCAACCTATACACAAAAATTTGACGGGGTGATAAACTACTTAAAACAACTTTACAATAATACAACATCTGAAGGGATTCGTGAATGGGTCGAAAAATTTATGAGTACGCAGATATGTAAAACATGTGAAGGGAAAAGATTAAAAAAATCTTCCCTATCGGTAAAATTGGTCGATGCAAAAACCGGAAAGAAAACGGGGATTGACGAAATAGTTTCAATGTCGATAAAATCAGCATATGAATTTTTTGAAAACCTCAATTTAACCGAGAGAGAACTTTTAATTGCAAATCAAATTCTTAAGGAAATAAAATCAAGATTAAAATTTCTTCTTGATGTCGGGCTTGATTATCTAACGCTCGATAGATCAGCGAAAACCCTCTCTGGAGGCGAATCGCAAAGAATTCGCCTTGCAACTCAAATTGGCTCGCAACTTTCGGGTGTTCTATATGTACTTGATGAACCGAGCATAGGTTTACACCAAAGAGACAATCTGAAACTGATTCAATCATTGAAAAATTTAAGAGACCTTGGAAATACAGTTATAGTTGTTGAACATGACAGAGAAACGATTGAAAACGCCGACTTTGTAATAGACCTTGGTCCGGGAGCTGGAAAGTCTGGAGGAAATGTCATTGCTGTTGGAAAACCCCACGAACTTGATAATAACTCCTTAACTGCACAATATCTAAAAGGAAAAAAGAAGATCGAAATTCCACAAAAACGAAGAGAAGGAAATGGGAAATACCTTATTCTAAGAGGTGCAAGGGGCAACAACCTCAAAAACATAGATGTGAAATTTCCACTTGGAAAATTTATCTGCGTCACTGGTGTAAGCGGGTCTGGAAAATCAACGCTGATTGGGGAAACACTTTACAGAATTTTAGCAAAACATTTCTACAACTCGGTTGAAGAACCATTACCATATGACTCAATTGAAGGAATTGAAAACATCGATAAGGTAATCGAAATTGATCAATCTCCAATTGGGAGGACACCGCGTTCAAATCCAGCAACTTATACGGGTGTTTTTACCTTCATAAGGGAGCTATTCTCACAACTCCCTGAGTCGCGCCTTCGTGGTTATAAACCTGGACGATTTAGCTTTAATGTAAAAGGCGGAAGGTGCGAAGCTTGCGAAGGCTCCGGAGTCAAAAAAATAGAAATGCACTTTTTACCGGATGTATTCGTCACATGTGATGTTTGCAAAGGCAAAAGATATAACAAGGAAACGCTTGAAGTTAGATACAAAGGCAAATCTATAAGTGATGTTTTAAACATGACAGTCTCAGAAGCGCTTGAATTCTTTAAAGATATTCCAAACATTAAACGAAAGCTTCAAACACTTTATGATGTTGGACTTGGATACATAGAGCTTGGACAACCTGCTCCGACTCTATCTGGAGGTGAAGCCCAAAGAGTCAAACTTGCCACTGAGCTTTCAAAAGTTTCGACAGGTAAAACCCTTTATATACTTGATGAACCAACAACCGGACTCCATTTTGAAGACATAAAAATGCTACTTGATGTTTTAAATAAACTTGTCGATCGTGGCAACACTGTGATCGTTATAGAACATAACCTTGAAGTTATAAAGGTTGCCGATTGGATAATCGACCTTGGACCCGAAGGTGGGGACGACGGCGGTTACATCGTCGCGGAAGGAACACCGGAGGAAGTTGCACAAAACCCAAATTCTTACACAGGTAAATTTTTAAGAAAAGAACTTGGGCTTGAATAATCTATTCCCGATCAATTATTTCTTTTAGCCATGGCATTACCTCGGTTATAAAACTTGGTCCATGATGAGCAAGAAAATCGTAAATTCCCGGAGTTATAAAAACCTTATCTTCTTTTATCGCTTTCACATCCCCAAATCTACCCCGAAGAAAATTCACTATTTTATCTTTATCCCTATTTTTTGAAAACATCTTCGGCTCATAAATTATCACATCCGGGTTTAACTCCTTAACCTTATTATCATCAGGAGTGATCCACTCCGCAGGGTAATTCCCAAATATATTTTCTCCACCCAAAAGTTCAATTGCATCAGTTATATAACTGTATGCACCAAATGTCACAGGACCACCAAGATCAATCTCAACATAAACTTTAACCTTGGGCTTATTTGCTTTACGATCAGAGATCGTTTCACTTAACTTGTTCGTTAATTTTCTTTCAAGTTCCCTCGCATTTGAAAAATATCCCGCTACAACCCCTGCTTCATAACTTGTCGAAATTATCTCTGAGACTGAAGGGGGTAAACGAACTGGATAAACTTGAAATTTTTCGCCGAGATTTTTAATAAGATCAAGTTGATAACCCGTCGTCGTGAAAATTATATCCGGATTTAACTTCCTAAGTTTCTCCTCGTTAAAAGTATTATAACTCCCAACTATTACCTTCTTCCTTGCGATTTGTGGTCTGACACAGTAAACACTCACTCCAAGGACAAACTCACCAAGTCCCATTTCAAAAAGTGCCTCAGTAACCGCAGGGCTGAAACTAACAATTCTCTCGCATCTATCTGGAAGAAACAATTCTTTTCCCGTAATCTCGCAATAAACTTTTCGCATGATATCGCACTCTATTTTTAAACAAGACCCGCTTTAAATTTTTTCTTCCCTGATCAAGTTAATCTTCCTCTTAAACTCAGAACTTACCTGCTCTGGGTTTTCGGCTTTCATTATAGCTGAAACGACGGCGATACCGTCAGCGCCAGCAGTTATAACATCACCCATGTTTTCAATTGTTATTCCACCCGAGGCAAAGACAGGGATATCTTCTCCAAGAATTTCTTTTGCCCTTCTTATCATTTCAAGAGGAACAATTTCACATGAATCAACAGATGAGCTTGGGAAGATAGAACAAAACGAGATATAATCAACCTTGTTCTCCTTTGCCCATTCAATTTTCTTGATATCATTTCCGCAAGTGATGCCAATGATTTTATCATAGCCGATGATCTTTCTAATTTCGTCGCAAGATTTATCAGGTATTTCATACCCATCAAGATGTACACCATCAGCGTTAAATTTTGCACAAAGTTCAATATCATTCGCAATTAGAACAGGGACATCGTATTTATGGGCAATTTCTATCAACTTTTTCGTCGCATCGGAAAATTTTTCAAAATTTATTTCCCATGCAGATTTATCAGCCCATATTTGTATTACATCAACCCCACCATTTATTGCTTTTTCAACAATTTCACATAACCTTTCCAAACCAAGCCTTTCAACTGCAGTTATATCGACGACGAAATATAAACCGCCTTTTATCTTCATATTTTACCTCCATCCTTTGTTAACAGCATTTATATAAGCATTCCAGTAAGGATCTGTTTCAGGATAAACCAACGGTTCCTTTGTCCCATCTGGATTCTCAATCACTAACCCATATGAGGGCTCTTCAAAATACCCAACTTCCACAGATTCTATTCCATTTTCTGAAAGAACCTTTTGAAGCTCTGACACTTTCCCCTCCTTAACCGCAATTATCAAAGTTCCTTCACTAAGTGAAATATACGGATCGATTTCAAATAGCTGGCATATTTTTCTTGTCGTTTCTGAAACAATGATTTTATCTTTGAACACATGAACTCCACAACCACTTGCAACTGCCATTTCATAGATCCCACCAAGAACACCGCCTTCGGTAGCGTCGTGCATCGCTGAAACGCCATCATCTCGAACACCAATTTTAACAGCCGTCAAAGCATCATCAACAACGGAGAATTTTCGGAAATAACTTTGTGCTTCTTTTAAAAAATCTGAACCGAAATTTTTTTCAATCGTCTCCGGAAAAACGCGGGCAAGTATTCCCGTCGTTGCAATTGCAGAACCTTTTGTTATCACGATTCGATCCCCGGGCTTCGCCATGTTTGAAGAAAGATATTTGTCTATATCACCAATAGCGATAAATGTTCCGCCACCGACGATTGTGTAATCAATTCCGAAAAATTTTCCAGTATGTCCGCCAACTATTGCTATGCCAAGCTTTTCACACTCACGGTGAAATGCATCCCAATAAATCTCAAACTCCTCTTTTGTTATTTGCGGCGGGAGATTGAAATCAAGCACCGCATACATCGGCGGGATCCCACTCGTTGAAAGATCCGAAGCAAGCAAATGAACCGTAAGCCACGCCGAATCCTCAAGACCAAGTGCTGGAATAATTGAAAGCGGATCTGATGTCAATATCATAACTTGCCTATCGTTTATCTTTACCACTGCGTTATCACAACCATAATTAGGACCGACAAGAACCTCATCCCTCTTTAAGCCAAGCTTTGGATAAATTATATTATCAAAAAACAACTTTCCAACTTTCCCAAACTTTGGAAAATCAACTTGCATATCACCAAACCCAGTTTATTTAAATTTAACTCCAAAACCAAGAAAAGAACCTCCCAACGGAAATTTCAGCAATTTTTTTATACCAAAAATCTTTGGAAAAACGGCGCATCTCCAATCAAGAAACTCATAACTCTTACCATCAAGCGCTCGTTTTAATTCCTTTTTTATCATCGGCAAAGAATAAAACCGTGCATTGTAATAATATGGATTTTTGCCAAGTTTGACTTGAATTATTCGCCTTATCGTTGGCAAACTCCACCTGTTCATCAAACCCATGACAATCCCTCGCCTCGCAACTCTCTCGGCTTCTTTAAAAACTTTGACAAGATCCGGCATATACTCAAGGCATGCGACATATAAAACAACATCAAAAGATTTATCTTTAAAAGGCAAAAACTCAGCCCTCGCGTTAATAAATTTTCCCTTATCCCATAATTCCTTTGCAACTCCAAGCATAACAGGTGAGATGTCAACTCCAACGATCTTATATCCAAGCGAACCCAACCATCTTGTAAAATGTCCCGTCCCACATCCAACCTCAAGAATCTCACTAACGCCATCTATCTGATCAAGTAAAAACTTTAACAGATTTTTCTCTTGGATATCCGCCTCCTTATATTTGCCCTCGTAAAATGATTCGTAAACTTTTGCTATCTCGGGTTTAAAATACCATGGTGTAAATTGTTTATCTTTCATAGGCTTTACTCATGCTTTAATTTTGTCAATGTTTTTCAAACTGTGTTTTCTCAACTGCTTTAGCAAGCTCTCAAAATCCTTCGGCAACTTCGCCTCAAATTCAATGTACTCTTTCTTCCTGAAGTGAAAGAAACCAAGTTTCAATGCATGAAGTGTCAATCTGCTCATCAATGGTCTTTCCGGCTCGCTTTCTTTCGGCTTATACTTCTTTTTTATCTCAGACAAAAAAATTTCACTTTTGTTCCCATAAACTGAGTCTATAGCAAGCGGATGTCCAATCGCCTTGAAATGAACTCTGATCTGATGCATTCGCCCTGTAAGCGGTCTAACCTCAACAAGCGAATAATTTTCAAATTCTTCTAAAACTTTGTACTCAGTTATCGACCTTTTTCCTGACTCATAATCAACCCGCATCGTGCCGGGAACCTTCGGGTTTTCTGAAAGTGGAAGATCGATCCTTCCCTCTTTATTTCGCAAATGACCCATTATAAGGGCATAATAAATTTTGTTTACATCATGCTCTTCAAACTTTTCACTCAAGTCTGCATGTGCCTCTTCATTCTTCGCAAAGCAAATGACGCCGCTTGTTTCTTTATCAAGTCGATGAACAACAAATATTTTACCATATTCCCTCTTCAAAATATCGTAAAGATTTGGAATAGCACTTGCGAATCTATCTGGGATGGTTAAAATACCTGCGGGTTTGTTCAAAACTATGAAATCATCGTCCTCATAAATGATTTCAACTTCATCAGCAAGCATCCGGGCTTTCATAGCCGCAGAACGGGATTTAATTTGAAAAATCAAAACTCAAATTTTAAATAAAAATTTAAACCCCGAGATGAAGGTATAAAGCCAAATTCGTGATTTAAACTTTTGCTCTGCTTTCTTGCCAATATCAAAGCATCAATTGCGCTTGCGAAATGATTCGCAATTATAAAAACGAAAGAAAATTTGGCGTAATATCTAAACGCACGACTTTTAATTCTCATATCTTTATATCTTTGTCTTGATTGCTCCGAATCCCACCACCAATAAAATTTCTCCGGATCGTAAAGTTTCGCATAATCCCTATCTCTTCCTTTTCTTAAATTGTAATCATACACGCTTCTGTAATTTTCAATGTTCGCAAAAAAATCATCCGGTTTCCCATTCGGGTCAATCCCAGCGCGAATCACCGCAAAATTTATCGCATCATCGTTTAACCATCGCCCATATTCATTCAACCCAAAATAGACAAGCCATAGCGAAATCTCAGAAGCAAGAAAATACTTTCCAACATCAAATCTTTCCAAATATGCCTGCCCAAGTCCCGGCACAATCAACGAAAAACCAAATGCAACAGCTGGAGATTTTTCTCTTTTCTCATTCTCTGAAACTATCCCCGAGATGATATTTTCTCTGATTTTAAATTTATCAATATCCCCAGCGATAGCGATATTTAATACAACAAAGAGTAAAAAAATTTTTTTCATTTCATCACTTTGATTTATCTTGAAGTCACATGCCTAAGTGCAAGTTTAACAAGTTCTTCGACCGTAAATTCCTTTTTCTCGTTTTCTTTTATTGCAAGACGGATGGCTTTTTCAGCAACTTGGCGCGTAAACCCAAGCGAAATAAGAGCAAGCAACGCTTCATTTCTCACTTCAACCTGATCTGAAGATATAAATTCGAGGGGCTTTCCAGCAAATTCAATTTTTGCAATTTTATCCCGAAGCTCCACTATCACCCTTTCAGCTGTTTTCTTTCCAACCCCCGGGATCGATACAAGCGTTGATACATCACCTTGAACAATTGAGTTTTTCAGCTCCTCAACGCTCATCCCTGACATTATCGCCTGCGCCATCTTCGGACCTATACCGGACACAGAAATTAACAATTTAAAAAACTCCCTTTCTTCAACGCTTGAGAAACCATATAGAAACATTTCTTCATCCTTGACGATAAGATAAGTGTAAAGTTTCACATTTGAACCAACATCGCCAATTTTATCATAAACTGTAACAGGAATGTAAACTAAATAACTTACTCCTCCAACATCGATCACAACTTCTGTTGGAGACTTGCTGACAACTTTACCTTCAAGCGCAAATATCATTTCTTTTTGCGTTTTAATTTCACATTCATATCATCCGATAAAAATTCAGGATGTGCCTTCAAAAAAGCTTTCCAATCTCTGTATCTTGCTTGTTCTGGAACAAGCGTTCTATTGATATGGCATATTGCTACCGCAAGCGCATCAGAGACATCGTAGAATTCAGGGGATTTTTTTAAACCAAGAATTGCTCTGACCATGAATTGAACTTGTTCCTTCGTTGCATTTCCTTTACCAACAACCGCTTTTTTAATCTCGCGCGGTGTATACTCAAAAACAGATATACCAGAATTTACCGCCGAAAGTATCACAACAGCACGCACATGACCTATTTTAAAAGCAGATTGAAAATTTTTACCATAAAAAGCTGTCTCAATGGATAGCTCAGTTGGATGATATAAGTTTATTATCCGGCTTATCTCATCGTAAATTTTTTTTAACTTAATGTGAAAAATATCTTCTTCGTCAACTTTTATAATGCCATAATCGACGGCAACCAATTTCGTTCTATCAGGTTTTCCATCATGCTCCTCAACTTCAACAATCCCATAGCCAGTTATATTACTTCCAGGGTCAACGCCGAGAACTCTCATTTTAATCTTTACCTGTGATAAATTAAATTTTAAGCTCCGATTTGCTTACTATATTCAGCAAGGACAGCATCGTCAATTTCAAAGTTAGAATACACATTCTGAACATCATCGTGATCTTCTAATGCTTCAAGCAATTTCAAAAGGGTTTGCGCGTCTTTCCCTTCAACTTTGACAGTTGTTTTAGGCAACATTCTGACTTTTGCGTCATCGATCTTTATATTATTCTTTTCAAGTGCTTCTCTTACCTGTTCAAGATTTTCAGGAGCGGTGATAACCTCAAAGAAGGTATCATAGGTTTTCAAATCGTCTGCTCCCGCCTCAAGTATAATTGCAAGAATTGTATCCTCATCATATTCCTTAGGAATTTGAATAACTCCCTTCCTTTCAAATATCCACGCAACTGAACCAGCCTCACCCAAACTTCCATTATGTCTGCTAAGTATGTTTCTTATCTCTGCAACGGTTCTATTTTTATTGTCCGTTGTCGATTCAATGTAAAGCGCAACGCCTCCTGGACCATAACCTTCATAAACCACTTCTTCATAGGTAACTCCCGGAAGTTCTCCAGTTCCCCTTTTAATCGCCCTTTCAATATTCTCCCAAGGCATGTTAGCTGCCTTGGCATTTTGAATAGCTATACGCAACCTGGGATTCGTATCGGGATTTCCACCACCTTGCTTTGCCGCAACGGTTATCTCTTTAATGAGCTTGGTGAAAAGTTTGCCTTTCTTAGCATCAACTACTGCCTTCTTATGTCTTATTTGATGCCATTTTGAATGACCTGACATATTTCAACACCTCCTAAGTTTTTACTTTAAATCTTTAACTTTAAACTGTATCACTGTTTGCCCATTCCAACTTCCTTCATCAAAGGTAAACACAACACTTGCTTTACCTTTACTGACCACCTCATCATAAAGATTTCCAAGTCCATAACCAACTGCATCAATCGTAAAACTATTCACCTTAATTTTAAACTTTAAATGATTATTTCCAAAAATTTTAACATCCCAGATGGGGATATCGGCAGCAAGAAAAACTGGTTCATAATTTCCCGGACCATACGGCTCAAAATTTTTTATTATCGCCCAATATTCTGGAATAGAAATTTCGTTTATATCCACTTCAGCATCGATGTAAATCTCGCGGGTTAACATGTCATCGTCTATGACAGTGTCAGCAAATTTATTGATTGCATTTTTAAAATCAATAAGTTTTTCCGGGTCCAAAATCATACCGGCAGCGTGTTTATGCCCGCCGAATTGAATAAGCGTATTTTCACACTTTTTCAGAGCATTATAAATATCAAAATTTGGGATACTTCTTGCTGAACCCTTTAACACACCATCTGCATAAGTTAAAAGTATCGTTGGCCTGTGATACCTCTCAACTATTTTTGAAGCCACAATCCCTATAACTCCTTGATGCCAATTTTCATTATATAAAACTAAAACCTTGTCCTTTTCGTAAATCTTCTCTTCTTCAATAATCTTAATTGCTTCTTCAAAAGCTTTCCTATCAAGTGATTGCCTCCTTTCATTCTCAAGGTGAAGCTGTTCAGCCCAGTAAGATGCGGAACTATAATCATTGCTTATCAAAAACTCAACTGCTCTCGTTGCATCCCCAAGTCGTCCAACAGCGTTAATCCTCGGACCTATGACGAAACCAATGTGCCATGTGTTAATTTTTTTATTTCTCAGACCTGCCTTTTCAAGTAAAGCAAGAAACGAAACTCTCGGATTTGACGAATTTAAAAGTTCAAGACCATGCTTCACAAGAATTCTATTTTCATCAATAAGTGGCACTATATCTGCGGACGCAGCCACGGCCACATAGTCAAGATATTGAAATGGATCGATATTATCCAAAGAAAGTTTTTTTTGAAGTGCTTGAATAAGTTTAAAAGCAACGCCACACCCCGATAAATACTTAAATGGATAGTTGCAGGTTTCCTTTAAAGGGTTAAGCACTGCAAATGCCTCGGGTATCTGTTCTCCGGGTTCATGATGATCGCATATTATAACATCAATCCCAAGACTTTGGGCAAGTTTTACCTCATTTATAGCGGTTATCCCACAATCAACCGCTATCATTACATTTGCACCTTTCTGGTATGCTTTTTCAATTCCACTTCTTGAAATGCCATAACCCTCTTTGAATCTGTCCGGAATATAAACTTCTACATTCGCCCCAAGTTCTTTTAAAAAAAGATAAAGCATTGACGCCCCCGTGGTTCCATCAACATCATAATCTCCATAGATTAAAAATTTTTCTTTATGCAAAATTGCTTTGCCAATCCTATCAACTGCTTTATCCATATCCTCCATTAAAAATGGGTCATACAAATCCTCTAAACTTGGGTTAAAAAACTTATTCATTTTTTCAACTGAATCAATGCCCCTTGATACTAAGACTTTGGCAATTGGCTCTGGAATTTTAGCCCCATTGGCAAGTTCATAAACCTTGGCATAATTTTTTACCTCTACTACTTTCCATCTATTCGTCAACTTTTGCACCGAAGTTTATTTTTATTTTCAAAAAACTGGTGTGGGTCTATAAGCCAAATTCTGTCCCTCCCATCCTTTAAGATGGGAAGTGGCAGTTATTTCTCTTATGCGACCCACCCGAGAGTCCTTTGCTCCTTAGGGAGCAAAGCCGAGACGGGCAATCTCGGCTCCGTTCATTACTGAACAGAGGTCCTCTCCTATTTGGTCTTGCTTCATAAGGGGTTTGCCCTGCTCCCGATATCACTATCGGGACGGTGGGCTCTTACCCCACCTTTTCACCCTTACCCCAACCTAAAAGGTTGGGGCGGTATGTTTTCTGTGGCACTTTCCATTTCCAGCGGATTTAGCCACTGGAATTTCCGATTGCTCGGAACTTACCGCCCTAAGAAGTTTGGACTTTCCTCCCTTCCGTCATCAACGACGGAAGAGCAACTGCCCGACCCACACCAGGTTACTTAATGCTCACTTTAATACTATTCATCGCATCGTTATAGATCTCGCTCGAGATCAAAATCCTACCACACGATTCACAAGTATAAATCTTATTATTTTGCCATATCTCAACAACACGCTGAGCGGGAATCTTAGCGCCACAACCTCCGCACGTCTCATTATTAACTGGAACAACCGCTAACGTCCCAAGTGAATCCCTTACCCTTTGATATCTCCTCAAAAGTATCGCATCAACATCTTTTACAAATTTCTCGCGAATTTTAAAAAGCTTCTGCTCCTCATCTTTTATCTCAGCGTCGATCTCCTCAAGTTCCAATTGTTTTTGTTCAAGCTCCTCGCGTAACTTCTTAAGCTCCTTCTCGTAGTCCTTTATCGTTTCTTCAAGCTCGCCTTGTTGCTTAACAAATTGCCCTCTTCTTTCCGTAAGCTCTTCTATCCTCTCGTTCGCCTCCCCAATCTGCTTTTGAAGAGCATCATATTCGCGATTTGACTTAACCTGAGTTAGCTGCTTCTTCCACTTTTTTATATTCTCCTTAAGCATACTTATGTCAGAATCCACACTATCAATTGCTTCAATCACATTCTTAAGTGAATCTTTCGCCCGCCTTAGTTCCTCCTCAATCCTTTCGACTTCTTCGCTCAACGAAGAAATTTCCGCTGGCAGATCGCCACGCCTTCCCGCTATTTCATCAAGCTTACTATCAATTATTTGAAGCCGGTAAAGTGCGATAAGTTTACTTTTCAATACCACAACCTCTTTAATTAATTTTTTTATTATTAATAAAAAAGTGCACCCTTTCGAGTGCACTTTCTATAAGTTCCATAATCTTGCACGCCAACACAACTGAGGTAAACCCTCCTATTTTTTCCGGCTCAGCCTCCAAAATTAACTTTCAAAAGTTGTTTTTCTTTATCTTTGTTTTAAAAATATACCAATTAAAATTCAAAAAAACAAATTTTTCTCATGGCCTAAATCGAGAATTCCCTCAACAGGCGCTCTAATTTAACATTCGTCATCCCGTTCTTCAAGGCAATTCTTTGTCGCGCCGGTGGATTTGAAAGATAATCAGAAATAACACTGCTTATCCTTTCTTCATAACTTGAAATATGCTCATTAATGTAAAATATACCTACCGGAATCTTATCGCCCCACTCAAGCGATTTTTCAACAACTTGAACGAATTTAGAATTTAATTCATCAGGATCATCGCTGCGAACATAAGGATCATAACCTGTATCTTCAAGTTTGTAAATTCTTGGGATAGATTTTCCTGTCTTAGGATCAATCCTATCCTTTCCAGAATACCAATCCTTCGTGTTTATATCATTGTATGTCGGACAAGGCTGTAACACATCGATAAAGGCTAACCCTTTGTGAAGGACCGCTTTTTTAATTATTTCTTTAAGATGCTTGACATCGTAAGAATAAGCCCTCGCAATAAAGGTATAACCTGAAACAAGAGCCAGGGCAATTGGATTTACTGCGTCATTTATATTCGGCTTCGGGAGAGATTTTGTTTTAACACCAAGCTTTAAAGTTGGGGATGCTTGCCCTTTTGTCAAGCCATAAACAGCATTGTTATAAACAATATATGTCAAACCGACATTTCTTCGCCCAGCACTTACAAAATGCCCAACCCCTATGCCAAGCCCATCTCCATCGCCCCCGACAACTATTACATTTAAATCAGGGTTCGCAAGTTTCGCACCAATTGCAAAAGGAACAGCCCTGCCATGCAATGTGTGAATCCCATAAACATTTATAAAATGCGGTGTTTTCCCTGAACAGCCTATCCCTGAAAAAACCACAGCTTTGTGCCTTGGTATACCAAGCTCAAATAAAGCCATTTGAACCGACTGAAGTATACCGAAATCACCGCAACCGGGGCACCAATCGTTGTGAACATCTGTTTTGTAATCATCAAGAGTTAATTTTTTGACTTCATCTATTTTAATCGCCATTGTTCAGCACCTGTATTTTGTTTGCTTTGTTTTCAAAAATTAATTTTAAAGCCATGTAAACCTCGCTTAAAGACATTGGCCTGCCATTGTATTTTAAAATGTAATAATCTATATCTCTTAAAATCTCTCGCTTAACAATTGAACCAAACTGCGCCGTCTTATTGTGCTCAATGTCAATCAAAAACCTCGCATCGCCGATAAGCTCACTTACCCTATCACTCGGGAATGGATGAAGCAATTTAACCTGAACGAACTTTAATTTATATCCATCCTTTTTAAGCATATCCATTGCATCAAGTATCACACCTTTTGTTGAACCCCAACTCAACACAACATAATCAGCGTCATCATCACCATAAAAAAGTGCCTTGTCCTCATCATCAATTTCCTGCAAAGCAAGCTCAAGTTTTTTCATTCGCTTATCAACCATCATTGTTCTAACCTCGTGATCTTCAGTGATATGCCCAAGCTCATCATGCTCGTCACCAGTGTTCCAAAAAACTACATTCTCTGTTCCAAGCTTAACCCTTGGAGAAACACCAGTCTCAGTAAACTTGAACCTCTTGTAAACGCCATCTACAAACGTTTCAACAAGCTCACCTCTATCTATTTTTACCTTGGACAAATCAAATTTTTTAACGGTCATGATCGAATTAGCCATCCCTTTATCAATTAGATGTATAACCGGGGTTTGATACCTTTCGGCAAAATTAAAAACTTTTGCTACATCATAAAATACTTCCTCAACATCACCAGAAGCATATACAATTCTTGGAAATTCACCATGCCCTGCATAAACCGCGAAAAGAAGGTCTTCTTGACTATGCCTTGTCGGTAAGCCAGTTGAAGGTCCACCTCTCTGATAAAGCGTAACAACAACGGGAACCTCGTTCATCCCCGCCCATCCTAAACCCTCTGCCATGAGCGAAAATCCGGGTCCAGAAGTTGCAGTTGAAGCCCTAACTCCGGCAAGTCCAGCTCCGATCGCCATAGCTATAGCTGCAATCTCATCCTCGGTTTGAACGACAACGATTGAACCTTTTTCAAGCTCGCCATTTTCTCCGATAATTTCAAATACGGCGTTATCTTCAAGATAAACGCTCTCGTCGGAAGCCGGTGTTATAGGATAATACGACTGAAACCTACATCCGCCCGCAATTTTCCCAAGCGCAGATGCCTGATAACCCTGAATGATTATTCTACCATCTTCACTTTTACTTACTGGCTCAAGCTTATAACTTGTTCTTTCGAAATTCTCAAGAACATATTTATAAACATATTTCGCAGCTTCGATATTTAACTTAGCAACCTTCTCCTTCGCTTTGAATACATAGTTTATTGCCCTCTCAATGGGTGCAAAATCATATTGAAGAAGCGCAAATGAACTTGCCACAGCCATAACATTTATCATTACATCCATCCTCGCTATTCGCGGATCACCAAGTTCTTCAGCAAGACCCTCAAGCAACTTAACATACGGAATACCGTAAGTAAGTATGCCATTCCTTGAAGCATACTCAATCACATCTTTCACGCTATAACCAACACCATTCTCAGAAAGAAATGATTTAATCCTTCGGTTAGCCTGTTTATCTATTGTTGGAATTTTATCGACTGTTATGCCCTCTTGATTCACATCGTAAATAATCACACCTCCTGGAACAACTTTATGCACATGCCTAAACAAAGTTTCGGGATCAAATGTAACAAGAAAATCTATCTCATCAAGATGAGATCTTATCGGTTTTGAATCAACTCTTACAACATAATTGCTATGCTCACCTTTAATGTTTGAATGATATTCCCTTTTCCCAAATACATGAAGCCCACCATAGGCACAGGCTCTTGAAAATATATTCGCCCCCGAATCAACTCCGCTTCCTTGTGGTCCGCCGATCATCCATGAAAGCTGATTTATCTTCATCTTCGTTTTTTCTCCAATTTAATTTTAGATTTAGACATATTCTAAACAAATATAACAAATAGACACAATCCAAAGTTTCAAAGCAACAATCCAATCTTAACCCGTCGTACTTCTAACCTTAAGTCTATCCTTAAAAGGCTCTTCCCTGTCCGAAAAATCTGGACGATAAAAATCTGGAGATTCATCAAAATCTTGAATCCAACCATTTTCAAAGCCAAACTTATCAAGAAGTTCAAGAACAGCAATGTATTCACTAAACATTATCTTCCGTGATATCAATGGATATTGAAAAGCTTTATTTGTTGGATAATACTGAGACATAATGCTCAGCGCTACATCTTTCCCCAACTCTTCGGCAATCCATCTCAACGATTCTTCACTTCCTGCGATGTCATTCGGTAAAATTAAATGCCTTATTATCAAACCCCGTTTTAAAACACCATCCTCAACGACAAGATCGCTTCCAACCTGACGAAACATTTCCTTTATCGCCATCCTTGAAAACTTAACATAGTTCGGTATCTTTGAATACTTCCACGCCATCTCATCACTGCTATACTTTATATCTGGAAGATAAATATCAATTATACCTTCAAGCAGCCTTAAAACCTCAACCGAATCATATGCGTTCGTGTTATATACAAGTGGTAATCTCAAACCATTTTCAACGGCGATATAAAGTGCTTTAACAATCTGCGGAACAAAATGAGTTGGTGAAACAAGCCCAATGTTGTGACATCCCTTGTCCTGAAGTTCAAGCATTATCTCAGCAAGCCGTTCAAATGTAACCTCATTTTTTATCTCAACTTTCCAATTCTGACTTATTTGATAATTTTGACAATACACACACCGTAAATTGCAGTTACCAAAAAATATATTGCCAGCCCCGTTCACACCAACAAGTATAGGTTCCTCACCAAAATGCGGAACATAGGCTGAAACAATTGGTTTATACCTAGAGTAACACCTTCCGATCTCATCCCTCAATCTATTAACACCACAATTATGTGGACATATATTGCACTTCTCAAGCATTGACTCAAGTATTTCAACTCGCCTTTTTAACTCACCTGTTTTATATAACTTAACATAAGACGGAACAAACATATGCACTTCGCACTTAATTTTTAAATTCTCGCAAATCTTCTGGCTGTGTTAATAGTCAAAAACTCTTTCATATTTTCAATTATATAGCCGATTTCATCTCTAAGTTCAAGATAATACAGAAGTTCGCTTTCTCTTTTTCTCAGTTCCTCTTCGCTCTGTGGTCTCTTATCTGTCCCTTCCTCCCTATAAGATTGCTCAATCATATCGTTGAAAAACTGTCTTCGCCCTGTCTTTAAAACATTTACCTGAATTTCTGTCAATTGAATTACATCTGAAATCAACTCATAAATTTCATATATGCTCGATGCAGTTGGATTTCCTCTTAAAATTTTTAAAAGCAATTCAAACTTTTCAAGTGATGCATCACCTTGATTCGAAACATAGACAAGGTATGCCTTTAAAAATTCCTCACGCCACTCCTCCTTCCAAAATTCATCCCGCAAAATTGCCTTAACCTCATCGCTTTTATCCTTAAATGTGGTTTCAATCATCTTTGAAAATTCTTTCGATGGTTTGCAATCAAGATTTAAAAGCTTGACATATCTTTTTAAATTTACACTGTTAAGCGGAATTGAAAACCTTTTCTCATAAAATTCATCCCCGTTCCTCAAAACCACATATAAATTTGCCTTTAAATTTCTCTTTTCAAGTTCCCTCACGATTTCATCGATCCCATCTTTGTCAACTTCAATTTCATCAAGAATTTTTGAAAACATTGCCTTATCTTGAACCTTTGGCGTGAAAATCGGCGAAAAAAGAATATCAATCTCGTAATCCTCAAGATTTGCGATCTCCTCAGCGAAAAATTTATCAATTTGATCAAGCGTATACGAATAGTGAGATAGAATGTTATCCAGCACTTGCTCCGTAATTTGTCTCGGCTTCGTCAATTCTGCTTCTATCATATCAATTAATTTTTGTCTCATATCTACTCCAAAGTTAGTTTTAAATTGTTAAGCTCATAGATCACAGCCAAAATTTCACTTCTGATTTTTTCCTTCATGTTCTCATCGGTTATCTTATTTCCGTTGAAATCAAGAACATAAAACGAGTCAACAATGCCATCCGTTCGAGTTGCAATTTTTGCAAAATAAATGTTTAAACCCAATTCTGAAATTTTTCGCGAAACTTTATATAAAAAACCAAGCGAATCAGGAGCGAAAACATCAATTATCGTATAATCTTTCGAATCCTCAAACTCAACTGCTATCTTAACATTTTTTCTAACATTTTCAATTTTTCTCTTCCATTTTCTCCTATGTTTTTCAAAAAGTTCATCAAAATTTATTCTGTCGTAGAAAACATCTTCAAGATCTTGCTTAATTTTTTCACATTGTCCTGCGGTGAGCTCATCACCCGATATGTAATCAAAAACCCTAAACTTATCAATTACAATCCCATCCTTTCGCGTAAATATCTTAGCGTCAAATATATTCGCATCATTTGCGGATAAAACCCCACAAATTTTGGCAAGAACGAAAGGAGCATCTCTCGTTATCACGGTCACCTCAGTATACCCATCCTTATGGGAAAAAATAACATCAACTTTTTTACCGCCGTATTCGGAAATCGACCTTATATGCTCACCTATCTCAATATCAGAGAAAACATTCAAATAAGAGCCATCCTCGATCAAACTTTCAAAATGATTTTCGACCATCTCGCGAGATATTTTCTCAGAGAGAGATGAAATGATCGACTCAATTCTTCTGTTTGCCCTTTCCTCAATCATTAAATAAACTTCTTCAAGTGTCAATCTATTTTCAACTATTGGCTTGGCAAAAAGATATAGTTCCTCAAGAAGCTGGGATTTCCAACTTGTCCATACCTCTGGATTGACAGCAGAAAGATCCGCATAGGTCAAAATATAAAGCATATCAAGTTGTTCCTTCGTTTTAAAGTTCGAAGCAAAGTGATATAATGTTTCGGGCTCGTAAAAGTTCCTTCTAAATGCCACTTGCTCCATTAAAAGATGATTTTTGACAAGAAAACAGACATCATCAACAGCATCAAAATCTATCCGCATCAAAAAATTTCTCGTAAGCTCTGCTCCGATGTCGCTATGTCCCTCAACCTTAACAGCTTTGCCAGCGTCGTGGAATAAAATAGCCAAATAAAGAATGTCCCTCCTTTCAAGATTTCTAAAGATCTCACCAAGCTTTGAATCCGCATCGCCAAGTTTTTCTGCATTTTCAATAGCTTTTAAAGTGTGCTCGTCAACCGTGAAATAATGATAACGATTGTGCTGATATAAACCGGTCAATTTACCAAACTCAGGAATATATCTTCCCAAGATCTCAAATTCGTGCATCAGTTTAAGTGCCGAAGCAACCCCGGATTTAGAGTTCAAAATTTCAAGAAAAATTTTGTTTACCTCCACAGCATTTGTAAAACTAACCTTACTTGCACTGTTTATAATTGTTCGCTTCAAATTTTCATCAAAATCTGCACCAGTTTTACATTTATACAAAAAAGCCCTAAAAATTTCCTCCGGCGTCAAAAATTCTCTATATGAGTTCAGACCTATCGCACGCCCATCATAAATTGAAAAATTTTGATCAAGCAATTCAATTTCACCCGTCCACCCAGGCTTGAAACGCTCCTCAAAGCCCATCACAAAAATTTTATTAAACATTAAAATCTCCCTTGCCCTCAAATAATAATCACGCATAAAAATTTCAACTGCTTTTTTATCAAACTCATCTCGATATCCAAGCTCAAGCGCAACTTTCTCTTTAATGTTAAAATCAAGCACATCAGTAATCCCCTCCGTGACAAGGTGAAGCATTATCCTCGTCCACAACAGGAATTCAAAAGCATCAACAACTGCAAAAAACTTCTCTTCAGAGATCATGTTCTTCTCAAACATCAACTCAAGCATTCCTTTACACATCGACTGATCATCTCGCAAATTCCAAAAATCGGAATCGGTGCTTTTCAAAAGCCATAACAATGTATGTAAATCCCTTAATCCCCCCGCACTTTTCTTAACATTAGGTTCAAGAAGATTTGATGTATCCCCATACTTTTGATGCCTCAGTTTGTTTCTATCAATTATTGCCTTGATAAAGTCAAGCGAACTTCCGCCAAGCGATTTTTCCTTCAACTTCCGAACGAAGAAATCGTATAAATTTTTATCCCCGCAAATAAATCTCGACTCAAGAAGGGACGCCCACGATTCTATATCGGACTCCAAAAGTTCAAGACACTCATCAATGCTTCTGTAGCTATGCCCAATGTTGAAATTAACATCCCACAAATGTTGAAAAAAATCAACGGCGAAGCTCTCAATTTTTTTATCCTTCAACTCAGCTAAAAACATTATATCGACATCTGACTTCGGGCAAAGCTCAACCCGTCCATATCCCCCCGTTGCAATAATGGCAAAAGATTCATTAAAACCAAGCTCATCACATAATGAAATGATAAAAGAATCAAGCCCTTGGGTCAGCGTCTTGGTTATCTCAAATGCGTTTTTTCCTTCTCTGCGAAATTTTTTAATTTCCTCAAAATTTATCTTAAATTCGGGTTTAACCCGCACTGTTTCATTTTTTAATTTTTAAACTTTTAAACCTAAATTTAATCAAAAAGTCTTTACTAAATATGCCAAAAGAAATAAAACTTTGCAAAATTTCGGAAGTTCAACCAGGAAAAGCAAAGTCATTTAAAATAGATCAACAAGAAATTGCTATCGTGAATTTAAACTCGGAATTTTTTGCCTTGTCAAACATATGTCCACACCAGCATACAAAGATAGTAAATGGAACAGACGCCATAATCGAAGCTGAAAAAATAATCTGCCCGATGCACGGATGGACATTCGAGATAAAAACAGGTAAACCAGTCTATGGCTCAGGAAAATTGAAAACTTTTGAAGTCTTAATTAAAAATGACGAGATATGGATAAAAATTGAAGATGAACAAACATGAACTAACACAAGAAATAAAACGGAAAGCAATTGAAATTGGCTTTTCAAAAGTTGGAATTGCAAGGGTTGAAGAACTTGAACAGGAAAGCGTTAAACTTTCAAATTGGCTTGAAAGGAAATTTCACGCCGATATGGACTGGATGGGGAAAAATTTTGACAAAAGAATAAATCCAAAAGAAATTTTACCTGAAGCAAAGTCGATCATTTCAGTAGCCCTTAATTACTTTCAAAAAATCCCACCTGCTGAACCCCATCAAGGACGAATTTCAATTTACGCACTTGGTCAAGATTATCACATTATCTTAAAATCAAAACTTGAAAAATTACTTGACTTTATTCGTCAAATTGTCCCAGCTGTAAAAGCGAAAATTTATGTTGACACTGGACCTGTGATGGAAAAAGTTTGGGCTATGAGAGCGGGACTTGGCTGGATTGGTAAACATACAAATCTGATAACAAGGGAATTCGGTTCATGGGTTTTCCTCGGTGAGATAATCTGTGACCTTGAACTCATTTATGATGAACCAATAGCCGACTTCTGCGGAAAATGTACAAGATGCATTGACGCATGTCCAACTAAAGCAATAGTTGAGCCCTATGTTCTCGATTCGAACAAATGCATTTCATACTGGACGATTGAGTATAAAGGTGATCTCTTCCCAGAGCACATAGCAAATAAATTTGAAAATTTAATCTTCGGTTGTGATATTTGCCAAGAGGTTTGCCCATGGAATTTAAAATTTCAAAAGGAGACAAACATCACCGAATTCAAAGCCTTTGATCATAACATTAATCCAGATTTGTTTGAACTTTCAAAATTAAGCGAAGAAAGTTTTAAATCACTTTACAAATTAAGTCCGATAAAAAGAGCAAAATTTCATGGCTTTATGCGAAATGTAAAAAATGCAATTAAAAATCTGGCTTTGCAAAAACTTTTAAATCTTGATTTCAAATGCGCCATATTCGACCTTGATGGCGTGATAGCGGATACTTTTAAACTGCATCGTCAATCGTGGGGTGAAATATGCGCAAGGTTTGGATATAGTTTAAGCGATGAGGAGTTTAAAAAGATCATCTTCGGAAGAAGAGGTGAGGAAAGCGCCAAAATTTTATTCAATGGGAAAATAACGGAGGAAGAAGCAAGATATATTGGAATTGAGGTCGATAGAATTTTTAGAAAAATAGCGGTTGGGAATTTGAAAACTGTTGATGGAGTGATTGAGTTTATAAGGATTTTGAAAGAAAATGGTATAAAAATTGCTCTTGCAACATCAGCACCTGATGAAAATGTCGAGCTTATATTTAGCGAGCTAAACTTACATGGTCTTTTCGATGTTGTTGTTACATCAAAGGATGTTAAATATGGAAAGCCAGCACCCGATATTTTTATTCTTGCAGGACAAAAACTTGGGTGCAAGCCTCGAGAATGCATTGTCTTTGAGGATTCAATCGCTGGTTTAATTGCTGCGAAAAACGCAGATATGCTTGCTGTTGGAGTTGAAACTACTCTGGATAAAAATGAGTTAATGAATTACGCGGATGTTTCAATAAAAAACTTCAATGAAGTTTTAAGAAATTTAAAACTAAATAAAAAAGTGAACAATGCAACCAATTGAACACAGAAAGCTTATCATCATTGGCTCTGGTCCTGCTGGATTAACAGCGGCGATATACGCAGCTCGTGCTGATCTTCAACCTCTTGTATTTGAAGGCTCTCAACCCGGTGGACAGCTTATGCTCACAACCGAAGTCGAAAACTTCCCAGGATTTCCAAAAGGAATTCAAGGACCAGAATTAATGCAACTTATGAGAGAACAAGCGGAAAGATTTGGGGCAAAACTTGAAATGCTTGATGTAACGAAGGTTGATTTTTCGACAAGACCTTTTAAAATATGGGCTGATGAAGACCTCTACACTGCTGATGCAGTCATAATTGCAACAGGTGCCTCAGCAAAATGGTTGGGGCTTGAATCAGAACAAAAATTAAGAGGATATGGTGTATCAGCTTGTGCAACCTGCGATGGATTTTTCTTCAAAGATAAAGAAGTGGTTGTCGTTGGGGGCGGAGATACGGCTATGGAAGAAGCTTTATTTTTAACGAGATATGCAAGCAAGGTGACCATTGTGCACAGGAGGGATAAGCTAAGAGCTTCAAAGATTATGCAAGATAGAGCGATGAAAAACCCAAAGATAAACTTTATTTGGAACTCCGTGGTTGAGGAGGTTTACGATGTAAACCAAAAGAAAGTGACAGGGGTAAGGTTAAAAAATGTTTTAACGGGCGAAACGATGGACTATAAATGCGATGGTTTATTTATAGCAATTGGACACCAGCCCAATACAGAAATCTTTAAAGGTCAAATTGAGATGGACGAGGTTGGTTATATAATTACGAAGCCAGGTTCGACAGCGACAAGTGTACCTGGTGTATTCGCAGCTGGGGATGTTGCAGATAAAGTATATCGCCAGGCAGTAACTGCAGCAGGGACAGGGTGTATGGCTGCCTTGGACGCCGCAAGATACCTTGAATCCTTGCACGATTGATCCCCTCTGGTTTTGTTGGGGCTCTTTCAAAGGCTTGGGGCGGGCTTTTAAAGCCCGCTTTTATTTGTTTAATTTAAAATTTTTATTATCTTGAATTTGAAAACCCAAATAAAACGCCGTTTTAAACATGGATTATCGAGATTTTGAAGACAGAGACGACTTTGAAGAGTTCCAGGAAAAGGAAAAAATCCAAAGCAAAATAAAGAAATATGAAGAATTTTTGAAAAATAACGAGGGTGGCTATTTAAACACGGAGATCGTTGAAGAATTGATCGAACTATATCTAATTTCTGGCCAATATGAGAAGGCACTCCCCCATGTTCAAAAGCTGATAGAGTTCTTCCCGTACTCTGTAGATTACTGGGTAAAGAAAGGGATCATACTCAACAATATGTATGAATATGAAAAGGCTCTTTTATCCTTTCATAAAGCCTTAATGCTTAACCCAAGTGAGGCGGACGCATGGGCAAACATGGCAATAACTTTTGAAAACATGGATAAATCCGAAGAAGCCCTTGAATGCATCGAAAGAGCAATCGAAATCCAACCGACAAATATAGATTTCCTGCGAATTAAAACTGACATACTTGAAAAAAGCGAAAAATATCCACAAACAATTAATGCTTTAAAGGAAATTTTAAAGTTAAACCCCAACGATAAGGATGCTCTATTAAAGCTCGCGGACTGCTATGAAAAAATAGGTGATTTCGAGAATTTAAATGAAACGCTTGAAACCTGTCTTGACCTCGATCCCTATGATTATAACCTGTGGTATAAAAAGGGAGTTGCTCTTGCCAAGCTAAATCAAGTCATTAAAGCAATTGAAGCTTTCGACATGGCACTTGTTATAAAAGAAAATTTTACTCCCGCGCTTGAGAGAAAAGCTGAACTTCTTTTCAAAATTGGGAGATATATTGATTCGATTGAGGTCTTTAAACAGCTTTTGAAATATGAACCAAACTCCAAAACGGCATTGTTTTATATCGGGAACATTCTCATAAAACTTGGACAATACCGTGAGGCGATAAAGTACCTCAATCAAGTTATAAAATTAAGCCCTCAAGACTATTTAGCTTACTATATCCGCGGGAATTGTTATGAAGCTATCGGAAGTTATAAAAAGGCGCTTGCGGATTATACAATTGCAGTAAACTACAACCCAAGAATACCGGATATCTGGGAGGCAAAAGCAGATCTTGAATACGAAACCGGCAAATTCAGCGAAGCCCTATCAAGTTATATGATGGCTATAAAATTAGATCAGAAAAACCCACGTTTATGGGTCAGCGTAGGTTTGGTCTATGAACAGCTCGGGCGGTATCAAGAAGCGGCTCAGTCATATTACAACGCTATAAAAATTGACCCAGAGTACGCCGACCCGTATTATCAGATCGGAAGGTTATTTCTTCTTGCAAACATGATTGACGAAGCAGAAAAATATTTTTCAAAAGCGTTTGAGATTGATAATTCAAAAATAGAAGAATTTGAAAACGAGTTTCCAAAGTATAAACGATACCTGAAAAAATGGTTAAAGAATAAAGCACCCTAAAAAGCTCACCAGCTCATAGTTTAATTGCTCTTTAACTCAAAATGCAAAGGGGTTATGACAATAAACGCTGAGACAAAAATAGTTGGATTAATAGGTCATCCCATTTCACATTCATTTTCTCCATTTATTCACAATACTGCATTTGAGCTCACTGGCTTGAATTACAAATATATAGCTTTTGATGTCTTGCCTGAAAACTTAAAAGATGCTTTAAAAGGGCTTGTTGCTTTGGGAATAAAAGGTGTAAATGTGACGATACCGCATAAGGAGGCTGTCATAGAAAGTCTTGACAATGTTTCACCTGAAGCGAGAATCATCGGCGCAGTAAATACCATAGTAAATGAAAATGGCACATTAAGTGGACATAACACTGATGTTTATGGCTTTACAGAATCGCTGAAGAAATACAAAAATTTAATATCGAACACACCCGTTTTCATATTTGGAGCTGGTGGTTCAGCAAGGGCCGTGATCTATTCCTTGATTACGAATTTTCAACCTGAAAGAATCGTGATAGCAAATAGAAATATCTCTCGAGCAGAAGGGATCACAAGACACTTTTCACAAGTTCTAGGCTATAAAGATTTTGAGGTAAAAGAATTTTTCTTACCCGAAATAGCTGGTGATATAAAATCATCGAGACTTGTAGTTAACACAACACCGATCGGGATGTATCCCAACATAAATGAATTACCTGTTCCAGTTGATGATTTCTTTCACGATGGTCAAGTGGTTTACGACCTTGTTTATAATCCGCCCATGACAAAGTTTTTGAAACTTGCTCGAAGGAAAGGAGCAGAAGTTATAAGCGGTATTGAAATGCTAATTTTACAGGCAAGCAAATCATTTGAACTTTGGACTGGAAAAGAAATGCCTATTGCAGAGATTAAAAAACTTTTACTTAAAGAATTAAAACCAAGAAGGAAAAAAGGAAAAAATGACACTTAACGATAAATATGCTAAACTTCAAAACATTCTTAACGAGATGGGTTCGGTAGTTGTAGCATTTTCAGGCGGTGTTGATAGCACTTTGCTTGCAAAAGTAGCTCACGATGTTCTAAAAGACAAGGCAATCGCTGTCATCGGTAAATCTGATACATATCCCGAAGAGGAACTAAAAGAAGCGGTAAAACTTGCTGAAATGATCGGGATAAGATATGTAGTTGTCGCTACGGAAGAAACCGACAACCTAAAATTCAGCGAAAACCCGCCCGATAGATGCTATTATTGCAAAACCGAGCTTTTTTCAAAATTGAAACAAATAGCAATTAACGAAGGCATCAAATGGATCGCAGACGGGACAAATGTTGACGACCTTGGGGATTTTAGACCGGGGCTAAAAGCCGTGAAAGAAAACAATGTTCGCTCTCCTTTGCTTGAAGCTGGATTAACAAAAAATGAAATACGAGAGTTATCTAAAATTCTCGGGTTACCAACATGGGATAAACCTTCATTTGCCTGCCTCTCCTCAAGGTTCCCCTATGGCTTACCAATTGACAGAGAAAAATTAAAGAAAATTGACAGGGCTGAATCTTTCTTGCGAGCCAACGGCTTGAAAATCGTCCGTGTAAGATACATCGATGAAAATACGGTTAGAATTGAAACAAACAAAGATGGCTTCCAAAAATTCTTCGATGATGAATTCAGAATTAAAGTCGTCCAAGAGCTTAAAAAACTTGGATTCATCTATATAACCCTCGACCTCGAGGGTTACAGAACTGGAAGCATGAACGAGATTTTAAAAAGCGATGGAAAAAATCTTCCTATCACCAAGATAGTTTAAGAATGCATATCTAAACCTTCGCCAACTCAGATTTCAGATATTCAATTGGTCTTACAGGTGTTGGATCAACTTTATTTAAAATCGCAAGATAAAAGCTGACCCAATCGCCAAGATAAATTTGCGAGAATAATCGAGCAAGGGTTGTCTTGCCCTCAGAATAGATATTTAAAACCTCACCAGCGTAAGGTCTTATCAAATCGTCAGTTATCTCAATCCTGTATTTTATCCTTTCATACTCTTGGTCATCTCGCAAAATCACAACGCTAATTTTATTCATGATCTCTTTAAAACTTCCCTCAACCTCTCCAGACCATCCAACAATTTCATTATGATTCAATTCTGGAAAAATGTTAAAATGTGCAAGCATTTTTGAATTCTCTTCAATCTGGCAAACCCACCTCATCGCAACAGCATCAAATTTTGTAGATGTGTAAATAAAAGGTATAGAGCCAGTAAGACGGATGGCAATTTTATACGCTAAGTTCTCTTCATGCTCCGGATTTGAATAAACTTTTGATTTAGCGTCGATAAGTTTTATGGTTTCGTTTATCTCTCTTTTTTTATTTTTGATAAATCCAAGCTTTGAAAGCACAATAAGGATTGGGAAGAAAGAATAAGCAAGTGCGGTTCTCGGCGGATAACCAGACGGAATTTTTATAATGGGATGTTTCTTTCTTAAGGCAATTTTTTCTATCTCACCATTCGATGTGATGCATATTATCTTCGCTCTTTTCTTTACACCATCGTTGTATGCTGAGATCGTCTCTTCTGTGTTGCCGGAATAACTTGAGACAATTAGCAAAGTATTCTCATCGACAAATTTCGGAAGGAAATAATCACGGTTGACAATTATCGGAACTTTTATCTCATCTGAAAGATAAGAACGGAGCAAATCCCCAGCGATCGCAGAACCGCCGAGCCCGGTTAAAACTATTTTGTTGATTTTTTTAATTGAAAAGTTAACTTTTACGCCCTCGCCTATTTTAACCGCTTCCTCAACTTGCTGGGCGAAATTGACAAGTTTTGAAAACATATCTGACTTATCATAATTCCTTATATCACTGATTGATAACATAGAACCTCCTTTTGTTTTTAGAAATCAAACTCGGGTATTATCCCCTTCAATTCCTTAGAAATGAAAGCTTTAATTTCTCCCTGTGTTTTAAAAACAAGGGCTCTTTTGCTTATTCGCCTTGCATCTCTATACTTGATAGACCTGATAACCTGTTTTATTCTTGGGATTGAATCCGGTGCAACGCTAAATTCGTCAAGTCCAAATCCAACAAGCAAAATTGTTGCATAGGGATCGCTTGCCATTTCACCACACATTGAAACAGGTATCCTTGCTCTATGAGCTGACTCTACCACAAATTGGATCAACCTCAAGACAGCTGGATGAAATTCTTGATAAATTTTTGCAACAGTTTCATTTCCTCGATCAACTGCAAGCGTATACTGAATTAAATCATTTGTCCCTATGCTGAAGAAATCAACCTCCTTTGCAATTTCCTTCGCCATCAAAGCAGCTGATGGAACCTCTATCATAATGCCCAATTTTATGTTCTCGTCAAATTTAACCCCTCTTTCACGAAGTTGAGATTTAGCTAACTCAAGCATCTTTTTAACTTCCCTTACCTCCTCAAGGCTCGCAACCATTGGGAACATCACCATAACATTCCCCTTAACGCTTGCTCTAAGGATAGCTCTCAATTGAGAGAGCAAGATATCTGGTTTATCAAGTCCAACTCTAATTCCACGCCATCCAAGAAATGGATTATCCTCCCTACGATAATCTCTGAATATCTTATCCCCACCTATATCAAATGTTCTTATTACAACTTTACCGGGATAAATCTTTTCAGCAATTTTAATATATTCCTCAAATTGCTCATCCTCATCAGGGATAACTCCATTGCTTATAATATATTCGGTTCTGAACAAACCAATACCTTCCGCTCCCTTTTGAATAGCTTCGTCAACTTCATCTGGAAGCTCTATATTTGCAAGCAAAGTAAATTTTTTCCCATCAATTGTCTCAGCAGGTAAAAACCTCAATTGTTCAAGTTTCTTTTCAAATTCACTTATACGAGTTAATTTTTCTTGATACTCGTCGATCAAAGATTGATTTGGATTTATTATTATAATTCCTTTGTATCCGTCAAGTATCACAGTATCTCCTGTTTTGATAAATTTAGTTGCTTCCCTCAATCCAACGACGGCAGGGATTTTAAGGGCGCGAGCAAGAATCGCTGTATGCGATGTAATCCCGCCCAAATCAGTTGCATAGCCAAGGACTTGATTTCGGCTGAAAAGAAGGGCGTCAGCCGGTGTTAAATTCTCAGCGACGACAATTCTTGATGTGTCAAACCTTGAGAGCCATTTCTCTTGTTGAATATTTCTTATGACCCTATTTTTAAGGTCTTCAAGGTCATGTGCTCTTTCTTTCAAATAATCATCTCCGGAACTCTGCATAAATTTGATGTATTTCTCAACCTCATCATTTACAACGAACTCCGCGTTCACCTTTTCAACCTTGATCCTTTCAATTATCCTGTCAATTATCATCTTATCATCAAGCATCAAAAGCTGAGCCTCAAAAATTTGCGCACCTTCTGAACCAAGTTTTTCAACGGCAAGCGTGAAAATTTTGTGCAGTTCACTTTTTGACTTTTCAATCGCCCTCAAAAACCTATCGATCTCAGCGTCAACTTCATGTTCTTTAATTTCCTTTTTAGTGACCTTCGGTTTGAGTTTCTCATATTTAAGTGCTATTCCAATGGCTATACCCGGGGATGCAGGTATGCCCTCAATTATTTTGACTTCCATCTCGGTTTTCATCTTTTTTTAATTCCTCAATTTCACCAAATCCTGACTCAAAAAGTTCGATTATCGCCTTTGCAGCTTCATCTTCATCTTCACCGATGAACTTCAAAATTAGTTTTGAACCTTGCTCGGCCGCAAGAGACATTACCCCAATTATACTTTTCCCATTTACTTCAACTCCATTTTTTTCAATAAAAAAGTCAGATTTAAATTTTGAAGCAAGTTTAACAAGCATCGCTGCTGGGCGCGTATGAAGCCCAGTTCTATTCTTAATTTCTACTTCTTTCTTTATCATTAAATTCTTCTCTCACATAATTTATTTGCAAGCCAAACAAGCATTGAGTGTGAATCAGACTTGGGAAGGTTCTCAAGTGATTTTATAGCGATGTCGGTGTAAAACCTGACCATTTTCTGTGTTTCATCAATTATTCCATAACGAAAATAAATCTCTCTAACTTCCGCAACTATCGACGGATCAAGCCCATCTTTTGCAAACACTCTTCCTATGATTTCTTTGTCCTTCCCCCTTACTTTTTCCATTGCTTTCAAAAGAAGAAAAGTTCTTTTCCCGTTAATTATATCACCGCCGATTGATTTACCAAATTCACCAGAATCCCCAACAACATCAAGAAGATCATCCATAAGTTGAAAAGCAAGCCCCAAATTAAATCCATAATTTTCGAGCGCTTGAATTTGCTCATCCGTCCCATTAGCAAGCAAAGCCCCAATCTTAGCCGAATTTTTTATCAAAGATGCCGTCTTCTTGCTTATCATTTTGATGTAATCATCAATTCCAACTTTTAAACTTGTTTCAAGCTCCAAATCAAGAGCTTGACCTTCGCAAACCTCAATTGCCGATTGAGCAAATGAATCAAAAATTTCCCCAACTCTTTTCGAATTAGTTTGAGATAGAAGTTTATAAGCAACTGCAAACATTGCGTCCCCACTTAAAATCGCCGTGTTTATGTCCCATCTTTTGTGAATCGTCTGCAAACCCCTACGAATGTCAGCATTGTCCATTATATCGTCATGAACAAGCGTAAAATTATGAAAAATCTCAACCGCAAGCGCAGGATTTATCGCATCTTCAAGATTTCCACCCAATGATTCACAAGAAAGAATGACGATCACAGGTCTTATCCTCTTCCCGCCGGCAAGCAAAATATATTTTATGGGCTCATATAAACTATTTGGTTCTTCCTCCACCAATACCTGCTTTAAACGTTCATCTATAATTTTTCTGTAATCGTTATACCTTTGGTCGTAATCCACTTTAATTTGTTTTATGATTTTAAAAATTCTTGCCCTGCGAAAGAATGCTTTGCATTAAAATTTTAATAAAAGATGTTAAAATAATCAAGTGCTTGCGCTAATTACAATGCTTCTAAAGGCTATACATATTCAGCGTCAAAAGCTCTTTACACTTGAATTTAGCCCAATAAAAGTTTAATTTTATGAAAAATAACACTAATCTAAAGGCAAATGGAGAAGAAGAAATACACTCTAAAGCGTGAGATTTTTGAAGAGCGGAGCGTAAAATCTTCAAAAATAAGATATGCTGATGAACTTAACCCAGCCCAATATGAAGCGGTGATGACGCTGGAAGGTCCAGTGCTTGTAATCGCTGGAGCTGGGACAGGAAAAACAAGAACAATCACTTACCGAGTAGCTCGGCTTGTCGAAATCGGTGTAAATCCAGAATCAATTTTACTTCTTACCTTCACACGAAAAGCTGCACAGGAAATGCTAAGCCGTGCATCAATTCTCCTCGATGCAAGGTGCGATAGAGTATCAGGTGGAACCTTCCATTCATTTGCAAATCTAACTTTAAGAAAGTATGCACATCTTTTAAAATATGATAATTCCTTTACCATACTAGACCAAGGAGACGCTGAAGATGTGATAAATCTCTTGCGGACGCAAGAAGGGTATGACAAAGCAAAAGTTAGATTCCCACGAAAGCAAACTCTTTATGAAATCTATAGCAAAACGATAAACACGGAAACTCCAATTGAAGAAATAGTCCTTGAGGAATTCCCCCATTATTACGAGCAAGTTGAGGACATCGTCAAATTATTTCGAATATACAACTCATACAAGGCAAAACATAACCTGATGGATTATGACGACCTTTTGTTAAACTTGAAACGATTGCTTGAGGAATTTGACGATGTCAGAAAAAAACTCGCAAATCAATACAAGTACATAATGGTGGATGAATATCAGGACACGAATAGACTCCAAGCGGACATAATCCGTCTTTTAGGGATGGAACATAGAAATGTCATGGCTGTTGGGGATGATTCACAAAGCATTTATGCATTCAGGGGAGCAAACTTTAGAAATATAATGGATTTCCCAAAGGATTTTCCCGATACAAAAATCATAAAACTTGAAGAAAACTATAGAAGCACACAGCCAATTTTAAACCTTGCCAATGAAATAATCGATAGAGCAAGAGAAAAATACACAAAGGTTCTTTACACCAAAAAGCCCGGTGGAGAATTACCTGTAATCGTAATTGCACCAAGCGAAAATCACCAATCAAAATTTGTCGTTCAAAAAGTTCTTGAACTGCGAGAAGAAGGGATACCCTTAAATCAAATCGCCGTGCTTTTCCGGGCAAGCTACTTATCATTCGACCTTGAAATTGAACTTGCAAAGGCAAATATACCATTTGTTAAATTCGGCGGTTTCAAGTTCATTGAAACAGCCCATATAAAAGATATCATAGCACACCTTCGCGTAATTTTAAATCCCAATGATATAATCTCATGGCATAGGATTCTACTTCTGTTAGATGGAGTTGGTCCAAGGACAGCTCAAAGGATCATTGAAGACATAACATCTGGAAAATTGAACATCAAAACAAACCCGGATTACTGGCTTAAATTTAAAGATTACCCAGATAGCGTCGCCAAGCTATTTAAACTCCTTTACACAATTTATCCAGATGATATTTCAGTTCAACAGAAAACAGAAATAATACTCAGCTACTACGAGCCGATAATGAGGGATAAATACGACGATTATGAGAAAAGAAGAAAAGATCTTGAAATTTTTGAAACCATCGCATCACGGTATGATTCGCTTGAAGAATTTTTAACGGATCTTGCGATTGAACCCCCAAATGAAAGCGTCTCGGAGATAGTTCCACCCGGAACTGACGATGAATATCTCGTCCTTTCAACAATTCACTCTGCAAAAGGTCTTGAGTGGAACACAGTTTTTATAATTCACGCTCTCGATGGCATCTTCCCATCTTCACATTCAGCAAAAAATGACGACGAAATGGAAGAAGAAAGAAGATTGATGTATGTTGCCTGCACAAGAGCAAAGGAACACCTTTTCATCTGTTATCCTGTTGGAATTTACGATTCCCGAACGGGGTTCGTTTTAACAAAACCGTCCAGATTCATCGCAAACCTACCGGATAATCTCGTCGAATATTGGGTCATAGACGAGGAATGAATCTTTATAATTTCATTTTTGATTACTTTTTTCTAAATTTTTTAAAGTTTTTTAAAACAAAATCTCCATGCAAAATTGAGCGGAAAAGTTGTCCTAAGCGGAATGAGACCAACTGGAAAACTGCACTTGGGTCATCTTGTCGGGGTACTTGAAAATTGGGTCAACCTTCAAAAAGAACATAACTGCTTTTTTCTCATAGCGGATTACCACGCATTAACTACAAATTTAGATACATCAGAAATTTATCAAAATTCAATAGAAATGTTGATCGATTGGCTTGCTTCAGGCGTTGACCCCAATTTAAGTCCCGTCTTCAGGCAATCACAAATTAAAGAACACGCAGAATTGCACCTGATCTTTTCAATGCTTATCACTGTATCAAGACTTGAAAGAAATCCAACATTGAAAGAGCAAGTCCGGGATCTTCAACTTGATAACATATCTTATGGTCACCTTGGATACCCCGTTCTACAAGCCGCTGATATTTTGCTCTACAAAGGAGAACTTGTCCCTGTAGGTGAGGATCAATTACCACATCTTGAAATAACCCGCGATATAGCAAGGCGATTTAATCAAACTTATGCCCCCGTTTTCCCTGAACCGGAGCCACTTTTGACGGAATTTGCAAGGTTACCCGGTCTTGATGGGAAAAGAATGAGCAAATCACTCGGCAACACAATTTTAATCTCCGATCCACCTGAAGAAATAAAGAAGAAAATGAAAAAAGCATTTACGGATCCACAAAAAATTTACAAAGGTGACCCCGGAAGACCCGACATTTGCCTTGTCTTTACATATCACAAAAAATTTAATCCCGAAGAAGTCCCGGAAATACGAAAGGGATGCGAGTCAGGTCAACTCGGATGCGTTGAATGCAAAGCGAAGGTTTCGGAAAAAATAATCGAATTTTTAAAACCAATACACGAAAAAAGAGCATACTTTGAGTCAAATGTAAAAGAAGTTAAAGAAATCTTATTAGCAGGTGAAGAAAAAGCACGCGAAGTTGCGCGCAAAACAATGCATGATGTCCACGAGGCTATGAAACTCGGTTGAAAACTAATTTACTTCAAAAATGAAATACAAAGTTAAACTCCCATATTTCGAAGGTCCGCTCGATCTTCTTCTCTTCTTTGTCAAAAGAGATGAACTTAACATATACGACATTCCAATCTCAAAAATCACCAAAGATTTCCTTGAATATATCCACTTTATGCAAATGCTCGACCTTGAAATCGCAAGCGAATTCATCGTTATGGCATCAACACTTATGCAAATAAAAGCAAAAATGCTGCTCCCAAAGCCCGAAACCGATACTGACGAAGAAGAGGAAGACCCGAGGACTGAATTGGTAAAACGATTGCTTGAATACAAAAAATTTAAAGAACTCGCCAACGACTTCTCAAAAATGGAAGATGAAGCAGGAAAAATTTACTATCGTCAATACTTTAAACACGATGCGAGGGATTACTACGATGAAGAGGAAATATATGGGTCTTTAAAAGATGTCTCATTGTTTGATCTAATTTCAGCATTTAAAAAAGCATTTGAAAGTTCAAAAGAAAAAGAATTTCAGGAAATTGAGATCCAGAATTATAGAGTTGAAGATGAAATGGAGAATATACTTAACAGGTTGAAGTTTAAAGATAGCTTCTCATTCAACGAGATTTTAAGAGATTACGCTGAAAAATTAAAAATCATCGTCGCTTTTCTTGCAATTCTTGAGCTTGCAAAGCTTAAAAAAATTAAAATCTCACAGAATGAAACATTTGGGGAGATTTTCATAGAGAGGGCTTTAGATACTCAGGAAAGCTATGCAAACGCAATTTAAAACAAATCTCAACCATCGTTAATGGAGAATTTAAAATCAATTGTTGAAGCTATAATTTTCGCATCAGATACCCCATTAAGCCCAAAGCAAATCAAAGACATTATAAATGAACCAGCTAAAAAATTCTCATCAAATGGCGAAACAGGAAAGATAAGCGAAGACGATATAAAGAATATAATTGCCGAATTAAATCAAAGATATGCCGAGCAAGGTTCCGCTTTTAGAATCATAGAAATAGCTGAAGGTTATCAATTCGCAACGCTTCCAGAATTTGCAAAATGGGTTGGAAGACTTTTTAAAGAAAAAAATAAAAGAAAACTCTCACAACCAGCCCTTGAAACACTTGCGATAATTGCTTACAAACAACCCATAAGCAAACCTGAAATCGAGTCAATTCGTGGTGTAAATGTTGACCATATAATTAAAACGCTCCTTGAAAAAAAATTGATAACAATCGTCGGAAGGGCTGAAACAATTGGAAGACCACTTCTATACGGAACAACGAAAGAGTTTCTCAAATATTTCGGCTTGAAAAGCTTATCCGAATTACCAAAACCACCAGAAATTGATGAAATTATGAAGGAAGAAAACTACGAAGACCAACTTAACTTGAGAAATGAGGTGATGGACGATGAAGGAGAAAATTCAGAAGAAAACTGAAGAAAAGGGTGATGAACTTATACGCCTAAACAAGTACCTTGCGATGTGTGGCGTCGCATCAAGGCGAAAAGCAGATGAGCTAATCCAACAGGGAAGGGTTGAGGTAAATGGCAAGGTTATAACTCAACTCGGTGTAAAGATAAACCCACAAAAAGATATAGTTACAGTCGATGGAAAACCAGTAAAACCTGAAGAAAAATTAGTTTACATCGTTCTAAACAAACCGAAAGACTGCATTACAACAGTAAAGGATGAAAAAGGTAGAAGAACTGTCCTTGATTTGGTGAAGGTCAAGCAAAGAATTTTCCCAGTTGGACGCCTCGACAGAAATACAACTGGTGTTCTCTTGCTTACAAATGATGGAGAACTTGCCTATCGCCTTATGCATCCAAAATATAAAGTTGAGAAAGCATATAAAGTCGAAATAGATAAACCGATAAAACCAGAAGATATTGAGAAATTGAAACGTGGCATAATGCTTGACGGAAGAAAAACAGAAGCTTGCGATATCTATATACTCCCAGATAGTGATAAAAAAGAACTTGGCATAACAATTCACGAAGGCAGATACAGACAGATAAGAAGAATGTTTGAACGCCTTGGATACAAAGTTAGAAAATTACACAGGGTAAGTTTTGGCGGTATAACCGTCAGTGGAATGAAAAGGGGAGAGTGGAGATATCTCACAGAAAAAGAGATAAAAAAGTTAAAAAAATTGGTTGGGCTTGAATAAACAAAAAACTTGAAACTCTATGATCAAAAAGCTACTTCTTTTCTCTATTCTTGTTTATTTCTATTCCTGTGCGTCCGCTCAAAAAGTAGTTGAATCGAAACCGGAAACTGAGAGCAAAATTACCGACAACGAAATCATCTATTATGAAGATACCGCACTAAATCAATTAAGAAACGAACTTAACGAAATTTTTAAAGACCCGTCTTTTTCAAATGCCCACTGGGGAGTCATAGTTCAATCACTAGAAACTGGCGAATATATCTACCGGCTAAATGAACATAAAAGTTTCATCCCTGCCTCAAACATGAAATTATTCACTACAGCCGTTGCCTTACTTAAACTTGGTCCTGACTTCAAATATAAAACTTACCTTTATACCGATGGCGAGATAAAAGGCGGAATATTATATGGCAACCTTTTCATCCGTGGAAGTGGTGACCCAACAATTTCAGGTAGGTTCACAAATGGCGATGTCACCAAAACCTTCAAAGACTGGGCTGATAGTTTGCTCAAACTTGGAATATCCGAAATTTACGGCAATATAGTTGGCGACGATAATTATTTTGACGACCAATATATGGGAACTGGTTGGGCATGGGACGATGAAACATATTGGTACTCTGCACACATCAGCGCCCTTTCTTTTAACGATAACTGCGTTGACTTTGAAATTTATCCCGGCAAGAGAATCAACGATCCCGCTATAATCAAAATCAACCCGAACACAAACTATGTTCAAATAAAAAACCAAGTAATAACTGTCCATCCTGATAGCTCAACTAAAATTGACTTCTTTAGAGCACCGGGCACAAATATAATCAATGTCTTCGGAAAAATAAGCTTAAAATCTAAGCCATATAAAGAATCAATAACCGTCCACAATCCAACTCTTTACACCGCAACCGTTTTCAAAGAAGTCCTCGAATCAAAAGGAATAAAAATCACCGGTTCGCCAGTTGACATTGATGAAACATTTTTTAAACCAGATTATGAAAAAATGAAAGTTCTTGCCTCTTACGAGTCACCTCCACTGAGCGAGATCATAAAAGTTATAAATAAACGAAGTCAAAATTTCTACGCTGAACAAGTTTTTAGAACTCTTGGTAAAATTTTTGGCGGGGAAGGTTCCACTGAAAAATCAGTTGAAGTTGTTAAAAATACCCTCGCACAAATTGGAATATCACCAGATTTAATTTCCATTTATGACGGTTCCGGCCTATCGCGTTTAAATCTTGTCACACCTTTCCAGGTTATAACCCTTCTAAACTACATGTTTAAACACGAATATTTTTCATATTTTTATGATTCATTGCCGATCGCCGGAGTTGATGGGACGCTTGAAACACGAATGAGAAAGACAAGAGCACAGGGGAATGTGCGGGCAAAAACTGGCTATGTTCAATATGCAAGAGCCTTATCAGGCTATGTTAAAACGAAAGATGGAGAGATGCTCGCATTTTCGATGATCACGAATAATTATCTTATCCCAACGGCAGTTGCAAATATGATTCAAGATATTGTATGTCAAAGGTTGGCGGAGTTTTCAAGAAAATAAAAAGGGCGGGATTTTTATCCCGCCCTCGCTTTGCTTAACGTTGATCAATTGGAACATAGGTCTGATCCATCGGTCCAACATACTCAGCCCTTGGTCTGTAAATCCTGTTATCCGCGAGCTGTTCAAGTATATGTGCGGTCCACCCAGTGATACGACTCACCGCGAAAATCGGGGTATAAAGATCAAGCGGAATTCCCATATAGTAATAAACCGATGCTGAGTAGAAATCAACATTGGGCCATACACCTTTCTCACCAAATTCCTTTACCCAAAGCTCTTCAATCCTTGCGGACATCTCATACCACTTGGTATTACCAAGCTTTTCACCAAGCATCTTCGAATATTTCTTCAATATCAAAGCCCTTGGATCCATTGACTTATAAACTCTGTGTCCAAATCCCTCAAGTTTTTTCTTCTCTGCAATCGCTTTCTGCACAAAATCATCAACCTTCGAAAGATCACCGATCTCAAGCAAATACTTCATAACTTCTCTGTTCGCTCCACCATGCAAAGGTCCCTTCAATGTCCCAATCGCAGATGTAACCGCCGAATACATATCAGTCAATGTTGAAATCGTCACCCTCGCTGAAAATGTCGATGCGTTCATCTCATGTTCCGCATGCAAAATCAAAGCAACATCCATAATCTTTGCATAAAGTTCATCCGGCTTTTCACCCTTCAACATGTAAAGGAAATTGGTCGCAATGTTAAATTCTTTATTCGGCTTTACAGGTTCTTTGCCATTCCTTATCTGTTCCCAAGCTGCAACTATCGTCGGAAACTTCGCCGTAAGACGAAGAGCTTTCCTCCTATTCGCCTCAAGTGAATTATCATTCCTCTCAGGGTCGAATAAACCAAGAAATGATACCGAAGTCCTCAAAACATCCATAGGGTCAGAATCCTTAGGCATAAGCTTCATAACTGTAACAAGCTGATCGGGAATCTCATACTCAGCACGAATCGCCTTTACAAATTCATCATACTCACTCTTCTTTGGGAGGCGATAATTCCACAAAAGAAATGCAACCTCCTCAAAGTTAGAATGCTCAGCAAGATCTGCAATATCATAACCAAGATACAAAAGTTTACTTCTTTTACCATCAATGAAACAAAGTCGAGTCTGGTTTGCTATTACATTTTCCAGACCCTTTACATAGGTTGGTTGTGTTGTTGGTGCCTGTGACATAATTAACCCCTCCCTTTAATTTGTTTATGTATGTGCTTCTTGTTAAAAATTGATCGCCCCACGAACCCCAAACAATTATACCAAATGTTCAAACACATAGCTTCATCAAAAATTTTTCTTACCAAGTGCTTCTACTGAAAATGTAATAACAAAAATCTTAAAATTCAACTTATTCCCCACTATCAAAAACCTCACCGATTATATCCTTAATCTGAGCCAGGGTATACGGTTTTCTGAGAAATTTCACCCCCTCCGGAAGTGAGCTCTTAACTTCATCCCCGATATCAACAAAACCAGTTACAAGAACGAATTTTACATCCTTTGAAATTTGGCTTATCTGCTTTATCACCTCATCTCCCATAATCTTCGGCAAGCCATAATCAACGAAAACAATTTTTATATCTGGATTTTCTGCAAATTTTTGAATCCCAAGCTCACCATCACTAACTCCAATTACCGTAAACCCAAGCATTTCAAGATAATCTTTCATAATAGTTCTCAAGCCCTCCTCATCCTCAATGACAAGCACCTTATAGCCACGCCCAATTTCCACCATTTTCTCCGCCCCCCGATTTATTTTAACTACTTTCTCCTCTCTAATTTGAACTGGAAGATAAACATAAAAAGATGTTCCCTTGCCGACCAAACTTTCAAAATCAACAAAACCGCCATGAATGGTAACAATATTCTTAACAATCGAAAGCCCGAGCCCCGTCCCTTTACCTGGCTCTTTCGTTGTGAAAAACGGTTCAAAAATTTTCTCTTTGATTTCATCGCTTATACCAACTCCCGTATCTGAAACAACAATTACAACATAAGTATCTGAAGTCGCATTTCCAAATTTTTTCATAACAAAATCTCTATCTACAGAAGAAACTGTAATCGTCAACCTCCCACCCTTTGGCATAGCATCCCTTGCATTCAAAGCAAGATTTAAAATCACTTGTTGCAAATCGCCGTAAGAACCCAGAATAATATAATCCTCATCAATGCTTGTCTTTATCTCTATATTCTTTGGCGTTGTATGTTCAAGTATCTTCACGCAATCAAGCACGAGATTTCTAATTGAAATTGGGTTAAACTCTTCAACCTTTTTCTTTGAAAATTGTAAAAGTCGTTTTGATATCTCCCCACCTCTTTGAACAGCAGAAAGAGCTGAATCAACATAACTTAAAATGTTTTTATCCGTTGTCTTCATTTTAATAATTTCAAGCATCCCATTTATAATCCCAAGTACATTGTTAAAATCATGTGCAATTCCACTCGCAAGCTGTCCAATAATCTCAAATCTTTGAAGTTCCAGAACTTGTTTCTCCTTTTGCTTTCTTTCCGTTATATCCCTAAGCAAGCTTATGCGCCCTACATATTTCCCATGCTCAAAGACAGGAATTCCAACCCTTTCTATTATTTTACCATTTTTCAATTTTGCTTCAGAATATTTCACAAATTCCCTGTTATCCACATAACTTTTGATTCTATCTATCTCACCTTTATCCTTAAACAAGTCTTTGATCTCGTCAAGAAACTGTACAAATGTTTTTCCAATCAGCTCGCCTGGTGAACTATATCCTAAAATCTTGCAAAATTCATCGTTAACAAATTCAATTACACCCTGATCATTTTGAAACATAATCCCATCTGAAATATTATTCAAAATTGATTCTAATCTCAACTTTAACCCTTGTTCTTTCTGATACCGCTCTGCCAATTCTCTTTGAAGTTGCTTTACTTCGGTAACATCCAAAACCACAACTTGAACAGCGGGTCTTCCTTCCCACATAATCCTAGAAGCCCTGACTTCAACATCAATTATACTGCCATCAAGCCGTATGAATTTTTCTTCAACTGGCGGAACAAATTCACCTCTCTCAATCATTCTTTCTATCCTTTCTTTCACAATTTCTCTATAATCCGGATGAACAAAATCAAGAACAGGTTTCCCAATTATATCACTTTCATCCTTACCCCCACCCATCTCCACAGCCTTTTTATTACACTTGACTATTTTGCCATCTTGATGAATTACAACACCAACTGGCAAGTTTTCAAACAAACTTTCGTAAAGTTCCTTTTGCCTTAAAGTTTCACTTATATCCCTATAAATTCCAAGAACATACATTTTCTCGCCAAATCTTACATAGCTTACAGTTGCTTCAAGCTCAATTTTTCGTCCGTCTTTAGCAAGCGCCGTAAAGGTATATCTATATGGAACTGGAACACCTTTTTTGATCTTTTGCTTTCTTTCCTCAATCATCGCTTTTGACTCAGGAGCAACCAATCGCATAAAATCAATTTTTCTAAGCTCGTCCACTGTATAACCAAACATCTCTTGAAATTTTTTATTAGCCTCAATGAACTTACCCTCTTCCAAATCAAAGATATACACACCATCATTTGAATTTTGGAAAAGCAAGGTGTAAAGCCTTTGTAGTTTCTCCTTCTCTTCCCTTTGTTTTCTCTCCTCTTCCGCACGGATTATCTCTCTCATATTCACCAAAAATAGGTACGCAAAAACTAAAAGAACAACAATAATCAACACGATGAGTACATAAATAAGGCGAAGATCAGATATAATGATTCCTGTTACTTCTTTCAATGGTGATGAAACAACAAATTTCAGTTTTTCCCCAGCAATCTTTAAACTTGAAAAGCTAGCAAGTTGCTCAGGATAATTTTTTAACTTGTATCTTATAATGCCAGACTCCTTCGCAATTATTGAATCAATATAACTAAATGGACCAAGATTTTTTCCCTGTGGAATGTGACAATTCAAACAAGATTCATCTGTAAGTTGCGCCCGCCTCAAGATCATCTCAGGGTGAGCGGAATGAAAAACAAGAACTTCATCTTGCGTTATAATCCAAATATCGTAAAGCTTAAGTTCAGGATCTACTACTTTAATGAAGGAATTTAAAAGCGAATCAATCTCTATCGCATAAGCCACTGCACCTAAAAACTTATTTCCATCATAAACAGGTAAAATGATAAGCGAAAGTGGCTTTTTATATAAAACCCCACCGCTTGTATCAAATGAAATTACTGGGATCAAGCTATCCCTCGCTGATCTTATCAACTTCTCCCAAAACTTTGAATTTCTGTAATCTTTACCAATTGCTTCGCTCAATGTTGAATAAATAATCCTTCCATTTTCATCAAAGACGGAAATAGAACTAACATATCCCTGCTTTAAAAACCGATAAAAAGAATTTACATCCTCCTCCATTTGTTTTCGGATTCTTCGCTTGATTGATTCAAACGATGATAAAACTTTCAAACCTTGCCCCCTTGCTCGGAAATAATCTTCCAATGAGATCGCAATTTGTTTTGCGGTCAAAATCTGAGTAGCGCCCCTTGCATTTATAATCTTCTTTTCAATTCTCTCATGCAGATAAAACATAACTCCCGCAGTAGAAAGCAGAATAAAAACAATGCTGGCAGACAGAATTATGTTGGTTCGTTTTTGCTTCATCCCTTCATCTGCATAATCTAGCTTATTTTTTAAAATTTAAAAAAGCAAAATTTCTTATCAAACAAATTAAGTAGGGAAATTCTATCACAGTTTCACAGTTTGAAACATGTACTTGAGTGAAAAATAAACCTATAAATTTCATTCTTCTTTAAATCACTTGGGATGGCAAAATAAATCAGATCAGCATCTTTTCCTCTTTCAATGCTGCCACAGATATCGCTAAATCCAAGGGCTTTGGCTCCGTTTAAAGTTGCAATTTTCAACAGTTCCTCATCACTTATATTTTCGTAAAATTCACGCGCAAACTTTAATTCATTTAAAATGTTCAAATCTCTATTGCTTGCCATGCTGTCAGTTCCTATGCAGACATTTATGCCATGATCAAGAAATTTTCTAACAGGTGCTTTCCCGACTTTTAAAAAGAAGTTACTTCTGGGGCAGGTGCAAACGCTGACATTTCTTTCGCTCAAAATTTCAATATCTTCATCATCAACATTTACACAATGAACTGCAAGCGTATTTTCGTCTAAAAAATTGATCCTATCGAGATATTTAACCGGGGATACTCCCGGCGGGTTCCACGAATAATCAAACCCATTTCTCTGGATTAAGAAGGTGCGAAAGAAACCAGTTCCATTTTTTATAAATTCAACTTCATCAATTACCTCTGCAAGATGTACACTTGTTTTTGAAGTTCCATTAAAATTTTTTATTAACTTGAACAAAGCCTCAGAAACGGAATACGGGGCATGCGGAGCCAAAGAAATTCTAAATTCCCTTTGCAAATTATGTCTTTCCACTACCTTGTTCACATTGCCGACAAGTTCCTTTATAGTGTTAAAAAACTCTATCCCTCTTTCTTCAACAAACGAAATTAACTCAATAAATATTTGAACTTTCATCGGCACTCTCAAAAGCATCGTTATCAGTCGCCCAGTATTTGAAACATCTCCAACTGCGACCGTTCCCGAATTTACCATTTCTCCGATCCTTTTCCTTACCTCTCCTTTCCATCTCTTCTCCAACAAAGTTTTAACCAACTTTATCTTCCCAAATACTCCCTCAACATTAAACAGCTTTCTTCTTTCTTCAACAACCTGATAAAGCCAGTCCTTGAAGTCTTTAACTTCCTTAATTTTGATGCCTGACAACTCAAGATGAGTATGAGCGTTTACGAACCCGGGCATTATCAATGCATTTTTCAAGTCAAATTTTCTTTCAACATCCTTGAACTTTGAATTAATTTCCTCTCGATTCCCAAAATCAACGATTTTATTTCCATCTGCAACAATAGCTCCATCCTCAATTATTTCTGAAGCTATTGGCAAAATATACTTTGCGTAAAAAATTTTCATGGTGGACGATTAAACCTCTGTGGTTTAAATCACATCTAATTTAGTGAGATTACAAACATGAACCAAAAATAAAAAAGGCAAAAAGCCATGAAAGTAAAAATAATATTATCGACACTCATTTTGATCCTGATAGCATCCCCAATTTTTGCTCAAATTTTCGGACCAAGATTTGGAGTACCACCTGACGATGCCTGGCAAAGGGGAATACCAAGACTCTACGACGAACTCAAATTGACGGATGAACAAAAATCAAAACTTCAAACCTTATTCTTTGAATTTAGAAAAACTCAAGCCGATATAGCTGGAAAATTAAACAAAGCAAGAATTGAACTTCAAGAATTGCTTTCTGCGGAAAAATTAGATAAGGCAGCGATTGACAAAAAAATTGATGAAATCTCTAACTACCAGAAAGAATTGGCAAAGAACAGGGCAAATCATTGGCTGAACATTCAGCAGGTATTGACCCCAGAGCAAAGGAAAATTTTAAGAGAAAGAATCGGTTATCTGGGCTTCGGGATGAAATTTTATGGGCACCCAAATTTTGGAATTAAACCTCATAAATGGAATAAACTCGGTATGAGATTAAGATCAAGATTATGCTGGTAGATAGATCCCGCACCTTCTCTCCCCTCACCTTCCCCCATTGTAGGGGGAAGGTTGTTTTAATTTAAAATCTTCTCACAAAGAGCTTCCCTGGAAGCTGATTAACAAGGTCTTTAAACTCAAGCGACAACAGGTGAACAAGCGTATCGGTCACCGATAGACCCGTAAGCTCGGCAATTTTATCAACATGCATCGGTTCAGATGTGGACAAAACTTCAAAAATTTTTGACTCGAAGACATTTAATTCAACTTTCGGTTTCGGTGGTTCTGATTTTAAAACCGGTTGAATAAAAGGACGAATTTCCTCAATTATATCATCGACGCTTTCCACAAGCTTTGCTTTATTTTGCCTGATTAAAAAATTTGTCCCTTGACTTTTCACACTATCAATATTCCCCGGAACAGCAAAGACATCCCGATTTTGATCATTTGCAAACTCTGCTGTTATCATCGCACCACCTGTTTTGCTTGTTTCAATAATTAAAACACCGATTGACATACCACTTATGATTCTATTCCTTCTCGGAAAGTTCATCGCATCTGGCTTTGTTCCCATTGGAAATTCCGAAACTATCGCTCCATTTGATATTACACTATCAACCAGTTTTCTATTTTCAGGCGGGTAAATGTAATCAACCCCTGAACCAAGAACAGCAATTGTTCTACCTCCTGATTTCAACGCTGAAACATGAGCAATCGTATCAATTCCTCTCGCGAATCCACTTACGATCGTTAAATTCATCTTTGATAATTCAGTCGCAAATTTTTCACACATCGTCTTACCGTAATTTGTCGGCGTTCTCGTCCCAACGATTGCGATTGAATATTTATCTTGCTCTGCCAAATTTCCGCGTAAAAACAGAACTACAGGTGGATCATAAATCTTTCTCAAAAGCTCCGGATACTCCGAATCCCAAAGTGTTATAATTTTAGCTTTAAATTTCTCTGCCCTTAAAAGTTGCTCATCGGCAAACTTTGAATTTTGATTTCTCATCTCGACGATTTTTTTCGCAAGCCCCTTATCTATCCCCTCAACTTTCGTAAGTTCTGAAAGAGATGCCTTGAATATCAGCTCAGTTTCCTTAAAATAATTCACAAGATTTTTTATCCTCCCCGGCCCAATCCCTGGAATCGTGCTCAATTGCAAAATATGCCTTACATCAATGTTCACCGCTACCCCTCTTTTAGTTCAATTCCATCAACAACTGCGACGACAAGGGTATGAACGGGGACATCATCCCTGCCAAGAATTTGCCTTGCTGAATTCCCCTCCTGGAGAGCAATAACTGTATCCCCAATTCCAGCGTCAACCATATCAAGGGCAAGCATATCCCTCCCAATGAAATTCCCCTTTAAATCAATTGGCTGAATTATCAAAATTTTATAGGGTTTCAAATTTTCATTTTTTTGAGTTGCCACGATTGTCCCGGTGACTTTGGCAAGTATCAATTTCTTCCCCCACTTTTACTTTTCAAAACTTCTTTTAAAACATCCCACAATTGATAATTTTCAATATGAACCAAATCAAAAATCATAAGCCCATCTGTTTTTTCAAGTGCGACCTCCATTGCCTTTTTAAATCTTTCCGGCTCACCTTTATATTGCTCAACATATAAACTTCCATAGACGGGAACCGCATTCATAGTTACTTGCTTAACAATTTCAGCCGAACCCTCAACCGAATACCACACTGACTTAGATGGTTTCATCCCCGGTTCAGTTAATTTCGAAGCGTCAACCATACCTTTTGATTCAACCTCTTCTTTGGTCACCTCGTAAAAGTAAAGCCCCGTGCAAAGAAAGTCAACCAACTCCGCATATCCCGTCTGATTGTAATCATCAGTCGCCCAATCAAACTTCGGTTTAAATTTTTCACTTGCCCAGTTAACACCGAGCTCATAATAAGACAAATACCACGAGCCGACATAATCCCCAAACAAAATAGATGGCTTTGCCCTTTTAACAACATTCCTCGCTTTTTCAATAAAACTTTTTATTACGGAAGCTCTCCACTTCAACCATTCCTTGAAATACTTTCCCCTTACTATGCTATCACCTTCAATTCTAAAAATATCATCTGGAAATTTAATTTTTCTCCCAAGCCATGTCTCAAATTTTACCCTTGAAGAATCGCTAAAATCAGCATAAATCCCATCATACCTAACCCTATCAAGGACAATCCCATCAATATCAAAACTTTTGACGATTTCTTCGATTATCTTCAATTCATACTCCTGAACTTGTTCAAGCGCTGGATTAACCATCGCAGAATATTTATGCTTTTGCTGGGTTATCGGGATGAAGCCATTTTTTGTATAAATAATCGTCGCCCATTCTGGATGCTTCCAGTAAACAACACCTCTGTCGTAATAGTTATGACCTTCACAAAACACATTTAAAGCGATATGAATTTTGAGTCCTCTTTTCCTTGCTTCCTTTATCAAGGTGTTGACAAAATCAAATGTGTCAGGTCTTGTATAATCATCCCATGTTTTCATCTTCGGGGCATACTTGCTATCGTATAAAACTTCTCCTGAAATTGGTTTAACATCAACAATTATATCCGTAATTCCAACTTCAACACATTTATCAAGGATATTCACAATTCCATCATAACTTCCCAACCGTTTAAAATTTGCAGTTGCATCAAACCACAACATCTTCGGTTTTTCCCCGCAGAAACTTAACAGATTAAAACTGATTAAAACAAATAACAGAGTGAAAAGATTTTTGATCTTCATTCCAAACCAAGTTTTGTTCTCAACTCTTTAACGAGTTCTTCTGCTTCCTTTTTTGTCCTCGCCTCAGCGATTATTCTCAAAATTGGTTCAGTGTTCGACTTACGGATGTGAATCCAACTATCACCAAAATCAACCCTAACTCCATCGTCCGTATTAATTTCCGCATCTTTGTAAACTTCTTTAACCTTATCTAAAACATCGTCTGGATTTACATTCTCAATGTTAATCTTTGTTTTAAAAATTTCAAACTTCGGCAGTGTTTCTTTAAATTCCGAAATTCTCCCACCAAATTCAATAAGGTTTTGCAAAATTAAAGCTATCCCAACAAGTGAATCCCGCCCATAATGTACATCAGGAAATATAACACCACCGCTACCCTCTCCACCAATTACAGCTCCAACTTCCTTCATTTTTTTAACAACATTTATCTCCCCAACAGGACTTCTGTAAACTTTTGCATTGTAAACTTTGGCTATTTCATCAACCGCTTTCGTTGTAGACAAATTAACAACAACGCTTTTACCATCTGACTTGCTCTTTTTCTCGAGAACAATTTTCACCGCTTGAACGACCGTATATTCTTCCCCGAACGGTTCGCCTTTCTCCGTAACTAAAACAAGACGATCCGCATCTGGATCAACCGCAATTCCGAAATCAGCATTATAACGTTTTACAGCCTCACATAATTCAGTTAAATTTTCAGGCAGTGGTTCTGGTTCATGCGTGAAGACACCATTACCATCACAATTTATTTTTATCACATCACACCCAAACATTTCTAATAACTTCGGAACAGCTTCGGAGCCTGCGCCATTGATGCAATCAACTACAACTTTAAATTTCCTCGCCCTTATTTTCTCGACATCAATGAAATCAATTTGAAAAATTTTATCAATATGCTTATCGATAAAAGACCTATCCTGAATATATCTTCCGACCGAATTCCATTCGGCAAATTTAAACGAATTTTTTTCAACTAAATCAACAAACTTTTTATGTTGCTCTGGCGTTAGAAAAATTCCCTCCTCTGAGACAAACTTCAACCCATTCCATTCAGCGGGATTATGGCTGGCTGTTATCATAATTCCACCTGATGCATCCGAATGTTCAACCGCAAGCTGAAGCGTCGGGGTTGGGCAAACACTTATGTCAACAACATCACAACCCATTGCAAGGAGCGTTCCAGAAACAAGATGTGATATAAACAAGCTATGAATCCTTGTATCTCGACCGATTATGATTTTACCCCCACCACAAAATTTAGCAAAGGCTGAAGTAAATTTTACAATTTCAAAAGGCGTCAAAGTCTCACCGACGATCCCTCTAACCCCAGAAACGCTTACCATTAACCTGCTCATCAGATGCAAGATTTTTTAATTTTTTGAAAATTTACACAAATAAACAGAAATTGACAAAAACTGTCTATGAGAAATTTGATAACTCGACTATAATTTCGTAAATTGAACTCGAATAAAATTAATTTTCTATGCCCATGGGCAATGAGAAATTAACATCGCTGGGAAAATCAATCCTTGAGGCATTAAGCGATGTAGTGTTCGCAGTTGATGCAAATTATAACTTTATCTATGTAACTCCGTCATGCTATCATATAACTGGGTATACAGCTGATGAATTTCTCAACGGTCAAGTTAAAATCAAAAACCTTGTCCACCCATCAGATTATTGGCGCATTCTCAGGGAAAATTATCAAGCGTTTAAAACAGGCTCCGTCCCAAGAGTTTCAGAATTTAGGATAATAAAAAAAGATGGCACAGTAAGGTGGATCAACATCTACTGGACGATGGTAAAAGATGAAGACGGCACAATTAGATACATTCAGGGGGTAATGCACGACATCACGGATAAAAAAATTGGTGAAGAAAAGCTTCAAAAAAGTTTAAACGAGCTTAAAATTCTTCAAAGTTTCAGCTCAGAGCTTTCCTCTGCTATGACGATTGACGATGTCGCAAAGGCGATATATGATCACATCATACAGTTACTCCCTGTTGAAGGGTTTTTCGTAGATATCTACGACGAGATGACAGAACAATTGAAAGGGCTTGTGCATGTTTATTCAATTCAAGGCAGAAGAGTTATGATTTCTTATCCGAACTATAGATTTAATGTCCGATCACACCAAATTTGGGTAAGTTTGATCCATGATAAAAAGCCGACATATGTAAAATACTCTGGTAGGGATATTCCAGCACCTTTCAATCTTTTCATTGAAGAAACAAACCAAGAGGGATATTTACTAAGTGCACCGATGTTGTCCCGAGGTAAAGTTTTCGGAGTTATGACCATTCAAACCAAAGTGATAAATAACATTGAAGAATATATACCACTACTCGAACATATAGCAAATCAATCAGCAATTGCATTTGAAAAGGTTAGATATTTTACAGAGCTTCAAGAGTCGGAAAAATCACTCCGACAAGCGTATGAAGAATTGAAAAAGGTTCATCAACAGTTAATTTTAACTGAGAAAACAAGAATACTTGGACAACTTGCGGGCGGAATCGTGCATAACTTGAGTAACTTCTTAAGCGCAATTCTTGGCAGAGTCCAGCTGTTGAAATCCAAAGTAAGTGATGAATCACTTTTAAAAGACATCGAACTAATCGAAAAAGCAAGCCAAAACGCTGGAAAAATTATATCACAACTTCGTGAATTCTCAAAGCCAAGAACGCATGTTAACCTTGTGCCAATTGATGTGGCGGATATAATTGAAGACGCACTTGAAATAACAAAATCAAAATGGAAAGATGAAGCAGAATTAAAGGGCATCAAATATGAAATCATTAAAGATTTTCCCGAAGATAGATTGATGGCGATCACTAATAGGTCTGAATTAAGAGAAGTCCTTGTGAACCTCATCATAAATGCAATTGAAGCAATGCCAGGCGGAGGTAAATTAACGCTCGGAATTTACAATGTAAACGGCGAGAAAGTTGCAATTTACATCGCTGACACAGGTGTTGGTATAAACCCAGAAATAATGAGCAGGATATTTGAACCTTTCTTCACAACAAAAAGCGAATATGGAACAGGATTGGGGCTTTCAATAGCATATGATATCATAAAAAGTCATAACGGTGAAATTTTCGTTGAAAGCGAGCTTGGAAAAGGTTCAAAATTTACAATTGTCTTGCCAGCAAGCCAACAAAGAGTATCAGATGCAATTAAAAAAACCACATTACAAGAAAGCCCCCGCAAATTAACGATTTTAATCGTTGAGGATGATGAATCTGTTTTTTACCTCCTACAAGATATCTTCACAAACCTCGGCTATAGAGTGCTCCCAGCTGAGGATGGTAAAAAAGCACTTGAATATATCCAAACAGAAAAATTTGATATTGCCATTATAGACATTGGGCTTCCCGATATAAGCGGTTGGGAAGTCTCAAAAGCGATAAAACAAAAGAATGCTCAAATCCCTGTAGTTATATTAACTGGTTGGGGGTTAAACATCTCTGAGGAAGAAATGAAAAGAAAAGGTGCTGATTACATAATCTCAAAACCATTTGAGCTCGATGGACTCCTTCTTGTCGTAGATACAGCAGTTCAATCAATAAAAAGGTAATTAACCATAAGTATCCTAAAGATTAGATAAATGGAAAGCAAAATCGAATTGGTTAAGTTTATACTTACTACTGTTTTGTAATTTTGCCACTCCTTCTGCAGATAAAAATTCTTCTCAAACCTTTCTATCCCAATAAAACCGAAAAGAAAATAAATTATCACACCGATAAGCTCATAAAGTGTGAATTTAGCAGCGATCACCACTGTTGCAATTACTCCTGAAGCTAATAAAATAATTTTCGAGAATTTAAAAGTCGCCGCAGAGCCAAGTTTCTCAATGAATAAAGAGCCTGTTAAGTTTGAATCTTCGGAGATTCTGTAAACAAGCGAAAGTGTGTAAAGTCCGCCAGCAAACCCAGCGGAGGAGAGCGCTCCACCGATTGAAAATGGATTTAACAAACTCTTTAAATCAAACGCACACACCCAACCAGCAATGAACCCAAGCAAGCCATAAGTTAAAGCAAGAGTTAAAATTGCATAAAAAGGTTTTGTTTTAATGCCAGTGGGTGGATACGAAAAAAGAAAAGACAAAACGATAAGAGAAATTACGACCCCGAAATATGCCGTGTTAATCTTTGTACTAAGATAAACTCCAACAAAAAGCAAAACCAGAGAGATTATAAGTGTAAACTTTGATGCTGGCTTTACATTGCGCAACCCATAAACAACACCCTTTCTACTATCAAAATAAGCGTAAACCCCATTAATTGCAGGATATATCAAAAAATGCAAAACCAAAAGCCCATAAATGAAATCTCTACTTATATCTGCTTCGGTAAGCGCATATCCCCACAGAAATATAGGCAAAAATGCAAGCGAGATATTAAAGCGCAGATGAAAAAAGGTGCTTCGTAAATTTTCCAAGACCATTAAAATTTTACTTTGTGATTGTGAATATTGTTAATTCTTAAACTTCTTAAACTACATAAAACCTATAATAAAAATACAAAAATTTACCTTAATTTTAAAATTACTGAGTTATCCAGCGTTTTAAGAACAACGAAATTCGTAAAATCAGTTACACCCGAATGAACAATAACAGCGTTGGTTAACTCAACACCTTTGTACTTTGCATCAATATTAACAACCAGAAAGACTTCCCTTTGATTTGTTTTTATTCTAATTTCATTTTCAAAAAACTCATACTCAATCGTCAAATTATCGAACTTTTGCATCTCTTCATATGCTTCCGCACAGGTCATAAATCTTATGTAGGGATAATTCTTTTTAAAATCCTTAAGCCATTCCTTAAACTTAAAATAAAGTCCCTCCCCATTCTTCCCACGCCATGGGAGATAAAACCAATTTCTCACAAGCTCCGGATTTTCAACTTCATCCGGGGTATAAATGATGTCATCGGGATGAATAAAGTGCGTCCAAACTCCAAGCATCGCAACCTCATTTAAAATTAACAGCTTGGTATAATCATCAATCAAAAAACCTGCAGAAACTCTTGGTATGCAATAAAGTTTTTCGTTCCATGGCTCAGGTCCAAACTCCCTTGATTGCCCAACATCAAAGAATCCAGAATATAAACCAGCTATAACTTTAATCGACGGGAAACTTTGTACAATCGCTTGAACCCCAATGGAATCAATCCAATTTGTCGGTGGGATATATGTTCTTGGCAATTCACCCAAGCCTTCTTCCATCCACTTTTTCTGCGCAAACCTCAAAGCACTTTTCATATTTTCTATATCTCTCCATTTATCAATTAAAAGTGAGACATGATTATATCCATGAAACGCAAGCTCATTTTTCGACTTTAATTGCCTCGCAATCGCCCTCGCTACTTCAACTTCCTTATTAAGAATTCTCGCTTTACCAATTCTCCATTCAGTCAAATGAAACGGTGGTTTAATATCAGCGCCGTAATTAAAAGTAAGACCAGCGGTGTATTTCAACCCAATTTCATCTGCAAGTTTAACCATATCGGGATAAAAGATAAAAAAATGATACTCTGCCATCGTCATATTAAATTCATCCCATATAAGCTTTTTCTTGACATTTGGCACAGCTGTCGGAAAATCATCAATAAAAATAACCGCTAAGTTTGAAATTGGCTGAACAAATTTATCCGAAACGGAAATTATCGACCTTGTTATAAAACCACGAAGCAATTTATTCACCAAAATAGATGTGTTCCAGTAAATGACCTTTCCCAATCCATACCTCAATTGCCAAACAACAGGTATCTTATCCGAAGAAGTCGCTATGATGCTCTTCGAACCAAAATGAATGAAATCGAACATTGAAAGATCACGCAAGATAGAATCAGGTATTGCGGTGTTTTTAAGCATAGGCATAAGATTGGCATTAAAAACAAGCCCAGAATTCCCCCGTTTTAAAAATAAATTTCTCGCATCTCTTAATTTTACGCCAAAGAGTTCCGATAAATTTTCATTATAACCCCGATATATGACAGCCAAACCACCGCCATTGGCAACAAAATTTTTTATCCTTTGACAGTCATCTTTAGAAAGCTTTTTTATAAATTCAGTTGCAAAGACGATTGCATAATAATTCTGAAAATCTTGAACCAATTTACCTTGATAATCTAAAAGATCAAGCTCATCATAATTTACCTTCGCATATTTAAAAGCCCATCTTGCATTTTCAACGCATTCAGAAGAGTACATATCCGAAGAGTCATAAATGAGAAGAACTTTCTCTGGTTTTTCTATTGAAAAATCAATCTTTTCTTTTTGAGTTTTACAGGAAGCGAAGAGAAAAAAACAAACCATGAAAATCATGTTAAAAAGACTTCTCGGCATCTTCAACACTACCATAAAATTCAAAATGTTTTTCAGTTCTTGTAATTTCGAATAATTTTTTCACCCTTGGATTTACATTGGCAAATTTTATCGTCCCACCTTTCTCCTTTGCACTGCGATAAGCGACGACAATTATTCCAAGCCCAGAACTATCGATAAAAGTAACATCGGAGAAATCAATAATTATATTTGCCTTACCTTTGTCAATCAAGCCTTTAAAAACATCCCTCATATGAATTGAGCTTGCAACATCAAGTTCACCTTTAAGTTTAACAATTGCGTAATTATTCTTTTCGACAACGCTGTACTCCATTTTTTTCTCCAATTTTTTTGTTTTAATTCTTTCAATCCATTCTAAAAAAATGAAACAATCATCGCACGAATAATCTCCATGAAATCTGCACATAATTTCTGGGGATTGCCAACATCTTCTGAGATCGCTTTCATATACAGGACATCTCGAACAAACATCCCTTGGCTCACCTTTAAATTTCCAGCACTCTTCAATCCATGCTGTGCCAGCCTTTTCTCTTTTCGCATTTAAGACCTCAAAAAAAGCAGATACGACCTTCGGATCAAATTGTGAACCCGTCCTTTGCTTTATTTCCGACTCAATTTGAGCATAGGACAACGCTTTGCGAAGTTTTGAGTTTGATGATATCTCAACAAAGAATTCACATAGCCCGAGAATTTTACCAAACAAAGGTATCTCCTCACCCTTTAAGCCTTGCGGAAATCCCCACCCATCATACCATTCCTGATGTGTTCTTATTCCTTCAACTATATCCGATGATATAGGCAAAATTTCAACCATGCTTGCCCCAATTATCGGATGATTATAGTCCGCTTGATAACCTTCACCTATCTCAACAACCCCGCACATCCCAACATCGTGGATCAAACCTGCTATTTTAAGTTCACGAAGTTTTTCGGAATCAAGACCAAGCTTTTTCCCTATTTCAACTGCAAGATCAGCGACCCTATTTGAATGCCCAGCTGTGTACTCACTTCTCATATCATACGCCTCAGCAAGGGCGATAAGAGTTTTAAGATAACGCTCTGTAAATTGAGCGAAAGTTTCGATGTTATGAATTACAATTTTTATCTGCTCAACAAAATTTAATAAAATCTTTACAGCAAACTCTTCAAATTGCTTTAACTTCTTAAAATTCACAAGGGTGAAGATTCCAAGAAGCTTTTTATCTTCAACAAGCGGAACAGCAATTATAGAATTAATTCCAAACCTTAGCAAAAACTCAAAATCACGAACTATCATCTCATCTCCATATCCAGTCCACTCAAAAAGTCCAGTATCAGGCGAAAGATCAAGCGAGCTTACAAATTCTTCTGATAAATTTTTGCTTGCCTTTATTTTCATTCTTTTAATTTTATCATCCCACATTGCTACAAATCCAGCATCGCTTCCAGTTGCAGTGATTGCAAGCTCAAGAAGAAGTTCAAGAAACCTGTTCACCTCAAGCGTTGAACCAAGCATTTTTTTGCTTACTTGCACTTGAGACTCAAGCAGACGAATTTTTGAACGAGTTTCCTCGCCAAATTTTATCTGCCTTAAAGCAATTGCACATGCGTTTGCAAAACCCCTGAACCAGTTCAAAAGTTCTTTATCAATAGTCTCTGGCTCATATGGACCGCTGAATAGACTTCCGATATATTTTTCGGAATGATAGAGCGGTATATTAAGAAACTTTCCCGCCCATATAAGCGCAAAACCTAAATTTTTATACTCCTCCCTAAAAATCAGCTTAAGTTCAGGCTCCCTCAGCGCCTCGATCACTTCTTCATCAAAATTTCCCATCCTTTCGGTTCTCAAACGCATACTTTCAAGAACTAAACTCTGGCTCGCCTCAGAGAAAGAATAAATGTAATAAGCCGCTTTCTTAACCACACTTTCAAAAACATCAAAAATAAATTCAAATCCTTCGGACGCAGATTTATTAAAGAACTCAAACATTCCGAATGCTTTCCACACATCAGGAAGATTTTTAATTTCAATCTTAGAACTCCTGCTTAAAATTTTTCCAATCACTGTTCTTTGTAAATTATTTTTCGAACTATTTCAGCTATCTCGGATGGAGTAAATGGTTTTGGGACATACTCATCTGCACCAGCTTCAAACATGTCTTTTACATCAGCTTCTTCACCTTTCGCTGTGAGCATAACGATATATGAATTCTTAAGCTCGGGATCATTCTTCACCTCACGACAAACTTCAATTCCATTTTTCCCAGGCATCATAAAATCAAGAAAAATTAAATTCGGTTTCTCTTTTCTTATAATATCAAGCGCCATATCACCATCACTTGCAATAAAAACATCCACATCACTGAATTTCCTCAAGATGAACTCAAGAAGGCGTTGAACAGTTATATCATCGTCAACGATTAGAATTTTCTTCAACATTTAGCATTCATACTTAAATTTTCTTTACAACAAGCAAGGTTATATCATCTTTTTGTTCGGCTTCACCTTTAAATTTCATCACTTCATCAACTATCACATCACAAATCTCAAGTGCACTTTTATCAGAATTCTCAAAAATAACCTTTTTCAATCTTTCAACACCAAAAAATTCATCATCCCTATTTCTCATCTCTGGCACCCCATCTGTAAAAACTACAAGCACATCACCCTTTGAAAGATTTATTTGGTTAGACCCATACATTTCATCTTCAAACAAACCAATTGGCGAACCATGTATTTCAAGCTCAAACATCTCTTTGTTATTACGCCTGAAAAGAATTGGTGGAATATGCCCAGCGTTTGAATATACAAGAAGCCCATCAGAGCAATATTCAGCCATAAAAACAGTTGCATATACCCCGATTTCAAATGTATCCTTGTAAATTACTCTATTTATTGCGCTTAAAAGTTCTGATATATCAGATGTAAACTCATACATCAACCTTATCACACTTCTCAAACTTGCAAGAAGAAGTGCTGCTCCAATTCCATGCCCCGAAACATCTGAAACCAAAAAACATTTCCTTCCCTTTTCAAATATAAAATCATAATAGTCCCCTCCAACGCTTGAGCTCGGCTTTATAAAAGCACAAACATCAAGTTCTCCGAAATTTGGAATTGCTTTGGGAAGTGAACTTTCTTGAATTTTCTTTGCTATCTCGATTTCTTGTTTTAATGCTTCGGTCCGTTTTATCTCGTCAATCAATCTATTTCTGTAAAGAATTATACCAGCGTAATTTCCAAGTGTAAGGAGCAACTTTGCCCCAGCCGTATCAAAAGCCTTCCCATCATCATATACAAAAATTCCACCTATCGGCTTATCTCCCGAAAACATCGGCACAGCAAGCAAACTTCGAAATGATGTTGCACTTTGACTCGAAGAAATCACAAAATTTCGGCTCCTCACAGCTTTTTCTATCAACTTTTCAACCTCCTGCTTAACATCATCGGGAATTTTACCACCCACATATTTTTGGTTCAATACATCGCCCTCGAAAATTCCAACAACACATGCCTTCGGAGATATCAACGAATTTATCTTGTTAACGATGATTTTGATAATCTCAGTTTCATCAAAAACCAAACCAGCCTTTGCAACCATATCATATACAACCCCAAGCTCCTCCTGCCTGTGCGCAAGTTCCTGAACAAGACTCTCTATATAACCCTCATAATTCAAAAGCTCCGTATACAAAAATTTCAACAGCTGAATTTCCCTCTCGGTATCTAAACGGGGTTTTACATAAAGATACATCTTACCATAATTTGAATTTAACTCAACTTTAATGCCCTCCTCAAAATTCACATAATTTTCTGTCTTAGCAATCACCTCGCCTTTTTCATCGACCACAGCGAATTCCGAATCAGAGAACCGAGAAAACTTCTCAGTATATAGTTTGATTATATGCCTGATCACCTTTCCAACTTCGTTAATTTATAAACCTTTATCTCTGAACCATCAAAATAAACTTGAGGAATAGCATATTTATAATTAGAACATACTGAATCAAGAACCAAGCTTAGGTTCTCAATCCTCGGCAAAAATGAAGAATGAATCTTACCGATTGAATTTTGCTTCGGGACGATGACATAAACGACATCATAAATTTTTCTCGGCTCGCTAATTAAAATATAATTTTTTATGAAATAATCCCAATCCATAAACCAAGCCCAATTTTCAACAACTGGTCTCGTCCCAGAATGTGAAACCAAAGCAAGTGAAAAAGGCAAGGATTCCCTCTGAATTTTTTTTACCACCTGAACAAGTTCACATGGTTCGATTGAACTCTCAACTTTACGAGTGTTATAAATAAAAGCATTTAACACCAAAACAACGATAATGCAGAGAACAAAAACAGCATAAACAACATTCCACTTTCTTAGAATTTTTCTAACAACACTTATCAACCAAATAAATGAATTCGCAATGGCAAAGGGATAAAACAATTCAAAAGGTACAAAATTTAACAAACCTTCTTGAGCTGTCAATGTGTAAATTAACAAAAGAAATGAGAAAATCCCGTAGAAAATCTTGAAAGATTCAACTTCCAAGCCCGATGAGCTCAATTCAAAAATTAAAATCAAAAGCGTTAGCAAAATAAAAACATTTAATAAAACGGGTAAATATGCTGAAACCTCAGGATTCAAAAACAAAGCATAAGCTTTTATCCCAAGCTCTGGATTTAAACTAAAATAAGCTTCAAGCGCAAAAGGAAAAGAAAAAACTAAAAACGATATTAAGATAAGCTTAAAAGATTTCTTTCTATCGGACTTAAAATTCATTCGTGCCCTCTCCAAGAGCTCAGATAGAGCGATCAAAAACGACATAATAAAACCAGTAAACACATCGATAAGAAAAGCAGAAACCAAACTTAGAATTCTCTGAATCCAACCCACATCCTTCCAGAAATAGATTAGCATAAGCGACCATCCAAGCCCAAATAAAAATGAACTATTCTCAGCGTGATTTGAAATGAAATCAACCAACGGAAGACCAAACACAAAAAGTGAAACACTTAAAACTACAGAAGTAAAATCTTGCGTTAATTTATGTGTCAAAAGCGAAACTCCTATGCTCAAAATTAAAAAATTAAAAATCCCAAATAGATGCAAAACAACATACTGATTAACTCCAAAAATCAAAGAGAAAAAAGCACAAAGCGAATTTGATCCGAAGTCGTTAATTCCAAAAGTATAGTTATTCGTAAGCATTGAAGCGATTTTAACAAGACGTGCATGTTGAACAATTGAAGGAAGAGAACAGTTTTTAATCTCTGAACTCACCCATAAAAACAAGCCTGAAAGGAAAACAAGGGCAAAGATGAAATGCCAGACAGTTAATTTTAAATCTAGTTTTTTAAACTTAAACTTTTTAACCCCATCTATGAAATCATAGATTTTTTGATTTAAGGCAATTTTGACATAATTCGCTTTTATAGCATTTTTCTTCCACGAAATTAAATAATCAACCACAACGATCAGGATAAAAATTGAAAAAATGAAGAAGAAATCCAATGCTTTCAGTTTAACTACAACATAAAGAAGCACAAGCAAAATTGAAAGGAACTTATAAAAGTATTTAAACAAACATCCATAGCCCACGCATTCCTCCCAAAATCTAAGCTTCACAGCAAGATATGCGATAAGAAAAAGTCCCACATAGACTTTAACTATGTAAATGACATCATCAAGCATTTTCAAAATGCCGAATAATATTGATAATCAAGCGTGTGCATAAATTTTAATACATAGTAAGTTGAAACCACCGCAAAAACAAGCGACCCGACGAAAAAACCCAAAACACCATATTCCCAACTTATTAGCCTACTTGCCAAAAGCCCAACAACAAGATCTATTAAAATCGCAATTCTTATAGCATTAAGCCCCAAATTTGGCTTCCATAGTGTAAAGAAAAATAAGTTATTCATCATTCCAACAGCAAGAAACAAATACGAAATTGAAGCAAAGTAGTAAACTTTGAAAGTTATCGGGCTTGAGAAAAATTCTCGAACTTCCTTTATATGTTGATAAATTTCACCAAGTTTTAATACAATAAAATAAACTCCAACTATGCTCAAAATCCCGAAGATAAGAAGAAATGAAAGTTTGCCAAAATAAAAATTGTAATACCACCATGAATTATGTGATTTAATTTTGAAAACCTGAAACTTTTTCTGTTTTGGAATTAGCAATTCTGAAAAATCATTTACAGCATATTCAAGCACTGCAAGCGTTAAACCAAAAGAAAGCAAAGCCCAATCCATTCCAAGCTCATAAGGGGTCCTGAACCAGAAAAAATAAAATTTCCCCTTTGAATAAGCCGTCCATGAAATAATTCTATCAAGAAACAGTAATAAAAAGTAGTAAAACCCGAACTTAAAAAAGGAACTATTGACATACGCCAAAACAGATGGACGCTTCACCTTCAAGGAAACATATCCAACTTTTTTATCTTCTTTTCTTAGCCTAAAAACATATCTTGCCCAGATATACATTAGAATACTAGCAACGACCAAACCGAAAATGTGAGCTGTGTGGATTGAAAAGGACTCAAACTTATGAAGATAGATCACAATTAATGTTCCGATTGACAGTATAACTGTAACTGAAACCTTACGCTTTGCTGCGTAAATCATGCTTGTTGAAAGCCAAAGGAGAGAAAGCAAAAAATAATAAGATAAAATCAAGTAAATGAATCTCTGTGGGAAAAGTTCAAAAATTAAGTTAAAGCCAAATAAAACGAGAGCGATTAAAATCACAACATACACACCATAATTAAATAGATTAATTGCTATCTCACGAGCAGTCCTTTTATTTCCCATACTTAAATAATACATTACTTCTCTACCCATAACTTGTGTAAATCCACCAGTGGTGAGAAAACTTAAAATTGTCCCAAACGCAACAATCGTCGCCTGAGCTTCTGTAAATTTAACCCACGCCCAGAGCGAATAACCAGTAAAAGCAATGAAAACAATTTGAGTCGCTACTGGAAGCCCAAGTGCTATCCCAGAAAAATAGTGCTTAAGAAATCGCCATACCCTTTCTCCAAGTGAAATTTCTGATTCTTTTTTTACCTTTTTATCAGACTTTGCTTTAAGCTTGCAAATTCTGTAAACATCCTTACTTAACTCAAATATATTGCTTCTTCCAAACTCAACTGGGCAGTCCACATGTCTATATCCCAAACTTTCGATCACAGCAGCAACCTGAAGAACGCTTACAGGGTTTCCAATTTTTTCAATTACTTCATCTGCGACCTTTTCAATTTTCTGCGTATGTTGCGATATATACTCTTCCTTCATTTGCGTTTCTCTTAGATTGGATAAGTTCATTATACACTTCTCTATACTGGTCAACGCTCATGTCAATTCTAAACTTCGCCAAAACTTGTTCCCTCGCCCTCCTTCCAAGTGTTTCACGAAGTTCATGATCTTTCAAGAGTTTGACCACGCCCTCGGCAAGTGCTTTGGGATCCCGTGGTTTAACGACAATTCCAAATCCTTCAAGCGCTTCTCTCACCCCGCCGACATCTGTCGCAACCACAGGCCTTGCGCACGCCATCGATTCAATCACAGTATATGGGAATCCCTCAGATATACTCGAAAGAACCGAGATATCCCCCTCGTTATAAATTTCGCTTGGTTTTGAATGATGCCCAGCAAGTATAAATGTATTTTCAAGTTTTAACTCCTTTATCAAAAGCTGGCATTTTTTTGTGTAAACTGGATCAGCATCAAGTGCACCATAAACAATGAACTTGACATTTGGAATTTCCTCCCTTACAATTGCGCTTGCTTTTATCATCGTTTCAATATCTTTAAGTGGCATAACCCTTGCTGCTGCTACCACTGTTGGAAATTCTCTGGTCTTTTCAGGTTTTGGTCTCGGCCGAAAAACTTCTGGATCAACGCCATTATAAATTACCTTTATCTTTCCATCCTCAACTCCAAAAATTTTTTCCCATGTTGTATTAAATTGACAAACTGGCAAAACCTTATCCGCAAGCTTATAAAGAATTTTAGAAATCAAGATTGAAAGATTGATCAAAAACTTTTTCGCAAAAAAAGACAAATTTTTTTCACTCCCAATTCCTATATATCTTTCCCTTGCGAAAACCCCATGGTCAGTCACAACAAGCGGAGTTCCATCCCTCATTTTTGCAACGACACTTGGCAATCCAGAAAAACCAGCAGCTGTGGCATGGCTTAAGTCAACCTCTGGAACATCAACATAAAGAGGCATCAAATAATGATAAAGCCATCTCATAGCAAGCGTTAAATCATAAACCGATGGAATTTCATCCTCACTAAGAAATGAGTTTTCTTCAAAATACTTCAACACAACCAACCTTTTGAATTCCTGCCAGACAACAAAGCTTCTAAAAGTTTGCTTGTAATCATACTCGCTAAAATACCTATGCATAAGCCATATATAGCCTGCGCATTCCTCAGGATCTGAAAATGGGTTCATAAGAGAAGATAAAAATTCGATAAATATCGGGATAAATTTGCGAAGAACAACTCTTTCATTAACTTTTGTCTTCCTGATGTAAATGCTTGAGAAAGGAATTTCAAAAAATATATCCTCAAACGGCTCCTCCGAACCCCAAAGTGGAATCTGGCGAACAAGTTTAACATTTTCTGGGAGTTTATACTTATACTCCATATAAGGCATACCAGTCACAGCATAAATGTAAAAGTCAAAATCTTTCAAATTATTCACAAGTATATCCGCCCATGTGCTAACTCCACCACCGACAAACGGATAAGTACCTTCAGTTTCGAAAAGAACCGATTTTCTCTCCATTCTTCCCTATATAAATCTTCTATAAATTTCTGCATAGCCATTAATAAACCTTTCAACTGTAAATCTTCGAGCTTTTTTAATCCCGTTTTCAGCCAACCTTTCGCTCAAACTCTCATCACTCAAAATTTTAAGGACATTTTCCGCAAGCTTAACATAATCCCCAACATCAAATAAAAGCCCGCATTCAAACCCACTTTCATCAATAAGTTCAGGAACCCCACCGACACATGTTGCAACCACTGGGACACCCGAAGCCATCGCCTCAAGAACCACAAATGGTTGCCCTTCGCTGACGCTTGGCAAAACGAGAACATCAGATATTTTGAGATAATCAACGGCATTTGCTTCGCCAGTGAATTTAACCTTTCCAACAAGTCCAAGCTCTCTGACAAGTTCAAAACATTCATCTACATATTCGGGATCCTGCATCAAATCTCCAACAATTAAAAACTTAACATCACCAATCCCATCGAGAATTAAAGGCATCGCCCTTATGAATGTTTTAACATCCTTTATCGGGACAACCCTTCCGATGAAACTAATAACTTTCTCACTTCTAACTTTTCTAACTACGGTTCCAAAAAATTCAGGCTCAACGAAATTTTCAATCACTCTGAACTTTAAATTTAAGTCTGTGGAGTTTTTCCCATTTGAAATCAAACTTAACTGCTGTTCAAGATTATATCTACATACCGTCGTTACAACATCCGCACCCAAGTAACATTTTTTTGCAATTTCTTTAAAAATTTCCAAATATCTTCGCCTCTCCACGCAAACTTTTTCCTTTTCCCTTAGGTTTTTAAAAATTTTAAACCCGCACTCAACCTCGTCAACCCCAAACTCAATTTCCTTCCAATACAAACCATGTTCAGTTAAAACTAAAGGTTTATTTTTCACAGACTTCACCTGTAACCCCAAAAGCCCCGCAAAACCCGTCGACAAACTATGATAAACCTTTGCCTCAGGCACAACATCAATCAAGTCTCTGAAATCAAACCTGAACCCAAATCCATTTCTTACATCTATTTCAACGATCGATTTAACATTTTCTGGAACTTCAAACTTAATTTTTCTTTCCTCACCTGAATGTAGATGTACAATTGAAAACTCAATTTCGCTTAAGTTCTTTACAAGGGCATGCGTCCACTTTGAAACGCCTCCGACGACATAAGGATATGTCCCCTCAAGAATTAAACAAACATCAACCATTTTTCTTTAGGTATTTTGTTAAAATTACCTCAGTTCCAGATTCATGTGAAAGGATATATTCAATTTTATCCATAATTTGGCTTGCGATATAAAGTCCATAACCGTGGTCCGCAAGGACTTCCGGATCAGGCTCACTTATTTCCGCCGGCGCAAACTTTTCGCCAAAATCCCTAATTGAGATGTAAACTTTTTCATCATCGATATTAGCATTTATTACCACATCGCCTTCATTTCCTTTATAAGAATGCTTGTATATATTTGTGAGCATCTCACTTATCACAAGCTCAATATCGTCGGCAGTTTCGCTTTCAAGTCCATTTGAAATCAAAAAATTTTTCAAGCGCATCCTTAATTCTGAAATTTTGTCTATGCTTAGCTTTTCACTTAGCTTTAAAATCATTTGTATACCTTATTTAATTCTATCGTTGAAACATAGGGGATGAATCCGTAATACTTGGATAGATTTTTAATGAAATTTCTTCTTTTGTCGCTCCCAGGTAAAAAATCAAGCGTAAAAATTTTCTTTCCAAAGGATTTTAAAATTTTAACCTTATCCGCATACTCCCTTTCAAACCTGACGAAATATCTTTTGCTTTTAAAACTGTACCTTGTGAAAAGCCCTTCAATCAAAAAAGCATCAACATAGTTTTTCAATGTATCCATCAAAACCCAACCATTATTTGCAATCAAAATTTTCTCCTTATTTTGCATTTTTATCGATCTAACCATATCGATAACTCGCTCGTAAAAGTGTGGGAAGGTTTGAACTATGTCTATCATATCGATGAAAAAACCATCAAAATTCTTTGAGATTATTTTCGGAATAACTTGACCAAAAATTAAACTCTGCCACACATCTGATGTTATATCAACATAAAAATGACCATCCCAATCTGGATTTTTACCAATTATCAAAGACTCAGGGATAGAATAACCACGATAAGACTCGAGCTCTGCTATGTTAAGATATGCTATTAAAATTGCGCCAGATTTTTTAAGCTCCGCTACCTCATCCGCTGTGTAATGGTCGGGATCAAGGATCAAAAGTTCAAAATCTTTCGCTTCATCAGGTGCGACCTTCGAATAACATACAGCATACCTTTCAACATGTTCAACTTTTACCTGCGCTATGAGAAATGGCTCCGAAATGAAGAAAAATAACAGAAGTAAAATCATTAATTGATGTACCTTGACTTAAACTTTTCAATTGTATCGGATAGTTTTTGAATCATTTTGCAAAGTTCATCATCTGAACAAGAATCTAAAATACACTTTTGCTCTATCAGTTCCGAGATCTCTGTGATTTCCTGGAAACCAAATGCTTCACCAGAACCTTTAAGTTGATGGGCATATAATTGAATTACCTTAAGGTCCTTAGTCTCAAGTGCTTTTTTCATTTGATTTACCTTTTCCTCTGCGGTATCTATAAAAAATTTGATAAGCTTTTTCCACTCATCTGCTGGAATGTCGCCCATTGTGTAAATAAATTTATATTTTTAAAAAATTTAAAAAAATGAAGCCAAATTTTCAAAGGTATGTTCACCCCTTGTTAGCAAAGCTTAAAGTAACCATAATTGTGATATAAATCACACGGCTCCCTTTCAAAAATTTTTTAACTTAATGTAAATCGAATAAACTGCGATGAAGCGAGTAAGTTTTTGGATTAAAAAAATAAAGGGAGACTCAAAAATGGTGCGAAGAATTCTTTTAACCATATTTTGGGTGCTTAACTTTATCACTGCTTACTCGCAACAGAGCCTCATCTTTAAGTTTTTCGATAATCCCGATGTCCCCAATGGTCCTGTATACTCTATACTTCCGCATGGTGATACCGTTTTCGTTGGTGGAGCTTTTCATTTCTGGGGACCACCGATAGGTCCATTTGGAGCGCTTGACCTTAAAACAGGTGATGTCGATACGAACTTTTTTAGAGTAGTTAATTTTTATGGATCAGATGGGCTAAAAAAGTTTATCCCTGATGGTAAAGGTGGCTTTTATATATGCGGTGGTTATGAATTCAAAGTCATGCTGAGAGATGGTCTTGTAAAATCTTTCAATGGAATTATGCATGTAAATTCTGACGGAACCATTGATCTTAATTTTAACCCTCCCACTCTCTCTGCCTTTACCGACTACGAGAATATGATCTTAGTTGACTCCATACTTTTTGCAGTTGGTAATTTCACCAAGGTTGGGGATTCTACAAGAACTTATATTGTTGCACTTGACGCAAAAACTGGTAAAGTATTACCTTGGAAAACCGATTCAATAGTTGTAGAATATGGTGGAATCAAAGCGATAGCTGTTTCAGATTCAGTATTATACATTGGCGGGAAAATTCAAAAGGTTGGGGATTCAACAAGATATGGTATTGCAGCGCTTGATCTTAAGACAGGAAAACTTTTGCCATGGAATCCTATGGTCAAATATGGAACATCTGCAGGTTTGGTTTACGCAATCGCTATTAACGGCAACGACATTTATATCGGCGGTAGATTTGATTCTGTTGGAACATATAGAAGACTATCGCTTGCCCTGATTGACAAAGTAACAGGCGAAATTAAAGAATGGAATCCAAGTGTAACTGTATATAGTCCAAATAGTGGTGAGCCAGGAACAGTAAAGCTTATTAAAATACACAATTCAAAGTTATATATAGGCGGGGCGTTCAGCTACATTAATTCGGAAGAAAGAAGAGATATAGCATGCTTTGATCTTTCAACAGGTCAATTAACAAGTTGGAAGGTGAATACACGCTTTAGATACGAGTTCACAGCTCGAGGCTCGATTATATATAGCACTGGCGGTGACATAAATGACTTAGCATTTGCTGGGGATACTATATTTGTTGCAGGAAGCCTGTTAACATGTGTACTAACTGGCACTGACACAATATTTAGATACGGAGTTATAGCTCTTGACGCCACTAATGGAAATGTGAAGGATTGGAAAGGTGCTGTTCTTTTCAACGATACCGATGGTCCAGGCGTTTGGAGTATGGCAGGGGCAACTGTTTATGGACTGCACATATGGAATGGTAAATTGCTCGTTGCCGCTGACCTCAGGACAAGAATAATGGGTTCACTTGGAAGGCAAGTGCTCCAAAGAAACTCACTTTCTGCAATTGATGCGAGGACAGGAAAGGTAATAAGAGATTGGGTCGGACCTGAGTTCAATTTTGTCATGGAAATTAATAATCAACAAGGTACCTCATATATACCCGTTAAATTCGTATCTGCTCTTGCTGTGATGGACTCAGTTCTTTATGTTGGCGGGAGCATAGCATTGGTCGGTGGGCGTTGGTATAATTACGCAGATCCGCTTTACTATTCTCCTGAAATCTTTGTCGCTCTTGATTTAAAGACGGGTCAGATAAAGAAAAAATGGAGTTTGGGTTCGCACTTTAGTTACTGGGGAGGATATACAGGTGTGAAAAAGATAATACCAACTCCACAAGCAATTTATGTTGCGGGCGGTTTTTGGGGACTTCAAGGAAAAGGAGGTCTCGCGGTTATAGACCCAAGAACTGGAGCAATCTTAGACTGGAAGGCTGGCTTGTCCGCAGGAGTTAACTCAATAGGTATCAAAGGCGATACATTATTTGTTGCAGGATGGTTTACAAAAGCACTTGATACGATACCGAGAACCTTTATGGCTGCATTCTTAACACGACTTGACAGCGTTAAACTTCTCAACTGGCAAACAGGTCCGTTTCAAGTTGGTTATGATCAATATGGGAGAATCACAACCGCAGTAGCAGATATAGCAATAGATGACTCTGTAATCTATATCACTGGTCCTTTCACCATCACCGGTGATTCAGCGAGACAAAAAATTGCTTCAATTTACACATACAATGGGAAAGTAACAGGGTGGAAACCCGATATACCCTTCTTACAGTATTCTTTTTATAATTCAGTTGCTTTAACTGATTCAGTTGTTTACCTTGCTGGTTCAGGGGTTGAAGCGCTGAGCAAAAGAACAGGCAAAAGAATAAGTCAAAGGTGGGCACTGGGGGCAACCCCATCTTCAGATGTTATTGAGGTTAATCCCAAACACAGACATGTTTATATTGGAGGTCGCTTTTCTACAATCTACGATGGTAATAATTATTACCCAATTCCATTCTTTATTGTTCGTCCTTATGCAGAAGATATCGCAACTACAGTTGAAGAGACTCCTTATGTTGAAATCCCAAGAAATTATATACTGCATCAAAACTACCCGAATCCATTTAATCCAACGACAAGGATAGAATTTGAAATACCACAGAAAGAACATGTTAAGCTCACAATTTACGACATTCTTGGAAGAGAAGTTATGAAACTAATTGATGGGGAGTTTAACGCTGGCAGATATAGCGTTGATGTCAATATGAGCGGATATCCAAGTGGGGTTTACTTCTATCGCCTTGAAGCAGGTAAGTTCACAAGTGTTAAGAAGATGATGCTGATAAAGTAAGGTTCACAGGCCGGGCGCATCTAAAGCGTCCGGCTTTTTATTTTTTAATAGAAAATTTCACTCTCATCAAAAAGATGTTTCTCATCAACAGCTAAAAACCTTACCAAAAGGATTATAACCGCAACCAAGGCAATCGGAAGAAGAACAAGAAGTAAAAAATTAGCAAATTTTCTCACCCTGTTTCACCCCCTTTATTTTTTAAATATTGGTAGGCTTTATTTAAAACATCAATGCTATTTTTGTGTTTTATGTATTTAAGCGCCTCATCAACGGTAACCCAAGCATAATCTTCATGCTCATAAGATAGCTTAACTTCCTTTTGATCAGTTCGAGCAAGATAATAATTCACAGTCTTGTAAATTAAATTTCCCTTCATCCTGTAATAATATCCTACTCTTTCCTTAAAACCATCAATTATCTCAATTTTATCGATCCCCGTCTCCTCCAATACTTCCCTTTTAACTGTCTCAAGTTCAGATTCTCCCTTTTCAACATTTCCCTTCGGAAAATCCCAGTGCCCAAGCCCATATTTTAAAATTAAAAACTTGAAGTCGCCACCCTCTACCCTATAAATTACCGCACCCGCTGAATGTTCACGAAGCAATTTTTCTTTTTCAAATTGTTTTTTCTGTTTAAATTTGTCAAAAAAATTTCAAATTCCCAAAAATGGGTACCTTTGAGAAAATTCTCATAACACGCCTTCGATTTATTGGGGACATTGTGCTCACAACTCCAGTGATAAGAGCGGTGAGAAAGAAATTTCCCAATTCATATATTGCCTATCTTGCGGATAAAAATGCCATCACCCTACTTGAAAACAACCCGTACTTGGACGAATTGATCCCACTTGACTTTTCGTGGACCCTTAAAGAACAACTTAATTTTATCAAAACTTTAAGAACCAAAAAATTTGACCTCGTCATTGATCTATTTGGGAATCCAAGAAGCGCAATTTTATCGTTTTTAAGTGGTGCGAAGACAAGGATTGGAGGGGAATTTGGATGGAGGAAATATCTTTACACACATCCGATTCCAAGAAGCGAAGAAAGAAAAAATGCGATCAAATTCCACCTTGATTATTTGAAACCAATTGGAATAACATTTAGTGAACCATTGTCATATGAAGATATGAAAACAGAAATTTTTTTAAGCCATAATGAAAAGAGTTGGGCAACGGAATACTTGAAAAGCAAAGGCATTGATCTAAATAAAAAAACAGTTGGAATCCATCCTGGAGCAACATGGCCAGCAAAGATGTGGTTTAAAGAAAATTTCGCAGAACTTGCTAACAGAATTGCCTTAAAATTAAACGCTAATGTAATCATAACTCATTCTGAAAATGAAACGGAACTTGCCATTGAAGTTTTTAACCTCACTTCAAGAAAAAATATATTTGTGCTTGATGCTTTAAATTTGCGTCAACTTGCCAGCGTGTTATCTCTGGTTGATCTTTACATATCGAACGACTGTGGTCCGATGCATATCTCTGTTGCGGTTGGAACTAAAACAATTGGAATTTTCGGACCTGGGGAAGAAGATATATGGTTTCCGTATCCGAATAGCGAGGGACACAAAGCATTGAGAGTTGATGTTGAATGTCACCCATGTCATCTTGATTTCTGCAACAAGGAAGGCGAAAATTACATGAAATGTATGAAGCTTTTAACAGTTGATATGGTTTTCAACGAGGTTGTAAAATTATTAAAAAGGGGCTGAATTATTCAGCCCCTTTTGAGCATTTAAAAAATTCACATAACAAACTTCATCCCAGCTTCAACCGCTCTCCTATTTAACTCGTTAAATTCTTTTCTTTTAACCATCATGTCGAGAGCATCAAAGACGCTTTCCTTGGTTAGAATGCCAGTGTATCCAATGTAAGCACCTATCATCACCATATTTGCAACTTTAGTCGAGCCAAGGTCATCCGCAATCTTCGTGGCAGGCACTGCGACAACTTCAACATCTTTTCTTGATGGTTCAATGTCAATCAATGAGTTATCATAAAATATAATCCCACCAGGCTTAACAGTTCTCTCAAATTTCTCAAGCGATGGTCTATTCATGACGATCAACACCGTTGGAATTGACACAAGCGGTGAAGCAATCTCGGTCTCAGATATATTTACATGACAATTTGCTGTTCCACCTCTCATCTCAGGTCCGTAAGATGGAAGCCAGGAGACATGATACTCCTCAAGCATACCAGCTTGAGTTAACACTAACCCAAGCAAAAGAATTCCTTGACCACCGAAGCCAGCTATTTTTATCTTCGGATTTTTGTACTTTTCAGCGACAGTATTTCTTTGATATTTCTTTACCTGTGTAATTTCTCCACCATCAATTCCAATTGCTTTTTTGATATCCTCGGGCGTAAGAATTTTCCTTTCAAATTTTACAGGCTCAACTTTATCAGAAATGTCTTTAAAAACGCCGAGTGGGAAATATTTTGTCATAACTTCATTTATCCATCTCTCCGCATCAGGCGGGTTCATCCCCCAGCCAGTTGGACAGGCAGAAAGTGCTTCAACAAAAGCAAATCCCTTTCCCTCAACTTGAATTTGAATCGCTTTTCTAACTGCCTTTCTTGCTTTTGCCATATTTTTTGCATCAGTTAAAGCCACTCGCTCAACGTAAACAGGAGCTTCAAGCGTCGCTATCAATTCAGCCATTTTTAGCGGATAACCTTCATTGTGGATATCTCTACCTCGTGGCGTTGTAGTTGTCTTCATACCAGGTAGCGTAGTTGGAGCCATCTGGCCACCAGTCATACCGTATATTGCATTATTGACAAAGAAAACAGTTATATGTTCCCCTCTATTTGCTGCGTGTAAAATCTCATTCCCACCGATCGCTGCAAGATCACCATCACCTTGATAACTTATAACTATGCTATGTGGATGAACACGCTTGATGCCTGTCGCAACTGCTGGAGCCCTACCATGAGCAACTTGTATATGTCCAGTATCAAAATAGTAATAAAGAAAAACTGAACAACCAACTGGATTGATGATTATGACTCTATCTTGAATCCCCAAATCTTCAATTGCTTCAGCTATTAACTTATGTAGTTTTCCATGACCACAGCCTGGGCAGTAGTGCGTATTTATCTTATCCGCATCTGGTTTTCTTGTAAAAACCTCGTAAAAAGTGCTGGGCTTTTTCAATATTGTTGTTGCCATTTTTCGACCTCACTTTTGATGTTCAATTTCCTTTTCGAGTTCTTCAAAAATAGATTTAACTTGCTCAATGATTTCCTCAGCGGACGGCACCATACCTCCACACCTTCCATAAAACTTAACCTCACGCATCCCATTTAATGCAAGCTTTACATCATCAACCATTTGACCTGTGCTTAACTCAACAACGAGAAATACTTGCGCAGTTTTGGCGATCTCTCTAATTTTTTCATCAGGGAATGGAAACAATGTTATCGGTCTTAACAAACCAACTTTATATCCATCCCCTCTCATTATATCAACAACACTCTTCAAAATTCTTGAAACTATCCCATAACCAACCAAAACGAGCTCGGCATCATCAACTTTATAGGCTTCGTATCTCACCTCTTCTCTTTTGATGCGATCGTATTTTTCTTTTAACCTCAAGTTGTGTTGTTCTAACTCCTCTGGCGCAAGATAAATTGATGTTATAAGGTTATGTCTTGTCTCGGCAGTTCCATCAACGCACCATGTTTTATCAATCTGGGGAAGTTTTGGTTCTGGGAATTCAACTGGTTCAACCATTTGCCCAATAAATCCATCAGCGAGAACATAAACAGGGTTTCTGTATTTTTCAGCAAGGTCAAATGCAAGATAAGTTAAATCACACATTTCTTGAACGGAATTAGGAGCGAGGACTATAACCTTATAATTGCCATGCCCTCCACCCTTAACAACTTGATAATAATCCCCTTGTTCAGGTGCTATATTGCCAAGCCCTGGACCACCTCGCATAACATCAACTATAACCATCGGCAATTCTGCTCCCGCTGCATATGAAACTCCTTCTTGCATCAAACTTATCCCTGGGCTTGAGGAAGCGGTCATCGCTCTCACACCACCGCTTGCTGCGCCGAAAAGCATATTAATTGCCGCAACCTCGCTTTCAGCTTGAATGAAAACCCCACCAACTTCGGGCATTAAAAGTGCAGCAGCTTCAGCGATTTCACTTGCTGGTGTGATTGGGTATCCAAAAAATGCTCTGCAACCTGCCAAGATTGCCCCTCTTACAACTGCCTCGTTTCCTTTCATCAGTTGTTTAGGCATACTTCAAAATTTCCTTTTTGTTTTCTTTTTAACCGCTGCTTTATCAGCGGTTTTTTTAAATGAAAACGAAGCAATCTATGCTTCGTTCAGTTAAAGAATTTTAAAATTTCTTCATCGACGATTGCACCGCGTTTATAAACAGTTATAGCCCCTGGTTCAGGGCACGCATAAAAACAAACCCCACAGCCGGTGCAACCATCTCCGACATATTCCGCATAATGATAACCGCGCGAATTAAACTTATCCGAAATTTTTAAAACATCAACCGGACATGTCTCAATGCAAAGTGTACAACCTTTGCATTGCTCCTTGTCAATTTTAATGAAGGCTTTTTGAAGTGTTACTTGCATCTCTCATCTATTTTCTTTTTTAAATCCAAAGGTCAATTTCATGTTCCTTTCTCTGGGATAAACGGATGTTCCCCTTCGCCTTATTCAAAATTTCCTTCACCGTCTCAACCCCTTCAATTATCTTATCAAGCTCCTCACCGATCAACTCAATGTAAACTTTCCTATCCTTCTTCTTACCCCTACTCATATCCATAATATGAGCCCATATCTCATCGGTCCTATTTTCAATTTCCCCAAGCTCCTTTATGGCTTGATTTATTAGAAGTATTACCTCTTCCTTTGAAGTTTTCCGAAAATATCTTCTGACTCTCTGAATGCGTTCGGTGAGATTAAAATTTTTCATCACAATCCAAGATTTGTTTTTCACTTCTTAATATAACTTCATTTTAAATAAAAATCAAACACTATGCCAAACAAACTTAGCTATAAATTAGTCAGAGAAAAAAGTTTAAAATCTCTTACTTGTCTAAAAATGCCACATTAAAAACTTAGCAGGACAAAATTTTTGACATTTACTCAGTTTGAAATAACAAAATAAATTTGTAAATTTTATAAAAATTAGATAAGCGGAACAGTCATGGCTAACAGCAAGATTAAAAATCAGATACTGCGTGCTTTATCTTCAGGCGAGAAAACTTTTTGGGAAATAGTAAACAGACAAGATGGCACTTTAAAGGAACTTTATCAAGTATTGAACAAACTTCTAAAAGAAAAAATCATAAAAAGGGAAGGGGACAAATTTTATCTCGATGGTCAAATACAAACAAAATTTTATCCAGATCCAAGATGTGAACACTGTCGTGGCGGAATTCAAATAAAAGGTGAATATTTAAAAATCTTCGAAACTTACAAAAACATTGTCAAAAATCGTCCCCTTCCATCAATTGAGTATGACCAGGGATTCATAAGCGCTGAAGACGCAATAAGGCGTGCAATTTTCATGTATGAGAGAGGTGACATTGAAGATAAGGCAATATTTATCCTTGGTGATGACGACCTCGTAAGCATAGCAATTGGCTTGCTTGGAGTTGCAAAGAAAATAACCGTCCTTGAAATCGACAAAAGATTAACTGACTTCATAAACGATGTATCAAAAGAATATGATCTCAACATAACAACGATAACTCATGATGTTCTTGATTCATTCCCGAGAAAAGAGATGAATAAATATGACACATTCTTAACAGATCCCGTTGAAACGCTCCAAGGTTTCATCCTTTTCATATACAGATGTATGCAGGCGTTAAAAAAGAGAAACTCTGCGGGATACTTCGGTTTGACTCACATCGAAGCAAACCTTGAGAAATGGTATCATATACAAAGATTTATTCTTTCAACAGGAATGGTTATAACGGATATAATTCGAGATTTCTCTTATTACCCAGAGGATGAGAATCAATGGATTGAGAACTACAACCATTATTTGATCAATAAAAAACTTAAAATCGGCATACCTAATATTAACTGGTTTAGATCCTCATTTTTCAGGGTGGAGGCGTATGATAAAATCAAACTTAAAAAACTACCGCGGTTAAAGTCAACCCACGAACTTTATGTTGATGACGAAGCTTGGTGCACAGTTGAGTATGACAGCTGGAAGTAAAAATTCAAGTTAAAATATATGCTGAAATTTTCGGTAGGTGTCTTTTCTCGACCTTAACTCTTAATGTTATGTAATTATCATCGTCATACTTTACATCAAGAACTTCCCCCAATTTGTAGATAATCGACATAGCTTCAGGATTTGAAACATTAACCTTGCCAGTTATTTCAACATAATGATCATCTATCAATTGAAGAATTTTATCTTTCAACGCTTGAATGTTCACTCCACGAGACGCCGATATGAAAACAGCGTTTTCATATTCCTTCGCAAGAGTATGAATTATACTTCTATCCTGCAACTTATCTATCTTGTTAAATGCGATAATTGTTGGTTTGTCAAGTGAGTTAAGTTCTTCAAGGGTTTCCTCAACAACTTTTATTTGTTCCCTGAAATTAGGGGCTGATATATCAACAACATGAATTAAAATATCCGCTTCGATAATTTCGTCAAGTGTTGATTTAAAAGATGCGATGAGATGATGTGGAAGTTTTCTTATGAAACCGACCGTATCTGTTAACAGAACTTTTTTAGTTGGGGAAAATTTAATAACTCGAGTTGTCGCATCAAGGGTTGCAAAAAGTTTATCCTCAACATAAACATTCGTATTAGCCATAACATTTAAAAGGGTCGATTTACCAGCGTTTGTATAACCAACAAGTGCGACCCTGAAAATATCACGCCTACCTTTTCTTTGAACTTTTCTCTGGTTGTCAATTTCACCTAATTTCCTCCTTAAAATTGCAATTTTTCTTTTGATGAGTCGTCTATCCGTTTCAAGTTGAGTTTCACCAGGTCCCTTTGTGCCGATGCCACCATATTGCTTCGAAAGGTGCCTCCATTTACCCGTCAATCTCGGCAGTAAATACTCAAGCTGGGCAAGCTCAACCTGTATCTTGGCAGGCGCCGTCCTCGCATGGGACGCAAATATATCAAGTATAAGCGTCGTTCTATCTATAATTTTGCAATTTATTATATTCTCCAGATTTCTGATTTGAACTCCTGACAGGTCATCGTCAAAAATTACTAAATCAATTTTTTCTTCCTCAACGATTTTGGCTATTTGTTCTGCTTTACCCCTACCGATGAAAAAAGCAGGATCTGGCTTGTCTCTTTCTTGATAAACCCTACAAACTACATCAGCCCCCGCCGTGTCAGCAAGAAGCTCAAGCTCATCAAGATATTCCTCAACTTGCGCTCTTGTTTGATGCGGGAAAATCACACCAACTATAACTGCCCTCTCTCGCTCCCTATCGTAATTCGCCAAAATTTTTAAAATTTTACACCTTTGTTTTTGGTACTATTTATAATTTAAAAAACATTTTTAAGAAATCAAGTTCCAAGTATTTCACTCAAACCCAAGCGAAAACTGAGACACGATCGGACCCCACAGCACTTCATTTTTTTCAATTTTCTTTAAAATAAAACTTTTACCCACAATTATTCGCAACGCCCCTATCGGGGTATCGAAACCAATTTCTATTCCTACGCCATGTCTTAAATCTTTCCACCTCACCGCTTCGAGTTTTTCCCACCCTGCTCCAATATCATAGCGCAAAGAGATAAAATTTTCAAACATAACTTTAATAGGACTTTTAAATCTCGCCTCAACCCCACCGATAATAACCTGCCTCCCATAAATTTCATCTTCCCTCATTCCAGCAAAGGAATTTAATCCTGTTATCGAGCCGATGAAAAATTGCTGAGATAAAGGGGTCGATTCATCACATAAACCAAACAAAAATTTTAATCTCAGAGCCCCGTATTTGAAGTAGGTGTTGTAGTTCTCATACGAAAAGAAAATTTTTGAATAAGCGATATCCGAACCAAGAAACTTCTGAGATGTCTCGTAATAGGCATTCAAATAAATACCACGGTTTGGGAAATAAGCCCTATCCCTTGAATCAACAACTATGCTCAACTGTAATTTTGAGAGCAAATTTTTTTCATCTTTAAATTCAACTCTTGAAACATTCTTTACAAACGCTTCTTCTACCTGATACTTCAGCAATGTATTTCCAAGCCTTTCAAACTGCCCTCCAACCGATAATTCAAATCCCCCATACCCGAACTTAATCTCACCATTGTTCTTTAAGAAGAAACTTTTATCTCCATAAATCGTTTCATAAGTGTAAACTTTTCTTACCGAGTTGTAAAAATTCAATCTATAAGTAAACATCGTATTAAAAAGTCGATCGACTTTATATTCAAGTTTGAAAAGCAAATTTCTCATACCACCTTGAAGTGTCATACCAAAATCATCATTAAGCCCAAATGTATTTTCATTTCTAAAATCCGAAAAAAACTGTCCCCCTCGCTCACTGTCAATTCTCATGCCTATTCTCAAAAATTGGGATGGTGATTCCTGAAGATGAAGCGCCACTTTAACACTATCATTGACCTCATAATCAAACCTTATCTGTGAAAAAAGATTTGTAGACCACAGGTTTTGAAGCGTCTTTATAACTTTATCATCTGTTAACACTTCACCCTTTTTAAACATAACATCACGAAGCACAACAGAATTCTTCGTATTTTTATTCCCTGAAATCCTTATGTCAGAAACATATCCATCGGTTAAATAGATGTTAAGCTCGTTAGACGAATCATTAAATTCAAGTGTCCGAACTTTAACGAACGGATATCCATAAAAATGAAAAACGCTCAAAATCTCCCGTGAAATTTTATAAATCTCGCTTTCCGAAAAATAAACAACACTCTTTGGATGAAAAACAAAAGATGAATCGCTAATTTCTACAGAGCTAAATATATCACTCTTAAATCTTGAGAAGTCCATTTGAAAATTTCGCATCGACTGCGGATAAACATTTACCCTTTTCACCCTTGGATTTAGCTCAGTCCAAATTATAATTTCGTCAATGTTTGAATTTTTATGAACCTCAATATCAATCTTGCCATATTCACCTTCGGATAACAGCTTGCTTAAGCTCTTAACAATTTCTTCATCGGTGATTTCATTCTTTTGGAAGATCGTTGAAACAACATCGGCAGGTAAACCATCACCATAAACTTTCAACTTGTAATTGGAAAATTTTTGTGTTTCTCCATCGCTTAAAATTTCACATTTCGACTCTATAAGAGAAATTATCTCATCGATTTTTTCTTTGGCGATTTCTTTGCCTCTTTTTATTATTAAATCTGCCTTTTCAAAATCAGTAGAGTTTATGTTATCAAGGTTCGGCTTTAGAACTATGTCAGATTTTTCAAGTTGGACTTCGTTTGAAAGTTGCATCATTATTCCAACTATTTGGTCAGCTGTGTTCCATGGCAATTGAATATCAGTGGGGTTACGCAGTGGGCTTGTCGCATCCACAGTTATAACAATATCACACCCAAGCTCTCTGGCTACATCAGCAGGTATATTTGAAATCAATCCTCCATCTACAAGAACAAGGGAATCCATAGAAACAGGCTGAAAAGCAAGTGGAATTGTTGAGCTCGCCCTGACGACATAAACAAGATTCCCCTTTGAGAAGATAATTCTTCGTCCACTTATAAGGTCGGTTGCAACTGAATAAAACTTTGGTTTTAGCTCTTCATAATTTGTCACATAGTGAAACGGTGTCTTAAAGAAAATTTTCAAAAGGGATTCGGTTATACCCTGACCTGAGCTCACATAAGAAGGGATAAGTGGCTTAAAACCTTTAAATCGAAAATAGATAAAACTTTTCTCAATTAAATATTTTCTCTCAAGGAACAAGTTTGCCCTATCTTCTCTTTCCCCAAGTGTTAAAACATAATCCCAATTTGTTGTGGTAGCGATTCTTTCAATTTCTTCTGCTTTAAGCCCAGCACAGTATAAACCACCTACTATACTTCCCATGCTCGTGCCAATTATGTAATCGATAGGGATATTGTACTCATCAAACACCTTTAAAACCCCAATATGACTGAGCCCTCTTGCGCCCCCGCCACTTAATACAAGCGCAATTTTAGGGCGTTTAACTTTGTAATTGACTATCTTGATATTTCCATCGATGTCATAAAACTTTATCTGTAAACTTTGCTGAGAATTTGCAGAGATATCAAAAAGCAAAAAGAAGGATAAAATTTGAAGTATTCTTTTCATTTTATTTTAAATGAAACTTTAAAATTTTCAAGCCCCCCTGCAAAAACAGGGGGTAAAATCTTGCTACTCTTTAAAAATTTAGAGATCAAGGATAAGTTTCCTTTGGAATGTTATTCAAACCTTGACATACTTTCTCACAAGGTCATAAGTATCGACGACATTTAACTTCTGCAAAAGCAAGCTAAACTTCTTCTCAAGCGCATTGCCAATTTCATCTTTAAGCGATTGTGGTAGATCCCAAAATTCCTTTTTAAATGGTCCGAAGCCTTTCTTTCTAGTCTTGTAAATGAATTGCTCCTCAGTGTCTCCTGATTTCCATTCGTCCTTAAACTCTTTTTTAAGGAATTCATAGACTTCATTTTTGAAATCATCTGGAAGCATTGAATAAATCATATTTTGAAATTCCGTCGCAAGGTGAATTTCCGCAGTTCCAACCTGTGGGAATTTATCGAATAATTCCTCAGGCAAAGTTGATGCACCGTGTTGAACTGCACCCGATAAGCCATATTCTCTGCGTGCAATTTCAGAAAGCACACGCAAGGTTTCAAAATCGATTTTAACTTGTGCGATTGTTCCATCTGGCAATGGAACTCCACCGTGCGTCGTCCCAGTTTGAACGCTTATTTTGCTTATACCTTTATAATTCCCTTTCTCCGAAAGAAGCTTAAGATATCCAGCCATATATGCTCTTAATTCTTCAGGTGTGCTATTTTTGCCTCCAACTTCACCAATTTCACCGCCAACTGAAATTTCGATTCCCTCTGGTTGAAGTTTTCTTATAAATTCCGTCATTTCAGCAGCAACTTCATAATTTGGCCTCTGTTGTTCATCAAGCGTCGGTTTGCTCAAGTCAACAAGAGTTGAACTATCAATATCAATGTTGTAAAAATCTGCTTCTATTTCCTCCTTCACAAGAGCTTTTAACGAATTAATTTCCTTCTCTGGATCCTCTGCATATTTTTTAGCACTTACTTGAACATGGTCACCTTGGATAAAAACAGGACCTTGATACCCTTCCTTTATGCATGCAGAGAGAACGCAAGCGGTATATTCACTTGGTCTTTGGAAGGTGTAACCTATTTCTGATTTAGCGATTTCAAAGATGAATGCACCGACATTGTGTTTCTTAACAGCCCTCACATAAGCCCTCGCTACATCATAAGTTAAACCACGAATGTTAACCGCTGGAACGGTAAATCCACCAACTTCCCCTCTTCCCATCGCTTCATAAAAACTTTGTATAGAAGCAGGAATTACACCTAATTTTCTAGCTATCTTGCGAATAAGATTGCGTATTTCCATCTTTAAATTTTCATCGGGATTAAAAACAGCGTTATAAACAAGCTCATCGATGGCCTTCTCCCTAAGTTTTACAGGATCAATTACATTAACATCACCATCAAATTCAACTACACCAACAAGATAATTTTTTAGTTCAATTGAATCCTTGAACATAATGGCACCTCCTTTAAAATTTTCGTTTTTGTTTTCCGAAATTTTTTGCTTAAATTTACACTGAAAAATTTAAAAATTATTGAATTTTTAAGCAAACTTCTACTGTTGTACTATGTTTAAACCAAAGCTAAATAATCTCACAGGTTTAACCCCCAAAGACTACAAAACTTAGTGCTTCCTACAATAATCCAATCTATTTCCCTTCTGCTCTAACCTTGAATTACCATCTTTTTTGACCTTTATTTTCATTTGTCGAATTAAAATAAAAACATTTTATGGAGGTTTCATGGACAGGAAAAAAGTCATAATTATGGGTGCAGCTGGAAGAGATTTTCACAATTTCAACATGTATTATCGTGATAATGAAAACTACGAAGTTGTTGCTTTCACAGCCACACAAATACCAAACATAGAAAACAGGAAATACCCACCTGAATTAGCTGGAAAGCTTTACCCAAAAGGAATTCCAATTTATCCCGAAGAAAAGCTTGAAGAACTTATAAAAAAATTCAAAGTTGATGAAGTCGTTTTCTCATATTCAGATGTATCCCATCAGTATGTTATGGAAAGAGCATCAAGGGTGATCTCAGCTGGTGCGAGTTTTCGGCTCTTGGGGCTTAACCAAACGATGCTTAAGAGCAAAGTTCCAGTAGTTGCGGTTGTAGCCGTAAGAACGGGATGCGGAAAAAGTCAAACTTCAAGGAAAGTTGCAAGGTTACTAAGGGAAATGGGATTAAAAGTCGTAGTGGTAAGGCATCCAATGCCATATGGCGACCTCAGAAAGCAGGTTGTTCAAAGGTTTGCTTCGATTGAAGACATGTATAGGCAAAATTGTACCATAGAAGAGATGGAGGAATACGAACCTCACATAGCAAACGGTGGGGTTGTTTATGCTGGGGTTGACTATGAGAAAATACTTCGAGAAGCAGAAAAAGAAGCTGATGTAATAATTTGGGATGGCGGAAATAACGATATGCCATTTTTCAAACCCGATTTAACAATTGTCGTCACCGACCCACACAGACCTGGACATGAATTAACCTATTACCCTGGTAGTTCAAATCTTAGAATTGCTGATGTCGTTGTAATAAACAAAGTTGATTCTGCAAACCCAGCCGATGTTGAAACTGTAAGAAACAACATAAAAAGCGTAAATCCGAAAGCAATAATAATTGAAGCTGCTTCACCAATTTTTGTTGAGGATGGTTCTCTGATCCGTGGTAAGAGAGCCCTCGCTGTTGAGGATGGTCCAACTCTCACACATGGGGAGATGTCCTACGGTGCTGCTGTTTTGGCTGCGAAAAAATTTGGAGCTAAAGAGCTTGTCGACCCTCGTGATTACGCTGTTGGTTCGATTAAAGAAACATTTGAAAAGTACACACAAATAAGGAACCTACTGCCAGCGGTAGGATATGGAAAAGAGCAAATAAAGGAACTCGAAAAAACGATAAATAGAACGCCTGCTGATATTGTAATAATTGGAACACCTATTGATTTAAGACGAGTATTAAAACTTAACAAACCAAGCGTGCGTGTTAAATACGAATTACAAGAAATCGGAAAGCCAGATCTTGTAGATATATTAACAGATTTTGTCAAATCAAAAAAGCTAAAAGTTTGATTTTTGAATTAAACCTTAAAAACAAAAACATTTTAAATTGATGAGACACAAAGATTTTATTTCGATTCATGATCTAACCGTTGATGAAGTTCATCAGATTTTCGAACTAACAAAGGAAATGAAATCAAACCCCAAAAAATTCTCCAAGTCTTTGGAAGGCAAAATACTTGCACTTATTTTTGAAAAACCTTCCTTGAGAACAAGGGTTAGCTTTGAAGTTGGAATAAGACAATTGGGTGGCGATGCAATTTACCTTGCGCCATCGGACATTCAAATGGGAAAAAGGGAATCTGTTTATGATGTTGGGAAAACACTTGAAAGGATGGTCGATGGAATAATGATAAGAACATTTGGGCATGATATTGTGCTTGAACTTGCAAGATCTGTCAAGATCCCAGTGATAAATGGTTTAACGGATTTATTACACCCATGTCAAGCGATGGCTGATTACTTTACAATGCTTGAGAAAAAAGGAAATCTTAAAAATCTAAAAGTTGTATTCATCGGAGATGGCAACAATGTTTGTCATTCTTTAATGTTTGGTGCAGCAAAACTTGGTGTTAACTTCTGGGCTGCTACACCAAAGGGCTATGAACCAAAGAAGGAAATTTATGAACTTGCCATTGAAGACGCAAAACAAACAGGTGCAAAGATAACCATTGTAAACGATCCTTTTGAAGCCGTAAAAGATGCGGATGTTGTTTACACAGATGTTTGGGCAAGCATGGGACAGGAAAGCGAAGCAGAAATAAGAAAGAAAATTTTCCAACCGTATCAAGTAAATAAAGAACTATTTTCAAAGGCAAAACCAGATGCACTTTTTATGCACTGTCTGCCAGCTCACCGCGGCGAAGAGGTTACAAACGATGTGATCGATTCACCAAACAGCGTTGTCTTTGACGAGGCTGAAAATCGACTCCATGTTCAAAAGGCGATCATGTATGAATTGATGCGCGAGAAAATGTGAGGAGTTTAACAAACTAATTAAATCTAATAATGAAAACCGCACTACTTGCCATAGGTGGAAACTCTCTCATAAGAGCAGGTCAAAGGGGAACAATCGAAGAACAATTTGAAAATGCACTTAAAACGGCTGAATATATTGCTCAATTGATAAAGATGGGGTTTAACCTTGTCATAACCCACGGCAATGGTCCACAGGTTGGAGCACAATTGATAAGGTCAGAGGTTGCCTCTGGACAGGTTTATTCAATGCCCCTTGATGTATGTGTCGCCTCAACCCAAGGAGAAATTGGATATATACTTCAAAATTCAATACAAAAAGCTCTGTGGAAAAACGGAATTAAAAATCCTGTGGTCACAATTGTAACCCAAGTTGTCGTAAGCGAAGATGACCCCGCATTTAAAAATCCGACTAAACCCGTCGGACCCTTTTACACTAAAGAGGAAGCTGAAAGAAAAAAACAACTCGGTTGGGAAATAATAGAAGACGCTGGCAGAGGTTATCGCAGAGTTGTCCCATCACCAAAACCTATTGACATAATTGAAAAAGAAGCGATAAGGCAATGTTTGAATGATGGAATGGTGGTTATAGCCGTCGGTGGCGGTGGAATTCCTGTGATCCAAAAAGATGGTGAATACATCGGGGTTGAAGCAGTTATTGATAAAGATAGAGCCTCAGCTGTGTTGGCGAAATATCTTGAGGTTGATTATTTTATTATATCAACTGATACTGACAAAGTTTATTTGAATTATAAAAAACCTAATCAAAAAGCGCTTGATGTCGTCAGCCTTGAAGAGATCAAAAAATTTTACGATGAAGGGCATTTCCCAGCGGGAAGTATGGGACCGAAAATTGAAGCGGTTATAGATTTTATTGAAAATGGTGGGAAGTGTGCAATTATAACATCTCCCGAAAACCTAAAGGAGGCAGTTTTTGGAAACGCTGGAACAAAAATCGTTAAATCAATAAATTAAACTCGACAAATCAAATGGCGAAATTACAGCATGTAATTGAAGCACAACAGTTTACATTACCGTTAATTCATGAACTCTTTCAAACCGCTGATCAGATGGAAAAAATTCTCGAGCGAGGCGGGACGCTCGACTACCAAAACAAAATAATGGCTTCGCTTTTCTACGCCCCTTCAACGAGGACGAGATTTTCTTTTGAATCTGCAATGTACAGGTTAGGCGGGAAGGTAATTTCAACTGAACAAGCACATCTTTTCTCTTCCGTCATTGGTGGTGAAACGCTCGAAGACACCATAAGAGTTGTGTCAAACTTTTGTGATGTGATTGTTTTAAGGCACACTGAAGTTGGAGCTGCCAAAAGGGCTTCGCTTGTTTCATCAGTACCTGTCATCAATGCTGGCGATGGCAAAGGTGGACAACACCCAACGCAAGCACTGCTTGATTTATATACAATTTACAAAGAACTCGGATATATTGATGGTCTGAAAATTGCTTTCGTTGGAGACCTCGAACAGGGTCGCACTGTCAGATCCCTTGCTTATTTGCTTGGTAAGTTTGAAAGAGTAATGCTTTACTTCATCGCTCCAGATTTTTTGCAAATAAGAGAAGACATTCAAAATTATCTGACAAGACATAATGTATGGTTTACACTTGAAAATGATTTGAGCAAAGTCATTTCTGAGGTTGATGTCATATACATAACACGAATTGAAAAGGAAAGATTTGCAGACAAGGCTGACATCTACGATGAAACCGTGAAAAAATATTTTATCGATAAGGATGTTATCTCAAAGATGAAACAAAAATCGATAATTATGCACCCACTTCCGCGACTAAATGAGATCGCTACCGATGTTGATCTCGATCCAAGGGCTGCTTACTTCAAGCAAGCTCGTAATGGACTTTTAATAAGGATGGCTCTGCTGACAATGGTTCTTTGATCCCCAGCGAAAACATTTTGCTTAAGGGAGGGGAAGATTTAAAAACTAATTTTTTCACGCTTAAGGGCTGGATTTTTTGTAAAAATTTTATTATAATTAACGCAATTAAGGTTCAACTTAAAAACAAAACTTAAAAAAGAAGTGGCAATAAGAACAACTGCATTCGGTTATCCTAAAATCGGTCCAAACAGAGAGCTCAAAAAAGTCGTTGAGAGCTACTGGGCAGGTGAAATAACGAAAGAACAACTTTACAACGAAGCTGAAAAAATTCAAATACAGCGACTCACCGTTTTAAAAAACGCAGATCTTGATCTCATCCCATCAAACGATTTTTCACTTTATGATTTCATCCTTGATATATCAACAATGCTTGGCGTCGTTCCCAAAAGATTTGGCGAAAGTCTAGATCTTGACACATATTTTGCGATGGCTCGCGGAAGCAAAACCGCAATCGCCTGCGAAATGACGAAATGGTTTGATACAAATTATCATTACATCGTCCCAGAATTTGAAAATGATTTTAAACTTTTAAAAAATCGTCCGCTTGAATCATATAAATTTGCCAAAGAAAAACTTGGCATTGAAACAAAGCCTGTCCTCGTAGGTCCCTTTACATACATTTGGCTTGGTAAAGTTCCAGAGAAGCAGGAGGGAAAACTTTTAGTTCACATGGTAAAAGCAAACGAATCTCCAAAGTTTAAAGACCTTGTTCTTTCCGCAGCTAAAGTTTACAACCAAATTCTAAAAGAACTTGAAGCAAACGGGGTTAAAACAGTACAACTTGATGAGCCAGCTCTTGTGCTTGATATTGACGATAACGATGTTCAAATCTTAATCGAAGCATATAAAATTCTAACCGATGGGCTTAAAGAAATTGAAATTTTCGTCCATACATATTACGAGAGTTTATCGAAGTACGAAAAGATAGTTTTTGAACTTCCTGTCCACGGCATCGGTCTCGATTTCACGATAAATGAAGAAAACTTCGAAAACCTTAAGAAGTTTGGCTTCCCTTCCGACAAAAAGCTTATCGCTGGCATTGTTTCAGGGCGAGACCCATGGAAAATTGATTTTCAAAAAACGGTTGATTTCATAAACGACTTGTTAAAATTTGTAAACGAAGACAGATTAATAATTTCAAATTCATCTCCACTTTTCCACTTGCCTGTTTCAGTTGAACCCGAAAAGGGACATCTCGATGACAAATTAATTGGGCTCTTATCCTTTGCCAACGAAAGACTCGATGAGCTTAAAACACTTAAAAAAATCTTCAACGATGGTCATCCAATCCCTTCGCAAAACCTTCAAGCACTGAGGGATGAATTTAAAGATGAGGAAGTAAGGAAAAGAATAGCACAGATAGATGAGAAAAAAATCGGAAGAAAGGTTCCATTCGCCGAAAGATATCAAAAACAAATTTCAATCCTTGGACTTCCAAAATTTCCAACCACGACGATTGGAAGTTTTCCGCAAACAAAGGATGTTAGAAAAGTAAGAGCTGATTTTAACGCTGGAAAAATTTCAAAGGAGGAATACGAAGGGTTCATCAAAAAACAGATAGAACATGTGATTGATGTTCAAGAAAAACTTGGACTTGATGTCTTGGTTCATGGTGAATTTGAAAGATCAGATATGGTTGAATTCTTTGGTCAAAAAATGAAAGGATTTGCGTTCACAAAAAATGGTTGGGTTCAATCATATGGGACAAGATGTGTGCGCCCGCCGATAATCTATGGCGATGTATCAAGACCAGAACCAATGACTGTAAAAGAAATAACATACGCTCAATCCCTTACTTCAAAACCCGTTAAAGGGATGCTTACAGGTCCAGTTACGATTTTAAATTGGTCTTTCTACCGAAAAGACATACCCAAAAAAGAGATAGCTTATCAAATTGCCCTTGCCCTTAGAGATGAAGTTCTTGACCTTGAAAAAGCAGGGATAAAAGTAATTCAAATTGACGAACCAGCGTTCAGAGAAGGATTGCCACTTAAAAAAGCTAAACAAAAAGAATATCTTGAATGGGCGGTCAATGCATTTAAGCTAACAAATGAAGCCGTAAAACCCGAAACGCAGATTCAAACGCACATGTGTTATTCTGAATTCAATGAAATCATCGAGTATATTTACGCTATGGACTCCGATGTGATTTTAATAGAAGCATCAAGAAGCAAGGGTGAAATCCTTGACGCATTTGAAAAATTTAACTATGATCACGGGATTGGACCTGGAGTGTACGATATTCACTCGCCAAGAGTTCCACCTGTGGAAGAAATGCTCGAAATCGCAGAAAGATCGATTAAGGTTATCGATAAAAATTTGATTTGGATAAATCCCGATTGTGGGTTAAAGACTAGAAATTGGGAAGAAGTCATCCCATCACTTCAAAATTTAGTGCAAGTTGCTCGGATAATGCGTGACAAATACGCAGATTGACTTAGATTTGACAAACTTTCTTCAAAAAGTTTAAAATTGCGTCATTAAATTTTTCGGCATTTTCAAGGTTGCTTAAATGTCCAGCGGATGGGATTATTTCAAGATAGCTGTTTTTTATCTTGCTGTGAAGCGTTTGCGCAAGTGTGGGTGGGGTTAGCGTATCATCTTCACCAACAACGATCAAAACTGGAATATCAATCTTCTCAAGCAGATGCGATGTATCAGTTCGAGTTGAAAGGGCGATTAAATTTCCTGCAATTCCAATCTCATTATTTTGAACGATCATATCATAAACGAAGTTGACAATCTCTTTCTTAAATTCAAATGTTTTCGGCGATAAAACTGTTTTAATGAATTCGTCAGCGAATTTTTCCTTGCCGTGAAATTTCAATATATGGAGCATCTGAGCCCTCTTTAACTTTGCCTCGTTTCCATCGGCTTCAGCTCTTGTATCGCACAAGATTAAAGCGTGAAACATCTTCGGTTGTTTTTCATAAGCCCGTAAAATAATATATCCACCCATCGATAACCCGCAAGCGATAACTGTTTCAATTTTCAAACTTCTTAACAACTCGATAAAGTCATCGACAAGATTTTCAAACATAAATTGCCCATCACCAACTTCGCTTTGCCCAAGCCCACGACCATCATAGGTTAAAATCGAACATTTCCCTTTTAAAACTTCAACCTGTGGTTGCCACATCTTTTGATTAAATGGAAAACCGTGCACAAAAACCACAGTTGGTGACTCCTCAACAGGATAAAAATTGTAGTCGATGTTTATCCCATTAATTTTCGCCTTCATCTTTCAAACCAAGTTTGTTTTTAACCTTTCACACTCCCAAGTGTTAAACCAGATATGAGATATCTGCTCAAAACTAAAAACAACAAAACCGCTGGTATGCTCACAATCAAGGAACCCGCAGCATATAATCCCCATTCCGTTGCCATGCTTGATTCAAATTGCTTCAACCCAATTGCAAGCGTGTAAAGTTCAGGCTCTTGCAGAATCTGCGCAGCGACAACATACTCAGCCCATGCTGACATAAAAGAGAAAAGAGCAGTTATAACAAGAGCTGGCAAAGCAAGCGGAAACACAACTTTATAAAACGCCTGAAACTGATTGCAGCCGTCAATTCTCGCAGCCTCTTCCAAACTCACTGGTATCGTGTCATAATATCCCTTCATCTGCCAAACGCAGAATGGCAAAGCGGTAGATGTGTAAACTATGATGAGCCCAAGATAACTATTTAAAAGATGAAGTTTAATAAGCATAATGTAAAGCGGAAGCAAAAGCATCGTTGCGGGGAACATTTGCGTAATCAATATCCCGATCATCACAGCTTTCTTACCGAAGAACCTAAATCTCGAAAGAGCATATCCAGCAGTTGAAGCAAGCGTCACGCTTGTCAACATCACAGTAGCAGAGACAAAAGTCGAGTTAAAGAGCCATCTTAAAAACGGCGTCGATGTAAACAATTGAATGTACGAATTTAAAGTTGCATTTTCAGGTATGATCCTCAAAGATGTCGAGAGAAGCTTGTCCGCAGGTCTAAGGGAGATGCTCACCACATTTAAAATTGGATAAATTGCAACCAAGGTGAAAATTATGATGAAAAGATATGTCGCAAAATCAAGCAAAATTCGTTTTATTTTATGTCCGTTCATCTTGCGTCAAACTTTATTTAGTAAATTGATTCGACCGCTTTTGTCTTTTTAAGGAAATAAATTCCAATTACAAGCAAAATTAAAAATATCACTACGGACAAAGCAGCAGCGTAGCCATATCTATAAAGGTTGAACGCGGCTTTATAAACATACGAGACAAGTATGTGAGTTTGATCGCTTGGTTCACCGCCATTTGAAACGAGCCATACGATATTAAGATTATTAAATGTCCAAATAATGCCGAGCGTAATTGCTGGCGCCATCACAGGTCTTAAAAATGGCACGGTTATATTTTTAAATTTTTGCCAAGCCGATGCACCATCGATGTCAGCCGCTTCATAAAGCTCACTTGGAATGCTTTGCAATCCTCCGAGAGCGACGACCATCATAAACGGAAAGCCAAGCCATACATTAGTGATGATACACGCAGTAAATGCCTCAAAAGGTCTCAAAAGCCATTCAACGGGTGACATGTTAAGATATTTAGCGATGAAAATATTTATCGCACCATATTCGTAATTGAACATGCTTCGCCATGTCAACGCAGTTATAACTTGTGGGATCGCCCACGGCAAAATCAAAAGCGTTCTAAAAATGGGTTTGAACCTAAGCGATTTTCTGTTTAAAAGCAAGGCGAGAAAAACTCCTATCGTAACATGGAAAATTACATTCACAAAAGTCCATATAAGGGTTTTTAAAAACACAACATAGAATGTATTCTCCGTGAAAACCTTAACATATTGTCTAAAGCCAATTATCTTCCAATCTCGAAAATGCCGTAAACTCATATTCGAAAAAGAAAGAACGATATTATAAAAGAAGGGATAAACGATGACGCCAAACATTATCAACAAAGCGGGAAGCAAAAATACAAGTATGAATAATGTTCTTCTATTCATTCATTTCCTCAATCTTTTTTACCGCAAGTTGCTGCATTTTGATGGCTGCTTCCTCTGGGGTCATTGTTCCGCCAAGGACCGCTTGATAATACGGACGCATCGCATCCCATATTGCCCTAAGCTCGGGAACAACTGGCATTGGCCTCCCAACTTCAGCTTGCCAAATGGAAGATTGAACCAACGAATCACTTATCACAATTTCATTTTCTAACGCTTTTTTATGTGTCGGTATCGTGCCAAGAGATTTTGTGAGCTCAAGTTGAACTTCCGCGCTGACAAGATATTTGAACAAATCAAGAACGTATGGCAACTTTTTTTCATCAACGTTTACATTAATTAAATAACCCTTTATTGAAACCATTGGAGCTGGCCAAAGCCCCGTAGCTTCAACCTTTGGAATTCGAGTTATTCCGAATTTAACACCTGCTTTCTTGTATCCGCCGATGGACCATGGACCATTTATAAGCATCCCAGCCCGTCCCTCTTTAAACAACGCATCAGCAGTATTGTAATCACATTCCCTCGGAATAATTTTGTATTTATCCCTTAAATCGCGAACAAATTTCAATGCTTGCACAGTTGCCTCAGTGTTCAAAGTCGGATTCCCCGCAGAATCCATCACCCACCCGCCAAATCCAGTTAAAAATGGTATGAAGAAAAAAGGCTCAGTATAATTCCAAACAAGACCATACTGATCGATCTTTCCATCCCCGTCAAAATCTTTTGTTAATTCCTTTCCAATTTTAATTAATTCGCTCATCGTCTGGGGTGGCTTCTTGACAAGTTCCTTGTTATACAAAAGAAAAAGGTGATTCCCAATTTGATCCCCGATTTGATAAAGATGTCCTTTATACCAAAGCAACCCCCGATGATCGAACTGATTTAAAAAGCTTGTGTCAAAAATTTCCTCAAGTGGTCTAATAATTTGAAGCAATTCAAAAGGTCCAACTTGATCGCTTGGTCCATAAACTATGTCAGGTCCCTTTCCAGCTATTGCGGATATGATATATGCTGATCTAAGTTCCTCCGTCTCTTTATACAAAACAATAACTTTTACATTTGGATGATGCTCCATGTATCTCTTTACCGCTTGCTCAAGTATCTCCCGCTCGCCGGGTGGCTTCTGATGCCATATGACGATTCTAACTCTTTCAGGATTATCTTTAGAACATGAGATAAACAAAAAGACTAAAAAAATCGCGACTAATCGAACTATTTTCATCATCAAGGTTGATCTTTTTTATCTCTCAAAATCGGGCTAAATAAAAACTTCGGAATCTCAATCTTATAACCTGCATTTTGCAAAAACTTGTAAACATTTATTAAATGAGTTCTAAAGCCAACATCAAATGGCTCATCCCCACCAAGAGCGTTTTGATCTTTGCCATACCACCAAAACCAGTCACTGCCTTCAGCGGCATAAAGTGATTCCCATGCCCTGTATTCAAAATATCTTCGAGTTTCCAATTTTGGTAAATCCGATGCTGGATTCGGTCGTGGAACTTTCAACTTTTCGATATCTCTTCTAACTTTTAAAAGATATTCCCAAGCTAAATTTTCTTCATCTTCACCGATCCATGTGTCAAAATTAGCGTTTATCCAACTTCCAGCCCAGAGCGGTTCAAGTTCAGCGTGAGATGTAATCTTGTGCGGTTTGATGCCACGCTTGGGATTTCCATAAATCCACTCGCTCATCGTCACAGTTATAACTTGGCCTTCATCATACAATTTACTTAATTTTCTGTAAAGTGCATTTAAAAAAACTTTGCCGTCTTCATCTTTCCTATACCATTCCCATGCATTTTCACCATCAAGTATAACCGTGATCAGCCTTTCATCAGTTGAATCTTCAGGTGCAAAACTTAACACATATCTTATAAAATCATCAGCTGCAATTTCAGGTTCATAGTTTTGATAAGTAAATCCGATGGCATCTGAAAGTTTTGTATCCCTGAAAACAATAAGTAATGATTTCGTTTCGTCCTTCTTGCCGTAAATAGTATCCTCATCAACAAAATATGGATAATAAAAAGGTTGGTTTTCGGGTTTCGATCTTGCTAAAACTTTCTCATCCGTTGCTATCCATCTTATTCCATTCCTCACGAACAGAGAAACAACCTGCTCAGATACGGATCCTTCCGCTGGCCACATTCCTAAAGGTTTTTGCCCGAAAATTTTTTGATAGTATGCGATCGATTTTTTTATCTGAGCATCAGCGTCTTCGGGATAACTAAATCTCTCAGGAAGTTTATCATTGGGTTGAGGCAGCTTCGCTATATCCGTGTCATATATCAAAGGCAAAATTGGATGATAAAACGGCGTGGTTATAACCTCAATTTGACCAGTTCTTTTAACAGGATCATACATCAACTTTTTATGGACTGGAATTACAGCAGATAAAATTTTATATGTCTCAGCAACAATTCGATTGCAATCATCTTCAGTGATCTCTTTTTTCAGGTAATATTTTCCATCTTTTTTCTGAACAAGGTCAGTCAAATCAACTTCAAATCCGTTTGCGAGTTTCACCTTCCCATTTAAGAAATCTGGGTCAAAATTTGAAAGGTAAAAGAAAAATTTAATTTTTCTAAGATCATCCACTGTATATTTAGCGGGATCCTTTTGCTTCAAAGCCTTATACTCTGGAAACCTATCAATCACAACTTCGCTGACACTGAAACAATTCCATGGATTTTTATAAATATAGCCAAGTTCATACTCCGTGAAATTTTTCGAGTCTTTCAGCATCAAATCAATCCATGGATCGACTTTAACATTATCTTTAAAATATCTCTCTGCGTCAATCCTATTCTTTTTAGGATCAAAGTACGGCTTTAATCTCTTAACATAGTATTCACTCAGCTGGTAAAGTAAAGACGAGGTCAAATTTATAGTTACATGGACATTGGGGTATTTCTCGAGCAAGCTCGCCATGTCATAATAATCCTTAGTCCCGTGGGTTCTCACCCATGGTCCTTGAAGTTCGTCTTTTTCAGGATCGAGGTAAGACGGCTGATGTTGATGCCAGATTATGTTAAGGTAGATTCTGTTCGTCTTTGGATAGATATCTTGAGGATTTGGCTTCGCGTCAGGTTCAGATTGTAATAAAATTTTCCAATCATAAGATAAAACAAAGATGGAATTAAAATCCGTGCGATTAAAATTTTCCACTTTAACAGGGTTAGCTGGATCAAGCATCCATTTACCATCGACGATGAATTTATACTGATAAACTCCGGGTTTAACTTTAAATTTTTTCGACCAAATACCGGTTTCATCTTTAGTTAAGAAATCATCAGTTCGCCAACCGTTAAAATCCCCTGCAACTACAACTGATTTCGCATCCGGAGCATACAGTTGAAATACAACATAACCATTCTCAAATCTTGGCTGGGAAAGTAATGGAGGAGCAAGGAAAAGGAAGAGAAAAATATAAAGCATTACTCGATGTGGTTTTATTTTCATTTTATTAAAATCATCTTTCTTACTTCACTAAAGCCATTGTAAGATAAACGATAAAAATAAACACCCGTCGGTAAACCACCAGAATCAAACTTAACCCTATGCCTTCCAGGTTCGAGTTCTCCATCAATTAAAACTTTAATTTCTCGACCCAATACATCATGCACCACAAGCCTAACTTTAGCCCTTTCAGGTATGTCAAATTCAATAAATGTTGAGGGGTTGAACGGATTTGGGTAGTTTTGATAAAGTTTGAATTTTCGTGGAATAAATTCGCCCATACCATCTTTTACGGAGACGATCGGCGGAACTGAAACAGTATCGCGTGTTAAAGAAATGGTAAAGACAGCTGAGCCATAAGGTTCAAGTGTTACAGAGATATTTTGCAATGCGTCACCATTAACGATAGAATAACTGTTTGAGAACAAGTCATTTAAATAATAATTTTGCCCTGGCTGAATTCCACCCGTAAACAGGACATAATCTTTGACATTCAAATTAACAGTTTTGGCATCTGCTGAAAGATTAACGATAACGAGTCCATTTTGATTTTCATATTTTTTCACATAGGCGTAAACTCTTGGATCATTTGTACTTATCATTTGATGCTCTCGACCTCTAAAAGCGGGGAATTTATCCCTTATAAATGCAAGACGCTGATAATGGGATTGCAAGATTTCTTTATCAGGATCATTCCAATTAATTTTAAACCTTCTGCCTTCGAATTCATTCATCCCATTTCCGAAACCAACTTCTTGACCAGCATGAACAAGCGGAATCCCTGGAATTGTAAATAAAATTGTCGCAAGTGGTTTAGTTCTCCTCAAATCACTTTGATAAATAAGAGCAATTCGAGTTTCATCTTGATTTTCCATGTATCGCAGATATTGAGAATTTGGACCAGGATAATACCCATAATTTGTCGCCCTGTCGTTAATTTCATTTAAGCTCAACGAGTAAGCATTTCTAAATACATTCCACATATTTCTATCATAAGCAGCATCAACTCCTCCACTGCTGTCTGCATAAATCACTTCCGTTCCCGGTCCAGTTCCCGCAGCTTCTGCAAGAAGCAGAATGTCAGGTTTTACATGTTTTAAAGTGTTTCTAATTGGGATACCAAAGTTCTGTTCACCATATCTTCTTTGTGGTCCCCAGTAAACATCAAACCTAAATCCATCAACCCCAACATCTTTCACCCACCACTTCAACACATCAAGCATATAACTTCTTAAATCAACATCAGACCAATTTAAATTTGCAAGCGTCCAATCGGCATATCGAACATAAGCTGAATCAGGTGCGTAAGATTGGGGTAATTCTTCATTATGTGCAAAAATCTCATGTTGGACAAAATCCCAATAGGGGGAATCCAACCAATATCTTCTAATGCTTTGGATCCACGGATGACCATCTGCAACATGATTTGGAGTTATGTCAAGGATAACCTTTATCCCGAGCGAATGTGCTTTGTTAAGAAATTCTTTAAAATCATCCATTGTCCCATATTCAGGTGCAATTTGATAAAAGTCCACAATTCCATATCCACCCCCAACAGCGTCAATTGTATACTGATTTTTCATTATCGGCATCAGCCAGATCACATTATATCCCATTGATTTTACATAGTCAAGCTTTTGTGTAGCTGCTTTTATCGTGCCTTCTTGAGTAAAAGAGTGCAAGAAAACTAAATACATTCTCGCATTTTTAACCCAAGATGGATTATCCGCATAACCCGGAAGATAAACGCTGCCATCAGTTCTTATTTCGAAATAGTTCCTTGTAGTGTCAGCATTTCCAGCCGGATCGCGAGCAATGAGTGTAAAGTAATATTCACCGGGCTTAGACGGTTTTGAAATAGTTACGCTTGCTGTGGTCGAACCATTTACACCAGGAATAATTTCTGGATTTGTCGAATCAGCAAACCAAACAAATGTCAAAGGATCAGAATCCGGATCTGAACTTTCACTTGCGTCAAGAATTATATTCGAACCGCTGACAGAAAATTTAATTTTTGCAAATGGTTTATGTTCAACGATTCTATAAATGTTAACTTTATTTGAATAACCCGATTTGTTTCCAATTGTTGCTTTCACTTGAATTATGTTATCACCCTCAACCAAATTAACAGGTACAGAAAATTTCCCACCAGACGCACCAAATGTTCCTTTATTACCATTGATGAAAACTTCAACATATGTTACCTCATTTGCAGGAGTTCCATCCTGATGTGTTATCTCACCGCGAATCGTAATTGAAGTTTTCCGCGTCTTCCTCGGTTGAGTTGTGATCTTGACGATTGGAACACCGCTCATATCAATCCCAATTTGCGATGGCGTTATCCCTGCAAAGCCACGACCCTCATTATCAATTGAAGCAAGTATTGGACTTGAACCGACGATATAGTAACTTAAAATCTTTCTCTGAATCGCATCGTCAATGAAAGCAAGATCAAAAACCTTCGGATTACCATTTTGATCGTTTCCTCCATTTGCAGATGTAATCTTTACAGCAGTACCGTTCGCATCAATAAGAAATGAATAAATCGCATAATAAAGCTTCCCACTAAACGAACCAAGATAGTTTATAATCTCATCAAGTGTAAGATAGAATTTAAGCGTGTCGGATGTTATGGAAGCATTCGCATTATAGCTAATGTTTCTAACTTTTGTCAATGGGTCAGCCTTTGTATAAATCGCATTAAATCGCTGATCATTAACACCTGGAGCAGATATAATGTAAACTCCACGATCGCTGAAATCTGGAATTTTAATCTCTGCTGAAAATGGATCAGGGATAAAATTGTCAATTGCACTGTTTATTAAGAAAGCAATGGATGTGTTTTGAGTTATATCTCTAAGTTTTATCGTAAAGAAAATTGTATCCCCTGTTTGATTGGCACGGGCGTTAAATTCTTGTATATCACATGAACCAGGACTAAATCCATTGGGGTAAACATAATCACCATCCCCCAAATCATCACCAGTGTTATCAACATAATGGAATCCCGAATTGGAAGGATAAACCCCAAATGCTGAATAAGTTACCCCATAATTGCCATCTTTATCGCTTGCTTCAAATTTTAACTCATGCCTTCCATGTGTTAAGTTATTAATTTGCGCCGTAACTGTCTTGGTAACTGTGTCGTAGTTTGATTGAATCAAAACCCCATCAAGATAAACCTTTACACTATTTGGGTTAATACCTTTCTCCCTTGAACTATCAAAAACTTTCGCGATCACATTAATTGAGTTAACTGTATCAGAGTAAATCTTTCCGTTCGGCGGATTTAAAACTTTAAAATACGGCTTCAATATCCGGCTCACATAAGCAACCGAATTTCCATAAGTCCCCCGAGTCACAGGATTATCCGGATCAGCAGTCCATATTGATCCATTAAGATAAAACTTATACTCATATTCCCCCTCGGTTAATCTCAAAGTTTTTGTCCACACACCGCGAAGTGAATCGTATTGCATCGGGTCTTCCCCCCAATTATTGAACTCACCGCGTAAACTAACCGAGGTTATATTTCTGTAGGAATTTCTTGAACTTCTCGGGTCAAATATAAATTCATATTCAGCCTGATAAATTCTATATGTTACATCAACAGTAAAACGCGAGGTATCAGAAGCAGTTTTACCAGTTGATGTTTTAACTTCAAGTTTTATAAAATGCTGACCATTTGAAAGAGGTTGAGATGGAGTATAGCTAAACTTTTGATTTCCCGGATTAAAATATGTAATTCCATTTGGGACAAGAACATTATCTATATAAAGATTAATCTCTGAAATTGTCGTACTGGATGAATAAAAAATATAAGCTGAGATCTCCGGTTGATCGCGATTCGTTATCGTGCCATGCTTTGGCAAAAGGTGGAAAACCATCGGATCGGAAACGATGAGAATTGAATTGTTATAATTCGAATAATTAACTCTTGGGTTGTTTGGATCAGTTATCCATGTCTCCCCTTTGCCATCGCCGTTTCTATCTTCGACAAATTTATATTCATGAATTCCAACGCCGAGATTTTGAACTTTATACCAGACACCATTACTAGCATCGTAACGCATTCTAAATGTTGTATCTGAGACAATTCCATTAACATTATTTCCCCAATTGTTAAATGTGCCAGCCAGAAAAACAGAATTTACAGGGGTTTGTGGTTTATAATAAAATGTCACAGGGACAATTTGTGAGAGAAGAGATTGAGCGAAGATTAGAATAAATATAAAAATTTTGAGCATAAAGGTAATTTCCCCTATGTTTTGGTTTTTTAACTCACCCCCTAACCCCCTCTCTATCGAAATAGAGAGGGGGAACTAAAGGGGTGAGTTAATTAAACAGATTCAATAAAGTTTTTTATCCGTTCTAAAACTAATTCAATATCAAGCAGCTCTTCATTTTTTATCCTCAAGACTTTTAATCCCATACTGTTAATGATGTAATCTCTCATTTGATCTCTATCTTTCTGAGAATCGTGCACCTTCCCATCAAGCTCTAAAACAATTTTCTTTTCCGCACAATAAAAGTCGGCTATAAAAAAGTGAAGCTTATCGTTGCAAATATATATTATTGGGTGTTGCCGCAAAAACTTCAGTCCTAAAAATTTTCTGCCTCGCAAAATTTCCCATAATTTTCTCTCCGATACCGTCTGCTGTTTTCTTAATTGCCTTGCTATTTCAATTATTTGCTTTTTAGTCATTAAAAGCAACCAATTATTCTTTAAGCTTCCCGGCTCAATTCAAATAAATTTAAATTTTACTCACCCCCTAACCCCTCTCCAAGAACTTAGAGAAGGGAAATCAAGGGGGTGAGTTTAAAACTTTTAGCATCTTAACCCCCTCTCTAAAAATTTAGAGAGGGGGATTAAGGGGGTGAGTTACTTCACCAGCATCATCTTCTTAACAGCTGTAAATCCACCAGCTTTCAATCTGTAGAAGTAAACACCACTCGCAAGATTTCCAGCATCAAATTTCAATTCATAGACACCTGGTTTCTGTTCTTCATCGACAAGAGTTACAACCTCTTGTCCAAGAATATTGTAAATCTTCAATGTGACGCGCTCTGTATTCGGTATGCTGTATTTAATTGTCGTGGTCGGGTTGAATGGGTTCGGATAGTTTTGATACAAAGCGTATGTCAAAGGAATCTCATCGGTTTGCTTAACACCTGTGAACTTGTTCACGATCTTAACTGTATCTTTGAAAGCACCCTGACCACGCTGTCTTCCAAATTTAACAACCTCAAGCTCATTTATTGCCTTTGACCCAGGCTGACTTGGCATATCATCAAGGAACAAAAGATGATCCTCTTGGAAGCCAGCTTCATTATCAACAATCCCATTCGCTGCAAATTTGAACTGAATTGGTCCTTTTATACTCCACTTCGGGAATGTCAAAGCAACAGCATAAATTGTGTCTCCAGCAACTTTATCAGGATATTTTCCATCATCACGCATCCTCAACTTTGAACGATCCCTCGTTGGTTCGTCCCATATCCAGAATAATGGCGGTGTGCTTCCAGCAATAAATAATGAATCAACTTTTGTAATCGGGTCACCATTTTTGTCAGTTACTCCTCTCATATCACAATAGAACCATACTTCAACTCCTTCTGGCTTCTGCACATAACCTTCAGGACCAAGCTTGTTAAAGTAATCCCTTACAACTTCCTGGGTATCTGCCTCGGTAAATGTGTATTTCCTATTTGCTCCTGTTTCCCATCCACCGTTTGGAACCCTCGCTTGATTATTTGTTCCAGTTTTAATGTAATACTTAAATTCGATGAAATCCCCAGGCGCAGCTGTGATTGTAATGTATTTCTCCCATACTCCAGGCTCAAGAATTGATGGACTAAGTGAATCAGATTCGCCCCAACCATTGAAACTTCCACGAACTAAAACAACATCCCCGCTATCTGGATAGAAAATTCCCGCACCTTGCATTACACTCATATCAACGCTGAAGTAGAGCGCAACAGGCTTTGCTGGCGCAACAACTTTCCTGTCAAATGTTGTCCATCTAAGTGTTGTATCTTTATTTACAGTGACCTCTCGATTCGGATCCGACTCCCACCTTAAAACATTATCAGGATTATCTTTGGAAGCGATCACAAACTTGTAAGCAATTCCAGATGGCGATGGAAATCTCAACCTTCCAGACCAAATTTTATCATTTGCTGGCTCTGGCTTTAGAACAAAAGTTTTGCCCCAGCTTATGTCTCCAAAATCATTGTGGTTTGGCAATTGTGCTCCACGAACTCCAATAACATGTTGCGCTGGATCAAACTCAGGGATATTATAAACATAAACTCTAAACCATACATCAATAGAATCACTCGGTGTATACGGTGGATTTGGTCCAAATCCCTGCTTGCGGAAGAAAACAAGTGGCAATGTTGTATCTTTTGCAGGTATACTCAATGAATAATCTGAACCATCTTCCCAATCCTCAGCGTAAAATTTGTAATAAAGTGTCTTTCCTACCATCGTATCTGGGAAATCAATTGAAAGTTGCCAATAATCCCCACCTAAATTCGTCATTCTATTTGTGCTCGCACTTCCCCACGGACCGAGCAATGGATGTGAACCACGAACTTCAACAAGCGATGAATCCGTCAAAAGCTTCGGCGATGTTGATGTGTTAACATTAAATGTAACTTGATAAGTCAATTGGAATGAAGCGAGATAATTATTCGTCGCAAGAGCAATCATTCTATGGCGCACAGGATCATACACTGCCCTTCCAGTTCCGTTTGTGTTTGAATTACCAGTGATGCTATCGGTTACAGCTATTAATTTTGCCTTCGCTGGACCATTAGTTACATCATAGACATAAAACTTAAAATAAGGGCTCGATACACCTGCACCCATTCCAAGAGTGAAGAAAAGTTTCCTTCCAGAAGCTGTTAAAGCCAAATCAGCGGTAGCGGTTCCAGATGTCCCTGCAATTTCACCCAATAAGTTTCCGCCTTGATCCCAAACTCCTGCAATAGTTCCAGCACCATTACCCCAAATATTTCCATTTTCGTCAATATCAATGCCAAGTCGTGCACGGCCAGTGCCAACAGTGACTGATTTTTCAAATGTAAAGTTTACTCCATCGGTTGTCCCAAATACAGCAACTTTAGCGTTTCCACCACCGCTTGCATAAATTTTTGTATTAGTACCTGAACCATCAACCGCAAACGCGTCTCCATATCTACCATCAACTCGCCATGAAACTGCCACAGTCGGTGCAGAACTTTCATTAGCCCAACGATATACCTTGAATACAGTATCAGCGCCAGAATTGAGAGATAAATTACACGCATAAATTACCCCATCGCTCGCTACATCAATCATATTCAAAGAAAAGAATCCGCCGCTTATACCTGTTACATCTAACTGACCAAGGCTATCACCTGTTGCTGCGTTAAGAATTATAACCTTCAACCCACCTGTTCTTGAAACAACATAAACATGATCATTAACGGGATTATAAGCTACTCCACGGGTTGCGTTATCATTTTGAAGCCATGATACTTCACCTGCTTTCTTAGCCCAAACAGGGGAAATCGTTAATTGTGCAAAAGAAAATGATAGAGCCACAACGGTGAGAATAAGGAGAATTGCTAAAATTTTAATTAACCTTAACATGATACTACCCTCCTATTTTGTTTTACAAAATTAAGTTAAAAAAACAAAGTGGATTTGTCAAGAAGAAATTTCGGATTCCAAAGTTAGCCTCCTTAATTTTGTTTTTAAAATTGTAAAGCAATTGCGAAACTTTGAATATTCTTCAAAATTCCAAAATCTTGATATGCGTAATCAAAACTAAATCCAATCCCTCCAACTTTATAATTTATCCCAACTCCAGCCGTAAACCTTTCCTGAGAATCTTTTTGAAACAGCGACTTATACCCAGCCCTTAAAAAAATTAGATTGCGAAAACTATACTCAAAACCGATGTTTAAACTTTCCGTGTTATCATTTGGATGAAGCGCATCAACCGCAAGTGTCAAATAATTTGACTCGGTTTTGAAAACATCGATCGAAGCCCCCACTCTGAAAAGAAGCGGAAGTGGCCAGTCATCAGTTTTAAGCTTTGCACTTATAGCAGGATTATTCCCAGAAGCTCCGGGGTCAGGATCATAAATTACAAACAAATCTTTTCCATCGAGTCTCATTTCCGTTCCAAAATTTGAAATGCTCGCACCAAGCTTAAGACCTTTAAATTCAGTTATGAACAAAACACCAACATCAAGTGCAAATCCAGTAGCCCTTTCGTTCCACAACTTTTGTTGGATAAACTTTACAGTTCCACCAACTGAAAATCTATCCGTCAAATTTCGCGCATAGGAAATACCAATTGCAATGTCACTCGCATCCCATCTCTCACCAGTTCCCTCCGGGTAATCGATTGTCGTAACTTCTTCCTCACCATAATCAAGTCTAGTGACGCTCACACCAACATAATTATTCCTGTCAATTCCCACTGCAACACCAATCCAGTCAAAGCTCGTCCCGAAAATCCATTTTGTATGTGAAAGCATTATCTCATTCCTCCCAAGCCTCGAAACCCCAGCTGGGTTCCAATACAGCGCGCTGACATCTTCTGAAAAAGCAGTGAAAGCCCCACCTAGACCTATAGCCCTCGAACCAACCGCTATACCAAGAAACGGAGCAGCTGTGGTGCCAACCTTAGATTGAGAGAAAAGCATAATAGTTGAAGCCAAAGTCACAACAAAAACAAATAGAGCCTTTTTCGTTGCCATAGCTAATTAAACTCTTTTTATTTTATAATTGCAAACTTCCCAGTCTTTTGACCGATTCCTGGTGCATCAACGACATAGAAATATACTCCATAAGCTGCGTCAAGATTTTCCTTCGTCTTTAAATTCCATGAGACAGTTCCATCCGTGATATCCTTATCATGCTTTAATGTTGCAACAAGTTCACCTCGAGATGTAAATATGTAAATCGTTGCACCAGCTGGAACATGTGTAAAATCAATTTTCTGCGGACCTCTACCGCTTGAAATTCCGGGCGGAAGCGGGGGTTCCCATCTTTCAGCAACAACATAAGGATTCGGAACAACGCGTATCTTATCAAGTTGTGCCTTTGCAAGCTCTGGGTCAACGCGATTTGCACGAACTTTAAATTCATAAATATCCCCTTCCCTAAATGGTTTCGTCGTTCTTAACGTTAAGACATTTCCAGCACCTGGCAATGTAAACGCCGAATCCCCTTGAAATATAACAGCCCATGTAAACGAAGATGTGTTTTGATATGTTTCATAAAAACCGATGCTAATTTGCCTAACCTTTGTAAAAGCATTATACACATTTATATAAATGAAGTCTATATACTTGTTATCAGTCAGATTTTTAACTTTAAACTTCACAGGTTGAGCAGGTATTCGCAATGGGGAGTATGCCATTGATGTATCAACAACTTCATCATAAAATTCAATTTGATAATCAGAAGGATACAACCTACCTCTGACAGCCCCAGCGCTAAATTGCGTAAATGTGAACTTCGGCATATTTGGCTTATTCCAGCCAGATAAACTATCGATAAACCTTATATTCCAATGATTGTCAAAAATTAATCTCATCCCATCAAATAAACTTGTCTCACCCTCAAAGATTCTGCTCCATTTTACAAGCGTATCAGGATTAGCTGAGTTAGTTATATCAATCACTGAATAAGCCGTCGTTATCCTGCTAAATGTTGAATCTTTGAAAATTACTCTATAGGTGTGATTATCCTTGACTTTAAAAGGATCAAGAACATAAAGATAAATGTTCCCTGTAGCAGGTCCTTCTTTATGAATAACGGTATCAGTTCCAGCAGGCAAAAATCCAGCTGACGGAGCGTTTGGAGTCACGCTTACAGTGTTTTTGTCGAAAATTAATTTCCCGGTGGATGTGACCTGAATATACTTTGAATTTTCCGATGGATAAACTTTAAGTTCAGCATCTCCCTTATCATAGGCGACGACTGCATAATAATATGTCACGCCATTTTTAACATCCGTATCGATAAACTGATGTTGTATCCCCGTTTCACTCCCAAGCCAGAACTTAACACCATTGAAATCAAGTGGGAACCACCCAAAAACACTATCTTTAAGATCAAACTGTGCTATTGGTTTATAAAAAACAGGATTTCCAAAACCATCTGTTATAACCCTGGCATCATTGAAATTCGGATCCGTTGCTTTGTAAATTTTATAACCTTCGAAATCATAAGCTTTGTTAACATCTTCACCTTTATTCTTGTAAACCTCGGCAAGCGCACGGTCAAAAGATTTTTCAGCGACATTATCCCAATACAAAATAACTTTCCTATCCCCAGCAATTGCCCTTAAAGTTGGTTTCTCCGGAGGTCTCGGGAAGTTATAGTTCGCATCATAAATCCCTTGCATAACTCTTTTATTGAAATACAGATCCTTTAAGTCCTCACCCATAAAAAGTATAAGTGAAAATCTTTCAGTCTGCTTTGATGTCAACGGAAAATATCCAGAACCAGCATCAAAGTCGGGACCTTCGACATAACCCGCAATATATTGTTCTGGAACTTGCCAATTTCCAGGGGCAAGGCGCCTCCACATCTCTTCGTCATTAGCCATATTTATTGCTCCAGCTGGAACAAAGAAATCAAAACTCGTCAAACCAATTTGATCCGACTCATTTACATCAACAGCATCAAAGTGTGGTTCCCCAGGGGTTGGTGTCCCATCACCCTCACCAAAATCACCCGTCCCAGGAACACCATCTGCTCCAACATCATCCCAGTATGGATCCCAATCACCGTCGTTATCAATTCCATCATCTCTTCTTTCATCAATCATCGGATCATTCAGACCACGCCCAGTGAAATAGTTTTTATACGCAAGTGGGTTTAACTTATCAAAAATCACCCTGCCATCAGCAGTTTTACGGATTTGCCTATAATGAAGGTCAAAGTTCTCATCAATCAAACCATCAAGATCATCATCAATTCCATTGTTTGGAATTTCAACAAGTTCTTTACCGGACCAAATTACAAACGGAAGCCCAAGCGAATAAACCGTAACTGTGTCAGTATCGTTTTTGAAAAGCGTATCCAAAGAAACAACTTTTCTTTCGTAAACGGTTTGATAAACTCCATACATCTGTGAATAAACCTTTTTAACCTCAATCAAAACTATTTTATTATTTGGAAAATCGGGATTTGGTCCTGGATCAAACCGTGATAATACCCTGTTCATCCCATCAGGATTTAAAGGAGAAGGTGGGAAATCTTGAGCTTTAAATTTGGGACTGCCTGGATTATTGCTGTCACCATCGTTATCAATACCATCAAAAGGATTGCCCGGCGTTTCAAGAAAACCATATCCAAGGTAACCAACGCTTCCGATCCATTTCGGATTTGAACTTTTATCAATATATTTATCAGCATCCCATGAATATGTCAAGTCCTCAGCAGCATCAAAAAACGACAAATCATCTCTCCATTCGGTATTACCACTCGAACCACCACCAGCGCCAACCCAAGTTCCAACTAAAAATCCAAAAACAGTTCTCCTATAATCTGTTGTGCCTTCATTCGTTATATCATATATCCAAAAAATTCCATCTTCTGCTAAAACATTTGACCACTGCATTCCCCTTACCTTCACAAAAAGCCCGTGCCCCATTCTCGTTGAATCAGTCGAATCGGGTCTGAAACCATACCTTCTATTGTATTTTTCATCGTTGTTATCATCCATGACGAAATAACTTTCCTGGTCCGCATTTGTAATTCCCTTACCAAAATATCCATTCCAAAACGGTTTTCCAGTTGTTGTATCTATCCAATCTGGATGATCAGGCCAAAATGGTGGCCAAGTTTCAGGTAAATGACTCATTGCAACGCCTTTACCAGGTTCTTGAAGAGTTGGATTTGCATAACCTGGAACCGGCTCAAAACCCCAAAACTTTCCTCCACTTCCTGTCTCACCACCCGATGCACCACCAGGTCTATCAACCGGACAAATTACAACTGAATGAACCGTATCAACAACCACCCTTCCAAGCGCTGAATCAAATCTTGGGAAATACAACTCAACCCCGACAAGAATGCTGACATCACCCGCATAACCGTTGTCATCATATTTCCACGCAAGCGGTGGACCCTGATTTGAAGGTTGTGCTATTACCCCCCAATTACCAAATACCGTCTTGACAAGATTACCATTATGTATCCCAACCTTTCGAAAAGTCCTGTCGCCCCTTAACTTTTGAGCAATGGAAACATCAAACGAAATCAAATGAAGGATAGAAAAAAACAGAATTAAACCTAAAATTTTTCTCATGACTTAACTTAATTTTGTTTCAATTATCTACCGAAGAAAATCGTCAACCCAAATTCAATTCTTCTCGGCTCCGAATAAAAAGTTGGGTTTGTAAACCATTCGCCAAGTGGATTCACAAGCTGAACTGGCTGTTGTTTCAAAGCGCTGAGATAATCAAGTGTAAAATCGGGCCTTCCGGTATCGTTGTAAACACCATAGGCATTCTTTGTATCAAACACATTATAAACGCGAGCAAACAAAGAAAGTGTGAAGAACTTAAATTTAATGTCCTTATAAAGCCTAAGATCAACATTAAAAACAGAAGGCTTCTTTTCCGAGTTGATTAAAAGTGTGCCAATGTTCTTCGATTGCCTTGGCGTATACGGTGTCCCGCTTCCATATTGAGCAACAACACTCAAACCCCAACTTCCTGGAATTGAATAAGAAGCAGTTACATTCAACGTGTGTCTTTGATCCCAATCAAGCGGAATTATCTTTACCTCAGGCCATTGCCCACCAAGCCGAAGGCTTCGCGTTTGAGCTGGGTCAGATGCGTTTCCCTTTGCGACTTGAAAGGTATAATCAATTGTCAAAGCCCAATTATTCGAAAATCTTTTATCAAGCGATAAAACAATCCCTCGCACAAACCCAAAGTCTGTGTTCTCATACTTGTTATACCAAGCTGAGCCACCGAATATAAAAATTTCATCGGCTCTTGTCCCAGTTAAGTTTCTTATATCCCTGAAATACCCAGTTAACTCAACCGTTATATCATTTGTGATCGCTTGTTGAACACCGATTTCACCACTTACAGTTTGCTCAGGCTTTAAATCAGCATTCCCAACAAGTCCAATATTTCCCGTCCCAGAACCAAGTTTAAATTCAGGATTTGTGTAAAGATATTCAAATGGCGGAATTTGGAAGAAATGACCGTAAGAAAAATGTATAACTCCACGATCGGTTATCGGAAAAGCAACACCTATTCTTGGACTCCACTGCCACTTTGGCTTCGCACGAATATACCAATATGCTCTTCTATCATCAACTGTTTTGGGAACATCTCCTTCATCTCCATAAATCCCATTATTGTTTGTATCAAAGTACCTATTTTGCGGTTTTAAAGGTTGGTAGATATTTGGATCAGACGGATCAGCAAGTACATGCCAATCGGGATTAAAATAATCAAACCTAACCCCAACATTCAAAATTATCTCGTTAAATTCCATTTTATCCTGAATATAGTATGAAAATTCCTTCGGGTTATTTCTAAATAAGGTGTGTGATGGCTCACTTATATCAGGAATCCTCGTTTTAACATACGGATTCTTATCAAGAATCGGGTCCCTCGCCCTATCTTCGTCAGATAAATCAAGATAAAACCCCTCAAAATAAATAGTATGATACCTGAACTCAACTCCGGTTTTCATTTGGTGAACTCTTGTGACCTGCGATGTCAAATCAAACTTTGCAACATATGTGCCAGTATTTCTATAAAAATGATCCATTTTCATCCCACCGGCAATAAAACTGTAAGGCCCGGGCTGAAGCAAAAGTTTAGGGTGAACATATCTGGGATCGTATGGATCTTGAAAAACATAGTGTCTATAATCTTTGAAAAAGTATGAAAAACTCATTTGATAAAATGTCGTTTTGCTCAGCGTGTGATTTATCGAAAAGATGTTTGTAATCCCTTTATGAAAACGATTCAAATCACCGTCAGGGTTATACTTGAAAGCAAAATCAAAATTCCGATATTTCATGTATTCATACATGTAGTTATACGAAACCTTAAATGTCGGCGATAGATAAAATGTAAATTTGCTCTGCAAAAATATCTTTCTATTCCAATTCATCGGGACGAACGCGCTATCTCCAAATCCTTGTTCTGGATTTAAACTTATGATCCACTTGTTAGGATCAGGGTCGCGATTGTCAACTATGTTTTCCGGTTTAAACTTCCTTACTCCATAAAGCCATCCCCCAAAGTAAATCCATCTACCATTGAGATAAAAGAAAAGCTTATCCTTGATAACTGGGCCACTTAAATTCCCCTCAAAATTTCTAATTGACATAGGCTGAAACTTACTTAAACCAGTAAATATATTCGTATGAGCCGTGGCATACCCACCAAAATAGGTGGTGAAACTCCCATTCAAACTGTTGCCCCCATCCTTTGTAGCTATGTTTATAATTCCAGACATCGCCTGCCCATATTCCGCATTGAAAGCACCACTCACAAGTTGAAGCTCTTGGATCGATTTCCTATCAACTGAAATGACAGTGCTTCTGTCGTAAACATCTGTCACAGGAACACCATCAATCCAATATGCCACTTCCCCACTCCTACCACCACGAATATGACCCGCAACAACCCCAGCCTGCAATTCCAAAACTTCTTGAAACTCAGTGATAGGCAAGGCTTCTATTAACTCACTTCCAATTATAGCCGTCGAAGCAGTCAAATCTTTTTGCACAAGTGGTCTTTCAGCAACCACCACAACCTCTTGACCAAGCTCAATAACTGTTTGCTCAAGTTGGAAATCAAGTTTCGTGGTAAGATCAATCGAAACTTTTACACCTTCCTTTACAACCGTTTTATATCCAACTGCAGATGCTTTAACTTTATATACACCTGGTGGAACATTTATTATAGCATAATTCCCGTTTAAATCAGATGCTGCACCAAGGTATGTTCCTTCAATTATTATGTTTGCCCCGACTATTGGTTCCCCGGTTTGAGCATCTGTTACTCGCCCCGCTATCTTCCCTGTATTGCCACCTAAAACAATCGCAGGAATGAGAAGAGCGATAAAAAATTTTTTAAAATTCATGATAACCTCATTCTTTCTTTAAGGGCAACTGTTTCTTATAACTAATTCAGGGGTGAACTTTATATGCTCCGGCTTCGTTTTTTTATTATTTATTCTCTCAAAAAGTTTTTCAACCGCTATGACCCCCATTTCATACATTGGCTGTCTTACGGTTGTGAGCCCAAAATCTTTGGCAAGCTCTATATCATCAAAACCAATGATCGAAACATCCCCCGGAACCTTTATCCCATTTTCGTTTAAAGCTTCAATAACTCCAATCGCCTGAATATCACTTGAAACAAAAATAGCGGTTGGAAGCTTCCTGCTACGACTCAAGAGCTCCTTGCAAGCATAATATCCTGCCTCCCTATTAAATCCATCGAGCCTTGTATCTTTTGTCTCAATAAAAAATTCCTCGTAAAATTTTTTGCCATGATCAATAAGAGCCTGTTTAAATCCCTCAAATCTTTGTCTTGCTGGAACGCTTTCAAGCCGTGCAACAATCATCCCAATTTTTTCATGTCCAAGTTCAATTAAATGCTTAACAGCAATGTAAGCCCCTTTAAAATTGTCAACAGTAATTGAATCAAACTTGGGATGGAAGGTATCAACAAGCACTATTGGAATTTCTCGCTGAATGAAATATCTCGTATATGACTCAGGAAATTTCATCGAGAAGAAAAGAACACCATCAACTTTCCCACGATGAGTGCTCTTTTGAATATAATATTCAACTTGCGTCGCAGGATCATTAACCCCGTAAAGAACAAGGTCAAAACCAAACTCGGATATTTTGCTTTGAACCCCGCGAAGGACCTCAATGAAGAAATAGTTAGTAAAAAATGGAATTACAGCTGAAATTGCGTATGCTTTTTGCTTTGCTAATCTTTGTGCGTAAGTGTGTGGTTGGTAATTTAATCTTCTCGCTACGGCTAAAACCCTTCGCCTCGTCTCCTCCGAAACATGTGGATTCCCATTCAAAACCCTCGAAACCGTCCCTATCCCAACCTTAGCCTCGCGAGCTATGTCATAAATCGTTATCCCATAAAGAACTCATTTATTTTGGAAGTGCTTCCATAAGATAATAAAAAAATTTTTCGTTGTCAAGTTTAAAAGGCGAAAAATACTATTTCAACCCTCCGCTTTTCACTTAAGCAATAAAACTTTTGCCTTACCCCCAAATTCCCTCTCGCTTTCAAGCGAATTTGCAAACATTACGATAAAATATACACCAGAACCAACAACCTCACCTGAATCATTTCTCGCATCCCATTTAATAACCTTACGCCCCGGGTCAAATTTATCATCAACCAAAGTTCTAACTTTCCTACCCAAAACGTCAAATACAATTAATTTCACACTCGAATATTCAGGCACATCAAACTCAACCGCTGTCTCAAAATTGAACGGATTCGGATAGCTCGGATATAATTTATATTCCAATGGGAACTCACCAAAGTTTGCAATTGAAATATCAAACATCATCGGTTTGCTGACATTTTCAACACTTGCAATTACGGACGGTTCAGACTCAACAAATTGCTCCAGCGTCACCTTGGGCAAAACCAAAGTTAAAAGTACGCTTTCACCAATCTTCAAATATTTTTTGCCATCAGCATAAAGAAGAATGACAACCTCATTGAATTTATTCCTCGCCCATACAAAATTTAACCCAGCCGCATCCGGCATTTTCCAAACATCAATTTTACCAGGTAAAACTGACAATTTAAAATTAATTTGTAATCCTCTTAAATTTACCTCACTATTGACAAGCTTAACTCTAATTTTGCAAGATTCGTCACCGGGATTAAAAATTTCAAACTTTACAAAACTACTTCTCCCTGAACCGCTCTTGTTCAAAGTGTAAAATTTATCCCCGTTCTCGCCCGCCTTAAACGCTGGTTTACCACTAATAGAACTTATAACTCCTGGATAACTTGGCCATTCTCCTGAAGAAACAGCATCAACTAACACAGCAAGATCAAGTTGAGTTATTAAATCATCACCTTCGCCATTCGTTGGATCACCATCGCCCCCAGTTCCTTGTACATCTGCACTTTTTCTATCGGCTTTATCGGGATTAGAACCATCATACCCGTTTGGATCAGCTCCCCCACCGTAAAATGTTCTCGAACCCGTAGCAGGATCATTCACAGGAACAGCAGAGTAATTTTCCATCACAAGATCAGCTATCGATGTCACATCGGAAATATCTATGTTCCCATCCCAATTTATATCACCGTACTTTCTGTTTTGAGCATACCCAGCTGGTGTAAAATAAGGCACAGTTATCGGCAGTTGAGTAGATGAAATAACTTGAAGAACAGTATAACCATCACTAACTGAAAAATTAGATGGCGTATAAGGTGGATCAACTAAACGAATTACGGCTGGAGAAATGTTTGTTAAGTTTATATAGTAATTGCCATCAATGGTTGGAGCATTGAAAGTCAAAACCGCAACAAGATATGCACCTTCAAAGTCACCGTTATCAATTAAAAGTGACGAAATGGAATTCCCCGTTATCGTTACCCTTACGCCCCCAGAAATGTCAACTTTACTTATTGTAAAACCTCCGGAAATTGACGGATGCAGTGAAACATTGCTTGAATTTAAACTTATATCAGGACTTGTGATTTCAAAAGTGACCTCATAAACTCCCTGTTCAGGGTAAGTTCTATCAAGCCATTTAAGAAGAATATTAACAGTGTTCCCAGTTGAACCAGTTACGACAGAGATTGAATTTACAGCAAAACCAACAGTAAGTTGCTGCTCCAAAACATCTGGCACAGTTAAACCCGCAAGTGAAGGATTGGGCAAATTCATAATCGTTGTAAAACTACCCCCAACATAAATCCTACCTGACTCAAGCGATAATGCTAAGGTATAAACTATGTTGTTCGCGTTCGGATCCCACGATGTTACATTACCAGTGTTAACATCAATCCCTGCCACCCTATTTCTTGACACTCCACCGATAAGCGTAAATGCACCACCACAATAAACAGTCGAGCCTGTGACCGCTAATGTATATACTGTGTTATTTGCATCTGGATTCCAACTTAACAATGCCCCAGTATTTGCATCCAAAGCAGCGATATAATTTCTCCCTACCCCATTAACCGAAGTGAAAGCTCCACCAATATAGACAACGGAACCGTAAACTGCAACCGACCAAACCGTATTATTAACATTGGGGCTCCAATTGGATAACTCACCCGTTGTCAGATCAAAACGTGCAAGTCTGTTTCTTGTAAGAGCATCAATAGTTGTAAAAGAACCACCAACATAAAGATAATCACCTGAAACAAACATGGTATAAACAGCGCCATTCGCATTTGGATTCCACGATGTAAGTTGACCAGTGTTAATGTTAAACGAAGCAAGGTAATTTCTTGTTCTCGCAGCTCCTTGAGTAATACTCGTGAAAGCACCACCGACATAAAGAATCGAACCCTTACTCGAAAAACATCTAACATCACCATTTGCTGATGGATTCCACGAAGTTAAACTGCCGTCATTTAAATTAAATGAAGCTAATCGATTTCTAATTTGCCCTCCGACACTTGTGAATTGACCTCCGATAAAGAGATAAGGTTCAACAGCGAATATCGCTAAAACCGTGTTATTTGCTCCAGGATTCCAACTTGTTAAGTTTCCCGTTGATAAATCAATGCTCGCAATATAGTTGCGCCCTCTTACATTAATCCCGCCAAAATTACCAGCAATGTAGATTCTATCTAAGTATGATGAAAACGCATAAACACTATTATTTAAAACAGATGGATCCCACGCAGTTAAAGTGGCAAGAGATGTTGAAAAATCAAATTTCGCAACCCTACTTCTTGCTTGACCAGCTATTGATGTGAATATTCCTCCAACATAAAGCTCAGAACCATATGTTAAAACAGAATACACACTAGCATTTGCATTTGGATCCCACGCATTTAATGTCCCAAAGGGTAAATTAAAAGCACATAAACGATTTCTCCCGACACCACCGATCGTTGTAAACGCACCGCCAACAAATAAAAAATCCCCAAACGATGAACCTATTGAAAGCGAGTAAACAGTATTGTTTGCTCCACCTGTTGGATACCATATAACTGCGCCAGTTGATATACTCACACCCGCAATGCGATTTCTAGTAATCCCAGCTATGAGAGTAAATGTCCCACCCACATAAAGTATATTATTAGCACTATATAAAGCCAAAGTCATAACTAAACCATTTTGAACATTTGGATTCCATAAAGTCGGGCTTCCGGTAGATGCATCAATTGCAGCAAGTCGATTCCTCACTTGACCACCAATTGACGTAAATCCACCCCCAATATATACAACTCCACCGTAAGGCAAAATTGTATACACACTTCCATTCGCATTTGGATCCCAGACATCAACATTTCCAGTTGTTAGATCAACCCTTGCTATTCTATTTCTCGCAACCCCATTTAAACTTGTAAAATCTCCGCCAACATAGAGATAATCACCCGAAATTGAAAGGGCTCTTACAATTCCATTAGCCCCGGAAGGAAGAAAACTTAGATCAACAGATCCATCTGGTAAAATATGCGCTATATTTGTCCTTGAAACATTCCCAACCTGCGTAAAACTTCCACCTATATACCACCCCCCATTCCCATCGCTGACCACCGCATATATTGTTCCAGGACCTGTCCCACTTAAAACCTTCGGAAAATTAGGATAAGCATCGGATGTAGTTCTATCAACAACTGCCCCACCAGTTATCGGTCTATAAACTTGAGTAAATGTTCCACCGAAATATAACTGATTGTTATATCTCGCAGCTGCATAAATAGTCCCGTTTGTAGCCCAAAAATTTTCATCAATTGTTTGTCCATACAGGATGGCAGTAAAGACAATAGATATAAGTATGATTAGCTTCTTCACTCCCGCATCATTAATTTCTTTCCAACAGTAAAAATATATGAAAATTGTCCGACTCTTTCAATAAGTCATAAATATCCAACAAAATACAAAAAAGGGCGGGTTTAAACCCGCCCTTTTCCGAGTAAACAGAATTTTCACACCTTGAATCTTTACTTGACCAACACCATCTTTTTCACATCAACATACTTACCAGCCTCAAGTTTATAGAAATAAACCCCGCTCGGCAACCCGGATGCATCAAACTTAACATTATATCTTCCTGGTTCCTGCACCTCATTCACAAGCGTAGCAACTTCCTGACCAAGAATATTATAAACAACAAGTTTTACATTTGCTCTCACTGGAATATCATAAGTTATTGTCGTCATAGGGTTAAATGGATTTGGATAATTCTGATGCAACGCAAAACTTGTCGGAATACCAGCTGTTTCATCTTTTTCAACTTTTGTGAACATACCGACAAAATTGCCCGTCACAGGATCGATGAATATAACGAGCTCCCTTTGCCTTCCAGTCGCAGTATCAACCCCACTGTATATAGCATGGAAATAAATTTTCGTTGTATCTAAAGATTGAGAATAAAGATATGCGCCACCGGTATATTGATACATACCCCTAAAGGAAGCTCCACCATTTGCTTCTGCAACCGCAGCAAGCCCATCGCTGTCCTTATAACTACCAAATTGTAAAGGCTTATTCAATGGTATAGGTATATCGCCCAAATCAAGGAAGAAAGTATCAACTCCAGCAGCTCCGGCAATAAGCCAAACACTAAACTTACCACCCGTTCCAGTTCTATAACCGTAGTTCCATACATAGCATTTACCATCAATAAGACTATCTTCAAGTCCAAAAACATACACAAGCTTAGCATCGCTCGCATAACTTTTTGCTAAAGAATCCACCTCATTAAACTTTTGCTTCGCTGTTACAGCTGCGAATGAGAACTCAAACTTTTTAACCAATCTACCATTCGAAGGATTTAGGTAGATGATTAAAATTCCACCGAGATTATAACCAGTGGTATCTGACCTAATATAAACAATTCTCCAATATGGGTTTAACGTGTCGGGCGCTAAGTCATCATCTGGATAATTCCTTAAGTCATACATAACTCCCACTATAGCGTTCGGCCTACTTCTGAACACATAGCCACCATTCGCCTCAGCGCTATCAAAAGCAACATCACTATCAATAAAAGTCGCCGGTAAGTCAACTAATGCGGTTACCCCTGGCACTGACATAGTATCAAGATAAAGTCCCGCAAACGCACTCGCCAAAACATAAACATATTTACCTTTTGAAGGTGAATAAAAAATATAAGATGCAAAATATACCTTACCATCAAGTGTATCGGTTGGAATCTCCATTCCTTCAAAAGCACTAATTGCCTTCAACTTAACATCGTTAGCGTAGCTTTGAGCAAGCAACTTAGCACCGGGCAACATCCCATTTACAGTAAACGGTCTAATTTGCCAAACACCACTGATACTTAAACCGGAAACATTCCTACCACTAACAGTAATAGGATCAGGTTGACCATCTCCGTTGGCATCGTAAAACATAATTAAATCCATACCTGGATTAAACATGCCATCTCTTACTGTATCAAAAGCAGCAAATAAATAATATGTCCCATCACGAACATAGTTTATACTAAACGAGAAATCAGGTTTAACATTTGCTGCATACTTGACATTTACCTCTGACTCGACAAAGGGATTTCTGTCAAGCAATGCAACGATGCCGACACTTGGATCAACACCAAAAGTTTTCGAAGGCTGAATATTCAAAAACTTGAAAGATGGCGAGCTAAAATTAATCTCCTTCGAAAGCTTAACATCTCCAGAACCCGATCGAATATCAAATGCACCTATTGAATTGGAAATTTCCAACTTCAACTTGGCTAAATCAACTTTTGGAATTTCTGGAATTGAAACCACCTTGGGACTCACACTTACAGTCCCGCTTACAGTCCACTGCCCAATCGTTGAAGAAGTTGTAAAATTAACAACATATGGCTTGGAAAGCAATTCGCCGGTAGCTGAATAAGCACCAATCAAAACAATACAATAGTCTGTATTTGGAGCAAGTTTAGCCCACACACCAATGGTATCCAAAGTTCGACTTAAATATCCGGGCCCTAATTTAATTGAATCAATTGGATCAAAGGCAAGAAAGCTTAAAAATGGTGGCAGTCCTTGCCATCCCTCCGGAAAAGAAACGCTGGTGTCAATTGGACTTGAAAAAACAAAGTACATAAAAACAGAATCAGGCACAGAGGCTATACCTGACGCCCCACTTGTGGGGAATGAAGCTTTAACTTCAAATTGCTGAGTGTATACAGTTGAAAACATTAAAATCAGACCCAATAAAAGAATTAACCAACGCATAATGCTACCTCCCTAATTTTAATTTAAGTTCACTTTCAAAATAACCATTTTTATTGCAAAAGCAAAGTGATTTATATCACAATCACATGGGCGTGCTAACTTCAGCTCTTTTCCCCCCAACAAAAATGGTGTCGATATGATTGATTCCAAAAAAGTAAGGTATCATTCTATAATCCACGACATTAAAAATTAAAATGTCCGCCCTCTTTCCAACTTCGATACTTCCAGTTATATCCGAAATTCCAACCGCACCAGCAGAATTTAATGTCACCGCTGTTATCACTTCCTCAACCGTCATCCTCATTTGGGTACAAGCAATCGTCATCATAAGTTGCATATTTAAACTCATACACGAGCCCGGATTAAAATCCGTCGCAATCGCAACGGGAACACCAGCGTCAATGAATTTTCTTGCCGGCGCATACTGATAATTTAAAAAGAAAGAAACCCCAGGGAGTAAAACTGCCACTGAATCTGCTTTTGATAAAAGCTCAATATCTCCGTCACTTACATTTTCAAGATGATCAATTGAAATTGCTCCAACTTTCACACCAACTCCAACGCCACCATAATTTGAAAATTGCTCAGCGTGAATCTTCGGCAAAAGCCCAACTCTTTTCCCAGCATTTAAAATTTTCTCTGCATCATCAGGAGTGAAATAATCTTTCTCGCAGAAAACATCACAAAATCTCGCAAGCTTTCTCTTCGATATTTCCGGAATGACCACATCTATTAAAAACTTAACATAATCATCTTTTTTACCTTTGAACTCAGGCGGTATCGCATGTGCCCCAAGGAAAGTTGGTATTGTAAATGCCGGATTTCCATTTAACTCATTCGCAACCTCAAGAATTTTGACCTCATCATCAAGATTTAAACCATATCCGCTTTTTATCTCGATCGTCGTTGTCCCGTACGAAAGCGCCATCCTTGCATAATTACGAGCTATCTTAAGAAGATTTTCCTTAGTTTCTTCTCTCGTTTTTTTAACTGTGCTTAAAATCCCGCCACCCATTTCCGCGATTTGTTGATATGTAAAACCTTTTATCCTCAAGTCAAATTCACTTTCCCGCGTCCCCGCAAATACAAGATGCGTATGTGAGTCAACAAATCCAGGTAGGACAACTTTTCCAGTAGCGTCAACAATTTCAACTTCATCTCCATAAAGACCGAAATTGAAATCAATTGCCCTCCCAACCCATTCAATTTTTTCATCCTTTATTAAAACACTTCCCTTTTCAATTACAAAAATTTCCCCTTGCCTTCTCCCCCGTTTAACCTTGTCACCAAACGATGCAACCGTGACAACTTGATTAGCATTGTGAATTAAAATCATTTCTCCTTCTTCAGTCTCTCAATTTCCCTGTTAACCTCTTCAAGTTCCTCTTCCAACTGCTTTTTATAATCCTCAAGCATTTCAATATACTCCTCACGCGTTATATACGGGCGAAATCCCGTCCAGAATGTCTCAAAAGGTGGAAAACCAAATCCAAACCAAAATCCCCCGAATCCTTTTCCAAATCTTCTGCCCCTATGCCACCACATTTTCATCAAAGTTTTTATTTTAAAAACAAACTTTTTAAAGCAGTCTCAATGTTGGAATACTTGAACTCAAACCCTAACTCAAGCAATCTTTCTGGCTTAACTTTTTGACTTGATGTTAAAGCAACTTCCGTAAGTTCACTCCCAAATAGAACTTTAAGAGCAAATTTTGGCACAGGTAAAAAAGCGGGACGATTTAAAACTTTCGCAAATGTTTTCGTGAACTCCTCATTCGTCACAGGATTTGGAGAAACAACATTGTAAACACCGCTAACGGTTTCATTCTCAATGGCGAACTTGATAACTCTCGCAAGATCTTCAATATGAACCCAAGACATCCACATTTTCCCATCCCCTATCTTTCCACCAAGCCCAAGTTTAAATATCGGGGTTAACCTAGCAAGAAATCCACCATTTTCTCCAATGACTATACCAATTCTTAAAATTACGGTTCTAACTCCAAATTCACTTGCTCTCTTTGCTTCATTTTCCCAATCGATGCACAATTTTGAAAGAAAATCATCGCCAAAGCTTGACTTTTCAGTTAAAATTTCGTCTCTCTTGCTTCCATAAATTCCAATCGCCGACGCAGATATGAAAGTTTTCCCCGATGAATCGACCTTTGAAAACGCTTCAACTATTTTACGAGTTGAATTTATTCGTGAACTTCTCAATTTCTCCTTGACTTTCTCCGTCCACCTTTGCGAGATAGTTTCACCAATCAAGTTGATCAAAACATCGGCTCGCTGAACCACCTCAACTGGAAAATTTTCAGTTTCAGGATCCCATTTGAAAACATCAAATTCCTTTAAGCGCTCTGAAACCCTTGCGGGATTTCTGCTTGAAATTAAAACTCGATACCCATCCTTTAAAAGGAATTTAGCAACATAACTTCCTATAAAACCAGTCCCACCAGCAATCGCAATTGTTTTGCCCATAGTAGCATTTTCAAATGTAAAGTTTTAAAAAGTGATTTTTTCCTTCAAGAAATCAAGAACCTCATCTTTGTGAATTCTTTCCTGTTTCATCGTGTCCCTATCTCTTACTGTAACAGTTCCATCTTGAAGCGTTTGAGAATCAACGGTGAAACAAAATGGAGTTCCGATCTCATCCTGTCTTCTATATCTTCTTCCGATCGATCCGCTATCATCATAGAAAACTTTAAAGTGTGGTTTTAACGATTTATAAATCTCAAACGCAATTTCAGGCATGTTCTCTCTATTTACAAGTGGTAAAACCGCCGCTTTTATCGGCGCAAGAAATGGATGTAAACGAAGCACAGTTCTTATCTCCTTACCTGTATCTTCTTCATCGTAAGCGTTGACAAGAACCGCAAGCAATGTCCTATCGCACCCAGCGGATGTTTCAATTATGTAAGGAATATATTTTTGACCAACTTCATCGTCATAATAACTTAAATCCTTGCCTGAAAATTGTTGATGTCTTGACAAGTCATAATCCGTTCTATTGTGTATCCCTTCAAGTTCCTGCCATCCAAACGGGAACTCAAACTGAATGTCGTAAGCAGCGGAAGCATAATGAGCAAGTTCATCTGGACCATGTTGATGGAAACGAAGTTTCTCAGGCTTTATTCCAATCCTTAAATACCATTTAAATCTTTCCTCACGCCACTTCTCAAACCATTCCATATCCGTTCCAGGTCGAACAAAATATTGCATCTCCATTTGTTCAAATTCCCTTGTTCTAAAAATGAAATTTCCAGGCGTTATCTCATTTCTAAATGCTTTACCTATCTGGGCTATACCAAACGGGATTTTTCTTCTCATTGAGATGTACACATTTTCAAAATTAACATAAATTCCCTGCGCTGTTTCAGGTCTAAGATAAACAACATGCGCTTCGTCCTCAACAGGACCCATAAATGTTTTAAACATTAGATTAAATCTCCTCGGCTCCGTCAATTCACCGCCACATTCGGGACACTTTTTGAGTTTTAAGTTCTCCTCAGGTATTTGATCCGCTCTAAAACGAAGTTTACATGACTTACAATCAACAAGTGGATCAGTGAAATTTTCAACATGCCCAGACGCCTCCCACACTTTCGGATGCATTAATATAGCAGCATCAAGCCCCTCAATATCATCCCTTTCATAAACCATCGCCCTCCACCATGCCTGCTTTATATTATTTTTAAGCTCAACCCCAAGCGGACCATAATCCCAACAGGCATTGATCCCACCATAAATCTCGCTTGATTGAAATATAAATCCCCTCCTCTTGCAAAGTGAAACAATTTTGTCCATCAATTGTGTTTGTGAAGATGTTGCGGTGTTCTTTTTAGACATATCTTCCAGCTTTTATTTTCGTTCACCTCAATGGTTTGAGAAAATTTAATTTTTGGGACTCAAATTTCAAAGTTTTAGCTAAAATTTCTAAATTTCAATAGAGCTCTCCAAATCCTAAAATAAAAAGCAAAATTTATGAACACAACCGAACTCGCCAAGTCAGTCGTTTTAAAAACACTTCAAAAAGGCGCAGAAGAATGCGATGTCTTTATATCAATAGATGATGAGTTTTCAGCGACGATAAAAGATGCGGAGATCGAGTCCATAAAACAAGCGGTAACCCACGGGCTTGGCATAAGAGTTTTTAAAAATAAAAAAATTGGTTTCTCATACACAACCGATTTTTCCAACTTTGCAATTGAGAAAGCGATTGAAGAAGCAATCACACTTGCGGAAAATTCAACCCCTGAACCTGATAACGAATTACCCAAAATTGAAAATCAAAATGAAATAAAAATTTTCGACCCAAATGTTTTTTCAATAAATGTTGACGAGAAAATAAAAATCGCCAAAGAGATAGAAAGTTTCGCAAAATCTTATGACCCAAGAATAAAAGTTGAATCAACAGGCTTTGGCAATGTAATTCAACGTAGGACGCTCGCAAGCTCAAATGGATTTATCGGCGAATATGAAGGAACTATTTTTGAAATCTATTGCTCCACTATTGCCTCTGAAGATGGAGAAAGCCAGACAGGATTTTATTCCTCTGTGAGTAGATTTTTTGACAAACTTCAAACACCTGAATTCGTGGCAAAGAATGCAAGCATAAGGGCATTGCAACTTCTCCACCCACAGAAAATAAAAACTGGAAGATACCCTGTTATTTTTGATCCGATCACTTCCGCAACTCTCGTAAGTTATATCTCATCTGCAGTGAACGGCAAAAACACCTACAGAAAAATGAGCTTTTTATTTGATAAAATAGGTGAAAAAATTGCCAACGAATCTTTAACAGTAATTGATAACGGACGCTTTGAAGACGGGATCGCATCAAAACCATTTGATGACGAAGGGATTGAAACAAGAGAAAATTTGATCATTGAAAACGGAGTTTTAAAAATGTTCCTTCTCGACTCAATAACTGCAAAAAAATTTGCTTTACCTCCAACTGGAAACGCACATCGCAAATATAATACAATCCCTGCTCCAGCCCCAACAAATTTCTACATCAAACCTGGAAATAAATCACCAGAAGAAATCATAAATGAAATCAACGAAGGGTTGTTGATCACAAAGCTTATTGGTTTTGGAGTTGACATTGTTTCTGGTAATTTTTCTAAAGGAGCAAGTGGTTTATGGATAAAAAATGGTGAAATTGCATTCGCCGTGGATAAAATCACGATTGCGGACAATCTCAGCGATATTTTGAGAAATATTACCCTTGTTGGAAATGATATTATATTTTTTAGCAACATCGCATCACCGACAATTTTGGTCTCGGAAATGACGGTTACATGCGATTAAAGCAAAACAAAATCTAAAAATAGCCATGAAAGATTACGAACACATCGGAGCTGAAGCAAGCGTTCACATTGAACAAAACGATAAAACCTCAAACGATTTTGGAAAAATTATCCCAAAAGTAAAGGAAGAAGATATAAAATATGTTGAACAGAACTTCTGGCAAAAACTTGCCAGTTTGAAGGGAAAACACAGCTTCAAAAAAGATCTCCTCGCTCTTTATAGATTTATGAAAGACCCAGCGGTTTCAATTTTGAAGAAAGCAATAGCTGTAGGTGCGCTTTTATATTTTATTCTACCGCTCGATTCGATCCCAGATTTAACCCCTATCGTTGGCTTTCTCGATGATATAGGTATCGTGGTAATGGTTGTTAAGTACTTAAGCGATGAAATTAAGCGTTACTATTAACAGAAGGAGCGGGATAAACCCGCCCCTTAAACAGTTTAACTACTTTTTCTCTCTTTCCTTTCGAATCTTTTTGGCAAGATCAATTATCTCCTGATAGCTAAAAATATGCCCACCGTAAAGTTTTGAAAAGCTTTCGGCATCCTCTTTGCTTGAGAATGAAAATTCAGGCAACATGGCTCTCGCTGGTGAAATCACGCTACCAGTGACAAACCATGCTTTTTTAGCGTCAACTAATTTAAAAGTTTTAAAATCAACCACCTTAACATCTTTTACATTCTTACCTTCCATTATAGCGGTTGCACATCCAATCCCGCAGGCATGATAAACCGTATCATCAACTAAAATTTCAACGCTCGTCATCATTTTCTCAAAGACATCCATATTACAGACGCTACACACACCGATCTTACGCCCAAAATCAGGCTTAAGATAATCAAGCGCCGATTGCCCGAGGGCAACCAAAGGTATAAGAAAAATTAAAATTGAAATCGCAAAAATTTTGTTCTTCATTTTTACTCTCCAAGCTTTATTGCTAAGTTCACAAAGAAACTTCTACCAGGTTCATAGACCGGGACACCTGTCGTCCGTATCCGCCTGTTCAGATGTTCATAATAGGTTTTATTTAACAAGTTGTTCACCCCAAGTGAAATATCCACAAATTTGAAATAGTCAATGCTCATCACAAAATTAACGAGCACGAATCCCGGTGTTTGAGTTTCACCGTAACTTGTTGAAACATCGCTTTTTCTAGCAACAGCCCTTACTGTAAGTTCGGGCACCACTTTCCCACCAAACAAATTATAATAAATTGTCGTCCTCGCCTCAAGCGGTGGAATTTCTGGCAAGGGCTCATCAGTCACCGCGTTCCAGGCTTTTGTCCTGAAAATATTCAAGCTAAATCCATAATCCCTGCTAAATGTTGAAGTATAACCTATCTCAAAGCCCCAAAGCCTCGCGCTCTCAATATTGATAAATTGCTTCACCCCAAGGACCCCCATATTCTTAGGCATTAAATCCGGTCTCACCTTAGCACTGATAAAATTCTTAACATAATAATAGAAGACATCACCCTTGACAACGCCACCGAGCATTTTGCTGTTTAAAATTAAATCAATGCTGTTGTTCGTCTCAGGCTTCAACAAAGGATTTCCGATATAATCATAGTTGTCAAGTCCAATTGGCAAAAAGTTTATATACCTCTCACTTATATTCGGGCTTCGCTTACTTGAAGCAAGCAAAACTGATAACTTAACATTTGATGTCACCGCTTTATCAATTCCAGCGCTCACGCTGAAACTATAGTGCTTAGATGAAAGTGAGCTAAATAGCCCTGCAAAAGATGAAGCGGGTGTTCTCGCATCGGCGTAGTTTAAATCATATCTTGCTGAAAATATCAAGTTAAAATCATAAACACCCGTTCTGTATTCCGAGAAAACACCTAAATTTGAAATATAAGAATTCTGCCAAACGGTGTCTTTAAATGTCTTCCCAGCCATAGGTCCTGTCAACATTTTCCTCGTTCTAAATCCATCCTTTTCAACCTTCGAATAATCAAAGCCAAGATAAACTACGCTCTTACCCAAAATTAAACCGACCTCAGCTCGAGCTCCTTGAGTCAATGTGTTAACATCTGTAACTGCCTCAACCATCATCCTTGTCGGTTTAAATTCATTATCCATTATGTGATGGACTTTTGAATAATAAGCCTTCAAATTAATAGCGTTAATCAAACTGCTTAAATTCTTTGAAACATAATCAGCTGAAATTATCCTTGAATCACTTCTCCTTTCATCCATTAAAAGGGCTGGAAAGAAAACATTCCGGGCATATATCCCGCGAACTGAGACTTGAAGTCTATGGTTATCACCTGGATTAAATCCAAATTTGCCAGACCAATCTTTTATATTAAAGCCCGCCTGAACTTGATTTCCTGAACCATCCTTATAGTTTCCATAATCTTTCATTCCACCCGACACCGCAAAATCAAATAATCTTTGACCACCTGACAAAGTCAACTTTGCAACCTTCCCATTCCAATTACTTTCATATCCGGTCTCAAGCTTCCCTCCAACTGAAAATTTATCAAATCTTTTCGGCTTTATCAGAACAAAATTAAGAACGCCACCCAAGTTTGGACCATAACGAAGAGCATAAGGTCCTTTTAAAATTTCAACTTTTTCCAAATCCTCGGCTTGAACATGTGAAGCTGGCGGATCCATTCTAATTGGACAAGCAGGCTCAATCTTTATACCATTATCAATTTGAACGTTCAACTGATCAAATTTCAAACCCCTAACAACAGGGTCAAGAGCATATCCACCTTTTTTTACTGCTGATACATTTGAAAAGTTTTTGACAAATTCACCAAGATCACGTGGCGCCTTCTTCGTTATCTCCCTGCCTCCAATCTCAGCCTGATTATATACTTCAGCAGGCTTGCCAAAAACTACAATCTCTTCAACCGAAAAATAGGGTAGCTCCTCTAAGTAAATCTCAAGCGTCTTAACTTCACCTAAGCCAAGCGAAACCACTTCTTTTGCACGCTTATATCCAACATAGGAAACAGAAACAGTGTAATTCCCTGGCTCAAGATTTTTAATCTCAAAATAACCTTTGAAATCCGTAACATCACCGCGATTTGTACCTTCAAGCCAAACATTCGCATTTACAAGCGGATATTTAGCTTTAGAATCATAAACAAAACCGCGAATCAAGCCTTTCTCTTGAGCAAAATAGCTTTGTGAAATGGTAAAAATTAAGGCTATGAGAGCTAAAAACTTAATTCGCATAGCACTCCTCCTGAGTTTAATTTTTTAAAATTCAAGTTTTTAATCAATTGGGAATTATCAGATATTTACCTACAATTCCTCCTCAGGAGGGTGAAATATGTCAGATTGAATTGGTAAGAATTTTAAAACTTCAGAAAATGCAAGGAAGGGATCTCGAAATGAAAATGAAAATTTATTCTCAACAATGATAAGCCCTTCTTCCGTAGGAGATTTAGAAACGATCTGCCCCTTTTTACAACCACATCCTTCAGAATCAAAGCAAACCGAATTTATCAAATTAACAACAACTTTACCCTTACAACCACACCCACAATTTTCATTACAATGACAAATATCTCCGTGATGATGATGTTTATAAAATATCTGCGACCCATAATTCAAAAACATGATGAAAACAAGTAAAATAGAAGCCATACTATTTATCAAACATTTCAACACCGCTTGTCAGTTCATAATTCTTTAACCATTAAAAGCGGGGGATATAAAAACATATCCCCCAAAAGACATAAAGAAAGTTTTAAAATCTTAACTTCCTTTCTTTTTAACCTTAACACTCAAACTATTCAAAGCGACTGTTAATTTCGTCCCCGCCTCGACATAATATCTCCACGCATAACCAAGCTGTGTAAAGACATCTTCGTTATATTCACCTTTGTCCATTCTTGCTTTTTGCTTATTCATTATCTCATCGCCGAGATTTATCCAATATTGTGCATCAGCCACATCTTTCTTAACGACATCAGTTTGTTCTGATTTCTTCACTTGATCAAGTAAGTTCAAAACAACTTGTTTAACCGCAAGGTTATCATTATACTGCTTTTCACACGTTGTCTTCCAATCCTTTTGCCCCTGTGCAAGTGCGATGCTAAGTGTGAAAACCAAACTTGTTAAGATAAAAATTACCTTCTTCATTTTCTCCTCCACAAATTTGTTTTAAGTTATGTCTTGTTTTGAAAAAATTTTAACTGCTAAAAAAACAGAGAAAATGAACCACAGAAGTAAAACAAGAATTAAAACCACATACGCTTGAAGACTTCCACCTAAAAACTTCAAAAACGCAGCCCCAGCAGGTCCAAAAATTTCAGGGGAATTCAAAGTTATCAAACTTAACACACGAACGATATCAACTGGATTCCCAAGAAGTGAAATCATCGCGAATTTAGCTGCCAACTTCCCCCTTAACAAAGTTGTCGCACCGATTATCACCAAATCATAAAAGATTAGAAAAGTGAACCAAACAAGAATTGAAATCCCAAAAGCCCGACCCCTTTGCTTTGCTAAGGCAGATATAAAAGCCGAAATCCCAAGAAAGATGAAAGCGAGCAAATTTGAAAGCAGAACAAAAACAAAATATCTAAATACGCCTTCCGAACCAACCCTAAACAAAATGATGAACCCACTTATACCAAAACCCAAAGCCATAGATGAAAAAATGATGATCATAAGACCAAGCAACTTGCCAATGTAAATTTCCCAACGATTTAAAGGTTGAGCAAATATCAGTTCGTTAAATCTACCATCGCTGGAGAAGCTAATAACACCAATCACGAGCGAAACAAGTGGGATAATATACAAAACAAGGTTAAGCAAACTTAATGTGGTCCTCGAAAAATCTTGCATACTTCCAGTATAACCACTCGCGCTTAAACCAAAATAAGAAATGCCGAGAACAAGAATTGTAAATATCAATGTAAAAATGTGCGTCCACTTGTTCCTCACACCCACGATAACTTCTGTTTCAGCAATCGTGTAAATAGCGTTTCCTTTCATCTTACTTCAAAATTTTGATTTCAAGCTGTTCATAAGGAAATTCCTCACCACCGTATTCATTTAAAAATTTCTCCAACGACTCCCTCGTTTTAAATGTTGCAACAAAATAATTCATCGGGGTTTGAATTTTTTCGGACATAGCAAAATAAGCATTTTCAATTCTTACCCATTCCTTTGTATAAAAATCACGAACGAACATCACCGAACCCTCTGGCAAACCTTGCATCTTTTTAAATTCAATCATACAGCCAATATCATCAAACTTATAAACCTCACCATTCGGGGTCACAATTTCAGTGGCGAAGTTAAGTTGAGAAATTGCCATCTTACAAAGGTAACAAATGTCGTGTGGCTCGATTTCCTCAGGTTTCATTTCTCGCGAACATGAATAGATTAAAAAAGTTAAAAGTGAAATTAAAATTGTTTTAATTCCTGCTTTCATGTTCTTCTACCAATTTCTGATAAATTGATTCAAACGACTGACTTGATGTTTGAAAATTCTCAATTTGTGCCCCATTTTCCTTGAGATTGAAAATTATGTCAAGGATCTTGCTTGAATCAGCCCTCACGATCATGCTCGTTCCATTTCTCTTGACCTCCATTGCCCCAAAATTATACGCAAGATCGACAAATTCATCTTTCATATTTTTAACAATCAAATAAATTTTGGATTCAAACTTTAACTTTCTCTTAAGTTCAGATGCGCTTTCAAATGTTATCAATTTCCCACTGACAAGAATCCCAACTTTATCCGCAAGTTCGTCAACCTCATTTAAAAGGTGAGTTGTAAAAAGAATTGTCTTCCCTTCCTTTTTTAGCGAAGAAAGCAAAGATTTAAACCTCATAACTCCTTCGGGATCTAAACTCAGCGTAGGCTCATCAAGAATTAAAATTGGAACATCAGGCATAAGAGCAATTGCAATCCCAAGCCGTTGAATATTGCCCCCAGATAACTCCCTTGCGTATTTCCCAAGTATATCCCTCAAGTTGAGCATCTCAATCACATATTCCACCCTTTGAATAGGTAAATTTCTTAACTTTCTAAAAAACTCAAGTATTTCCACAACTTTTAAATTCTCATATAAAGAAATCCTCTGGGGTAAAAAACTTAAATAACCTCTTGCCTCCTTAGGGTTAACCCGAACATTTATCCCATTCACATAAATCTCACCTTCATCTGGGATGACGAGTCCAACGATCGATTTAAGCGTTGTGGTTTTCCCGCTACCATTTGGTCCAAGCAAAACAACTGTCTCATTTTCCCCAACATCAAAACTCACACCGTTGACAGCTACCACATTTTTAAACGATTTTCTCAAACCTTTAACCGATAGCATATAACTTTCTTAATTTCTTTGATTTGAAGAAAACGATCAAAAAAGGGACAGAGGCACACAAGAAAACAAAACCTGTCCCCATAAAGGCGATTCTTTTACTTTCGATTTTTTCAGCTTCACCCCTTTTAACAAGATATGACAAGTTTGGAATCTCAACCTTTCGCATCAACGGATGTTCATCATAAATTTTAAATGATTTAACAATTGGCATCGTTCTTTCAGCGATCTCAATCGCCCTCGCAGATGGGCTTGAAAGGTAAAGTTGAATTACTGGATATTTACCTTGAATATCCTCAAATACATTTGTTAATTTAAATTTAACATCGCTAACGCCGTCATCGTCAAGATCATAACCAAGAAAACCATCCCAATAATTCCCTCTGCCTTGATAACTAAATGATACCGTTTTTGGATTACCAATAGTTCTTATCAAAGCGAGATTTCCGATAAAGTTATTCTCGTAAATTTTATCATAGTTCGCACTTGCAAAAAGAGCAATGGCAAGATCATTATTTTGAACTAAATTGCGCCTGACTATATTATAATTCGTGCCTTCAAAATGAAGCCCGATTGAATTATCAAGTATATAATTTTCTTCCGCAACGCAATAGTCGCATGATTGAAGCAAAAGTCCATACGAACTAAATCCTCTGTTTCTCGCAAATATATTTCGCCTGAAGTAAATGTGCCTTGAATACATTACAGCCCCACCAACAACATTATCAATAAAAACATTCTCCTCAAATGAATTTGAATCAGAAAACATATAATGTATCCCGTATCTTAAATCCGTTGCGTAATTTTTCCTGATCAAGTTATTTGCAGACTCTTGAATATACATCCCATCTCTCACCTTCGTAATAAAATTCTCCTCGACCAAATTATTTCTTGAATTCCAAATGTGTAACCCACTACCTCTTTCCCCAATTCCAAGATAGGGTCGACCGATAACTGTGTTATGCCTGACGACATTATTATTTGCAGCAAAAAAGTAAATGCCAAATAAAACATCCTCAAGAAGATTATTCTCAATCACATTAAATGATGATTTCAACAAAATCCCAGAGTCTTCCTTTTGAAGTAGATTCCCACCGCCAGTAATTTTAAATCCATTTACAACACATGAATCTGCAAGCACCGTAACTGTGCTACCCCAGTTTTCACCCTTTACCCAAGGTCTTCCAACCCCAATCAAAACGACAGGTTTTTCAAGAAAGATATTTCCGTAATATTCTCCACCGTAAACATAAATCGTATCATGTGGTTTCGCAAATTGAAGCGCCTCTTTTATACTCTTAAATTCGTAATTCTTCCCAACTTTCAAAACATCGGCGTTTAATGAGTTCACAATTAACAAAATTAAAAAAATATGTCCCCAAAATTTTCTCATTCTGATGGTTTAACTTCTCTTAATGTTAAAAACAAAGCAATAACAAGAACTATAAGCGAAAGAAAAAGTCCTAATGAACCGAGACTTGGATAACTATAAACGGTAAATTGTGCTATCATCTTTTTTCCAAAAAGCGGTGGCGTAAACGGCTGAACTTTAATCGGAGCATCTGGCGCGAGATTGTGTCCATAGGTATAAAGCTTGTTATAAAAGTCAAGGATCGAAAAAATTCCAATATAAGAATACATTACTATCAGATCAATAAGCGTTGAAACCTTACCAAGAATAATAGCCCTTAACACAAGAAGTCCAAGTGCACCGAAAACAAAAGGAAGATATGTAAACTCTGGGAAATCGCTTTGAGATAAAGGTTTCATTCCAATGTAATGATTAAGTGTGTTAATTTCCCGAAGATCATCTCTGCCAGCTGTTTTCCCGCCTTCAAGTTTGTAGGAGTAAATGTAAAGTTTTAAACCATCAGGATAAAAAGTCGCAAAAAATTGCATTCTCCACAAGGGGAAGAAAAAAACCGCAAGAAGAAATAGGACAGAAATTAAAAGTGCTATTCTTGATTTCAAGTTTAAAGGTGTATCCTGGAATTTTTCCCACTTTTGAAGTATGCGCTCCATTGTAGTTTCCTTAATTTTTTTTAAAGGAAGAGGTGACCCTAATTAGGGCCACCTCAATATAAGTTTATCTTTGTGCTACACCTGCTCCACCTCTTGGCTTGACAAGCAAGTAACCTTGCATCTCCTGATGTAAAGCTGAACAGAAATTAGTGCAATAGAATGGGAACACGCCAGGTTTATTCGCGACAAATTCAATTGTCTTAGTCTCACCGGGGTCAACAACAACGTTTATGTCGTATTCACAAATTGCAAAACCATGAATCTCATCCGTCGTTTGCTCAATGTTTGTCAGGTGAATTATAACTTTATCACCCTGGTTAACTTCAATCTTCCACGGCTGGAATCTTGACCTGACAGCAATCATCCAAACCTCAACTGTGTTCCCTTTTCTAACTATCTTCGCATCTTTCTCATCCCATATCGCATTTGGTTTCGTGTTCTCAATCCCTTTCCGATAAACCTCAAAAACCTTATCTTTTAATTTGTCGGCTCTTATCGCTTGAGCATAGTGTGGCTCAGGCTCTGTGAAAGCGTCATAAAGCAATCTCATCTTCTCGCCAGTTATATCTATCAATTGTGATGCTTCAGGCTGGCTCGGTCCAACTGGAAGATGTCTTCCATGTGAAAGTTTGTTCAAAGCGATAACATATTTGCCCGCGGGCTTCTTGGTATCGCCTTCAGGAACACAAAGGTGCCCAATATTGTAAGCAATCGGGATTTTATCAACAACTTCCCATGTCCCAAGCTTCCACTTCGCGATTGCGCTCTCAACGAAAAGTGATGTATAAGCATAACCTTGATCATCAAATTGAGTATGAAGTGGACCAAGCCCAACTGGAACCTCAGCCTCGCGCACGCTTTCATATCTTAACACTGGGATTCCATCTTCTTCTCCAACAAAATCTTTATTTTCAATAGCCTTAAGCATTTTCTCAAAGTTATAAACCGTCGTTATGCTCTGCAATTTTCCACTACCAACGATCCACTTTCCATCCGGGCTAACATCAACACCGTGCGGTGACTTCGCACATGGCATAAGATAAACAACTCCAGGTGCCTCTTTTGGATCAATCACCCTAACTCCAGAGATGAGTTTATACTTCCCAGCCTTCAAATATTCCTCGGCTTTCTTCCAGTTAACAGCAGCGATATAATCGCGATCATTTTGTGAAGCTGTGATCTCAAGTATTCCAGTTGCTCTTTCAGAGTTATAGCATGTCCAGAAAACCCAGCCATGGCTTGGACCCTTTCCAGCATCACCAAGATCAAAGTTAAACGGTGGCATCAGAACTTGGAATCCATGCTTATCGTCCATTCTCATTTCACCCGTTTTGGGATCAACTTCAACGAGAGCAACTATGCCATGATATCTTTTTGCATATTCTTCAACCGGAACATAAGTCCCCTTGGGAATCGGAACTGAAAACCTTGTTGCTATCGTGACATATTCGGTGTTCTCGGTTACAAAGGTAGAACCATGGTTCCCCGAAAGGTTCGGAATTGGACCAAGAATTTGCTTTGTCTTAAACTCTCTAAGATCAATCCTCGCAATCCTATTATTTGCGTTATCATTGATGAAAAGCCATCTACCATCATATTCACCATTTGTCTCACTTAATGCAGGATGATGTGCATCTCCCCAAGTGTAACCACCAAGCATTTCCTTTGTCTCTTTGTCAAAACCATAACCTGTAGATGGATAAGGAGTGAATACAGGGATTGTACAAATGTGCCTCATCGATGGAATTCCCGCCACGAAAATCTGTCCTGAGTGACCACCGGAATAGAAGAGATAAAATTCATCAAGGTCACCCGGCGGAACATAAGTTGCAAGCGCAGCTTCCGCTGCTTCACCTTTTACAGCTTCTTTACCAGGTTTACAACTGTGGAAAACAAGTGCGACAGCGATGAAAATAACTAAAATGCCTAATGCGATTTGAATTTGGCTTCTCATGGCTCTACGCCTCCTTTAATTTTTAATGTTTTGAGGTTAATTGTTGTTTGCGGTATTTCTCATACGCTTTCGTTAGGAGTTCAACCACTTGCACCTTTTCAGAATCAGTCAACATAATTTGACTACCCAAAACAATAGACATCGTTCCTGTGGGTTCCTTAATGAAGTTTTCAAGTGTCTTCCCGAATCTACTCTGGACATCTTCGAGAGCATTGCTAAGATCAGGCCCAATTTTAGCAGCGGATTCGATCCCAAATACAGAAATTGAATGGCATACAAAACATCCTTTATTTACAAAGAAAGCACCTTCACCTTCTCTCATTTGCCTTTCTTTTTCAATTTCCTCCGGGGTTGGTAAATCAGCAAGAGCTTTGGATGATTGTGGGAAATACTCAGGAGGTAGATTAACCTTTTTCCAACTCATCGTTAAAAGTGTTAAAGCTATCGCTTCCTTCGAGCCAAACCCCATCTCGGGCATTATACTTTCTGGAGAAACCATTTTAGGATTTTTAAAATGTGCGACATGCCATGCAAAGACGGATTTGTAACCACCAATTCTTGAATAATCAAATTGCTCCGGCGCTTTATCCCCCTCATAAGTAAGATCAGGCCCTATTACCCCACCACGACCGTTAATTTTATGACACGCACGACAACCTTTTTCCTTTACAAGTTTTTTAGCATAGTTTATATAATCAGCCCCAGGTGTCAATGTATCATATCGATGGCATATATTGCAATTCATCTGCAATAAAACCTTTCTATCCGGCGGTCTGTAAATATCCTCAAGTTCTTTCCCAAGCAGCGGTTCCTCCCAATGTTCAATGAAACCATGAGCTTCTTCTTTATTTAACGCATACCCTTGACCGCCATGACATATCGTGCATCCATATTTTTGGAGCGGATGCTTATCAAGAATTTCCTTTGGATGAGTTTTAAACGGATTGGGCGCATTTTCAAGCCCCTTCCATTCATACCCCATATGGCAAGTTATACATCTATCAACTCTGTTGAGCTCCTTAACATAAATTTGCTTAACTCCAAATTCAATCGCTTTCGCCTTCTCTTCCCCCAGCTTCTCACTGACATATCGTTTAAATTCGGATTGATATTTCTTCCATTCAGGCGTAAAATACCCAATATACATGATGATGGTCACAATTAGCCCCATTAACGCCACAGCATAAACTATAGTTACATCCTTTTTGAGTTTGCTTTTATCCATCTTCACTTTTTAATTTTTTTTAAAATTTCTTCGGCAATTGAGGCCATGGCTCCCATGGGAAATAAAACTCCCAATTTGGTCCTCTCATATAAGTCCCAATGATTATCAAAACAATCACCAAGAAACATAAGACAAGGAAAACTATATTTTGTCTCATTCTTTCTTTGCTGAACCAAACCCCAGTGCTAAGATTTGAACTTTTATCAAGATATGGCCATATAGCAAGCAAAATCACCAAAATTCCTGGAATTAAAATTCCACCTACAAGTGCACCATTTAAAACAAAACCACCTATCCTTATCGTCGTTATAGCCACAAGCTCCTGCAACCATAGGAAATACCAAGGCGCCTTTGCAGGGTTTGGCGTCACATTTGGATTCGCTGGTTCTTCAAGTGGCGCATGAATAAACAAACTTATCAAAACAACAAAAACAAATGTCCCAAGCATAACAAGCCCAATTCTACGAATTAAAAACGGCACTGAATTAACAGTATATTTCTCCTCGTCAATCAAACTTGTCTCAACTTGAACTGTTCTCCCAGCCGTCAACCCAAGCAAAGAATATGTCTTACTTTTCATCCCATCCTTAACTTTTTCTTTCTTCTGACTTAGCACAAGGTTATCAACACACGCAAGTCCTCCGTCCTTTCTTATCCTCCACATATGATATGAGAAAAGTATTAAAACCGCAGCAGGCAAAAAGAAACAATGAAGCACATAAAATCTTATCAAAGCATTTTGCTCAATCTCATGCCCACCCAAAAGAACAAACCTTATCCACTCGCCCACAATTGGAGCATTTTTAGCGATATTTGTTCCAACCGTTATAGCCCAAAAAGCAAGCTGATCCCAAGGCAAAAGATAACCTGTGAATGAAAGAAACAAAGTTATAAGAAGAAGAATGACACCGACAATCCAATTTAACGGTCTGTTTTGACCAACACCAATGCCATTTTTATACGCCCCTGTCAAGAATACCCTGACCATATGAAGAAAAACAAACGCAACCATCAAATGCGCAGAATTTCTATGCATCGCTCTTATAAACCATCCAAACGAGACAACATACTCTATGTCCTTAACACTTTGATATGCCCTTTCAACAGAAGGAACATACAGAAACATTAAAACAACACCTGTCAAAGTCAGTATCAAAAACAACGTAGCTGTTATAGTTCCAAGCCAAAGCGAATATCCCCAAGATAAACTTTTTAATGTAACTTTCGCTGGAAACCAGTGAAGCAAAAGATTGCGAACGATTGAATCACCAGCTTCCTTTTCAGACCTCGGTGCCCATGTCCAAAACAAACTTCGTTTCGTTAATTTTTTGCCGTTAACTTTAACTTCAGCCATAAAATACCCAGTTTTATTTTACACTGTTAACTTATAGTTTTGTGATACTTTTTTACCCAAATCGACGACAAGTTTACCATCTTCAGGGGAAACCTCAACCTTAACCCAATCAAGTGGCCTTGGCGCAGGTCCAGCATAATTAGTCCCATCGCCATAAAACTTCGATCCATGGCATGGGCAATGAAATTCCCATTTTACCTCAACCTCTTTTCCCCCTATTTTCACAACTTTTGGCTTTGAAAGACCAACATACTTAACCGTACAGCCAAGGTGTGTGCAGACTGCTGAGATCGCATAAAATGTTTTACCCTCACGAAATATGTATGTCTTGATATCATCGATAAAAGTTACACCATCAGGAATTTTATCAGGTTCGTCAAGTTTAACCCGCCTTGTCCCCTCATAACTTACATTTGGAAACAATGACCTCACCCATGTATAAATCTGCCCTGCAAGAGCCAAAAGTAGAGAACCGATCCCTAAATTTTTCAAGAATTCTCTCCTGTCAAGTTTCATGCTCCCTCCAACAAATTTTTTATTTTTTAATCCTCAACTATTTCTTGCTCAACATAATACATCCTTTCCATCGTCATTGCATCGGTCGGACAAATGATGGCACACAAACCACACCTTATGCATTTCTCATCGTCCTTGATCATAGCGGATAATGGAACATCGTCAGTAAATTGATAATGCTGTAAAAGTTTTTCCTTCACCTCGTCTTCAAGTTCAATCTCCTCAATTGGAACAAGCTTCAAACAATATTCAGGGCAAACATCAACACAAGCACCGCACAAAACGCATTTCTCAGCATCATAAATTGTTTGGATATGACACAGCAAACATCTTTTCGCTTGCTCAACTGCCCGTTCTTCGGTGTAATTCATTTCAACTTCAGCCACCCCAGTTCTTCTATCGATTGGAATAACATCGGGTGCTTTCCTCGGTGTTATCTCATAACCAACATATGTTGAGTAATCCTGCTTTCTAATCTTTTCAATCGAAAGATTGAAAACTTTCTTCGTTTTTAATCCCCTTAAATAATTATCAATTGATATCGCAGCTTGTTTCCCATTTGCAATTGCGTCAATTAAATTCCTCGGTCCAAATGCGACATCACCTCCAGCGAAAACACCAGGAACACTCGTCGCAAGTGTCTCACGATCTACCTTTATCGTCCCAGCTGCGGTAAGTTCAATCCCATCCTCTGGCTTTATAAAGTTCAAATTCGGTCTTTGCCCTATCGCAAGTATGACCGTATCAGCTTCCATATATTCACTTATACTCTCATCGAAGATCGGATTGAACCTGCCATCTTCATCATAAGTTCTTTTAACCCCAATAAATTCAATCCCTTTAACCTTTCCATTCTCGCCAATAAATCTTTTAACCCCTCTTTGCGGATGAAAGATGATCCCCTCTTTAACAGCCTCTTCAAATTCCTCTTTCCCCTGAGCAGTTCTTAACACTGGCATCTCCTCGAACGACTCCAAACTTGCGATGTGAATTTCCAAAACCCCAGCCCTTCGCGCGGTCCTTGCAGCATCCATAACGATGGTATATGTTGAGCCATTCCCCAATTTTTCCTTCTCTTCCATCTCAACTGCCATTCTCAAAGCAGTCCTCGCAGCGTCAAACGCAACAAACCCACCTCCAATTACGACAACTTTTTCCCCAAGCTCAACTCTATAACCGTTATTAACATTTACCAAAAAATCAATCGCTTTTATAATGCCATCAAGATTTGCTCCTTCAACATTCATTTCCCTTCCTTCTTGCGTCCCAACAGCGATAAATATCGCATCAAATTCCTCTTTTAATTCTTTAATTCCAAAATTTTTCGTTAAGGGCGTGAGTGTTCTTATCTCAACACCGAGCCCCAAAATTTTGTTAATTTCCTTTTCTATTATACCCCTCGACAACCTAAACTCAGGTATCCCATGCCTCATCATTCCGCCAAGCACATTTGAAGCCTCAAAAATTGTAACTTGATAACCAATCACTGCAAGATCATGCGCACAAGAAAGCCCCGCAGGTCCCGCTCCAATTATTGCTACTTTTTTATCTCTTACATCTACCTTTCTGACCTTTGTAAGCGTTGGCAGATGCCAAAACAGTTTATTGTCTTGCGCATCAAAATCACTCTCAAAAATTTCGTCCTGTGTATTCGGATAAAGCGATTCAACTCCGTATTTTTCAGTTAAAAATCTCTTTAACGCCCTTATCGTTACGGGTTTATCAATGCTTCCGCGCCTGCAAAAATCTTCACAAGGAGCTGCGCACACTCTCCCGCATACAGATGCAAATGGATTGGGTGATCGAGCAACAAAATATGCTTCTTTATATTTCCCCTCGGCGATCAGTTGAACATATCTGCCAGCGTCTGTATGAATTGGACATGCCGCCTGACACTTAACTTGCTTCTGCCAATGCAATAAATCGGGCAAGAAAACCTTGTAACCCATTCAATTAATACCCATTTGAGTTTTAATTTTTTTCAACAAAATAAAATCTTCGGCGAATTGTAAAACCCTCTTGCCATTCCTTAACTCCTTGACAAGATCTGCTAAACTTTCATGATCAAGAATAGCTCTTACTTGGTTTCTTATTTTAACCCAAAACTCGTGCACAACACATGGATTCGCCTCATCACATCGACCAACCCTTAAAAGACATGAATCAAACCATTCGACCCCATCTATTGCCTTAACGATGTCAAAAACGGTAATATCTTTAGGATCCTTTGCAAGCAAAAATCCACCACCGGGACCTTTGACCGAAACTAAAAATCCTGCTTTGACAAGCCGTTGCATAACTTTATTTAAGAATTCCCTCGGGATTGATAAAGCCCCCGCAATTTGCTTCGCAAGAACAGGTTCTTCTGTGTTAAGTGAAGCGATGAAAATCATTGCTTGAATTGCATATTTACAGGTTCTGCTAAGCAAATCTAAATCGGAATTTGTTGTCTGGAATCAATTTATAACAGGCAAAATCAAAAATCAAGAAAAGGATAATTTTGTCCATAATTTTTTCGTAAAAGTCCTACAAATTCTATGCCACTAATTTATCCCCACTTGTCCTTAAGTTTTGAGAATTTCAACAATTTTACTTTTCGAGGATAAACCCGAAACTATCTTTATATTCCCCTTTGGAATGTTGAAGTAGTCCGAAAGTAACTTAATCAGCGCCTCGTTTGCTTTGCCCTCAACCGGTGGCGCTTTCACAGAAACAACAAAATGAACTTCATCAATCTTCTCAACCTTTTCAACTTTCGCATTTGGTTTAACCTTTACAAAGATACGCATCAGCCCAAGCTTTTTGCATAAACTTAAAAATAACTCTCTTCGAAATCAAGGGCAAGTAACTTTTTATCCCATGTTTTCGTATATTTCCCATAGAAAACAAAGATAAGGAAGTGAAAAATATGAAAAAGGTTTTCTTCATTATTTTGTCGTTTTCCTTGCTTGTTCAAGGCGTCCTCGCCCAGGAAACTGAGAAATGGAAAATTGAGGATTTAATCGATGAAATCCTTAAAAAGATTGAAAACTATTACTCATCCGAAGAAATCATCCCCGAAGACCAAATCCTGCGACAAAAAGAAATGCAAAAACAACTTGAGAAAATAAGGAAACAACTTGAAATCCTGAGAAAACAAAAAGAATATATGGACCCTGAAAAGTTTCAAGAAGAGATGGAAAAAATCCATAAAGAAACCATCGAAATTCAAAAAACAACCCAAGAGTTGCTCGGTGCTTTAAAAGAGAAAACAAAACCAAGGATGCCCGTTTCACCAACTTTTATATTTAAAGGGGACACGGAAATCAGGGAGAACGATTTTATCGAAGGTGACATCTTCGTTCAAGACGGCAATTTAGTCATCTATGGTCGCATAAATGGGAACATACTTGTCGAAAACGGTGATGTCATAATCAAAAGCGGGGCTGAGGTCAATGGTGATATATATACGACCAATGGAGAAGTTATAATAAGCGAAGGTGCTAAATTCACTGGGCAGATATATAGAAATTTCCACTCAATGGCAGAAATTGATAAAGCAACTTCTTACAGCAGAAAAAAGCACAGGATAGAAATTAGATATAAACAATTTTACGAAGAACAACCTGGGTTCGATAATTTTTATTTTGAATTTGAAAGAGTCAGCGGGTTCAAAGTTGGTTTGATATTCCCAAGAAGATTTGCAAACATAATCTATAAGCCGATCTCAGTTTACGGTTATGGTGGATATGCAACGAAATCACATAGGTGGATTTTTTCAGCTGGAATTGATAGAGCATTAATAAATTCTGGAGATCCTATTTCGAGTGGATTTCTTCTAATTCTCGGCGGGAAATTCTTTTCAACCATAGGGACTAAAGACGAATGGTTAATATCACCGAACGCGAATACAATTTCAGCACTTGTTTGGAACTATGACTACAGAGATTACTTCAAACATGAAGGTTTTGACATTTACTTTGATATCTACATAGGAAGTAAATTTCCCCTCGGCATACAAAACATTAAGTTAAATTATTCAAATGCTAACTATGCAAGCGAAACGACGAAATATATTAAATACTTCGGATGGAATAAGAAACGACCGTTCCGCGAAAATCCCCCCGTGTATGAGGGAAATTTAAAGTCCCTTTCTTTAACCTATGAAACTGGAAGCTTTAAACTGATCGAGAGCTTCAGAAAATCCGGCATTGGGGTATTCTTCAGCTTTGAAAAAGAACTTCAAAATTTTAACTATAAAATCTTTACAGCAGAGTTTAAAGTACGAATGAACTTATCTAAATATGATAACTTTGGCTTAAGGTTCAAAATTGCCAGTTCGGATAAAATTTTACCCAAGCAAAAATCATTTGAAATCGGTGGCTTTGGAACGCTCTATGCTTTTCCTTATAAGTCATTCGAAGGAAATAAAATGATGCTTGCAAACTTTGAATATATACTGAAAAATCCAATTGAAATATTTGACCTTGTTAATTTCTTTATTTTCTTTGATGCGGGATATATAAACACAATTGAAGATAAAATTACTGCTGGATTTAAAATTAAGAATATAAACGAAATAAAATCCGACTTTGGATTTGGCTTTGGAACGGAGAGTATGAAGACAAGAATTTATTTTGCATGGAGAACGGACAAGAAAATGCCCCCCGTCATCGTCGTTAGATTATCAAATCCATTTTAAAGTTTGCTCAGAATAGATTCAAGTATCTTTTTAATTTCGATCAAATCCTGACGAAGTTCTGGGTCTATAATCTTCGAAGCTTTAATTTTCTCCCCCTCGATGACAAGCTCGGTTGGATCTTTGTCAAAGTCGTAGTTTTCCAAAACTCGTTTTGCCCCCGCAATAGTATAGCCTTGTTCATAAAGCAACCGTTTGATCGTTAAAATAATTTTTATATCACGGTTTGTGTAAGTTCGATTCCCAGCTTTATTTTTTGCTGGCTTTAATTGCTCGAATTCCTTTTCCCAATACCTCAAGACATATGGTTCAATCCCTGTTAATTTACTTACTTCCCCGATCGAATAATAAAGTCGCTTTATCTTAAACTCGGGCATTTTTAAGACTCTTATTTTTTTAAATTTTAATCATTTCTTTCGTAAAATTCAACTAAACTATCCAAAGGCAGGATGTCAATTTAATGTTTTTTAAGATTCCCTTAACCAAATTTTAAATCTCAAATCTTAATTTTGGCATAGGTTTTAAAGCCGAATTTTTTTAAACGCTCATTTTTTATAAATTTAGAAAAACCATAAAATCAAAGTTTTTGCGCCATCATGAAAAACACAATCGATTATTTAATTAAACTTCGTGAAGAAGCAAAGCTTGGTGGAGGTCCCAAAAGGATTGAAGAACAGCATAAAAAGGGGAAGTTAACAGCCAGAGAGAGAATTGATATATTGCTTGATGAGGGAAGCTTTCAAGAAATAGACATGTTCGTTAGACACAGAACCTACGATTTTGGAATGGATAAACAACGTCCACTTGGAGATGGAGTCGTTACAGGATATGGAACAATTGATGGTCGCCTTGTTTTTGTTTTCAGCCAGGATTTCACAGTTTTCGGTGGTTCGCTTTCGGAGGCGCACGCTGAAAAAATTTGTAAAATTATGGACCTTGCTATGAAAGTTGGCGCTCCAGTTATTGGTTTAAATGACTCAGGAGGTGCAAGGATTCAAGAGGGCGTTGCAAGCTTGGGTGGATATGCCGAAATTTTTTTGCGGAACACACTCGCATCTGGGGTTATTCCCCAAATTTCAGCAATTATGGGACCATGTGCTGGTGGCGCAGTTTACTCGCCAGCTATAACTGACTTTATTTTCATGGTCAAAAATACAAGTTATATGTTTGTCACGGGCCCAAATGTTGTTAAAACAGTTACGCATGAAGATGTAACCTTTGAAGAACTCGGTGGGGCAACAGTTCATGCAACGAAAAGTGGTGTTGCGCATTTTATATGCGAAAACGATGTTGAATGCCTACTGCACATAAGAAAACTTTTAAGCTATCTTCCTTCAAACAATATGGAAGATCCACCGCGAATTGAAACAGGTGATGACCCAAACCGAGAAGACCCAAAACTTGACTCAATAATTCCAGACAACCCGAATAAACCATACGATATGAAAGAAATAATTTTATCTGTTGTCGATAATGGTGAATTTCTTGAAGTTCACGAACACTTTGCACAGAACATAATTTGCGGGTTTGCAAGATTCGATGGCTATCCCGTTGGGATAGTGGCAAATCAACCTTCCGTTCTCGCTGGCGTTCTCGACATCGACGCATCTGTTAAAGCAGCTCGATTTGTGCGATTTTGCGACGCTTTCAATATCCCAATTATAACCTTCGTTGATGTGCCAGGATTCATGCCTGGAACGGATCAAGAATGGCGCGGGATAATAAAACATGGTGCTAAACTTCTCTACGCATATTGCGAAGCAACTGTGCCAAAGATTACAATAATTACAAGGAAAGCTTATGGTGGAGCTTATGATGTTATGGGATCAAAACATATAAGAAGCGATATAAACTATGCATGGCCAACAGCTGAAATTGCCGTAATGGGTCCAAAAGGAGCTGTTGAGATAATTTTTAAAAAAGAAATTGAAAAGGCAGAAAACCCCGAAGAACTTGAAGAAAAACTTGTTCAAGAATATCGTGATAAATTTGCACATCCATACATCGCTGCTGAAAGAGGTTACATCGACGATGTGATCGAACCCAGGAAAACAAGGCAGATGATAATTAAAGCTCTTAGAATGCTTGAAAACAAAGTTGACACAAATCCAAAGAAAAAGCACGGGAATATACCATTGTAAAACAAAGTTGTAACGGTATGTTTGATTTAATTCTAATCGCATCAGCGATTTACTATGGGATCGAAATAATTCTTTTTTTAATTGCGCTTACAAAAGACGAGAAGAAAAATCCCGTAGATGATAAAAACTTGCCAAATGTAAGTGTGGTTGTGGCAGCCAGAAACGAAGAGGAAAATATTGAAAGATGCGTCAAGTCAATCGTTGAAGTTGACTATCCAAAAGATAAATTGGAAATTATTGTTGCAAATGATGGCTCAACTGATAGGACGGCTGAGATAGTTCAAAACCTTCAAAAAGATAGCCCGAATCTTAAACTTTTGAACATTGAGACATCGATAAATAATCTCAAAGGAAAAGCAAACGCCCTCGCCCAAGCGATCGATAAAGCAAGTGGTGAATTCATCTTCATGACCGACGCCGACTGTATGGTCCCTAAAAACTGGATTAAGGGAATGCTAAAATACTTTGATGATAGAACAGGTGTTGCATCTGGAATTACTATAATTGAACATGGTAAAATCTTTTACGGGATGCAATCTCTCGATTGGGCATTTCTCCTTGGAGTTGCTGCTTCAGTTGGAAAACTCTTTAAACCAGTTGCATGTATCGGAAATAACATGGCTTTCAGAAAAAAAGCGTACGCTGAATTTGGAGGATACCAAAATTTAAAATTTAGCATCACCGAAGACTTTGCGCTCTTTAAAGCGATAGTACAAAACAAAAAATGGAATTATGCCTTTCCAGTTGATATCGAAACCCTTGTTATAAGCAAACCAGTAAAAACATGGAAAGAACTTTATCACCAAAAGAAAAGATGGGGAACAGGCGGACTTGATACAGGTCCATTGGGTATCGCTGTGATGGCAGGTGGATATATTTTTCATCTTCTCTTACTTCTTTCGCCTCTCTTTGTAAAAAACCTTTCCACACTTTTATTTGCTCTTCTTTTGAAATTCCTTGTTGATGGTTCCTTTCTCTTCAAAATTTTAAAGAGGTTCAAAAAAATTCACCTTCTCAAATATCTTCCCTTCTTCGAACTCTATTACATAGTTTATGTCGTTGCCCTACCATTTATGGTTTTCTTAGGTGGGAAAACAATCTGGAAAGAAAGACAATATAAGGGATTGAGACATCTTAAAGTGATCGATCCAAGTTAAAGTTTTAAGATAATTTCCCGATAATGTATTTGAAAGAGCAAACAAAATTTTAACCGTTTACAAATGTTCAAAAAGTGCCCAATGTGTAAAAGCGTGTGGGAGACGAGAGACGAGTTTTTAAACGATGAAAATCTTAAGCTCATAGGATATCAAAAATATATGGGTTTATACGGCGGGGGTTATCTGCTCTTTAAGCATAAAACAAAATCATGTGGAACAACAATTGCCATAAAGGCTGCGTCATTTTCAAATGGCACAGCATCAACGCAGAGATTGAAAAGGATTTACAAAAGAAATAACTGAATAAAAAGGCTAAAAATAAAAAGGGGTAGCCAACAATGGCTACCCCTGATCTATCTTTATCTATTAACTAAATTTGGTGCCCTTCTTCGGGCAAATGTCCAGATATAATCACGCAACGCTCTTATCTGTTCATTTGCATTCCCATCAAGCACATCAGGAACTGGAGTAGTCCCTTCGTAGAAAAATGTCGGCATATTTGTTCCAGGTTGAATTGATTGAGGATCACGCAACCAATCAATAACCCACTCAGGTTTTAATCTAGTAGGGGCAAGATCAAGATTTGGAGCAAGCATTGAAGCAGATAAACCACTCCCAACGGTATGACATTTCAAACACTGTAATCTGTCAAACAAGACTTTTCCAGCTGAAACATATTTTTGCTCAAGTGGGACATCATAACTTCTAACCTTGAATTCTTGATTACTTAAGCCAAGAAAGTATTTTATCAGCGCTGTTATCTCATCATCTGTAAGTTGAAATGTCGGCATTCGCAGTTTAAACCATGGTCTTATCGTGCTTGGATTTTTCAAAAATTGATAAAGCCACGGCTCTTGAACCTTCGCACCTTCAATTGTAAGTAATGGTGGGCGTAACCCTGGATCTTCAATCATTGGGTGTATATATCCACCTTGCTCTTCAATTTGATGACAATTGATACAATTATACCAAAGGGTTAACCTTCTACCTTCGTTGATTTCTTTTCTCTTTTTATCAAATGTTTGAACATACTTCGGTCCAACTTCATTCTTTTTAAAACTTGCTATCAAAGTTACCAACGCCTTTATCTCTTTATCTGTAAAATTAAACTGCGGCATCTTCAACTGTATTCTTTCCGTTGAATAACCGCGGGGATCACGCAATTTTTCAGCAAGCCAAACAAGGCGATCTTTAGGCAAATGCTCTTTATATCCAAAATCAAGCTGTTCAATATTTTTCCGCGCAAAGTCGGAAATATCAACGCTTACCTTCGTCTCCCTTTCCGTTCCCCTTATATCGTGGCAACCATAACAACCATAACTTTTTATCAATCTTAAACCCTGCTCCGCTTTGCTTTCGGAGTAGTCTATTTTTATACTTGCATAATCCACTGTGTCCTTCAGGGTCATCAGATAAGCGACAATATCGCTTGCCTCTTGATCTGTTAATCTCAAGCTCGGCATTTTCGTATTCGGGAGATAATGCCTCGGATTTTTGAGCCAATCATAAAGCCATTGAGGATTTACTTTACTTCCAACTTTCGTTAATTCAGGCGCGATATCGTAATTTAAACCTCGCGTTTCCCTTACAACTTTGTTATCTCCAACTGCATGACACCCAAGACAACCAATGTTTTCGACAAGTTCCTTCCCACGAGCTGGGTTGCCACCACCTTGATATTTAAATTGATACTGCCAGTTCCTCATACTATCTTGCCCGATCTTAACAAGATAAGCAGTTATAGCCTCGGCTTCTTCAGGCGTTAACTTAAAATCTGGCATCCTACCATGAGGCAAATACTCACGTGGACTTAAAAGCCATCGATAAATCCATCCTGGGGTTGTTTTAACAAGAAGATTATTTAAACTTGGTGCAACTTTTGGAAAATCATTATATCCATCGATACCATGACATCCATAACAACCCGACTCAATCAAAATATGTTTTCCCATAGTAAGCGTTGGCGCCCACTTTAGATTAATCTCATTGAAATGACAATCGTTGCACCCAGCTTCGATATACTCTTTTTTCAAAATTGGCCATTCCCAATGCTTATCTTTATCCCCATGCGCATATCCTTCAGTAAGAGCTGGTCCTTGACCACGATGACATGGTGTGCAACCAAATGTTTCTGGGTTATGCTTTTGAAGAAGTTCGAGATTTGGATGTGTTCTAAACGGCTGAGGAGCATCTTCAAAGAGAGGATCATTCCACCCAAGATGACAAGTTTGACATCTATCAACTCGAGCTTTTAAGGTTCCAAAATTTGTCCGCTCAAATTCAGGTAATATCACCTGAATAATTTTTATCTGAGCTTCTTTTGTCTTTTGAATCCTATCTTTAATTTTGTTTATTTCTTCAAAAAGTTTATCAATCTCATGCTCAATATCGCTAACCTTTGTCCTGTAGCTTTTAACTATTGCCCATGCTTCATCTCTCTTCTTCGTTAATTCCTCTATCTTCGCGTTAAATTCATTCATCAACGCTTCCTCGCGCTGTATCTTTGTCCACCAATCTCGGACTTCTTTATCACCTTTATTTTCAAGTTTCGCTTTTTGATAAAAGTAATAGTATTCATCAGACCTGCTTTTCGCGAATTGAAATTCTCTCGTTAACTCAGCAAGTTCTTTTTCATACTGCTTGTATTCAGCAAGGGCTTTTTTATATTCTTCGGATTGAAGTTCCGACTTTGCCTTTGCAAGTGCCTCAGATAGCTCTTTATATCTTGCGCTATCAAAGTTTGCGACCGCAATCCTGTATAGTGAGTCAAGCTTCGCAAGTTTCAATTGATAAAATTTTTTCTGATATTCCTTCCAAGGCCTTCGAGTTGAAACTTCATCAATAACAGCCCATAATGTGGCAAGAAAAAGAACAAGTGCAAGCGATAGATAAATTTTGTCATACCTTCTTTGTTCAACTGGTATCTCTCTACGCTTTTTTAACCATTTAAAAAACATTTGGCTTCGTTTTTTGTTTTTAATTAAACATTAAACCATGGTGTCACCCACACGTACTTAACATTTAAAGTCCATCTCAAGATCATCTTTATAGGTAAAGCGATCATAGTCAAAAACAAGTAAGATGTGATCACATATCTTGTCAAGCCAAATTTTTCAGCAAAATCAGGCATTTTCTTTTTCAACCACAGCCAACCAATTGGCATTAAAATAGCGTAATACCCTATAACAACAACTCCACCTAAAATAGATGCAATTGGATTTAAAGTTCCATCTGGATTATAAGTTGGGATCCCAAAAAGTTCAGTTAGATCAACATTCGTGATTGCAACAACCTTATGCGGGTCCCATTCCTCCCAAGGCCAGAAGAAATTCCAACCAGGCCCTCTGAAAAATGTACCAACGAAAATTAAAAGAACCCAAAGCACAAGAAAGCCAAACGAAAAAATTGTAATTGCCCATTTCCTTTCCTTGAATGTATAATAACCATTACCCTTTGGGTTTATATCAATATATGGTATCGCCATCAAGCCGATTATAATAAGTCCAGGCAACAGAACTCCAGCAATCCACGGATCGAAGTAAACAAGCATTTCCTGAAGCCCAAGGAAATACCATGGAGCCTTTGACGGGTTCGGGGTTAAGGTAGGATTTGCAGGCTCTTCAAGTGGGGCATCAAAGGCAATTGACCAAGCCAAAACAAAAGCCATAACAGCAATTGCTGCAATAAATTCAATTCTAACCAGATATGGCCAAACTTGAACTTTGTCCGTTTCATCGGCTTCGTATGGTACGCCACGCTCGTCATTTCTTTTCGCTTTCTTCATAGCATAAATAAAGAAACCGTAAACTGTGAAAAGAAGTATTATTATAGGGAAATTATCTGGGTTCCCAAGAATTCTCAAAAGATTGTGCATACTTCCAAAACCTGAAATTTTATTTTAAATCTTTTTTGGAGAAGGACCTGAAATACCTCCATCTTTCCTCACGCGCCAAAAATGAACAGCAAGGAAAATTGCTGTGACAAGTGGAAGAAAGATGCAGTGAAGCACATAAAATCTCAACAAAGCTGGTGGACCAACCTGTGTTCCTCCAAGAAGCAAAAATCTTATATCATTATCAGGCCTCATCCCAAGCTCAGGACCGAAAGGTCCTTGATGCCCAAGAAATGGCGTCGCGCGTGCCATATTAGTTCCAACCGTCACAGCCCATATAGCAAGCTGATCCCAAGGTAAAAGATAACCCGTGAAACTTAAGAGAAATGTCAGAAGTAAAAGTATAACTCCAATAACCCAATTAAATTGTCTCGGTGGTTTATATGAACCTGTTAAAAATACCCTAAACATATGAAGCATGACTGTTATAACCATAAGGTGAGCTGACCAGCGATGCATATTTCTTATCAACGCACCGAATGGAACATCGTTCATTAAATACTTCATATCTTCGTAAGCATATTCAGCAGCTGGCCGATAATAAAACATTAAAATCACTCCTGTTATCGTAAGAATTATAAACAGAAGAAATGAAATCCCACCCATTCCCCATGTATAACCATAATTTACAGCGTGCCTTGAAACTCTCACTGGATGAAGATGCAGAAAAACATTATCAACAACCATTAAGGCTCTATTTCTCTGCGTATCTTCGTAGCCATGTCGAAAAATTGATTTGTAAATATCTGAACTTTTTATTTTCTTCTTTATTTGAGCAAGCATACTTCAAAGCTTAATTTGTTTTAAATTAACCTCTGTACGGCAAGAATGAGCCTGGCTTTCCCCATTCACCTTTTTCATACCTATATGTGATGCCTTTGTCAATTAAAATCTGTCCATCTTCCGCAAGCGTTATCTTTACTCTTTCAAGCGGTCTCGGCGCAGGTCCTTCGAAATTAATCCCAGATTTTCTAAATCCACTTCCATGGCACGGGCACTTGAATTTATTCTCGCTACTGAGCCACCTCGGTGTGCAACCAAGATGAGTGCAAACGGCGAGAAGAGCGTAAAATCCATCTTCCTCGCGAACTATCCACACGCGTTGTGAATCTTTAAATCTTTCACTCACCTCTCCAACAGTGTATTCATCGGGATACCCTGCCTTAAATGTGGTTGGTGGTTCATAGAGAACACGCGGAAACATATATCTAATCGCACCAATAATTGATGTAAAAATAAATCCTAAAAATCCAAGCCAACCAGTAAGCGTCAGAAAAGAACGACGATTAAACTTCCAGAGCCCTGTGTCGTTTTCGGGTGGTTTGTCTTGTCTTGGAATAACTTTCTTTTTTACATCCTTCTGCACAACATCCTGATTCGTTGTCTGATTTAAGCTTTCACTCATGTGAAAAGGCTTAAAATTTGTTTTTGTTTTAAATTAAGATAAAAAGTGTCCTTTTTAAAGACAAAAAAATTATATCTTATGCGGGAAAAAGATACAAATCTTATCCCCGATTGAATCAACAACTGCTTGCAAATTTACAGATTTAAGAGAGATTTTCACTTTTTCGTTCACTTCACCGAATAAATTTCTCACAAGACAATTCTTCTTAAATCGACAACCAATAGCAGTTGAAAGATAACAAATCTCATCCCTTGCAGGTTCAATAGCCACAATAACATCATAAAGCGTTATCTTGCTCAACGGGCGAGCAAGAACATAACCACCTTTTACCCCAATTGTGCTATCAACTATACCTGCACGGCGCAATGCTTGAAGGATTTTCATCATATAGCTAACCGATAATCCACACTCACGAGCCACCTCAGATGCTCGAACAAGTTTTTTGTCTCCCTTTATGCCCATGTAAATTAACGCATGTATCGCATAGCCAAGGGATTTAGATATATCTACCATCCCAGACATTATTCACTATCTTTTTGAACCATGTCTATTGTTTCCCAAGGGCAATACTTTGCACAAAGCTTACAACCTATGCAAATATCTTCATCAACTATAACAACACCATTTACATTTGAAAACGGATTTACCCCATTTGCAAGGCTTTCCTTTAAAATGTCAAGCGTTGCAGACTTAACACCATTAAATGAATCAATATATTCAGGTCCCCTAACTTTATAAATACAATCAACAGGGCAAAACTCAATGCAAACCTCACATCCAGTACAGCCTTCGGGATTGACAAAAGCAATAAGTTTAACCTTCTTTTTCCTTACAGGCTTTTCTATATTAACATGAGACATTTTCCAGCCAAGTTACTTTTAGAAATAAGTTCTATCCCTTACATCTGTAGCAACAAATCCAGAAACCAACCTTTGTTTCTTCTTCTCCTTTACCACTTCATTCACCTTCGCTTTCTCATATTGCTCAGCTGAATCAACAAGCACGATGACAGCATTGTTTTTAACCTCCGCAAATCCATCTGATACCGCGAAGTAAAGCACATTTCCGTTTTCATCGACAATTTTAACCTTTCCAACTTCAAGTGTACTTATCAAAGGTGCGTGATTATAAAGAACTTGAAAACTTCCCATCACTCCAGGGAGAGTGATACTTTTAACCTTGCCACGATAGACGACATTTTCGGGAGTTAAAATTTCAACTTGAATTAGTTTATCCATTAATCAAACTTCATTTTCTTTGCTTTATCGAACGCTTCATCAATGGTTCCAACCATATAGAATGCCATTTCAGGAAGCTCATCGCATTCACCTTCAATTATCGCCTTAAACCCAGCTATCGTATCTTGAAGCTTTACGTATCTTCCTTCAGTTCCTGTAAATGCCTCAGCCACGAAGAAAGGTTGAGAAAGGAAACGCTGAATCTTTCTAGCTCTTGAAACTATCAGTTTATCTTCCTCCGAAAGCTCATCTATCCCAAGAATATTAATTATGTCCTGCAAATCTTTATACGTCTGCAAAATCTCTTTAACCTTTTTTGCCACATAATAATGTTCATCACCAACGACCTTTGGATCGAGCAATCGAGAAGTTGAATCAAGCGGGTCAACAGCGGGATAAATTCCAAGTTCCGCTATCTGTCTTGAAAGAACCGTCGTCGCATCCAAATGACCGAATGTTGTCGCAGGCGCTGGGTCTGTCAAGTCATCTGCTGGAACATAAATCGCTTGAACAGAAGTGATTGAACCACGTTTCGTTGAGACGATTCTTTCCTGGAGTTCTCCCATCTCAGTTGCTAAAGTAGGCTGATATCCAACCGCTGAAGGCATCCGTCCAAGCAATGCAGAAACCTCTGAACCTGCTTGCGTGAATCTGAAAATGTTATCTATGAAAAGAAGAACATCTTTTCCTTCCTCATCCCTAAAATACTCAGCGATCGAAAGAGCACTTAATCCAACCCTCAATCTTGCACCAGGTGGCTCATTCATCTGTCCGAAGACAAGCACCGCATTCTGCAAAACGCCAGATTGCTTCATCTCAAGCCATAGCTCATTTCCTTCTCTCGTTCTTTCGCCAACGCCTCCGAAAACCGAATAACCTTTATGATAAACAGCGATATTATGGATCATCTCCATAATCAAAACTGTTTTTCCAACTCCCGCGCCACCAAAAAGTCCGACTTTTCCACCCTTCGGATACGGTTCAAGCAAATCGATGACCTTGATCCCCGTTTCAAGTATTTCTCTCTTCGTACTTAGCTCTGTAAACTCAGGTGGCTCACGATGTATTGGATAATATTTGTCAGTTTCAATAGGACCAAGCCCATCGATCGGCTCACCTACAAGGTTCAAAAGTCGACCAAGAACCTTTGGACCAACTGGAACTTTTATTGGTCCTCCCGTATCATACGCTTTCATTCCACGAACGAGTCCATCCGTTGAATCAAGAGCAACAGCTCGAACTCTGTTTTCCCCTAAATGTTGTTGAACCTCAGCCCAAAGGATTTCTTCCTTACCCTCAATGTTCACCCTTGGTATTTTAATTGCATTAAAAATGGAAGGCAAATAGCCATCTTCAAATTCAATATCGATAACAGGTCCGATAATTTGAACGATTTTTCCCTCGTGCATTAACTTTTGCTAAATTTGTTTTACTTTTCCCAAGCAGTGCAAGATTGACTTGGGCTTTGGCTTAAAATATACAAAAATTGAACCACTTTTCAAAACTGTCTATTTTTTCTCTTCGCTGAAACATAAATTGCCAATGCAAATCCAGCAAAAATTAAATATGGGACAACGAGTAAATAAACAATTCCATCGTTTATACCAGCAGCAAGCTGAGCTCCCTCTTCAGAGTTAGTGATATTTGCTTTACACATTGCGCATTGGGAATAAACAGAATTAACAGCCAAAAATAGAGTCAAAAACAACATTAATAATTTCCTCATCTCATAGCCAAAATTTATTTTTAACTGAAAAAATGATAAAGCATCAAGTAAATCAAGACCCCTGTCAATGAAACATACATCCATATTGGCAGTGTTATCCGTGCAACTTTCGGATGTTTATCAAACCTCCCAAGCAGTGCAAGAATCAATGTAATTACAGCCATCGGAAGAGCAAGCACGGCAAGGAAAGTGTGAGATGATAAAATCGAAAAATAAATCAACCGCCACATTCCTTGACCTTGAAACCGAGTAACGCCAGCGTTATAGTGGTAAACAAGATAACTGATCAAAAAAAGAGTTGAAGAAACAAAAGCGGAGAGCATAAATATCTTATGCCTCTTAACATGCTTTCTTCTGATGCTTAAAAATCCAAGCGAAAGAAACAATAAACTTAGCAGATTAAAGATCGCATTTATATTTGGCAAAATTTTTATCACTTTTCCCTCAAAACTAATTTTACATCTCTTATCAACTTGTCAACATCCTCGGGGTCCGTCCCACTATAGTAACCCCTTATCCTACCTTTACTATCGACAAGCACAAATCTATCGCTATGAATAAAATCATTAGGTCCACCATCGCCCTCTTCAACTGGTAGTTTAAAACCTTTTCTTGCAAGTTCATAAATTTTTTTCTTTTCACCTGTGATGAAAAACCATTTACCGTCAATAGCACCCCATCCTTTTGCATATTCAGAAAGAACCCACACCGAATCTCTTTCAGGGTCAACAGTAAACGAAACAAGTTTAACCCTTTGCTCATCTTTAAATGCCTCTTGAACCCTTGTCATTTGCTCCGTCATCCTTGGACAAATCCCGGCACAACTTGTAAAGAAAAAGTCAGCGACAAATACGCTACCCTTTAACTTTTCAAGATTAATTTCCTGCCCATGATGATCAATTAAACTAAATTCAGGAACTTCACCATAAGTTGGCAAAATGGCAGCGGATGAAACTTTCCAAATTTGAATCTTCAAAGCTATAAAAATTCCAATCCCAATACTTAAAATTGCAATAACAATTCTCTTACCAGGCATTTTTTAAAAGTTTATCTAATTTTTTAATAATAACCCAAACCAAGTCGCATCAAAAGAGCAACGCTTCCATCTGGAATTAAAGCAGCCGCAAGAGCTATAATTAAAATCAACGGCAAAACTATTGAGTAAATCAACCCAACTTGCTCAAACTTCAAATGCATAAAATAAGCCGCTATTAAAGTTGCCTTCATCAAAGCCATTATCGTAAAAAGTAAAGCCATGAGATAGTGCGAAATTGGGAGAAACGCAACAATGATTTCAACCACTGTAATCATAAGAAGTTGGAACCAAACACGCCAATAAACCTTTCTTGAGTGAACCGCTTCTGCCATGAGTTAACCTTAATTTTGTTTTTTAAAGCAAATAGAAAAACGCGAAAATGAAAACCCAGACAAGATCGACAAAGTGCCAGTAAAGTCCAGCAACCTCAACGCCTTCATAAGAATCTCGCTTATCATAAATTCCCTTTGCAACCCTTATCGCCATAATCGTTAAGATAATAACTCCACTTAAGACATGTGAACCATGAAATCCAGTTATCACAAAAAATGACGCAGAAAATAATGGAACTCCCCAAGGATTGCTTGTAAGGCGCGCACCCTCATGAATTAAATGTCCCCACTCATATGCTTGACACAACAAAAACAATAACCCTCCACCGATTGTAAGCAAGAGATATTTAATAACACCTTTTCTATCCATTCTTTTACCAGCGTCAACCGCAAGTGCCATGGTTAAACTGCTACAAATCAAAATAAATGTCATAATGCTGACAAAAAGCAAAGGCAATTTTGCACTTACGAATGGGAAAGCAGAAAAAATTTCAATTCTACTTGGCCATTCAGGTAAACTTGCCCTTAAAAAACCATATCCAGCAAGTAATCCAGCAAATGTAAATGCATCAGATAAAATGAAAATCCACATCGTAAATTTTTCTCTTGATACACCAAACGGCGATTTTCCACCGCCCCACGGGGATTTAAGAACTTTTTCTTGCTCAAACGCTACTTCTTGAACCATCTCAATTCCCAATTTTTGTTTTTTAAATTGTAACATTTATAAAGACGAAAAGATAAAGCCAAAGCACATCAAGAAAATGCCAATATGTTACACAAAGCTCAACCCCAAGCCTATTTTTTGAACTATAATACCCAAGCAACGCCTTTATCAAAACATAAATTAAGGCAATAATTCCACCCACAAGATGAACTGCATGCGCTAATGTCAAAAGATAGAAAAATGAACTTGATGGATTCGTGCTCACATAAATTCCCATTTCCCTTAACTGTCCCCAACCTACCAATTGCCCAATTAAGAAAGAAATCCCAAACAAAGTTGATAACAAAAATAGAAATTTAAAGCTTGCCGAATTATCCTTTTTCAATTGAAAATAACTTAACTGAATTGTCAAACTGCTTAAAATCAGAACTAAGGTATTGAACCAAAATATCCCAGGCAATTCGAATCTGAGCCAGTTTCCCACCGAATGCCTTACTATATAGGCACTTGTAAGGGCAGAGAAAAACATAATTATTGCACCTATAAACAACCATAATCCAAATTTAGCAGGATTGATTGGCAATGCATATGAATAATTGTGCCCGCCGGCACCTCCGCCACCTCCGTTGTTAAAAATTTTACCTGAATCTATATCCGAAATTTGAGATTTACCTTTTTTTTCAATTACCATGACTTTTCACCTTTTTAAATTTTTAAACCTTATCAATCAAAAGAAAAATAAAGAGAAGTGGAAGATAAATATCAGCCATTAACATTATTTTCTTTGCCGAGTGGATCGAACTGTCTTTTAGTAATGAAAGGGCTTGAATAAAAAATAAACCGCCACCAAAAATAGACGCCATGAGCGCATATTTACCCGCAAACCCAGCTATTGTTGGCATCAATCCCATCGGCAGAAGCATAAAGGTATAAATAACAAGATTGATTGCAGTTATTCTGCTATCTGAAGATGGCAAAACCTTAAATCCAGCTTTTTCATAATCAGCTTTACATATTAAAGCTATTGACCAAAAATGTGGAAACTGCCATATAAACTGAATCCCAAATAAAATAATTGCTCCAAGTTCAATTTGACCTCTTACCGCAGTCCATCCAATCACAGGTGGAATAGCTCCTGGAATTGCCCCAACAAATGTACAAAGTGGGGTTATTCTCTTCAATGGAGTATATGCAAAAACATAAATCACAAAAGCAATCAAGGCAAGCAAAGCACTTATACCGTTTACAAACTTATAAAGAACATATTGACCCAAGATCAACATCAAAAGCGCGATCAAAATTGCCTCCACCTTTTTCATTCTTCCAGCCGGAATAGGTCTATTGGATGTCCTTTTCATTATTCCATCAACCCTTGCCTCAAAAACTTGATTCATCGCATTCGCAGAGCCAACAACAAGAAAAACACCAAAAAGCGTTGTAATAAAAGTAAACCAGTCAATATCTCCACGCGTCGCTATCAAATATCCCATCCCAGTTGTAAATACAACAAGCGATGTCAAACGATGTTTTATTAAAAGAAGAAAATCCGTCAAAAAACTTAAAGCTTTACTTAACATAAATTTAAACTCATGAATTTGATAGAATTAACTCTTTTTGTTCAACGGCCAACTTTATACTTTTCCATCCAAGCACAGAAAGTATAAGCGTCATCCCAAGTATCGTTGCGCCCACAGCGACATGAAGAACTGTAACTAAAACCGCAAGCTTTGTCCACACGACAAAAGCACCAAGCAAAATTTGAAGAACAATCAAACTAATCCACATTTTCGCAAGATTTCTGAACAACTTAACACTCGTTCTTATTGCAAGAATTGACGCGTAAATTCCAACCCCAGCAACAACAAAAGCCCAAACTCTGTGCGCAAAGTGAATCGCCACTTTAAACTGCAATTCAGCATAACTTATTTGAAATGGAGCATTTGGATCATATGGTAAATTTCCAAACGGCGGAATTATCTTCCCAAATGAAAGCGGGAAATCAGGTATTGCCATACCAGACTGTGTATGCCTTACTAAAGCTCCAAGTAAAATTTGAATAAATGCAAAAGCAAAAGTTAAAGTATATAACTTCGCAATTCTCACCCCTGTGTCAATTCTATCAGCCTCGAATTTTACCCATGCTTTTGATGTAAAAAGGGAAATCAAAAATGTCATACATAAAACAATTTCTGCAAGCGTCGCATGGGTTATTGCGATGGCCATTCTAATTGGTTCAACATGCCCAACGGAAAATATTTCGGTTGCTGTATTTTGAACCTCCGGATCCGAGATGACAAGAACCCTTAAACCTCCAAGAATTGCCTGCAACAAGACAGCAACAAATGCGATAACGCCGAAAGTTTTAACATATTTGGGTTGGTTACTTCTCAAAAGCCATATCATGAGTATAGTTATTAGAATCGCAGCTGTCCCCGCAACAAGCCGATGCCCATGCTCGTAAAAAACTCCACCAACCATCCTTGGAAAAAGCGTACCATAAGAAAGTGGCCAATCGGGGACAGCATCACCTGAACCAGTACTTGTAACAGAAGCTCCAACTCCAATTAAAAACACAATAAACGCAGCTGTTAAAACCGCAAAGCGATGCAAACCTTTTGAATACATTCATCAAACCAAAATTTATTTAGCTTCAACTTTAATCGGTACAGTCTGTGGAATATAATCTTCCTCAGCACCAGGGACACTATATTCATAAGGTCCACGATAGACAACTGGTAGCTCAGGACCCCAATTTCCATGTGGCGGTGGTGAATCAGTTTGCCATTCAAGTGTGTTCGCCTTCCATGGATTCTTATCTGCCTTTGGACCCTTGAACATGCTCCAGAAGAAATTGAAAAGGAAAATTAATTGAGTTGCTCCTGCCACAAAAGCCGCAATGGTAATAAATTTATTCAAACCAACGAATTGAGATGTGAAGTTATATTCCGTGAAGGAATAATATCTTCTTGGCACACCAGCTATACCCTGGAAAAACATCGGGAAGAAAATTAAATAAACACCTATAAATGTTCCCCAAAAGTGAATTTTTCCAAGCTTATCATTCATCATCCTTCCAAACATTTTCGGGAACCAGTGATAAACACCCGCGAACATCCCAAAAGCAGCAGCAGTTGCCATTGTGAAATGGAAATGAGCGACAACAAAGTAAGTATCGTGAAGTTGAATATCAACAGGAGCAGTTGCAAGAAAAGCACCTGTCAAGGCCCCAGGAATGAACAAACCAAGAAAACCGAGTGCAAATAACATCCCAGGAGTAAGCCTCAAATTTCCACGCCAAATTGTTACAAGGTAATTAAAAATAAGTATCGCCGTTGGAAAAGATATAGCAAGTGTTGTAATAACGAAAACCTCACCGAGAATTGGATTCATTCCACTTACATACATATGATGCCCCCATACAATCATGCTTAACGCTCCAATTCCGATTAAAGCACCAACTGAAACTTTATAAGCAAAAAGTGGTTTTCTCGCGTTTGTAGCAAGGATTTCACCAACAAGCGAAACCGCCGGAAGCAAAACTATGTAAACCTCTGGATGTCCCAGAAACCAAAAAAGATGTTGCCAAAGTATCGGATTTCCACCTTCATGTGGAACTGGCTGACCGCCAACGACAAGTCCACCCGGCACAAAGAAACTTGTTCCAAACTCGCGATCGAAAATCAACATCACTGCACCAGCAAGCAAAACAGGGAATGAAAGCAAACCTAAAATTGCTGTCACGAACATACCCCAAACTGTTATCGGTAATCTCCACATCGACATCCCTTTGGTTCTATAGTTCAATGTGGTTGTAATATAATTCAACGCACCAAGCAAACTTGAAACAATAAACAATCCCATACTAATAAGCCAAAGGGTTGCTCCAACATCGGCACCCGGAATTGCGCTTTTAATTGCGCTTAACGGTGGATACATTGTCCATCCAGCCCCAGCTGGACCAGTTTGAACAAAGAAAGAAATTAACATCACAACAGAAGCCGCGAAAAACACCCAATAAGAAAGCATATTTAAAACTGGAAACGCCATATCCCTTGCCCCGATCTGCAACGGGATCAAGTAGTTTGAAAATGTACCACTCAAACCAGCAGTTAACAAGAAAAATACCATTATTGTCCCATGCATTGTTATAAGCGCTACATAAAATTCAGGTTTCAAAATTCCACCTTCAGCCCACCTGCCAAGTATCTTTTCAAGAAATGGCATGGGCTGGTTTGGATACGCAAGTTGTAACCTCATAAACCACGATAAGATCATCCCAATTACGCCCCAAATAATTCCAGTTATAAGATATTGCCTCGCTATCGTCTTATGGTCTGTACTAAAAATATACTTTGTTAAGAAACTTTCCTTATGGTGAACTTCAACAGCCGCATGTTCAACACTCATTTTTTGCACCTCTTATTTTTTGTAATTTGTTTTCAAAAATTACAAATACCCACCGCAAACAATCACATCAATAGTATAAATCAGCAGCAGGTGTTTGCTCTCTAAGCCACTCTTCCACTTTTTCAGCCGGTTCAACAACAACTGGCAACTTCATCCTATAATGTCCGAGTCCACAAAGTTCGGCGCATGCAAGTTCAAACTCACCTTCTTTTTTCGGAACAAACCAAGTTCTTGTCGTCATCCCCGGCACAGCATCCTGTTTAACTCTGAAATTCGGAAGATATGGGCTATGAATTACATCTTTTGAGCGAATTAAAAAGACAACTGGACGATTCAAAGGCAAGTAAAGAATTCCCTGTCCAGCAGGAAAAACTATATCGTCTTTCGCCGCTTCATCACTTATGTCAATTCCAAGCGGATTATCAGTGGAAATAAGCTTTGGATCTGTTTTACCAAATTTACCATCGGGACCAGGGTATCTAACGTTCCACGCAAATTGTTCTCCAGTGATTTCAACTAAAAAAGCATCTTTCGGCACTTCACCATAAATCCTTCCCCATAGCGATGCCCCGCCGAGAAATTCAGCGCTTATTTCAAGGATTATAACAACAAGTGTTCCTGGCAGAATTGACCATAAAATTTCTTTTTTCGTGTTTCCGGGCAAGTAAAACGCCCTCCGATTTGGGTCACCCGAATACTTTAGAACAAAAAATGAAAGGGACAACTCACTCAAAATAAATAAAATCCCAGCAATAATAAAAATCGTCACAAAAATTTTATCAATCGTCTCCCTGTCAGAAGCAAGCTCAGGAAGCCACCAACCATTTCTTAAAACAACCCAAACGCTAAGGATCATCCCAGTTATAAAGAAAAATAAAAATAACAGACCATGAAATTTGCTTTGTTTTTCAGACATGATTTTTTACTCCGATTTATTTTTTCCTCTCAAATGTAAATTCAATCGTCTTTGTCTCTCCAGCTTTCACCGTGATAGTTTGTACCTGCGTTCCAAGCTTCGCATGCCACGCTTCTATAGTATAAGTCCCTGGCGGAAGATTTTTGATTTCAAATTCGCCCTTATCACCTGTCACACTGAAAAATGGATGATCAAGAACCCCGGCGTATGCGCTCATCCATGGATGAACATCGCACTTAAACGGAACCATCACCTCAGGCACTGTGAAAGTATAGTAACTTTTCATACCTTTTACAGGTTGACCGATATTAAAGGGTTTATTCTTCTTCGGCATTGCATGAATATTATGAAGCAACGGATCGCTGTTCCTTACTTCAAGCTTTTGTCCAACCATTATTCCAAAAACATGAGGATGATACCAACATCCTTGTTGATCTAAAACAACAGGTTCAGCTGGAGGATTATACTTTCCCTTTACTCCTTCCTTCACATAGACAAATACCCATTTCAGTGTTCCATTTTGATTAACGACAACATCTTCAGCTTCTACAGGTTTGCCACCATGCATGGCATCACATTGCCTATCTGCTTTCATGCTTATTAATCTTGGCTTCGGTGCTTCACCTTTAAATTTCACAACCCCTTTTAGTGTTGCATTTTGTCCAAAGGAGAGTGAAACGACTAAGGCTAAAAGTAGAAGGCTAACTGATTTTTTAATCATTTGAGATTGCCTAATTTTGTTTTTTAAATAGGATAAATTTCATCCTAATTTAATACATTAAAAAATAAAAGTCAAATTTTGCGAGGCTTCGAGCTTTTCTTGAAAAAGTAAGCAATTTTAAATAGATTTAATTAAATACAAAAACGGAGCAACAATGAAATGATCCTTGTAATACCAGCTATCGAAATAAAAGATGGGAAATGCACCTGTGTGATACAAAGTTTACCCGAAAACCCAAAAGTTTATCCTGACGATCCGATCGAGGTTGCAAAGATATGGAGAAAGGAGAACGCCAAAGCATTATACCTGATCGATGTCGATGGCAGAATCGCTGGTAAACCGCAAAATCTCGATGTGTTCAAAAAAATTGTTAACGCAGTCGATATACCTGTCATCGCAAGCGGAGGTTTTAGAGATTATGAAAGTGTTAAACGGGCAATTAAAGATGGGATTTTAAGAATAGCTCTTGATACTGTTGCCTATAAAGATTTAGAACTTTTGAAAAAACTTATAAATGAATTTATGTCCAAAAGAATCACTATACATATTGAAGCGAGAGATGGAAATCTCATTGGTGAAGATATAACTGTTTTTGAAACCATTCAAAAAGTAAAAGAAGCTGGTATTGAAAGGATTATTTACAATGATATACTTGAAGATGGAACTGTTAACTTTAGAGCACTTAAGAATGTAGCTGAAAAGTCAGAGATTAAAATCATGGTCGAAGGTGAATTAAATGGCTATCAAGATTTAAACAAGCTTTTCGAATTTGAAAAATATGGCGTTGATTCAGTTATAATTAACCGAGCTCTTTATTACAATAAATTCCCATGCCAGCATCTTTGGAGAATTGTTGAAGCGGAACTAAATTTATAAACAAAAATTTAAACAAAGATGAAAAAACCTTTTCTTGAAAGGTTGCTCGACGATAGACCCATCATTTGCGACGGGGCGATGGGCACAATGCTCGACCTTTACGAATATCATGAACAGCCACGATGTATACACAATTTGCTAAACCCAGACATAGTTGCCAGGATTCACCGTGAGTATATTGAGGCGGGGGCTGAGATAATTGAAACAAATACCTTCGATGCGAATAGATTCAGGCTTGAGTTTTATCATCTTCAAGATAAAATTAAAGAAATTAACAAAGCAGGTGTTGAGATAGCAAAATCCGTTGCGGGTGATGATGTCTATGTCGCCGGCTCGATTGGACCAACGGGCAAATTGCTTGAGCCACTTGGAAAAATAAAAACTCAACAAATTAAGGATGTAATAAAAGAACAGGCAGAAATATTAATTTCCGCTGGCGTCGATTTGATAATTCTTGAAACATTTGTTAGTTTGAATGAACTTGATGCTGCAATTGAAGCAGTTAAAGAGGTCTCGGATAAAATTCCACTTATAGCCCAAAAAACATTTCCAGAGGATGGAGCAATTCTTGCCACGGACTTCCCAATAGAGGTTGTAAAACACATCAAGGAAAAAGGTGTAACAGTTGTTGGTTCAAATTGCACTGTCGGACCCCAGAGAATGTTCTCAATTATAAAATCAATGTATCAGGATGATGTCATTTTATCTGCTCAACCCGCTGCTGGAATCCCAACCCTTGTCGATGGTCGATCAGTTTACCACGCAAGTCCCGAATATCTCGCAACATATGCAAAGCAACTTGTCGAAGCGGGTGTTAAAATAATCGGCGCATGTTGTGGTTCAACACCATCACACATAAAAGCGATAGCAAACGCAGTAAAAGATTTAAGATTAAAACGACCCGAAGTTAACATCAGGATAAAAGAACAAAAACATGAAAAAATAGAGCCCCCAAAAGAATCAAAAGTTGAAATAATCACTGCGGAAGATAAAAAATCAAATTTCGCAAAAAATATAGGGAAAAAGTTTTTAACAACCGTTGAGCTTGACATCCCACGCGGGCTTGATATGAGCTCAGTGATCGAGGGTGCAAAGTATTTGAAAGAGAATGGAATCGACGCAGTAAATATAACAGATGGGGCGAGAGCAAGATTTAGAATGGATCCGGTTGCCATATCTCATCTTGTTGAAACTAAAGTGGGAATTGAGACCATCACACATATTGCCTGCAGGGATAGAAATTTAATTGGCTTACAGGGGCTTCTTCTTGGCGCATGGGCACTTGGGATTAAAAATATACTTGCAATAACTGGAGATCCAACAAAAATTGGCGACTTCCCCCACGCAACAACCGTGGCAGATGTTGATTCAATAGGGCTTATAAAAATTTTAAAAAACATGAATCACGGTCTTGATGCAGTTGGTAACACAATTGGTGAACCAACTAATTTTTTAATTGCTTGCGCAGCAAATCCAACAGCACAAAACCTTGATTATGAAATTTCTCGACTTGAAAAGAAAGTTGAAGCAGGTGCACAAATTGTCTTCACCCAACCGCTGTATGAAATGAGAACACTTGAACTTTTCATCAAAAAAATTGAACATCTTAAAATCCCAATTATGCTCGGCATCCTACCGCTTAGAAGTTACAAACACGCTGAATTTCTTCACAATGAAGTCCCCGGGATAAACATCCCCGATTGGGTTCGTGAAAAACTTTATCTTGCACACGATGACGCTGGTAAAGTTGGAGTTGAAATATCAGCGCAATTCTTAAAAGAGGCAAAACATCTAGTTCAAGGCGCATATTTACTCCCACCTTTTAAAAAATATCACATCGCCGTCGAGATACTTCAAAAAATTTAAAAACAAACCCAAAGAAAAATGAACCCTGTAGAAATCATACGAAAAAAGAGGGATGGCAAAAAATTAACAAAAGATGAAATTTCATTCTTTATCAATGGTTACTTAAACGGCAAAATCCCTGATTATCAAATGTCCGCCTTCCTGATGGCTGTATATTTTCAAAATATGGATTTCGAAGAGACAACATACCTTACTGAGATAATGTTGAACTCCGGTCATATCATTGATCTTTCAGATATCCCTGGTATAAAGGTTGATAAACATTCAACAGGTGGTGTCGGGGATAAGGTCTCACTAATCCTTGCACCAATAGTTGCTGCAGCGGGTGTCCCTGTACCAATGATATCTGGTCGAGGGCTTGGGCACACAGGCGGAACGCTTGACAAACTTGAATCAATTCCGGGATTTAGAACAAACCTTTCGGTAGAAGAATACAAAAAAGTTATCTCCGAGATAGGGCTTGTAATGATTGGACAAACCGAGGAAATTGCTCCCGCTGATAAAAAAATCTATGCACTTCGAGATGTAACAGCAACCGTTGAATCAATCCCTTTGATCTCAGCAAGTATAATGAGCAAAAAACTTGCGGAGGGAATTGATGCCCTCGTCCTCGATGTAAAAACGGGACAGGGCGCATTTATGAAGGAATATGAAAAATCACTTCAACTTGCGCAAGTACTTTTCACAATAGGGAAAAACTTTGGGAAAAAAGTTATAGCATTTATAACTGATATGAATCAACCACTTGGCTATGCAGTTGGCAACTGGCTTGAAGTTGTTGAGTCAGTTCAATGTTTAAGAGGGCTTGATGTTCCCGACCTTATGTATATTACCTATGTTCTCGCTGGAGCGATGATCATGCTTGGTGGAAAGGCAAATTCAATAGAGAAAGGAATGAAAATTGCACAGAAAGTTGTTCTCTCAGGTGAAGCTTATGAGAAATTCCTTCAACTCGTAGAAAAACAGGGGGGAGATGTAAGCTATATTGAGAACCTTGAAAAATATCCACTTTCAAAACATTCAATCGAGGTTAAAAGCATGTTCGATGGTTATGTTTACGAAATTGATGCCTTAGAAGTTGGAATGGTATCCCTCATACTCGGAGCTGGGAGAACAAAAGTTGATGATGTGATCGATCCAAAGGCAGGAATTGTTTTAAGAAAAAAAGTTGGCGATAAAGTTGAATCAGGAGAACAGCTTGCTGTTTTTTACACAGATAGAGATGATGTTATAAAAACTGCAAAGGAACGCCTGGCAAAAGCATTTAAAATAAGCCATCAAAAACCCGAACCTTTAAAACTTGTAAAGACAATAATTGATGACAACGGTGTGAGAAACTGGGAATAAAAAAGGGCAGGCTTTAAACCTGCCCCTTTCTTTAACTTCTCAAATACATTACTTGAGCAACACCATCTTCTTCGTCGCAACAAAACCATCAGCAGTTAATCCACTGAATAAATTGAATTGATTATGTTAATTAAACTTATATCCCACACTTAAACCAATCCAAGAAGAAATTCCACCTTTGGATATTACAGGCGTATAACCAATTCTAAAAATAATCCCTCGACCCTTGGGTTGATACCTATACCCTATTGTACCTGTGAAAAATAATAAATCAATACCTGATTTATCAACTGGTTCTTTTATTTCTGCTGTTATCCTTGCAAATAAGAATTCAAAATTAATCTTTTCGCTAGGCTCACCTTTTAATTTAATTGATCCAACGACAAATACGGGACCAAATCCTAACTCTATTTACTCACCGAACTCCCTACAAGATAATTAAACATCAAAGGAAACATCAACACATTTAGCTTATTCTCACCAGTTCTCGTATTTATATAACATGTCCCTATTCTTATTGCAGTTGACTTTGATAATACTTCCCTCTCATAGTTTAATGTATAAAGCAAGCCATTCCCAAGAAACTCGAAATATACCGCTTGCTTTGCTTTATCACCCTTAAAATTAAAACTAAATAAAGTCGAGTTAACCAAGATCAATAAGACTAAAGAAAATTTAATTTTATGAACCATGGCACATATAAAGTTTTATTTTTAAATATTGTTTCTTGGCGCCTTATGTAAAGCAAAATTATTTATTTAAACTCAATCTCAATTCCAGCCGTTGGTAAAAAGGGAAGTGAGTATATATAATTTACAGATGATTTGCTATAATACACCTCTATAATATTCTTGTTATTGTACAAGTTGTAAATTTGTAGATATAAATTGAATCTCCACCTTTCTTTGACTTTGAAAGTATATATAATACCAACATCTAAACGATGGTAAGCAGGAGTTCGTTTACTATTCTTATCTCCTCCGCCATATGGGGTATATGGGACGCCACTATAATATCTCCATTCAAGATTAAACTTCCATTTTGGTGATAAATTATATTGCGCAACTATGTGAAAATTATGTCTTCTATCATATTTGGGCGGATATGGTTTCCCTTGATTAACCCCGGGAAACCAATTAATAACTTTAGATAATGTATAACTTAACCAGCCGGTAATTTTACCAATTCTTTTCTCAAGTAAAAATTCAACTCCATATGATTTCTTCTTTCCTTCTTTCAAAGAGCCTGAATATCCTTCCGAAGAAGAGTAGTATATAATGTATACCCGCTGAAAATCTTTATAATAAACTCCGCTCGTAAAATCTATCTCATCTGTAAGTTTTGTTTTTAATGTAAAAACATAGTGTGTAGCTTTAGATGGCTGAAGTTTTTTATTATCAGCCACTCTCCACAGAGTAAATGTTTCTGGAAATATAAAATAATCATCCGAGCCTGGTGCCTCTATTTCTGTTTCTAGCCTATTTAAATATTGAGAATAAGTACCAAATGAAAACTGAAGCGATGTATAAGAATTTAGCAAATACTTAATACTAACTCGTGGATCAAGTTTGGTATATTTGTTAAATAGTGAAAAATATAATCTAAAACCAGGCAAAAACAAAAAATTTATTCACTCGTAATTCATTTTGAAAGTAAAATGTAAGATAATAATACGTTCTCTTCCCTTTTTCAATCCCTTCAAAGATCGTCTTACTAAAACTCAACCATTGATCTAAATCTAATTTTTTTAATTCTAATCCTATTTCATTTACTGATGTTTTATAAAAATTTTGCGCTCTAATTTTAATTGAGGAACCAAATATATCAAGGTAATCTGGATTGTTTTCGCCAGTAAAATCTCTAGTAAGTCCAAAAGAGCTTAAATCTGATGCTATATTGAAAATCCAGTTTGGATTAAGCAGATAAACATAATTGAGGCCGATAACTTTAGTGCCCCACCTTAAGTCTCCTTCCTCAACTAATCTATCACGGGCAATAAAGCTTGAAATATTTATTGTAGAATTTTTAGATACGGGTTGAGCAATTTTAAAATTAAAATCAAAATAATGGTAATCTGGTAATACACGGCGAGGGAAAAGAAGATCAAAGTATGTTCTACGAATGCCGATAATCCAAGAACCATTATTAATTGTTGGACCTTCCGCTACGCCACTGAAACTTACAAGGCTCACATTGCCACTTGCACATATTTTGTTCTTATTCCCTTCCCTCGTAGTAATATTTATCACGGAAGAGGTTCTATCACCATAAGTTGCATCGAAACCTCCTTTTATCAATTCAACACTTTTCACCATTTTGGAATTAAAAACACTAATAATACCCCATGAATGTTCTATATTATAAACCTCAACCCCATCCACTAGAATTAGATTATTTTCTGGATATCCACCTTGAATATAAAGCCTTGAACTAAAATCCCTTTCAACTACTCCGGGAAAGGAAGGTAATGTTTTTAACAAATCAAATTCCCCCAAAAATGGCGGTATTTTTTCTATCTCATTTCTTCTAACTATAATTGTCCTCGGCTCCATGTTTGTGTTTGGCAAAGATTCAACTTCTACTGTATCAATCTCAACACTATCTGGAACAAGATAAACATTTAAATTAATATTTTCATTCTCCCTGATAACAACTTCTTTTTCTAATCTTTGATAACCTACAATTGAGTATACTATCAGGTATTTCCCCGGCGAAAGGAATAATATATAATATCCATCTTGATTGCTCGCCGTTCCTCTACTTGTCGATTTAACCCACACATTCACAAATGAAAGGGGAATGCCACTGGTTTGATCATAAATAAAACCACTTACAGTTCCAACTTGAGCAGAAAGAAGCTGAGTAATAAGTATTGTAAATAAAGCAAGTATCCAAATTTGCAACAGCTCCTTTGTCACCGGCAACGATACTTATATTTGCATTTTCTAGGGGGTATCGGATTTAATTTGAACTTGATTCCATTAGTTACAAGTTCACCTGCCTCGAATATAAGATTGTTTACCTTTATTTCCTAAAATGCTAATTTTATAGTTATTAACTTCCTCACAAAAAAATCAATATAAATCTAACTCCAAATCTATACAGACTTTCTTTGAAAATTTCTTTACTTCTTGAATAGCGATACTCAAAGAATAAATCGAATTGCATATCGTCTCTAATTTTGTAACCAAAATTAGCAGTGTAAGAAAATATGTTTAAGGTTCCTTGCTCTCTAAATGGCTGTAAATAGATTAAAAATTTACCCGAGTCTTGATGGGTATTAAAAACCAAAAAATCATGGCTATATTTACCAAATAGCGACATCCCAACACTTTGTAACATTTTTAACTTTGCAATCTCGAAATCAATACAACCACCAAGTATAATAACATTTGAAAGCTTATATCTTCCCGTAAAATACACCACGGTATTCAAAGGATCCTTTGAAGTACTATACCCTATCGTTTTATTTTCATATTGGATAAATAACTCTAAATACTTTAAAAATTTATATTGCAAATTCAAATTTGTAAACCCCGGGATAGAGCGATCGAGTTTATTTAAAAATACATTATTTTTTGTAATATAATTCCCAGTTGGCTTTATCGGCGCTAAATATGTAGTTGAAAGCCTAAGTGACAATGTTATGTTTTTCCAAACCAAACCCAAATCGAAATCATAGAATATAGGTCCAGAAGATCTAATGTTAGGAATTACATTTAAAACTTGCCTTTCCAATTCAAATTTATAAACTTTTACATTGCTTAAAAATGGAAAATATGCATTTACAATTTCATAATTTGGTTGAACTTTGATAAAAAATTGGACATTTATAATTGACAAGAGATTCTTATCTTGGGCATTAAGAGTTGCGATACGTAATAGAACGATAAATAAAATAATTTTTTTCATAGACTTTTTCTTTGATATGTATTTTTTAAAAAGTCCTTATCTCTATGAGCTAACAAGATACCAATGTAGTAAACCCCTATCATCTTCTCTCCACCTTGTGTCATCATCATAACCATCGAACTTCTGCATCATTAAGTACTTTTACCACACCAATTATTTCCCAACAGCCATCTATCCTTGAAGATGTTATACTTCTACCGCTACCACTATCAATTAAAGAAATAGAGACTCTTTCCATCCCTACCAAATGTTTTTACCTTTTTCTTCCTTTACTTCCTTAACTATTCACAATAATAATCAATGAAAAATAAAAAGTCAAGATGGGGTTCAGGGGAGTATCAAAATTGTATCTTCAAGGATGGTTTAAAGTGTTAACAGGTAATGCTTTATAGACATGGGTGAATATTTTTAATTGGGGCAGGCTTAAAGCCTGCCCCTTTCTTTAATTTCTCAAATACATTATTTGAGCAACACCATCTTCTTCGTCGCAACAAAGTCATCAGCAGTTAATCTATAGAAGTAAACACCGCTTGCAAACCCAGAAGCATTGAAATCAACCGTATGCACACCTGCACGCAAATATCCATCTACCAAGACACTTACCCTCTCACCTAAAGCATTAAATACCTCAAGTTTAACTTTCGCATCTTTAGGCAAAGCAAAGGCTATCTTTGTGGTAGGATTGAATGGGTTCGGATAGTTCTGATACAGTTCAAACTTAATCGGCACATCATATGTTGGGAATTCAACGCCAGTAATCTTGCCAATTGAAAGCTGCAACAATCGCACGACATATTTTGGATTGTGTACACCACGACTTCCATCTCCAACGACATAGCGGTAGTTCCAATAAGCTTGCTTTAATCTCACAGAGTCGGGGTCGATTCTAATCTGTTGCCAATCAACCGTGGGTTGTCCCTTCGGTGGCAAAGCCATTGCAAGTTTTTCAATCAAACCATCAACTTCCTTCATAAACGGCTCAACGGTGCCATCCATATCGTAGTCGTAAGAAGCAATTATATCATCGAACTTGGTTATACCAGTATGACATTTCACGCAACCAGTGATATTGTCATACTCCTGACCATCGGGGGCGATATATTTCATTTTCCAAGTATGCATTCCGAGCTTATCTCTTGCAACATGGCCTGTGTCTGGAGTAGCAGACATATGGCAACCTACACATGCATTTTCAACAAGTCGATGTCCAACACTGCTTGGCAAAGTTTCACCCCAGCTGTAACCATTTTGACCAAGATAAACATCACCCGCTCCAGCATAATGTGGACCCCAAATTGAGCTAAGATTTGTCGTGACATATGTTAAAGCGTTCCTGCGAAACTTATGGCAATTAACACAGAGTTTACCTTTGCCAAGGTTAATTTGCGAATAATCAAATCCGTTTGCAAGCGTATCGGCTGATGTAGGCGCTTCTCTTAACTCCATTGAGTGCGGATCATGGCAGGTTTGACAGACTATCTTCGTGTGAGTGATACGGCTGTAACCCGAGGAAGCCCTATTATCAAATGGTTCATTTTTAACAAAACTCACAAAACCAGCTCCATCATGACAACGAACGCAAGTGTTAAGATCATAATTCTGAATTGGCTGCGCTCCAGCAGCGGTGTTTCTGAAACTATTTGACCAAACCGACTCAGCATGACCTGAGTATTCCCACTGTACATAGCGGTTATGTCTCCATGGCTCATTATGGCATTGAGCACAAACTTCAGGATTCATCGTCTTCGGTTGTGTTCCGGCTCCGAAGTGAGATGGGTTCTTCGGACCATGGCAGTTCTCACAACCAATAGTTGCAAGCAAACTTAATCCTTTCTTGTCAGTCGTCAAAAGCGAGTCAAAAAGCCCAGCTCTTGGCGGCTTCCATTGGTTCCAGTCAAACCCAAGTTGCGCTGCGACATCGTCAAACCCACCATTGTTCGCCATAGTGTTATAACCTGTTGTGTGGCATCTCCAACAATTCGGTCCCCAATACGAGGCAACTTGCCCATTCATACCACGCTCAAACATCGTTGCATGTCGAGAAGAACTCCACTTTGAATAAACATCCGGGGTTGCGTTCTTATGACAAGTTGCACAGTTAAGAGTTTGACTACCTATGTCCTTCCAATCAACGCCGGTGTAATTTGCAGCAATAATTGTAATCGTGGTGTCGTCAGCGCCATTTACAACCAATTTAACTTGGTATGTTCCAGCGACATCGGGAGTAAATGAAACCAACTGAGCACTTGTGCTGCTCAAAGCCGCATTTGAGTTCGTTGGTTTACTCACAATTGACCATTCATAGCTTGTGGCAGGCTTAAAAGTAGTATCACCCGAAACATCATAACCCACAAGCCACACAACTGTACCAGTTCCAACAACTGATAAACTGGAAGATATACTATCAAGGTTCGCAATCCCCATTCCCTCTAATTCATGTGGGGACATCCCTTTAATTTTGATGTAAGCCTTTTGAGCTGAAAGGGGTAGAGCTAAGATAAGCAAAAAAATCATTAAAGTTGTCACTCTTAACTTCATTTTGCCATCCATATTTTATTTTTTGTACACAAAAAATAAAAAAGCAATTTCCATGCCAATTCCCAAAAACTTAAAATTTTTTTAATTTTTATGATCATATGTGCTAAAATGCTACAGCTTGTAAAAAGTTGGGCGTCGCTTTATTCGACAAATTTAGTGGTTAGCTATTTTCGCTTTTTCCCCTATTTTCTGGAGCATTTTATCTTTCCATTCTAAAAAGTCCCCCTGAATTATATGGCTTCTTGCCTCCCTGACAAGCCATAAATAGAAGGCGAGATTATGAATAGAAGCAAGTTGAAGGGCGAGAATTTCATCTGCATTGAAAAGATGACGGAGATATGCCCGTGTAAAACTTCTACAAGTATAGCAATCGCAATCCTTGTCAACAGGTGTAAAGTCTTCCTTATAAATTGCATTTTTTATGCTAAATTTACCCTCCCTGGTATATAATGTTGCATTTCTGCCATTTCTCGTCGGTATAACGCAATCAAACATGTCAATTCCACGGGAGATCGCCTCCAAAATATTTTCAGGAGTGCCCACCCCCATAAGATATCTTGGTTTATCAACTGGGAGAAGTGAAGCGGTAAATTCAGCTATTTGATACATCGTTTCAATTGGCTCACCAACTGCTAATCCTCCAATCGCATAGCCATCTAAATCAAGCTTTACAAGTTCCTCAACGCTTTTAGCCCTTATCTCTGGATAAATACTTCCTTGAACGATTCCAAAAATTGCCTGCGTATGACCATACAAAGGCTTCGTATTGTCAAATCTTTCGCGAGATCTTTTAGCCCACTCAATAGTTAATTGATTTGATTTAAAGGCATAATCATAATCACAAGGATAAGGTGTGCATTCATCAAGGCACATCATAATATCTGAACCAAGTATTCGCTGAATGTCAATAATACTTTCAGGTGTGAAAAAATGATATGAACCATCGATGTGTGATTGAAACTTTACACCCTCTTTTGAGATTTTTCTAAACTGAGCCAAACTAAAAATCTGAAACCCCCCACTGTCTGTTAGAATACCTCTTTCCCAACCTATAAACTTGTGCAATCCACCTGCTTTAAAAATCACATCCGTCCCAGGTCTTAAATAAAGATGATATGTGTTTCCAAGAATTATTTGCGCTCCTATTTCAACAAGTTCCCTCTGCTCAACTGCCTTGACGGTCCCCTGTGTTCCAACTGGCATAAAAACTGGGGTTTCAATAACACCATGGTCAGTATAAATAAGTCCAGCGCGAGCTGAAGTTTTAGAATCAAGCGCCACAAGTTCAAATTTAAACACAGGACATTTTAAATCTAATTTTTACACTTCCTCTTCAGCAGTTTGATGTAGTTCACTTGCTACCTCTTCCTCGTCAAGGTCGACAACCACATCTTTCATCAGATCATTTATCAACCAATTTGCTATCATATATCCAACCGCGAGGCCAATTCCAAGTGCGGTTAATCCAGCAAGAACGATTTTAACTTCCTTTTTCATTTCACTCTCCGTAATTTTGTTTTAAAAATTTCTTTCAGTTGTTATAATTTCGCAAATTTTCCCATCAACTATTTTTATAATCCTATTTGCCATCTCGGCAAGTTTTTCATTATGCGTCGCAATTATAAAAGTTTGCTTGTATTTTCTATTTAACTCAAACATTAAATTATGGAGTATTTCCGCATTTTCACTATCAAGATTTCCCGACGGCTCATCAGCAAGAATTAATTCAGGTGAATTCATCAAAGCTCTCGCAACCGCCACTCTTTGTTGTTCTCCACCCGAAAGCTCCGACGGTTTGTGATGTGCCCTATCCGCAAGTCCAACCTCCTTAAGAAGTTCGTACGCCTTATCCTTAACTTCATCAAAGCTTTTTCCCGCTATCATCGCGGGCATCGCAACATTTTCAATAGCCGTGAATTCAGGTAAAAGATGATGAAATTGAAACACAAAGCCAATTTTTTTATTTCTGAACTTGGCAAGTTCGACATCCGACATTTTAAACACATCAATCCCATCAATATAAACTTTTCCCTCGCTCGGTCTATCAAGGGCGCCGATAATGTGAAGAAGTGTACTCTTACCAGCGCCGGACGCCCCAACTATCGCTATCATCTCACCTCTTCTAACTTCAAAGCTTATTCCTTTTAAAACATGTAGTTTAACACTTTTCCCAAGCCAAAAAATTTTGTGTATATTCTCTGCCCTTAAAATTATCTCGCTCAAATCCCGTCCTTCTAAATTATTATTTCGCAGCAAAAATTTCGCTTAAATCGCACTTCATTATGTTTTCAACAATCCTTTGAGCAAATTCACTTGTTTTTACTTCAGTGGCTCCTTCCATCTGTCGCGCAAAGTCATATGTCACATACTTTTGCTTTATCGTCTCTTGCATCCCATACTCAATCAATTTAGCTGCCTCCTTCCAACCGATATATTCAAACATCATAACACCCGAAAGAATAACCGAACCTGGGTTAACCTTATCAAGCCCAGCATATTTCGGAGCAGTACCATGGGTTGCTTCAAAAACAGCATAGAAATCACTGATATTTCCACCCGGTGCAATCCCAAGCCCTCCAACAAGTGCAGCTGCAGCATCGGATAGATAATCGCCATTAAGATTTGGCGTCGCTATAACATCATATTCAGCGGGTCTTGTGATTAACTGCTGGAACATATTATCGGCTATTCTATCTTTGATGACAATTTTGCTATCCGGTTGCTTACCACCATAATCTTTGTTGAGCTCCTCCTCGGTTATGACATATTCTCTAAACTCTTCAAGCGCAACCTGATATCCCCATTCGCGAAAAGCTCCTTCTGTAAACTTCATTATATTCCCCTTATGAACAAGCGTGACGCTTTTGCGACCATTTTCAATTGCATATTTAATCGCCTTGCGAACAAGTCGCTTCGAGCCAAATTCCGACATCGGCTTAACACCAATTCCAGAATCTCTTCTAACCTTAATCCCATATTCTTTCTCAAGTATATCGATCATCTTCAACGCCTCCGGTGAACCCATCTTCCATTCAATTCCCGCATAAACATCTTCAGTATTTTCTCTGAAAATAACAACATCAACATCTTGCGGTCTTTTCATCGGGCTTGGAACACCTTCGTAATACTTAACGGGCCTAACGCATGCGTAAAGATCGAGAACTTGTCTCAATGTGACATTTAAGCTCCTTATCCCACCGCCAACCGGGGTTGTAAGTGGTCCTTTTATGGCAATTATATGTTCTTTAATTGCTTCAAGCGTATCGTCTGGAAGCCATACTTCACGACCATAAACCTTGTTGGCTTTTTCACCGGCGTAAATTTCAAACCATACAACTTTTCTCTTTCCATCATACGCCTTTTCAACAGCGGCATCGAATACCATTCTTGCTGCCCTCCATATGTCAGGTCCCGTTCCATCACCCTCAATGAATGGAATTATTGGATTGTCAGGAACATTTAGTTTGCCGTCTTTGACCGTTATTTTTTCACCTTCTGAAGGTGGAACTAATTTTTCATACGCCATATTTCATTACCTCCCGCTAAATTATTTGTGTTTTAGGTTCGTTTATTTTTTGCCTTATTAAATTTGCATATTTTTTAAGTTCCTCATCCGTGTATTTCTTAACGACAGGTTTAAACTTCAACCCATCGTTTGAATATCGAGGGATCACATGAAAATGCACATGAAAAATCCTTTGACCCGCGACAAATCCATTGTTTGAAAGAATGTTAAAACCTCCCGGCTTCGGCTCGATCGAACTCATAATTGCCCCAGCAACAATTTTTACCGCGCTCAAAAGATATGAATAAAGTTCCTCCGGCAAAGACAAAAAGTCATCGTAATGTTTCTTCGGGATCACAAGCGCATGCCCAAAGTTGACAGGATTAATATCAAGAATTGAAATGATATGCTCGTTCTCATAAAGAATCTCTGCTTTCTCCGAACCTTCAATAATTTTACAAAATACACAATTTTCTTGAAGCTTCGTTCCCATGAGTCTTTGCGAAAGTAATATGATAAAATTTTTTATCACGATTTAAATTTAATCAAACAGCGAATAAATAACAATTTTGTTTTTGGGACCTACTTAAGTTAAATTTTACAAAAACTTCGCTTGATGAAGCAGCCAAGGGTTAGCGTAATCATACTCAACTGGAACACAAAACACTTCCTTGAAAAATTCCTACCTTCCGTCGTTCAAACAAATTATCAAAATTTAGAGATCATCGTTGCGGACAACGGCTCAACCGATGGAAGTGCTGATTTCGTAAGAGAAAATTTTAAATCTGTAAAACTTATCACCTTCGATAAAAACTATGGCTTCTGCGGAGGTTACAATAGAGCGATCGAATTCGCCAGCGGTGATTATATCGTTTTACTTAATTCAGATGTTGAAGTTACCCCTGAATGGCTTAATCCAATTATAAATTTTATGGAAGAAAACAAAGATGTCTTTGCTTGTCAGCCAAAGATTTTATCTTATTTTGAGAGGAACAAATTTGAATATGCCGGTGCATGCGGTGGCTTCATTGATAAATTTGGATACCCATTTTGCCGTGGCAGAATTTTTTTCCACACAGAGGAAGATATGGGGCAATATGATGAAATAAAACAAGTCTTTTGGGCAACAGGAGCATGTATGGTAATTCGAAGAAATCTACTCCATGAAATTGGCTTCCTCGATGAAGATTTTTTCGCACATATGGAAGAAATAGACCTATGCTGGAGAGCAAACCTTCATGGATATAAAATATTTTGTATCCCGCAAAGCAAGGTTTATCATGTCGGCGGTGGAACTCTCCCAAAAGCAAATCCAAGAAAAACATTTTTAAACCACAGAAACAGCCTGATAATGCTTGAAAAAAACTTAACATTTCCAGATGCGCTTTTAATAATTCCGATAAGATTGTTCCTTGACATCATCTCAGCAATTGTTTATCTTCTCAAAGGAAGCGTTGGGGATTTTTTCGCAGTGCTTAAAGCTCATTTTATTTTCTTGATCGCTCAACCGAAGTGGATAATAAAGAGAATTAGAAACCGAAAAAAGATTAAGAAGAAAAAAATAAACAACAATCTGATTTTTAAAAAAAGCATAGTAATTGAATATTTCATTCTTGGCAAAAAGAAATTCTCTGAATTGAAATTTTAAAAATAGATTCCCCCAAGAATCGTTCTCTTATTTGCACCTGTTACCGAAGTTATGTTCACTGGATTCCCAGCCACTGCCTCATTTGCAAAAACGGCAAAGCAAATCGCCTCCTTCGCCTCAGAAGAAATCCCAAACTCGTCGGTCAATCTGACTGGAACTTGGAAATATTTCTCAAGTGATTTAATCATAAATTTGTTCTTTGCCCCACCACCGCTCACAATTATTTCATCTATTTGCGTATATGGTTTGATGAATGTTTTATAATTTTCAAATATCGCATAAACTGTAAATTCAGTCGCTGTTGCTACTATGTCCTCTGCGGGGAGTGATAATTCTTTACCCCATTTTAGGATTTGATTTACAAATGCGGAGCCAAATTCTTCTCTACCCGTTGATTTCGGCGGTTTTTTCGTAATAAAAGGATGCTCCATCATCTTTCCAAGCAAATCTTCCGAAACTTTCCCGCTTTGCGCGATCTTTCCATCCTCGTCATAATCTTGATTAAAAAATATCTTAACAAGCGCATCGATAACCATATTTCCCGGTCCTGTATCAAAAGCAATCACATCCTCAACATCACAACCTTTTTTCAAAACTGTAAAGTTTGCAATTCCACCAATGTTAAGCACCAACCTATTTAAACTATCCGATGTGAAAATAATATAATCAAAGTAAGGAACAAGCGGGGCTCCTTCCCCACACAAAGCCATATCACCAACCCTGAAATTGCCAACCGTTGGAATACCCGTCAATTTTGCGATAACCCCAGGATCACCGATTTGAAGCGTCCCTTTAACTTTATAGCCAGATATTTCAACCTCACCAGGCAAATGCTGAATTGTTTGACCATGCGAACCGATTAAATCAACATCCGAAACACTAATGCCAAGCTCATCAAGCGTTTTAAAAATTGAGTCGGCATAAATTTGGGCAAGCAGAAAGTTTAATCTACAAATTTCATCAACCTTGCTCGTTTCAGGTTGTGAATTCTTTAAAATTAATTTTTTTAGTCCCTCATCAAATGGAAATGTTTTCCACCCAATAGTTTTAACTTTTGTCTGTCTACCAGCGTTTAAAACTTCAACAACTGCAACATCAACCCCATCTGCAGATGTCCCCGACATTAAACCGACAACTATTTTAGGATTTTTTTCTCTTAACTTTATCAACTTTTCGATCACACTTATATGATTAAATTTGTTTAATATTCAACGAACTCAACTTTAACTTTATTAGGTATCAAACCTTTCTCAAAACCTAAATCAAGAAACAGTTGCACAGCCTTCCTGCCATCCTCACCATAATCAAGGGTCAACTCATTTACATACATGCCGACGAATTTATCAGCGAGATTATCGTCCATTCCTCTGGCAAATTGTAAAGCATATTTAAGGGCTTCATATCTATTTTCAAGTGCATACTTTACACTCTCATACAAATATCTCGAAACTTTTTTCATCAATTGAATTCCAAGCTCTTTCTTTATTGCGTTCCCGCCTAAAGGAAGTGGCAATCCTGTTTGATCATACCACCATTCCCCAAAGTCAATTAGCTTAACAAGTCCAGAGTTCGAATAAGTCAATTGTCCCTCATGAATTAAAAGTCCAGCGTCGATCTCATCATTTAAAACTGCATCGATAATTTTATCAAACTGAATTACTTTATACTTTACATTAGGCTCAAAAATTTTCAGAATCAAAAAAGCGCTCGTCAAAGTCCCTGGAACCCCAATCGTAAGATCTTTCAAGTCGGACGGAGAAAATTTTTTCTTAGCCACCAGAATTGGACCATATCCAATTCCCATACTTGCACCACATGGCATCAGCATATATTTGTCCGACACATAAGCATATGCATGAAAAGAAATTGCAGTGACATCATAAACACCCTCAAAGGCTTTTCTATTTAAGGTTTCTATATCGCTTAAAATGTTGACAAATTTTAGATCGCCTGTGTCTATTTTATTATTTACAAGAGCGTAAAACATAAAAGCATCGTCTGAATCAGGGCTGTGCGCAACGGTTATTTCCTTCATTCGGTAAAATCTTTACTTTTAAATTAACTCATACTTTTGCAGATGGGCAGAGCTTGTTAATTTTACATATTGAACATTTAGGCTTCCTTGCCTCGCAAACATATCTACCATGCTCCCCAATTAGATGTGAAAAAAGCGTCCATTTACCCTTTGGAACGATCTCCATCAACTCAAACTCAATCTTATCTGGATTACTACTTTTAACAAGCCCAAGCCTAGCAGTTACCCTTTTAAGATGCGTATCAACGATAATTCCATCTTTCCCAAACGCATTTGCAAGGACTGCGTTTGCTGTTTTCCTGCCCACGCCTGGGAGCTCGACAAGTTCCTCAAGTGTATCTGGAACTTGCCCATTATATTTTTCAACTAAAACTTGACAACAGTTTTTAATGGCTTTTGCTTTGTTTTTGTAAAATCCAGTTGGTCTTATCTCCTGCTCAAGCACTTTCAAATCAGCGTTCGCATAATCTTGGGCAGTTTGATATTTTTTAAAGAGATACTCTGTTACCTTATTAACCCTCTCATCGGTGCACTGCGCTGCAAGTATTGTCGCAACAAGAAGCTCAAGCGGATTTGAGAAGTTTAGATGGGTTTTCGCATTAGGATAAAGCTTCTTTAACACATTTATAATTTTGCTAACCCTTTTCTTCTTTTCCTGCAGTGTTTCTTTGGCGAATGGAGATTTTTTTGACATATCTCAGCCTCTAATTGTTTTTAATGTTCATCCTTTAATGCCTCAATCTTTGCATTTTTCATCAACTTAGGATTGAACCTTTCATCATTAATCAGCAACGATTCGACAACCTTGCCTTTAACCAAATGCTCATCTATAATTTTCTCTATATCTTTTTCGCTCACATTACCATACCATATTGCCTCTGGATAGATCACAATGCTTATACCATATTCGCACGCATCAAGGCAACCTGCTGAATTAACTCGAACGATTTTATTTAATCCAAGTTCGGCAATTCTCTTTTTAAATTTATCTCTCAACTCTTCCGAGCCTTTCTGACCGCAAGAACCTTTTGGATGCTCAGGTGGTCGAGTATTTGTGCAGATGAAAATATGTTTTTTAAATCTCACTTTGATTTAAGTTTTATTTTTAATCCTTCTTCAAATCAATTAACAAAACCACATCACCCGATGCAGTGCCTTTACTTGCCAGTGTTTCATCGTTACTATATTCAAATCCACGAGTTAAATTAAAAAGCACAAAGTCATCTACATTCCTTTCACCGTGATAAATCTCATCAACAAACTTTTTGACGATCTCTTTGATCATAACTTCATCATCAACCTCATACCTGTAAATTTCGCCTGAGAAGCCTTTTCCAACTGCAAGAGTTATCCTTGCCATTTCACCAATAAGATGTTGTGATTTTAACATCTCCATAAACTTTGACTGCACATGCAAGCCTTTCGTTTTCGGATAAGCCTTTCCTCTCCGCTAGTCTCATTTCCTCAAAATCTGGGCTTGACAAATTCTCCATTCCATTGAGCACTAAAACACGACAATGTCCACAAGTTCTATCACCATTACAAGATTCGGCAATTGGGATTGAATTTTCTCTTGCCACATCAAAAATTGTTTTACCTTCTTCACACTCTACTTCAATTCCAAGCCCATAAAAATTTATTAAGGGCATAAACTTTGCTGATTTTTTAACCAATTTACTCAAAAAGAAAAAATAATCAAAGACTTTTCTTCACTGCGGTGATCGCAACATAACCCATCCACTTATCCCCACCTTGTTCAAGAAAAACACTCACCTCATGCTTGAACCTCTTAACCTCTTTAAACTCATTCTTCGAGAAGCGTCTCTCTTTCAATGAACTCTCGATGATCTTTTTAAACTCTGAATAATAACGCACGAGCTCATTGCTTATATCCTGAACGAAAGTTGGTTCTAATCCACAACTTTTGAAAATTTTTAACTTTTCCTCAAGTGTCTCAATTGCTCCACCTTCCACATGCCATGCCTCACGCACATAAGTTGGCACAGGGGATTTCTTCCAATAAAAGTCAGCCACACCAATAAACGAACCATCTTTCAAAACTCTGTAAAATTCCTTCAATATCTGAGTTTTCTTATACTGCGACAAAATCCCCTCTGATATTATCAAATCAAATGTTTTATCTTCAAAATCAAGAGTAATTGGACTCATAACTTTAACTTTTACCTTTTCTTCAAGCCCCGCCATTGCAACCTCGCTTTTCGCAGAAATAACTATGTGCGGAAGCTCATGCACCCCGTAAACACTGCATTTAAAATTTTTCGCAATGTAAGTGAGACTGTCTCGCAAATTTACACTTGCAACCAGAACATTCATTCCCTCTTTGATTTCAAGCTTTGAACAAATGAATTTTGTTGAGCTTGTCCCCCCAAGCGTCGGTATCTTGATTTGTTTTTCAGATTTCATTTTGAAGGTGAGCTTCAGGTTTTCATATAACTTTCAGATTTGCATATTTCAGAAGGAGTAATTTTCGACCATACTCTTTAAAATCAACCATCACACGAATACCATCACCACTCCCTGATATATCTACCACAACCCCAAGTCCAAAAACTTCATGCTTGACAAGTGAACCTACACCAATATTTTTTGGTTGAAACATAGGGCTTGAAATTTTAACTTCGCGAACTCTTTCCTTTTTATCCTCCCTTGAACTATAATAAGAAACAAGCTCAGGTGGAATTTCATCAAGAAACCTTGACCTTTTTTGAACAAAAACATTTCCAGCCCTCATTCTCTCCTTGGCATAGGAAAGGTAAAGTTTCCTCATCGCACGCGTCATTCCAACATAGAAAAGGCGTCGCTCTTCTTCAAGCTCTTTTAAATTATAAATAGAACTTGCAATTGGGAAAAGTCCCTCTTCAAGCCCCGTAATAAATACGACTGGAAATTCAAGCCCCTTTGCACTGTGCAATGTCATTAAAGTTATCGCATCTCTTTTATTCTCCCATGTATCAATCTCAGCTATTAAAGAAACTTGCTCAAGAAATTTTTCAAGTCCGCCATCCTCGGGGTTCTCATTGGAAAATTCAGTTATAGCTGATAAAAGTTCTTCTATATTTTCAATCCTTTGCTGTGCTTCTGGCGTGCCCTCCTGCTTATAAAACCTTATGAGCCCAAGGTCATCAACGAGCGCACGAGCAAGCTCCCCAGCGCTTATCTTATCCTTCAGATCAATATATTTTTGAATCAAAGTACAAAAATTAAAAATGTTTTTCCGCGCCTTTTCAGTCAATCCTGGAATCGTATGTGACCTGCACATAGCTTCAAACAGCGACAAACCCTTAACATTTGCAAATGCTTTCACACGCTCTATCGTAACATCACCTATGCCACGATTTGGGAAATTAACTATCCTAAGCAAGCTTTCATCATCTCTTGGATTAACTATAAGCCTAAAATAGGCGAGCAAATCTTTAATCTCTTTTCGCTTGTAGAAAGCAACGCTACCAACGATTGTATAAGGAAATCCTTGGCGACGGAGTTCGTCTTCAAATAATCTTGATTGCGCATTTGTTCTGTAAAGAATTACAAAATCGCGAAGGTTATATTTGTTCCTGCGAATTTCCTCTTTGATGAAATGAACGACTTTTTCTGCTTCATCTCTGTCATTTCTACATTCAAGCACAACGATTGGTTCGCCTTCGCTATTCTCAGTCCATAGGTTTTTAAATATCTGTTCGGTGTTGTTTTTTATAACCGAATCAGCGGCACGAAGAATTTTTTTTGTTGAGCGATAATTTTGTTCAAGTTTAAAAATCTTACAATCGGGGAAATCATTTTTAAAATCAAGCATATTTCTTATCTCAGCCCCACGCCATGAATATATGCTTTGCGCATCATCCCCAATCACACAAAGGTTTCTATGCTTTGCCGAAAGCATTCGCAACAAAATATATTGAACACGATTCGTATCTTGATATTCATCAACGAGTATATACTTAAACTTCGTTTGATATTTCTCAAGTACATCTGGATACCTCTCGAAAAGCTCAACTGATTTGATAAGAAGGTCATCAAAATCCATTGCGTTCCTCTGGAAAAGGGCGGATTGATAAGCCTTATAAATCTGTGCAATTTTAACATCAAACGAATTTTCAGCAAGTGCGGAGAATACCTCCGGGCTGACAAAAGCATTTTTTATATTGCTTATTTTCGCCTGAGCAAGAGATGGATTTATCGTATCCTCAGGAAAGTTGAGTTCTTTAATTATACTTTTTATCAAACTTAAACTATCATCTTGATCATAAATCGTAAAACTCCTCGTATAGCCAAGCCTTTCAGCTTCCTGTCTTAAAATCTTCGCAAATACAGAATGAAAAGTTCCCATCACAACATTCTTAGCGATATCCCCAACAAGTTGAACGGCGCGTTCCTTCATTTCGTTAGCTGCCTTATTCGTAAAGGTGAGAGCAAGTATCTCCCATGGTCTAACGCCAAGCGATAAAAGATATGCAATTTTATAGGTTAAAACTCTCGTTTTCCCGCTTCCAGGTCCAGCAAGTATCAAGATAGGTCCATCTATACATTTTACAGCTTCCCTTTGCGCCTTGTTAAGATCTTTCAAAAAATCCCTCATTTTAAAAATTTTCATTACTTCAAAAATTCTCTCACTTCTTTTGCAATACCTTCAGGATCAAGCCCATATTTCTCATAAAGCTCTTTCGGACTGCCCGATTCGCCAAATTTCTTTATTCCAATCCTTTTGACTTTAACTGGATAATTCTCCGCCAAAACCTCCATCACAGCTGAACCAAGCCCACCAACAATATTGTGATCTTCAACGGTGACTATTTTCCCAGTTTCAACTGCACACTTTATTATAAGCTCTTCATCTATTGGTTTAATTGTGTGTATATTCACAACGCGTGCGCTTATCCCATCCTTTTCAAGTTTTTCCCCAGCAAGCAAAGAGTTAAACACAACTCCACCAGTTGCAAAAATGGTCACATCTTTCCCATCTTTTAAAATTACTCCCTTCCCAAATTGAAATTTGTAATCAGGTGGATTGACATCTTCAAGTGGTTGCCTTGTTAATCGTAAAAACACAGGTCCTTGATGCAGAGCGATATATTCAACAGCTTGCTTTGTTTCAATATCATCACACGGCTGAATGACCGAAAAATTCGGTAACGCTCTCATAAGTGCGATATCCTCAAGTCCCATTTGACTGTAACCATCTTCCCCAATTCCAATCCCAGCGTGAGTACCAACAAGTTTGACATTTGCATTCGTATAAGCAACCGACATTCTTATCGTTTCATATCTGCCTATCAAAAAACATGCGAAACTACATGCGAATGGAATTTTACCAGCTAAGGCAAGCCCAGCAGCCGTCCCTATCATATTTTGTTCCGCAATTCCCATTTCGAAGAATCTATCTGGAAACTTCTTCGCAAACTTTATTGACATTGTTGATTTTGAAAGGTCAGCATCAAGGACAACTATATCACGAATTTTTTCTCCAAGTTCCTCAAGTGCTTCTCCGAATGAAACACGCGTTGCTTTAGCTGGCATTATTTTACCTCCGCCTTTTGTGATAAAAGTTCGTTAAGCTCTTCCTCGAGTTCCTTCAAAGCGAGTTTTGTCTCCTCGTCATTTGGCGCTTTACCATGCCACTCATGATTATCTTCCATAAATGAAACACCCTTACCTTTAACTGTGTGCGCAATTATGAAAGTTGGTTTTCCCTTTACGAGTTCAGCTTCATCAAGGGCAGATAAAATTTGTTCAAAATCATGTCCGTCGATTTCAATCACATTCCAATTAAAAGCCCTCAATTTATCCGCAAGTGGTTCAATGTTCATAACATCCTTAACATAACCATCAATTTGACCTTTGTTGTAATCGACAATCGCACAAAGATTATCAAGCTTAAATTTCGGTGCAGACATTATCGCCTCCCACACTTGACCTTCTTGCATCTCCCCATCGCCGAGCAAACAATAAACGCGATATTTTTTGCCATCAATTTTTCCTGCAAGAGCTATCCCTTGAGCAATTGATAAACCCTGCCCCAAAGAACCAGTTGACGCTTCAACATAAGGTAAATCAAGTCGCGATGGATGCCCCTGTAATCGCGAATTTATTTTTCTTAAAGTAAAAAGTTCTTCATAAGGTATAACCCCTCTATGTGCTAAAACCGCATAAAGAGCAGGAACGCCATGACCTTTGGATAATATGAATCGATCCCTGTCTGGTGAAAGTGCATTTTCAGGTGTCCTCTTTATTTTCTCCCAAAATAAAGCAACAAGGATTTCAACGCACGAAAGAGAACCACCAGGATGACCTGAACCAGCTTTGTTTAACATTTTTATTATGTCTATTCGTATTTTCGTCGCTATAACCTTTAGATCAATGAGTGAATTCTGCATTCATCATTCCCTATTATTTTGAATTCAAAATTCAGCACCGAAAAATATAAAAATTTTGGTTATAAAAAACAATTGCAATTTTATTAACACTTTAACCCCCAAATGCAACAATAAAAAATAAAAAATCTGCGGGCTGGGACACCCACAGATTTTTTTATCTTCTTGATTTATAAGTTGAGGTGGGCTGAGTTTGTCTTTGGTGTGAATCTGGTTTTGGAATCAAAGATTTTCTACTTAAAGTAAATCTCCCCATATCATCGATTGTCAATATCTGAACTTCAATTTCATCTCCAACTTTTAAAACATCAGAAACCTTCTCAATCCTCTTGTGATCGATCTCTGAGATATGGAGCAGTCCAATTTTACCAGGCAAAATTTCAACGAAAGCACCGAAATCAACAATTTTGCGCACAATTCCCTTATAAATTTTTCCAACTTCGGGAACCTCAGCAAGTTGTTCAACCATCTGCTTTGCTTTTTCACATGCTTCTTTACTCGGACCACTTATCCAAACCAAACCATCATTCTCAATAAAGACTTCAGCGCCGAATTCTTGTTTCATCATTTTAACATTCTTCCCAGCTGGACCGATAACCCAACCAATCATTTCAACTGGAATCCTTGTAGTCATAAGCCTGGGCGCATAGGGAGAAATCTCAGGGCGCGGTTTTGGGATTGTCTTCTCAAGTATATCAAGAATTTTCATCCTTGCCTCTCGTGCCTGCTCAAGCGCTCGTTCGAAAATTTCATAGCTTATACCACTTATCTTTATATCCATTTGAAATGCTGTTATCCCATCACGAGTTCCAGCAACTTTGAAATCCATATCCCCAAGCTTATCCTCATTGCCGAGTATATCCGTTAAAATTGCAACCTCATCGCCCTCCTTAACTAAACCCATTGCAATTCCAGCAACATGCTTTTTAAGCGGGATCCCACCATCCATCAAGGCAAGTGTTCCAGAACAAACGGTCGCCATTGAAGATGAACCGTTCGACTCAAGTATATCAGAAACAACCCTTATGGTGTAAGGGAATTCTTCCTCAGACGGTATCAAATTCTTTAAAGCCCTTTCAGCAAGATTCCCATGGCCAATTTCCCTTCTACTTGGACCGCGAAACGGAGCTACCTCACCCACTGAAAACGGTGGGAAGTTATAATGAAGCATAAATCTTTTTGTATACTCAGGCAATAATGTATCGATTAACTGTTCATCCATTTTTGTCCCAAGCGTAACGGTCGCAAGCGATTGTGTTTCACCCCTTGTGAATAATGCTGAACCATGAGTCCTCGGCAGAACTCCAACTTCTGCAGTTATTGGCCTTATGTCATTTAAACCTCGCCCGTCGATTCGCCTACCTTCACGCAAAACCATATACCTCATATCAACTCGCTCAATTTCCTCAATAACTTGCTTTACCCAGAACTCGAAACTTGGATAAAGCGCTATCAATGGTATAGTATTCCCAGACTCATCCTGAACCATCTCGGATGAATATCTCTGCTTTAAAGATTCTATCGTCTCCTTTACAATTGTTTCCATCCTTTCCGCCCGTTCAAGCTTCTTTAAAGGTGTTCTGTTAAGTTCTTTTATCTTCGCCTCAGCTATCTCTTTAACATCGTTTATGATTCTCTCTGGTATTTCCTCCTTTACTACTTCCCTCTTTGGCTTACCAACTTCCTTGGCAATCTCAATTTGAACCTCGCAAATCTTCTTTATGTATTCGTGCGCAAATTTTATCGCCTCAACCATATCTTTCTCTGATATCTCTTTCGCTTCACCTTCAACCATCACAATTGAATCAATTGTTCCAGCCACAACAAGATCAATATCGCTTTTCTCAAGCTGTGGGATTGTTGGATTTATAACAAACTGCCCGTCAATTCGTCCAACTCTAACCTCAGCAATTGGTCCATTCCATGGAATATCAGAGATCATCAAAGCAGCTGAACTTGCAATTCCTCCAATAATATCTGGATCATTTTCAAGGTCAAAAGAAAAAACCGTCACCGTCACTTGAGTTTCACTTCTGAATTCCTTTGGGAATAGGGGTCTTAAAGCCCTGTCAATCAATCTTGCCGATAAAATTTCTTTCTCCGTCGGTTTTCCCTCTCTCTTTTCAAATCCACCGGGAATTTTTCCTGCTGCAGATGTCTTTTCCCTATACTCAACCGAAAGGGGCATAAAATCAATATCTTTCTTTTGCTCCTCCGATGCAACTGCAGTAGCTAAAACCATAGTATCCGCGTATCTTACCATCACGGCGCCATCAGCTTGCTTCGCATATTTTCCTATCTCAAATGAGAGAATGCGTCCACCAATTTCAATTTCTTTCTTTAAATAACTCATAATCTCGCCACCATCCTTTGATTTCTTTTATTTTCTTAAATTAAGTTCCTCAAGAATTTGCTTATACCTTTCATAGTTTGTTCTTTCAAGATACCTTAACAAGCGTCTTCTCTTACCTATCATTTTAATCAAGCCCATCCTCGAATGCTTATCCTTCGGATGCTTTTCAAAATGTTCAGCAAGCTGATTGATCCTAGCTGTAAGAATCGCAATTTGAACTTCTGGGGAACCAGTGTCCTTTTCATGTTTACCATACTTCCTGACAAGTTCTCTTTTCTGTTCGCTTGTCAATGGCATATCTCCTTTTTATTTTTGTTTTTCAAAGTTAAATCAGAATATCACTGAAAACTCCTTTTCAATTAATTTAACTGCGTCCTTTTTGTCTCTCTCAATTTGCTCAACCAATTCCCTTGGAGTCGGGAATTTCATTTCATCCCTCAGCCTGTCTATAAACTCAACTTTTATATGTTTGAAATAAATCTCCTCATCAAAGTCAAATATATTTACCTCTGCAACTCTTTCGCTATCTAACTCAAAAGTCGGTCTGTAACCTATATTCATAAGCCCAAAATAATGTTTTCTATCTATCGTAACTCTTACAACATAAACTCCATTTTTCGGCATAAGCTTTCTTAACGATATCGGCTCAATGTTCGCTGTAGGGATGCCGAGTTCTTTGCCACGACCACTTCCTTTGACGACAACTCCATTTATAAAATAATACCGCCCAAGCAACTTAGATGCAAGTCTAACGTTCCCTTCGTTCAAAATTGACCTTATTTTCGAACTGCTAACTGGATTATTTTCAACAAGAAGCTGTGGAATTAACTCAACCTCAAACCCATACTTTTCCCCAAACCCTTTAAGCTTTTCAGGATTACCTTCCCTATTTTTACCAAAAGCGTGATTATATCCAACAATGACTTTCCTCAATCCTATCCTCCCAAGCATTATTTCTTTGCAGAACTCTTCAGCAGTTATATTTGAGAATTCAGGCGTAAAATTTACAACAAAAATAATGTCAAGATCATAATCACTCAAAAGCTCAATCCTTTCGTCAATCGTCGTTAAGATATAAAATTTTTCATTTGGATGTAAAACTTCTTGCGGATGCGGGTCAAATGTTACAAGAACCGTCCTCGCTCCCGTTTTAAGCTTTTCTTCTTTCATCCTTCTCAAAATTTCCTGATGGGCGATATGAACCCCATCAAATACACCGACTGTAACAATTGAATTGGGGTCCTTGACAATTTTATTTATGTTTCTCACCACCTCCATCCGTTCCTTGCGATGAAATTTTCTTAAGTTCCTCGATCGTTAAAGCATCTTCAAGTTTATACTCACCGATCCTCGTCCTGACGAGAGATTTTAAATAAGCTCCACACCCTAAACTTTCTCCAAAATCATAAACAAGACTTCTGACATAAGTTCCCTTTGAACATCTCACTCTAAAGCGAACTTCGGGAAGATTAACCTCCAAAATTTGAAAATCATAGATCTTAACTTTCCTCGGCTTCCTCTCCACAGTGATTCCCTTTCTCGCAAGACTATATAACGGTTTACCTTTATACTTCACTGCAGAATACATTGGTGGAACTTGTTCAATCTCCCCGATGAAACGCTTTACATTTTCTCTAATCACTTCCTCAGTTATACCATTAAGATTTCGTCTTTCAACTATTTCAGTCTCAGGATCATAACTAATCGTAACAGCGCCAAGCTCCATAACACCTTCATATTCTTTATCAAGTTCTGCTATCTTAGACAGCTCTTTTGTTTTCTTTCCAGTTGCAACTATCAATAAACCAGTTGCAAAAGGGTCAAGAGTTCCCCCGTGGCCTGCCTTTTTTACCTTAAACCATCTTTTGATTTTATCAACAACTCTATAAGATGTCCATCCAGACGGTTTATTCACAAGAATTATTTCACCCTCCCTTATCTTCTGAGCCAACCTCGTCACTTCTATTATTCTTTTCCCTATTTTCAATTTGTTTTAAAAGAGCATTAATTCTATCCACATGCTCAAGCGTATCATCAAGATAAAATTCTATTTCAGGAACAAATCTTAATCTTAACCTCGACCCAAGCCGTTGTCTTATGTTTTTCTTAAAAGATTCAATCTTCCTTATCGTGTTTTGTTGGATCACCTTATCCCCGTAAATGCTTATATAAATTTTTGCATACCTTAAATCGGGACTCATCCTCACATTCGTAACCGTCCAGAATCCAACGCTTTCATGTTCAAGAATCTTGGAAATTATATCAGATATCTCCTCCTTGATAAGTGAAGCAACCCTCTCTGCTCTTATGCTGTTCATTCTCAAACCTCATTTTAAGTTCAGAAATCTACGACCCTTTCACCTCTTCAAGTTTTCTTTTGATCTCAAGTATATTATAAGCTTCTATTACATCGCCAACTTTTATATCGTTATAATTTTCAAGCGCAACACCGCACTCAAGCCCTGCTTCAACTTCCTTTACATCATCTTTAAATCTTTTAAGCGAAGCAATTTTACCATCATAAATCACAATTCCATTTCTTATAAGTCGGGCACGGGCGCTTCTTAAAATTTTACCTTCGGTTACAAAACAACCTGCAACCGTCCCAACTTTTGAAATCTTGAACACCTCTCTAACCTCTGCTGTGCCAAGAAATTCTTCTCGCCTTTCTGGCTCAAGCATTCCCTCAAGAGCTTTCTTAACATCCTCAATCACATTATAGATTATATTGTAAAGCCGTATTTCAACATTTTCGCTCTCTGCGAGCTTTTTAGCTCCAGATGTTGGTCTGACATTGAAACCAATTATAATCGCTCCAGACGCCTGAGCAAGCAAGACATCGGATTCGCTTATAGCTCCAACAGCCCTATGAATAATTCTAACTTTAACCTCTTCAGTTGAAAGTTTCATCAATGAGTCAGACAAAGCTTCTACAGATCCATTAACATCTGCTTTAATTATAATTGGCAACTCCTTAACTTTCCCTTCTTTAATCTGTTCAGATAACTTATTTAATGATACAGCTCTCAACTGTCTAAATGTCTGTTCCCGCTTCAACTGAGCTCTTCTATTTGCAATTTCTCTTGCTCTCTTCTCATCTTCAACCACTATAAATGAATCACCTGCTTCAGGCAATTGATCAAACCCTATAACTTGGACAGGTGTTGATGGTTTAGCTATCTCAACTCTATTCCCTCTTTCGTCAAACATAGCTCTTACCCTTCCAAATGTAGTTCCAGCAACAAAGGGGTCACCGATTTTCAAAGTTCCAGTTTGAACAAGAACAGTTCCAACGGGACCACGTCCTTTATCAAGTTTTGATTCAATTACCACACCACGAGCTCTCTTTTTGGGATTCGCCTTAAGCTCCATTAATTCCGCCTCTAACAAAATCTTCTCAAGAAGCAAATCTACATTCTTCCCGTATTTCGCGGAGATTTCAACACACTGGTACTTACCACCCCAATCTTCAACCAAAATTCCTCTTTCGGCAAGTTGCTGTTTTATTTTATCTGGGTTTGCTCCTGGTTTATCAATCTTATTTATCGCAACAATTATAGGAACATTCGCAGCAAGGGCGTGGTTTATCGCTTCAACGGTCTGGGGCATTACAGCGTCATCTGCTGCGACAACGAGAACAACGATATCTGTAACCTGCGCACCTCGAGCCCGCATAGCAGTAAATGCTTCATGTCCTGGAGTATCGATAAATGTAATTTGTTTACCATTTGGAAGTGTTACCTGATACGCACCTATATGCTGTGTTATACCACCAGCTTCACCAGCTACTATATTGCTTTGCCTTATGTAATCAAGAAGAGTTGTTTTACCATGATCGACATGTCCCATGATAGTCACAACTGGCGGTCTCGGCTCAAGATCTTCGGGGTGATCTGGCTCCTCTTCAATTATATCTTCGAGATATTCCTCAGCCCTTTCAACTTCAAAACCGTAATCACTTGCAATTAGAGTTATCGTATCAAAATCAAGTCGCTGATTTATTGAAACAACAAGACCTAGATTAAGACACTTCTTAATTATCTCACTTGCTGAAACCCCGATGATATTTGCAAGTTCATTAACTGTGATAAATTCGGCAACTTTTATCTTCCTCTTTTCCCTTTCGATTTGCTCTACCTTTTTCTCTTCCTTCTCCTGTCTTTCCTTCTTCTTTCTCTTTTTAATTATCTCCCTTATATCTGGACCAGAATCCTCCATCTCAGCAAGCGTTTGATCAATATTACGTAAAATCTCAGCCTCATCAATTTCAATTCTACTTTTTTTCCTCTTTAACGGCTTCTTTATTTCAAAATCGTCTATTTCAACGATTTTCCTTTTCTTTTCTTCTTTTTCCTTTATTTGTTTTCTCTTTCGTGTCTCTTCTTTTATCGCCTCTACCTCAGGGGCATGGATAACATCGCTAACCGTTGTCTCTTCCTTGACTGGCTTTTCCTCTCTGAATTCCTTGCGCCTTTTACCCCTTCTTCTTTCCCTTCTTCTATCCCTTTCTCTTTCCGCTTCAAACCTCTTCCTTCTATCATCCTTCCTAAATTCCTTCCTCTCCTCTACCTTGACATAAACCATTCCTGTGGCTTTTTCAGAACCAACTGGTTCCGCCTGTTTTTCTTCGGGTTTAGCGGGTGCTTCTTTTAACTCAGCTGTTTCACCTTTGGCTTCAGCATGTTCTTCTATAACGGTTTCAGCCTGCTTTTGTGCAAGTTCTTCAACTTGCTCAACCTTATCCTTCGTTTCATCCTTTGCCTCTTTAATTTCACTTACAGCAATCTCCGCTGATTTTTCCTCCGCTGTTACAGGCTCCGAACCTTGTACTGCCACTTCCTCGGCAGGCTGGACAAATTCGGGCTTTGGCTCCTCCGCTTCGATCTTAACAACTTGTGTTGGTTCAACCTCTTTCTGTTCAGCGGGTAACTTTGTCTCAATTTCCTCAACAACGGTACGCGGTTCAACTTTCGCAGGTTTAACTTCTCTTGCTTCTTTCTCTCTTTTTCTCTTTTGACGCTCTGCTTGCTCTCGCTCGTGTTTGTAGTGTTTATTTATTATCTCAAGCATTTTATCATCAACGGGCGACATATAGCCCTTCACATCAAAACCTTGCTTTTGTAGGAAACTAACAAGTTCATCAGACGATATATTAAGCTCTTTCGCTATTTGATATATTCTCTTAGGCATGTCTTTTACGTTTATTTAAAAGTTATCTTGAAGCTTTTCTTATTATGTTTCTTAACCTTTTGATCTTTTTATCATCAACACCCGGCACCCCGGAAAGAATTGATTTTATGTTCTCATCCGAAAGCGCAAGGTAATCTCTATTTGTTTCGATTCCAGCGTCCTTAAGTCGCTGATAAATTTCCTCTCCAATTTGATCTTTCAAATCAAATAAACGAATAATTTTCTGAACATCCTTCTTCTCTCCTTCAGTTGAAAGTATTTCAATATCGTACTTTGTTAGTTCAGAAGCAAGCCGAACATTTATACCATCATCACCTATAGCAGATGCAACTTCCTCTGGGGGAACATAAGCTATCGCTTTTCTTTCCTTACTGTCAATTTCAATCCACTTTGGCTTTGCCGGCTGTAAAGCCCTTGCAACGAAAAGTGCTGGGTCATCAGTGTAAGCAATTACATCTATATTCTCATTGTTAAGTTCCTTTACTATTGAATGAATTCTCACCCCTTTCATCCCAACGCATGCACCAACTGGATCAACCCTTTCATCGGTCGATGCTACCGCAATCTTTGACTTTTTACCTGCCTCTCGCGCAACCCCCTTTATGACAACCACACCGTCATAAACTTCGGGTATTTCAAGTTCAAATAACTTGACAAGAAATTGCGGATCAGCTCTTGAAACTATGATTCTCGGGCCTCCACCCCTTCGCTCATCTTTCGGGCTCGGTGGTTTAACTTCCTTTACCAAAACTCTCAAACTTTCATTTTTTCTATATCTTTCATTTGGTATCATTTCGCTACGTGGTAAAATCATTTCATTTTTATTATGCATCAAGAGAACCAACTCCGGCTTATTATCCTTGCCCATGTAAACTTGATAAACTTCACCTATCAAAATTTCTCCTATATATGATTCATACTCCTTCATAATCGAATCCCTTTCATATTCGCTCAACCTTTGTATAAACAACTGCTTCGCTTGCGATACCAAGCGCAATCCAAAATCTTTCAATTCAACCTTCTCAACATACTTTTCCCCAAGTTCAAGTGTAGGGTCAACCTCACGTGCTTTCTCAAGCGCAATTTCCCTTGTTGGGTCCTTCACCACTTCAACTATATCCTTCAAAAGGTAAATCTCAATATCACCTCGCTCCAAATTCACAATTATATCAAACTCGGAATCCTCACCGTATTTCTTTCTGACAAGAGTCTTGAACACATCCTCAAGGATAAATGCAATTTTGTCCTTCTCAATTTTCTTCTCCTTTGCAAGCTGTGTAAATGCTTCAACTATTTCACGATTCATAATTTTAATCTTCTAATTTAATTTTACCAGACAATTTCAGTTTTGGCTTCAAGAATTTGTTCATATTTTAAAATAAGAAAATCATCATCAACTTTTAACTCAATTGCTTCCTCCCCGGCTGAAATAAGCTTGCCAAAAACCTCTCGCACTTGATTCGATGGAGCATCAACATACTTTACACGAAGAAATCTTCCAACATTTGTGAAATATTGCCTTTTAACTTTAAATGGATTTCCAACCCCGGGAGATGAAACCTCGAGTCTATAACTCCCAGGTATAGGGTCATAAAAATCAAGAGCATCGGAAATTTGCTTGCTTATCTCCTCACACTTTTTCACCGTTATTCCATCATCCGTGTCAACTAAAACCTCAACAATCAACCTCTTCCCTACTCCCTTTAAGTTAATATCGACCAAGTAGGCACCTGAATTTTCCACAATTGGCAATATTATTTCTCTAAGCCTGCTTTTAACTTCTTCAATATCCATCATAAATCAAAAAAAATAGTGGGTCTTAAGCCCACTATGGAGGTTAAGTTTTTTTAAAATATAAAAAAAACCGCCACAATTTCCAAATTAATACCTAATTTGCGCTAAATTACCCGAACTTAAAATTGCTTTATTTAAACCGAAAACTTAAAATTGAAACATATAAATTTCAAATCTCGTCTGTAAAAACAAAAATAAAATTTGAGGTAAGAATGAAAAAGTTAGCAATTTTAACGCTTCTTACATCAATATTTATCACGTCTTGGGTTTTCCCTTCTCAGCAAGATAACTATTGGCAACAGCATGTCCATTATAAGATTAAAGCCAAACTCGACCCAGATAATAACATAATTACAGGCTCAGAAACCCTAATCTATACAAATAACTCACCAGACGAGCTCGATAAGGTTTATTTTAGGCTATACTGGAACCTTTTTAAACAAAATAGTCACGGCTGGAAATACGCAGAAAAAAGAAAGATGTACACTAGACTCAAAAAAGACTATAAAGGTGTCCAATTGAAAAAGTTTTCAATTATTTCACAAGGAAACGAGATACCCCTTGACTACAAAATCGACGATACAATCCTTGAAGCAAAGCTACCCCAGGTTTTAAAATCAGGGGAAAGCATAACCTTTAAAATTGAATGGGAAGCAGAAGTGCCCCCAGGACCAGGGATGAGAACGGGCGTCAGCAACCGATGCTTTGACATCGCACAGTGGTACCCACAAATCTCGGTTTATGATAAATATGGCTGGCACAAAGACCAATATATAGGCACTGGAGAATTCCACAATGACTTTGGAGATTTTGAAGTTGAACTCGAAATCCCCAGAAGTTTTATAGTTGCATACAGTGGCGAACTTTTAAACCCTGCTGAGGTCTTACCAGATTCAGTCATTCAAAAACTTGAAGAGGCAAAAAATAATCCAGAAAAAATCTATCGCATTGCTGATTTCTCTGAGAGAAAAATAACTGATGAGGACAAAACTACTTATATAACTTGGAAATTCATCGCCAAAAATGTTCGTGATTTTGCTTTTAGCGCATACGAAAAATATATTTGGGATGCTGTGTTTTGGAAAAATGAGGAACATCCCTACGGTGGTGTTATGATCCACGCCTTATACTTTAAAGGTAACCAAGCGCATTGGAAAGATGAAGCCGTTAAATTTGGTTTGCACGCAATTAAATTCTTCAGCGAAAACTTCGGTCTCTATGTTTACCCAAACGCATTCATCATGTCAAGCTATGCCGTTGGTGGTGGGATGGAATATCCTGGGATCGTTTTCATTGGCTATAACATAACAAATTCACCTTATAGAGGGTTATTTGGGGTCATAGTTCATGAGCTTGGGCATCAATGGTATCCAATGATGATAAGCAACAACGAAACTGAATTTGCATTTATGGACGAAGGATTTAATACATTCATAACTACGCTTGCATTTGAAGCATATTACGGGAGAAAAAATAATTTACTCGACACAACGAAATGGTTCATTCGCTCCGCTGGAGTTTCAACTGACGAAAGAGAGAACAATCAACGCCAATACCTTCTACTTGCTGTAACAGGTTATGAAGAACCCATAGCTACACATGCAGATCACTGGCTTGAAAACTATCCAGCTACTACCGCATTCTACCCGAAGACAGCAACCGTTATGTTTATGCTTCAATATGTGCTTGGCGATTCAACCTTTTCAAAATTGATGAAAGAATATTACAACCGATGGAAATTTAAACATCCTTATCCTGAAGATTTTTACAATCTCGCAATGGAAGTAAGTGGAAACAAAGATTTAAGATGGTTCTTCGACCAATGGTTTCATAGGACATACACTTGCGATTACGGAATAAAGTCAATGAAATCCAAACAAATCCAAAAAGATGGAAAAGAAGTTTACGAGACCACGATAAAAGTCATTAGAAAAGGCAGAGCAGTTATGCCAATTGATATCGCAATAAAAATGAAAAATGGAGAAATTACGACTGTAAATCTTCCCGTTGATATTTGGCTAAATGATGAATGGGAAAATGAAATCAAAATCGAATTACCTTCAAAGCCCGTTTCAGCCGAAATTAATCCTGATTTGAGAATAGCTGATGTAAATCGCTTGAACAATACATATCCATTTCCAAAGGTTAAAATCTCAATCGACAATACTATCCCTTTATCTCAAATCATCGCTCCACTTGACGCATATTGGTTGAGATTAAGACCCTCTATTTGGTATAATATTCCCGATGGTTTTAAAATTGGTTTAAAACTTAACGGATCTTATCTCGATGATGTCATCTCTAACAAACTTTGGATTCTCTACAGTGTGAGGACGAATAACCTTGACTTTTATTTAAACAATAATCGAAGAATTCCATTTGAAATAAGTAAAAATACATTTACAGAGTTCGAACTTTTCAAAATTGAAGGAAGATATGGTGGTGGCTTTGGACTCAGAAAGCGGTTTTCAAAAACCTTAACAATTCCACCCTTTCATAACTTGACACTTAAAGTTCAACTCTTCAAATCAATCAACAATAACTATGTAGATCCAATTTATAAATGGGATGATGGTAGGTTGACGAGATTAATTTTGGGATATACATACTTTAATTACAGTGAAATCTTGCAAACAAAATTTTCACTTTCATTTGAATCATCGACGATGTTAAGCAACTTTAACTATTCAAAAGTTTATTCAGAAATTGTTCAAAAACTTCAGCTTGGTTCTGGATACACGATTTCACTTAGATTATTTGGTGGATATGGCAATGGAAGCATACCAAATCAAACGAAATTCTTCATTGCAACTTCATCGCCGATAGAACAGTTATATGTGCCAATTTATAGAAGTAAAATTTTCCCAGCGGATTTTAGAAAGCATGTCGAGCCATTTGGAGGTGCTGGATTGCGTGGGTATCTGGATCAAAACATCTCTGATGATAGAGTTTATTCAGCAAACCTTGAAATAAACTTCTCCTCGCTCTTACCTTTTATGAGAACTTTGCCAATCATCGGAAATATTTTTAAAACGACAATCTTTTTCGATGCAGGTAAAATTTGGAGTCAAAATGAAAGAACAAGTTTCAAAAATATCAAGTATGACTTAGGTTTCGGCATAAAAACGGATTTGATTAAACAAATGTCATCTATAACGAATATCTTTTCAGAGATTGGCTTAAACACAATAAGAGTGGATTTCCCGATTTATGTGAGTCATCCTTTGAATGGAGAGAAAAGAGCAAAGTTTAGATGGGTTATCGGATTTGATATAGGATTTTAAAAAATGATTAAGTGCCCGCCCTTAAAAATAAGGGCGGGCAGTTTAATTAAGTTGTCACTGGCTTAGCTTTTATAACCTTGTTCAGCATATAACCAACAGTAATCAAACCCGCAATGAAGACAATTCCAAAAACAATAAGCACTGAAATCTGGGGTTGAACCTCGAATTGCTCTGGCTTGAAATAATCACTCAAATAAGCATCCCTTAAAATATCTCTCATTACAGCCATCCCAACAATTGTCAAGAAAAGCAAAACAATGCCAAATATCGAAAGCGGTCTCGGATTTTGAGCGTTGAAAGAAAGCAAAATAAGAATTAAACTAACAAGCGAAAGCAATACAGAGATACCAAAAACAGCGGTCGCCACTCCATTTCCACCCATAAAAATCATCATTAGATCTTTTTTAAGAGCAAGCAAAAACCATATTCCAGTTGCATATTGAACAACAGTACCAATTACAAACCAGAGCCCACCATACCTAACAGCCCATCTTCCGAAACTTTCATCGCTTTTTAATTTGACAAGACCATAAATTAACACAAGCAAACCTGCCACTGAAACCGAAGCCACAAGAAAATGTAAATATCTTGGGATTACCGTTGGATCGTCAAAATTAAAATTAGTCCCATGTGGATTAGCGAAATACTTTTGTGCCCATTTCTCTGGAGTTAACATTAAAACAAGAGTATTTGTGTAGATAAGTCCGATCAACGCAAATAAAACAGCGCTTCCAAGCACAATCCATGCCCTCACTCCTTGAAGTTTTTCGAAATTAAATTGATAAATGTAATACCCATAATATCCGATAAGCAAAAGCAAAATCACGCTCAACCATGGCCATGCGAGAATAATAGATGCAGTATAGAAGTACTGTCCATAAAGAACTTGAATGAATAATAGTGGTGCAACCCCAAGCGTTATAGTAAACGCTGTGGCAATGGGAAGCATTTTTGAAAAAGAACGAGCAAGATTGAGATGAAATTGACTGTTCTTTTTCCGCCCGATTAAATCAGTTATGCCAGTGATTATACCGCCACCAAGTGCAAAATTCATAGCAATGATATGCAGTATAAATGTGAGAACAAGCAAGAACTTCAAGAGCCAGTACGGCGCTGGCAACGGAATTGGATCAGGTTCTGGGATGATAATTTGTTGTGTCATTTTTAAACCCATTTATTTTGTTTTTTCCTCATTTAAACTGTAAAGCCACTTAGCGAGTGCTTTTCTTTCTTGTTCCGTCCCATAGAACGGAGGCATGAATCCTTTCAACATATCAAGATGCTGAAGTTGAAAATCAATATAGTTTTCGCTCCAACCACTTATAAGTTTCTTTATTCCATTATACCCATCAATGGTATGACAGCTTTGACATTGAACTCTAAAAATTTCCTCACCAGCTTTAAGCACATTTTCTTCATTTATTTCTTTAACCGAAACCCATTTGGCGAAGTTTAATGCTCCAATTTCATTTATTTTATCACCTTGCGTTTTCAAGATAGCGTTTGAATACATATAGTTGTAAATTATATATGGTTTTCTAACTGCTTCCCTTACCCATTCAGTTACAGCGGTAACCATAAACCCAATAACAAGTAGTCCCAAAGCAAATGCAAATGATGTTTGCTTTGGTGTCTTAATGGGTCCAAGCCACGCAAATAAAGCAATGATAAGCGAAAAAACAATGCTTAACACCGCAAAAACAGTCACAGCTGGTGCACCACCCATTGAAATTTCACGGGCGAGCGGTGGAATAATCGAAATATACCATATCCCTGCCACAGGGATGAGAATAAAGGCTGGAACCAACCATTTTCCTGAGTACTGAACAAGTTTAGTTCTCAACTCTTCGTCTTCCACCCGAGTCGCTGTTATTAAAGAATATAAACCTGCAAGTGCAAGGGCAACTCCAGTTCTTATGAAAAGAGATGGGAAATACGATGGATTGAAAAAACCAACCCAGAATTTTTTCGAAGGTTCAGTAAATGGAATATCAACCCATTTCCCAGATGTGAGCATAAAACTTAGAATACCATTGATGATTACAAGGCTAAGATAAGCCCCTGCGAAATAAATCCAACCAATCGTGTTGTGCGTCTTTGGATCAAGCTTATCCCATGTCGCATAGTAAATTAAAATTGCGGATATTTCAACGATAAAAAATACCCATTCAATTGCCCACCCGAAGACAAAGCTGTGAATTAAAGTTGATGTTGCAGATGGATGAACAAGTCCAATTGTGAACCAAATTCCAACACCTGATAAAGCGCCAAATACAACTGTAACAAGTAGGAAAAATTTTGAATGTTTTTTCAGGTAATTAATCAATTTCTGATCATTTTCTTTGATCGCTTTTCTTTCTGTTAGAGCAAGGTAAAGCCCTCCTCCGATGGCAAAATGAGCTACAAAGACATGTAAAATTGCAACAATTCCAATTAGAATTCCCCCTCCAATTAAGGGAACATCCCAAAATGGGTAATTCATAGGTATGTTCCGGGTTTGTTTTTAAATCAGTTTTAATTTAGAACTGTACAAAAATAAAATCAAGTTAGAATTTTTTAAGTTACAGATGTGTTTTGATGAAACAGTTTTTGTATTATCCATGTTATATTGTATGGGTGAAGGTTTCGGATTAATCTTGACAAAATTGTTTTGATTTTTTTAATTTAGAAGCAGCATAAACAAAAAATCATTTTTAGGAGGTTAGTTAAAAATGCCAGTTATCAAAAAGCCCGAAGCGGATTTAAGGTTGAGGTGGCGGAAGTGGATTGAGCTTGGATTGGTGATTGCGCTTTTATTGGTAATTGTTGCGTTTAGGTTTTTCCCGAAAGATATTGGGCGTGGCAAGAAGATTTTAACGGTTGAGCAGGAAATAATCAAACCGGAGGAAATTCCACAAACCAGACAGGAAAATAGACCACCGCCACCACCAAGACCGCCAATCCCAATTGAAGCCCCAAGTGATGAGGCTTTAAGTGATATTGACATCGATATAAGTTCAGAGCTTGATATCACGAAAGAGGTTGCACCGCCTCCACCGAAGGAAGAATTGAGCAAGAAGGAAGATGAGATACCGTTCGAGGAACAGTTCTTTATGGTGGTAGAGGAACTTCCCGAGATAATTGGTGGCCTTGAATCAATTCAAAGAAATGTAGTATATCCAGAGATAGCGATAAGAGCTGGAGTTGAGGGAACAGTCATTGTCATGGCTTTCGTTGACGAGAATGGTAATGTTGTAAAAGCCGAGGTAATTAAAGGGATTGGTGCAGGTTGTGACGAAGCTGCTGTGGCTGCCGTAATGAAAGCAAAATTCAAACCCGGCAAACAGCGTGGGAAGCCTGTGAAAGTGCGTGTGTCGATACCGGTAAGATTTAAATTGAAAAAATAATCCTCGCTCTTAAGGTTTCTTTATTTCTTTTCAAAAGGCACGGAGTTTTACTCTGTGCCTTTTTATTTCTCAAAATGAAATAATTAGCATTTATTATTGTATGAGTGAAAGTTTTGGATTAAATTTGACAAATTGTTTAATTTTTTTTAATTTAGAAGCAGCATAAACAAAAAATCATTTTTAGG